>Ga0315280_10000045_pt1 | contig 213763 bp, 194 predicted proteins | sample YL17G06_40_MG_FD_203697 | JGI IMG/M metagenome (GOLD analysis project Ga0315280, IMG submission 203697) | Sediment microbial communities from Yellowstone Lake, YNP, Wyoming, USA - YL17G06_40 | ecosystem: Environmental > Aquatic > Freshwater > Lake > Sediment | place: USA: Wyoming | collected... | reverse complement strand
AGATAAACCTTATAAGATATTTTATCATTGTAATCATTATATTTTATATCTACATTATAAGGGGGAGATGTAATAATTAAATCTATTGAGTCATTTTTGATAATTTCTGTTTTAAGGAAGTTATCATTAATAATTTCTATATCATCTATTCTAAAATATACATTTTTATCCATCATTTTAAAAGATTATCAAAAATATATTCTCTTTACAATTTTATTTTTTCAAGAACTCTCTCAATTATTATATCTGGCTTTATCCCCTCTGCCTCTGCCGCAAATGATGTGATTATCCTGTGCCTCAGGACTGGTCCAGCAAGTGACTGTATGTCATCCTTCTCGGGTATGTATCTTCCATATAGTAGTGACCTTGCTTTTGCTGATAGCAATAGATGCTGGGCTCCTCTCGGGCTTGCTCCCCACCTCACCCATTCCTTTATAAAATCAAGGTCGCTCTCCTTAGGTCTTGTTAACCTCACCAACCTTGCTACATAGGATACTATTGACTCTGGCACAGGCACTTTCTTCACTATTTCCTGAAATGACAGAATGTCTCCTGCCTTCAAAACCGGTTCTGGTTCTTCCAATGTTGGTGATGTCGTCCTCACTATTATCTCTTTTTCTTCCCTCTCTGATGGATAATCAATGAGGATGTTTAAGAGGAAGCGGTCTAACTGCGCCTCGGGCAGTGGATAAGTCCCCTCCTGCTCTATCGGGTTCTGTGTTGCGAGGACGAAGAATGGCAGGTCGAGCGCGTATGTGTTTCCACTGGCGCTCACCTGGTGTTCCTGCATTGCCTCAAGCAGGGCGGACTGCGTCTTTGGAGGTGTCCTGTTTATCTCGTCCGCTAGTATGATATTTGCGAAGACAGGTCCCTTTACAAATCTAAAATATCTTTTTCCCGTCTCTGGCTCTTCCTCAAGTATGTCTGTTCCTGTGATGTCTGCGGGCATAAGGTCTGGTGTGAACTGAATGCGGGAGAACCTGAGGTCGGTTACCTTTGCTATTGTCTTGACTATAAGCGTCTTTGCGAGCCCGGGCACGCCGATGATAAGACAGTGCCCGCCACATAGAAGGGCGATGAATATCTGTTCAATCACGCTCTCCTGCCCGACTATGACCTTTGATACCTCGTGCTTCAGGTTCTCATAGGCATTTGAAAGTGTCTCAGCGAGTTCAACGTCTCTGTCGCCTGTTATCTTCTTCGGCATCTCCCCTCTCTTTTTGTAATGGTTATTATGATATAAAAATGGACCTAATTCTATAATGTTTTGGATTTATAAAATTACACATATTAAAAGAGCACTTGATTAAATATTTTTCTTTTATTATCCTAAACCTTGCTTTTTAGATTTAATTTGAATTATCTATAGAAATGTTAGGAGGTTGATTTATGGCAACAGCAAAATGTATTGAAACATTCCTTCAAAGGTCAGGTTATGCCTTTGAACAGGTTAATTATGGCATATGGACGGTTAATCTGCCAGGTCTTGGAAGGATTGCAATAAACCTTAATAAACCACTTGTGATACTCAGATTAAAGGTTGCTGACCTGCCCAAGAAAACAGGTCTTGAGGGACTATTTAAAAAACTTCTTGAGATGAATGCTGATGAGGTTGTTCATGGTGCTTTCTCCATTCATAATAATAGCATTATTCTTATAGACACACTTGAAGATAGCAAGTTAGATGAGAACGAACTTATCGCCTCGATAAATTCGCTTGAATATGCTGCGGGAAGGTCCATACCGGTAATTAAGCAGTATCTTGACTAGTAAAATTATAGGAGGTTTTGACTATGGGTATTATTGATAGGATAAAGACGTTAATAAAGGCGAATATAAACGACATGCTCTCCAAGGCAGAAGACCCCGAGTTGATACTGAATCAGTTGATTGAGGATATGAGAGGAGCATATAAGGAGGCGCGTGCGCAGACAACAGTTGCCCTTGCTGACGAAAATATGCTCAAGGATAAATTTGGTAAGGAGAAGGAAGCAGTTGACCTCTGGCAGGGGAGAGCAGAACTTGGTCTTAAGAATAATCGCGAGGACCTCGCCAGAGAGGCACTTTCTCGCAAGTTAGACCATGAGCGTCTTATGCTTGAATATGAGGACCAGTATAATAAACAGCATGCAGCGACAGAGGCACTAATAAATGGTCTATCAGCCCTTGAGCAGAAAATAGAAGAAGCGAAACGCAAGAAGGATTTATTGATTGCAAAGGCGAAGAGGGCAGAAGCGGCGCAGACAATAAACGCCACACTTGCCGACATGGGTGATAACAGTGCATTTGAGGAATTTGAAAGAATGGAAGAAAAGGTAGATAAGATTGAGGCGACAGCGGGTGCAGAAGGTAAAATGGCAGAGATTGAGGGCTCCACAAAGAATCTTGAAGATGAATTTAAAAAATTAGGCAGTTCTGATGTAGATACGGAGTTAAAAGCGCTGAAGGCGAAGATGGGTCTTGCGGAACTGCCACCAGCAGGCGGAAGCACAAAGTAGGGTATATATCGGGGCGTCAGTTTTATATTGACGCCCCCTTGTATAAATGATGTTGATTTAATATCAAAAAATATGGCAGTTTTTAAAACACAGGAAGAATGGTTCGAACAGGCAGATTATGATATTGAGACAGCAGAGGCATTATTTAACGCGGGTAGATATATTTACACTGTATTTATGTGCCACCTATCAATTGAAAAGGCATTGAAGGGGGTTTATGCTAAGAAATTTAAAAAGGACCCACCTAAGATACATAACTTAAATTATTTTATTGAAGAGACAGGTCTTGAACTTCCTGAGAAGTTTCAAGTTTTTATTGATAAACTAAATGGATTAAGTATTCCAACAAGGTATCCAAATGAAATTAAAAAACTTATAAGAGAATATAAGAAAGATTTGACTGAAAAGGTATTAGATGAGACAAAGGAATTACTGTTATGTCTGAAACAAAAGATGATATAAAATTAGAGATATGTAAAATATTATGTTCACTTCTAAAAGAGAGGGATATATCTGTTTATAAAATCGTTTTCTTTGGTTCATTTGCAAGAGGTGACTTAAAGGATGACAGTGATATTGATGTAATGATTATTTCTAAAAACTTTAGAGATAAGACAATATTTGAAAGAGTAGAGATGACATTAGGAATAGGAAGAGAGATAGTTAGGAGATTCAAAAAGCCGTTTGATATTATGTATTACTCAGATGAGGAGTGGAATGAGGGTAATTCTTTGATAATAAATTCTGCAAAAGAAGAAGGGGAGGTTATCTACGAATAAATAATTTATTTTACTTTGATATAAATGAACTTAAGGATTGTTAAACAGGGAGGTATTTATGCTCAGATATATTTTCGCTTCAGCAATTAAACCAATCCGCCTTATTGGGTGGCTCGCTACAATTGTCCTGTCATTTATATTCTTAAATCCTTTTATTGGAATTGGAGGAACCATAGGTTATATCATTATCATCGTGATTGACTGCAATAGAAGTGAGTTTCGCCGTAGTATTAATTTACAGTATCGGATAGCGGCGCTTGGCTATCACTGGAGGAGGGAGGCGAAGGAACTTCAAAAAGAGGTAGAGACAGTCAAGGCGATATTCAGGAGGTCTCCCGGTCATCTCCGTCATGACGCAATCTCACTGGAGGTGTCGCTTGACTCAGCCCTTGGCGATGGTCTCTCACTAATTGAGTCAGCAGACCAGATTGAGGCAATTATGAAAGTTCAGGGCGAGAATAAGGCACTTCAGAGCGCGCTTGGAAGTGTCTCTGCTGAGATAGAAAAGTTCAAGAAGGGTGTAGAAAATGCTTCTGCAAAAGCAATCCTCGCTTTCTCCAGGCCCATCACATCCTCCGAGGAAGCACTTGCACCGTTGAAATCGGATATAGAGTCGTTATCAAAAGGGCTTGAACAGGCAAACATCTCCCTCAAAGTATCTCTTGATACGGAAGGCACTCTGGATAAGGAGTTCAAAAAATTGGAGAAAAAGGAGTGATAAAAGCAGGGCAGGTAAAACAATAAAAACTTGAAACTAATATTGTGAAGAATTTTATGAGAAGGTTTTTTTTATTTTTTTATTTAATACTCTCTTTAACTTCATTTTCATTATTTGCCGAGGGATTTCTTTCATCAAAACTATCTATCTTTAATGGCAGAATATATCCATCGCTGGAATATCAGTTTGTATTTGACAATGGTGAATATTCTTTCCTTGAGATTCTATCAAGGTATGAGAGGACATACATAGTAAATGAGATAACGCCCCTTATAAACTTTAGACCGTATGATTGGCTGGAACTGCGAATTGGTGCGAAAATAAGGCAGGTCTATGGGGGGGAAACAGAATTCTGGTTCAGGGGGGGTGCTATCATGAGCCGTGATGGGCACAGATTTGAGGTCGGTATGATAAGAAGGTCAATCTCTCGTCTCACCTGCTATCTAAGACCTGCAAGTTATGATATGCCGACTGCAGAATATAAATATGACAGTAATTTAATAAAAATATGGCTACTTGCAACACGCTTCTCCATTCCAACAACAACCTCCTATGAGGACTTTCTCTGGGCAGGCAGATTTACCATTGGAGACAGAATGAATGTATATTTTGGTTCTGTAATATACCACAGGGGGGGGTTTGATGGTTATCCAGAAATAAAACCTGAACTCCCACCCAACGGCGAGAACTTTGGAATCTACTTCGGTGGACATCTACCTGTCCTCGGTAATATGATTTCAGGCGAGGCTACCTCATCGTGGAAGAGGCATATGCCAAAGAAGTTGGCACTGGCTCTTGAGGGAAGGGTTAAACTCTTCGGTGGTTTTGAGATTAACCCGTTTGTCTCTTTTTTGCAGGAGGGTTATTTTCTGCCGGGGGCGGATGATTTCATATACACAAATACACTGAAAGACCCGGGTGACGACAGTAAATGGGGTTCTTACTATGAGATTGGATTGGGTTATACAAAAACTTTTGATTATTTAACTGTAAGTGCGAAGGTTGAGCAGGGCTTCAGGTTCAGGGGAATATCATTTAAGGATGAGTATTATTCAAGGAACAGGGTTCTATTCAATCTGGCAGTAAATTTGTGATATATTAGATGTCATAGGTCTTGACACAGTATCAGTTGAATATATATAATCTGAATAGTTCGGGGCGTAGCGCAGTTTGGTTTAGCGCGCATGGTTTGGGACCATGAGGTCGGAGGTTCGAATCCTCTCGCCCCGATATTGTTATCATATTGGACTTGATTTATCTACCTGTTTCATAGACATCTTCGTAAGGACGAAAGCGCTTTCGTCCTTACAGGGGTGGGGACGCTACAATAATAATATTGTTTATTGGACTTGATTTATCTACATATATTAGGTAATAATATATAAATATTGTTTTGAATTAGAGGGGCTGAATTACAATGGTATTCAATAGATATGATAAGTCAGAGGGTCATAACTCTCTCAGAGGGCTTTGCCATCAGTTTGAGAAAAATATAGCAAGGTATAGGCAGCCATCTTATGACGAGGCGGACACGCGCCAGGACCTCATAGAGCGCCTATTCCTCTCATTCGGCTGGGATGTCCACAATGAACAGGGCGCCTCCCCACAATACAAGGAGGTCAAGTTTGAGGGAAGGGTGCGTATCAAGGAGAAGGGGCGCGAGACAGTCAAAAACCCCGACCTCGTCTTCAATATGGGACCACAGCCCGTATTCTTCGTTGAGATTAAACCACCACACATAAAAGTCCCCGATGCCCCGAGCGCCTTCCAGTTGAGACGCTACGCCTGGTCAAAGCACCTGCCGGTGTCTATACTCACTAACTTTGAGGACTTCTGCGTCTATGACACTCGCTACAGACCTGACATTAACGACAATCCAAAAATAGCGCTCGTCAAAGAGATTAACCATAAGGACTACGTAAAAGAGTTTGAATACCTCTGGAACACATTCAGTTATGAGGCGGTCAAAGGTGGCTCTATTGAGAAGTTCGCGGAGGAGACAAGGGACAAGCGCGGACATATGGATGTTGACGACGCATTCCTTAAAGATATTGAAAATTTCCGCTACCTGCTCGCAAGAAATATAGAATTAAGAAACCCCCCAGGCAAGCCTTTTCCTGACCAGTCCGTTCCTTACCAGGCCGTCAGGACTGGCAGGACAGGTGGGGCAAGCCGCCTGAATATCTACGAGTTGAATGACATGGTCCAGAAGGTAATAGACAGAATTATATTCCTCCGTATATGCGAGGACAGGGAGATTGAGGAGTATGGCAACCTTAAAGATATAGTTGATGAAGGCAGTGATATTTACGAACGACTTATGGTATACTTTGGGAGGGCAGAAAACAGATATAACGCAGGTTTATTTAATCTCCGGGAGGACATCAAACACCTTAAATCATCCCCTACTATCGTCATTGACGATAGAGTCCTCTCGGAGATCATTAATTCTCTATACTACCCTAAGTCGCCATATATATTCAGCGAGATTCCGGTTGAAATCTTAGGGCAGGTCTATGAACGATTTCTCGGCAAGACAATACGCCTTACGCCGTCGGGTCAGGCGAAAATTGAATATAAGCCCGAGGTCAGAAAAGCGGGGGGTATATACTATACGCCGAAGTATATAGTTGACTATATTGTTGAGAACACAGTAGGGCGACTTCTTGAGGGTAAGAAGCCATCGCAGGTGAAGAAGATTAGAATACTTGACCCCGCCTGTGGTTCTGGCTCATTTTTGCTCGGCGCATACGGCTATCTTCTGAGGTGGTATCTTGAGAGATATATAGAAGATAAAGATAAATATCTTGGTAAGACAATTTATAAGACAAGCAAAGGGGGCGATGATGAGTTCCACCTGATGATTGACGAGAGAAAGCGAATACTTATGGAGCACATATACGGTGTTGACATAGACCCGCAGGCGGTTGAGGTGACGAAGTTGAGTTTGCACCTGAAGGTTCTGGAGGGCGAGACGGGCGAGACGCTTGATGGGCAACTTGATTTTATGATAGAGCAGGCGCTTCCCAATATTGACAAGAACATAAGGTGCGGGAACTCGCTTATTGGACCTGACTTCTACAAGCAGTTTGACATAGGACTATTTGATGATGATGAGATAAGGCGAATAAATGTCTTTGACTGGAACGATGATAATAATGGTTTTGGGGCAATAATGCGAGAGGGGGGCTTTGACGCTGTCATAGGCAATCCACCGTATGTGAGAATTCATGGTATTAAAGATCATGAAAAAAATTACTACCTTAATAATTATGAAACACCTTTAGGTCAATTTGATTTATATCAATTATTTTATGAAGTAGGATTAAAACTTTTAAAGAAAAAAGGATTATTAGGTTTAATAACATCTAATAAATTTGCTATAACTAATTATGGAAAAGTATTAAGAAAATATATTACCAATAATTATCAAATATTGAAAATTGTTGATTTTAGTATGGGCGGAGTATTTAGTGATGCATCTACATATCCATTTATAATGATAATAGAAAATTATAAACCAAAAATTGACAATAAAATATCTTTAGAAAAGGGTGAAAAGGGGAATATTGTTGAATTAAATAGAGAGATTCAGAATATTATTTGTCCTTATAATGGTAATCCATTTAATATATATTATGATGAATTAATAGATAAAATTTTTAAAAAAGGAGAGAATATATTAGAAGTAAAAAGAGGACAACCAACATCAAAAAGTTTAAGTGATGAACCTTTATGGTCAGAATCAATAATAGGTATTAGTAATAAAGAAATTGAAAGATATTTTATGAATTTAAAATCACAATATCTAAATAAAGAATCTTCTATATTAGCAAATAACAATGAAATAGTTATGAAAAAGATTTGTTATTTTATTAATGCTAGTATACCTTCTAAACAAGTTGGTGTAGTTAATACTGCATATATTATTTCAGAATCAATGCATAATATAAAATATATATTAGGCATTCTTAATTCAAAATTAATCAGTTATTTTGTTAGAAATAAATACAAAACTACTTCAATGCGAGGTGGTTATATTGAAATGAGAGTTTTTGAAGTTAAACAATTGCCCATCCGCACAATTGACTTCAATAATCCTGAGGATGTGAAGATGCACGATGAGGTGGTGAGTCTGGTGGAGAGGATGATGATATTGAAGAAAAGATACAATGATATAACTGAGGAGCAACTCCGCACACAGTTAGACCACGCCATAAAAGCGACAGACGAGCAGATAGACCAGTTGGTATATAAGTTGTATAATCTGACGGATGAGGAGATAAGGGTGGTGGAGGGGGTATTATAATGTCAAATATTAATAATTTATTAATTTATATATTTATTACTTTTATAATAACATTTTTATCTTGTATAAGTGCAACAATACTATATGAATACCTCAAATTACGAAAAGCACGTAACTGTTTAATTGATTATCTACCTTATGATTTAGCTAATAACCTTGTTAATATTGCAAATACTTATAAAAATTGTTCAATGAAGATAATTGATTATTCGAATATATTAATTGAAAGTTTATATTTACCAAAAATAAGAAAATCATTTATTACTATACTTTGTTCTCATTTTGATTTGCTTGCAAGGTTAAATCTAAAATATGAGAATAGTGTTTCCTGTCTCTTTAATCTATTGGAAGATTATAATACAGTTGATTTCATAATAAATGTATTTCATAAAACAATTAAATTTGGTAATAGAAATGTTTATAACATTGAGAATATTTATAAGGAATATATGAAGTCCCTTTTAGAAGCTGGAAACAATACTTTAAGACTTATAACAACTGTAGGTTTAGTAAATTTTATTAAAGATAAAAAATTTAAGAAATTTATAAAGAAAAACAAAAAGGATAGTTTTCATTTTATTTTATATACATCTATTTTAGATAGTAAAGAATTAAATAATTTGATTAATAACAATAATATATTTATAGTTTGTTATAAAGATGATATAAATATAAAAGAGAAAAGAAAAAGAGTTATTGAGTTTGGAAAATACTATGAAGGTATTAGAAAATAATTAATAAAAATATCACTGTTTTAAAAATAAATTTAATCATAATGTTTATAATGAACTTAAAAAGGGGTATGAGAATAGTTATTATAATAAAGCTTGCACCCATCTCTCCCTCTCCATATAAAGCGACCAATACACATATTGACCATTTAGTATATAAGTTGTATAATCTGACAGATGAGGAGATATCGGTGGTGGAGGGAGTGTAATTGGTAACGCCCCCGTAAGGACGAAAGCGCTTTCGTCCTTACAATGTTTGTTTAGAAAATCTTATATGTTAATATAGCCCCTACATATGATGTTCAGCAGAAAGAGATTAAGACGCTTCTACCATAAAGGAGCAGTTTACTTCGTCAGCACCTATACACAAGACCGCCATCCTTACTTTAATGAACCAATATTCTGTGAACTGCTGTCTGAACAGATAATATTTGGTTCCACTGTCAAATCCTACAACACCTATGCTTATGTAATATTGCCCGAACACTTACATATACTCATACAACCAATTGGCAAGGATAACATATCTGATATTATGCAATATATAAAGAGGAACTCATCAATGAATATAAACAGAATTATTGAGTATAAAGACATTAAAACAGATATATCAGAAAGTAAGAGGATAATTAGAGAATATTCAGAAGATTTAATCATATTTTTGAAGAAGTTGAGATTATTAAGAGAAAGATTTCACCTGTCAAGCATTTATAAAGAGAAGAACATCCCTAAATTCAAGTGGCATCATCAATTTTATGACCGAATACTGATGGATAACGAAGGACTTGATGGTTATTACGAGTATATACTGTATAACCCCATCAAGCATGGTGTTGCAGAAGACCCATTTGACTTCCCCTGGATATATATAAGAGATAGTGAGGATTTCAGGGGAGGGAAATATTATGAAGATGCACGATGAGATGGTTCGTCTTGTGGAGCGTATGATGGATTTGAAGAGGCGGTATTATGAGACGACAGACAGGCGTCTCCGCCAGCAGTTAGACCACGCCATAAAGGCGACAGACGCTAATATTGACAGATTGGTGTATTAGTTGTATAATCTAACGGATGAAGATATAATTACTGTGTATGAGAATATAAAATAGAAATGAGGTTAATGTATGGTAGAAAATATTAATGAGCATTTAGATGATTGTGCTAATTTAATTAATGAAATTGTTGAAATGTATGAAAGGGCTGAAAAAAATATAACTGAGATAGGTGATAGAAAGTGTAATATTCTTGAAGAATTATATCGTAAAGTAGGAAGATTTATCATGAGAGAAATAAATATCTACCTGGAAGACGGAACAGACAAAAAAATACAATTAATTTTGTTTAATCCAGAAGCGCGAATATATTTAGAAATTGCAATAAAATATAAATGTCCCTGGGCTCTTTATGAATTAAATCATTTTTCAACTCTGGGTATAAGAATACCGGATTAAATAATTTTTTTAATCTAAAGATTTTCGCCTTGTTGAGCGCATGATTGATTTGCCCTGTTAGATAGAGTATGTTGTTTTTAGTAATTGTTTGGATTTTTATATTGTTATGTTCACATTAAAATATGAATGACTTTTTATCTAACGGGGTGAAGAAGCGGTATTATGAGAGCTCGGGGGGTGAGATAACTTCATATCTAACCCCCCAGGACGAGCGCCCCCGGGACAGGCCCATCCTGACCAGTCCGTTCCTTACCAGGCCGTCAGGACTGGCAGGACAGGTGGGGCAAGTCCTCCGCCAGCAGTTAGGTAGCGCCATAAAAGCGACAGTGTATTAGCCCATAACCGTAAGGGCATGCCCTTACAAGCGATTATACTGATGAGGAGATAAGGGTAGTGGAGGGGGGTAATTAAACAATAAAGATTCTTATATAAAGTTTTAAAATTATAGATAATGAAAATATATTTGATTTTATTAAAAGTTTTAATATATTATTTTACTTGAAATTATACATAAAATCTGTTAAAATTTTATTGTCAGGAGAAAAGAAAATGTCTAGAATAATGTTTCGTTTTAACAAAGAAAAAGCATTAGAAGTACTATTATATATAGCAAAAGAAATACCTGATTTCTACTGTTCTTTAAAAACTTTATATTTCGCTGATATATATCATTTAGAAAAATATGGTAGATTCATTTGCGGAGATAGTTATATTGCTATGAGAAGAGGCCCAGTTCCAAGTGGTACATATGATATTATAAAGGATGTTTATCTTAATAGAAGTGATGAATTTATAAAAGATTTTAAAATTATTAACTATAAAATTATACCTCTTAGAGAAGTAAAAAATGAAAAATTAAGTTTATCTGATATTGAGGCTCTTGATCATTCTATAAAAGAAAATAAAACTTTAAGTTACATAGAATTAATGAACAAAAGTCATGATGCTTCATATGAAAAATCAGACCAGAATGATTTCATTGATATTGAAGATATTGTTAAAACACTTCCAGATAGTGATTCATTACTTAATCATCTCAAAGATTTATTTTCTATATAAATATTGGAACTTTATAGAACATTATCAGATGAATCTTTAAAAGAACTCATTAGAAATAAATTTGTACCAGGTAGAGTATTTTTTTTATTATGTAGTTTTATGAGTCCACCAAGACCAAAATATTTGGTTCTTGTTTCCAATAGTAATTATCCATTATTTTTCATAATAAATTCAGATATAAATAATTACATTATGAAAAGACAATGGTTATTAAATTGTCAAGTAGGTTTAGGTAAAGATGATTATGATTTTTTAACACAAAATTCATATGTTAATTGTACAGAAGCGAAGAATGATATTACATTAGATGAAATAATTGACCAGATAAGAAAATCTCAAAAATATTTATCATATATAATTAAAGAAAGAACTTTAATTGAAAGTGATTTAATAAAAATATGTATAGCAGTAAAAGAAAGTGTGCCTTTAGAAGAAGACAAAAAAGAATTAATAAGAGAATTTCTTAAGTGTAGTGATTTAAATTCATGAAAAATTATTTGAATCGTACTTGAAACTGCGTTATCACGAGACGACAGACGAGCGCCTCCGCCAGCAGTTAGGTAGCGCCATAAAAGAAGGCGGTATATTATCCCAAGACCGTAAGGGCATGCCCTTACAAGTGATTAGACAGATGAGGAGATAAGTGTGGTGGAGGGGGGTGGAAATTAAAAAATTAATAAAAAGAAAAAAATACTTGACAGATTGTCAATGAATATGTTAAATTATATTAGAATTAACGCCTCACTGCTGCAAGTCAGCTTTGAGTTATTAACGCCCCGCCACTGCAAGTCAGCGGCGGGTTATTTTTTGGAGGTAATATGAATAGAGTTTGTGTATTTATTGATGGAAGTAATTTTTACCATAATTTAAAAAATTCCTTAGGGGAGACACATATTGACTTTTCAAAATTTCTAAAAAATGTCTGTGATAGAATAGGTGGCGAAGCAAGATTAATTCGCTGTTATTATTATAATGCACCTGTAAATAAGCAAGTATTTCCTGAAAGGGCAAAAGAACAGCAGAGGTTCTTGGATAAATTAAGATTTATACCAAAGTTTGAGGTTAGGTTGGGAAGATTAGAAAAGAAATATTATAGATGTCCAATGTGTGGAGAGAAAATAAGCATTGAATGTCCAAAATGTAGTTTTGAAGCAGGTTTTACATTTATTGAAAAGGAGGTAGATGTAAAGATTGCTGTAGATATGATTTCATTCGCTCGGAAGGATATATATGATGTTGGTGTATTAGTAAGTAATGATGGAGATTTCAAATCAGTTTTACAAGAGTTGAAAGAACTTGGTAAGATGACAGTATATGCAGGATTTTCTGTGACTAATGAATTGCAAGAACATGCTGATGACTTTATTAAACTTGATAAAAAATATTTTTAAAAGCATTATGCTATATAATAGTTAAACAAAATCATCTAAAGTTTATATAATCTGACTGATGAGGAGATAAGGGTAGTGGAGGGGGGAATATAAATATGATAAATAAATATAAAAAAACCTAAGATTATTTAAAGAGAACTGGCTAAAATTATTATCAGGTTTAAATATAATTGTAATAATATGTGTTATTATTTGGATAGGTAGAATAATTGAATGGAAATATATGATTATTTAAATAATATAAAAATATAAATTATAAAGGAGTTAAAATATGGGATATGAATCAGGTCAAAAATGCTATGTTTCAGGTGTATATAAGTGCACAAACTGTGGTAATACAATTCCATTATCAAAAGGTGAAACATTTACACCTTGTAGTTGTGGTGATGCTAATTGGGTTTTAGATAGAAAAGTAAGAAATTTCATGACGAGCATCTCCGCACCCAAATTGACTACGCCATAAAAGCGACAGACGAGCAGATTTACCCCGTGAGATATAGTAGGTCATATTTATGAAAAAGTAAAAAGGTCATATATTGTATTATTATAATTTAAAAACTAAATATTAAGGAGTGATATTTATGTTTTATTATGTTTATGTTTTGCAAAGCGAAAAGGATAATAATTTCTATATAGGTTATACAAAAGATATCAAAAAGAGATTAGATGAACACAATAAAGGTGCGGTAGTTTCAACAAAGAGTAGAAGACCATTTAATATTGTATATTTTGAGGGAAGCTTAATAATGGAAGACGCAATAAAAAGAGAAAAGTATCTCAAAACATCTTGGGGAAAGAGATATATTAAGAACAGGATAAAGAGTTATTTATTAAATGTTACATAATAGATAATAATGAATGATAAAAGTAAATTAATAATATTTAGTTATTAAGAAATACTTGATGAGGGGGTTGAGATATGAAGTTATCTAACCCCCTGAATATTATCTCACGGGGTATATAAGTTGTATAATCTGACGGATGAGGAGATAGCGGTGGTGGAGGGGGTGTATAAATTTTATAATGAAAAGCAAAAATATAAATTTGTAAAGAAAATACTTGACAAACCAGTCGTTATTGAATAGACTTATATCAAATGGTCGTCCCAGTCCCCCTGCCCCTTTTAGGGAAATAGACAGGGAATGTGGGCTGGGACTTAAATTATGGTAAATATAAAACCAGTTATAGTTTTGATTGATGGAAGAAACCTTGGAGGAGAATTCAAAACATGGCGAAGTTATAGATTAGAAAAACTGGTTTATATAGTTTTAGACAGATTTCAAAAATGTCTGGTAGGTAAAGGATACGATATTAAATTTGAACTTAAGAGAGTTTATTACTATTACAGTATAATTACAGAAATACCAGATAGAGTTCCCAAGGATACCAGAGAAAAGTGGGTAATTGAAAAAGATAAAGATAATAAGTTTATGGATGCTATTTCTGATTTAGTCCTTTTTGAAGTGAGGAAGGGATATAGGGTTCCAAGATTTGATAATGACCTAAATAGATGGTATCTAAAAGAAAAGGGGGTGGATATGTATATTGGTGTTGATATAGTTCGTTTCTCAAGACGATACCCATATATTTTACTTATATCGGGTGATGCTGACCTTAGTTATGCTATAGAAAAGTCAAAGGAAGAAGGATTACCAGAACTCACAGTAGCGGTTTTTATCCCTGGAAATCAATTATCTACGAATCTTAGAGATAGTTCTGACATAAGTTTTAATATTACTGATGAGGATATAAAAAAGGCTGGTGGTAATAAACTAAGGAAGATTAATTATTAAAACATGAATGACTTGCTATCTCACGGGGTGAAGAGGCGGTATCATGAGAGCTCGGGGGCCTGCCCCAAAGGGGCTTTGCCGCAGGGGGATGAGATAATCCTGACCTGTCCGTCAGGACAAGTTTCATATCTACCCCCCCTAGGACGAGAGCACCCGCACCCAAATTTACTACGCCATGAAATAACAAATGCAATATCTCATAATTGGTGTTAAAATATTAAAAGAGGTGTTTTATGGAAGAGAAGACATTAGGAGAGATGTCCACAGGCGAACTCAAAAGATTGATAAGGATTAGCATAAAAGATGCCATTGAGGATGAACTGGAAGATATATTGGCGCTTCTAAGTCCAGAATATATTAAATCAATAGAAGAGGCAAGGAAGGACTTCAAAGAGGGCAGGGTAACACATATAGATGATATATAAATATGTCCGAAATCTACTTTACGAAAAGGGCTAATAAAGATATTGATAGATATAATGAAATTACAAAGAAGAAGATAATTAATAAATTAAAGGAGTATTCTAAAAATCCGCATAAATATTCTAAAAAACTGATATCATCAAAGATAGGTTCGTATAGATTCAAGATAGGTGAATACAGAGTAATATTTGATATGGAAGATGATAAGATAATAATACTCAGAATAGGACATAGAATGGAAATATATAAATAATTAATGTTTGGAGAGTAACCGTGTGATTGGCATTATTCTGTATTGACCTTATAATCTTTATTGTAAAAACTGATGGCTGGCTCTGACTTAGTAATTATGGACATTAAGTGTCCCGAGAGGCAGAGTCACGTTTGCGCAGTAGCCTCGCTATTCCTATGGCGAAGAATATAGCTATTGAGATTCTTTGCTACGCTCAGAATGACAGATATTATTGTAGCGGTGCGATTCATCGCACAGGTTCTAAAAGAAGAAAATTTATAAAAAATATTAAATATTTATTATATATCTCATAATTGCCATTTGTTTGATAAATCAAACCGCTACTCTGTCTTGAAGAACTCCTCCCTCAGTTTGTCGTCCCACTCGTCCGCGATGTTGCCCACGCTATTCATATTGAATGCCATCTCTTCCTTGCTCATACCCACAAGTTCCCTGCTTATGCTGACCCACGTCCAGTCCTTATATACATAGAATTTTAAAGCGACATAATACTGGTTAAGTTCAAGTATCTTCCTGTAGAATGGTAGAACATTGGTTGTAGGAATGGGGCATACAGAACTTCTTACGTCTATGAAATATGTATCTTCAATTGTAAATATATGAATGATGACTTCAGCAGAACCCTTGAACAGGTCCCACATCAATTCTGGTTTATTAAAGACCTCATCGGGATTTACCCCGATGTCTGATATTACGCTATTAATAATATCTATGTATTCCTGTAAATTAATCTGTTTCTTTTCTCCTTCTGCCATAATCGGACTTCCTTTCTTTTAATCGTCAGGTCGCCACTCTTTGACGACTGAATCTTATCGTAAACTATTTCAGGGTTTGATAAATCATACCCCTGCAGATATTCCCTACTCTGTCTTGAAGAACTCCTCCCTCAGTTTGTCATCCCACTCATCAGCCATGTTGCCAACCCTGTTTAAGTTTGCCGCCGCCTCTGCCTTGTCAATTCCTGCGAGTTCCCTGTTGATAGAGAGCCATGCCTGGTCCTGGTCAACGCTGAACTTTATACCTATGTTCCAGTGATTGAGTTCAAGCAGTTTACGATAGAACGGCAGGACATTGGTGGTTGGTATCTGGCATACAGGGCTTCTAAAATCAATATACCAGGTAGTTTCAATTGTGAAGAACTCAATGATAACCTGTGCTGAACCCTTATAGAGCGACCATGTGTTCTTCGCCTTGTCGTAAACTCCGTCTGGATTCACTCCAAGTTCGGTTATGACATCATTTATGATATTCACATACGGCTGAATATCAAATGCTTTTTGTTCCTCTGTCATTTTTCACACATCCTTTCAAATATTACCCAAAATAAAATCTGTGAGATAGAGCGACACAATATTGCCAGCACATCTTGCGAGATGGAACTAACTATGTCAATTTCGTTCCACACTGTGAGCAGAACTTTGCATCCGCCTTATTTTTATACTTACAGGTTGGACACTCAATAACCTTCTCTTCCTCTGCGACGGTCTTTTTCTCTTCTTCTGTCCTGGGTTTCTCCTCTTTTTCTGCCGCTGGTTTCTCTTCCTTTTTCTCCTCTTCCTTCTTTGCAAATGGGTCCTTTGTTACAGCACCACAGTTTCGGCAATACTTATATCTCTTATCATCAATCCAGCCACATTCAGGACAGTAATATGCCTCGTCAATTTTATCAATGTATGGCTCTATCTTTTTTAACAGTGCCTCTACATATTTCATTGGGAGAGCAAAACCAATCGACTGCGCATCGCTTCTTACCCATGAGTTGACACCACAGACCCTGCCATCTTCAATTATAAGTGGCCCCCCGGAATTACCTGGATTTATCGGGACATCTGTCTGAATGTAGTCAACTGCATTTATAGTTCTTTTCACAGAACTGATTATACCTTTTGTGACGGAGAAGTCGTAGCCAAGTGGATTTCCTATAGCGAGGACTGTCATACCGACCTTCAGGTCTTCAATTTCTATCCACTGCGGAACTGTTAGTTCTACTCCCTTGATGTATAATAGCGCAAGGTCGGTAATTGTGTCTGATATCATCACTCTTGTCTGCATCTCTTTCTCTTTGTTGTCAATTATGTTTGCGAAATACCCGATTCCAACGACATGCCTGTTTGTGACTAAAAAGCCCCTTTTATCAAGGGCAAAAGCGGTGCCTATTCCGGCTACATCTTTTAACTTGAAAACAGAGGGTTTTAATCTCTCTAGGACATCTGGAAGTGTATCTACCATAATAATACCTCACAGTTTATAAGTTAATAGCATATTATAATAATAGTTTTTTGTATTACAAGTTTATAATTTTAATCAGATATGTCCGGTTAAGTTGGTTTTTATTGTATGAAAATAAAAATTGCGGGGACAGGATTCGAACCTGTGACCTCTGGGTTATGAGCCCAACGAGCTTCCTACTGCTCCACCCCGCGGATATAATATATTAAATAGTTCAGTTATTGTCAATGATTGAATGAATGAGGTAGGATATATTTATCTTTGAATGGTTGGTGGTTTTGTGTAGAATATATATAGATGCGCCTGTAGCTCAGGGGAAAGAGCGATGGATTCCGGATCCATAGGTCGGAGGTTCAAATCCTCTCAGGCGCATTTTTATAATAGATTCTGTCTGAAGAAATTTATGGACAACCTTTTGTAATCAAATTAGATATTGCTTTGAAGGTTTTAATATCTGTTGGGGAAAGAATAAGTTCGTTTATATCTTCTCTGGCTTTCTTGGTGATTTCATAGAGTTTATCTTCATTTTCAATCATATTAATCATCGCACTTGCAATTTCTTTTGCATCCTTTTGTCTGGTAAGAATGCCATTCACTCTATCTTTTATAATATATGGAATACCGCCTGCATCAGTTGATAGAACCGGGACCATTGAATAGAATGCCTCAAGAATAGAGTTCGGGTAGTTGTCATAGTAAGAAGTATTCAAGAGGGCAAATGCCTTGGATAAAAGATTGCCTATCTCTTCTGCTGAGCACTCTCCTTTGAGAAGAACACAATCTTCCAGGTTCAGTTTCTTCACCATAATTTCAATGTTCCTTTTCTCTTTGCCCGAACCGGTAATTATTAACTTTTTTCCTTTTAATCTGGGTCTTGCTTCATGATATGCTTTTATTGCTGTGTCTATACCATATATTTTCTCAAGCGCTCTTGTCATTAAAAAATATTCTCCTTTTCCAAAGTCATCGTTTACTTTGAGATATGAAGTATCAATTATGTCGGGCATAATGATGGTCTTTATTTTATAACCACTGAAAACACTCTTCAGGAAATCTCCGGGGACTACGATTTTATCTGCTATTTTGAAGACGTGTTTTACAAAGGGCACTTTTTTAAGGGTTATTATAACTTTACCTCCTTTGAATAGCAGAATGAGTGGCTTTCCAGAGATTCTTGAATAGATTAGTGCTGGTATTGTGAAAAAATAAAAAGAACCATAGACAGATGAGATAATAAAAATTTTATCTGCCATAAAACCGATTACTGGAAGAATTAATGGAAATAAAATCGCAAGCATTAATTTAATAAAGTATCTGTGATTTATTTTGAAGACCGTTAAATTATGTCCAAGTTTTCTAAGAATATTTAATATATACTTCCCCTGAAGCGACATCCCTGCCCTTGGTGGTGGAAGTGATGAAATAAATAGAATTCTCATTATCTAAATTATATCAAAAAGTATTATTTAATCTAAAATATATTGACAATCTCTATTAATTGCTGTATAATACTTTTGTCTGACGGCCATGGCGGAGGGGAAATACCCGTTCCCATTCCGAACACGGAAGTTAAGCCCTCCAGCGTCAATGATACTTGGGGGTTACCCCCCTGGGAAAGTAGAGCGCTGTCAGGCATTTTTGTTTCTATTCAACCTTTCTACTCTATTGACTATATGTTATACTTGTCATTAATTCTTTTTTTAAAAATTTATAGATGAAATAGTTGGTTATTTTTTTTTGATATTATGAATGACACTATTCAGAGTAAATATAACCCAAAAGAGGTTGAGGAGAAATGGTATTCAAGGTGGGTTATTGATGGTCTATTCCACGCGGATGCTCATAGCACAAAAGAACCATATACTATCGTAATTCCCCCTCCGAACATAACCGGTGAACTTCATATAGGTCATGCCCTGAATAACTCTATTCAGGACTTTCTTATTAGACGGGCGAGAATGCTTGGCTATGAGACGCTCTGGATACCAGGCATTGACCATGCGGGCATAGCAACCGAAAACAAGGTTGAGCAGTATCTGATGTCAATGGGTATATTTCGTGAGAATATCACCAGGGAGAGGTTCTTACAGTCCGCCTGGGAGTGGAAGGACAAATATGGTGGAATAATAATAAATCAGTTGAAACGCCTTGGGTGTTCCTGCGATTGGGACCGGCTTGTGTTCACTCTTGATGATAAGAGAAAGAAAGCGGTAAATACCGCTTTTATGGAATATTACAATCAAGGTCTGATTTATCGTGGTAAGTATGTTGTAAACTGGTGTCCGAGGTGTAAGACAGTCATATCTGACCTTGAGGTTGAGCATATTGAGAAAGACACAAAATTGTATTATATTGCTTATCCATTATTAGATGCTAAAGAAAATAGAACAGATGTAAATATAGTTGTTGCAACGACAAGGCCTGAGACAATGCTTGGTGATATGGCTGTTGCAGTAAATCCTAATGATAAAAGGTATAAAATATTTGTTGGAAGATACCTTGAGCTTCCTCTTATTGGCAGGAGAATACCTGTAATTGTGGATGAAGCAGTTGATAAGGAGTTTGGAACTGGCGCAGTAAAGGTAACACCAGCACATGACCCTAATGATTATGAAATTGCAGGAAGGCACAACCTTGAGCCATTAATTATAATGGATGAGAGGGCGCAGATAAATGAGAATGGCTACCAATATGCAGGTCTCACCCGTGAGGAGGCAAGGAAAAAGATATTAGAAGACCTTGAAAGTGCAGGGCTTTTAGTGAAGGTGGAGGACTATCATCATTCAGTTGGGACCTGCTACCGCTGTCATACTGAAATTGAGCCATATCTGTCATCCCAGTGGTTTCTGAAGATGAAACCACTTGCCGGATATGCTATAGACGCAATAAAGAATGGTAAGGTAAAGTTTGTATCTGAGAGGTGGACAGAGATATGTCTTTCCTGGCTTGATAATATAAGGGATTGGTGTATTTCAAGACAATTGTGGTGGGGACATAGAATGCCAATATGGCATTGTGATAAATGTGATGAGATTATCGTGTCTGCTGAGAAACCAAAAACATGCACAAAGTGTAAAAGCACAAAACTCCATCAGGAAGATGATGTGCTTGATACATGGTTTTCTGCTGCTCTCTGGCCAATATCTACTCTGGGCTGGCCTGATCCTGGTGATGATTTTGCGAAATTCTATCCCACCTGTGTTTTAGTTACAGATGCTGGCATTATTTATTTATGGGTTACAAGGATGATTATATCAGGTTTGAGATTTGTTTCTGAAATCCCATTCCATACTGTTTATATCAATACGACTGTTCAGAATGAGGAAGGAAGACGTATGAGCAAGTCGCTCGGGACTGGAATTGACCCGATGAAGTTCATAGATAGTATTGGTGCAGATGCAGTCAGGTTCACAATAGCGACTATCTCCACGCAGACACAGTCAATTAGATTCGGTGAGGAGAGATTTGAGATAGGTCGCAACTTTACCAATAAGATTTGGAACGCTGCTAGATTTCTTCTGATAAATGTAGATGAGAATATGACCGGTATAGATGATTTCAAGCCGACTGTCACAGAAGATCTTTGGATAATGAGTGCTTTAAATAAACTTATAGATGATGTTAACAAAGGCTATGAAGAGTATAGATTTAATGATATTGCAGGACGACTCTATGAATTTTTCTGGCATGACTATTGTGATTGGTATCTTGAGATAATAAAGAGAAGGTTATATAAACCAAAGGTGGAAGATGAGCGTCTCTCAGCGCAGAGATGTGCTCTCTTAGTAATGAAGACCTGGCTTAAACTGATGCATCCGATAATGCCACACATAACTGAGGAGATATACTCCCGTCTTCCACAATCGTCAGGGTATCTTATGATGAGCAAATGGTCTGAAGTGGTTGATATAGGTAATTCCAGAAAGGCGACAGAGGAGATGGAGATGCTAATTGAGATTGTTCGGACAATAAGAAATCTCAGAAGTGAACTTGATGTTTCTCCATCAAAAAAGGTGGAGGTCCTCATCATACCCAATGATAAGGAAAGTGAGGGGATAGTTGTAAAGAGCAGGGAGCATATACTGGCACTTGCATCTGTTAAAAAACTTGATGTCAATAGGTCGCAGGAGAGACCATCAAAGTGTGTATCTGCAGTTGTGAAGGGGGCAAGTATTCATATGTTCCTTGAAGGCATTGTTGATATAGAGAAAGAATTGAGACGGCTTACAAAGGCACTTGCCTCCCTTGATGAGGAGGAAAAGGGGCTTTCTTCAAAACTTGAGAACGAGAACTTTATGACCAAGGCACCACGTGATGTTATTGATAGTGTTGTTAGAAGGTTGAATGAGGTAAGGTCTAAGAAATCAAAGATAACCGATAATATAAATGAACTTAAGGGCAAGGTAAAATAGATGTGTTTAAATCCAATCTATATTGTTAAAATTCTAAAATATATTGGTTACTTTTATGGAAATTAACGTAGTAATTGCTATTTCAAATAAGGAAGAACCATATAATGCGATAAGGTCTCGTCTTTCAGGTGAGAAGTTAGATGCTGATGTTGAACTAATAATGTCTCTTGATAGAACGCACCTCTCAAATATTATCGCAGACGCTGATATAATCTTATGCTGGAGTTTACCTGATGACTTCTTTCACAGGGCAAGGCGTCTGAGATGGATTGCGTTTGCTATGTCCGGTGTTGATAGAGCGCTGACTGATGTATTGAGAAATTCAGATTGTATATTAACAAAGGCGACAGGTGTCGCAGATATTGCTGTTGCGGAACACGCTGTTGGTCTTGTCCTCATGTTATACAGAAATATTCATCGTTGCATTAAATATCAGTTTAATGAGAAGTGGGGGAGGGAGGAAGTGGTTGATGGACTTCGCGAAATTTCTGGAAGCACGATTGGTGTTTTTGGACTTGGTTTTGTTGGAAGAAGGATATGCGCTTATCTCAGAGCAATGGGTGCAAAAGTAATTGGCTGTGATAAGGTTAAACCGGGGAAGGGTGTTGTGGATAAGTTCTATAGCGTTGAGAAATTAAATGATTTTCTCAGTGAACTTGATTGTTTAATACTTTCTATTCCGCTTACAGATGAAACATTTCATATTATGAATAAAGAGCAACTTTCAAAGATGAAGGAAGGTGCTTATCTGGTCAATATCGCGAGGGGGTCAGTCATTGATGAGCAGTCATTGGTGGAGGCGCTAAAGAGCGGTCATCTTGGAGGTGTAGCGCTTGATGTCTTTGAAAGGGAGCCGCTGCCGAAAGAAAGTCCGCTATATAAGCATCCGAATTGCATAATCACTCCTCATATTGCAGGGGTGTCACCTCTTTATTGGAAGCGGCTTGCAGACCAGTTCGTGGAAAATCTAAAAAGATTTATCAAGGGTGAGCCATTATTAAACCTTGTAGATAAGGTTAAGGGCTTTTAACACGAATAGATGCCTGGAGAAGATATAAGATATCCGATACCGCGTGGTCGTGGCTCTCTTATCACAATAACGACTGACTTCGGACTGAGAGACCCGTATCTTGGTGAGATGAAGGGTGTGATATTATCAGGGGCACCAGAGGTAAAAATCACTGACATTACAAATAATCTCTCTCAGGGCGATATTCTCGGCGCTTCATTAGTGTTGGAGTCAATAATGCCGTATTATCCACCGGGCACAATACATCTCGCTGTCGTTGACCCTACCGTCGGTTCCGAAAGAAAGCCAGTAGCAATTTACACAGGTTCTCAGATTATCGTCTGTCCTGACAATGGTCTTGCAACGCTTCCTGTAAAAACTTCTGGCTCATATAAGGCATATCATATTTTAAATGTTGAACCACCACTTGGAGTTGTATCTGCGATATTTCACGGGCGCGATGTCTTCGCACCCGCCTGTGTTCACCTTGCGAAGGGAGGAAGTATAGGAGACCTTGGTGAGTTGCTTGATAAGATTGTCCTGCTTGATATACCTGAACTGGAAATCAGTTCAGATAAAATTACAGGGGAGGTTATATATGTAGATAACTTTGGAAATCTTATCACCAATATAAAAGAAAAAGACATCTCATTATCTAATAGAGATAGTTGTCTTATTAATATAGGTGATTGTAAAGTAAGAGCGATAAAAAGATACTATACTGAAGTTAATGTTAATGAAATTATCGCACTGATTGGTTCAAGCGGACGGCTGGAGATAGCAATAAGGAATGGGAACGCAAGTAAGATACTTGGAATTAGCATCGATGAGATTGTAGTAGTTCATATTGAAGGTATTTGAGATTTAAATTTCTTTCATATAGATAAATTTTTATAAGATTTTACTATCTCTTTTCTCTATATTCAGATAATATATTCAAAACTAATTTTAATAATTATTTGAGTGTTTTTATTTTCAGGAGGAATTCTTATGGAGAAAGAGAGGGTGTTTAATAGATGGCTTGTGGTTTTAGGCGCTCTTTTGATTCAAATTAGTTTAGGTGCTATTTATATCTATAGTGTTTTTAAACCAGCACTTGAGCAGAAGTTTACTAACTGGAGCCCTACAAACCTTGCTCTACCTTCACAACTTGTTCTCGCATTCTTTGCATTCAGCACAATACTCTCGGGTAGAATTCAGGATAAGATTGGACCGAGAATTATAGCGACCATTGGTGGTGTTCTACTGGGTGTTGGTCTTTTAATCGCTTCGTTTGCGAAAGACCTTACGACCTTCGTTATCGGTTTCAGCATTCTCGGTGGCATAGGAATAGGTGCCGCCTATGTCTGCCCTATTGCCACCTGCGTAAAGTGGTTTCCCGACAAAAGAGGGCTTATCACCGGACTTGCTGTATTTGGCTTTGGTGCCGGTGGTCTCGTATTTACGCCTGTCGCGAAAGCCCTAATTGGCTCTGTTGGTATAATGAGCACATTTTTATATCTCGGCATTATATTCTTCATAACTGTTGCTATTGGTGCGCAACTGATGATTAATCCACCTGCCGGTTACAAACCAAAGAACTGGAATCCGCCTGTAGTAGAGGGTTCCAAATCAACCTCAATAATTGATTATTCGTGGTATAGAATGCTGAGAACATACCAGTTCTGGCTTCTGTGGCTATCATACTTTGCGGGTTGCACAGCAGGTCTTATGATTATAATGAACACGACGAATATCTGGCAGTCATTTTCACTTTTGAAACTCTCCACGGGAATGAGCGTTGTTATGAAGAAAGAATACATTCCTATAATATCAGGGTGCGCAACCGCTGTAATGGTTGTATCAATTCTCAATGCATTGGGGAGAATTACATGGGGTAAGGTATCTGATATTATTAGCAGAAAATTGACGCTTCTTGTGATGTTTTTATACGCTGGAGTGATAATGCTTCTGTTGAACTGGTTTGGCTCATATCCATTATTTATCTTCGGTGTTGCATCTATTGGTTTCTGCTTTGGTGGATTCCTTGCTCTTTATCCTGCTATAACTACCGACTATTTTGGAACAAAGAATGTTGGTGTAAACTATGGTTTTATGTTCTCTGCCTATGGTGCAGGTGGTCTATTCGGTCCCTGGCTTGCTCCAAAACTTATGAAGATTATGGCGCAGATTCCGTATGAATACCTTGACAAATCAGGTCTGATAGGTTTGAATGTCTATAAGGCAGGCACTTATTTCAAATCATTTATTATATCTGGTGCTATGTGTATTATTTCTGCAATATTAATATGGTTTGTCAGAAAGCCGACTTCAAAGTAGGAGGAATATATGAGATTATTAAAAAATGTTATTGTATTTGTATTGATTATTTCGGGGGTTGCTGGCGCACTCTCTGCTGGTCAGACACAGTTCTCGTCAACAGTGTGGTTGAGATATTTCACAACCTATTGGCAGAGCTTTGATTCTGAAGAGGGGGATTTCACAACGAGTAATTTCTATATAGGCAGGGGCTATCTTACATTGAGCCACGCCTTCACTGACAGGTTCTGCGGGAAGTTCAGAGTGAATGTCCTTACAGATGAGATATATCCTTCAACCGCCAGGGTGGAACTGCGACTTGCAATGGTTTCCATGAACATAGCAGATAATCTTAAAATTGACGCTGGTGTCATACCTGTTGAGTTCTCTCTGGGAAGTATGTGGGTCTATCGCACAATACCGAATATTATGTGTGGTGAACAAAGTTTTGTGGCACCCGCTGACCTCGGCTTTGATATTGTATTCAAACCATTCTCAAATTTTTATATAACAACTCAAGTTCTTAATGGTGAGGGCTTTGATGGTTATAATGAGAATATGAACAGCTATCCGTCTCTTTCACTTGACTTTAGATACAATACCGGCAAGTTGATAACAGGTGTATCTGCACTTTTTGAGAAGAATGGTGGTCTTAGCGGGCTTTTTGAGGAGGAGAAAAATAGATTTGTTGCCACACCTTTCTTCAGAATGGACATGGGGAAGATAGACCTGTATTCAGAGTTTGTCTATGGAAGTTATGCGAAGAGATGGATGGCAAAGAGTTCACTTGGATTTATGGTCATAGGTATTATGCCACTTACGCCTTTCTTTGAGCCGGTTGCGAGGTTTGACTATTTTGACCCCAATACAGATAATAAAGATGATGGAGAGACGCAGATTCTTGGTGGTGTGAATCTGTATTTGTGGAGAGGTGATAGGACCGCGTTCTCACCGAATATATTGCTCCAACCGCAGTGGCGCATGACGAACTATCAAGCAAGTGGTCTAAAGTCAAAGCAGGAGATATTGCTTCAACTGCAGTTGAACTATGATACACAGCCGTTCTAATATCATTTTGTTTTATTTATGAAAGTCCCCATCATTGGGGGCTTTTCTATTATTAGTCAAGCACCATCAATCTATGGTAATATAATTCAAATTATTATGGTCAAACATAAAAAAGCAGTGGTTCTTATGAGCGGTGGTGTTGATTCTACCGCCTCAGCAATTATTATGAAGAACAGGGGCTATGATGTCATTGGCGTCACGCTTGATATGAGAAGCGATATTCTTGTAAGGATTGATGGATATTGTGACTATGTCCGGTCGTTCATAGATTCTGCGAAAAATATTACGGGACTTTTGAATATAGAACACAGGGTTGTAGATGCTTCCCTGCTCTTCAAGGAGAAGGTTGTCCTGCCATTTATAAGAATGTATTCAGAAGGTTCAACACCAAATCCCTGCACTCTCTGCAATCCCCTGGTAAAGTTCAGAATAGCACTTGATGTTGCAAAAGAGGTTGGTGCCTCAGTTATCGCATCGGGGCATTATGCTCTGACAGGTGAATATAAGGGCAGGAAAGTGATTATGCGTGGGGTTGTGTTAGATAAGGAGCAGTCATACTTTCTATGGGGGCTTGATAGAGAGATAATTGAGATGGTGGAATTTCCTGTCGGTTTAATGAGCAAAGATGATGTGATGAAGATAGTGCAGGAAGCGGGTATTAGAATAGAGAGGGGCGAGAGCCAGGATGTCTGCTTTCTCAGAAACACAGGTGTTGGTGATTTCATCAGGGAATTTGCCAGACAGAGGGAGGGCGATATTGTTGACCTTTATGGAAATGTTCTGGGCGCTCACAGGGGCATAGCATACTATACAGTAGGGCAGCGGGAGGGGCTTGGAATTGGTGGGAGCGGCCCCTGGTTCGTTATCTCAATTGATGCGAAGAAAAACAGAATTGTTGTTGGAAAAGAAGAACAACTATACAGGTCTTCTGTTGATGTTTGCGATGTTAATATTAATGCCTGTGAGACAGATGACATACCAGAGAGGGTGAGCCTTCAGATAAGATACAGGTCAGTTGCCGGGCCGGCACAAATCAGTGCTATTAGAGATAGCAGGGCAGTAGTCACCTTTGAGAGACCGGTCAAGGCGATAGTGCCCGGTCAGTCCGCTGTCATCTATGATGGTGATGTCCTGCTTGGCGGTGGGGTAATTAAATAATCACAGTAAATCTTATTCACAATTAAATGTCTCTCTATTTTCTATCTATACAGTGCTCTTATTACGCCTATTGATGAATTATCAATGCCTGCCTCAGGATAAACAACCTTGCACCTTATCATACATGTCAGATCTGATTGGAATATTTGCCAGTTATAGTTGATACCATAATAACAATGTCCTGGAATCTTACAGACACCAATATGGTATGGAGCATCACCATCGTTAGGGTCTCCATTTGATTTCACCTGTGTTAATGCTACCCAGAGGACTACACCATGCTTGCTTTTAATAAAGTTGAATGGTAGACCATTGTAGTCATACTTCGCACCATCGTCCTTCCCCCATGAGCCATCCTTTGATGTGTATGACTTCCAGCCAGTGAAGCCAAACTCAACAGGAATACCACCATGTGGAACTGCAAAATAGACATCTTTATAGCTTTTTGGACCGTCATATGTGCTTCCTGTTCCACCGCATAGCACCTGTCTTGATTCCTTGTCGTAGTGATTCGGGTCGTCTCCCCCTGCTCCAAGAAGTGCACTTATCTCTACGATATTAAACCTGTCAACATTATTTAAGAAACTGAAGTCCTTTATATTAAACCAGAATCCAAAGCCATTCTCAAACGGCTCGTTGTTAAAATAACTTGCCATTGAAACATACATATTCGGAGAATCGTTGTCATATTTGAGGGAATCTGTCTTTGAAAAAGTAGAATTATCAGATACGATGAGATTTTTTCCATCTATTTCATTGGTTAATACAATGGAGGTAGTTACCAATAATATGAGAATAAGCAGTTTAGTTCTCATGCTAACCTCCTTTTCTATTTAAATTATAATATATATTTTAACAATGGAGTATTATATTTTAGTTTTCAAATTTTTTTTATTTTCTTTTCTTATTATAGGTATTTAGTATTATATTTAGGGCGATGGAGGCGCTTACAAAGAGGGATAGGGATAAACTCAAGAAAGAAGTTCTGAGAATATTGACTGAAGAGCCCGAGAAGACGGGTCTTTCTCCCGATAGATGGGGTTTTGTCAGAATTGACGAACTAATTGCCATTTGTTTTACTGAGTTTCCCCGCGCTGGGGAGGAGTTGGTGAGGGTTGTTATTTGTGAGCCAGAGTTTGAGGTAAGTAGCGATAGTGTGAGAGCAAAGAGCGGTCACATGTATTATATTGAAAAGCAGTCAGAAAAGACAGTCCCCCCAGGTGTCCTCTATGCCCTTGTGCCAAAGATTATGCTCAATACATTCTTAAAGGAGGGTCTTTCACCAATAAATGACAGGTACGTGTATCTATATCAAAGTATTGATGAAGCATGGTATTTCACTATAAAAACCGGTGCAAGCAGTGTTACCATTTCTGTTATGGCAGAAAAGGCATATAAAGACGGCATTGAATTTCTCCTATCAGATAGGATATATCTCACAAAGGCGGTTCCAGCAAGGTATTTATCTGTGCATTTAGAGAGAAAGGAGGAGGGTTAATGAGTGAACTGCGCAAGGACCCTGTAATATCAAGGTGGGTTATTATTGCACCCGAGAGGTCTTTCAGACCTCATTTTAAGACAGGGGAGGTCATTGATGGAAAGCAGGAGACGAACTGCCCATTCTGCGGGGGAAATGAGCAGGTGACACCACCTGAGATACTGGCGTATGGACCACCCGATAGAAAGCCGAATACACCCGGCTGGCAGGTGAGGGTTATACCAAACAAGTTTCCTGCGCTAAAGGTAGAGGGTGAACTTTCAAGGTGGGGAATAGGTCTTCTTGATAAGGTCAATGGTATTGGCGCACATGAGGTAATCGTTGAGACGCCCGACCACAAAAAGCAGTTATGTGATTTGCCACTTGAACACATCGCTCTGATACTGAAAGCATGGAAGGAGCGCCTTACTGACCTTGATAGAGATGACAGATTGAGATATGCGCTTGTATTCAAGAATAAGGGTGATGAGGCAGGAGCGAGTATATCACATTCTCACTCCCAGATTATCGCAACACCTATAACACCTAATTTGATAAAACAGGAACTTATCTCATCAAAAGAGTATTACTCTCAGAAAGAGAGATGCATTTTCTGTGATTATATGTTTCAGGAGATTGCAGATGAAGAGAGGGTGGTGTATCAGGATGAGCATTTTGTAATAATATCTACGTTTGCTTCAAGATTTCCCTATGAAGTATGGATTCTGCCGAGGGAGCACTCGGCGGACTATATAAGTATAACTGATGTTGCTGTAAATTCACTCGCCTCTGTTCTGAAAGGTCTTCTCGTGGGTTTTCGAGAGATACTGAAAGACCCACCATATAATCTTGTTCTTCACACTGCACCACTCAGAACTCCAAGACCCGGCTACTGGCTCACCATTGAGAAGGACTTCCACTGGCATATTGAGATATTCCCGAGAATGACCCGTGTTGCTGGTTTTGAATGGGGAACAGGGCTTTACATCAATCCTGTCTCGCCAGAAGAGGCGTCACTCACCCTGAGAAACGCATTTGTAGATTTTGGTCAGTAGAGATGGATGAAGAAAGAATAATAGAGATAATTGCGGAAAGGTTATATAAGGGTGAGAATCCCCTTTATCCAGGGGACGATGCCTTTATAACAGATATTGACAGGGGAGAATATGTCTTCACATGCGACCAGTTCATTGAGGGCGTTCATTTTAAGAAAGAATATTTCACTTACAGGGAGATAGCGAGAAGGTCAATATATGCGACTGTATCTGACATTGCCTCAATGGGGGCAAGACCGCTCTTCTATGCTATCTGCCTTGGTCTGCCTGAGATTACAGATGAGAATATGGTTACCGAGATTGCTGATGGATTCAGAGATGCAAACGATGCGTTTGGTATAAATCTTGTCGCCGGCGATACTACAAGAGCACCATCTGTGAGTTTCTCTGTCTTCTGCTATGGCATCTGTGAGGGAAGACCGCTAACACGCTCAGGCGCAAGACCGGGTGATACTGTCTATATTACGGGCTTGGTAGGTCTTTCAGATGTTGGACTTCGGGTTCTCTCTTCCTCTCTTGATAGAAAAAAAGCGGTGGATGACGGTTGGGAGATAGCGCTTGAGAGGCATATATCACCACTGCCAGGGGTTGATGTAGGACTTGAACTGTCAAAGGGCTCTATCGCTACATCCTGCATTGACACATCAGATTCAATTTCTATATGCCTTAATCATCTATCTATATCATCAAAGGTTGGAATTGAGATAGAAGCAGATTCTATTCCCATATCGGATGAGTTAGTAAGATTTGCATCTATTACGAATAAAGACCCTGTAGAAATGGCACTTGGCGGGGGTGAGGACTATGAGTTAATTTTTACAGCAGACAGAAGAATGAACGGTGGGATAAGAGATGTTTCAGAAGGTCTTGGTATTTATATAACAGAGATAGGAAATGTATTTGATGGAGAGGGAGTTTATATTAAAATTGGTTCTGAGAGAAGGCGTGTAGAGCCGACAGGTTACTCTCATTTTGGTTGATTATGAAAAATTGGCTGGTAATAACATTATTTTTGGTTTTTTTATTCTTACCCTCATTTAACTCATTTTCGGAGAGTGAGTCGAAGGAACTTGTAAAAGAGCTTGTGGACCTTGCAGATAAACTGCTTGATGAGAAAGCATATAAGGATGCACTGGATACATACACTGATGCACTTAACGATGTCTCGGAGATAAAAGAGCCACAATTGTATGCTCATATCAAATTACATCAGGGTATGTGCTACAGAATGCTTGCTGAGCGGGAGGGCGGAGATGTAAATATTAAAGAGGCGGTCAGGTCATTAAGTGAGGCGCTCAAATATTATGACAGCAAGAAATATCCCTATGAGTATGCAAGAACAAAGGTTGAGATGGGAAGAGCATTACACGCTGTTTCTGAGTCAGGTGATAAAGAGATAAGTTTAAAAGAGGCGCTGAAGGCATTTGATGAGACACTCAAGGTATTTACCATTGACAAATATCCAGTAGAATATGCACAGACACAAATTGATATTGGTGATGGCTATGTTGACCTGTCATATATAAGAGATGCCGAGAAGAACCTGCTTGTAGCATTGACATCTTATGATGAGGCAATGAAGATTTTCATAATTGATAAATACCCTATGGGTTATGCAAAGACGCAGAACAGCATTGGTATTGCATACTGGACATTATCAAAATATAAACAGCAGAGTAAGAATTTGAATAGCGCCCTTTCTGCGTATAATGATGCGCTGAGGATTTTCACGAAGGATAAACACCCTTATGAATATGCAGTTACTGAGTATAACCTTGGGAACACATACCTGTATCTATCAAAGATTGTTGATACGGAAGGCAATCTTGGAAGGGCAATAAATGCCTTTAATGAGGCACTTTCTGCGAGGACTATTGCGAATGACCCGGTTGGTTATGCCATGACGCAGTATGGACTTGGACTTGTATATAGTGCCCTTGCTGATATCAGGGACAGGGAAAATAATGTAAATAAGGCAATAAGTTCATTTGAGGAGGCATTGAAGGTCTATACAGCCACAGATTTTCCAAAGCATTATAATATGGTTATATCAAGTCTGGAGAATGTAAAAGAGAAATTAAAATAGTAGCTTTCTCACCCATGTAAGGGGTGAGATATATATAGACAATGCTTACCTTGTCAAATGGATTTAATCATTATTATCTCACCCTTTGTTAGAATTATATAAACCGATATAAATTATTCGTCGCCATAGGGATGGAGACGCTACAAACTGATTAAAATTCTTTTCTTCTGAAAATTATGACGCAAAGGAAGATGCATATAATTAGATATGCGAGGGCGTGAATCATTGTTGAAAGACCTGATTGTCCAGGTGATGATTCATTCATAAGATTTGTAGCAAGATTTGTAATACTTGCAAAAGGTGGGATGATAATATAAATAATTCTTGCGATTATTTTGATGTGGATTGGAACATCGCCTGAAAGGGCGAAGGTCTTTATAACATCAATGCTGAGTATGAAACTAAACAGGTATGATATGATGCCGATGAAACCTGCAAGAATTCTTGGCATTACCAGAGATATTAGCGTTACAAATGAGATGACAAGTGCGAGGTTAATTATGGTAACACCTACACCTATCCACAACCTCAGGTCAAACATACCGAGCCGCAGATTGTAGATAATCCATGATAGAAATGACATCACGAAGATAATTGAGAATGAGATTATGAGTGCTCCGAACATCCTTGATAGGATATATTCAGAGCGGGTGATTGGTTTTGATAGGACAAGGTATATCTGCTTGCTGTCAACCTCACTTGTCGCTGTGGTCATTCCCATTAAGATTGCGAATATCATACCCCAGAATGTTGATAAACTGAGGTTTACCGCCCTTATCATCTTGATAAGTTCACTCGGCTGGAGGGTTTGCTGGTTAATAGTTATGCTGTTCTGGGAGTAGAAACATCCAGATAGAAGAACGAAGATAACACCAAATGCCAGTATTGTGTAGAATGTCTTTCTTCTTCCAATATATGTTACAGAGCCGTAGATTATTCCAAGAAATCTTGTCATTTTACCTGCTCCTTCTCTTTTACAAGGTCAACAAAGACCTCCTCAAGAGTGAGTTTGAAGCTTGATAGCGTTATGATATCTATGCCCACTTTATTGATAATGTCAATGATGTCCTGTGGTGAAAAGCCACCATTCAATTCTACCCTCAGTTTATTCCCATTTATCTCAAGCACTCTGCCAATCTTCTCTATTTTCTTTATCAAACTCTCTTTGAACTCGCTTACCTCAACCTCATATTGCCTTTTTACTGTTATCAGTGATTCAATCTTGCCTTCTTTTACTATCTTTCCTTTATCTATGATAATCGCCCTGTCGCATTCAAGTTCAATCTCCGCCAGTATATGCGATGATAGAAATACACCACAGCCATTGTTAGCCATCTCGCGAATGATGCTTCTTATCTCCCTTCTCCATATCGGGTCAAGACCTGATGTCGGCTCGTCAAGTATCAATATCTTTGGCTCACCCATTATCGCCTGTGAGAACGATACTCTCTGCTGCATGCCAAGCGAGAACACACTTATTCTCCCTTTCCTGACATCGTAAAGCCCCATCCGGTTTAAGAGCATATCAATTTTCTTCTTCCTGGCAACTCTATCAAGACCTATGAGCATGCCATAATAGTTAAGTGCATTTATGGCGCTCAGGTGAAGGGTGAGAGCAGGATTTTCTGGTAAAAAGCCGATATCTCTTCTCGTTAAATGGTTATAATGGTTCTTGCCCATAATCTTGATAGTTCCCTTCGTTGGCTTGATAAGGTCCAATATCAGTTTCATGGCAGTTGTCTTTCCGGCACCATTTCTGCCAAGCAGACCGACTATCTCGCCTTCTTCTAATCGGAATGAGAAACTATCAAGGGCAGTGAGTCGTCCATATCTTTTGGTAAGCGAATCTATTTCAATTAAAGTCATACAGTAAAATATTTTCTCTTCTTCCTGGACAGATTATAATCTGCCCCTACAAACCAAGCAATAGTGAAGTGGAATATTAACGCTATTTAAATTAATAAAAAACATTTAGAGTTCAAATATCATTGTTAAACGACTGACATTACCAAGACCATCAACAGAGCCAATTGTCTGAGCGAAGTCAATTTTAATATCAGTATTAGAAAATGCAGGGATGAGTTTGTTAAGAGAGATTCCAGCGCCACAGGTGAATTTCTCAGCGGTCTCAATTGATGAGATTCTATATCCAGCCCTTAAGAATATCATACCATATAACATTGTCTCTGAGCCGATATGAAGACATCTCCTCCCATTATTTACCATTGAGAAATCAGTGGAGACGGTCTCTGAAATCGTATTGGTTGTCAGTGGTGTAAATGCGCTTCCGAGGCGGAGTGTCAATGGTAATGGACTCGTCTGAGATATGAAACTTTCACCCGGTCCCAGGTTCTGTATAACCATTGCCACGCTCAGTGATTTGAACATTGTAACTCTTGCACCAATATCAAAGGCAATGGTTGATGCCTTGACATTTTCTAATCTTTCCCATATATACTTGAAACTCAGACCGGTATCAATTGGTTTAATAAAGCCGATTGCGTAAGAGAAAGAAAGGCAGTTTGACCTTGCTGTGAAGTCGCCTGTCGGATAGCCCTTTTCATCATAGCCCTTCATTGTGCCACTCGTGAGCGTGTTAAATGAACTGCCGATGACTCCGAAGGGTGTTCTGAATGTCACTGCTGCAAACTCTGTCTTCGTATCTAAGAGCCATTCATTGTGCGAGAAGGCAAAGGAGAGTTTTTCTGTCTTTATGATGCCTGCTGGATTCCAGTATGTAGCGAGGGCGCTTTCAGCAAGTGCAGAGTATGCACCGCCCATTGCTGACGGAGCCGCACCAACCTCAATTCTGAGAAACTCAGCACCACTTCCCTTATACTCCCCAGAGAATAATAGGGCAGGAGTTAGTAAAATAAATAGTATTGTTATTTTCTTTATATTAAACATTATATTTAATTATAGTCAAAAGATAGAGAATTTCAATTGTTTATTATCACTCGTTTTTTTAATTTCATCAGTTCGTTTTAGTAGATAGAATCTATTTGAACCCTTATCTATGACCTTATATTTTCCTTTTAATACCTGTTTATTGAGTGTAATCATTGCATCTGTTTTTGTGAAGACACCTGAGAAGAGCCCTGTGTCAATAAATATATACTCAGCATTATCAATCTCTGGAAGTATATATATCTCCTTATGGGGTCTAATATGTGGGAAGATGTGTTCTGCTGCAGAAAATGAAGCATTTTCAGGAATTCTTGATAGTATATTCTCTGCCACTAAAGTATCTTTATCAATTTTTATGAGGTGAAGTTGACAGATGTTAATTATTGTTCTGGAAAATGCCAGAAGTAGTATTAATTTTTTTGCGTCAATTTTTATTTTGCTTAACCATATAGATAGGTTTTTAATTCCATATATTGAGGAGATTGCAAAAAGCGTAGCAGCGGGCGCTCCAAAATAGGCAGTAAGATTGTATTGTATTTCTATATTACTCGTTGAATGGATGATAAGATATGGGATTGCCAGTAACACCCATGGTGATAGAATTGATGTAAATAGAAATAGTGGGAAGAATTTCAGAACCTCAGAACGAAACATCATCTTCATTACCTGTATTGGATGCGTCAAGAACCATAATGAGATTTCGCCTGTTGAATTTCCATATTGACCCCACCTTGCAAGTATCTGTGGTGGACCATATCCCCTGGCGCCAAGAGCGGGCATCAGCAGATATATAACTGAAAACCAGTAAATTACTGATATTAATAAAGTCAAAATTCCGACTCTCCACCATCTTCTATAAAAAATTGCTGATATTGCAAAGAAACAGGCATAGATTGGAGCATCCTCCTTTACTGTGAGCATTATTAAAAATCCAATAGTGAATAATGTTTTATTCTCTTTCTCAAGTGCATATACCAGGGTCAAAAATAGTAATGGGTATACTGCTTCCTGGTGGACATCGCACTCCAGTACATAACCGAATACTGCCATTGTCATAAGTCCGACTGAAAATAGGGTAGATGAGATGCTGTCTTTCCATATTGTGTTAGATAGAAGGAACGCAGGTATAACAGCACCTGCCAGCAAGATTGCTTGCCAGACAATAAGGGTGTAAATTGATGGAATGAGTGCGTAGAATGGAAGTGCTGTAAGTAGTATAGGAGAGAAGTGTTCTGCGAAGTAGCATTTGTTAAGAAAAGGTGAATACATGAAATTGCCTGTGAGTGTATTAAAGAAAGCATATTCATAGACAGAGAAGTCCCTTGCCCAGTTCATGAATGTAAGGTGGTAATGAATCTTTATAACAATGAAGATGGTTGAAATAGTAATAAATAAGCATAGTGGGAAATATTGTGATGAAGTAATCTTTCTGACCTTTACTGCAAACTCATCGTTCTTTTCTACAGAAGATATATAAAGACGTATGAAGAAGATAAACAATAGATAAATGCTTATCTTATGAAGGTCTGTAAAGCTCAATTTAATAAAAGAAAGATTAATTTTGAACCCGCCTGTGATGACCTCTGTTATAGAAAATATTGCCAGAACAATCAGTAATATTTCAAGAACCCTTTTGATGATTACAATAACAGGAGAGGGCTTGCTTTTAGAGTTGGAAGGATTATATCTATCTATCATATCGTTAAATCAACTTTTCAGATTTAGAATATTTAGATAACTATTCCAATTAGTCAAGACCTGTATATATCTAAAAAAGTTTAAATAAAGTTATTATTGTTTAATTATATGATTGATATTAATATAGCATTATGCTATACTATGTATGTTCTGGAGGAATTTGCATATGACTGAATGTCCTATTTATGAGTTAGAAGCGAATCATATAAATAAATTTGTAAAACACCTTATTGATGCAGGTGTTTATCCATATCCAGGTAATCCAGAGAGGGATTTTGTTGTAGATAGAGGGCGGCTTGAGGGCTGGGTGAGGGCATTTCATGAGAGTGATGCCAAGGTGTGGATACCTTTAAGGCATTCAAAGGACCCCAAGGACAATGCAGGTTGGGTGGAGGACATCTTTATTGAGGGGGGCTCGCTATATGCGGTTATGAATATCACAGACCTCGAGGTAGCAGAGAAGATAAGGCAGGGTTCCATAGTCCATACATCGCTTGGTCTTGAATTTGATTTCACCGATGATAATGGAAAAACATACCTTGAGATAATTCGCCACATCGCCCTCACCCTTGACCCTCATATTTCTAAACAGAAACCATTTATTGAATTATCAAGAGACAGAGAGGAGGTAGATATGCCACCAGACCCAAATCCTTATGCTTATTACGATGAGAAGGAGCAGAAAGGTTATTTTCCACATCACAATGATGATGGAAGTGTTGATACTTCTACACTGGTAGATGCACTCAGGCAGATTGACAGCGAGAACATTCCTGAGGAGGCAAAAATGAAGGCAAGAGAGCATATATATGAGCATCTTTTGGAAGTTCTATCATCGCTTTCAGGTGAGAAGAAGGCACTTATGGAGCGTCTATCAAAGTTAGAGGTGATAGGGAAGGAAAGTCAGAAGAAATCATTGATTGAACGTCTAAGGTGTCTTGTAAGGGAGGGGAGGATAACACCCATTGTGGAGAGAGAACTTGCAATGGCTATTGAGCGAATGGATGATATTGAGATGGAGAGCATGAAGGGCAATATATTGAATCTTGTCTTTGATGCTCTCTCTAAACTACCGCCATTGGTAAAAACAGGTGTTCTCACAAGATACCAGTCATTTAATGCACCATCAATCTCAAGTGATGAGAGAGAGATAATGAAGAAACTTGGTATATCGGAGGAGTCATATATCAAGTATTCAAAGAAGAAAGAGTAGAGACCGTGGTGTTATAACCACTGGTCAAGGAGGTAAATTATGGCTTTAACAGGAAGTTATGAAGTGGAAGGCAAGGTTGGCGCTCTTATTCAATATAAGGTTGCTGGTCAGGTTCACATATATAAGGGTGCTCTTGTCTCTCTCAACTTGGATGGCTTTGCAGTCCCGGGTGCTGATACATCTGGCTATAAGTTCATCGGTGTCGCCTATGAAGATGCAGATAACACATCTGGTTCTAATGGTGATGAGAGCATCAGGGTGCTAAAGACAGGTAGTTTTCACTATCCTATAACATCAGTTGAGCAGTCAGATATGGGTGAGAAGGTATATATCAAAGATGATGGTGAGGTCGCAACATCTACGACCAACCATATTCTTGCAGGGTATATCTGTGAGATACCATCATCAGGAACAGTAAGAGTGAGAATAGATAATGCTGTTCAATAGGAGGCGTGCCCCAAAGGGCTTGCCCAGGGAGGTTTAATTATGGCGATAGTATCAAGTGATATAAGTCGTCTTCTTGAAGCGGGTCTGAAGACAATATTTTTTGAGGCATACGAGAAGACGTCTGCTTACTATGAGAAGATAGCAACGGTAGTTCCGTCAACGAGAGACAGAGAGGTATATGCCTGGCTCGGCTCTCTTCCAAGAATGCGCGAGTGGACAGATGAGAGAGTGCCTAAGGGTCTCTTGGAGCATGAATTCACAATCATTAACAAGAACTGGGAACTATCAATCGCGATAGACAGAAACGCGCTTGATGATGACCAGTATGGACAGATTAAGGCAAGGGTGGCGCAGATGGGTGAGGAGGCAGCAAGACATATAGATGAGATTGTCTTTGGACTTCTCTCTGAGGGCATTGACCTGCCCTGCTACGATGGCAAGAACTTCTTTTCAGATGAACATCAGGAGGGCGAAAGCACTGAACAATCAAATCTTGGAACAGATGCTCTTTCAGTAGATACCTATGGCGAGGCGAGGTCCATAATGATGCGTCTTGTTGATGATAGGGGTAAACCGATGGGCATAGTTCCAGATACACTGGTGGTCCCGCCGGAACTTGAGGAGACAGCAAGGGTCATAATTGCATCGGACTTCTATCCTTCGGGCAACTCAACAAAGGCGAACCCATGGAAGGACTCAGCAGAACTCATTGTCACGCCATATCTTTCCGATGACAAGAGCTGGTTTCTGCTATGCACAGCAAGGGCGATCAAGCCAATGATACTCCAGATGAGAAAAGAGGTTGAGTTTAACGCGCTTGAGGGCGCGAGCGAGAGGGGCTTTTTCAGGCGTGAGTTTGTCTATGGCGCGGAGGCGAGATACAATGTTGGCTTCGGAATGTGGCAGTTTGCTTATGGCTCTATTGTGTCTTAGCGGTCTCTATCATATGGCATTCAGGTGGTGATGGAGATGGCAGGGTGCGGGGATAGGAGGGACTTGAGTCCAAGGGAGTTAATGAGGCGAAAGACCTCTGACAAGGGTCGGTGGGCTGGATAAAATGGCAGAGCAGATTTACAAATAAATTAGAACAACATATCTGTCTATCTGTCCCATACGCCCTTCCCCGCGCTCTAAAATAAATAATTTCTTATTTACATCTCAAATTATTTGACTACATTAAACAAGAATAATTTGGGGATGGTGAAAAACCACACCCTTTTTTAATTAAAAATAACTCTTGACTTTTGAAATTTTATATGTAATTATTTTTCGTAAGAATATAAAGGGAGGTGAAAGTATGGGTGAATTTACTTGATTGAGCACCTTCAATTCAAAGGAGGTGCTTTTTATATTTTAATCAGAGTATAGAATTTAGGAGGTGAGAAAGATGAAAAAGACCTATACAGTTAAAAAGAAGATAATCTTTCTATCATTCATTTTTCTATTCACATCAGTAGCGTTCTCTGAGCCAGAGTGGATAACATTTCCAGGTGGAAGTGGCACACCAAGTGAACCACCAATAATAACAATAATTGAAAATAATTCTATACACACACTATATTCTGTTGATATACCCGGTATGTGGAGGGAGCAGGTTGTAAAGAACAATATTACCTTTGATGACATTCACCTTCCTGAATATGGCTACTCCTATGATATTGGCTGGCCGCAGGTGCCAAACATACAGGAACTCTTCGCAACGCCAACAGGCGCAAATGAAAATGTAGAAGTGAACATACTTGATTATGATAATGTAGTCCTTGATGACTACTATCTATATCCTGTTCAGCATCCAATTTCAATAAATGACCTTGGTGGACCTGAGCAGGTATTTGACTATGACGAGGATTTCTACAGTCATGATGTCTGGTATCCATTAGAAGAAAGGACAGTGACAGCAGAGGCGCCTGGGACATTCAGGGACTTTGATGTTATAACATCAGTATTATACCCGATGAAGTTTAATCCTTATCAGATGAAACTTGAGGTCAGACACCATATTGTTGTTGAGATAAGATACATTGGAACTCTTGGTGGTGACTACTGGAGTAAATACAGACCAAGCAAGGACTTTCAGAAGATGTATCCATACATAATAGAAAACCTGAAAGATGGACCATGGATATGGAATTTTGATGAGAAGAAAGGTGTGGGTGCTTTAAATGAATGGCCTAGTTATTTAATAATCTATGATGATATAACACTTGGTAGTGGTCAAGACGTTCTTTCTTTGCTTGATGTGTTAGTGCAGTATCTTGCAAACAGAGGTTATAGTCCAGAGGTTCATAAATTGACAGACATATATCCATTGAATGCTCTTTTTATATGGTATTACATACAGAATTGGTATATTCAATGGGACCATAATTTAGAGTATGTCTTGCTTATTGGAGATGTCCCACAACCAGGAGGTGCAGGTGGAATACCCATGCCATATTGGGTAAATTATAATAGCGATGTATATAGACCTTCGGATGTTGGCTATGCACGACTTACTGCAAGGGGTAACGACCCGCTTCAGGCAGATATATATCCAGAAGTGATTGTAGGTAGAATGGTGGTCAATAATGTTCAGGAGTTAGCAAATATTGTCAATAAGACAACTCAATACTACTATAGTGATACAACAGAGGTTGAGACATGGGAGGACAGATGTCTTCTTGTTGCAAGTAGAGATGATGATGATTTTTCTAATACAAAAGAAAATATAAGAACTTATCAGAATTATATGGATGCACCTGATTTTGATAATTTTGAAAAATGTTATGGCATAGAGGGAAAGACAAATATGAACCTGACAAATTATATCAACAGTGGCTATTCTATTATAAACTACTATGGACATGGTGGCTTTGAACCATTTAATGATTATAATTCCTGGCTTAACTGGAGTGCCTTAGGAGAGGATTGGACAGTATTTCAGATTGACATGCTTAATAACAGCAGTTATCTTCCCGTTGTATTTCAACTTACCTGTTGGGCTGGTATGATTGATTATGAAGATTACGATTCACTATGTGAATACTGGTTAAATGCTGGTGTTAATAATTTGAATAAAAAGGGTGCTGTTACCAGCTGTGGTGCTACAAGACGATTGGTATGGGAGAAAGGAAAGACAGGAAAATGTGATGAACTATGGTTTAAATTTATATATGGTGATAGCCAGGGACATCATTATTATGCAAATCCAATAAAAGAATTTGGCGCAGTTGTATATGCTGGTGTAACTGAGTATATGATTAAATATACTGATATGGATGAAAATTCTATTTGCATGGATGGTCCTGGAAATCCTCCGCCCATTGAACCTGGTTATCCTGATTTAATACAGGTTTTTGGGGATCCATCACTTTCTATGAGAGACGGAGTTGGTGAGGGAACCCTGAGTAAAGAAAATACCAATATTAAAGCAATGAATATTACACCATTGTCAATAAATAATATTTATCCCAATCCATTGTATAACGATATTCTTAATGTTGAAATTACATCAGTAAGTAATGTCAACACTGCTAATATTATAATATATGACATTTCAGGTAGATTGATTATCAATAAATTTACAGAACTAACAACAGGTATAAACAAGATGAAAATTGATACAACATTGCTATCATCAGGTGTTTACATAATAGAGGTTTCAAGTGGAGAGAACAAGGTAAGCAGTAAGTTTGTAAGGGTAAGATAGATAGATATAAAGGGGGATTGTTATTAATTTGACTGTCCCCCTTTATAATAAAGAATTGAGGTTATATATGAAAAATTCATTAATATATATAGTAATATTAATATCAATTAATATTTCATTTGCATCATCACCTAAATGGTATATAGAAACTGTTGATAATACCGACTTTGTCGGTGATAATACTTCAATTAAAATTGACTCAAATGATTATCCACATATTTCATATAATGAGTTTAATTATGATGGTGAACTTAGATACGCATACTTTGATGGTGAAAAATGGAATATAGAGATTGTTGATAATAATGGAAATATACAAGGGTCAACATCTTTAGCACTTGATTATAAATACAATCCACATATAGCTTATGAGGATGCTGGCAACTATGACTTAAAATATGCCTATTTCGATGGTTTTAAATGGAATATAAAGGTTATTGATAGTAACGGTCATGTTGGAGGTTATTCATCAATTGCCCTTGATTCAAAATATAACCCACATATTTCTTATTATGATGGAAACCCAAATTACGACCTTAAATATGCATATTTTGATGGAAATAAATGGAATATTGAGGTAGTTGATTCTAATGGTGATGTTGGCAAATATTCATCTATATCAATTGATTCTAAAGACCACCCACATATAGCTTATTGTGATGATACAAATGATAAACCAAAGTATGCGTATTTTGATGGCACAAAATGGAATATAGAGGTAATTGACACAAATTCTAACTTGGGAAGATGCACATCAATAGCTCTTGATAAAGAAGGAAATCCTCATGTAGCATATCTTGATATTGGTTTACTTAAGTATGCCTATTGGAATAGAAGGAGTTGGGTTATTAAAGTAGTTGATACTGACCATGTAGGTGGACATATATCACTTGCCCTTGACTCAAACGACTATCCCCATATATCTTATAATTACTGGATGGATTACCCTGATATTAAAAGATTGATGTATATATACTTTGATGGTAATGAATGGCATAAAGAAATAGTTGATAATGGTAATGGATATTTAGTTGGTGTATGTATATCTATTGATTTAGATAGATATAATTATCCAAATATTTCATATTATAAACATGCAAATTTAGGTTATGCTCGCTATGGATATGGTGTTGGCATTACCCTCTCATCATTCTCCGCAAAACCCAATAATGACGCTATCACCCTCAACTGGTCCGTCACAACCGATGAAGAAATATCGGGCTTCAACCTCTACCGCAGACCTGCCACACCCACTGTATCTCCCGTAAGGGAGCTTGCCCCAAAGGGCATGCCCGGGGGGATTGCGCAATCTCCCTTACAATCTGGGGAGGACTATGTCTGGACAAAGGTCAATACATCGCTCATCACAGGCACAAATCCTTATTCATATACTGACAGAGATGTTAAGCCCGAGACAGCATACGAATACAAACTGGAGGCGGTTGTGTCTGACAGGAATGAGACGCTTGGGACGACAAAGTGCAAATCAGAAAAGGGCGCACCAGAGAGTTTTGAAATAGTAAGCATATATCCTTGCCCTGCCAGTTCAATCATAAGTATTGATGTGAAGATTCCAAACAGTTCAGAGATTGACATAGAGATATATGACATAACAGGTAGGAGGGTATGCACAACTGTGCGCGGATTATACAATTCAGGTGAATATATACTGACATCTGATGTCTCAGGATTTACGAATGGTGTGTATATTGTGAGGATGACAACAGATGGCTTCAGCGCATCAAAGAACTTTGTTGTGGCAAGATGACACCATGGGGCAAGGCATGCCTTGTCTATTAAGATTGTAGCGACCCAATTTATATTGGGTCGTATTTATATTCTGTCCCATCATAAGATGGGACGCTACAATCGTTCAGAATGACATATTGTTTGGGTTTGATAAATCAAACCACTTCATTAAAATAATTTATATTACATCTTTGTGAATTTTGAGAGATAGTCGGTTATCTTTATAATTCCTATATCCTTGCCTGTAATCAACTTATAAGTCTTCGGAGCAAGGTCTGTAAGATATGGCGAAAGTTTTGATGTTGCAAGTGCTGTGTTTACAGCACCAATGGATGAGAATAGCGATAGGAATATCAAAAAGAAACTGACGATATAGGCACCTTTAGCAAAGCCGAATATCAGACCGAATAACTTATCTACCCATCCAAGGTTTATGCCACGAACGAACCTTGATAGAAATGATGAGAGTATAAATACTACTGTTGCAATAGCGAGAAATACAATGGTGAATGCAACTACTGATGCTACCCCGGGGTTGAGACCAAATTTTTCAAGGACAAATCCCGATATCGGGTCGCTCAGACGAAAACCACCAAGAACCCCGAGAACTACAGCGATAAGCCCCGACAGCTCTTTTATCAGCCCCCTTGAAAGTCCTATGAGAGCGAGAATGCCTACCGTAATGACGATTACTGCATCAAGTATATCTCCGCTCAATAATTAACCTCCTCTTCAATTATCTTTTTTCTTAACATCTTCTTTTTTATTAACATTCTCTTTCTCATTCTCACTGCTTTTGTTATCAGTTCTACTGCCATTGTCAAAAAGGATTATCAAATCGCCCTCTTTTATCATGCCAAGTTCGCCTTTTAATTTCTTATCAGTATATTCTTTCAGACGCTTATCATCACTCAGAATAGCCCTCAGTTCTGCATTCTCCTTCCTTAATGAATCAAGTTTCTCCTCAAGGTCTTTATTTTCTCCTTCAAGTTTCTTTATCTTTAATAGACCTACATCGCTGAAAACATATATATATGTCAATAGACCAATGATAGATGCTATCAAGATGAAAAGAAGCAATCTTCTCACCTTTATCATCTCTTCCTGATCCACCTCTCAATTAATTTACTGCCTGCATATATACCAGCATCACCGAGTTCCTCTTCAATTCTCAGTAAGTTATTATATTTAGCGACGCGTTCGCCTCTTGCTGGCGCCCCTGTCTTTATCTGAAGAAGGTTCAGACCAACAGCAATATCAGTGATATATGTATCTGTTGTCTCGCCGGACCTGTGAGATATAAATGTCGCGTAATTGTGAGATTTTGCAATCTCAATCACATCAAGCGTCTCGGTGAGCGTTCCAATCTGGTTTGGCTTTATGAGTATTGCATTCGCTGGGCCTTCCTTAATTCCCCTCATAAACCTTTCAGGATTGGTAACGAATATATCATCACCAACAAGTTGCACTTTTTCACCCAGCCGTTCTGTCAGTTCTCTCCAGCCCTTCCAGTCATCCTCGCTGAGACCATCTTCAATTGATATTATCGGATATTTATTAGTCCATTCCTCATATATATCTACAATGTCTTTACTCTTCATCTTCTTTTTCTCAAAGACATAGGAACCGTCCTTGTAGAACTCACTTGCCGCTGAGTCAATGCCTATGAAGACCTCGCTTCCTGGTTTATAGCCAGCATCTGTTATCGCCTTCACAAGGAGGTCAAGGGCATCCTGATTTGATTTTAGATTTGGGGCGAAACCACCTTCGTCTCCGATTGATGTTGATAGTCCCTGCTCTTTTAATGTTTTCTTCAATGTCTGGTATATCTCTGATGAAGCCCTGAGCGCTGAGGAAAATGATGGTAGTCCTGCCGGTGAAAGCATGAATTCCTGTATATCAAGGTTGTTGTCAGCATGGGCGCCACCATTTATTACATTCAGAAATGGGACTGGTATATACCTTCCATTTATACCACCGATATAAGCATATAATGGAAGACCAAGTGACGATGCGCCGGCATATGCGACAGCGATTGAGACACCAAGTATAGCGTTTGCACCAAGGTTTGACTTGTTGGGTGAGCCATCAATATTTATCATCGCTCTGTCTATCGCTAACTGTTCATAGACGCTCTGACCGCATATCTGTGGTGCTATAATTTCTAATATGTTGTTTATTGCCTTCTCAACTGACTTGCCACCGAATTTAGTCGGGTCGCCATCTCTCAGTTCAAGTGCTTCGTGTGTGCCTGTTGAGGCACCTGAAGGAACTGATGCACGTCCCATAGTTCCATCATCAAGTATGACATCTACCTCAATAGTGGGTGTCCCGCGAGAGTCAAGTATCTGTCTTGCAGTAATCACCTCAATAATACTCATATTCTACCTCCTCAGGTTAATCTTCATAAGAGTGGTTTTCAATATATTAACAAAAGGATTATAATAAAACGAGGGGGCTTTATTATAAGCCCCCTTAAAATCTTTTATTTAAATTTTACTGTCCACCTTCTTCTTTCTTCTTCTTTATTATCTCCTCCGCCTTCTTCGCTGCCTCAATTGCCTTGTCCTTTTGACCGAGTTCCTTATAGCACTGTGCTAACCTTGCCCAAGCAACCTCGTCCTGGTCATACTTTGCTACGTATTTTTCAAGAATGTCAACTGCACCTTTATAATCTTTTTTCTCATCCTGTAAGCTAGCACCAAGATAATAGTATGCATCCAGGTATTCCGGGTCTAACTCTATAACTTTTTTATATTTTTCTATTGCCTTGTCAATCTCTTTATGAAGATGCAGTGCCCTTGCAACTTTATACTGGACATCAGGATTATCTGGTTGTTTTTCACCAAGTATGTATAGTATTTCTGTTGCCTTCTCTATATCACCCAGGTCGAGGTAAGCGCTTGAGAGGTTGGTCAGATAGTCAACCTTATCAGGTTTTAGTTCGACTGCCTTTTTAAGCGCCTTAACCGCCTCTTCTGGTTTCTGTATAAGACCGTAGCAAAGGCCAAGGGCGTTAAATGCTTCTGCCTTGCTTGGGTCTGCCTTTGTGCAGAGTGAGAAGTATTCTATCGCGTTTTCGTAATTCTTTTCTGCAAATGCGGGAATAGCAAAGTCATTGTATATCTTTATCCAGAGTTCTTCTCTTTCCAATTGTATCTGTTTATCAAACTTTGGATTCTTACCTTCACCCTGGTTTAGTGTCTCAATTGCCTCGTTCCACATCTGTTTATTTGCATACGCTTTTGCGAGGTAAATATTAACCTCCGGATTGTTCGGTTGCTTTTCCTTTGCCTCGTTAAAGTATTTTATCGCCTCATCAAACCTGCCTGCGTCAAGAGCAATTATTCCTCCTGCTAACTCGGGCGTTTTACAGGAAATAAATAAAATGAGTGATAATGATAGCAATAAAGCCACTATTACTTTTGGTCTACTCATTAAAAATCACCTCCATGAGTATATTATCAAAGGTTATCATATAAAAATTCAATTTCAAGTGAGATTTAGATTTTGATAATGTTTGTGGAATTTTTTAGAATACTATATTGTAAGATTTTTTGAAAAATATCTTGATATTATATATTTTTATTTATAGAATAATATCGTAATTAAGGGAGGTGAAAGTATGGGCAAATATACCTGATTTGGCACCTTCAATTTGATAGGGGGTGCTTTTTGTGTTTCAATTAAATGACTGATTTTATAAGGAGGGAGTAAAAATGAAAAGGGCAATTACAAGTAAGATTTTCTACCTGACTATAATTCTTCTATTCGCATCAGTTGCACTATCTGAGCCAGAGTGGATAACATTTCCAGGGGGAAGTGGCACACCAGGTGAAGCACCATTAATAACAATGATTGAAAATAATTCTATACACACTGTGTATTCTGTTGATATACCAGGTATGTGGCGAGAACAGGTTGTTAGGGAAGGTATTATCTTTGATGATATTCACCTTCCTGAGTATGGCTACTCCTATTATATTGGCTGGCCACAGGTGCCAAACATACAGGAACTATTTGCTACACCGGAAGGTGCCAACGAAAATGTAGAGGTGAACATACTTGATTATGATAATGTAGTACTTGATGACTACTATCTATATCCTGTTCAGCATCCAATAAGATTGGAAGATATAAATGTTCCACAGATTTTTGACTATGATGAGGAGTTCTATCAAAATAATTTATGGTATCCACCTGAAGAGCAATGTGCAGAGGGTGTAGCACCCGGGACATTCAGGGACTTTGATGTAATAACATCAGTTTTATACCCGATGAAGTTCAATCCCTATCATAGAGAACTTGATGTAAGGCATCATATTGTTGTTGAGATAAGATACATTGGAACTCTTGGTGGTGACTACTGGAGCAAATACAATCCAAGTAAGGATTTTCAGAAGATGTATCCATATTTACTAACAAATATAAAAGGACCATGGGTATGGGAGTTTGACAGAGGAATGAAGACATCACTAAATCCTGATTACTTAATAATCTACGATGATATGTTTCATGGTCAACCTGGTTTTGGTGAATCTTTGAATGCATTTATAACTTATTTACAGTCTAGATATTATAATCCAATTGCATTTAGGCTTTCAGATGCTGGTGGCAGTGACCCTGTAGCGATATGGAATTTTATAAAACAGAAGTGGAATGATTGGCATATAGAATATGTGCTTCTTATAGGTGATGACCCAAAATCTGGTGATATACCCATTGAATATGGAATAGAAATGCCACACTGGACTAAGAGTATAAGTAATAATTACCTTTATCCATCAGATATTGGATATGCACGACTTACCGGTTCTGATAATCCCCTTTATACAGACATATACCCAGATATTATTGTAGGAAGAATGCCAGTTGATAGTGTTGAAGAGTTTACGAATATAGTAGTTAAGACAGTAAATTATCACAATAATAACACACCAGAGAAAGAACCCTGGGAGGACAGGTGCCTTCTTGTAGCAGGCAGACAAGACATTGAATTTAAGAATACAAAAAGAGGTATTGCTGATTATGATAATTATTTAGACCCACCAGGTACTTTTACGCCTTGCTATGGCATAGATGGTAAGACAAATGATGACCTTATATATGAGATAAATCGTGGACATTCAATTATAAACTACTATGGTAATGGAGCTTTAGAACTGTGGTTTCAATGGAGTTATACAGGTGAAAATTGGTTAAAGGACCAGATTTACGAGTTAACAAATAATGCTCTTCCCTGTATATTTCAATTTACAAGTAATGTTGGTTTACTTGATAATATTGAAACCAGTGATACTTTTGAAAGTTTGTCTGAGGAATGGCTCAATGCAGGTGTTGGTGATATAGATAAGACAGGTGCTGTTGCCTGTTGTGGTGCTTCAAGAGATTTATCTTTTGAGGGATATAAGTTAAGATACTGCGACATTCTTTGGTTCAGATTCATATATGGAACTCAGAATACTGGTGGACTTAATGAACACCTTCCGATAAAGGAGTTTGGTGCTGTTGTATATGGTGGTATAACAGAGTTTATGTTCAAATTCACATCATTGAAATATGAAAATCTACAGGGTATAATGGATGATTTGGGTTACCCGGATATTATACAGGTTTATGGTGACCCATCGCTTTCTATGAGAAACGGTGTTGGTGAGGGAACAATGAGTGAAGAACAGTCCATGATTAAGACCATGAGTATTACTCCATTGTCAATAAATAATATTTATCCAAACCCTGTGTATGATGATAACCTTAACATTGATATTATTTCAGTTAGCAATATGAATAATGTTAATATTATTATATACGACATATCTGGACGATTAGTTAATAGTAGATTGATAAATCTTACTGCTGGTATAAATAAGATAAATATGGATACATCAGGTTTAACATCGGGTGTTTACATTATAAAGGTTTCAAGTGGAGAAAATAGAGTAAGTAGTAAGTTTGTAAAGGTAAAATAGATAGATATGTAAAAATGGGGAGGGCTATTAAATTTGCTCTCCCCATTAAAAATAATAAGGTGATTATATGAAAAAGATTTTTATATATATCTTAGTGGTTTTTATCAGTATTTCATTATCATATTCGCCCAAATGGTATATAGAGACAGTTGATAATACTTATTGTGTTGGTGAGAGTACATCAATTGAACTTGATTCAAATGACCATCCACATATATCATACAATGAATACAATTATCGTTCTGAATTGAGATATGCATACTTTGATGGTTCAAAGTGGTATTGGGAAATTGTTGATGAAGATACTGGACCTGGAGGATATAATTCATCTTTGGTTCTAGATAAAAATGACAATCCACATATAGCTTATATAAGTAATGATCCATATAATCTTAAATATGCATATTTTGATAGTTCTAAATGGAATATTGAAATAATTGACACGAATAATCCTACAGAATGGCCATTTAATTACACATCAATTTGTTTAGATTCTAAAGGAAATCCTCATATATCTTATTATAATTCTAATGGAAGTGACCTCAAATACGCATATTTTGATGGTTTAAAGTGGAATATAGAGATAGTTGATAGTGAAGGTAAAGTAGGGTGGTATACATCTATTGCAATTGACTCAAATGACCATCCGCATATCTCCTACGATGATGAGACAAATAGGCACCTGAAATATGCTTACTTTGATGGCACAAAATGGAATATAGAGACAGTTGATGATAGAATATTTACTGGTAGATGCACATCAATTGCTATTGATAAAGAAGATAAACCTCATATTGCTTATATGGGTTCCCCTGGACTAGCATATGCATATTTTGATGGAACAAAGTGGAATATAGAGACAGTTGATAATGATCATTATGGTGGTCATTCATCATTATCACTTGATTCAAATGACCTCCCCCATATATCTTATATTTACTGGACTGATGATATTAAAAGATTGATGTATGCATACTATGATGGAAAGGAATGGCATATAGAGATAGTTGATGGAGACGATGATGGTTTTGATACATCAATAGCAATTGACAGATATGATTTTCCACATATATCTTATGCTGATTATGATAACCTAAAATATGCTCGCTATGGCTATGGTCTTGGCATCACCCTCACAACATTCACAGCAAAGCCCAATAATGATGCCATTATCCTAAACTGGTCTATCTCAACCGATGAAGATATATCGGGCTTCAACCTCTACCGCCGAGTCGTGGAACCTTGGGTAATTCATGAATTGCCCCTACAATATTCGCCCGTAGGGACAGATTACAATCTGTCCAACCCCGTATATACCTTATCACCCGTAGGGGAGAATGCGCATTCTCCCCTACAAATGGGAGATGACACACAATGGACAAAGGTGAACACATCGCTCATCACAGGCACAAACCCGTATTCATATACCGACAGAGACATTGCTCCTGAGACAAAATACGAATACAAACTTGAGGCAGTTATTTCTGATAAATCTGAGATGCTTAGCACAACGCAGGTGACATCAGGAAATGGCACACCAGAGCGTTTTGACATAACGAAAATATACCCCTGCCCCGCAAGTGATTATATCAACTGTGTTTTGTCTATTCAAGATGCAAAGGTTGTAAACATAAATATATATGACATAAGTGGTAGATTGGTATCTAAGTCAGTAATGAATGTTTACAATCCAGGTATTATTGAGGCGAAGATTGATACGAATGAACTTGCTGATGGAGTATATATACTTAATGCAACTTCTGGTGTTGAAAAAGTAAAGAAACACTTTGTAATTGTTAAATAGGTAGATAGATAGATAAAAGTGGGGGATAGTTATTCATTTGACTATCCCCCTTACTTAGTATTGAATGGAGGCTAAATAATGAAAAAAGCGTTAATATATATATTAGTTTTTATGTTTATAAATATATCTTTTTCATCACCAAAATGGTATATAGAAACAGTTGATAATACGGAATATGTAGGTGATAATACATCAATAGAACTTAATTCAAATGATTATCCACATATATCTTATGCTGAATATAATTATGATGGTGAACTTAGATATGCATACTTTGATGGTTCAAAATGGAATATAGAAATTGTTGATGAAGATACTGGTCCTGGAGGAGCTTTTACATCTCTGGTTTTAGATAAATATGACCATCCACATATTGCCTATACTGATTATGGTAGTTTAATATGTGCATATTATGATGGGTTAAAATGGAATATGGAAATGGTTGATATTGGTAGTTGTTATTTATCAATAGATTTAGATTCAAAAGAATATCCTCATATATCTTATTGTGATGGTAATAAAAATGACTTGAAATATTCATATTATGATGGAACAAAATGGAATATAGAGACAGTTGACAGTAATGGAAAGGTTGGATGGTATACATCAATAACAATTGATAAAAATAACCACCCTCATATATCTTATGATGATGAGACAAATTGGCATCTGAAATATGCATATTTTGATGGCACAAAGTGGAATATAGAGACAATTGATGATATGATATTTACTGGTAGATACTCTTCAATTGCCCTTGATTCTAAAGACCAGCCACATATTTCATATCAACGAGGTGGTGGTTTAGGTTATGCATACTTTGATGGTTCAAAATGGAATATAGAGACAGTTGACAATGACCATGCTGGTGGTTATACATCATTAGCACTTGATTCAAATGACTATCCTCATATTTCTTATAATTACTGGCAAGATCCAGATATAGTAAGATTGATGTATATTTATTTTGATGGGGAGAAATGGCATAAAGAGATAGTTGATTATGAGCCTAATAAATTGGTTGGTGTATGTACATCTATTGCTTTAGATAGATACGATTATCCACATATATCATATTATAAAAATGCAAATTTAGGGTATGCCCGCTATGGCTATGGTCTCGGCATCACCCTCACATCATTCACAGCAATGCCCGGAAATGACGCTATCACCCTCAACTGGACAATATCAACCGATGAAGATATATCTGGCTTCAACCTCTACCGCAGAATTGTGCCACCCGGGGTAATTCATGAATTACCCCTACAAACTCCTGTAGGGACAGATTATAATATGTCCACCACCGCATGCGAGGATACATATCCTCGCACAGATACCAACACACAGTGGACAAAGATAAACACATCTCATATTACAGGCACAAATCCTTATTCATACACCGATAAGAATGTCTTACCCGAGACCAAATACGAATACAAACTTGAAGCAGTCATCTCTGATAGGTCAGAGACGCTTGGAACAACGTCTGTTACATCCGGTAATGAGAATCCATCGTCATTTGAGATAACAAAGATATATCCTACACCAGCGGTTGACAGTATTAGCATTGATGTTGTATTACCAGAACAGGTGAATATTGAAATCACAATATATGACATCACAGGAAGGAAGGTATCAACAGTTGCGAGGGGATTATGCAATCCTGGTGAATACACACTGACATCAGATGTATCGTGGCTTACGAATGGTGTCTATATTGTCAGGATGACAACTGATAGTGGATGCGTTAGCAAAAATTTCGTGGTTGCAAGATGAACCCATTGGACAAGGGGCTTAAGCCCCTTGTCCAATATAGATTCTTCGCTATCGCTCAGAATGACACATTAATAGATTATTGAAGACAAATTAAGTTATTTATACTTGACTTGAATTTATGTCAATGTTAGATTTCAATATATGAGAAATATTTTAATTCTTGTATCATTAATTATTGCTTCATCAGCTTTTTCTCAAGAGAATATTACTGCCGGCTTTAAGACAGGGACTGATTTTGGTGCTTACAATGTTGATAGTAAAGCATTATTTGTATGGGCGAGGGAAGACGGTTCTCTTGGCTTATCTTCTGTTAAAGTAGTAGCGTCATCTCTGACTAAAATATACTCAACGGGTGTAAATCAATACACCTCAGTATACCCATCGATTTCTGTCCATGGTAATACCGCGATTGCTGTCTATCCAGATGAAGAGGGAAAACTGAGATTTCTTTTCTACAATATTCTTTCTGATGGTTCGCTTAAATATGTCAGTAAATATGTTGCTTCTGAAATAGTTAGAGTTGGAATTTCGTCAGTAATATATGAGGACTTGCTGTTTGTTGCTATGATGGGAGACCACAGTGAACCATATATATTATGTTATGAGATAGATAAGGACAGTGTGACACTTAAGACCCAGCAGAATATTATGAACGAAAAATGCCAGACAATACCGCGCCTTGCTGTTCTTGGTGATTATCTATATATTACATGGATTGATGGTGATGGTGTTGTTCATCTTCGCGCTATTGAGATAAAAAAGCAGGGAGGAGTTTCTTTGATTGATAAAGGTGAAAGACCTCTTCTATTAAAGACAGCCATGAGTAATGTAAAGAATGTGGCTCCTTCCGATATTGTCGTCAAGGGTGATATTCTATACTTATCCTGGCTTGACAGTAAAGATAGATATCTTCATATTCGGTCATATACACCATCGGGCAGTTCTATTGGTAACTATACAGATGAGGTAGTTCTGAGAGAAAGGTTAAGCAAGTATAAAATACTTATTGTCACCGGTAATCTCTGGGTTTTCTGGGTGGGTGATGGTGGCGAGATGTCAAGAGTGTTTTCTCCATCCTGGTTTGTCTATGGAAGAAAGATGTAAGATAGAAGGAATTATATTTTGATTGGACAGAATATTTCTTATAATTATAGAGAAAGATGAGATGAAAAAGAGAGTAGTATTTGTTTTTGTAATTTTAGGTATTCTGGCTTTTGCTATTCTGGCAAAAGGAGATAGTGCAAGGGTGGAATTGAAGCCCCTTTCAGGTCAATTTTGGGTTGAAGATAATGAGATAATATTAGAAGGAAGTTTAACCCTTGGTGATGGAACAGTTGTTGAAGGTTCATTTGTCACATTTTCTAAATATTTATACATTATGCCTGAGGAGGGGGGAGAACCTATAAGTGTATCGTTAACAGATATTTCAAAACTTGAGAGGAAAGGACGCCGCCAGATTTATGTTGAACTCAAAGATGGAACAAAGATAGATGGAAAGTGGGCATCATCAGAGGAATCAGCAAAGGCGATATTCATTCACAGTATTGAAAACAATAGCGGTTATATCATCAGTTTAGATAAGAGAGATTTCAGCGTGAATAAGCATTATAATGTTGTTAGATTAGATATTAAGTGATATCGTAGGTATATTTTATAGAAGAGAGGTGATGTGATGAAAAGGAATATACTATTACTAACTATTATATTGGTATTTGTTGGATTATTGTTTTCTGAAGTAAAATACACATCTCAGATAACAACAGGTGTTGCGCCTGCTCTGACATTTACTACCGGTGATAATCTATATCTTTCCTGGGTTGATAAAAATGGGGAGATACATCTTGGCAAGGGTATTTTAAGGACAACAGGGGGTCAGGTAATAATAATTAATAATGATGTTGATGTTGGCAGTAAAACACCCAATCATCCAGATTTAGCATTTCATGGAGAGCATATTCTTCTTGGCTGGAATGAGTCAGGTGGTAATGTCTATCTTGCGCTCTATGACACTGACATTGTAAGAAAGAGCAAGTTTGAATATAGCCCGTCTGCCAATAATGCAATCTCTGTTGCGCCCTCCTTTAAGAAACTGATTCTTAATACATGGACATCTTCAAAGAAACCTGGTCTGACTCTTATTGCTACACTGCCGGCTGGTGGAGACAAATATGAAAACTTACTTGACAGCCGCTATAGTGAATTTGTGCCAAAGGGGGGTTCAAGTATAGCCACAATGGAGGGCAATGCAGTTGTTGTCTGGAGAGATGACAAGAATGTGGTGCATCTTACGAATTTCAAACTTCAATATATTGAACTGACGAAGAAGCTTGATGTTGTGAACCACACAGATACTGCCCTTGATTTCAAGTCAGAGTTAGACCCTGCCTGTGCTTTTGGAAGTGACGGGAATTTATATATTTCCTGGTATAACAAAGGCATGGACCTTATTGAATGTGCCTCCTTTGATATCTCAGGCGATATACCTACAAAGGTTGATGGCAAAAACTTCAAGGCAGATGGTTGTAAGGGTCTTGATTTGTGTTTCTATGATGACAGTCCATATGTTGCCTATGCTAATAAAGATGGCATTATAGTTGTCGTCAAGATTATGTAGTATTTCTTAATATTGCTTTAGCCCCTGTAGAGTTAAACAGGGGCTTTTTATTTCATACTAACAGAGTTATTTATTGTTTTAACATTCTCTCTTGGCTCTCTTAATCGGACGCTCAGATATAGCATTATCAGTCCACCTATGAAACTTATGACAAAGAGCGTTTGAAGATTTGTGAGGTCTGCGATAAGCCCACCAATCGGTGAAAGAAGCATTGTCAGTCCTACAAATGTGTTTGTAAATCCAAGATAAATTGGAATTCGCTTTGGTGGCGATATCTCCATCACATAGTTCGTATAACCCATCCATGAGCCACCCATTATCACTCCAAATAGAAAGAATAAGACATATATCAAAAAGATTGAGTATTGGTGGAATCTATAAGCAATAAGTGGTATGACAGGCACAAGAAACCCTGATAAACTGCAACCAATGAGGACAAGTCGGTTCCCCTTATGGTCGCTTATCCACCCCCATAAAGGTGTTAGTGCAGTTGTTCCAATCTGAATGACAGCGAATAGAAGTCCAATACTGCTTTTGTCAAAACCAAGATAAGTTACAGCGAATATGACATAGAATGGTGTTGAAAGGCCCCATATAGTCATAGCAAATCTCATATACAGGACAGCCCTGTAATCGGCGCTTCCTTTTATAATATCTATCGTCTCTTTTATATATGAAGGCAGTGGCTTTTTTGGAGGTGGACTTTTAAGTCGTGGTTCCCAGGAAAGTGAGAATAGATAAAAACCAATGAAGAATACGATACCCGCTATTAGGAATAGCATTGAGTAGTTTGTTGGGAAGCGCCAGTGCTTTAATATGGGTTTTACAATAAGTGATGTTAGAGAGATAAGGATGCTTCCAAAGAATATTCTATATGCCCAGAGCGTCCCGCGCCTTTCGGATGGAATAGTGTCATGAGTTATGCTCAAAAAAGGTATTGCAGCAACACCACTTGTCAGGTAGTGGAATGCCATAAATAATGTGAAAAGAGTTAGAATAAGAAACTTATTATGATTATAAGATAGGTAAACAATAAGCCCTGCAAGCAAAAAGAAACCAACCCTGAAATATGTCATTATGTCGTATAGCCATCTCTTCCTGGGGAAGTGCTCTATAGCGTTTGCAATAAAGAACTGTGGCAGAAACCAGCCGGCTCCTTCAAGTCCTGATATCAGCCCTATAATCCACTTAGATGGTGTTAGGGTATTTATGAAAATTGGAATTATTGTGCTTGTGTTTACAAGACCTGATGGTGCCGATGTTATAATGCCATTGAAGAGTGAGAGTAGCCAGTTTCGTCTGACCAATCTATCTCTTCCAGAAAGACCCTTGAAATCGTTTTTCATTTCCTTTTTCTTTTCTCATCAATCTCATTTCTTAGGTCATCTAACAAGGGGTTTTCTGGATGTAATTTCTGTTCGGTGAGCAATTCATCTATTGCTTTATTAATGTCTCCAAGTTTGAGATAGCACCTTGCCAGAAGGCGATGAACATCGAGATAATTATCTGCATTGGAAAGTTCGCTAACTGCACCTTTTATATCATTCTTGGTGAATTTTATTGTGCCAAGGCGGTAATGTATCTCAGGCATGTCTTTCTGCGGGGCTTTAAGTGAAATTAAAAGTGTTTCTGCCTTATCAACATCTCCACTTTGGAGATATAAATCAGTAAGTATAATAGTCGCAAGGAGGTATTCAGGTGCAATTATGTGTGCATTATTCAACTGCTCCATTGCTTCCTTTTGTCTTCCCTGTTGTATCAGTATAATTCCAAGGTTATATCTCGCTTTAAGGTTGTCAGTGTTCACTTTGATTGAATTCATTAAAGATATTTCAGCACCCCTGATGTCACTTTCCTTTACAAGACATAGACCATAGAGAAGCCAGATTCTGTCATTATTTTGATTGTATCTTAATGCGTTTTCAAGGTTAGACCTCGCTTCACTGTAGTTTCCATTTTCAAATAGATATTCTGCGACTGTAAGATAACACCTGTCAAAGTTTACACCTGGCTTTAAGCCAAAAATTGTCAGATTGCAGAAAATTAATGCGACTATGACGATTGTGGTTAAGATAAGACCATGTTTATATCTCCTATTTTTAAAATATTCAAATAGTTTATAGATTATAATACCAGATGCGATAAATAATGGTGGTGTAAATATCAATCTGTATTTATCATTGATTATAAATGGTATTAATGTAAGAAAACCGGCGAGGAAATAGAGTATCAACATTATGTTCCTTTTATTGTCTATTAGACCGATTATCAATCCGATGATACCAATCGGGAATATTATTCCATAGTTTGTAAGGGGTAGGAATCTTAAAACGGAATGTAATCTATAGAAATAGAGATTTATATTCAGCGACAGTTCATAGTGATTTACCGCAAGTAGCAGTTTTTTAAGTGTAAGAAGGAGGGCTTGCCCTGGATTATTCTTGATGTAATCAAGCCCTTTATTGAAGTAGTAATCAGAGACCTCTTTTGGAGACAGTTTTCTTCCAACTTCTTTTTCAGCGATGGAGGTGGATGTGCTGTCAACAACCTCAAGCGGGCTTGCAGGGAAACCGGGAGGTGCGTGAAAGGCACCTGTTGCATTCGGATTATTTCCTATGTAGAAATTCACTCCACCGTGTGTTGTGATTGGTATGAGGTTGCCACTGACAGCAATATTATAGATTGTTGCGGGAAGTATTGCGACTATAACTGAGGAAGTGAAGACGGCGCTGTATAATATTACCTTTCTTATTCCGATGCTCTTTCTGAGAATAAAAAATGCGATTATTACAAATAGCGGAATAATAGCAATATTCGGTCTTGCAAGCGCTGATATTCCAGCGATAAGTCCTGAAAAGAGAATGCTATATAAAGAAGCGTTCTTTCTTGTTATCAGCAAAAGCGAGATTGAGATGAGGAGGACCTCAAGTGTGACGGGGAGGAGTTGTGAGTTGTATATGATGAGTGGGAAGTATAAACCAGAGAGAAGACCTGCTATTGTGCTTGCGATATTGTTAAAAAGATTTCTTGAGGTCAAATAGATGATAACAGGTATAAATGAGCCAATTATTATCTGAATTGTGATTATTGCGGTAGTAGATTTGCCAAAAAGATAGAAGATTAAGCCAACAAAGTAAGGATATAGAGGCGCTACGAAGAATGGCTTTCCTGTTGTCAGCGTGCCTTCTGAAATCTGACTTGCGAGGTTGTAATACATCTTTGAGTCGGGGTTGATAGGCAAAAGCAGGGGGCTTTTTAGCCCTATTGATAGAATGAAGGCAGTGTTCAGTAAGAGGGCTATTCCGAATACAACTGATATGATTATAAGGGATGACCTTTTCATTTAGAGTTATTATATAAGAGGTTATGTTTAATTCAATTAAAAAGACATTGAAATTATTTTTAGTAATATTCTGTTAGTAAAGGCGAATATGATTGACGGAAAAAGGAGTCCTTTTTATTTAATATATAAAAATTTTTGAAAAAAATTCTTGACAGACATAGTATTTCTTATAAAATAATAGTGATGTGAAAGAAAATTAATAATTATAATTTATTATTAATAGTAAATTTTAATAATTGTATTTTTGAAATTTAGTATAAATTTTCAGGAGGGTAAAGATATGAAAAAGCTAAAGGGAAAAGATTTCACTTTTGTTTGTTTTATTGCTTGTTTAATTCTACCGACAATATCATTCTCACTTCCACAGTGGATTTCAATATCTGGCGAACCCTGAGGGCACACCACCGAAGATAACCATTATTGATGATGGAACTGATGAATACACAACATTAAAGGTTGAGATACCTGGTTTTTATTGTGAGGATGTATTTGAAGGTGGTCAGGTATTCCAGAAGATATGGGTTCCTGCATATGGAACAAAGATGGAGGTAGGTAAGCCAGAACTACCAGTAGTCAGGAGTTTATTGGGCTATCCAATTGATAAATCTGCTGATAGTGTTGAGTTAGTAAGCGCTACATGGGAGCACTTCTATAATTATCTGATATATCCACATCAGCCAGATTATCTTTTAGAAGGCCCAAAACCACCATTTCAATGGGACCAATTTTTTTATGGTCAGAATATATGGTATCCTGCAGAAACAGCGATTATAGCAGAACCTGGAATGCTTAGGGATGTGAAAGTAATAAATACTGGAGTTCAAAGTTTTAAGTATAATCCTTTTTATAGACATCTTATGGTAGCAAGTGAGATAATTGTGAGGGTCAATTATGGTCTGGCAGGTGGTGGTAAAGAGGGAAGATTCAGACAAAGGGGGGATGACCCATCAGGGGTTCACCCCGATACTATACCTTATTATCAATCATTGATATGGAATGTAAGTGAACTGGGTTTACATCCTACAACTGTAGAAACTGACTATCTAATAATAACTGGTGATTCTTATTACGATGAACTTGTAAGATTACAAAGATTGCTTGAATTTAGAGGCTATCAAGTGGAAAGAGTTAAGATGAGTGATATATCCCCTGAGGGTGACCCACTTGATGTTTATCATTATATTAAGGAGCAATTTTTAAATAAGAGTTATGTATATGTCCTACTTGTAGGTGATGTTCCAGATACTTGGGGAACGGACCAATTTAATTATAATACTATGGTTCCTATTCCATATTGGTTACCATTAGGTAACGATGATGGTCAAGAACCAACAACTCATAGACCATCAGATGTATGTTATTCCTGCATAGATAATCCAGACCCACCAACTGCTGGTGGGTCAGATGAATGGGAGCAATGGTGGTTAAACTTTGATATGTATCCAGATATATTTGTAGGTAGGTTGACTGCTGACAATGTGACTCAGGTAAACCATATGATTGATAAGTTATGGGAATATGAGGAACCCAACATTTCTAAGACGAATAATCCGTCAAGCCCCTGGTATGACACAATGTTATTTGTTGCCTGTAAATTCGATGATGAATGGGGTTTAAATAGTTTAAGAGAAAAGAAAAGAATAAAAGAAAATCGTTATGACATTAATTTACCTTCAAACATTGAGATTCTTTGTTCTGATGATGGGAACCTGAATGCTAATAATAACTATGTAATGAAATTTATAGAAAACGGTTGTAATATAGTTAATTACTGGGGTCATGGAAGTCAACATAGATGGAGGGAATGGACTGATATACCAGACCTTGGAGGATATATCTCTTTTTATGATAATCCACATATAAGAAATTTGAATAATGAGAATCTTGTTGTTGTTTTTAATATGGGTTGTTCTATGGCAGCAATTGATAATAGTAATAGAACGGATGATAATTATGGTGATTCATTATGTTGTGGATGGCTTAAAGAAAATCGTGGTGGGATAGCAGCAATTGGTGCAACACGAAGAATGTGGCTTTATGGTACTTTTTATGAAGCACATGACCAAAATTTATTTTATGTTATGTATGGTGTTCCAGAGGATAATATATTTGATTGGGAACCTCGTAATGATATAAGTGTTGTTCATTATGGTGCAATTGAAAGAACATTTGCTACAAATTATGAACAACCATACAATAAAATTCAATATATACTACCTAGTGATTATATATACATACTTATTGGTGAACCATCTATGAAAATAAGAAATAAATATACAGAAGAGCCATCATTAAGTATTAATAAACCAGAAAAACTTATAAAAGAAACACCAATGGAGATAACAATATATCCAAATCCATCATCTTCTGGAATATTCACATTGAAATATAAAGGAAGCCCTTCATCACTTAATAATGTAGAAATATATGATATCTCTGGTAGATTGGTAAAAAAGATTGAAATTCCTCAGAAAGAAATAGAAACAGTTAGTATCAATGATAATACATTAGAGTTGGAGTTGCAATTGGACCTTAAAGAACTTAAAGATGGTATATATATTCTATCAGTTGATAAGGAGGTTTATAAAAATATACTTATATGTAGATAGATTATATCTGTTATATTTATAATAGACAGATTTGTAAGGAGGTTACAAATATGAAAACAAGTTATATAATTGCATTTCTCATATTAAATGTATGTATATTTGTATGCTTATCCTTCTCTGATTCCTGGCATATTACTACTATTGATTCTGCAAGTAATCTTAGTGAAAAAACAGATATTGCCATTGATAATAATAACCAACCGCATATTGTTTATGATGGAACTCACAGTGATTTAAGATACGCTCATTGGAATGGTAATAAATGGGATTTTCAGGTCTTTAAAGGTGAGAAAGAATATTTGTATTGCAGTGGTTCTATCGCAATTGATAGCAATAATTACCCGCATATTACATATAGTGATTACTACGATTATTCAGTTTACTATATTAGATGGGATGGCAATAAATGGATTAGAGAGAAAGTAGCTGATTATGACTTATATCCTGATATAGCAATTGATAGCAAAGGAAGTCCTCATATTTCTTTTAATACCATAATGATTAGAATAATTATTTATGCATATAAAGATGGAAATGAGTGGAAATATGATAAAGTTGATAATGTTGGTAGCAATGAGTATCCAAAAATTGTTATTGATGGTAATGACTGCCCTCAAGTATCCTATATTGACGATAAAAATATGGAATTTCAATATGCTATAAAGAAAGTTGATAAAGGTGCTGGGTGGGATATACAGACATTTGATAAACCAGAAGGAGCTGTTTTGTTTTGGTCAGATACATCAATTGCTATTGATAGAAATAATTATCCTCATATTGCTTACTTTTACTTCACAGATCATGAATACAAATATTACTTGAAATATGCAAGGTGGACAGGTAGTGAATGGGATAAACAGGTGATTGAATCAGGAGATTTTGTTAATCGTTCGTATTTATCTATTGCTCTTGATAATAATGACTATCCCCATGTTGCTTACTATGATGGCACAAATGGTGACCTAAAGTATGCAAGTTGGGATGGCAGTAAGTGGGATTTTGAGGTAGTTGATTCAGAAGGAGATGTTGGGTCATATTGCTCATTAGCCCTTAAGAAAGATGGCTCTCCTTGTATTTCATATTATGATGCGACAAACAAAGACATCAAGTATGCCTGGTATGGACCTGAAAATGCTATTGACCTCACATCATTTACAGCAAGGCCAAATAATAATGCCATCACCCTGAACTGGTCTGTCACATCTGATGAGGATATATCGGGCTTCAACCTCTACCGCAGAACTATCTCACTACCGGGGGCAATTCATGAATTGCCCTTACAGAATGGATTTGTAGGGGAGATTCACGAACTGCCCACCACCGTAGGCGAGGACCTGTCCCAAAGGGACTCTGTCCCAGGGGATGATAATCCTTGCCCAGATACGGACGCGCAATGGACAAAGATAAACACATCCCTCATCACTGGAACAAACCCATATACATACACAGACAGAGATATTGCCCCCGAGACAACATACGAATATAAACTTGAGGCGGTTGTTTCGGACAGACAAGAGACACTTGGAACAACAAAGGTGACATCTGGTAATGAAACCCCATCATCGTTTGAGATAGCAAAGGTATATCCTACACCCGCATCATCTCAGATAAACATTGATGTCGTCATACCAGAACAGGCGGGTATTGACATTGCAATTTACGACATCACAGGGAGGAGGGTGTCAACTGTTGCGAGTGGTCAGTACAATTCAGGTGAATATACATTGTCATCAGATATATCTGGTCTAACAAATGGTGTGTATGTTGTTAGGATTATATCTGATGAATTTTCTGCAAGTAAGAGATTTGTGATATTGAGGTAAAATCTCAGGGCAAGGGGCTTAAGCCCCTTGTCTAATAGAGATTCTTCGAAACGCTCAGAACGAAACCTTATATTGTTGTATTAGAACTCACGTTTATCCTTATAAAAGCAAAGAACCTTAATGTCATTATTTTGTATAATAATTATTTAAATCTATTCTGAAATAATTGACTATATAAAACTTTTGGTGTATTATTATCTAATGCGTAAAATACTTATTACAAATGATGATGGGCTGAATAGTCCGGGTCTTGATATATTAGCAAGATGTCTTTCCAATATGGGTGAGGTGTATGTTGTTGCTCCATTGACAGAGATGAGTGCCTGTTCTCATTCTATAAGTTTGAACAGACCTGTCTATGTCAGAACGATTGATGAGAGTAATGGTTATCACAGATTTGGAATAGATGGAACACCTGCAGATTGCGTAAAACTTGCTGTAAAGAAACTTTTACCGGATATGCCATCTCTTGTGGTCAGTGGTATTAATAGGGGACCAAATACTGGAATAAATATTTTATACTCGGGAACTGTCTCTGGTGCTTTTGAAGGGACAATACTTGGCATTCCGTCTATTGCTATCTCTATAGCATCATACGAGAATCCTCTATATGAGACAGCAGGAGAAATTGCTCATAGAATAGCATCGGAAATACTGAAGTATGGTCTCCCCGCGGATGTCTGTCTTAATGTAAATGTCCCGAACATACCAATAGAAAGCATAAAAGGTATGAGAATTACAAAGCAGGCATATACAGAGTTTGATGACTATTTTGACCATAATGGTGATGGAGGGTATATTCTTAAAGGCGATTCAGTCAATAAAGATGTAAGTATTGATAATGACCATATAATGGTTGAATCGGGTTATGTATCTATAACACCTTTACATACAGACCTTACGAATTATAATGCTATCTCACAATTAGAGAGATGGCTTTCAGGTTTTAGCCAGATTTTGATTGATAGGTGAAATGTATATGATTGTAAATATGAAGGAGGTTAAGATAAAAATGATATGTAAGAAGAATATTTTTGTGATTTTCATTGCATTTATGCTTCTGCTTGGTGTTTCTTATATATTTGCAGAGCAATCTGATACTACATCCTGGGTTAGAATATATATCTCGTATCCAGAGGAGGCAAATTACATACTCTCTGAGGGTTTTGATGTATGCTCAGGCAGTGCAGGTGAATATGTAGATGTTATTGTGAACCAGGATGAACTAAAAAGGATTGCCGACAGGGGATATGCATATGAGGTTCTGTTAGATGATATAGATAAATTAGGAGGACCGAGTAACCTTGGTTATTCAAATTACCACAACTATACTGAACTCACGAATGACCTTCAGACACTTGCACAGACATATCCAGATATTGCCAAGTTATACAACCTTGGTCAGGGTTGGGCACAATTAGGAAATATCTGGGCGCTTAGGGTAACGAATGGTAGTTCAGATAACAGTAATGGCAGTAATAATGGAAATCATGAAGAAGATGGTAGTAATGATAACCAGAATAAACCACGGCTCCTTTTAGTTGGTGTCCATCATGCAAGAGAGCCGATGACCTGTGAGATTGTCTATAACGATGCAAAGCAACTCTGCTCTTTATATCAAACAGATTCGCTTGTGAAGAAAGCAGTTGATAACTTTGAGATATGGATTGTTCCTGTTATAAATGTAGATGGGTGGATAAATGATGATGTTGAGAACTCTCGCAAAATGTGGAGAAAGAACGGCAGAGATAACAACAATGATGGTAAGAGATTTACAAGCGCTGATGGCGTTGATGTAAACAGGAATTACTCATATAAGTGGGGCTATGATAATCAAGGTTCAAGTCCAAATCCATCAAATGAGTCATACAGAGGACCATCTGCCTTCTCGGAACCAGAACCCTGCTTTATAAGAGACCTTATCACTTCTTTAGGTAATTTTAAGGTTGGGGTCTCTTATCACTCATACGGTGAATATATAATTATGCCGTGGGGATATATAAATGCTTATCCTGAAGGTGAGGATTATAACACTTACTGGACGATAATAAATGGTATGAATGATACCATTCAGAGTTACTATGGCAGAAAGTATACCGCAGGTAATTGTTATGTAACAGTTGGTTATCCCACTAATGGTGATTTTGATGATTGGGCATATGGTGAAAAGGATGCCAAAAATAGTTTATTTGGTATGACATTTGAAGTTAACAGTCAGAGCCAGGGTGGTTTCTATCCAAGTGATACATATATACCTCAGACGACAGAGACACACTGGCGCGCTCTGAAATGGCTTTTACAGTGGATGATAAATAAATATGTTACTGATATCAGTGTTTTATACTTTGAGGGTATTTCTACAGATGGCGGTGTAAAACTCACATGGGATGCCTCGTCAGATAATGAGAAAATCGTGGGCTTTGATGTTTATAGAAGAGAGGTTTTAGATTCCCCCACTGGTTCACAATTAACAGAGATTAGTAACTATGTGAAGATAAATGACAAACTTATAACCGGTGGAAGGCCGTATCATTTTACTGATTCTACTACTTCATTGAATATGCATTATGAATATCGCCTTGATGTTATAACAAACGATAATGACTACAATGGTGGTTATACTAAGGTTAATACATCAAGTCAGGTTCCCATCTCTCTTGAGAAGGTCTATCCCAATCCTGTCTCGGACAATTTGCATATTGGGCTTATTGTAAGTGAACCAACAAATATCAATATCAATGTATATGATATAAGTGGCAGGAGAATTGATAGTGTAACTTCAGCAAATCTTGTTGAGGGTCACAATGTTATTGACATTGATACAGGTAAACTCTCCAATGGAGTATATTCTTTTGTCATCACATCTGACAAGGCCAATCTTTCATCTCGCTTCTGTGTCCTGAAGTAGAGAAAGGTTATATTTAACGAATCTGGTATTTAGACGCCTCTGGCAAAATGCTGGAGGCGTTTTTGTTTTCAAATAAGGACGCTTTTTCGGAAATATATATTTTAGTATAGAAGAGGTTAGAACTGCTATGTAGTTATTCTAGAGTTAAATCTCTTAAGGGCAAGGTCAACTGACTTTTTCAGAACTGTTTTTGATTTCTTATCTTCCGGGTTAAACTCATAGTATAAAAAACCTACGTCAAGGTCAGTAGAAAGAATATTTTTGATAAAATCTATATCAATTTTTCCGTATTCAATGATTACAATATCAATTTTCTTTTCTTTTATAATCTTTGCAATCTTTTCATAATTCTTCTTGTTTATATCTGTCAGTATATTTAATGTTTTTGGTTTATATTTCTTTCTTACATAATTAGAAAATGTTTTTATTGCATCAGATGGTATTCCTTTGATTAAAAGCACATTTCTTCCTGAAATATCTTTTGTCATTACTGGAACAGTAAATGTATCAATGAATTTAACTGATTTAGGAAGAACCTCCTTCAGTGTTCTCTTGACTTTCCTGTATCTATTTTTATCAGTATTATTACCAATGCTTTCGGTGAAGATAATAAGGTCTGTGTCAAATATCTTTGATTCTAAGAACATCTCATCATTTGATTCTATATCTTTGTTGTTTGATATAGATATAATATTCAAGTCCGTTATAGAGATTGGTTTGATAATATTTGATGTCTCAAGCATCAAAATTTGTTCTTCAAAACTATTGGCAAGGATGACTGAGTCATTAATTAATGAATAAAATGGCTTGCCTGTCATTCCATCACCGATACTTATACAACCGATTATTTTAGAGCCGGTAATTAGTGATTCTATAATGATTTCCTGGTCTTCTTCACTTCTATGCCGCATTAAATTGAGCAGTTCCTTTGGTGATTTTACATGTGTAGAATTAACTACCCTTGGATGTGGAGACCCTTTTTCTGTCAATTTAATTATACAGGAAGTCCAGTTATATTCATAAAATAACTTTTGTATCAATATCAATATTGATAAGACACTGAGAGAATCATAAAAACCATATATTGCAATTATTGGTTTAGGACAATCTATCTGGCTCTTTCGTGGGAAGAAGGCAAAATCAGAGCCGATATAGGAAATTCCGTATACCAGGACTTTTGTAGCCAGTGCTTTCCTGTATGACCAGTTAATCAAGCCCCCTTCAGTTGCGTCTACAATTGCTGAAATACCTGTTGGCAATAGTTCAATTATATTTTCAAGTAGATTGTCAATGCCTGTGATAATTATATGTTTATCTTCGTTTTCTGATACTATTCTATCTGCACTTATTTCCTCAGAAGCGCTGATAAAAATTATCTTCTCAAATCTTATATTAAGTTCGTTTGCAAAGTAGTTTGAAAGATATCTGATTTCTGTATTTGAATGTGTGTCATTAACTAATAATGCACAACTTCTATCCTTTAAAATATCACTGCTTCCTAATATTCTTAACTTATCTTTTTCTAACATAATAGAAGTTTTAATAAAATAACTATTATTGAATAATCTGGGAAGTTCAGTTATTGATTTTAAATACACTAATTGTTTATTCGTAGCATCATTAGAGTTACCTGCATTAGGTTATAATAATGAGTTAATTTGTCAAGCAAAATAAGGCTCTCCTTTCTTTCAATTATTATCTTTCTTTTGATTAAATGAAACAGCATCTGCTTTAATCACTCAATATGTTTTCCAGAATTACCTGGTTTGATTAGGGCTCCACAGAGGTGGCTTCGTAGCATTGGAATTAGCGCTACTATGTGAGTTAATGTCATTGAACGCTTTGATAATTTTCTTGCCAGTGGTGGGACGAGTCCTATTTGTTTCAATTGAAATGTAAAACCGGAAAAGAGCTTCCTTATCTCGTCAAGTGGAACAGCCCAAACACCTGAACTTTTACTTTTCAATCTAAGATCAAACCATAATAGAACGCCACCTGGCTTTAACACTCTTCTAATCTCATCTGCGATGAGTTTTCTCTTTTTTGGTTCAATAACAGCAAAAAGGTCAAAGGCAAGGCATATATCAAATGTATCTGATGGAAATGGCATATAGAAAGCATCTCCAGTGATTATATTCAGGTTTGAATGAAGTTGGTGAGTTCCTTTCAGTTGATTTTTGTTGATATCCATTCCGAATAGTTTTTCTGGAAGATAACCATATTTAATAAAATCAGCAAGGTTATTCCCCGTTCCGCACCCAACATCCAGCACTGAGACCTCCGGTCCCCTGTCATCAAATCCTAAATATGACATTGTTTTCATTAGCGTTCGCTCACGCTCATTCATCAGAAAAAGGTCTCCTAAATTGAAACACCCGAATCTAATCCATCTATCTTTGAACGCCATATCTTAAATTTTAATATATTTGATGTTTTGCTTAAATAAATTTATCATATTTTTATTATTTATGGATTAGGAGATATAATGCTTGCTTATCTTCTTAAAAGATTTTCTCCTGTGGAGGAAAGACCACTTGAGATTGTTGATATTCCTATTCCTGAAATTAGTTCAGGGAAGGTTCTTATAAAGGTCTCTGCCTGTGGAGTATGCCATACAGACCTCCATACTGTTGAGGGTGAGATAAGACCAGTGTTGCCAATAATTCCCGGTCATGAGATAGTGGGCGAGGTTGTGAAGGTGAGTGATGGTGTTAGCAATGTGAAGGTAGGGGATAGGGTAGGTGCAGGATGGCTTGGATATTCCTGTGGAAAGTGCAGGTTCTGCGAGAGGGGTCTTGAAAATTTATGCGAGAATGCACTATTTACAGGTTTTCATTTTAATGGTGGATACGCTGAGTATGCGGCGCTCTATTCTGATTTTGTATACAAAATGCCTTTAGATATACCCGATGTTAATCTTGCACCTCTTCTCTGTGCTGGAATTATTGGTTACAGGTCTATTAAATTTGCGGATGTTCGTCCAAAAAGCAGAGTCGCCCTATTTGGATTTGGTGCTTCTGCTCATATAGCCATACAGATACTGGTTCACTGGGGTTGTGATGTTTATGTCTTTTCAAGAAGCAATGAGCATACAAGACATGCTATGAAGTTAGGTGCTTTATGGGCTGGTGAAGCAAATGATGAGCCACCATCTCTTGCTGATTCTGCTATTATTTTTGCACCCGCAGGTTTTCTTGTAAAAAGAGCATTAGAGATACTTGATAAGGCAGGGACGCTCTCACTTGCAGGTATATATATGACGCAGATTCCCCAACTTGATTATGAGAGACATCTTTACTATGAAAAGACAGTAAGAAGCGTAACCGCCTCTACAAGAAATGATGGATACGAACTGATAAAACTTGCAAAAGAAATTCCAATAACAACAGATATTGAGGTATATAATTTTGACGATGTGCCGGATGTTTTAATAAGAATGAAAGAAGGAAAAATCAAGGGTGCAGCAGTAATTAAGATTGTATGACTTTATTTTCTGGTCAGCAAAAGAACTGATGGAATTAATCTGCTTTTAATTGTTGTTTTTCAATTTCTCATACAGCCAGTTTGTGGAAATACCTGTAAGTTCTGAAATGAGTTTGCACGCTTCCCTTTTCTTTATTCCCGCTTTAATAATTGTTGTAAATGACTTTTTTATCAATTGCATGTCTATTTTGGTCTCACTTTCCTTTTCCATTCCTTTCACTAAAATAACAAACTCACCTCTTATTTTTCTTTCTCTGAAATGCGTCAATATTTCTTCTGGCTTTCCTCTTATTACCTCTTCATAAAATTTTGTAAATTCTCTTCCTATCACAAGTTCTCTTTGAGGTGCTATCTCAGATAATTCTTTCAGGAATGTGATTATATTTCTGGGTGATAGAAAGAAGATAAAGGCATCACCTCTATTTAAGAAATTATTTAGCAATTTTGTTCTCTCTGTTTTCTTTTTTGGAAAAAATCCTATGAAAGTAAAGACATCTGAATTGATATTACCTGATATCTGCAATATTGTCGTTATAGCAGAAGCACCCGGTATAGGAATTGGTGAGATGCCTTGTCTCACCGCCTTATCTATAAGCCGTCTTCCAGGGTCAGAGAGCCCAGGAGTCCCAGCATCACTTACAAGCGCGACATCTTTTCCTGAAAGAATTGTATTAATTATCGTTTGAGATATATGAGAATGTGTATGTTCATCATATCGTAATAAGGGTTTGGAAATATTATATTTGTTGAGTAATTTTTTTGTAATTCTTGTATCTTCACAGGCAATGATGTCAACCTTTTTTAATCTGTCTATTGCTCTGATACTTATATCGCTTAGATTACCTATAGGGGTTGCTATTATATATAGTTTTCCTACCATAATACTATTATCTATTATAATTAAAATTATTATAACTGCTATATTGAATTTTTATTAAGATATTGATATAATTATGTAGTAATTGTTAGGAGGTTAGTATATGAAAAGAATTTTGCTTATAAGTTTATTTGTAGTTTCTCTTTCATTATTGATAACCTGCGAAACACAGCCACCTGTTACGTATAACTATTTCCCGAATAAAGACCAGAGCGAGTGGAAATATATAGATAAAATAAACAATACAGAGTATGTTTATAAATTGAATGGAACGGCTGTTCATGAGATTTATGGCAATGTTCAAGTTCTTGAGATAACATATCTGGGTAATGTTTATACGAGATATATACAGTTGGTTGATGAAGATAATGATGGTAAGACAGATATTGTTATTTTCTTCTATACCCTTGATACAGATGAAAGGGTTGAACTATTACGGTATCCAGTTACTGTTGGTAAGACATGGAGTTGGAAGGTGGGAGAATTAACAAATAATGCTGTTGTTAAAGCTTTGGAGACAGTCGAAGTTCCATTGGGTAAGTATTATAACTGTCCAAAGATACAGTATTCTACTGGTGGGCAGGTCTTTGATGTCATGTGGTATGCTGATGGAGTAGGTATGATAAGGGATGCATTAGAAACTAATTACGACATTCAACTTGAATCATATACTGACCCATAATAATTGATTGTATAAAGTTTTGATATATAGCCCCTTGATATAAGGGGCTTTTATTTACTTATTCTCTATCTGGTGAATTTTCTCTTTAGCGAAACCGATTTCTTCGCCTTTGATGTCACAGGTGATGTCTTGGTTGCAATTATCAGGTAATTGAGTGCCATTGCAAAGTGGTTCTCTACTCCCGACCTGTAGATAAGACGCTCGGTCCCTTTAGGTGATAGAACTCGCTCTTTTGTTAGATTGAGAAGATGACTTATAGCAACCTTTACAACACCTTCTTTTGCTGGAAGCGAAAGTTTTTTCTCCTTTATCATCCATACTAACTCATCCAGACATTCGGTTCTATCAACCTTCACTGTTCCAACAGATGTTCCAACCTCGCCTTCATACTTCTTTTCAAGGGAACCTTCGCGAAAGTATGAGAGACGCACTCTCCCTGGAAATGCAAAACAGAATTTTTTTGCAAAATATTTATATGGCAGGGCATCAATGATACAGTTTATTATGCCGAATCTGTTCATCGCATCATATACATCTTCCCATCTCCTTGCTTCATTGAGATAAATCACTTTTATTTCCCCATCTTCAACTGTCCCGACAGCAAGATGAAAAACCTCACCAACATCAATCCCCATAAATAATCCTTCACCAGAAAGCCACATGGCTTCCCCTCCTATACACTTTTCTATATCTTCCCTGCTGAGAGGTTTCAATTCACCTGAGTATGGAAGACCGAGAATTGAGTTATAGAACCTCATCTTCTCAGTATCAGTTCTACTATTCTTATAAAGTTCCATTATCTCTTTCAATGGTCTTATACCAGTTATGAGATGTGATATATGATAGCCGGTTGCAAGTCCCGTGCCTGTCTTTGTCCATTGACCATTTCTCAAATCAAATGGGTGTTTACATATTGGACAACATAAATAGTAAGAGTCTTCAGAAGAGGATATGGTTTCGGGGAATGCCTCCTCAATTGGTTCACACCAGTTGCACTTTTCGCATTTGATTATGAAGAAGCGTCTGTCAGAACGAGAGAATGACAGGTCAATTCCAGCGCCTGGCAGGGATGGGGTTGATAACTCTGATACCCAGCCAATCTTTGACGAGAGAATTCTGTCCTTTGAATACTCTATCTTATCGTAGGGGCAGGCATCAAGTTCGTCAAGAATAACAAAGTCAGCATCTATACTTCTCGCCCTTGCCCTTCCAATAAGTCCACGAAAGTATATTGTGGATTTACCTATCTTTTTAAGGTGAACCTTGTTTACCTTAGATATCTTTGTTGATAGATATGGTGATTCATCAACTATTGTCTGAAATCTGTCCTGTGAAAAATCAGCCACATCATTATCTGTAGGGAAGAAATATACTATTTTTGACTGCTCGCAGTCAGCAAGCCACAGCGCCTTTATTATATGATATGTGGATATTCCAACCTGGGCTGCTTTTCTATATACCTCATGTTTATGATTATGACTGTATATCTCATGGAGATATGGATGTCCGGTCAGGGTGAATTTATCACCTCTGAGTATGATATGATTTAATGTCCATTCCAAAAGTTCCATATCTAGGGGAAAATGAAGTTCTGGGAGTTTTTTAAGATTATATAACAATAATTATAACATAAAATTATCAAATTGTAAACAGTTTTTTCTCATTTTTGTCTATCTTTCTAAGAAAATAATAGAATAATTTTTATAATTAATTGAGCGAATTTACTTATCAGTTGAATGTTTTCTTATTTATTTATATTATATTTTCTAAAAATGATAGATTTTAGAAGGATATCACTTTTTTCTGAACTCACGGATAGGGAGATAGATGAGGTTGTCTCTCTATTTGGACGAAAACTTCTTGCAGAAGGTGAAGCACTATTTCTCGAAGGTGACATTGGTGACAGGTTCTATATTATTGAAAAAGGTGTTATATCAATATGCATAGAGATAGAGGGTGTTGGTGTAGAGGAACTCGCACTACTTGAGGATGGTAATTTCTTTGGTGAGATGGCTCTTATAGATGATGCACCCCGTTCTGCTTCTGCTGTTGCGAGAAAGAAGTCATCGCTATTCTATCTTGATAAGAAGGACTTTTTGGGAATAATGGATAGGAACCTTTCTATTGGTAATAAGATGTTAAGGTCAATGGTTCTTGTGTTCTGTGATAGATTAAGAGAGTCCAATGACAGATTGAAGGACTATTATCTTATGAGCAGAACATTCATGAAGGTAAGTATTGATTAATATTATTGGTGAAATAAATGAATAATAAAGAGATTATCAGAAAGGCATTCATATTCTCTCGCCTTACAGATGATGAAGTAGATAAACTTAGTAGCATAGCGAAGGCAGAAAAGTATAGAAGCGGGGATGTCATATTCAATGAAGGTTCAGAAGGTGGAAATTTATATATCGTTGCTGAGGGTAAGGTCAGATTACTGAAGAAACTTGATGACAATACAGACACAAGTTTAGCAGAGATAGATAATAATGAGTTCTTTGGTGAGGTATCACTTTTTGACCAGAAACCGCAGATTGTATCTGCAATCAGTTTGACTGATTCAGTTCTAATATCTCTTGACTATCCATCACTTCGTGGGCTCCTTGTATTATATCCAGAGATGGCAAAGAAGGTCTACTCGCAGGTTCTCCGTCTTCAGTCAAATCTCCTGAGAGAGACGAATGAGAGAATTAAAAAGTTCCTTCAGAAGGCAACAGGTTCAGAATAATTTAATAGGCCTTTCTTTTCAAGGTTTTATTTCTTTAAAAGCGTAATTGCTTTCTTTACATCTTCATTTATCTGTTCTCGCAAACTTTCCAGTGATTCAAATTCAATCTGATTTCTTATCTTTTCCACTACTTCTATTGAGATGCTCCCTGGAGATATGCCCTCCCAATCTATTACATGCGTCTCAACATTTGTGTGCTTAATGCCAAATGTAGGACTTGGACCGCAGTTTACAACCGACCGATAGCGAATGCCATCTATAAATGTCCAGCCAGCAAAGACACCTATTGGAATAAGTTTGTAACCTGCAACACCTATATTCATTGTTGGTATGCCAATCTCTTTTCTCCCTATCCCCTTACCTTTTATTACAGGTCCGCTTATTGTCCATGGTTTTGCAAGAAGGGTGTTGGCTTCTCTTATATTCCCGGAATTTATAAGCTGCCTTATATAACTTGAACTTATCCTTCTTCCCCTTGAAGTTATCTCTTTTATAAGGTCGTATGTAAAACCAGTTTTATCTGATAGTTCTTCTATTCTATCATCAATGATGACAGCACCCTTTCCCAATGAGTTACCACTTCCTACTACAAAATGAACCATATTTAGTTTCTCTATAAGTATCTTTTCTACAAATTCATCTATACCAAGTTCTGATATGTCTTTGAAGTGAAGAACTAAGATATTATCTACTCCATTTTCCATGACAGTCCTTAATCTTTCTGATAGGGTCTGGAGCAGTTTGAAATCATAGTTTCCAAAGAACCTCCTCGGGTGCTGCCAGAATGTTATGATAAGTGGTTCAAGCCCTTTTTGGTCTGTTATACCGAGAAGTTTATCAATGACTTTTTTATGAGCAATATGGAAACCGTCAAAGTTTCCAACAGTTATTACCCTTCTCTTTCTCTTGTCCAGCTCTTCTATATTACGGCAAATCATATTATTAAATCATGGGTCTGTTTTGAATAATTATATATTAAATGAGGACCTTATCTGGCTTGAATATTTTATCTTTTAAGGTTCCTATTGCTATAAGAACGCCATCATATTTTGCCTGAAATAACCCATCAGATCTTATTTCATCTGTTAAATTGACTGACATGCCATTTTTGATTCTCTCAATATTTGCTTCATATAAATTGATTGTTGGTATATATGGCAGTGCCTCATTTATTGATATAAATGATTTACCTGTATGTATCTTCTCTAAATCACTATTCAATGTTTCATCCAGTTGGGTGCACATATCAATTGTTATATGACCATCTTTTATTCTTCTCAGTTCTGAGATATGACCACCACAGGCCAGCGCAGTTCCGACGTCTCTTGCAAGTGACCTTATATATGTCCCCGGGCTTACCTCAACAGTTATATCTATAAATGGCGAGCAGAAATTATTTATCTCTATATTATAAATCTCCACCTCCCTTGGCTCTGCCTCCACGCGTGTGCCAGCCCTTGCCAGTTTATACAATCTTATTCCGTTTTTCTTTATCGCTGAATATGATGGTGGCTTTTGCAGAATCTTCCCTTTGAACATCTTTAGAACTTCAGATATTCTATCTAATGTTATATCGCCAATATCAACCTTATTTATTGCCCTACCTTCACTATCATCGGTATCTGTTGAGATTCCAAGGTGTATTGTAGCATTGTAAATCTTTGTTCCCGTCTGAAGGTATTCTACAATCCTTGTTGCCTTTCCAAGACAGATAACAAGAACCCCCGTCGCCATATTGTCAAGGGTTCCTGTATGACCTGCTTTTGATACCGAAAGGTGCCTCCTGACCTTATCAACAACTCTGAATGATGTAATCCCCTCTGGCTTGTCCACACAAAATAAACCCTCAATTGAGGGCTGTCCAGACTCTTTTCTCATATTTACCCTGTTATTTAGAATCTACGAGGTTCTCCTTTATCCACTCATTTATCTCAATATCTTTGTATAATCTCTTTCTGAAGGGAACACTATCAGAATCCATAAGGCAGAACCTTACCATCCTTGAAATTATTTCCTCTGGCGATAGCGAACTGAATCTCGCCAACTCTTTAACGACCCATTCTTCTTCTGATGTTATATCAAACTCCATATCTAACAATCTTATTTTTTAAGTTTTATTAAATATATCACTTATTAAATCCAATTATTTTATAAAATTATTTTTTATTTTCAAGAGATAATTGCATATAGATTATTTTCTCTTAGTTCAGTTATCCTGACCTTGAGTGGTTTATCTGTTAATAAATTGCCTGTTACTATTACCCTTGCATAGTTTCCTGTAAGACCCTCAACGCCATCCTCTATCTTACTCTCGGGGATTATAACCTCTGTCTTTCCAATCAACGATCTCTGAAATTTTTCTATCTTCTCATTTCTAATGGCTCTTAACCTCTCATATCTTTCCTTTTTTATCTCTGGTTTAACATCATCTTTCAATTTGAATGCCTCTGTCCCCGGACGCGGTGAGTATGTAAATATATGCATGTATGTAAAAGGAAGCTCACCTGCAAGTGTCTCTGTCTTTCGGAAATCATCATTTGTCTCAGTCGGAAAACCAACCATCACGTCAGCACCAAGACCAAGAGACGGAATGCTGTTAGTAATTGATAGTATTAGACCTCTGTAATCATCTCTGGTATATCTTCTCCCCATCAATCTGAGTATTCTATCAGAGCCGCTTTGAAGTGGTATGTGAAGATGTTTTGCAAATCTCTCTTCACAACTCATCAGTTCTATGAGTTCCCTTTTTATCTCAGTCGGTTCTATTGATGATATTCTCAGACGATAGAGATTGCTTGAATTGAGAATTTTCTTAATAAGTCCTGTAAGGTCTTCCGCTTCTTTATCCTTATAAACACCTATATTGATGCCGGTAAGCACAATCTCAAGGTAGCCATTATTTACAAGCCCTGTTATCTCTTGTAGTATTAGTTCTGATGGGACAGACCTTGCCTTCCCACGAGCAAACCTGACCCTGCAGTATGTGCATGTATAATCACAGCCATCCTCAATTTTCACAAAGGCGCGCTTTCTATCCAGAAATGAGTCAATTGGGATAAAATCTTCTTTATTTTGCGAGTCAATGCCAAGAATGCATCTCGCTATGTTTACCTTTTCGCAATTGGGCAATAGTTTGTCAACACAGCCAATATTTGCGATTGTATCTGGCTCCAGTTCAACAAGGCAGCCTGTTGCGATTACTTTGGAGTTCGGACTATATCTTTTTGGTTTTTTTATAGCGAGTTCCGACTTGTAGTCAGCCCTGTTTGTTACAGTGCATGTATTGATGACATAGTAGTCAGCATCAGATTCAAATGGGACTATCTCACAACCAGAATGTCTTAATATTGTCTTCATCATCTCCGTTTCATACTGGTTGAGTTTGCACCCGACAGTTCTGAATGCAACCCTTATTTTTCCTTGCTTTTTCATTATATATATCTCTGTCAATGAGTTATATTATACATTACGTAATATTTTATTGAATTAATTTATTTAAATATATATTATAAGTATTTAATTTAGGAGGATGTTTTTGAAAGAGGAGAAACTTATAATACAAAAAGTTAATTTAGAGAAAAATCAAATTCATGATATTAGAAGAAATATATATGTAGATCTTGAAAAGATGGTATGTATTCCAATAATATCATTTTTTACGATTTTTAAGTACCCAGTTAGTATTGAAGATAGTGATGCTGACATGTTAGAGAGAATATTACAGAAATATGGTCTAACAGATGGTTTTGCTTTATTTTTAGGTTCACTAAGGGAATGCGTTATAAAAAATAAATTCAAAACACTGAAAAGTTTATAATTATTAATAAATATATAAGTGAGCCAGATGTTGCTGTTCTTTTTCAAAAATAAGTGTAGTTGTATTGCCTTATGTAGAGGATTCACAGTGGTATATTATCCCAATTGTGTTCGCTTTCAAAAGCCAGTTTTTGTAATAAACATTGGAAGCTTTCCAGAGATAGTAGATGATAGTATAACAGGATTTATCATATCTCCAAATGATATATATGCTTGTGCGATAGTAAAATTACTGAAATATGCTAAACTAAGAACGGAGATGAGTGAGAATTCTTATATAAAGATGAAAGAGGGCTTATTATGGAATAAACTAGCAGAGAGGACAACCGAGATTTATAGAGAGATATTTAATAAACATATATAGGATGAAAATATGCTAAAAGACAATATAATATCTGCTTTGAGGTCATTAGTAAAAAACCGCATCTATAAATCCCGAAGTGGGTTATCAAAAGGTTTAAAACGAAAAGGTGGATTTAGATTTATTCCAAGACCATTATCGCTGGAAGAAAAGTTTCTATTGCATTTGGATTTAAATGGTCAAACAATATACGATATAGGGGCGTATGAAGGTATTTTAACCATTTTTTTTGCTCGATCTGTTGGAAAGAATGGTAAAGTAATCACATTTGAGCCGAATCCATTGAATTGCAATATTATATTTGATCATTTAAAACTCAACAACTTTGGTAATGTAGAGGTCAAACAAATCGCTCTTGGAAAAAAGAGAGAGAATGCAACATTAGCTTTTCGGAAATTGGAAACTGGAATAGGAAGTCTTCAAGAAGATATTAAGGCATCAATCCTCCAAAAAAAAGATGCGCAGACTATTCAAGTGGAACTAGATACTCTTGATAACCAAATTATAATTAACAGTCTGCAAAAGCCTGATTTTGTCAAGATAGACGTTGAAGGGTTAGAAATGGATGTTCTTGATGGTATGTGTTGGACAATCAAAAGCTATAAACCAAAGTTATTTATTGAAATTCATGGTGTTAACTTGCAAAGCAAAATTGAAAATGTGCAAAAAATAGTAGAATTCTTGATTGCACACGAATATTCTATCTACCATGTTGAATCCGAAAAGAGGATAACACCCCCTAATGCTCAAGTTGCGATAATGGGACATTTATATTGTGCCTAACGAGTATAGATAGAAATGCTTATATAAAAATGAAAGAGAAATTAAACCATTCATAAAAAATAAGAAATTAAAATATATTCTACAAGAGGTAATTGGAAAACTATTTAATTTTTAATTAGTTACAAATATTTATTGATTTATTAGAACAACTTTTTATTCTTAAGTGGTTTTAAAATATTACAGTTAAATTTATGGTTTTATTATTATTTTCACGAATCTCCTCTTTCCAACCTTTAATATATCACCATTATTTATTATAACATCTTCTTCATCTGGCGAAAGTCGCCTGTTATTAAGATATATTGCTCCCTGTCTGAGAAGACGTCTTGCCTCACTCTTGGATTGGCAAAGCCCTGACTCCTCTATAAGACCGATAAGCCATACTCTTCCATCAACCGTCTTTACCGCAAACTCCTCTATCTCATCTGGAAGACCGCCCTTTGAGAATATCCTCTTAAATTCCTCCTGACAGTCATTGGCAACATCTGCGCTATAGAAGAAACTGGTTATTATATGAGCCAGTTTCATTTTAATATCTCTCGGGTTAATTGTGCTCTTCTTTACATCTTCAAAGATTCTGTCTATCTCATCATCAGGAAGATGAGAGAGCAGACGATAGTAATTTTCCATTATATTATCCGGAATGGACATAACTTTGCCAAACATCTCCCTTGGCTCATCAGTTATGCCAATCTGATTTCCAAGTGACTTGCTCATCTTCTCTGTGCCATCGGTCCCTACGAGAAGTGGCATCATTAGAACGACCTGCGGCTCCTGACCATATTCCCTCTGAAGATCCCTTGCAAGAAGGAAATTGAACTTCTGGTCTGTTCCACCCATCTCCATATCGCACTTGAGCATAACTGAATCGTATGCCTGAAATATCGGATATAGCAGTTCGTGAATGCTTATAGGTATTTCACTTTTAAAGCGCATTGTGAAGTCATCTCGCTCAAGTATTCTTGCGAGCGTATGTTTTGAACATAATCTAATTATGTCCTCAGGCGAAAGGCAAGTTGACCACTTTGAGTTGTATTCAATCACTGCTTTATCTACATCAAGAACCTTTGAGACCTGCGTTGTGTACGTCTCTGCATTTTTCTCTATCTCTTCTCCTGTAAGAGGCATCCTCGTCTTTGACCTTCCAGAGGGGTCTCCTATCATTCCTGTGAAGTCGCCTATAAGAAATACCACCCGATGACCGAATTCTTGAATCTGTCTGAGTTTGTCAAGACAGACAACATGACCAAGATGTATATCGGGAGCAGACGGGTCAGCTCCATACTTTACTATCAGAGGACGTTTCTCCTTTCTTGCTTTCTCTATTTTGTATGAAAGTTCCTCTATAGATATGATTTCAGCAGAGCCATTTGCTATTATTTCTGCTTCTTTCTCTGGCGTCAACCTTTTCATAGTTACATAGAATATATAAAATTAAGGATTACTATATATTAAATAAGGTAGAGTATTCAACAGTTTTCTAATGAAGATTCGATGAGTGAGGTATTTATTCTATGTTTTAACACCAAAGAATGCCTTTATAATACCTATACTGTCATCATTCACCTGACCCTTCGGGTCTTCTGCAGGTGATTTGGTGTTCTGTGGTTCGGGAGTGTCGCGGTATCTGAAGTCCTCGTAGTTATTGTCGGTATCCCAGGCGTTTCCACCATGTTCATCGTGGATTGGTCCACTTTTTCTCTCCATACTTTGATATGATTTGGGCGTGTCTATCGGGTACTCTTCATAGAAGTTTTGTGGTATTGAATTACCCCAACCGACAACATCAATAATAGTATTTGTCTTATCAGATAAGATAATACCATCAGAGTTGTGGTTTATGGTTCCATCTACAATAAGGTCTGGTTCTGGCCAGTTATCGGGCCATGTGTAATTTGGTTCAGTTGACTTTAACATGATAAGATAAAAGCCGTGTGCGGGTATAGAGGCACCATTGGGGATTGTGTAGGTTATCTTACTTTTATATGAAGTATATGTCTCAATAGTAAATTTTGAGATATTGACATCATATTGTAGTGGGTTGTAAAGTTCAACAAAGGTGGAATTTGGATTGCTGACAGCGGGATAAGCCTCGGAGATAACAAGATGATATTCAACTGGATATACAAAAGAATTATTTAAACTTAATAATATTAGAGTGAACAGTATATATTTAAATGTCTTTCTCATTTGATATAAGTATACACTATTATATAGATGTATGTCAACAGAGATTTTTCAGTAAATAATCAAGAAAAACTTTATATTTTAAATTATTCTATTATTATATTCTTATAAACAGAAGAAATGGAGGTAGAAGATGAGATATTTTAAGTTGATTTTACTGGTTGCCCTTATCACTTCCTTTATGTTCTCATTTTCCTGTAAGAAGGCACTTGAAAAGATAAAGAGTGGAGGGGCTGAGTTGATTAATGTTGACCTCACCGGTCTATACAATGTTAAAGGAACAAATCCCGATAATTCTCCTTATGAGGGCACATTACAGATAAGCAAGAATGGTGATGTCTATGAAGGTGTCTGGCAGACAGGGAATCTGACCTACGATGGGACAGCCATTAGAGAGGGGAACTATCTGGTATTCGCCTTTGCCGATGCTGAGAGAACCTGGTTTGGTGTCTGTCTCTATCAGATTGAGAAGAGCGGTGCGCTGAATGGTATTTGGGCATCTTATAGTGTTGATGGCATAGGAACTGAGATAGCGTGCAAAACGGGCGTCACCCCACCGACAGTTAAGTTCACTCTACAGCCATCAGTTAATCCTCTTGAGAACGCATATAATTTTGAGGGAACAAACACAGATGGCTCGAAATATTCAGGAACGGTCTCACTCCAGAAAGGTGCGAGTTATTACGACATCACATGGAAGGACACACAGGGAAATGAGTTTGTAGGTATTGGTATTCCTCATAAGGACATATTTGCTGCTGTAACTGCAGAGACCCAGCCACCTAACTTTGGTGTCTGCGTATATAAGTCAGTTGCACCTGGTAAGTTGGAGGGAGTATGGACAGCAAATGCAGGCGATGGCAAACTGGTGAAGGAGAACTGGACAAAGTAGAACATTAAAAGCGAGAATTATATAAGGGACCTGATTTGGTCCCTTTTATTTTTATAATGTAAAAATCCCCCTTTATCAGGGGGATTATAGAAGGTGATAAAATGAGAATACCTCATTTTATTGTTTATCTGTATTTATTATATATTAATTCTGTATACCTGTCAATATATAAATAATTACTTATTATTCAGAATTAATTTAATATGATTAATTAAGGTTTAATCTATATTTTTCATTAAATAAAAAACCACTCCCAAATTTGGGAGTGGCAGGAAGGTAAAGAGATGAAAAATATATATTTTTCACCTACAATACTTTTATAGTATATATTATCTATGATAGATTGTCAATAGCATTTTAAAAAAATATGCAATTAGTTATTTCTCAATTGTTGGAAAACCCAGTTCCTTAGCGAGCGTCTCTGCGGGCAGCCTGGCGTCACCGCTCCTCACCATCTCCATAAACACACTCGCCATCAGTTCCCTGTCAACCCTTGATAGCCGGCTTATGCGCAATCTCACATCTGGCATTCTTCTTCCATAATTATATTCAATAATCTTATCGACCACCTGCCTGTTCATCTCTTCCTCCAGTTCCGCTATAAGCCCGTCCTCACTAATCAGGAATAAATCAAGGTGTGCCCTCGCAAGTGCGTATGAGCCAGCGCTGTCCTCCTGCGTCATCACCCTGTCAGGTATGAACATCGCCCTGAGTATCATCCTGTCAAGATATGTGAGATAGTCAAGAAACATTCCCGCCCTCGCATCGTCGGTGAGGTAGCCGAGTTCCCATATCTCCTTTCCTGTCTCGTCCCTCGTTGACGGCAGTGCGACGACTGCGTTCTCAAGAAGCGCCCTTCCCATCTCAAGTGCGTCGTCTGCGTTTCTATCGGTCTCCTTCTGGTTCGGTGATGCTGGGTATTTGACGACAGTAGGAGGGTTGCCCTTTCTCTCAAAGTATCTGTTCGTGAAGAGCCATATCAGTTCCTTCGTCCGCCAGACATCGTATGCAGAGAGAAGACGCGATGTGCCATAGGGATTTCCAAACTCCTTTCTGTATGTGAAGACAAACGCCTTCTCACCGGGCACCTCAATTCCACCGGGTATTGTGTAAGAGATGACATCGCCATATTCATTGATGTTGAGTTTGACGCTGACCGGGTCAAAGTCCATGCTTCCCGAGATAGCAAATAAGTTATCGTTTTCAGCCCAGATAATCTCCTGCACTGAGAAGCCGAACTCAATTGCGAGTAGCGCCCTTGAGATAATCCTGTTGTATGAGGTGGAGATTGCCTTTGTTGCCGTTTCAACTATGTCGCCTGGACCATCAATTGAGAATGTCTGCGCGATAATAGGCAGTTTGATGACAGAAATCCCCGCCTGAACCTGTGGGTCATTGCGCATTCTTCTGTATGCCTCAAGGGGGACCTCCTCCTGATATGAGAATACCGGCTTTCTTCTGCTGATGACTGTGGTCCTCCTGCCATTTCCCCCCTCCATCCTGTCCATAAGGAGACCGTTTATAAGCCCTCTAATTGAACCAATAAGATTCATAACAACCCTCCTGCTATCTTTGTATTATAACATATTGATAAACACAAGTAAAGCATTATGGTAGATGATATTTTTTTATATAAGGACGCGATTTGACTATGCGGATATGTTAAAAACTATTTACTAAATTTATAATTTATGGAGGTATATTGTGGAAAATAACTTTGAGAATGTAGAGATATGTAATGAGTGTGGCAGAAGTGTTAAGCCGGGCAGTGGTCTTTTCGTAAATAGAGTGATTGACCTTGATGACTGTGAAACGAGATGTGAGATGGGTAAGCCATATCCAGAAGGCGATTATATGTGCAGGGAGTGCGATGATAAAATTAGGTATGATATTAAAAGTTAATGGAGGTGATTTTTATTGATGAAATGATTTAACTATGTGTTTTTTTATAATATATCTTATTATTAATTAGATTCATTTATGAATATTGGAGTTAAAAGTCATGTTAGTAAAGGTCTATCAGTAATTGATTTATTTGCAGGAGGTGGTGGTCTATCAGAAGGTTTCAACATGCAGGGATATAATATTGTGTCTTATGTAGAAAAAGATAAACATGCATGTGAAACTTTGCTGACAAGGAACATTTACTGGAAATTAAAAAGGGAAGGTAAGGAAAATATTTATTATGATTATATAAAAGGATTGGTTAATAAAAAAGACCTTTATAATTGTCCGGGTTCATTTAATCCTGTTATCAATCTGGAAATTTCATATACAAACCTTCCTCAAATAATAAAATACATCAGAAAAAATATGACAGTATTAAATGTTAAAAATATTGATGTATTTATTGGTGGACCACTATGTCAGGCATATTCTCTTGTAGGCAGGGCAAGAGACCCATATAATATGGAACATGACCCCAGAAATATACTATATAAATATTATGTTACGCTTCTGAACGGATTTAAACCTAAAGTATTTGTTTTTGAAAATGTGCCTGGAATACTATCCGCTGGAAAAGGTAAACTATGGGAAGATATTCAATTTTACTTCAGAGAGGCTGGTTATGAGGTATCTTATAGAGTTCTTGATGCTTCAGATTTTATGGTTCTTCAAAAAAGAAAACGGGTTATTCTTATCGGCTGGGATAAGAGGCTGAAACTCTCTTATCCGATATTTGATATTATCAAGCATAATTATGTAGTTAAAGATATACTGGTTGATATGCCTCCGCTTCAACCAGGACAGGGAATTGACATAGGAAATTATTATTCCAGTCAATCAGAATATCTTATAAAAACAGGTATAAGAACGAAAAATGATATTTTAATTCAACACATAACACGACCTCTAAATGAAAATGACAGAAAGATTTACAGGATAGCTATAAATTTATGGAAAAAGGCAAATAAAAGGTTAATGTATTCAAAGTTAATAGCTTCTCTAAAAACACATAAAAATGAAAATTATTTTTCCGACAGATTCAAAGTTGTTGCAGATAATCTGCCATATTCACATACACTTGTGGCACATATAGCAAAAGATGGACATTATTACATTCATCCCGATATAAACCAGTCAAGATCTATATCTGTAAGAGAGGCCGCAAGATTGCAGTCATTTCCTGATAATTATAAATTTGAAGGCCCCCGGACAGCACAGTTAATACAGATAGGGAATGCCGTTCCTCCATTAATGGCAGAGAAAATTGCAGAGAAAATAAAGGAGATGCTTTTATGAAAGAAAATTATATATTCAAACCACGCGCTAGATTACTGCTACAACTTGGTGATCAATTGATAAGGAATGAAAGCATAGCATTGCTGGAACTTGTAAAAAATTCTTATGATGCTGATGCTACAACTGTGGATATAGAAATGAAAAATATTGATAAACCTGAAGAAGGAATAATTATTGTGGAAGATAATGGAACTGGAATGGACATGGAAATTTTAAAGAATGTCTGGCTGGAACCAGGGAGTGATTATAAAGAAAAACTTTATAGCGAAGGGAAAATTGAAAGCAGATTCAATAGAGTTCCGCTCGGAGAGAAAGGAATTGGAAGATTTGCAGTTCATAAACTTGGTAATGAAATAGAATTAGTAACCCGGAAGAAAAATTCCAGTGAAATTTATATTAAAATAAACTGGAAATGTTTTGAAAAAGCAAAATATCTTGGAGATGTCCCCGTTTCTATAATTGAAAGAAATAAACCAGAAGTTTTTAATGATAATAAGATAGGAACAAAAATTATTATAAAAAAATTAAAAACCCGTTGGAATCGGCAGATGGTTAGAGAAGTTTTTCGTTCTTTAAACTCCCTTTGTTCTCCGTTTGATGCACCTGGTTATTTTAGAGTAAATTTTGATATAGACAAAACAGAATGGCTTAAAGGAGTACTCTCTTGGAAAGATGTAAAAGACTATGCACTATTTAAAGTTGAATGTGAAATTGAGTGAGATGAAATCAAAAAATTCAGATATCAATTTACCCCCTGGCCCTCAATGAAAAAGTTGAAACCTCGAGAAATCACGGAGAGAAGTAATGAAATAGAAAAAATTAAAAAAATGCGCACCAATTATAATGAACCAATTAACCTTTCAAAATTTCAGATGGGCAAAATTAAATTAACAGCCTATATTTTTGATAGGGATTCAAAGATACTTAAACTTGGAGTACAGGATAAAGAAGGACTTGGAAAATATCTTGATGACGATGGCGGTATAAGAGTTTATAGAGATGGAGTAAGGGTTTATGATTATGGAGCACCCGGTAATGACTGGTTAGATCTAGGTAGCAGGCGTGTTAATATTCCCGCAGGGCGAATAAGTAATAATCTGGTAATCGGTGCAGTTCATCTGCAGAGAAAGGAAAGCAGGGATCTTATTGAAAAGACAAACAGAGAGGGTTTTATTGAAAATGAGGCATACGAAACTCTGAGAAAGGCAATTCTTTATACATGGCATATAATTGAACGTTTAAGAAATGAAGATAAGGAAAAAATTAGAACTTATTATGGACCTACATCGACTTCAGAACCAGTAATTTCATCTATAAATGATTTAAGAATCATTGTTGAGAAAAATATAAAAGATATAGAACTGAAGAATGAAATAACAGGGTATCTAAAAAGGATTGAGAACGACTATAGGTATATAAACGAAACGCTCTTAAAAAGTGCAGGTGCAGGTCTCAGTCTAAGTGTTGTTATCCATGAAATTGAAAAAATAATTGCTGAATTAAAAAATGTTATTGAAAAAGAAGATATATCTAATCGTGTTGTGTCCCTTGTTAAACATCTTTCACAGCTTGTTAAAGGATATGGCGCACTTGTTAGTGGTAGTGGTAAAAAAGCGGAGGACCTTAAAAAACTTATAGACCAGGCTATTTTTAATATTGAGTTCAGGCTTAAGGCACATGATATATATGTAATAAAGGAGTATTCAAAATTCAAGAATAATTCTGGGGTGAAATGTGCAAGAAATTTGATTATCTCAAGTATTCTAAATATTATAGATAATTCAATATGGTGGCTTGATTATGGTGATATTAAACATCAGGAAATATTTATATCGTTATCTGAAGAATTGCCGGGATTCACGACTATAATAATTGCAGATAATGGTCCGGGATTTGCTCTGCCAACCGAAGAGATTACGAAACCCTTTGTTTCAGCAAAACCTGATGGTATGGGACTGGGGCTTCATATTGCTAAAGAAGTTATGGAAGCACATGGTGGTGAATTAATGTTCCCAGATTGGGGAGATTTTTCAATACCTGAAGAATTTAAGGATGGTGCTATAATTGCACTTGCTTTTAATAAAAAGGAGATAAAGAAATGAATATACAAGAAATTGGCAGGGTTGTGATTATAGATGATAAATATGAGGAAGTTAAAGACCTTTTAAAAGTTCTATCAAAAAATAAAGTTTCTGTAATGTATTTTACTGGTGCTGAAGATGAATTACCTGAAGAACCATTTTCTGACATCAGAATAATTTTTCTGGATATTGAACTTGGAACAGGAGGACAGGATGATAAAACAAAAATATCAACGGCTGTTGGTGTAATAAACCGCATAATTGGAACCTATAATACTTCTTATCTTATTATTTTATGGACTAAACATGAGGAACTAATAAATGGAATTAAAGATGCCATTAAAAGCAATCCCCCCATTATTATGCTCGATCTTGAGAAGAATGAATGCAAGAATGATGAAGGAAATTTTGATATAAATAAGATAGAAAACAAATTAAAAGAAAAACTAAGGGAAACAGGTATTTTTCAGCTTTTTATTATATGGGAAAATCTCGTTCACAAATCCACAGGGATAATAGTGAATGTTTTCTCATCATTCTATCCGCGTAATAATGATTGGAACAATAAAATGTCTGTTATATTTCGCAAACTTGCTGAAGCATATTCTGGAAAACAGTTAAGAGATGGAGATGAAATTGTGAAAGATGCACTTTTGACTTTTAATGATACTTTTCTGGATACCCTTGAAAATGAGATAAAATATTATAAGAATATTGGAGAATTAGCAATAAACGATAGTAATTTCAACGATGATATTGCTGCTCAAATTAATTCAAGATTGCATCTTATCATTGAACCACAGGTAAACTCAGTACCAGGTAATATATATGAAGATTGGAAAGACCAAGTGAATATTGATGATTTATTTAATGGCGGTGGCGGTATAGAATCCTACTCAGAAAAAGATAGTTTCCTCAGGAACTTAAAGTTTATTCTTCTTGAAGTATCTCCTTATTGTGATTATGCACAGAATAATTGGAAATTTCATAGAGTGCTTCACGGTTTAATGTGGCCCAAAAATGATTTTAAGAAGATAAAGAAGAAGACAGATTATATTTACACTTCACCGATATTTAAGGTAGGCAGTGAAATTTATAAATTTGTTTTTAATTTGCGATTTTTAACAACATTATCATTTGAGGAATTGAATGATAAACGTCCTGTATTAAGAATCAGGCATGACCTGCTGGTTGATATTCAATCTAAAATATCAGGGCATATAAATAGACCAGGAATTATTTATCTTGAAAAAGAATCTTAAAGTGAAAAAATTAATATTTGGATGGTATTTAAAAAATGAAAGAAACTTTCCATGGCGATATACGAAAGAACCTTATAGAATAATGATTGCCGAATTTATGCTTCAAAGAACTAAAGCAGAACAGGTTGTACCAGTTTACGAAAAATTTACTAAAAAATATCCTGATATTTATTCATTATCTTGTGCAAAAAATATAGATATGATACAGGTTACTAAAAACCTTGGTTTGCACTGGCGTTCCGATCATTTCATTAAGGCAGCAAAATTTATTATAGAGAATTATAGCAGTGTTTTCCCTGATAAAGCAGAAGAACTATTAAAAATTCCTGGTATAGGAGAATATGTAGCAGGAGTGATTCTTGCTGTTTGCTTCAATAAAACATATCCTATCGTGGATACCAATATAGCTAGATTCATAAATAGGTTTTATGGTTTAAGGTTAGAAGGCGAGATTAGAAGAAAAAATGAAATTATTGAAATTGCAGAGAAGATTTTTAGTGTGAAAAATATAGGAAAATTTCTTTTTGCAATTATTGATTTTACATCACTGATATGTAAACCCATTAATCCAAGACATGAGAATTGTATTATAAAAGATTACTGTAAATATTTTAACTCTGATAATTAGAAAGATGTTGGATTTTCTTTTTCTTTAAATAGAATAGATATGAAGTATTTGTTTGATAGTATAGATAGTTTGTTAGATAACATTGTTAGAAATAACTTTCAAATTAAAAATACATAATCCCCCCATTTCACCCCTTGCCTTTGTCTCACCTTTATAATACATTATATTTTGATTTGGTGATTTTATATGCCTGAACGCATTTTAGTCACATCAGCGCTTCCCTATGCCAATGGTCCGCTCCACCTCGGACAGATTGCGGGCGCGTATCTCCCCGCGGACATATAAAACTAACTGAATGCTTGACATTATCTGAAATGCGAGTATATTATAAATATAAGGAGAGATTATGGGAAAGATAATTGAGAAAATTAAGGTTATTAACCTGCTTAACCCTGCAAAATCTGTTGAGTTAGATGCAGTTGTTGATACCGGTGCCACTCTGCTTGTCATACCAAAAGATATTGTAATTAACCTTGGATTAGAAAAGATTGAAGAGGTAAAAGTAAAATATGCGAATAATCATATAGAGACAAAAGAAATCTATGGTGCTATTAGATTGGAGTTAAAGGGAAGAGTGGGAATCTTTGATGTTTTAGCAGAGGTAGAAGGTTCACAGCCACTCATAGGTCAAATAGTTTTGGAACGATTGGATTTAATCATTGAGCCAGGGACAAAGAGGGTGATACCAAATCCAAGGTCTCCCGAAATGCCTATGGTAGAGATATTTTGATTATTCTATTTTACCTTTGACATAGTATTATCTTTATTATAGATTATTCACAATTCTATATTTGGTGATTTTATATGCCAGAACGACTTTTAGTTACATCCGCGCTTCCCTATGCCAATGGTCCGCTCCACCTTGGACAGATTGCGGGCGCGTATCTCCCCGCAGACATATATGTCAGGTTCAAGCGGCTCACTGGCGCTGATGTCGTCTATATCTGCGGCTCTGACGAATACGGAGTCCCGAACCTCCTCGCCGCCCAGAAGGAAGGCATAGAGCCGCAGGAACTCGTTGACCGCTACCACTTTATGAATAAGCGCGACTTTGAACGCCTTGGCATGAGTTTTGACAACTACTCACGAACTACCCTTCCCGCCCATATTCCGCTCTCCCAGGAGTTCTTTCTCAATCTGTATAACAAGGGCTTCATCACAAAGAAGACGACGAAGCAGTTATACTGCCCTAAATGCGCGATGTTTCTCCCCGACAGGTATGTGGAGGGCACCTGCCCCCACTGCGGTTCTGAGGGCGCCCGTGGCGACCAGTGCGAGAAGTGCGGACGGTGGATTGACCCGCTTCTTCTCGTCAAGCCCCATTGTGTGATATGCGGTCAGATGCCCGAGGTTCGCGAGACCACGCAGTTCTATCTTGACCTGCCCGCATTCAAAGAACCGATATTTGAGTATATAAACGCTAACACGCACTGGCGCGACAATGTCAGGAACTTCTGCCTTGGCTGGCTAAAAGAGGGTCTTGAGGAGCGGGCGATAACGCGGGACATATCCTGGGGTGTCCCTGTTCCCATTGAGGGCTACAAAGAGAAGGTCATCTATGTCTGGTTTGAGGCGCCAATCGGCTATATATCAGCAACGAGGGAGTGGGCAGAGAAGATTGGCAAGCCCGATATATGGGAGAGATACTGGAAAGACCCCGAATGCAAGATAATACATTTTATCGGCAAGGATAACATCGTCTTTCACGCGATTGTCTGGCCTGCAATCTTGATGGGGCAGGATGGCTACAATCTGCCGTATGAGATACCTGCCAGTGAGTTTCTGAATATTGAGGGCAAGAAATTGTCAACGAGCAGGAACTGGGCGGTATGGCTTGGCGATTTGCTTGATAGATTCCCTCCTGACTTCGTTCGCTACTATCTCACGGCGATAGCGCCCGAGACGCAGGATTCTGACTTTGTATGGGCTGACTTTATGAGAAGGTGTAATGATGAACTTATAGATATATATGCCAATCTGGTGAACAGGAGTCTGTCATTCATTGAGCGCTATTACAGTGGCAGGGTGCCAGTAAATGCTGATATGTCTGATGGTGATAAAAAGATGGTTGATGTGACGCTTGAATATGCTGGTAAGGTGGGTGATGCTATTGATGGCTTTAAGATGAAGGAGGCGCTCAAATACTTTATGGAACTTGCGAGGGAGGGCAATAAATACTACGATGCTTCCTCACCCTGGCATACGAGAGAGAGCGACAGGTGCCGGTGCGATGCGACGATGCATACTATATGGCGCCTTCTTGCAGTTATGAGCATTGTGGGAGAACCATTCATTCCGTCTACTCAGAGCCGCCTGAGAAAGATGCTCGGCCTTGAGGAAGATATAAATGCATATAAATGGGATAAGATAGGGGAACTTAAGCCAGATGACAGGACAGTTGTGAGTGGGGTGGAGGTGCTATTCAGAAAGATAGAGGAGGGGGATGTTGAGAGGGAGAGGGCAAAACTTGGCAAGCCGGTTGACATATCGCTGTTTGTTGTAAAAGAGAAGGAAGAAGTGATTGAAGGGGTGATTAAGGTGGAGAATATAAGTTTTGATGAGTTTAAGAAGATGGATATAAGGGTGGCAAGCGTTAAGTCATGTGAGAAGGTGGAGGGAGCGGATAAACTGCTGAAGATAACGCTATCAGATGGAGAGGGCGAGAGGGTGGTAGTTGCGGGGATTGCGGAGTTCTACAAGCCGGAGGACCTTATTGGAAGGAAGCTTGTTTTAATGGCAAACCTTGAGCCGAGGCGTATGCGCGGAGTTCTGTCAAGCGGTATGGTTCTTGCGGCGACGGTAGAGGAGAAGGGCGTCCTGAAGGATGTAGTTCTTCTGACACTTGACAGGGACGTTCCCGATGGCAGCAGTATAATGTAAGTAGTTATGTATAGATGTGATTTCATGTTAGGGGTTTGATGAATCAAACCCTTATTTTTCATAATTTTTATTTAATCGGAATAAATCCGACGTATTCAACTATCTTCTGCCCCTCAGGGCTCAAAATGAAATCAATAAGGTTTGTTATGCCCTGACTGCTATTATCTTTTATATAGAGATATAGAGGACGGGCAATAGGATATTCTCCCGAAAGGACTGTCTCTTTTGTTGCATCGATATCATTTACCTTTATTGCTTTGACATCAGACGTAATATAACCCAGGCCGATGTAGCCAATAGAATCTTCCGCACCAGCGACAGCGCCTTTGACAGCGACATTTGATGCCTGCATCAATGCATCGGGCTTGACCCTGTCATTCTTTAGAACCTTCTCATCAAAAACCTCATAAGTGCCGGATGCAGTATCCCTTGATACAACAACTATAGGTTTGTCATTCCCACCGAAAGCTTTCCAGGTCACTACCTTTCCAGTGTAAATATCATGTAATTGTTCTAAAGTGAGATCTGATATCGGGTTTGATGGGTGAACGATGACAGCAATTCCATCTCTTGCAATCTCTATTTCTTTTATAGGGATGCCCTTATCTTTTGCTTTTTGCATCTCTTCGGGCTTTATCTTGCGAGATGACATAGCAATATCAGTGGTGCCATCAAGGAATGCAGTTATGCCAACACCTGAGCCACCGCCACTGACATCAAGCTTTGCCTCGGGGTGCTTCTGCATATAGACCTCGGCCATCTTCTGCATGATAGGGAGGATTGTGGTGGAGCCCTGAATGCTTATACTTACCTCTTCTTTTCCTTCCTTTTTCTTACAACCATATAGTGCCATTGTTAATATCAGCATACTAACAATTATAAGTAATATAGTTTTCCTTATCATATGAGCCTCCTTAATTAGTTTGTGAAAAATATAACAGATGAATTGATATAATTCAAGAGGATGATTTCACAGATTGAAAATATATATTATAGTGAGTGCTCACTTTTTTATTGACATTAGCATCTTTTCTGCTATATTTATTCTATATGAAGCAAGATGAGAGAAAGGAGATTACGAGAAAGAAGATTCTCAACTCTGCATTTCGCATAACCTTGGATATGGGTTTTTCTAATGCAACGACAAGAGAGATTGCAAAAGAGGCAGGTCTATCTGAGGGCGCGATATTCTACCACTTCAAAGATAAGAAAATTTTATTTGAGAAGATGGTAGAAGAATACGCAAGGGACTATCTTAAACGGCTGGAGGTTGCATTATCTTATAATACCGATTCATATAAACTGCTCATGCGCTTGATTGAATTACATATTGAGAGATTTATAAGCAAGGAGAGTATATTAAATCTTGTATTTGGACCTGGAGGTGGTGCTGAGGGGTATCACATTAAAGTCATATTTAATAAGGCAGTAAAACCATATATTAAATTTATAAGCAAGATATTTACTGATGGTATAAAAAGGGGAATTTTCATAGATGAGAATGAAGAGTTTTTGGCAGCTTCTCTTTTAGGTATGGTGAATATATTTTGCATAATGGTCGTAACTCAAGAAGAAAATATTTTTGGTGGAAGAGAGGAAATTATGAGAGTATTGAAACTTATAGCAACACGGGCTTTTGTGAAAGAGCGTATAACCTGAGAGGGATGGTATTATGAAAAGAAGGAACACTGTTATTATTATAGTTGTAGTAATAATTGTAGTGACTATTTTGATTTTGGTCTCAATCAGGTCACGGATTAATAAAGGCGTGATTGAAGCCAATGGATTTGTTGAGGGTGATGTTATAAATGTCTCTGCAAAGGTGAATGCGAGGGTAAAAGAGGTATTGGTAAATGAGGGTGACACTGTAAAGGAAGGTCAGCCCCTGTTGGTATTAGACCTTAGAGAGGCGGGTTATTCACTTGACTCTCTTGACAAGACAATATCAAGTTTATGGGCAAGAGCAGGTGAATTGAGGGCACGTCTTGACAACGCTAAAAAGGACCTTGATAGAATTGGAAAACTTCGTAAAGATGATATAGTCTCTGATTCTGCTCTGGATAATGCGAGGGTTCAATATGATTCGTTGAACTCACAGTATCAGTCACTCATCGCCCAGATTGAGGCACAGAAGAATACGAAAGGGGCAGCAGAGGTTCAAATGGAGGAAGAGACCATCACATCACCAATTAATGGTGTTGTCGACTCAGTCAATATTTATGGTGGAGAACTTGCAGTCCTTGGTAGGTCTCTTATGAGCGTTTTGAACCCGAAGAAGAAATATATAAGGGTCTATCTCTCTGAGGAGGAACTACCGGGGGTCAGGGTTGGTGATGAAGTAGAGATTCACATTGATGCTTATAAAGATAGGTCGTTTAAAGGGAAGATTGGTTATATATCAGACGAAGCAGAGTTTACACCAACAAATGTTCAGACGAAGAGGGAGAGGGTGAATCTTGTATACATGGTCAAGGTAGATATTATTGAAGGGCTGGATGTGATGCATATTGGCATTCCAGCGGATGTTGTCTTTCATCCGAAGAAGTGAGGGCTGTCTTTATGAAAGAAAGAGATGAAATTATTGTTTATAAGAATAATATTGTTGTCTCTGCCAGAGGTCTTGTAAAGGTTTTTGATGGTCTCAGGGCAGTTGATGGTATTGACCTGACAATATCAAAGGGTGAGATATACGGCTTTCTTGGTCCAAACGGTGCAGGCAAGACAACGACAGTTAGAATGCTCATCGGTCTTCTAAGCCCGACAGGTGGAAGCATAGAAATTCTTGGCTATGATGTTCTGAAAAGAGTGATGGATATAAAGGAGCATATTGGTTATATGCCTCAGCGTTTCAGTTTATACTCAGACCTGACTGTTCTTGAGAATCTCAGGTTCTATGGTGGTTTGTATGATTTAGATGATAGAACCCTTAATGAGAGAATAGATAAATTACTTGATATGGTTGGTCTGTCTGATTTTAGAAATCACATATCCGGAAATCTCTCTGGTGGTATGAAGCAGAAGTTATCGCTTATCTGTGCTCTTATTCATAATCCAGAGTTTCTTGTTATGGACGAACCAACCGCAGGTCTTGACCCGCTCACAAGACGAATACTATGGGACTATTTCTATAATATTGCTTCTTCCGGTTCCGCTGTTATGGTCACGACACATTATCTTGATGAGGCAGAACACTGCAACCGTATCGGTATTATTCATCGTGGTAAGATTGTTGCTGAAGGCACGCCATCTAAAATAAAAGAGACATATTTTGGCAGGAATGTAATGTGTATTGAGACAGATAACTGGCAAACTTCTTTTAACGCACTGAAGGGTGAATATCCCGATGAGGATTTAATGCTCTTCGGCATGGATATTCACCTTGTAGTTGATGATTTGAAGAAAGAAGAGATAAATGTAAAGAAACTTGTTGAGAAAGGTGGGGCGAGGGTATTAAGAATTTATTCAATGAAACCCACCCTTGAAGAGGTCTTCATTCAACTTCAGAAGGAGTTAGATAAATGAGGTTGGGTTTCTTTTCAGGTCGGCTTTTCAGAATTGTTAAAAAAGAGATAACCCATATACGCCGTGATAGGATAACCCTTTCTATGCTATTAATTATGCCGATAATGCAACTTATACTTCTTGGTTATGCAATAAATACTGAGGTTAAGAACCTGTCATTGGTTGTGATTGACCCATGCCCTTCAAATGAGTCAAGATACATTGTAGAGTCATTTGAAAATACTGGTTATTTCAATCTGAAGGGTTATATCAGTAATTATGAGGAATTAAGGCAAATGCTTGATGGAGGTAGGGCGAGAGCAGCACTTGTATTCCCGGCGGATTTCAAAGAGAAGGTAAGAGCAGGGGAAAGCGTTTCCATTCAACTCATCGTTGACGCCTCTGACCCGCTCGCATCACGAACGGCAATAGCGTCCGCAAAGTCGCTCGGGTTTTATCATTCTATGAGAATTAAACTCGGTCAGGAGTTTGCTACTTTAGAACTTCCACTTGATGTCAGGGTGAGGGGTTGGTATAACCCTGATATGAGGAGTGCTGACTTTATGGTGCCAGGTCTTATCGGTGTCTTAATTCAGATGATTGCTGTCCTGATTACAGCACTTTCTGTTGTCAAGGAAAGGGAATTTGGAACGATGGAGCAATTGCTTGTAACACCACTCAGGAGATGGGAGATAGTTATTGGCAAGATGACACCACCACTATTATTTACCTATGTCATCATCACCATCTGTATTGTTTTTGCTAACATTATCTTTGATGTATCAATAAAAGGAAGTATATTACTTTTATATGTTCTTGCATTTCCATTTCTTTTAGTAGCACTTGGAATTGGAATATTCATATCCACAGTTGCTAAAAACCAACTGCAGGGCATGCAGATGTCATTCTTCTTCTTCCTGCCTTCAATGATGCTTTCTGGCTTTATGTTTCCTATTGATGCGATGCCAAAGGTTATAAGATATATAACCTATATAGTTCCATTGAGATACTTTTTGACAATTGTGCGAGGGATTATTGTAAAGGGTGTAGGATTGTATGAGTTAAGATGGGAAGTGATTATTCTTTCTCTGATGGGGATTTTAATGATTACATTAAGCACATTAAGGATGAGCAGGCGGCTCGGGTAAAAATTATTGTCTAAGTTTGATTTTGCTGGTTTGGATTATTATTGAAGTTCTGTAATCTTGTCTGCCCATTTATTATATCTATCATGGCAGGTGAATATGATAACCTGCCTTTCCCTAGACATCTCTTTTATAATATCCATCGTCTTATTGAATCGCATATCATCATAGTGAACAAATGGGTCATCAAGTAGTAATGGGAGTTTTTTATCCCCTGTCAAGTGGTCTCCAATAGCGATTCTTGCCACCAGATAAAACTGTTCTATTGTAGCAAAACTGAGATTTGAAACATCGCTATAGCCATTTACCTCTTTTATATATGTAGATATACTTAGGTCTTCTTCATTAAGTTTCACTTTTTGATATCTGTTGATTGTGATCATTTTTATATACTTATTCATCTCCTCCTCTATCTTCGGCACAATCTCTTTTGAAACCTCAATATTTGCCTCACTAAGAATATTATATACTTCTTCGTAGACCATGGCTCTATACTCATTGTCTCTAACAAGAAGTTTTTTCTCATCAATTTGTTCTGTAGTAGATGTGAGTTCATCAGGGTTAAAATCATTCTCTCTTAAGTAATGGTCAATTCCCTTTATCTCACTGTCAAGGTTTCTCTCCTCCTCCTCTAATTTTGTAACTTCTTTCTCGAGTGCAATAATACCTTCTGGCTCTTTTTCATATATCTTTAGTTCATTTATTTCCTTCTCAAGTGCACTATATTTTATATCTAATGAAGACATACTATTTTCATAGTCGTCTTCCGAAAGACCGCCCCTTATTGTAGATAACACAAGTTCAAGGTCGGAGATGTTCTTCTCAATCTCTGATTTCTCATCAAATTTTCTTATAAAATCATCAATATCATCAGTATTATATTTTAATAAAATATTATTCATATCACTTTTGATTTTATCTGTTTTTATAGTTTTCCCTTTTACAAAGGATAATACTATTCCACCTGTTAGAAGAATTGCTCCTAATATACTCGTAATTATCTCTAATGACTTAAAGCCAGTTATTAACCCCCTGACCACTCCAAATGCCATTGTTATTATGCCTATTCCTGAGAGAACATAACCTAAGATTTTCATACCCTTATCACCGCCAATAGGCACAATGCTGAGTTGGGCTTTCGTATATTTTAATGTTTCATAATCATATTGTATTATTGGTGGATATTCCGATAGTTTTGTTATTCTAGCTTTTTTTAATTCTTTTTTCCCTTGATATTCTCTGAATTGTTTCCATCTTTTTTCTATATCATCCTTTTCTTTTTGTTTTTGTATTAATAGCAGGTTTTTCTCTAATAGATCTTTCTTTATACTCAGTTCTTCTGTTACCTCTTTATATCTATTCTTATCATTTTGAAGTTTTGTGCGATTTTCCATTACACCTTTTGATTTGCTCTCTAAAAGATTAAATTTTTCTTTCAACCTTTCCAATTCATTATTAGTTTCTTTTATTATATATTTTGGACCTGCCAGATTTTTATCTTCACTTATTGAAAGTCTTCTTGCTCTCTCAATAATTTCTTCAATATTCTCGTATGTGCCAGATATAAGTGCTTTTAAGCGATTTGATAAACTTCCCTCCTCAAGTGTAATCATCTCACCCTGTCTTATAAGCATGGTTGATGATAGAATGGCTTTATCTGTGAAAGTTAGGATTTCGCCAATCATCTCTTGTATTTTATCTTTGTTTGTATATTTTTTTCCATCATTAAGCTCAATGTATTCTTTTTTATTAGAAAGGTCTCTGAATACCTTAAATTGACCTTCAACTTCTTCCCCACATAATTCAATTAACCATCCCTTATCAGTCCCCCAGGAAATAAGTTCCTCTGGTTTATATTTTGTAAGCAAAACTGATTCAAATAATGCTATTTCAAGGGCAAGAAGTGTTGTTGACTTACCAGATTCGTTTGGTCCAAAAATTATATTAATACCATCACTGAACTCTATCTTTTTTGGCTCTTTGAACCTCTTGAATCTCTCCATTATTAAGTATCTCAATTTCATTTAATATCTCCTTGCTAATTTTATACCCTCAATCAATACGTCTTCCCAGAAATTCTTATTTTCTTTGTTATCTGATTCTTTTATTTTTAATTGAACCTTATGTATAAACCTACCAAGGACACTTTCCTTTGGAATGTCTGATGGTATCTCATCTATACTCACCTCAAGAATCCCTGGGTCAATTGTCAGGGTGAAAAACTCACTTTCAAATTGATTCTTCACGCCATCTATATCTATTTCATCAGTTGGTATCATCTTTCCTTTTAACAGAACAGTAAATATTGTGTGCTTATCTATGTTTGATTTAATTGCATTTGTTAACTCCGCTGTCTTATCATCACTTTTCAGTTCAATATCTATGGTCTTCGTCTTTAGTATGCCTATTTTGACTTTTGAATATTTGATATCTCTATCATTACATTCTAAAAGAATTACATTTCCTGTATCAATTTCACTCTTTGACATCGGTTCTATTGAACCAGGATATATTGCGGTTGGCTTTTTGTCTCTTATTACCTGATATCTATGCCAGTGCCCGAGAGCAATATAATCAAAACCCGATTTAGCAATCTCATCTTCTGAAATTAGCATTTGGTCTCTTTGTAGTGGAGGTCTTTCTATAGACGCATGGACGAGTGCTATGTTGATTTTCGCATCTTTCTTAGGTGATAGTCCATTAAGTGCTCTCTTTCCAACATCCGCACCAAGATAAGCATTTCCTGTTATATAGACACCTGTTCTCTCATCATAGAATTCCTTAAAATTAATACCAAATATATAGACATTACTAATGTTCGGAAACTGATAGTATATAGAGTCCTTTGTTAGTTTATCGTGTGTCCCAGGAAGTAAGAAGCACTTAATGTTATTATCTGATAGTTTCTTTAACCCTTCTTTAACACAAGATGATGCAAAACCTGACACTGAATTTGAATCAAAGAGGTCTCCAGATATGAGTAATATATCTGAGTTATTTTCAATACAGGTCTCACATAACATCTCAAAGTCATTGATTAATATCTTTCTGAAATCAATCCCATTTTCAGGAAATGATGCACCAATATGAAAATCAGCAGTATGTATTATCTTAATCATCACTTTATTTAAATATTATTATATTTAATCCACATAGACAAATCATATCACTGACATTATTTTTTTGTTAGAATTTCAATATGTCATCAAGTGATTATATCGTCAAACTTGAGAATATAAGTAAGTCATTCAAGTCACCAAAGGGTAGGGTAAATGTCCTTAAAAATATCAGTATAGATGTGAAGATGGGTGAGGTTCTATGTCTCGTTGGTCCAAATGGTGCGGGAAAGTCAACATTACTGCGGATAATCGCAGGGCTTATTCTTCCTGACAGTGGCAGGATTATATGGTCAACTGGTTCTCATCCAAATAAACCCGTCTTTATTGGTTCATCTGAGAGGGGCTTTTACTACCGTCTTTCAGGCATTGACAATATGAGGTTCTTTCTCAATCTTGCAAGGACTGTTGAATCTTTAAAAGATGATAGGTTCAAATTGCTTACTGAACAGTTAAAACTCACCGATATTATTGAAAAGCGTTATCAGACGTATTCTACAGGTGAGAGGCAGAGGTTCGCCCTTCTGTATGCGATTCTCTCAAAACCGTCTCTCTTCGTCATAGATGAGTTCACCCAAAGTGTTGATATTCTTTCACAGAAAGACCTTGCTCATCTCTTAAAGGAAAATATTGATGAGAATAAAGGGGCGGTCATAGCGACTCATCAGATTGGTATTGTAAAAGATGTCGCGGACAGAATTGCTTTCATAAAGGGTGGCAGATTGATTGATGTAGGAAGACCTGGGGAGGTGTCATCTAAATACTTTCAGGGTGGTGAATATAGAATTGTTGTTTATGGCAATAGTGAGAGTGTTAAGGGACTAGATGGTATTGTGATTATGGGGCTTGAGACGCAGGGTGAGAAATCAATTATGGACTTGCAATTCAGTGGTCCTCTTGGGGATATTGTAAGTATTTTGGAAAGAAAAGGTCTGACAGTGATTTCTGCTGAGAGACTGGACTCTGATATAAATGAGGTGTATAGAAGGGCGATTGAGTAGGGGTTTGATTTAAGGAGGTGAGATATAAAACCTTTCCAAGAGTATATTTCATTATTATCTCACCCCTCCTATCAAACTCAATGTATGTTTAAGGAGAAATAGATGCAATTTAGGTTAAGGGAGTTTCTTTTCAAGATATGGGTATTAATATGGAAGGACATTAAACTCATCCTTTCTTATAGGTTTAATCTTCTACTTGAACTCCTGTGGCTCCTTGGTCTGACATTCGGGTTCTATTTTCTGGCGAAGACGTTTGAGAACTATATACCGCCTATGCTTATGGTTTATGGTGGCTATTTTCCGTATGTCCTTATAGGGTATTCGTTCTCGGGCTTGCAGGGGGCTGGTATGTCAGCACCATCGGGTTCAATACGCGATGAGCAGGTTCAGGGCACACTTGAGTCGTTAATGGCAAATGGCGCCTCACCGATGGCAATCGCAACATCTGGCACAATTACAAACTATCTGGTTGTCCTTCTTCATGCCTTTATCCTCATAATAATGGGTTTCATTCTGATAGGTAGTAGTATCACTTTAAATGGTATTCTTGGTGCGATAATTATTCTTTCAATCTCCTGTGTTGCATACTTTGGTCTCGGTCTTCTTGGCTCTGTGTTTATATTGATATATAAAAGGGGAAACCCCGTAATAATGGCATATACCGGTCTTTCATTTCTTGTCTCCGGTATATATTTTCCTTACGAGATACTTCCACTGCCACTTAGAATTTTCTCAAAGGTAATACCTCTGACATATACACTTGATGGTCTCAGAAAATCAATATTACTCGGGCTTGGTATCTCTCATATATATAAAGAGATTATCGTCCTCTCAATTATGGCACTTGTCTTTCTTCCACTTGGAATACTGGCACTAAAACTTGCGACTAATAAGGTAAAGAGAGATGCGAGTTTAACACAGTATTAAACCTGTGATTTTTCCAAGATATTTAGAATTACATTTTCAATAATCTTTAGTTTATCAATAATTCTTTCTGCTTTAACCTTTAACCTGACAAAGGGAGAACCAGACCTTTCGCCGAGACCAATATCGCTTATGCCTTCAATTTTTCCAACTAACCTTTCTTTATTTATTCCATTGCCAATAAGAGTAATGAAACCATCCTTCTCTGTTATAATGTGAATTCCTGACTGGCTTGCAGACACTCTTATCCTTGCTATGCTGATAAGGTATTCACACTCTTCCGGCATCTGTCCATACATATCTAACATCAATTTTACTGCCTCTTCTATCTCGCTGTGAGACGAAGCGTCAGCAAGAGCTCTATATATTGTCAGTCGTGACTTCTGGTCGCTGATATAACCCTCAGATATATATGCGTTTATATTGAGCGAGATTGAAGCCCTCTTTCTTTCTTCCTTCTGTTTTCCAAGCAATCTGTCCACTTCTTCTTCTATCATTCTCATATATGTCTCAAAACCCACCTGTGCAATATGTCCCGATTGCTCCTTGCCAAGGATATTACCTGCACCTCTTATCTCAAGGTCTCTCAGGGCTAAACTGAAGCCACCACCAAGATAGTTCGCATCCCGCACCGCCTCAAGTCGCATCATCGCTATCTTTGTTATTTTTCCGCTTGCCGGGATAAACAGATATACGTATGCCCTGATGCCACCCCTCCCAACTCTTCCCCTCAGTTGGTGAAGTTCTGCAAGTCCAAATCTATCAGCCCTGTTGATAATAATTGTATTAACATTTGGGTTATCTATTCCTGACTCAACTATCGCGCTTGATATAAGGCAGTCAAATTTACCATCATAGAAGTCGGTCATAATTCTGGCAAGCTCAAGTTCGTCCATCTGACCATGGGCGACCTTAAAACTCACATCGGGAAGAAGGTCCTGGAGCATTGCATGAATACCATCTATTGTTTGAACCCGGTTATGTATGAAATAAACCTGACCTCCTCTGTGAACCTCCCTTGTTATCGCATCCCTTATCACATCTTTATTAAATTTTCTGATGTATGTATATATTGGCTGTCTCTCTTCGGGAGGTGTTCCAATAGTTGATATGTCATATATGTCAGACAGAGCGAGATATAGTGTTCTTGGTATTGGTGTTGCAGTCATTGCTATTATATCTGTGTCCTTTGCTATCGTTTTTAACCTCTCCTTCTGCAAGACACCGAATCTGTGCTCTTCATCTATTATTACAAGCCCGAGATTTGCAAATCTGACATCATGTGACAGAAGGCGATGTGTCCCTATGATTATATCAACTCCACCAAGAGCAAGATTTTTCAATATCTCTTTATTCTTTGCGTTTGAATTAAGCCGTGAGACCATCTCGATATTTACTGGAAAATCAGATAGTCGCCTCATGAATGTAGAGAGGTGCTGTGCTGAGAGGATGGTGGTTGGAACCAGAACAGCCACCTGCTTTCCATCAAGGACTGCTTTGAAAGAAGCCCTTATCGCCACCTCTGTCTTGCCGAAACCAACATCACCGCATATCAGTCGGTCCATGGGTGACCTGTTTTCCATATCTATCTTTACATCCTCTATTGCCTTCAGTTGGTCTTCTGTCTCCATATAATCAAATGACTCCTCCAACTGATACTGCCATGGCTTGTCAGGGCTGAATGCAACCCCCTTAGCCAACTTTCTCTGGGCATGTGTCTGCACTAACTTTTCTGCTATCACTCCTGCTTTTTCTCTTGCCTTTGTCTTTCGCCTCTCCCAGGACCTCGTTCCAAGACGGTCTATTATCGGTCTCTCACCAGTCCCGATGTATCTGAAGACCCTGTTGGTGTCCTCAACTGGAACATATATTCTACCCTCATCTCTATATTCCAGGACTGCATACTCGCTGAGATGTTCCTCTGTCCTCATAACTAAAAGACCTTTGAATATTCCAATTCCATAGTCCTCATGAACGCATATATCATCACTTTCAAGTTGTGAATACGCTTTTATTGGAATTGCTTTTTCGGGTATCTTTCTTTTCTTCTTTGCCCTTATCTTCTTCGGTGTTTCCCTTCCGAATAAAAGATGAGTTGATGAAAGTGCAAAACCAATATCCCTTATATAGAAACCACCCAAGGCACCAGAAGTGATGATATTTATATATCTTCCTGATAGCGGAAGGAGCGAAGTTACAGTGCTGTATATTCCGGTGGTGTCAACACTATCAGTTGTTAGAACTACACATCCACCTTCCTTTGCTATCATCATTGTTCTATTGTCAATCGCATCCAGATTTTTTACTGACACGCCCCATTCTGATGAGTCAAGATGTAATTTTTTTAACCTTTTTCTCTCTTCAGGGTAACCAATATAGAACCTTTTCTTTATATCTCTTTCAGAGATAATGTCTTCAATACCTGTATATAAATAATTTGGTGGTGGTTTTATATAGCCCCTTGATACTGCTTCTTCATACCTCTGCCACTCGGTTAAATGTAACTCCTCATCTTCTGTGAGCACCTCTTCCGGTGAGCAGATTATTATGCCTGTGTTATCACCCAGATAATCAATGAGTGTGCTTTTATTCTCATAAAGTAGTGGTATAAATGGCTCAAGGTCCTCGTTCTCAGGGCTCTTTAATATTCTATAGAGATTATTTCTCAGATTATCACTGATAGCACCCGCCCTCTCTAATGCCTTTTCCATGTCTACATTTTCAATTAATGCCTCCCTCGTTGGTATTATCTGAGCATCTTTAATATTTAATGTGGACATCTGTGTTGTAGGATTGAATACCCTTATTGACTCTATTTCATCTCCAAAGAACTCAATTCTTATTGGGAACCTATCTCCCGGTTGAAATACATCAACAATTCCACCCCTTCTTGCAAATGTCCCCGGCACAACTGTTATGTCTTCATAGCGATACCCGAGCGTGAATAATTTTGATACAAGGTCGCCGGGAGGAATAATTTTACCTGTATGTAATTTTATTGTCGCACTGCCAAGTATCTCTGGTGGTATTATATATTGTCTGATGGCGGATGCAGATGTGACAACGATTCTTGATTTACCTGATGAGAGGTTGCTCAAACACTTCAGACGCTCCCCCATAACATCCATATAAGGTGAGCCCGTCTCATAAGGGAGAATCTCCCAGGGTGTGAAAAGGGTAATGGTATCTGGTGGGGTTATCTCTTTTGCGAACTCAGCGTATTCCCTCATTTCTGTAAATATTCTGTATGCCTCCTCTGGCTTGCCTGTAAGAATTAATAGATTTTGCTTCTGCAAAAGTGATATAGATGTTGCAATAAATGGATATGATGACCTGGGTATGCCATCAATTGCAAGAGAATTAATAACCTTGCCTCTGCCATTTACGAGGTTATTCATGATAATCTCCGATAATCGTCTTATATGTTCGCTTATGCTGTCTCTCATATTTATAGATTTTATCAGTTTTATTTACAAATGTAGGTGGGGAAAATGAAATTGATGGTCGTATATTTTTGAATGGAAAATTTTTTAAAAATAACTCTTGACGAATATAATTTTATAAGATAGTATATTATGTTGATAATTTATTATGTTAGATAATAATATTTACCTTGAGGGTGAGCCATTAATGAGAATCAGAAACCACTGGACAGAGAACCCGGGTAAGAGTATTGTAAAAACTAATAATTTATTAGAAGAAAAACCACTGGAGATAACATTCTATCATAATCCATCATCGGGAATATTTACCATGGAATACAAGGGAAACATGGCAGAAATAAATAATATAAATATTTATGACATTTCAGGAAGGTTGATAAAAAGTATAGATATGCCTGTTAATGATACAAAGAATACTAATATAAGTGATAATCTATCTGAGGGTAAGATTGACATTGACATCAGTGGTATAAAAGATGGTCTATATCTCATAAATGTTGGAGATAAAATTTATAAAAAGATACTAATAATCAAATAGTTTAATATTATATTTAATCAAATTACTATCTAATATGTTATTAAAATTACTAATGTAATATAGTTTATAACATTGGAGGTTAGAATATGAAGGTTACTTTGTTTATATTATTAGTAACTTTAATATGTATTGATATTGCCTTTCCTGCAGATTGGCACCGTTTTATTCTTGAGAGTGGCTCCTGTAGTGAAAATGCAATATGTCTTGATTCAAATGATAGACCCCATATATTGTATTACAACTATGGTGTTGGTGTTATAAGATATGCTTCATGGGATGGAAGTAAATGGATATATGAGACAATAAGTGATGATGGCAAATGGTATGGTGCCCTTTTATCAATGGCTTTTGATAAAAATGACATACCACATATATCATTTTATGAATGGAATTACGCTGATTTGATGTATGGCTATAAGGAGGGTGATAAATGGATTATTCAAATAATTGATAATGAAGATGATTCAGGTTTGTCTAATTCAATTGCTCTTGACTCTAAAGGTTATCCACATATTGCTTATGTACATTCTGTTTATTCAAATCCATATCGTGAGGAATTAAAATATGCATATTTTGATGGAACAAAGTGGGATATTGAGGTAGTTGATAGTGAGATGAAAAGCGAGGGGGATAATTGCTCAATTGCCCTTGATTCAAAAGACCATCCCCATATTGTATATCGAAGTTACAATGGTTATGACCATTATCTTTCTTATATATACTTTGATGGGAATAATTGGATTAAAGATAATTTGGGTTATGTTGATTCTATGCCTTATAATTCAATAGTAATTGATAAAGAAGATAGACCCCATATTTCATTTTATAAAGGATGTCAACCGGATTCAGGTTTATATTATGCTTATAAAGATAGTGGAAAATGGAATACAGAGCGTATTGATACTGGTTATATTTCATCTATAAAACTTGATGAGAATGAATACCCCTGTATTGTATATTCCTATACATCAAAACTAAAATTTGCGAGATGGAATGGAACTAAATGGGATATAGAGGTTGCTGCAACAGGTAGGGGTTTAGGTCAAACTGGAGTATCACTTGCATTTGATAGTGATTATAAACCTCATATATCATGTGATGAGTATCTTGATGAGGAGGTATGGTATGTCTGGTTCGGTTATGGTCTTGGTATTTCTCTAACATCATTCTCTGCGACGCCACATAATGACGCCATCACCTTAAACTGGTCTGTCTCAACAGATGAGGACATATCGGGCTTCAACCTCTACCGCAGAGTTGCCACAAAAACCAACCCCAACCCCGTAGGGACAGATTATAATCTGTCCCTACAAGCATGCGAGGATACGTATACTCGCCCAGATGATAACGGACAATGGACAAAGATAAACACCTCCCTCATCACAGGCACAAATCCGTATTCATATACAGACAGAGATGTTTTGTCTGAGACATCATACGAATACAAACTTACTGCGGTTGTATCTGATAAAAATGAGACACTTGGGACAACGTCCGTTACATCCGGTAATGGCACACCTGCGAGTTTTAATATAGTGAGAATATATCCCACGCCAGCAGATGACAGAATTAACATTGATGTCGTCATACCCTCGCAATCAAATATTGACATTTCAATTTACGACATTGCAGGAAGGAAGGTAAGCACGATTGCAGGTGGTCAATACAATATGGGTGAATATAAACTGGCATCAGATGTATCATTTCTTGCGAACGGTGTGTATATTGTGATTATGACATCAGAAGGATTATCTGCGAGTAAGAATTTCGTGGTAGCAAGATAAAGTTATAGAGATTCTTCGCTATCGCTCAGAATGACATATTATTTGGATTTGATAAATCAAACCCCTACTCTCAAAATAACTGATTGTTTAATATAATAAATTATCCTTGATATATTTGTATTTGGTCAAAATTTTCAAATATTTTTCTTATAACAACATAAACATTCCGTAGATGTGATATATTTTTATATGGGAGAATTGAGAATACTATGGGTGAGGTTGATATGATTAAGATGAGTATAATTTTGATTTTATTTTGAAGGAGGGTTAGGGTTTATGAGATGGCTTGTGATATTGATTCTATTTTTACTGCCATTGGCTTTAATGGCAGATTACCATATAGGTGGTGGAGTGGGCATAAGCAGGTATATAAATTCCTATTATGATATATCAGGTGAGATTTACAAATATTGGGGTCCGCTTGCTTTGACTTCCGATTTTCGCTATTTGAAAGGTGATATGGGTTGGGGTGCTGGAATTGGAGCAAATTTCCGTATCCTTCCACTAAAAACATGGCTTGACTCATTTATACAACCATACTTCACAACAGGTGTTGATATGGTTTATTTTGTGCCAGATAAAGGGAATTCTCCAATTCCAAGAGGTAATACTGTGAATTTTGTATTCTCACCAGGTATAGAATTTAATACACCTGTCTTTGACCCGTATTTTGAACTTGGAGCACACATCTGGTATATCTTTGACCAGAATAAACAGTTCCTGGATGCCAAAGGATTACCTGTAGGAAAGAAAGCGACATTTCTTCACTTCAGCATGGGATTTCGTATATAAATTTTGATAATTAATCAATTTTTTATAAATTTTTAATTGAATTAGAGTGACTTTATTCTATATAATCTGTGAAATATTTATCAGATTTGATATAATATAAGATTATGGATGTCTTGCAGGGAACAGATGGTGTTAGAGGTAGAATTAATTATGAGAGGACAGATAATCCCATAGGTTTGTTCTTGAAAAATGAAGTCATTACTCCACAGTTCATAGAACAGTATATATATGGTTCATCGCTTGCTCTTATAAATTCCGGCGTTGTCCCGAAGGGTGGGGGTGCAATACTCAGTTTTGATGGCAGGGATGAGTCGGGGATTCTAACAATATCTGCAATTAAAGGCATAATAAGGGCTGGTCTGAGACCCGTTCTGATATCTGATTTCACGGGGGGAGTTTCAACCCTTGGAAAGTGCCTGCCTACGCCAGCAGTTCCTTTATATATGGCATATACCGGCTCTACCGTTGGTTTTATGCTCACAGCATCGCATAATCCGTATAATCAAAACGGTGTGAAGATTTTTTTGACACCTCTTGGAGTAAAGCCGCTTTTAAGAGACGATGCTATTTTATCTTCTGCGGTTCTATCAGTAGATAAGAAGGATTTGGAGAGTGAAATTGATATTGTTTTTGAGGAGGACTATGAGAACGCATCTGATGTCTTTGTAAAATACCATCTTGACAGGAATAACTCCTGGCTTGATAAGGGATTATCAGGACTTCGCTTAATCATAGACCCCGCCAATGGTGCACTCACACACATTGCGTCAAAAATACTATCTTCAGTTGACGGTCTAAAGGTGAGAGAGGTGATAGGAAAAGAGCCATATAGAATAAATGATGATTGTGGTGTGGTTGAACTTGAGGGCAATGATTTTATATCATTTGAGGACATTCACAAACGGGGTGGCAAATATTCTGATAACAGACCACTTCAGACATTGTTAGAAGAGGCAGAGAAAGATAAGGAAATTTTCAGGGCAGGTAAAGAGATTCTGCTCCTTGTATCTTTTGATGGTGACGGCGACAGGGTGATGATATTGCTCTTTGACCCGTTTAATGAAGGTTTTATTGTGCTGTCTGGAGATGAGACAGCAGTTATGCAGGCGGAGTATCTTAAGAATAATAATATTTTTCCTGAGGGTGGGTTATTTGTTAATACAATTGAGAGTGACATTAATGTTCTGGCGAGGGCAAAGGGACTGGAATATGAGACGAAATCTGTTGGTGTCGGTGATAGATGGCTTTTAAGGGAGGTGTCTTCTAATGTTATGGAGCATCTTGGGGTAAGCAATATTGGTCTTTATGATGATGGTGGAAGTATAATTGAAACTATGGGTGGACTTAAAAGAGGTGATATTATCAGCAAGGGTGATATGCCATTTTTTGGTTATTCTATTGGTTCTGAGGAGAGTGGTCATACAGTGTCACAGGGCATTTTAGAGGTTGAGGAAGGGGTCATTCCAGTATTTGCAGGTGATGGTGTAAAGACATGCTTGAATACGCTTGCTTATATACATAGAACATTTATTGAAAAACCAACAGAGGAGTTCTATAAAATAATGAGAGAACCCTTTGTGAGGGGCTATAAAGAAAACAGAACCTGCCTCTTTTCCAATAGATATCTTTTCTACAGGAATTCTGATGTGTTCAATCGTATTCGCAAGTTGGCAATGAAATTCATAGACTCTATCTCGGGACAACCAGGAAATATAAGTATAGTTGAAAAAGTGATGCCTGAGGCAAAGGATATGCTTTATCTGAAATTTGTAATAGATGAGAAGGAGTGTTATCTATGTATAAGAAACTCTGGAACAGAGGATAAGACCGCAGTTTATGTTAGAGGTGATAAGGAAGTTGAAGCAAAACTCACCAGGGTCCTTGATACTATCTTTAAGGAACTGATAACACTGCTCAAGAATAAGGATAACCCCGAGATGAAGATTGAAGTTTATCTGCTCAAGTTGATTGAATCTGGATATGTTGATACAACAGAACTGGTCAGTGAACTTGAGATTATTTATCCTGGTAGGAATATCAGGGGATTAGTTTCAATAGTTCGTAAGAAAGAAGGCGCTGTTATTTTAACAGATAAGGGTTTGAAACTTACAGGTATAGGCAGGGAGATATTGAGAAAGTATGGAAATGTTCTCTGATATTAAATTTATATTCTTTGACCTTGACGACTCACTGATAGACACAAACAGTTCTCTTCTTAAAGGGATAAAAAATGCATGTGAGGTAATGGCTCCGAAGATTGGTATGACCGCTGATAGTGCTTATGAAATCTTTATCAAAGATGTTATTCCGAATGTATCAGCCATTATTAGAAGTGAGCCATTTGACGCATTTGCTTACCAGCTTGGTCTCAGCGATAGCCATATAATTGAGGAGGGCTTTTCTGCTTTTCAAATGGAGATGGATAATATAATACCCTTTGATGATACAATGCCTGTTCTATACATACTGAAGGATGCGGATTATGTATTGTCACTCATCTCAAATGGTTTTCCTAATGTTCAATTCAGGAAGGTCTGGAAAGCAGGGCTTGCCCCATTCTTTGAGGAACGAATATACCTTCCACAGTCAATATCACCACCATACTATAAACCAACAAAACGGTTGTTTACGTTTGCGATGGAGTCAGCGGGAGCAAAACCGGAAGAATCATTTATGATTGGTGATAGAGACCTTGACATCATAGGTGCGAACCTTGCAGGTATGAAAACATGTGGACTTATCCGAAATAATGAATCTCACTTTGAAGCAGAGGAGACCCTCAAAGCGAGAGTGCCAGATATCACGATAGACAGTTTATGGGACCTTTTGCCCCTTTTTGATATTAAGAAGAGTATTTAAGATACTCTTACGAAATTATGAAAATCAATACAGAGAAATTATCGTTAAAGAGAATTCTAATATCGGGTATTGTTCAGGGTGTTGGTTTCAGACCATTTATTCATCGTCTCGCAATGGAGATGGGGCTTTCTGGTTTTGTCAGGAATATTGGTGGAGGGGTTGAAGTTATCGTTCAGGCAGATGATGACAGTATTGAAAAATTTGTTGAGAGTATAGAAGAAAGCCCTCCTCAGGGTAGTAGAATTGATAACATTGTAGTTGAGGATACAGGTGATAAGGTTATAAATAATGGTGTTTTCAAGGTCGTAAGTAGCACTGTTTCAGAAAGAACCTCAAAGGTCATCCCTCCCGATATCAGTGTTTGTGATGACTGCCTTGATGAGTTGAAAGATAGAGCCAATCGCAGATACCATTATCCTTTTATATCCTGCACATACTGCGGTCCAAGATTTACAGTTATTGATGACCTGCCTTATGATAGAGAGAGAACCACAATGCGTGAGTTCGCACTGTGCTCTCGGTGTTCTGATGAGTATAACAATACCTGCGATAGAAGGTTCTTTGCTCAGACAACTGGTTGTCCCGATTGTGGTCCAGGGGTCTCTCTGATTACAGAAAATGGTGCAGTTAAAGGAGATCTGGCAATTAATAGAGCGAGGGAGATTCTAATAGATGGTGGTGTAGTCGTGATTAAAGGTCTTGGTGGCTACTGCCTTTCCTGTAATGCAAATAATGAGGTTGCTGTAAAACGGATAAAGAATTTTAAGTTGCGTGGTAATAAGCCAATGGCTGTGATGGTCAGAAATATTGAAATTGCAGGAATAATAGGTGCTGTAAGCAAGGAGGCAGAGATACTTCTTAAATCTCTTTCTACGCCGATTGTTGTAGTCCCGGTCAAAAGGCAGATTCCACAGTTAAAAAACCTTTATGCTAATGTCTCTCGTAACGTTGGAGGAATTGGTATAATGCTTCCCAATACGCCTGTTCATCATCTTCTGCTTGAAGGAATTGACTTCCCTGTTGTTATGACGAGTGCAAATATATGTGATAATCCAATAATAATTGATGATGATAAGGCAGTTTCGCTTATTAATAATTTTGATGGTGTTCTTACAAATAACAGAAGAATCTCTGCCCGGGCTGACGACCCTCTTATAATCACGGATGACGATATCACTGTTATGTCAAGACCAGGCAGGGGAATAAGCCCGATAACGTTAGTAACTAATCTTGATTCACCTGATATTATCGCCCTTGGTTCGGATATAAAAAATACCTTCTCTTTTATGAAAGATGGAGTGATATATCAGAGCCAGCATGTTGGGGACCTTGAGTCAGTTGAGACATTTGAGTTCTATAAGGGTGAGATTGAAAGGCAATTGCAAATATATGGCATTAAGAATCAAAAACCAATCTGTGACCTCTCACCTGTTTACTATTCATCAGAATATTCAAGAACTTTCGGAGAGCCAATAAAGGTTCAACACCATTATGCCCACCTACTCTCGGTTCTTGCTGAAGAAAATATCACTGATGGTAAATTTCTCGGGCTTTCAGCAGACGGCACGGGCTATGGCACCGATGGTGCTGTCTGGGGCTGTGAGATGATGGCATTTAACCTTTCTTCTTTCAAACAAATCGCACACCTTGATTATACATCAATGCCAGGAGGTGAAGCATCTATCAAAAATCCTTATAGAATGGCTTATGCATATATGAGGACGCATCTTGAGCAAGATGAAATGGAAAGTGGCTATATCAAGTCATATATAGATACAATAGATAAAGAAGAAAGGGCTATGCTTGATTTTTCAATGCGAGATAGGATGCTTTCCCCGTATACATCAAGTTTGGGTCGCCTTTTTGATGGTGTAAGCGCATTTCTCGGTCTGTGTCGAGTATCATCTTATGAAGCACAGCCAGCAATGGCATTGGAAGGCATCATTGAGAAGACAGACCTTCCACCATATCAGTTTCATATCTTAAAAAAAGATGGTCTGTTAAACATTGGCATAGGGGAGATATTCCTTGGTATTGCAAAGGATGTAGATAAGGGGCTACCTTTCGGTGAGGTCTCTTACAGATTTCATATAACAATCGCTGATGTGCTATCAGATATTCTAATATCTGAAGCAAAGAATGGTTATGATGCAATAGTCCTTTCGGGTGGCTGTTTTCAGAATATGCTCCTCTTGCGACTTTTATTAAAACATCTGTCATCAAAAGGACTTACTGTTCTATATAATAAGAAGACACCGATAAATGATGCAAATATCAGTATCGGTCAAGCCCTTTATGGTGGCTATAGATACAGGAGGAAGAGATAGTGTGTCTTGCAATTCCAGCAAAGGTTCTTAGCATTGATGGAAAAGTCGCTATCTGCCAGCTTGGTGGTGTGAAGGTGAAGGCGAATCTATCATTTGTTGAAGGTGTAGATATTGGATGTTGGGTTCTGGTGCATGCTGGTGTCGCAATAGCACATCTCACAGAGGAGGAAGCAAGAGAGACATTTGAGATGCTTGATGAGGTGTTTGGGAAAGAGAAATGATTGTTAAGCATAATAATAAATATCTCAGTGACATATTAGCCAATCTTAAGAGGTTTTCTGGTCTAAAAGTAAATATTATGGAAGTCTGTGGAACTCACACTATGGCTATATCAAGATATGGTATAAGGAGCATCTTACCCGGTGGGGTAAGGTTAATATCTGGACCTGGTTGTCCTGTCTGCGTGACTGAACCTGGTGTTATCAGTTTGGCAGTCCAATTTGCAAAAGATAGTATTACTGTTGCCACATTTGGTGATATGATGAGAGTGCCTTCATCTAAGGGCAGTCTGCAGGAGGCGAGGGCGAGGGGGGCAGATATCAGGGTAGTGTATTCACCACTTGATGTAATAGATATATTGACAGCAAGTCCAGATATTGAACTGTGTTTCTTCGCTGTTGGTTTTGAGACGACTGCACCGGCAGTAGCACTCCTTCTTGAAAAAGTGATTGAAGTAGATCTTAAGAACTTCTCCATGCTCACCTCGCTGAGAACTATCCCTCCTGCGATGGAGGAGATAGCAAAAGATGGCAGCGCAAAAGTTAATGGTTTTATAGCACCCGGTCATGTCAGCGTGGTTATTGGCTCAAAACCATATATGAAAATAGCAAAAGATTATGGAATTCCAAGTGTAATATCAGGTTTTTCTGCAAACGATATAATCAAATCAATAGACATGCTTCTTGATATGATTAAAAATGGGCAGAGAGGTGTGAGAATTCAATACAGCAGTGTCGTTGATGAAGATGGAAATAAAAGAGCGTTAAATGTAATTGATAAATATTTTACCCCGTCAGATATTTCCTGGAGGGGACTCGGTAATATAAAAGGAAGTGGTCTAAGGATGAGACCGGAATATTCAAAATATGATGCCATTATTAAATATGGCATAGAAATTGAAAGTGAAGGGGAACCAGATAATTGCCTCTGTGGTGATGTAATAAGTGGCAAAGTTGTTCCAACTGACTGTGCATTGTTTGGCACTCTCTGCTCACCAGAAAAGCCGGTTGGTCCCTGCATGGTTTCAAGTGAGGGCACCTGCTCTGCATATTATAAGTATGGTGACGGTAGTATTGATATAGAAGTGAGAGAGTAAGATGAGCGGTGATAAAGATATTATAACCCTTGCTGATGGCGGTGGTGGAATAAAGACAATGTCCCTATTAAAAGAACTACTACTTCCATCTGTTGGTTCAATTGATGATAGTATGGAAGATGGTGCCTTCCTGAAAGATATAAGGTTGGTCTTCACAACCGATTCATTCACCGTAAGCCCGATATTCTTCCCAGGAGGTGATATCGGTCGTCTCTCTGTCTTCGGGACTGTAAATGACCTTGCGGTGATGGGGGCATCTCCTGATTATCTCAGTGTTTCATTTATAATTGAAGAGGGTTTTAAGAAGCGTGAACTTGAAATGATAGCAAGGTCTATTGGCAGAGCATCGGAGGAAGCAGGGATAAAGGTTGTTTGTGGTGATACAAAGGTCGTTCCAAGGGGAGCGGTTGATGGCATATACATAAATACAAGCGGTGTTGGACGGCTTGTCTCAAATGAACCATTGATTGCTGAAAGGGCAATGAAAGGTGATGAGATAGTTGTATCAGGAGATATTGGCAGGCATGAGGCGGTGGTTTTAATTGCAAGGGGTGATTTTGGTCTTGAGTCGGAACTTGAGAGCGACCTTGCCCCAATATATAATGGCATTAAAGCATTATTGGATTCTGATGTTGGTCTTGTATTTGCAAGAGACCTCACGAGGGGTGGTCTTGCGATGGCGCTGTTTGAACTTGCTTTGAAAAGTAAGACAAGAGTTATAGTTGATGAGAAACTTATTCCGATTAACATATCTGTAGTAGGGCTTTGTGAGATACTCGGTCTGGAACCCACATTTTTTGCCTGTGAGGGAACATTTATTTCTGTTGTGAGAGATGGAAATACGGCGGTTAAAATATTAAAAGACGCTGGTTTTTCAGAAGCATCGCTTATTGGCTTCCTTGAAGAGGGTGAGAGTATAAAAGATATTGAGAGAGTAGTATTGAAAACAAAGATTGGCTCACATCGATTATTACCTCTTCCAACAGGTGAACTTACACCGAGAATATGTTAAACTCTCTAATATGTCAGATTGGGCAAAGACAATTATTTTAGCAGTTGATGGCTCACCGAACTCAATCAGAGCAGCAGAGGTTGCTATTAATATTGCGAAGGAGAATGGTTCACGGCTTATTGTCCTTATGGTTGTTGATACAAGAACTGTCTCTGACTTTTCAAGAATGCTTGAAGAAGGTGCGAAACTCTCTCATGCAGCAGAAGAATTGTATGCGTCAGCAACAAAAGTGGTTGCAAATGTTAAGAAGATGGCAGCCAAGAGCGGTCTTAATGTAGATACAATCATAAGGAAAGGGCTTCCCCATATAGAGATAGTCATATTCGCTCAGGAGATTGGAGCAGACCTTATCGTGATTGGTAAGGGTGGAAGATATGGTGCATCACGGCTTATGATGAGCACAATAACTGAAAGAGTTATTGAGGACGCTGACTGCTCTGTTCTTATTGTGAGATAATATCAATCTTTAAAGGTCTATCTAATGAGTTTAGAATATAAACCAATAATTGATATTGAGAGGGACCTTGACAGGTGTCTGCTATGTGGTAAGTGCAGGTCTGTATGTCCAATCTTTGAGGAAGTCGGTCTTGAGGTTGTGGCACCAAGGGGCAGAATTGCCCTTGCGAGTGCCCTTGCAAAGAGAGAACTTTCGTTATCAAAAGCGCTGAAGGATAGAATAACGAATTGCCTTAGATGCATGGCTTGTTTTGAAACATGTCCATCGTCTGTCCGGCCCGATGAGGTGCCTACAGCAGTATATCAGATTGTTGCAAAGGGTTGGCTGGCAAATCTGGTAAGAGGCATTCTATTTCGCTTTCTTCTCAGGCGTGGATGGTTGTTGCCACCATTTACTTCGCTTTCAGCAATTATTCTTAAATTTATCTCACCTCTGATTCCGGAGTGGACACATCTCAGGCATATTATTCCATTGCCGACATTAAAAGGCATCAGATATATGCCGGTCTTCGCTTCTGTTCCATTCTCATATTATATTGATTACTACAATAAAATCTTCTTCACAGGTAAGTGGAATCATAAGGTCGCTCTTTTCATTGGATGTGCCGGTAATCTTGTCTATCCCGCGACCCTTCATTCAATGATTAGGGTATATATGGCTTCTGGAATTGGTGTATATATACCGGAAAAGCAGGGTTGTTGTGGGTTTCCAGCAGGTGCCTATGGGGATGAGAAGACAGGAAAGAAAAGGTTGAAGGAATTTGAAAGCCAGTTTTCTGGACTTGATGTCGAGGCGATAGTAACAGTATGTGCGACATGCGGACATAATTTCATTGAAAAAAGGGATGATTTTACAAAAAAAATCCCACCAATCTATGATGCATTGGTCTATCTCGCTACGGTTGGAGGTTATAAATTTAAGGATATAGATGAAAAGGTCTGCTTTCATCTTCCCTGTCATCTTGGTCGGGGACAGGAAGCAACCGAAATTGTGGATAGATTTCTTAAAGATGCATTTGGTAAAAACTATGCAGGCATGATACTTCAGGGTAAATGTTGCGGTGGTGGTGGAATTTACTATCTAGTTCGTCCGGATATTGCACTTAAGGTTGGCGATAAGAAGGTTGGGGCATTTATTGCGAGTGGTGCTGATATCCTGACTACATCGTGTCATTCCTGCAGGATGTTCCTTGATGAGGTAATGACCAGGAGAGGGGCAGGCAGGGTCATAAGTATCTGGGAAGCATTAGCCCGTGCCCTCTAAATAAACAGTAAAATCGGTATGACAATTCGGGTATAAAAAAATACCCAGGAGGATGAACCTCCTGGGTTGGGTGGGGATGGGGTTTGGGGCATCCCCCATTTCTGGGGGATAGGGGGTAAACCCTTAAAATTTCTCTTTTTTATAACATTTTAAGCAATGTAAGTCAAGATAAAAATTATAACTATTTTTGGCGAGATGTTTTATTATCTTGACTATAAGCGAACTTTTTTATTTAATTCTTTTAATATATGATTTACATTGTATCTTTTATTCTTGGTCTTATACCTGGATTTTTCTGGCTCTGGTATGTATATAGAAAAGATAAGTATGAAAGGGAGCCACTTGGTCTTGTTATTAGGATAGTAATTTTTGGTGCAATTTCTATCGTCCCCGCTATATTTCTGGAAGAATTGTTTGATAAATACATATATTCAATGAGCACTCAATCAATGCAGGGGACATTTATTGTCTTTTTCTTCGGTGTCGGACCTATAGAGGAGATGTGCAAATTTCTGGCATGTATTTCAATTTACTGGAATAAACAATTTAATGAACCGGTTGATGGTATTGTCTATGCTTCTGCTTCCGCGGTTGGCTTTGCAACAGTTGAGAATATATTATATATTTACTCAAGTTCAGACATTACATCGGCATTCTCTGTATTTATTGCAAGGTTTCTCCTTGCTACAATAGCGCACATATTCTTCGCCTGCATGTGGGGCTATAATCTTGGAAGGAGAAAGATGAAGATAAGGGGGAGTATTATTCTGGGTCTTATTCTGGCGATGTTCTTGCATGGAACCTATAACTTTGTCCTTACCCATAGCGTTCTTACAAGCTCCTTCCTTTTACCATTGATGATTATAATGTATCTGATGATGAGAGGTAGGTTGACGAAAGCACTAAAGTTATCACCTTTCAGACCGGTAAGTGACCGTCTTATTAGATGCCCCTTCTGCCATAATCTTACAGTGTATCGTAATAACCTGTGTGTCGTCTGTGGTAAGGTTTATCAGGTAACAGAAAAGACCGAGGCGAGGTGCCCATCATGCGGAAGGTTGATAGATGTTTTCATAGATAGATGCCCGAATGAGAAATGCAAAGAGCCACTGAAGCCAGTTCCTGGCTTTGAAAAGCGGATTGATGAGCAGAATATTCAAAAAAATGCAGGTGAGGGTGGAGATAAAGGTGTTGGTGGCAGTGGTGGTTAGCGCTTCTTAGAAGAATGATAATTTTGATTTATTCTAGTATACTTAGTATGTATTAAATAATACAGGAGGTTTCTATGGTCAGTTCCTTTAAAGAGATACTGGATAGTGCAAAGGGAAGTAAAAAGAAGTTAGCGATTGTATGCCCGTATAAGAAGACAGAGATTGAAGCGGTAGATATTGCTGTTAAGGAGGGTGTAGGCGAGCCAATCTTCGTCGGAGATAAGAAAAAGATAGGTGAGGTTGTAAAGGGGACAGCGCTTGAGAATATAGAGGTGCTCTCCACCAGAGATGATGTAGAAGCGGTCTCTTCCGCCTGCGGTTTGATAAGAGATGGCAAGGCAGGTGCTATTATGAAAGGTCATCTGGCAACATCTACTTTTCTGAAAGGCATTCTTGATAAAGAAAAAGGTCTCTACAAAGGTAGAATTTTAAGCCATATCGTTGTCCTTTCACTGCCGACATACCCTAAACTTATGTTCGTTACCGATGGTGGAATGAATCCCCATCCTGATATTGAGACAAAGGTGAATATTGTTCAGAACGCAATAGAACTGGCAAGGTCGCTTGGGATAGAGACCCCGAAGGTTGCCCTTCTTGCAGGTGTTGAGACGGTAAGTGATAATCAGCCCGAAACGCTTGATGCTGCGGTGATTGTGAAAATGGCTCAGAGGAGTCAGATAACTGGCGCTGTAATAGATGGACCTGTCGCGATGGATATTGCTGTGAGCAAAGAGGCAGGTGAGATAAAAGGTATAGAAAGCCCTATCGCGGGTGAGACAGATATATTTGTTGTCCCGACAATGGCAGCCGGAAACATTATGGCAAAAGCACTCATCCACCTTGCAGGTGCAGAAGCAGGAGGAATTGTGGTTGGTGCTCAGGCACCGGTAATTTTGCTCTCTCGCTCTGATGATGCAATGACAAAACTCAGGTCAATTGCTCTTGGGGTAACTCAAATATGAAGTGGTCAACATTTATTATATTTATTTCAGTTTTACTTTCTTTGTCTGGAATTGTTTTATCTGCTGATACAAACACTGGAGATGAGATTCATCTAAAACCAACACCAATGCCCCCTGACGCAAGGTTTGCTATTACAGGGGGATATTCACTTGACTGGGTTAAAGGCGGTTGGAGGAACTATCTGGATAAGGGAAGTTCAATAAACTGTGGAATTAGATTTTCAGTCCCAAGAACAATACTTTTCTATAAGGTTGGTTTTTCTTACACCAGGCTCAAGGGAAGCAATAATAATCCAGAGATGAAATTGGTAAATATTATAGGTGGAGTGGATTTAGTGCCACTATATAGATATAGATTTACTCCATTTATTGGTATTGAACTATATCTTTGTATTGTAAGAAGAGAGGGCTGGGAGCATAGAACTGTTAGTGACCTTGCATTAGATGGTGGCTTTGAGTTTTTCCCTATGAAGGATAGGTTTTCACTTATGTTTTATGGTCTCTGGCATTATAATACAATGGACCCTTATGATAGCAATGGCAAGGAGATTATTGACTTTGAGTATTTGAAATATATTGAGGTGAGATTTTCTACCAGCTATTATATTTTTTAGATTGTGAGGAGGTTATGAAAGAGAAATTGGTATTGGTTATAAATCCTGGTTCATCATCGACCAAGGTCGCACTATATAGAGATGGTGATGAAATTGCATCTAAAACTCTCTATCATGACGAAAGTGTTGTCAAAATGCCAACGCTTGACCAGTTAAAACCAAGGATGGAGATGGTGAGAGAGTTTTTAAAAGAGCAAAAAGTCAGTCCAGTCAACCTTGCCTGTGTCATAGGAAGGGGTGGTCCCTTCAAACCACTTGAAGGGGGAACATATGAGGTTGATGGGACGCTTATTGACGACATTATGAATGGCAGGGTTTCTGCTGACCACATATCAAATCTTGGCTCGCTTATGGCAGATGAGATTGCAAAAGAAGGCAGTGTGAAGGCATATTTTGCTGACCCTGTAAGCGTTGATGAGTTCATTGATGAGGCGCGTTTTTCAGGACTGCCTGAAATCCCAAGAAAGTCGCTTTTACACGCCCTTAATATAAGGGCGGTGTCCAAGAGATACTGTGAAGAGAAGAAGATTACATTTGATAAACTCAATGCTGTCGTTATTCATCTGGGCAGTGGAATCTCGGTTGCCGCGATAAGGGAAGGCAGAATTATTGATGTGAACAATGCGAATGATGGTGGACCGTTCTCACCCGAGAGGGCAGGCACTCTTCCAACAACAGGTCTTATTAAGTTTGCCTTTTCGGGAAAGTATGATATGAAGGGCTTGGTAAGTTATGTTACAAAAGTGGCAGGCTTTAAGGGGTATCTTGGCACAGGAGACCTCAAAGAGATTCTTGATAAAATTGACCGAGGTGATAGCCAGGCAGACCTTGTATTGAGAGCGTTTGTATTTCAGGTGGCAAAAGAGGCAGGTGCTATGGCAGGTGCTCTGAATGGCAAACAGGAGGTGGTAATCATAACCGGCGGTATGGCGCAGAGCGAAAAATTGGTGAATATGCTTGATGAGAGATTATCGTGGCTTGGTCCAGTAAAGGTCTATCCAGGTGAAGGCGAGATGGAATCCCTTGCGGATGCAGCATTTAGAGTGCTTTCTGGTAAAGAAGAGGTTAAGAGATATAGTTAGATTTATATATAAGGAGGAAGTGATTTGGAAAGGATAATGCTATCAGGAAATGAAGCGATAGCACGAGGGGCTTATGAGGTAGGAGTTCAGGTTGCAACCGCCTATCCTGGCACACCATCAACAGAGATACTTGAGGAGATTGGCAAGAATTATAAAGATGTCATTTACTGTGAGTGGTCTGTGAATGAAAAGGTCGCCTTTGAGGTCGCAATGGGGGCATCTTTTGCCGGTGGAAGGGCACTCACTGCAATGAAGCATGTTGGCTTGAATGTCGCTGCTGACCCGATGTTTTCGCTCTCATATATTGGCTCAACAGGTGGAATTGTGATTGTCACCTGTGATGACCCGTATATGCATTCAAGCCAGAACGAGCAGGATAACAGGCATTATGGTCGTCATGCATATATACCCGTTCTTGAGCCATCTGACAGTCAGGAATGTAAGGATTATGTTATATGGGGTATAAAGATATCGGAGGAGTTTGACACACCTGTGATAATTAGATTAACGACCAGGATTTCTCACTCAAAGTCAATAGTTGAACTTGAAGAGAGAGGGAAACCACCGGAACCAATGTATGAAAAGGAACTTACAAAGCGTGTCATACTTCCAATGTTTGCGAGGAAACTCCGCCTGAAGGTTCTTCAAAGGCAGAAGAAACTTGCAGAGTTTGCTGAGATATTCCCCGGGAACAGAGAAGAGATGAATGATACAGAGATTGGTATTATAACGTCAGGAATATCGTATCAGTTTGTCAAAGAGGTAGCACCAGATGCATCAATCCTGAAACTCGGTATGGCATATCCCCTGCCGGATTATAAGATAAAAAGATTTGCAGATGAGGTTAAGGACCTCTATGTTGTTGAGGAACTTGACCCATTCATTGAGACAGAGGTAAATCGCCTTGGAATATTCCCAAAAGGTAAGTCACATATTCCAATTTATTACGAATTGAATCCGGAGAGAGTGGAAGCAGGGCTAAAAGGTGAACCCGACCCTGTGCCTCAGTTTCCACAGGATATACCATCAAGACCACCTGTGTTATGCCCCGGCTGTCCGCATACAGATGTCTTTTATCAACTGCATAGAATGAAGATGATTATAACCGGTGATATTGGATGCTATACACTTGGAGCGTTGCCACCGCTGAATGCGATGGATACATGTGTTTGCATGGGCGCTTCTATCACCAATGCCCTTGGAATTGAGAAGGCGCTCGGGAAGGATATGGCGGAGAAGATTGTCGCTGTAATAGGTGATTCTACATTCATACATTCTGGCATCACTGGTATGATAAATGCAATCTACAATAAGGGGCATACAAATATACTTATACTTGACAATAGAACAACAGCGATGACGGGGCATCAGCCGCATCCCGGAACGGGTAAGACCTTGATGGGTGAAGACACAGTAAAACTTGACTATGAGGCGCTGGCAAGGGTTTGCGGTGCGACCTATGTGAAGACATTTGACCCATACAATGTTGAGGAGACAAAGAAGACCCTTGAAGAGGCATTCGCGAGTGATGGCGTGAGCGTTATAATCTCAGGAAGGGAGTGTGCCCTTCTGGTCAGAGATAAATGGGCAAAGCCCTTATGGGTTGATAAAGAACTTTGTAATACATGTAAAATCTGTCTGCAACTCGGCTGTTCAGCACTTATGCTTGTAGATGATAAAGCCTTCGTAGATGTGGCGTTATGCACGGGCTGTAGCGTGTGCGCACAATTGTGCCCGGAGGATGCAATAAAACAGGAAGAGAAAAAGGCGGAGGTGAAGTAGGATGAAAGGCAAATGGGATATACTTGTTGCGGGTGTTGGTGGTCAGGGCATTATTCTCGCAACTGAGGTAATATCAGAGGCGGCTATGTTATCTGGCTATGATGTGAAGAAGGCAGATGTCCACGGTATGGCTCAGAGGGGTGGAAGCGTTGTCTCTACTGTTAGATTCTCCGACAGGGTCTATTCACCTCTTGTCAAGTATGGTGATGCGGATGTGCTTCTTGGCTTTGAACTGTTGGAGGGCTATAGAAATATAAACTATGTTAAGGGCGATGGTGTGGTGATTATAAACACGCAGAAGATAAACCCAATGCCAGTTGCATCGGGGAGGGAGAAGTATCCTGACTTCATTGAAGACAGGGTAAAAGAGACAGGAAGGAGGGCAATACTCGTTGATGCGCTGAATATGGCGAAGGAACTGGGAGACATCCGGGCTGTGAATATAATTATGATTGGCGCTCTATCAAAAGTTATTGACATCAAGGAAGATGTGTGGAAAAAGGCGATTGAGAAGTATATAAAACCCAAGTATATAGAACTGAATATGAAGGCATTTGAAAAGGGTAAAGAAATAGTGTCAAAGTGAAATTATTCTTATTAAAAGTGCATTAAAAACGATTGCTTGAAAAACTAACTGACCTATATTATTCTATACAATACAATGAGAAGGGTATTTCCTGTCATTTTGCTTATATATATTTCTTTTACCATTGTTTTTAGTTCTTCTGATGGCATATTAACGCCGATAGATTCTGGAAAGTCCTGCGCGAGCATATCGAAGGATGGGCTTCTGATACAACTCATTTCAGATAGAGCAAGATACGACTATGGTGATGAGGTCAAACTGAGATTTAAGGTGGTGAATGTCTCGGGGACTGTTATGAAATTATATTTTCCCACGGGTATAAGATATGCCTTTGAGATATATAAGGGTGATAAGAAGATATGGGAGAGCGAGAACGGTGGTTACTACTTCCCTGGCTTTTCCGTGTATAATATGGCGTGTGGTGAGACGCTCTCATGTGAGGCGTGCTGGAATCAGATGGTGAGTTCGCGGGAGAACTGCGAGCCGGGCGAGTATGAGGCGAAGGCATATATAATGACATCGCCGATTATTGCGACACTGACAGTCAATTTCGTAGTTGAGGAGTAGGGGATAGAGATGATAGTTTATTTATTTTTAGAGTAGGTTAAAAATATGGGCAAATATATAGACCCAAATGAAGTTAATATAAGATATTTGTTTTCATTTCCTCAGATTCACAAAGTTCCTAGTCACCAAAGAAATTATTCATGGAAAAAGGATAATTGGGAAGATTTTTTTGATGATATTTCTGAATTGGGGGAAAATGATATTCATTTTTTAGGTTCTATTGTTGTTATTCCAAAAGAACAAATAAAATTGGGACTGAATTATTTTGAGATACAGGATGGCCAGCAGAGATTGGCAACAATATTAATTTTAATGTGTGTTTTGAGGGATCTGGCAAAAGAAAATGGAATGGTAGAGGATACTTTTAATTCTTTTATTTATGCCAAAGAGGATATGAGTGGGAATATTTATCCAAGATTAGAGTTAAGTGAATTGGATAATGATAATTTAGTTAATATACTAAAGGGGGAATTAAAAGATTATTCTAATAATATTTATAAATGTTATAAATATTTTTACGATAGAATAAAGAATGATTTTAAAAATAATTTAAAAGAAAGGATACAATATTTATGGATTAGTCTATTAGATAAAGTAATTTTGATTCATATTAATGCTTATAAGGATACTAATGCTTTTGAGTTATTTGAAACTTTGAATGATAGGGGTTTGGAATTATCTGCTGTTGATTTGATAAAGAATTTCATTTTAAAAAAGGTTTCAAATTATGAAGAAGTTATTAAAAATTGCTTATCTATTTGGAATAATATGTTTGAAAATGTTAGAGAAATAGCACCTGTGAAATTTTTTAGAAGATATATGTTATCTGAGTTTAAGGGTAAATTCCCTGAAAGGAGATTAAATAAAGCACTTAGAAGAATTATTGAAAATGAAGAAGAATGGAATAATAATAAAATAAAAAAATTCCTTGAAGATTTATATAAAAAATCTGAAATATATTCTAAGTTAAATTTTCCATCTTTCAAAGATACTGAAATAAATAGGAAACTTCAAGATCTTATTTGGATTGAAGTCGGACCCAGTTATACTCTATTAATGAAAATATTTCCATTTTACGAAAATGGTATCCTAAATAAAGATGATATTAAGTCTGTTTTAGAACTAATAGAATCTTTTCATATTAGATGGGGTGTTTGCGATAAATCAACAAGTGTTTTAGATACAATATATAATGATATATGTACTAATATCAGTAATGAGAGTCATTCAAAAATAAATTCTGACAAAATATTAAAAATTATTGAAGGTAGATTAAAAAAGGAAATAGAATCAAATGTTAATGATGATGTTTTTAGAAATAGTTTTTTAAGTAATGATTTTAATTCTTCTGAAACTAGGACAAAATACATTCTTTATCAATTATCAAAACAAACAAAAGAACATAATTTTAATATTATTAATGTTTGGACAGAGCATATTATGCCTAAAGATTTAAAAAAATGGGAGAAATACTTATCTAAAAAAACAAATTTAAATATAGAAGAAATTGAAAAAAGAAAAAAAGAATACTTAAATAAAATAGGCAATCTTACTATAATATTGGATAAATGGAATATAAATATGTCTAACAATCCTTTTGATGAAAAAAAGAATTATTATATTAAATCTAATTTTAATATTACAAAAGAATTATGCGGATATGATTTTTGGACATTTGAAGAAATAGATAAAAGAAGTAATAAATTAGCTGAATTAGCAGTTAAAATTTGGGATTATTAAATTTATAATTCTTATAATAAATATTAGTATTTAAATAATTTATTTAATTTTATAAGTTTATCTTATAATATGATATCTAAGCACTCATTCTGCTATAATTCTATATATGAGAGTTGTCTGTTTATTATCTGTCATCATAATTTCATTATCTCTTGCACAGGTGCCAACTATGACGGTAAACGAGAAGGCGAAGGAGGCGTCGCTCCTGAACTTTGAGGCGGCTAAGCTTATTCTTGATGGCAAATATGATGAAGCATGCGGGAAACTCACGCAGGCAATTGAACTCGTCCCCGATTTTCCTGAGGCGCACTTCAATCTCGGCATCGCCTTCTTCCATCTTAACAAGTATAGTGAGGCGATAGATGAGTTTGTGAAGGCGGAGAACCTTGGCTATGTCCGGTTTGAACTCTATTACAATATGGCACTTTCAAACCTCTATCTTGATATATATGATAAGGCAGAAGAGTATGCTAAAAAGGCAATTTCAATAAGCAATAACTCAAGTGCCTATGACATCATTCTGGATGCAAAATTGAAGCAGGGCGATGTTGATGGCGTGTTCAACATGATTGATAAGGCAGAGTTCTCGCCCTGGCGAATAAAAAGTGTTGTGAATAATCTCGTCAATATATGCCAGAACCTTGGTAAAGACATCGCTCCATATATTGAGCGTTTATATAGCCTTGTCCTTCAATATAACAGGGACTACGAACTCATTCTGACTATAGGTAATTTATACCTGACGCTTGGTGATGATGATAAAGCCCTCTCTGTCTTTGAGGAGGCGGAAAAGGTAGCAAAGGACGAGAGGGCTACTATGAATAGAGCGACAGTTCTATTTCAGCACGAAAGATATGATGAATTTATCAAAGTTCTGGGGATGGGTGAGAACTATAAAATTATTGAGGGTGGCAAGGGCGCATATCTTTTAGGTTATTCATTATATAAACTTGGCAAGTTTAATGAGGCGGAGGTGTGGTTTTCAAGGGCGCTTGATGATGGTTATAATCGGGCTGACTGCGCTTATTCTCTTTTACTTTGTGCTCAGGAGAGAGGCGATGTGGATGGTATGTATAGGTGGGCAAAGGAGTTCTCATTCTGTGCTGACAAGAATGATGAGCGAATGAAGACAGTGGAAGATATTATAGCGAAGGTTGACAGCATCAAGGAGTCGGGGCAGAATAATGTGATTATAAAGATTAAGAAGGATGAGGAGAAGAAGGAGGAGAAGTAATGACCAGAAGGATATGGTGGACTCTGTATGTGATGACTATGGCTGTTCTGATTATTGCTATTGTGATAGTGATATCAAAGCAGAAGAGCCCGAAGGAACGTGCTCTTGAGGACTATAACTATGGCATAAAGTTATATGACCTTCATCACTATGATGAGGCAATAGCCCAGTTTAAACTCGCAATTATGTATAATCCTCATCTTGTGGATGCATATTACAATATCGCTCTTGCCTATGAAGAGCGCTCATATAAGGAAGCGGCAGATGCCTGGGAGAAATACCTTGAGGTAGTCAAAAAGGAGAATGCTGAGAAAGAGGCATGGGACGATGTAGAGGTTGCAAAAGAGCATCTTGCATATTGCTATTATAATCTTGGGATATCAGCAGAGAGTAGTGAAGAGGCAAGGCATTATCTTGAGAAGTATGTGTCAATGGCTGAGGGCATGGCAGGTCAGGAGAAGTTCCTTGATGATGCCAAGAAGCGTCTTGAAGAATTGAAATAAGTATTTGCTCTAATCTTTAAATTCGGAATTTTTGGTTATTTTTCTACTTTCTCAATCTTCAATAACTCCATTATCATTCCGAACATACTTATAGAAGCCCAATCAGGGTGAAGTTTTGCAATGAATTTCACCTTCAGACCATCTTTCTTAAATTCATCACTCAGGTTTGTCGGTTCGTAGTTCTTGCCATCGTCCCCGACAATGCCATAAAAGCCACCCTCAATATCCTTAAATACGATTGTTCCTGTCAAAGAGATTATATCTGGATTTTCAGTTGGTGTCTCTTCTTCTTTCACGCTCTCTTTACTGGTCCCTTCTTTATCTGTTTTGGAACTCTCTTTTTGATTTCCCTCCCCCTTACAGTAAGTAGATGTGAGAAGAAGTAAGATTGCTATCAAGATTGACCATATGGATAATATTACTCTTTTCTTTCTGTCTTTCATACTAACCTCCTACTTGAGGATATAGTATTATAACATATAACTACTGCTTGGTCACCTCAAAATCAAACTTCAGTTTATCTTCATAGACAAGTGCTATACCAAAAATCCATTCTGCAGTTCCGTTAATAATATTTTCGGAGATAGTGCCGGTGAAGCTTCCTTTGACGTAACCCATCAAACCTCCATGCTTAAACTTTAACTTTATCTCATCACCGTTTACCTCGTATGTTCCATCAAATCTCCTTAGTTTGTGTTTGTGTTCATCTACCTTTTCATATGCTTCTCCTTCATCAGTGAGTTTGCGTAAATAACATATAAAATTTCCATTCTCAAATTTTAACCATATTGGTATAACATCTGTGGGATTTCCCTGGTCATCCAGAAAAACATTCTGACCGCTTCCCTTATCCGTCACTGTCATTGTTCCTCCCCATATTCCGGTGACATCAGCAGCTCTGGCATTCGCGAGCAGAATGAATGAAAAAAAGCATATAATAAATATTAAGTTCCTTTTCATATATCCACCTCCTGATGGAATAAAATACTTCAATATTTCTTCCTTTCTTCTTACTGTTTCTTTGTAACCTCGAAGTCAAACTTTAGTGTATCCTTGAAGATGAGAGTCGCGCCAAATATCCACTCTGCTATACCCTTCAAAGTATTACCTGAGACAAAACCAGTGTAACTTCTCTTGAAATAACCCATAGAATCGCCTTGTGAGAATTTCATGTTAACTTTGGTATCTGTAACAGTATATTCGCCTTCAAATTTTTTCAGTGTATATGTATTTTCATCTTTCTTTTCATATTCTTTGCCAGTGTCTTCATCTTTACCTGTTATGCAGGTGAACTTACCATTGTCAAAAATGATTTTTATGGGTAGTGTATCTATCTCTTTGCCTGCATCATCCTTCATAACAATGTGACCACTTCCTTTGTCTGTTACTGTCATAGTCCCTTCCCAGGTTCCATTGACATCTACATTTTCTGACAATGCTAATACAGTAAAGAGAAGAATTCCTGAGATTACCAATATAAGTTCTTTCATATAACTATCCTTTCCTATAAAAATTATCATTTTATATACCTCTCCAATCTTTTTACTGCCTTTTTTGCTTCTTCTGTGAAATCCATACCTGAATAGTGCCATACCCCATCAGGGTTTGGCGTTACCCTTACTGCCTCGAGATATGAATTGTATGCTTCTTCTAACGCATCATTTGCCTCCAGTGCGCGACCGAGCTGATAATATACTGTATGGTTATCCGGTTTGATTTCTAATGACTTCTTCAAACATTGAATTGCCTTCTCGTAGTCATTCTTTTCAATATATAGAATGCCCAGATTATACCAGGCATCATAGTGTTCTGGATTCAGTTTAAGACAGGATTTCAGGTATTCTTCTGCGCTGTCAAGGTCTCCCTTAGCACCTTTCGCTACGCCCAAAGCAAAGAGAGCGTCAATATTTTTTGGTCTGTATCTTAGTATAAACTCCGCTTTCTTCTCTGCTGAATCCCACTCTCTTGCATTAAGCGTGCAATATATACTTGAAACCATAATATCAATGTCTTCATCTGTTGGTTTTATTCTGCCGAATTCAAATTCAAATGCAGATGCTATCTCTGAAATTATATCATCAGGACCTGTTGTTTTAATGCTGATATACTGGGGGCTATGTCCGGTCTGATTGCAGACTAACTCAAGATATGTGTTATCGGGAAGGTCATAGGTTGCGATTGTAATGGAATATGTTTGAAGGGAGCCATATTTTGGCTCGTAGTTTTCATAATACATTATATCCAGACCGCAGTTTTCGTCTCCGATTCGTGCTATCTTGCGAGAGTATTCATGCGGCACCTCTTCTGTTTGCCAGTTGATGCTCTTTGGAATTACGATAGATATTTCAGGAAATAAATCATTGATTATATTTACTACAAAATTTAAGAGATATGAAGGGCTGTTGTCCCCGATGTATGGTTCATATTTAAGTTCAATCGTCTTTATCATATAGGCATGTGTCAAATAACCGTTCATCAATTATTAAAACGAATATTGAATTGATTTTGTTTCTATTTGTGCTCTGATTTGTGTATAAAAATTCTAAACAGTATGTTCAATCTCTGACTTTGCTGAGCGTGTCATTAAGTCGTATATAACCTGTCTTGCGGGCTTGTCCTCATATAACGCTTTATAGACCTGTTCCGATACTGGCATCTCAATACCATACTTCTGCGATAGTTTGTATGCAGAAAGCGTTGTCTTCACACCCTCGGCAACCATTGTCATTGTCGCAAGTATATCGGGAAGGCGCATTCCCCTTCCAAGCATCTCGCCTACATATCTGTTCCTTGAATATCTTGACACGCAGGTTGTGATGAGGTCGCCAAGACCTGAAAGCCCCGCAAATGTGAGTGGCTTTGCACCCATAGCGACGCCCAGCCGCGTCATCTCAGCGAGTCCCCTTGTGAGAAGTGCACCCTTTGTGTTGTCTCCAAAGCCCATCCCATCAATTCCACCTGTTGCTATCGCTATTATATTCTTAAGCGCTCCACCCAGCTCAACACCGGTTATATCAGTATTGGTATATACCCTGAAATAATCAAGCATGAATACCTTTTGAATCTCCTCTGCAGTATTTTTATCCTCAGACGCTGCAACAACTGTCGTTGGCATTCTCTTTGAGACCTCCTCTGCATGACTAGGACCGGATAATGTTCCAACTTTCACTCTATCTCCTAAAACATCTTTTATAACCTCGCTCATCCTCATTAAAGTATCCACTTCTATTCCCTTTGCTGCGTTAATAACCAACGTTCCTTCTTTAATATAAGGTGTCATCTTTTTTAATGTATCGCGAACACCATGGGATGGCACACATATCAGTAAATGTGTTGCATTATCAATCACCTCCTTCTCATCGCCAGTTATCAAAATATGCTCTGGAATTTTTATTCCAGGGAGGACTTTTGAATGCTCTCTTCTCGTGATAAGTTCGCTGACTACCTCTGGATATAACTCCCACAGACGCACTTTATGCCCCTTTTCATCAAGGAGGCGGGTGAGCGTGACCCCCCAGCTTCCACCACCAAGAACTGAAATATTTAAATTATTCACCTGTTAACCCTCTTTCTATTTTACCTTTTCACCTATCTTATGTTCAGTCCCTGATATTAATCTTTTAATATTTGCCCTGTGGGTAATCCAAACACCAACAGCGATGAGGGCAATAAATATCAATATTGGTAATTCTGTTGGTTTTTCTCTCAGATAACTGTATAAAAAGAATACAAATGGTAATAATGTCACCGCAGTAATTGAACCAACAGATACATATCTTGTAATTGCGACTATTATTATGAATATACTAAAGCATATCAGAGCGGGTATTGGAGATGTAGCAATTAAAACGCCAAGAGCGGTCGCAACGCCCTTTCCACCCTTAAAGCCAAGGTAAATAGGTAACATATGACCAATGATAGCACCAAAACCCGCAGTAACCAGTGGAAGCGAACCAATTGTCCCGAATATATATGGCAGAAATATGACTGGAAAGGCGCCCTTCAGAACATCAAGAAGGAACCCGACCAAACCCCACTTAAAACCCATTACCCTTGATAGGTTGGTTGAACCAATGTTCCTGCTTCCAACTTCTCTTATGTTTGTTCTTCCAAATATTAAACCTATCAGCAATGAGAAGGGTATTCCCCCGATGAGATATGAAAGAATGAATATAAATGCGAGTTTCATCTTCTCTCCCTAAATTCTAATATAATAGGTGTTCCTTCAAAATTGAAATTTTCTCTTATTCTGTTCTCAATATATCTTTCAAATGAGAAGTGAGGTCTTCCCCTAAAATTTGATACAACTATTAACTTAGGTGGAGAGGTCTCAACTTGGGTCATATAATACACCTTTCGCTCCTTCCCCCTTATGGTCAGCGGGAGTATTTCAAGGCGATTCATATCAGATGTTGATACTCTCCTTGACCAGTTTTCATGGACTTTTAATATCATCTCTATAACTTCATCTGTATTTTTTCTTTTTACTGCCGAAGTAAGGATTACTGGAACATAAGGGATAAATTTAAATTGTTCTCTGATTGTTTTTTCAATTTTGAATCTCATCTTTGATGTCATCTCTATCATGTCAATTTTGTTGACACAGATTATGCAACCCCTGCCTGCTTCCTTTGTAAAACCAGCAATTGCCTTATCTTGGTTGCCTATATCACTAGTTGCATCAAGTATAAGAATGCAGATATCTGCCCTTTCTATGGCATCAATCGCTCTCTGAACAGATGCCCTCTCAACGATATCACCCCTGCGAACCTTTGCCTGTTTTCTCAGACCCGCTGTGTCAATAAGTGTTATCGACCTGCCATACCATTTCAGATATGTATCAACTGTATCTCTTGTTGTGCCCGGCGCGCTGTCAACGACTACACGCTCTTCTCCAAGTATTGCATTCAATATGGCTGACTTGCCAACATTCGGCTTTCCAACAATTGCCACCTTAATCTCTGACTCAATATCTGCTCTGGTTGGTAGAGGACTGAGTATACTCTTAAACATGTTTTTTAATTCGGTTATATTTCTTCGTCCCTTTGATGAAATGGGGATGATATTCTCAAATCCCAAACTTGAGAATTCATAGGCAAGTGGCTCTTCTGACTCTCTATCTATTTTATTAGCAAGTAATATAACTGGCTTTTTAAGCATTCTCAGGCGATGTGCAAGCGCATCATCATCCGGATTTAACCCTTCCTTTGCGTCAACCATAAATAGTAAAAGGTCAACATCCGAGAGGGCTATCTCAATCTGTTCTACTATGTGCTTGATAAGAGCATTGCCAGAATGTGACCATCCACCAACATCTGTGAGTTCTATATAACCATCATCAATCTTACAGAGCGCAGTTATCCTGTCCCTTGTAGTTCCTGGAATCGGGCTTATAATGACTGGCTTTCTCGTCAGAAGACGAAATAGTGTGGACTTACCCACATTCGGTCTTCCGACTATAACAACTTTTGGTGGTCTTTTTGCCATAATTATTATATTTTAATATAAAAATTATAATGATATTATTTATTTATATTATGGAGGTTTTTATGAAAGGTGCAGATGATATTATTTCTATTCTGGGTCTTAAGCACCTTGAATTAGAAGGTGGGCATTATAATGAATCATACAGGTCACCTGTTATTTTAAAGGGAAAGTATATTGATGATACCAGCGTTGATGAGAGAAGTGCCTGCACCGCTATATATTATCTTCTTTCCGGGAGGATGGTCTCAAAACTACATAATCTCAGATATGATGAGATATATCATCTCTACATTGGTGGTCCTGTAAAGATGCTTCTATTATTTCCTAATGGTGATGGTGAGATACTTACACTTGGTAATAATCTTATCTCTGGTGAGAGACCGCAGATTGTGGTTCCTGCGGGTGTCTGGCAGGGAATATGGATTGAAGAGAAACGAACATTTGCACTTCTGGGAACTACAATGGCACCTGGCTTTGACCCATCTGACAGAATAATGGGCAAAAGAAAGGAACTTATATCATTATACCCACAGTTTGACGTTATTATCAAAAGATTGACATAGAACTGGTTTTGGTATTTGTGTTGTTAATTAAGAGAGTTTTTAATAAAATCCTTAATTAAGGAGGTCTCTATGAAACTTATGCGGGTTGTTGGTTCTGTTGTATCAACTGTGAAGGATGAGAAGATGGTGGGAATGAAACTACTGATTGTTGCACCCTGCGACCTTTATGGTAATCCCCTTGATGTTGACTATAAAAAAGATATTCTTGTAGCTGTTGATGCGGTTGGTGCAGGTGAGAATGAGGTTGTGATGATAGCGACGGGCTCATCTGCAAGGCAGACAGTGATGACAAAGGACAAGCCGGTTGATACTGTGATTATGGGCATTGTTGACTCACTTGAGGTTCTTGGCAAGTTCACATATCTGAAGGAGGGTCTTGAGGTAAAGACGACAAGGCAGAGAGCGAAGACAGAAAGGGGAGGCGAGAGTAAGTGAAGCTCGCAAAGGTAATAGGAAGGTGCGTTTCCACTCAAAAGGTTGAGTCAATAATATCATACAAAATATTGATAATTCAGCCGATAGATGACGATGGCAAACCAGAGGGAGGTTCGCTTCTCGCACTTGATACAGTGCGGGCTGGGACAGGTAGCACGGTGCTCTGGGTTGGCGGTCGTGAGGCATCACTACCACTTGATAAGACGTTCGCTCCTGTTGATGCTACAATTGTAGGAATTGTTGATGATATTGAGGTAGGATATAGTGAGTAAGGGGCAGGGTAAAACTTTGTGGAGATTAATTATGATATTATTAGTCAAATAAATTCATCTATTTTTTCAATAATTTTAACTCCTTATGAACTACCAATCAAAACTCATTTTACTCGGCACAGGCACTCCTATTCCTGACCCTGACCGCTCGGGACCTGCTCTGGCAATAATTGCGGGAGGTGACCCCTATATTGTAGATTTCGGAACTGGTATTGTCAGAAGGGCAGTCCAGGCAGGTCTTGATGTGACAAAACTTACAACGGTATTCATCACTCACCTACACTCAGACCATACTATTGGTTATCCAGACCTGATACTCACACCATGGGTTTTGGGCAGAAGTGTGCCACTTGAGGTCTTTGGACCTCCTGGAATTAAAGATATGACCGACCACATTCTCAGAGCGTATAAGGATGATATAAGGGAGCGCCTGGAAGGACTTCAACCATCTAACGATAACGGCTGGAAGGTGAACGCACACGAGATAGAGGAGGACGGGGTAATTTACAAGGATGAGAATATTCAGGTGGAGGCGTTTTCAGTAAGTCACGGCTTTCTGAAGACATTTGGCTATAAGTTTGTTGCACCTGACCGTTCAATAGTTATCTCTTCTGATACTGCCCCTTCCGATATCATTATAGAGAAAGCCCGGGACTGCGACATACTTGTTCATGAGGTGTATTCACTTAAAGGCTTTGCCACACGCCCCCCTGACTGGCAGCGCTACCATTCATCAGTTCATACCTCCTCTCGCCAGCTTGCTGATATAGCATCAAAGGTTCAACCCAAACTGTTGGTTTTGAACCATCAACTCACGTGGGGAGTATCAGATGAGGAATTATTTGACGAGGTCAGGGAGGGTTATGATGGGGAGGTAGTCTCAGGAAGAGACCTTGATGTTTATTGATTGCTCATATTAATTTTTTAACTGTTTTGAATATAATATTAATGAAATGGGTAAAAAGTGATTTGAAAAGTAACACCAATTCTGGTAATATAATAAATATGGAAGGTTCAGATAGAGGTTTACATCTTTATAAAATACTAAAGGTCTTAATTTCAGTTATATTACCGGTAGTAATATTATCGGGTTCTTTATATGCTTTTCCAAAACTTGAGGGCACAAGGTGGCTCTGGGTATATGGTGAATATCTTGATACTGAGACCATAAAAGAGATTGCGCCAAATATTGTCATTTTAAGCCCTGACCTGTATACTGAGAATGCTATCAAATCAATAAATGAAGCAAATATAACCACGCTTGCTCACATTCCTATTGGTATTGTCTATAATGACAGTCCGCTATATCTCAAAGTGAACTTCAAACCCTGGGTTCTCGGGGCTACAGGCAAGATAAGAATTGGTCATATGGTGAGGGTCTGGTTAAGCCCGGGCTGGCGGGACATCCTCGGTGATTACATTGAGAAGGATGTGATGTCCAAGGGCTTCAGTGGCATCTTCATTGACGCAGACCTTCCATATAAAATGTTTTATGACCACAGATCAGATATTCTTGATTTTATATCCGATGTGGCGGGAAGGTTCAGGTCTGACTTCAGGGACTCACCCATTGTTGTCTTCGGTGACTATGATATTCTGAAGAGAGATGATATTGTGAGAAATATTGATGGCTTTGCTGTTGATGGTGTCTGGTGGAGTGAAAGCAGGACAAGAATCAGTTCAGATGAGAGCAGGCAGAGATTGGACTTACTCCACGCTGCTCAGGGCTATGGACTTTCTGCGCTTGTGATTGACTATCCTGACTTCCCTGGAGACAGGATTGAGGTTTCTAATGAGGCGGATAGTCAGGGCTTTATACTATATATTCCATCGCCATACTGGGGAAGGTTCTAAGTATGTGGCTTGGTATGGTAGTCGGTGATATCGTCTCAACAATAAAGAATGAGAACTTCATTGGAATGAAACTCCTGATGGTCAGGAAGATAAATATAAAGACACTCACGCCCTATGGCTCATCAACAGTTGCTGTTGATAGGGTGGATGCTGGTGTAGGTGAAATCGTCCTTGTGATGGATGAGGGAAACTCTGTTCGGCAGATATTGGGCAAGGATAGAATACCTTTGAGGGCAGTCATAGTAGGGAAGGTTGATAGCCACCTTATAGATTTCAGATAGGTTCCATGGCTAAAAGTCAGGCACAGGTTCACATCGCTCGCTCGCAGATATGTGAGATAGGAAGGCGGATGTATCAGAAGGGCTTCGTCGCATCAAATGATGGCAATATATCAATTAAGATTGACGAGAGGAAGATGCTCATCACTCCTGCAGGTGTCTCCAAGGGTTTCCTTGAACTCGATGACATTATAATGTGCGATATGTCGGGTGAAGTGATTTCTGGCTTAGAAAAGCCATCAAGTGAAATAAAACTTCATCTTGAGGTATATAAGAAGCGCGAGGATGTTGGCGCTGTCGTTCACGCTCATCCGCCTTATGCGACGGGCTTTGCTGTTGCCGGCATACCACTGACAATATGCATACTTCCAGAAGTAGTAATAAGCATAGGCATAATACCGCTTGCGCCTTATGGCACGCCATCAACTACACAACTGGCAGAGGTCGTCTCACCGCTTCTTGAAAGGCACAACGCCATTCTTCTATCAAACCATGGCGCGCTGACTCTTGGCACTGATGTATTTTCAGCATACTATGTCCTTGAAAGGGTTGAGCACCTTGCCACCGTCTCATTGATAGCAAGACAACTTGGTGGCGCAAGACCGTTATCAAGTGAGGAAATGAGAAAACTCTCTGAGATGGCAGGAAAGAAGGCAGGAGACGATGAGGAGGTCAGGTGTGCTAACTGCGGTGTCTGCGGTAAGCCGGTGGAGGGCACTACAAAAATTGGTTATTCAAGGGTTGATTCTGATGTGATATCAAAAATAGTGGATGAGGTGATGAAGAGGATGGAGAAATAAATTATGTCAAATAGATTTATAGAAATATTTGAAGACAAAAATCTTATGGAGAAAATAAAAAGTCGTTTGCCATATATGTTTCAACTTGCAGAATTGGAAAGTTCAAGAGCAGGAAAGACAGGAATGGAAGTTGGTTCAATTCGTGAAAGAATAATTGTTGCTTTGTTAATCTATAAATTTGGAGAGGCAAATGTAGAAACCAATATTCCTATCACTGAACCAGAAGTAGATGCAGAATTATTCAAACAACCAGTGTCTATTAAAACAATTATAGGTAAAGGTTTTAGTGGAGTTAAACTGATATGGACTGTTGATGCCCAAAAAGCAAAAGAATTTCGGGAAAATTACTATCCCAGCTTTGATATATTACTTATTCAAATAAACTGGGGCAATTATGGAGGATTTTATTACATACCTTTAGAAGTTCAGAAAAAGATTTTTGATAAGATAGGAAGACAGAATTATATTAAGCTTCCAAAACCAGGAACAAATCCAAGGGGTGTTGAAATTACTAAAGAAGCGTTATTGAGTTTAGTTGGAGATAGTGAGTCAAAGAGTATTCAAATAAAATGGCAAAGAACAGAGGTAGAGTATAACTCTTATAAAAGATGGGTTGACTTGTGGAGGGAGGAGTAAGATGGGATATAATAAGAGAAAAACTGGAACAAGAACAAGCACTTTTGGCTCACCAGGAAGAATTAACCATGATTCTACTTCCTTTTATAAAAGCAGGTTGTATGATGATTTACCTAAGGAATTAATTGTTGATTATATGGAAAATCAAATTTCATATGAGTTTATAGATAAAATATTTTGCAAAACGAGTGAAAAAATGGATGAGTTACCTGACAATAGCATTCATCTTATGATTACTTCTCCGCCTTATAATGTAGGAAAGGAGTATGATGAAAATCTCACCATAAATGAATATAGAGCATTTTTGAAAAATATATGGACTGAAGTTAAAAGAGTTCTTGTCCCAGGTGGGAGGATATGTATAAATATTGCCAATCTTGGAAGAAAGCCATATATTCCCATGCATATATTTATTATTGAGGATATGCTTAATTTAGGATTTTTGATGAGAGGAGAAATTATATGGAATAAAGCTACAAGTGGTAGTCCTTCAACTGCATGGGGGTCCTGGCTTTCCGCAAAAAATCCTACATTAAGGGATATTCATGAGTATATTTTAATTTTTTCTAAGGGGATGTTTTCAAGAGGAAATCCTGATAAAAGGAAGAGCACAATGTCAAAAAAAGAATTTCTTGAGTTCACCAAAAGCGTTTGGACATTTTCTGCGGAGTCGGCTACAAAGGTTGGGCATCCTGCTCCATTTCCAATAGAATTGCCATATAGATTAATCCAACTATATACTTTTGAAGGTGAGATTGTTCTTGACCCATTCATAGGAAGTGGACAGACAGCTATTTCTGCAATAAGAACAAACCGTCATTATGTTGGCTATGAAATAAATAAAGAGTATGTGAAATTAGCAGAAAAGAGAATAAATGAATTCAAACTAAAATTTAATACACCTGGGTTATTTGAATTCAAAAAGAAAAGTTAAAAAATAATAATGGCAGAGTGAGTAAGCTGGCGAAAGGCATTTATAATAATATATTATATGATGTTGTGTATGAGGTGATTAGAATAATAGAGAAATTTAAAATATATTAAAATATTCAATAATTAATCTTATTATATAATTTATGAATAAGTATTTTTTATGTTAAGGAGGTTTTTATTTTATGAAAGTATTTATGATTATGCCTTACAATGATGAAATATCAAATGATATTTATGAAAAGTGTATTAAAAGGATTTGTGAAAATTTTGATTTAGAAATTTATAGAGCAGATGATATTTTTACTCCTACACCTATAATAAAAGATATTATTAACGAAATAGGTAATGCAAATGTAATCATTGTTGATATATCTGGTAATAATTCTAATGTATTTTATGAATTGGGAATGGCTCATATTTTGAAATCAGAGCAAACTATAATTATTACTAGAGATGATTTTAATATTGTTCCTTTTGATATAAGTCATCTTAGAATAATACAGTATGAAAATACTATTAGAGGAAAAGAAGATTTTGAAAAGAAATTAAATTCTATGTTAGAAGGCATTTTAAAAAATTATAGATTGGTATATAAAGATGAGTATAAATTAGTTTTTAATATTCTAAATTCATATAGATATGTTGATAATTTAATAGCATTACTTGCAATTATAAAATATGATGATTTAATTTTAATAGATGAACCTATAGCAGTTGAAGGAGTATATAAAAAAGAAGAAAATAAACCTTTTGCTTTTGTCAATATGTTTTTGGAAAGTTTAATTGCCCCCTTTATTAATATAGGTTATGTTTTTTTACAAGGAGATTTAGTATTTTTGACAGAAAAAGGGAGAGTATTTTCTGAAATTTTAGAAGATGAATATGAGTTATACGTGATAAATGACAAAATTATTAAAGAAGGATATGAACCCACTATAATTAATGATTATAATGAAATTTTAGAAATGAAAGAAAGATTTAAATACAAATTGGAAAAAGATTAATCTATGCCTGACAAACATACCATATGCGATGACTGCAGGATTAAGAAACTTGCGGGGGAGGATGAACGCTCATTTGAGCAAAGGCAGAGGATAGCAACCAAGTTCTGCAGGGTGAAGTTCCGCCTCCTCATTCTCAGCGGCAAGGGAGGTGTCGGCAAGTCATTTGTATCTGCAAACCTCGCATGGACAATCGCTGAGAAGGGCTATAAGGTCGGTCTCGTAGATGTTGACATACACGGTCCAAGCATACCGAAGATTATGGGTCTTGAGGGCAGAGAGATTGTTATTGAGAATGATGAGATTCTACCGATAAAGTATTCAGATAATCTGGAGGTTATGTCCATCGCCTTCTTTCTGAAGGGTAAGGAGGAGAGCGTTATATGGCGGGGTCCGATGAAGATGGGCGCAATAAGGCAGTTTCTGGGCGAAGTTGCCTGGGGCGGCCTTGACTTCATCGTTATTGACTCGCCACCTGGAACGGGCGATGAACCGCTATCAGTAGCCCAACTCCTGTTCGGTCCAAGGGGCTCAATAGTTGTGACCACTCCGCAGGACCTCGCTGTAGGCAATGTCGCCCGCTCAGTGACATTCTCTCGCATGGTCGGAATGCAGGTTCTGGGCGCTGTTGAGAATATGCGCTATCTCACCTGCCCGCACTGTAGTAAAAAAATAGACCTGTTTCCCGGCGAGGGTGCGTCTGTCTTATACCGCGAGATGGGCGTTCCACTTATCGGTCAATTACCATTTAAGTCAGAGATAACGGTAATGGCAGACAAGGGCATACTTGCAGTCCGAGAGGACCCCGATATTGCCAGGGTATTCTCTGATATTGCAGATAAGGTGATTGAATTCCAGAAAAGATTAAATATTGCAAGAGAATCAAAATAGATATTTAATCCTATCTGATTCTATAGAAGATTAATTCTCTGTATATTTTAATATTAGACCTTTTCTTCTGTTGTTTCTGTCTCTTCTTCTGTCTTTTTCTCCTCTTCCTTATTTATCTCTTCTTCTTTGAGGAATTTAACACCCGACTTTTCTGAGACCATAATGCTCAGGTTTCTGCCCTCAAATTTTGCCTCTTGCTCAATATTGATGTTATCTCCAAGTTCTGCGATTACCTTATCAAGTAATTCTCTGCCTTTTTCAGTGTGAGCCATCTCTCTTCCCATAAACCAGATTGTTATTCTTACCTTATGACCTTCATCAAGGAAGCGCATTATGTGTCTTAACTTGAAATTGTAGTCATGTGAATCGGTCTTGGGTCTGAACTTAACCTCCTTCACACTTGTCTGTCTCTGTGCTTTTCGCTGGGTTTTCTCCTTCTTTGCCTGCTCATATTTGTATCTTCCATAATCCATTATTTTGCAAACCGGAGGGTCTGTGTGAGGGGATATCTCAACAAGGTCAAAACCCCTCTCTCTTGCTATTTCAAGTGCCTTTCTTGTGTCAATAACTCCAACTTGCCTACCCTCTTCATCAATCAACCGGACCTGCTTAATCCTAATCCTTTCATTTACTCTTAATCTCTCCTTTCTATATCGTTGATAACTCTTATAAAATGCCACTATACCTCCTTTCTGTCAGTCATTATAACTGGCATTCTATTTTACCATCTATTAATGACTCTTAACCTTTTTTGCGATGAATATCATCTGAGGGGAGTTCTCTTTAAGTGGAGCGAGATTATAGTCACCATACTCATCAATGATTTCAAAGCCACAATAATGGAGTAGGAGACGCATCTCGGATGGAAAGATATACCTGAGATTGAGTTCAATTGAATAACGCTCAATCGGTTTTCCCTTTTCCTTGATATCGTATATCTGATTTGATTTTAATGTCTGATTGAGTTGAACATATTCTGTCTGGGTCATCCTTGTCAGTAATAACTCTCCATTAGGGTCCTGATATGTGAAATCCATAGTAATGAATTTATCGTTCTGTGATATTCGCTTGATATCGGGATTAAATGAAGCGCTGATAAATATACCATTATCTTTAAGATGCGAATGAATGCATTTGATTGCAGATACCTGGTCTTCCTGTGTGGGTGCGCTATATAAAGTGCTGTATGCAAAGAACGCTATTGAGAACTTCTTATCTATTTTGAAATCCCTGAAATCCTCCTTTTTGATTTTTATTCTATTTTTAACCTTATCAGTAAGGTTATCTATCTTTTCCATCAGTATGTTCAACATCTTTTTTGATATATCAAGTCCCACAACCTCATAACCTGCTTCAGCAATCGGAATGAGTATTCTGCCCGTCCCACAGCCAAGTTCCAGTATCGGACCCCCATACTCCTCTGCCATCTTCAGCCAGAATGATATATCCTCCCTCAATGGATTAGAGATGTCGTAAATATCTGCTATGATGTCAAAGACATTACCTTGCATTTTTAATAATAATATTAACTATAATTATATCATTTTTCAACATAAATCGTTAGATAGAGCTTTTTGAATGGGTGCGCAGATAATAAATGATGGTGTTTATTCCTGCGGTAATCTCTTATTTTCAATCTCGTCCTTTATTTCTGAAATGAACCTATCAAGTGGTTTTATACCGGTATCACCCGCTTTTTTCTTCCTTACCGATACACTGTCGCTCGTTTCTTCCTTTGCGCCAACTATGAGCATATATGGCACCTCATCTAACTCGGCATCCCGTATCTTCTGTTGAACGCGAGCATCCCTGTCGTCAACTTCCGCGCGAATGTTCTCTTCTCTAAACTTGTGATACACCTTCTGAGCGTATTCATTGAACTTCTCGGATATCGGGAGAATTCTCACCTGCTCCGGAGAGAGCCACAGGGGGAACATTCCCGCATAATGCTCAATCAGTGCACCAATGAAGCGCTCCATAGAACCAAGAAGCGCTCTGTGTATGACGACAACCTCTTTTCGGGAGCCATCTCTATCAACATATACAGCACCGAACCTTGGTGGCAGATTGAAATCAAACTGAATTGTTGTACCCTGCCATATTCTTCCCAGAGCATCGTGGAGTTTTATGTCTATCTTTGGACCATAGAAGACCGCTTCACCCTCCATCCTTACCGGTTCAAAACCGAGGTCCCGCGATGCTTTAAGGAGAGAGTCCTCCGCGCGCTCCCAGGCGTCATCAGTGCCAGCATACTTGTCTTTATTCAATGGGTCCCTCACTGACAATTCAAGATGATACTGGCTAAAACCGAATGTCTCCATAAAGAATATAGAGAATTTCAATGCCTCCTTAACCTCATCTGTAGTTTTTTCAGGTGTGCAGAAGATATGTGCGTCATCTATTGTAAAGCCACGAACCCTTAAGAGACCATGAAGAGTTCCCGAACGCTCCTTTCTGTAAACAGTGCCAAGTTCTGCGAGTTTTATCGGCAGGTCTCTGTATGAGCGTGTTCTGGACATAAATATAACGAAGTGCCCGGGACAGTTCATCGGCTTTAACACATACTCAACATTATCAACCTTCAGAGTGAACATATTCTCAATGTAGAAATCATAGTGTCCCGATGTTCTGAAGAGTGTATCTCTCAATATATGTGGTGTAGAGACAATCTGGTAGCCCCTTTTTATATGCTCCTCCATCCAGAACTGTTCAATTGTGTTCTTAATTATCGCTCCCTTTGGATACCAGAAGACGAGACCAGCACCTGCCTGCTCATTTATAGAAAATATCTCAAGTTTCCTGCCAATCAATCTGTGGTCTCTCTTCTTCGCCTCCTCAAGAAGTGCAAGATGTTTGTTGAGTTCTTCCTCTGTCGGGAAAGAGATGCCATGTATTCTTGAGAGCATGGGTTTTGTCTCATCCCCCCGCCAGTATGCTCCAGCGACAGACAGCAGTTTGAAAGCACCTATATATGATGACGATGGAATGTGTGGACCTTTGCACATATCAAAGAAGTCGCCAAGGTAGTAGCCGGTGGCAGTATCGCCTTCTATCTCATCAAGCAGTTCCAGTTTCAGCTCTTCGCGTGACTTCTCAAGCATTTTTTTCATCTCACCCTTGTTTAATTCTACCCGCTTGAACGGAGGATTTTCTTCTTTTATCTTTCTCATCTCTTCTTCTATTCTCACAAGGTCATCGTCTGAGAATGGTCTGTCAGTGAGGAAGTCGTAGTAAAAGCCGTCGTCAGTTGCGGGACCAATGCCGAGTTTGACGGTAGGGAAGAGGCGCCTGACAGCGGATGCCATAAGGTGGGAAGTTGAGTGCCAGAATACCTCCCTGCCGATTTTATGGGAGAATGTAGTAAACTCAATGGCATCGCCATCTTCTGGTATATAAGATAGGTCTCTTGGGATGGCATTTACAAGGACGGCAATTGCCTTATCAAAGCCAAGGTCACCAGCGATTGAGAGAAGGTCATTTCCTTCTTTAACCTCAATCTCGCCTCTATCTTTTACGGTAATCTTCATACGCATATAAAAATAATGGGCGATGTAGGAGTTGAACCTACGACCTCTTGCATGTCACGCAAGCACTCTAACCAACTGAGCTAATCGCCCTCATAAGAATATAAATTCCTTTAAAATATATATCAAGTTTTAATTTAAAATCAATTTTTTAAATATATAATTACAATAAGATTTTTATTATGAGTATGTTAAATAAATCTACAGTCGAATATTTAAAATCAGCTAGCCATTTTTTAGAAAAGGGTAATTTCGAAAAGGCTATTGAATTTTATAATAAAGTTTTAGAAATAGATAAAAATAATATTGAGGTATTAAATGATAAGGGTGTAGCTTTAGCTAAACTTAAAGAATATAAAAAAGCAATTGAATGTTATGAAAAGGTATTAAGACTAAATAATAAAAATACTATTGCCCTTTATAACAAAGCAAATTCATTATTAAAATTAAATAAAAATAAAGAAGCAATAGAATTTTATAAAAAAGCTTTAAAATTTAACCCAAATAATAAAGATGATATATTTTATAATTTAGGTAATGCTTTAAAAGATATTAAAAATTATAAAGAATCAATTAAATATTATAATAAAACATTAAAAGTTAATCCTGATTATATTGATGCTCTTAATAATAAAGGTGTTTCTCTATTATTATTATCTAAGTTAGATAAAGCTAATATATGTTTCAATTTAATAATTAAGAGATCACCGATGAACAAACTAGCTTGGTTAAATAAGGGTAATGTTTTATATAAATTAAATAAATATGAAGAGTCCATTAATTGCTATAATGAAGTATTAAAAATAGATAATAGGTATATAGAGGCTTTAAATAATAAAGGAAGTGCTTTATTTAATTTAGGAAAGAATAATGAAGCTATTAATTGTTTTGACAAAATATTAGCTATCAACCCTAAAGATGAAATTGCATTATACAATAAAGGTACTGGATTATGTAAAATTGGTAAATTTCAAGATGCAAAAGATTATTATAATAGGGTTTTAGAAATAGACCCTATTAATGTAAGTGTGTTAAATAATATAGGGAATATTTTAATTGAGGAAAAAAAGTTTGGAGAAGCTTTAAAATATTATAATAAAGTTATTGATATTGATTCTAATTTTAAATTATCTTGGAATAATAAAGGGAATGTTTTATCAGATATGGGAAATAAAATTGAAGCATTGAATTGTTACAATAAAGCAATTGAAATAGATAAAAAATATGATAATGCTTTATTTAATAAAGGTTCTGTCCTATTAGATATGGGTAATTATGAAGAAGCGATAAAATGTTTTAAAAAAGTTATAAAAGTAAATAAATTTTTTAGTGATGCTTTTTAAATTTGGGAAATATTGAATCTGATAATAATAGATATAAGAGTGCAATAAAATATTATAATGAATCATTAATAATAAAACCTAATAATAAGATATTAAATAATAAAGGTAATGCGTTAGTATTTATAGGAAAATATAAAGAAGCTAAGAAATGTTATGACGCATCAATATCAATTGATGAAAATTTTGAACTCCCCTGGATAAATAAAATAAATTTGTTAGAAAGATTGAATGATTATGAAGAGATACAAAAACTAATTAATGTTGCCATAAAAAAATTTAATAAAAATAAGAATATAAAATATGATTTATATATGAGAAAAGCCGAAATTCTAATTAAATTGGGTAATTACGATGAAGCAGATAAATTATTAGAAAATGTTATTTCTGAATGCAGGAAAAATGAATAGAGAACTTCTATATAGATATTATTTTTTAAAAGGTAAATTGAACTTATATAGTAATAGAATTGATGAAGCTATAGATTATTTTAAAAAGGCTTCTGATATTGATCCGTTTAATCCAGAAGCAAAACTGTGGTATATATTTTCAAAATTCCTAAAGGCTTATTTAAGGAAAGATACTTCATTTTTTACGAGATATTTAACAAATATTTATCTTGAATTGGATGAAATTAAATTTTTATTTAAGGAAAATTTTATAATTGGGGAAATTCATCATTGGATTGGTATAATTTGTGCTTTTTTAAATGATTACCAAGAATCTTTGAGATTCCTAAATAAAGCATATTTTTATTATAAAAAAGCAAAGAAGGAAAAAATTATTGATGAAAGAATTAAGTATTGTAGTGATTTAACAGGAATAATATGGAATTATAAAATTTGTCCAAATTGGTGGCAGTGGTGGTGGTCATCTCCAAAACAATTAAAAAGATGTAGAAAAAGATCTGTATTTTTAATATTTTCTTCAATTATTTTTCTAGTAACTATTTTTCCTTTGTTATATATAATTTCATATATTTTAAACTATATAAATAATATTTACCATTTATATAATTTTTATTTTAATCAAAGCTTTTTCTATTTTATACTTAAATACTTTGATAAATGTTGGCATTTAGTAATATTTTCAATACTTGTTTTTATATTTATACTTATATCTCCAGTTATATATCGTTTTAGGCTTAAGGAAATAGAAATTGAATATAAATTCACTCCACCAATTGATATTAGTAGTTTTACTTCAATGCTAAATGCAATTAGTAAAAAATTATTACCGGATGAAAAAACAACTCAAATATCTGTTTAATATAAAATCCCAATATGACCTTTCACTTCCCCTGTATTATCTCACACTCAATATTCTTATCCCTGCAGAACTCTGTCAAAACCTCTGCCTGACTTTCATAGAACTCATCCCTGAATTTGAAACTATTTGATTTACTGCTGTAATTCCACCTTCCGAATATTATTCTGTCAACGAATGAGACCATCTCCAGTATCTCTGTTATGTCCTGCTTGATAATATTCGGCGTGGGATATGGCTCCATCATCACCCATGTCCGGAAGCCCTCCTGATGCAATCTCTTCAGCTTTCCTATTCTCTCAATATATGGCGCTGAGTATGGCTCATAGTTCTTCTTGAAAACATCATCAAGCGAGACAAGCGTTATTCCGAAGTCATTATCAGAACTGAATATGCTTCTGTCTGTGAGAATCTCTGGATAGACGCCCTTTGTGAGGAGCGAGCATTTAATATTCTCATCGTTTAGCCGCTTGATTATCGTTAAACTCAGGTCAATTACCTCATCCTGCCCATACATAAACGGGTCTGTTGACAGGCAGAGGTGAACAGTTCTTATCCTGCCTTTATACCTCGCGAGTTCTCTTTCCAGCAGTTCCATTGCGTTTGCGACAATCTTTGGTTTTAGCCAGTCGTCGTATGACTTCACCTGACCGAACCGCCTTTTCATAAGAAACGCATAGCAGGGAAAAGAACAGCCGTGCGAGCAACCCAGAACATGGTTAATGCAGTAGTCAGGGCTTGTTACTACCGACTTATACAATAGCGTCTTTCTTGTGATGTAATCTGTGGTCATATAATATCATTAAGAGAGATTTTTTACTTTTATAGTATCATTACATCTTCTATAAATATTTACATTTTGGATTAGTTGATTTAAATAAAATGATTTCAGATTACTTTAATTTATATTCTGTAACTAACGGGCTATCTAATAAGCAAAATAACGAGAACCGAAGCCACCAACCTCTACATGAACAAAGAAGCCACCGAGGTATGCTTTGGGTGAGTCCGCAATATCAAAGCCCTCCATTTTCCAGCCACCTTTTGTCAGTGCAATGTTGTAACCAGAGGTTATACCAAATAAAATCCCTCCTGCCTGCTCTTCTCCCTTTGATACGGGTATGAAGAACATCGCTTTACCCTGGATTGTGGTCATGATACCGACCGTGCTGAGAATGCTCATTCTCGCTGGATTGGTCAAGAAATCATCAAAATTACCGATTATGTTCTGGGGTATCAGATGAATCGTAATACCGTAAGCACCAAAGCCAACTATAGGTGCCAGCATAAAATTTTTCGTCATAATGGGCGCATAACCAATGGAACCATATCCATAGCCCATTATTATTCTGCCCTTATTCATGTCATTATCAATTTTCTTTACAGTGCATCCATAGCCCTCACCACCGAGAAGAAGGTGCTTAAACAGGACTGAATAGCCACCACCACCCAATGCGAACTGGTTATTAGATAACTCTTCGTAGCCATGGGCTTTGAGCGAACTATTGAAGGCGTCAAAATTAAATGCACTTATGCCCGTGCTGAAATAACCGAACCCCCCGAAGCCGGAAGCAAATATAAAAAGGGGGAATATTAAAATGGAAATGACAACAATTATTTTCATATACAGACCTCCTGCATTTCAGCATTATATCAGAAAAATATTAATATTCTATATTTGTAGCGGTTTGATTTCCCCGTTTGATAAGGTTATGAGATAAAGATTTATGAATAATATAAATATTGCGATATATTGATTATCTCATTCATTCTATAGAATTATCAAACGGGGTAACCCCTCTTATCAAACAAATGGCAAATAAAGTAAAATATCTGTCATTCTGAGCGTAGCGAAGAATCTCTGTTGCAAAGACAAGGGGCTTAAGCCCCATGTCCAATGTGCGATAGGAGGGGTGAGATAATATTATTGAACTATACTCTTGGAAAAGTTTCGTATCTCACCTCCCTTAAATCGCACCGCTACAATTAATGTTATTCTGAGCTGTGGTGCAGAATCTATTCACATTCTATCTTTCAGGTATGACCCGTTGTTTAGAATATACATGGAATAATAGTTCCCTTAAAAGAAGAGCGTCCCGGTGTATGGGACGCTCATTAAAACCTGTCTCTCTTTAATGGAAGAGTGCTCTGATGTTACCAATACTTGTGGATTCTATATTCTGTGTAGATTGTATGGTGATACGAGCTACTTCACCCTGTGATGCCTGAACTGAACCCGAAGTTGCTGTCTTGGTTGTAGCATAGAGACGACCGGGTTGACTGGCATTGGCACGCCAGAAGTAACCAGTTGTCGCAGGTTTCACACCTTCCCATGATATCTCAAACAGAAGGTTGTCAGTATTGTTGTATTTGAACTTTCCTGCTGCGGGTTCGCACATTATTACCCAGTCATTTTGAGCCAGACCCGCTTTAAGGGTCCAATCACCGCTGAATACATTGACAGGTGTATTCCCGCTGTAGTTATCAGCGAAGGTTGCAGTTATCGTGCTTAGTTTTGTATGGCAGAGGAGCATATCTACTTTGTTGAATGTTGCTGGTGGTGTGCCACTATAACTGTGGAACTGTAATTCAACCTTTGTTACATAACCTGCTTCAGCAATCTCTGTTTGATACCATATACACTGGAAGCGCATGGCGGTATAAGACGAACCCCACCATGGAATTGCATTTCCAGTGTATCCTGTTCCACCTACGATATGAACACCTGCCAGAGAGATACCTGTTAAGACCAATAATGCTATTGCTACAATTGAACATTCCCTTTTCATATTTTTTTCACCTCCTTAAGTTACATTATTATATTAGAACAAATTATATGTCTGTCAATATAAATCGTATATTTATTTGAATATTTTATCTTTCGGGTAATATCCCCCTCGGCTTGAATATAATCATTGTTACAATCAATAAACTTATTGTAGGGGTTTGATTTAGGGGGTGAGATAAAAGTATCTAACCCCTCTTATCAAACAAATGGCAGTTGTAGCGATCCAATTTATATTGGGTCGTATTTTAAAATCCGTCCCATCGTAAGATGGGACGCTACATGAAAGTATATATATAAATTATATTTGTAGTGGTTTTATTTATCAAACCCAAAGATTTGTTTTTTTATAAAGAATTTATAAAGATATTTTTATATTTCATGTGGGTTTAATGAATTAAACCCCTACGATTATCATTCTGAGCGGTGGTGCAGAATCTCTTCACATTCTATCTTTCAGGTATGACCCATTGTTTAGAATATACATGGAATAATAGTTCCCTTAAAAGAAGAGCGTCCCGGTGTATGGGACGCTCATTAAAACCTGTCTCTCCTTAATGGAAGAGTGCTCTGATGTTTCCTAAACTTGCTGGTTCTATACTTTGTGTGGATTGTATGGTGAGACGTGCAATTTGACCTTGTGAAGCCATTACTGAGCCAGTGCTCGCTGTTTTACTTGTTGCATAGACACGACCGGGTTGACTGGCATTGGCACGCCAGAAGTAACCACTTGTCGCAGGTTTCACACCTTCCCACGATATCTCAAACAGAAGGTTGTCAGTATTGTTGTATTTAAACTTTCCTGCTGCAGGTTCGCACATTACTACCCAGTCGTTCTGGGCTAAGTTCGCGGGAAGTGTCCAGTCACCGGTAAATACATTAACAGGTGTATTCCCACTGTAGTTATCGCTGAAGGTTGCAGTTAGCGCGCTTAGTTTCGTATGACATAGAAGCATATCTACTTTGTTGTAAGTTGCTGGTGGTGTTCCTCCGTATGAGTGGAATTGTAATTCAATCTTGGTTATATAACCTGCCTCAGCAATCTCTGTTTGATACCAGGCACACTGGAAGCGGAAAGAAGTGTATGATTGACCCCACCATGGAATACAGTTTCCTGTATATCCTGTTCCACCTACGACATGAACACCTGCCAGGGAGATACCTGTTAAGACCAATAATGCTATTGCTACAATTGAACATTCCTTTTTCATATTTTTTTCACCTCCTTAAATTACATTATTAGATTAGAACAAAATTATATGCTTTTCAATATAAATCGTATATTTATTTGAATATTTTATCTTTCGAACATAACCCCCTTATATTGAAATCATAGAGAATATCAATATATAAAATAATAGCACCCCGCTTCCGAGGTGCTATTAAAATAGTGGTCTCTCCTTAATGGAAGAGTGCTCTGATGTTTCCTAAACTTTCCGGTCCTATAGAAGTATTTGTGATTGTGAGACGGGCGTATTGAGCATAAGCAGCCGTTACCGACCCTGTCTGTGCATATTTGTCAGCCATGCTGTAAACCCGCCCCGGTCCGGATGACGTGGTCTTAAATGGCGTCGTTCCACCGGTGCTACCCAGCCACGATATTTCTATGAGAAGATTGTCTGTGTTGTTGTAAGTGAAGTTCGTTGGTGAAGCGATTGTAAACCATTGATTTACTGCCAAAGGTGGGAGGACGAATGTCCCGGAATAGACATTAACAGGTGTGTTCCCGCCATAGTTGTTAGCAAAAGTTGCTGTGACTGCAGAGAGAGAGGTGTGGCACAGAAGTATGTCACATTGGTTGAATGTCCCACCGTTGCCAGCACTTCCAGAGTAGTTCTGCCACTCTATCTTTGTTATCTTACCTGCCTCGCCAATCTCCGTCTGTAGCCAGATTGTTTGCCAGCGCGCCGCTGGATATCCACCCCAGAATGGGATTGTATTGTTGCTATTGCCCGACCCACCGACAAGGTGTTCGCCCGCAAGGGATAGTCCTGTTAAGACCAATAATGCTATTGCCACTAAAGAAATTGCCTTTTTCATTTTTTTACACCTCCTTAAATCTCTATTTTTATTATATCATAAACTGGTTTTGTCAATATATAAATCGTATATTTATTTGAATATTTTATTTTTCGGGCAATATCCCCCTTGGCTTGAAGATTATCATTGTTACCATCAGTAAACCGAATATAAGATAGCGATATTCTGATAGGAAACGCAGTGCCTCGGGAAATGATGCGAGTATGCTCGCCCCGATTATGACCCCGGGTATAGAGCCAAGACCACCAATGACGACCATACACAGGACGATGGCGCTCTCAAAGAATGTGAAACTATTTGGCGACACGAACATATTGAATGATGCGAAGAATGCGCCCGCGAGCCCTCCATAGGCGGCACCAACAGCATAGGCAAGGGTCTTGTTCCAGGCAAGGTTTACGCCCATCATCTGCGCCGCTGTCTCGTCCTCTCTTATCGCAAGCCATGCCCTGCCAAGCCGTGAGTTCCTGAGGTTGTTCATCGTCAGGACTGTCAATATAAGAAGGACAAGAATGAGGTAGAAGTATAATCTATAGCCCCACTGGGCAGAGAAACCAAAACTGAGACCAAGAATTGATGGTGGCGTGATGTCCCTTATGCCCATTGGACCACCTGTGAGTCCGACAAGATTGACGAATGACATGCGGATTATCTCACCGAAACCGAGCGTTACAATTGCGAGATAGTCGCCTGAAAGGCGAAGGGTGGGAAGCCCTCTAAGAACTCCAAAGAGCCCTGCCACCAGGATTGATGCGAGAATACAGAGCCAGAATGAGATGTGAAATTGAGTTGTGAGTATTGCGGTTGTGTAGGCGCCTATGCCATAGAAAGCGATGTAGCCGAGGTCAAGCATGCCTGTGAAACCGATGATGATGTTGAGTCCGAGAGCAAGCATTACGTATATGCCCAGAGTTATCATAACTCTCAGCCAATACTGGTCTTTTGATGTCCACGGCATTATTGAGAGAAGAATAATCAAGAAAATTGGCAGTAGCTTTGACTTAGTGAATAACACTGATACTACAAATATTGCGAATATAAGCAATGAATATAGAAGTGGCATTCCGACCTGTGTAAGGAATATAATAAGTCCAATAAAGGCAAGAGTTCCGGCAGACCAGACAATCGGTCTCTTTTTTATCTCATCAAATCTTTTCTTTACAGTTTCTATCATAAAAAAATCATTTCTATTTTATAAAATACTCTTATAAACATTGATTGTCTCTTCAGCCACATCCGTCCATTTTTTATGAGTGGCATGTGCCACTACCTTTTTTGAAAGTTTGCGAAGTTCTGATGAGTGATTGAGTGCGTAGATAATAACATCTCTCATTTCGTGGACATTATAGGGGTCAAAATAAAGTGCGTTTTCACCCATAACCTCAGGAAGTGAAGTGGCGCGGGCTATTGCTGATGGTGTCCCACAGGCACCCGCTTCAAGTGGTGGAAGTCCAAAACCCTCAGCATAACTCGGGAAGACAAAGAGTGTTGCCCCACTGTATATAGCAGGCAGGTCCTCTTCATTGATAAATCCGGGCAATATCATATTTTCTATTATACCTGGAAGGTCTTCCTGAGATTTGACACCTGCGATTACAAGCGGGTATTCCTTTTGTAACTCGCGAGGTATGCCTGAATATGCCTGGAAAAGTCGTGTAAGATTCTTATGTGGCTTTGCATTACCGATATAGAATAGATATTTCTCTGGAAGTGCATATCTTGCTTTTACCTTGCTTATTTCATCTGGGGAGCGTGGATAGTAATTGGAGGATACCGCTGCATGAATTACGACTAACTTTTTCTCTGCAGATGGCCAGTGTTTCAATATATCATTTGCTGTGGTATTTGACAATGTTATTACCTTTTTTGCTCTTTTTATTGATAGAGATGTCATCACCTTAAAATAGAACTGCTTTGCCTTGTTTGTATAATCTGGAAGGTTAATAGGGTGGAGGTCGAAAATTGTTATTACAAGTGGTGGTCCATCTAAATAAAGTGGTGCATCAAAGTGAGGATAGTGATAGAGGTCTGCACCGTTGAGATATCTATTTATAGTAAATGTAATATGCTGTCTCAGTGTTAGAAAATTCTCGGGAATAGGTCTAACCTCTGATTTGTTAAAGTTAATTTCAACTCCATATGAGGTAAGGAAGACGAAATCAAAGGTGTTTGATATTTCAGTTAGCCCCATGGCGAGCTCCCGGACATATCGCTCTCCGCCACTATGCCCGACTGGGCGAATAAATCTCAAATCAAGACATACTTTTGTCATAACCCGATAGAGACCTGTTAATCAACAAATCTATACTTAATTATTGCCCATAGCGCAGGCAGGGCGTCCGTCCACTTTAACTTCTTTCCCTCCTTATAGTCCCTGCCATGATATGTTATTGGCATCTCATAGACACGCAGTTTCTTCTTGAATATCTTCGCAGTTATCTCCGGTTCAATATCAAATCCATTTGACGATAATTTTATTGACTTCAATATATCAGCCCTGACTGCCTTAAAGCATGTCTCCATATCTGTAAGTGTTGTGTTATATAAAAGGTTTGTTATGAATGTCAGAAACTGATTTCCAAGAAGGTGCCATATAAGAAAGACGCGGTGTGTGCCATAGAAACGCGAGCCATAGACAGCGTCTGCCCAGCCATCAACAATGGGTGATATGAGCATTGAGTATTCCTCAGGGCAATACTCAAGGTCTGCATCCTGTATCAGTATGATTTCACCGCTTGCAAGTTCTATGCCCTTTCTGACTGCTGCACCCTTGCCCATATTCTTCGGCTGTAAGAATGTGGTCACCCTTCTGTCTTCTGATAACTTTACTGCCTTCTCCCTTGAGCCATCTGTTGAACCATCGTCAACAATTATCAATTCAATATCGAGCGGAACTCGAAGTATTCTCTCAACAATCCTGTCAAGGGTTTCAACCTCATTATATACCGGCATTATTACAGAAAGTTTCATAATTTGCTCCTAAGTGCTTCTTGGAATCCTCTTTCCAAGAAGACCCGATGGTTTGTATATAAGAACTATTATTAATATTGCAAATGCGATAGCATCCATCCACAGCGATGATATGTAAGCCCCGCAGAAGCCCTCTGCAACCCCGAGGACAATTCCGCCAAGGAAAGCCCCTGCAACATTTCCGATACCACCAAGGACGGCAGCGGTGAACGCCTTGAGACCCGACATATAACCCATCATCGGATAGACCTGATTGTAGTATAGTGCGATAAGGATACCTGCAACACCACCAAGTGCAGAGCCAATAGCGAATGTGAATGCGATTGTGCGGTTGACATTAACGCCCATCAGTTTCGCTGATACCTGGTCCTGAGCACAAGCCCTCATTGCCCTGCCCATCTTTGTATATTTGATGATTAATGAGAGCAGTATCATTAATGTGACGGCGATAATTAACATGATTATCTGGATTGTTGTAAATGTTGCTTCACCAATCAGGGGTAGCGATATTGTTGTCTTTGATTGTAGCAATGGAATATTTCTATCGGGTGGAATGAGTGGCTGTCTTCTGGCGCCCCAGATTTTCATTGCAAGGTTCTGTAAGAATAGCGAGACGCCGATGGCGCTGATTAGAGCGACAAGTCGTGGCGAGTTCCTTAGAGGGCGATATGCGACACGCTCTATTGTCACTCCTAATAGTGAGGCGAATGCTATGGCAATTAAGATGGATGCGATGAGGGGCAGACCCCCGGAAAGATACAATGTAAGGGTCATGAAGGCAGTCATCATATATACTTCACCGTGTGCGAAATTAATGAGTTCTATAATTCCATAGACCATAGTGTAGCCGACAGCAATCAGCGCATAGACAACACCAAGGGTGAGACCATTAATAAACTGCTGGAATAATGTAGAACTGCCCCCCATAATTACATTCTTACTTCATGGGCGCCTTGAAGACCTTTGTTGTCAGGAGTTCAATGAGAAAGCCCCAGATGATACCTCCGATTGAGAGCATAATAAAGCCCATCATAGGATTTTTAATTTCTGGATTAAAAAATGGATAAATACTTATTCCAAGTGATATTATGAAGCCCATTAAGATGCCATGAAGCAGGTAGTTAATCTTCCAGCCACTTATTCCTATTACAAAGCCGATAAGGGCTCTGTTCATGATTATGCCAGCCCACGCCGCATTATCCATTGGAACGCCGCTCCTCTTGCCAAGAAAGCCACATATAATTCCGAATATGACACCGAGAAGGGTCGCCCAGAATGTCCTCTTTACCATCTTTTTCACCTCCTTTCAATTGTGCTATTTATAATATCATTTTGTATCTGTTTAACAAAATAATAATTGATAACAATTTATCTTGATAAATGGATATATATTATTATATTTTGAGATAATAAAATGTTTTAAAAATATCTCTTGACAAATCATTTTTCAATGTTATAGAATATGAGTGGTTTAAAAGAAAATTATGTATCGAATTTTAAATAATATTTTATATAATGATTTTAATGGGTTTGGGGAAATTTATAAGATAATTTAACAAACACTATTTTTAGGAGGTTTAGAGATGAAAAAGATTATTGAAACAAACGTAGGATTTGTTTGTTTGGTTGTTTGCTTAATTTTGCCTACAATCTCATTCTCATTTCCAACATGGGTTCCTGTTGACCCCAATGGCATGCCCGGCGACCCACTACATATCACAATACTTGAGCATGATGAGAGTCACACACAGTATAAGGTTGAGATACCTGGATTCTGGTGTGAGGATGTATATGAAGGCGGACAGACATTCCAGAAAATATGGGTTCCTGTGTATGGAACCACTATGGAAAATGGCAAGCCAGAACTACCGGTTGTGAGAGGTCTTATGGGCTATCCCGAAGGAAAGGACACAAGCAATATAACAGTTGTAAGCACAATACCTGTTGACTTCTATAATTATCTAATAAACCCACATCAACCTGACTATCTTTTAGAGGGTCCAAAACCACCATTTCAGTGGAACCAAATATTCTATAATCAGGATGTCTGGTATCCGGGTGATGGAGCCATTCTATCAAATGAAGGTGTCCTGAGAGATATAATGGTAGTTAACAACAATGTTCAGTCATTTCAGTATAATCCATACTATAGGCATCTGAGAGTGTCAAAAGAAATGGTAATAGATATTGATTATAGTTTTTCAGAAAAAGGCAAGTTTGGAGGAAAAGATGGAGGTTCATCGGGTGCAAGCCGTGACTTTATACCTCTATACAGGTCCTGTGTATGGAACTATGATTCATTGCATAAGACAATGGAAACGCCTGATTATGATTATCTTATAATAACTGCAAATGGATATTATGATTTTATGGAATGGTTAAAATATTACTTAGAAGGTTTAGGACATCACGTTATTATTGCAAAATTAGACCAGATTACAAATGGATATACTGCTTTAGGTATTTATCATTTCATTAATGAAACATATGATATTCATCATATTAATTATGTGCTTATTGCTGGAGATGTTCCTGATACATTTGGAACTGAGCCATTCAATCCATTATATATGGTTCCATTTCCATACTGGTTATTTGCAGATAATTGGGATGGACAAGAACCAACACTTTATGCACCCTCTGATGTTTGTTATGCGTGCCTTGGCAATGCTGACCCCCCACTTGATATGCCCCCACTTATGGATGGTTGGTGGAAGTTATCTGACTGGTATCCAGATTTATATGTAGGAAGGTTGACTGCTAATGATGTTTACGATATGGCACAACAGGTAGATAAAATAATTGACTATGAGTATGGATTTGATAAGAGTTCTACAAAATTAGATTCAACACCAAAGATGGATTCAACCCCATGGTATGATACAATGGTCTTTGTTGCTCATAAAACTTATGAAACAGGATATTATCCCTATCCTTTTAAAGACGATAAGGGTGGCAATAATATAGGTGGAATTGAAGATAATGACAACTATGATATTCCTATCACTTCAACAATACATGAATGCTGGGGTGATAATCTAAATATGACAAATGATATTGTTATGGATTACATAGAAGAGGGCTGTAATATTGTTAACTACTGGGGTCATGGTGGAGTTACGTGTTGGCATACATGGGCTGAAACTGAAGATAGTTATCCAGACCCTAATAATCCTGGAGATAACTGCACATCTTTTTATGGATTTATTCATGTAAAAGACCTATCCAATGAACACTACGTTGTAGCATTTAATATTGGCTGTTCTATGGCATGCATTGACTTTCATTGGGGTTATCCACCAAATTATGATGGTGAAACACTCTGTGATTACTGGATGAGAATCCCTGAGAACCAAATGCGCGTAATGGAGCAGTTGCTACAAATGGTGCAACAAGAAGAGGATACTTTGATGGAGGTAAAGAGTTTGATGCTGATTTATTTAAGGTAATGTATGGTATAAAGGGTGATGGTCTTTTTCCATTTCCACCAGAGCAAGTAAATCTATTAGGTTTGATTCATTATGGCGCATTAACTTTAGCATTTAATCAATTAACTGACCCAAACTACCCTGATACTATACCTATGGCTTTACGCAGAATATATATACATATTCTCCTTGGTGAGCCAGCAATGAGAATTAGAAATAAGAATACAGAGGAACATAAAATCAGTATGAACAGACCTGAAAAACTATTAGAAGAAAAAGCACCAGAGGTAACAATATATCCCAATCCTTCATCTGGAATATTCACTCTGAAATACAAAGGTGATATTTCAGAATTGAATGATATAAAGATATATGACATCTCTGGTAGATTGGTAAAGAGTATTAATATATCTACAAGTTATACAGAAGCATTGAGTATAAATGATAATACATCAGTGAGAGAGATAGTATTGGATGTAAGCGATATTAAAGATGGTTTATACATCATTGGAGTAGGCGATAAAGTATATAAGAAATTACTTTTATTAAGATAGAAGATTTTTATGAAAATCAAATTACTAACTAATATTTTTATTTTAATATGTAAATATTATTTATTGGAACGGAGAATTATATGAGAGTTATTTTTTATATATTATTAATAATTTTAATTTGCACAGGTTATAGTTTATCACCTGAATGGCATTACTATATTTTAGATAAAACACCTACTGGTATAAGTAATAGTATTGTTTTAGATTCAAATGATAAACCTTATATTTTATTTTATTATGATGGGGGTCATGCTTTAACGCTTGCACATTGGGTAGGATATAAATGGATATATGAACCCATTTCATCTTATGAGCATTATGGTAATGCTCTTTCAATGGCAATTGATAAAAATGATAATCTGTATGCTGCATTTATAGATACTGTCACGTGGGATTTAATGTATGGTTATAAGAATGATGAAGGTTGGTCTATATATAGAGTTGACGAAGATGATGAAACCATTGGTAATTCAATTGCAGTTGATAGTAAGGGTTATCCACATATTGCCTATTGTCGAGCATATAATAATGAAGATAATACAGAACTCAGATATGCATATTTTGATGGTAAAGAGTGGAATATTGAGGTCGTAGATAATGAATATCAAGAAGAAGGATGTTTTTGTTCTCTTGCGCTTGACTTAAATGACTATCCCCATATTTCATATATGGAATATGTTCCAAACTCAGGTTGGAATTTGAAATATGCAAGATGGGATGGCACAAAATGGATAAAAGAATTGATAAGTGCTGAAAGTTATAGTTTTGGTCATTTTAATACTGATATTGTAATTGATTCAAATAATAAACCACATATCGTATATCGTGGTGGATCTGGTTATAAGTATCTTTATTATTTATATTTTGATGGTTCATCATGGCATAAAGAAGTGGTAGATTTATGTTTTGGGGGATTATCATTAACATTAGATAGTAATGAATATCCCTGTATTGCATATTTAAGTACTCTTTATATTAAATACGCTCATTGGGATGGTTCAAAATGGATAATAGAAAATGCTAAAAGAGGTTCAGGCCTTGGCCAACTTCAAATTTCACTTGCTCTTGATTCAAGTGACTATCCCCATATAACCTGTGATAATTTTTTTAGTGAACCCTGGTCAATCTGGTATATCTGGTATGGTGAACCACTAGTTGGCATCAACCTTACATCATTCTCCGCGACGCCATCTGGTAGGACAGTCGTCCTCGACTGGGCAATCTCAACTGATGAGGACATATCGGGCTTCAACCTCTACCGCAGAACTACCCCACCTGGGGTAATTCATGAATTACCCATACAATATCCAACTGTAGGGGCAATTCACGAACTGTCCACACCCGTATATACCTTATCACCCGTAGGGGAGAATGCGCATTCTCCCCTACAAATAAGAGATGACTTACAATGGACAAAGATAAACACATCGCTCATCACAGGCACAAATCCGTATTCATATACCGATAGAACTGTTATCCCCGATACCACATATGAATACAAACTTGAAGCAGTCATCTCTGATAGGTCAGAGACGCTTGGCACAACTACTGGCAGGTCCCAGAACCCATCATCTTTTGAGATAATAAGCATCTATCCTAATCCATCATCTGGAGTATTTACATTGAAATACAAGGGTGATACCTCAGAATTGAATGATATAAAGATATATGACATATCTGGAAGATTGGTAAAAAGGATTGAATGCCTAAGTAGTGATATAAATTCTGTTAACATTAACGATAACACCTCAGAAAAGGAGATTCAATTAGACCTTAAAGCACTGAATAATGGTATTTATATCTTGTCTGTTGATAAGGAGGTTTATAAGAATATACTGATATGTAAATAGAATATTTCTTTATAAATTTTATAAAGATTTAAAAAATATAAGTGTGATTTATGTTATGCAGAATAATATAATAATTGTTGTGTTTATCCTAATAATTATAGCATTTTATACTAATGAACTTTACGCTGATAGCTGGCATATTGAGGTTGTTGATAATTCTGAAAGGGTTGGTGGTGGTAATTCAATTGCTATTGATAGTAAAGGTTATCCACATATTTCCTATTATGATTGGATATCGGATTATCCTGAAAAAGATTTTAAGTATGCATACTGGGATGGAGAAAAATGGAACATAGAGGTTTTTTATAGTCTTGAATCATATCTTTTAATGGAAACTTCAATTGCACTTGATTCAAATGACCATCCATATATTGCTTATTATGATTACCTGAGTATATACCTTAAATGTGCTCACTTTGATGGACAAAAATGGAATATTGAATATGTTGGAAGTGGAAGTTTTATTGGGGCACCATCAATTGTAATAGATGATAATGATAATCCCCATATTGCATACACTGATTATATGCATACTTATTTGAAGTATGCTTACTGGACAGGAATTAAATGGAATATAGAAACCGTAGGTCAAGATAAGTATGTATCAGGGAGTGTTTCACTCGCTTTAGATTCAAAGGGATTACCACATATTGCATATAGTGATTATGAATTACATTATATAAGATATGCATATTTTGATGGTAATAACTGGAACACAGAAGTAATTGAAACAAATTCATCTATGTATAGTGGATATGCAATTGTGATTGATTCTTATGATAATCCTTATATGTTATATGGCTCATGTGGTTCTGATTTTGCTTTAACATGTGCGAAATGGAATGGCAAAGAGTGGACAAAAGATATAGTAGATAAGAATGCTGATTTTGTCTCAAATAGAGGTATAGTCCTTAATTCTGACGGTAATCCGTGTATTACCTATTTTAATTGGGATACTCACTATCTTAAATATGCAAAATGGGATGGAAATAAATGGAATATAGAGGTTGTAGATGATAAAAGCAATGTTGATTTTTCTTCAATTGCACTTGATAGTCATAATAATCCACATATTGCTTATTCGGACTATTCACCTAACTATGACCTAAAATATGCCTGGTATGGCACATATCCCGGTATTGACCTCACATCATTCTCCGTAAAGGCCAATAATAACGCTATCACCCTCAACTGGTCTGTATCAACAGATGAAGATATATCGGGCTTCAACCTCTACCGCCGAATTGCCACCCCAACTAGTGTATCCCCCGTAAGGGAGCTTGCCCCAAAGGGCATGCCCGGGGGGATTGCGCAATCTCCCTTACAAACGATAACCATAGGCGAGGGGACATATCCTCTCATAGATTTGGACACACAGTGGACAAAGATAAACACATCCCTTATCACAGGCACAAACCCGTATTCATATACAGACAGAACAGTTGAACCCGAGACAACATACGAATACAAACTTGAGGCGGTCGTCTCTGACAGAAATGAGATGCTTGGCACAACATCTGCAACATCCGGCAATAGTACACCATCGCCATTTGAGATAACAAGAATATATCCTACACCAGCAGATGACAGAATAAGCATTGATATTGTCATACCAGAACAGACGGATATTGACATATCAATATATGACATCACGGGAAGGAAGGTCGCAACAGTTGTGAGCGGGTTATATAATCCGGGTGAATACACGATGTTATCTGATGTCTCTGGTCTTATAAATGGTGTGTATATTGTGAGGATGACAGCGGATAAATTTAGTGCATCAAAAAATTTTATTGTGGCAAGATGACACTATATGGCAAGGCATGCCTTGTCTTATTATTGTAGTGACCCAATTTATATTGGGTCGTATATATTAATAATTTCCGTCCCATCATAAGATGGGACGCTTTTACACTTGGAATTGTAACAATAGGAAAGTATTATCTACCCTTAATTATCTTGATGAGTTCACTGCATTCACCGCTTCCGAGTTCCTCGCCTTTCTTCAGCATCTCAATCGCATCATCTTGCCTTTCAAGTATGTCTAATACTCTGCCAGCATTAAAGTAGCCAGCAGGATTTTCTGGTCTTAATTCTATCGCCTTCTTGAAATCTGAGAGCGCATCTTCATATCTCTTAATATATGTGTAGATCACACCCCTGTTGAGAAGTGCCTGGAAGTAGTTTGGGTCAATTGATAACGCTTTGTTTGCCATCTCAAGCGCAATATCGTTATTATCCTCCCTCAGGTAATAATACGCAAGATTGTTATAGGGAATTGGAATATTCGGGTCAATATCAATTGCCCTTTCAAAGTATGTCTTCGCCTCGTCAAGAAGGTCAAGGTGAACGCAGGCATTTCCCCAGTTTATCCAGTATATCGCATTCTTCGGTGATAGTTCTGTTGCCCTCGCGTAGTCCCTTGACGCCTCTTCATACCAGCCGAGGTATTCAAACAGGAAACCCCGGGTATTATATACCTCACCCTTATCAGGGAACTTTGATATTGCTCTGTCAAGAAGGTCAAGTGCTTCCTGTGTTCTTCCAGCATATTTGAGGGCAGTTGTCAGGTTTATATATATCCCAAGAATGTCGTCTCTCATTTCAAGCGCTTCTGTTAGAGCAAGAATTGCATCTTCAAATTTGCCAAGGCGGTTATAACAGACACCAAGGTTTATATATAAAGCATAGCCATGATAACCCTCTTCCTCAGCCCTCAGGAATGCCTTAAGCGCATCATTATTAAGTCCCATCTGAAGATATAGTGACCCGATGAGAAAGATATCATCGGGGGTTATTTTCTTGGTTTTCTCAGCCCTTTTCAGTGTCTCGTATGCTTCTTTAAGGTTGCCTGACTTTAACTTTTCCTGAAACTCATCAATAAATTTCAACTCTTTTTATCCTACCTGAAATTATGGAAATAAAACGACCTTGCCGACCTTCTTTGGAACCTCAAGCATCAGTTCAAAGCCCTTGGCGAACTCATCAAGTGGGAACTTGTGTGTAATGACAGGTGTTACATCAAGCCGTTTTGATGAGAGAAGATTTCTCACCTTGCACCATGTGTCATACATTAACCTGCCATTTATACCGTAAACAGTTGAGCCCTTGAATACAAGTGCATTATTGTAATCTAGCGTAATCTCTCCTGGAAGGATACCAAAGGCGCTTACTCTTCCGCCTTTTCTCACAACACTGAATGTGTCAGAGACCGCTTTATTAACACCTGCCATCTCAACTGCTATGTCCACCTTCTCACCGCCATTTGCGTCTATAACCGCCTTTGCGACATCTTCTACCTCTGTGAGGTTTATTGTAATATCGGCGCCCATTTTCTTCGCAATATCAAGGCAGAACGGCATCATGCCAACAGTTATTATCTTTGTGGCACCCGCGGTTTTCGCCACACCTGTTGCGAAGAGACCTATTGGACCATCGCCAAATATCGCTATGCTCTGTCCGAAGACATCTGTGACTGTCGTTGCATAGACAGCATTGCCGAGGGGTTCCTGAATGCTCGCAATCTCAGGCGGTATTGACCTGTCATTTACCCATGCTACACTCTCCGGAACAGTTATATATTCAGCAAATGAACCATCTCTGTCAACGCCGAGTATCTTTAAGTTCTCGCATATATGGAACTGTCCGACAAGGCACGCCTTACATTGATAACAGGGTATGTGTGTCTCAGCAGAAATGTAGTCACCGACCTTGATATTCTTAACACAACTACCTTTCTCAACAACTTCGCCAGCGAACTCATGACCGAGAATCTGGGGTATTGTCTTTATCCTCCCTTGTGCCCATGCGTTCCACTCATAGATATGGACATCAGTTCCACAGATTGATGTTGCTTTAACTTTAACGAGCACCTCATCAGATGCTGGTTCTGGTATTGGTGCTTCCTCAAGAACAGCCCCAAACTCACCCTTCTTCTTAATAACTGCTTTCATCTTCTCTGGCATAACATGAAACCTCACTTTTATAAGAACTTAAAATATTTTTTAGAGTATAACAGAAATTAGATTCTATTTGAATATATGAAAAAAGCCCCCAGAATTTGGGGGCTAAACTGGGAACGACGAATGCTTAAGATGGCTGGTTGAAACTCTTAAGTTTGAAATCATAATTATAAGATGGGTCTTCAGGGTCAGTATATAGGTCTCTAACCCATCCTTTGCCACTATTAAACCATACTATATCTGACTGACTGTCTTCAATCTTGTATGATATTTTTAGAGATGTGAACTCTCCAGCAGGGGTCTGCACTTTTTCTTCCACCTCTACTTTGGCACTCCAGTTATATCCTCCACTTGTCCATGACCAAGTATCATTGACCTTTATTGGATAATGCAATAGTTCCCATCTGTCATCTGAATCAAGGTCAAAATACAGAGTTACTCCACTGGTAGTTACTTTTAGATATACATCCCAGGTTTGGTCTCCTGATGTGACATTTATTATCTGCACCTCACCTGCTGTGCTATGATTGATTGTTCCATTTAGTTTGTAAGTAATGTCATAATAGTTTCCATAATCATCAGTGAAAGTCCATACTGTCTGGTCTTTGTTGGGGAAGTAGTTAGTTCCGCCTCCACCACCTGTTTTCTCACAGGCGATTAGTAATATACTCAAAATCGCAAGTGCTGTAAGAAAATACGTTAATCTTTTCATTTATAAAACCTCCTATTAAAAATATAGGTTATTCTAATAATTAATGTTTATATGAGCAACAATAATTTTTTCTTATAAATAATTTTTATAAGAGCCATAACATAGTCATAAAGGCGCAGGCAAGGGTTATTGCGAGTGAAATCCATATCACTGTTTTTATAACATGCGCCTCTTCACCAATGCGGTCTATCGCCGCCGCTGCGTTCTGTAGTTTTGCTGGTGATATGACACTGGCAAGTCCACCTCCAATTCCTGATGCTGCCGCTATAAGGAGACCAGCCCTGATATAGACATTTCCCCACAGGTGAGATGCTGTCTCAAGGTGAAACTTCGTGAGCATCGCTATTGCTGATGTCTCGCTTCCAGATATGAAGCCACCCAAGAGCCCAAGAAAGGGTGATACAAACCCATATAACCTGCCGAATAGTGATGCAGAGCCATTTGCCAGGACCGAGACGATATTGTATTCACTGCCATTAAATTTCCAACCAGTTCCATAGCCAGACCAGTTCATCACATAGGCGATTGCGAAAAATATCCCTGCAGAGAAGACAGGTCTTGGTGCTCTCTTAATCCATCTTGGAATTGAGCCAAAAATGTGCTTAATTCCACCCTTATAAAATGGTGCCGATATGAGGGTGCTTATGAGAACCCACCAGTATGCCTGCCAGAATAGGCGGACAGGTATTGGCTTGTCAATTGGTATTACTGCAATGGACATAGACATACGTTTGAAAAATGTGTCAAAGATGGGTCCTGGAATGTTAACCAATACTGCGAAGAATACAAGGAAGAGCCATGGGACAAACGCCTTCCAGAGGGGCATACTTTTCTTGACCAATTTATCTTTTTCTGAAAGGGAAGATGTGTCATAAACCTTCCTGCCACGGATTTTCAGATATATGGTCATAATGAGTATTACTGTTATTCCTGCACCAACGCCTGTTAGAAGTGTTAGATGCGCGATGTTCATAAGTATTGCGGTGAAGCCAGCGGTAAGACCTGTTATAAGTGCGGGTAGGATGCCACGCCAGATGAGTCGCCATCTCCCGACAATATAGAGCATACCGAAGGCAATAAGCGAACTTAGCACCGGCATATATCTTGAGAAGATTGCGCCTGCCTCATCAATACTTATACCTGTGAACTGTGTGAATATGACTACTGGAATTCCAAGGAGGGCATAAGTGCATAATGCATCATAACCGATTGCTGGCAGGGCGATTGACACAAACGATGAGTAGCCAAGAGCGAGCATAATTGGCGGAAGTATTGAAACGGGGGTTGCACCAAGCGCCGTCATAAGCGTTCCAAAACCGATATTGATCATCATTATCTGGACCACTTTGTCTTCAGTTGAAATTGACTTTAGAAAGACGACAAGGCGTGAGATAGCACCAACCCTCTCCATATAGGTTATCTGAAACAGACTTGTCGCAACCATCAAACTTATGGGGAATGATGATACAAGACCTGCGAGTGATGATGTGAGTGTGACTGACAGTGCGGTTTTGAAGTAGAATATTGCAACAATCAGTATAATAAGCCAGCCGAGAATTCCCGATATATCCGCCGGTCTCTTAAAAAATGCAAGTAGTATAAATATTACGATTATGGGAATAAGGGAAAGGAATACAGCCAAAGTATATCCTCCTTTTAAAAAAGTTTTTGTTATTTTAAGTAGATTTTAATAGATAAACACCATTTTTATAATATAAAAATTTTCAGAAGATAATGCTTGGTGAATTGGATTTATATGTTAAAGAATATTTTAGATAGAAAAAAATAATTATAATTTACTTTTACTTATTATGCTTTAAATAATTTATAATTGGTTATAATTAAATAGTAATTTTAGTAGGAAGTTTTGAAAATTTTATTAAAGAGATTGTAGAAATGAGTTGTTTTAAATATATTAGAGGCATTATTTTTTGTCTGTCTGTCTGTATAGTGTTTTCTTCACTTGCGTTCTCTATTCCAACATGGATTACAATTGACTCCTCCTATCCTGAAGGAAGTCCTCCTGTAATACATATTGAAGAGTATTCAGACAACTATACAATATACAAAGTCAAGATACCCGGTTTTTACTGCGAGAATGTCTTTGAAGTTGGACAGACATTTCAGAAGATATGGGTTCCTGTTTATGGAACAAAGATGGAGATAGGTAAGCCAGAACTACCAGCAGTGAGAGGTCTATTGGGCTATCCACCAATGAAGGACTCATCGAGTATTCAGGTTATAAGTTCAGATTGGATTGACTTTGAAAATTATCTTATATATCCTCACCAGTTATCAAGACCACTTGAGGAACAACAACCATTATTTGAGTGGGACCAGAGTTTCTACGATAAGGATATCTGGTATCCAGGTGACTATGTCTGTTTATCTGATGAGGGTAAACTGAGAGATGTAATTGTAGTGAACAATCACATCCAGTCATTTCAGTATAATCCATTGTTTAGACATTTAAGAGTAGCAAGCAATATGGAAATTAGAGTTGATTATGGACTTTCAGTGAAGGAAAACAAAAAATTCTTTAATAATATGGGGGTTAGTGGAATAGAATCGCATCCTGACTTTTTGCCATTATACAATTCTTTAATATGGAATTCAAACCAGTTAAATCCATCACCTATGAAATCAGGAATTGATTATCTGATTATCACAGGTAATTCTTATTATGATGAACTGACACCACTTGTAAAGTTATTAACAGATAGGGGATATTCAGTTGATGTTGTAAAGATGAGTGATATACCAGAAGGAACTTCAGCACTATCTATATATCATTATATAAAATATAGATGCAAACAGGGTAATATTGTTTATGTGCTATTAGTTGGTGATGTTCAGGACAACTGGGGTAGTGAAACATTTGACCCAAATACAATGGTTCCAACTCCATATTGGATATTTTGTAATGATGATAATGCTGGTGAAGAAGGTAAGCCACTTTTTTCTCCTTCAGATGTGTGTTATGCATGCCTTGATAACTATGACCCACCTGTAATGTCCGTTCCTCCATCAAAAGAATGGACGGCTTGGTGGGAGGGTTTTGATATGTATCCAGATATATATGTAGGTAGATTGACAGCAGATAATATTGAACAAGTTAATATTCAGGTAAATAAGATAAACACTTATGAAAGACATCTTGATAATATTAATAATTCAGATTCAAATCCCTGGTATAATACTATGCTTTTTATTGCACATAATGGTCTACAAGACGACGATGAATTTAGAATAGAGAAGGAACAGGTCTGGAATGGTAGTTATGATATTTCATTTAAAGATAATGTAAAATTCATATATGGTAGAATAAATGATGATAATAATGATAATGATACAATTATATCAGTTATAAATCAGGGATGTAATATAGTAAACTACTTTGGTCATGGTTATCCAAGTAAATGGTTAGAATGGGCAGTTCATCCAGACGATTGGGGACTTAAATCATTTTTTGGAAATCCTCATATTATAAATTTACAAAATGAGCATTATTTAGTTGTTTTCAATATTGGTTGTTCTATGGCTTGTATTGACTGGCATCATGGTTATGAACCAACAGGTGATACTCTATGTGATTACTGGATGAGATTGCCTTCAAGCCAATCACCACCATATCATGGCGCAGTAGCAACTATTGGAGCAACAAGAACTACCTTTGGAGATGTAAACTTTGTATATGACAGAGCAATATTTCAAACAATGTTTGGTTTTCCAGGTGATGGTGATTCATATGTTAAGCCATTCAATAAATTGGGTGGTGTTACTTATGGTGCAATAACCCGGTCGTTTATAATATTAAATGACCAAAATTCTTGGCTTCCTAATATTTTAAGTAAATTATATATTTATATTCTTCTTGGGGAACCATCTATGGAGATAAGAAATTATTGGACAGAAAATGGAGGAGGAAGAATAGGCATCACACTCACATCATTCACGGCAAAGCCAAATAATAATGCCATCACCCTCAACTGGTCTGTCTCAACAGATGAAGATATATCTGGCTTCAACCTCTACCGCAGAACTACCCCACCAGAGGCAATTCATGAATTGCCCCTACAATATCCACCTGTAGGGACAGCCTGCCCTGCCGAACAGGCCAGGGATTACAATCTGTCCAAAACAGTATCCACCATATCACCTGTAGAGGCAGTTTACGAACTACCCACAACCGTAAGCGAGGATGATAATCCTCGCATGAATGACAACACACAATGGACAAAGGTGAATGCATCCCTAATAACAGGAACAAACCCATATTCTTATACAGACAAAAATGTTGAGTCAGAGAGACAATATGAATATAAACTTGAGGCGGTTGTTTCAGACAGACAAGAGACACTTGGAACAACAAAGGTGACATCTGGTAATGAAACACCATCTTCGTTTGAGATATCAAGAATATATCCTACACCAGCGTCTTCTCAAATAAGTATTGATGTCATGATACCATCGAAGGTGGATATTGACATATCAATATATGATATCACAGGAAGGAAAGTGAGCACTGTAATACGCGGTCAATACAATTCAGGTGAATATACACTGACATCGGATATATCAGGACTTACAAATGGTTTGTATATCGTGAGGATGACAACAGAAGGATTATCTGCGAGTAAGAATTTTGTTATTGTAAAATAAATAAGGGGGGTTTATCTATTGATATAGAGATTCTTCGCAACGCTTCAGAATGATATACAATCAATATATCTTATATTTTTCAAGGATTTCATCAGTTAGTGGAGGGATGCTTCCCTCAGCAAGTTTTCGCATCTGGTCATAGTCAAGGCGAAACATAGGTTTCTTGGTTGTGCCATAGCATATAAAGGCAATACTGCCCCTGCCCTCACTATCAGGAAATAGCGCTATTACCCTTCCCCTGTATTTATCTGTGTATTCCCTTGTAAGTCGCATCTGGCATATAACCTCAAGGTCGCTATTAAATCCGATTGTGCCAAACAATCTTACCATGTCTAAACCCAGACCTGTTATCTCACAATTTTTTATCTTTAACCTGCTTTCACTCAATGAGAAGCTTCCGTTCAGTTTATATATATTTACATCACCTGTAAAGGCGAGTCCGCTCCAGTCAGAAAACCTATCAAGGACTGTAAGATTACCTGCCCTGAAACCCCTTGATAGAATACTGCCACTTCCAGTTATCGTTTGCTTTACTTCTCCTTTTGTCGTCCCCTTGCCATTGAAATTTACATAGAAATCAGTTATTCCACCGGTTATTACATCTTTGTATTCAGTTGTGTCTTTTAGATATGTGCCTACATCAACTCCCTTGCCTGATAGAGTGACGCTGTAGGCACCATCAGGAACTGCTATCTCTACTGTTCCATCAATTTTGCCATTATATGCCCTCATACTCATATCAGAAATTCTTATTGTGTTCTTACTGAATAGGACATTCATGCTGAGGTCTTCTGCGGTAAAATCCTTTGCCTTAAACCTTCTGATATTTATGCTTCCTTTTAGTGTGAAGTTGTAATCACCCTTTGGCTTTGTTCCTGAAAGACCCTTGCGCATTAACTGGTCAAGGTCAAGCGATTCTATATCAAGGGTGAACTCAATCGTTGGCTCTATAAAACCCTTGAGCTTCCCACTTGCTTTTATATTTGCACTGCCAAGCATTCCACTTACAGATATGAGTTCTGCCTCCCTTCCCTTTAATAATAATGACCCTGATGTTACTTTTATTCTCTGGCTTATCGGGGGGAGTGCAAAACTGCCTGTGATATTGTCCAATCGGCCATCAACGGATGGTAACACATCACCGGACACATCACCTTCTATTAGCGTCTTCACATCTCCCGTGCCCTCGCATTGCCATTCTCCTGGCGCTTTCATAAGTGCACTCACAAGTCCTAGGTCAATATGCCCATCAACGCTCAATGAATAGGTCGGCTCTTCACCGAATATTACCTCACCATAACCAGAAAGACCCTTTCCATCTGACATACCCTTAATGTCGTTGATAACAATGCCCCTGTCTGAAATCTCTGATTTAAATGAGATTTTGTTCATATTCCCTTTGTGACCAGAGACAGATAGGGCGTTTATTGTCCCATCTGTCAAACTCATATTACCGTTTATATGAAGATTGCTTATTCCACCCTCCCTGCTTAATAAAAGGTCGGTATTCAGAAGTGCGTTTATCTTTCCGTTGCATCCAACTCTCCCTAGTATTCCAAACCTTCTTGGAGACAATATGTTCATAAAATCGCCAAGTGAGCCATCTTCAATTTTATTCCTGATAGAGAGTTTCCAGCCATTTTCGGTCTTTGAACCCATTCCATCTATCTCAATAGAACTTCCTTCGATAATGAATGTTGACTCTGAAAATTCAATGGTTCTGTCTTGCCTATTATAAACTGCATTAATTGCCAATCTGCCTTTGAATGGAATTATGGGTGTCTCTTCACTGCCAGAGGGAAGATAGGAAAGGAAACTCCATCTCATGCTGGATTCCAGTAAATAATTTGTGCCCCGCTTTCTCAATTCCAGGTCTCCGTATAGATTTTCAAATATGATGTCTCCTTTTATAACTCCATCTATTTCAAACTTTGAGTTCTCAAGTTTGATTTTCACCTTCTCAGGAAGCGGGAGCGATTTCTCTTTTCTTTCAATGCCGACAATTGCCATATTGCCTGACTCATTATAAGAGGTTTTAATCTGTGCTTTTCGCATAACTATCTCTTTTATCTTCATGCGAAATATTAATAGGTTTGATATGCCGGGTTTTATTACTATCTCAACTGCGCTAAAGGCACCATCTTTTTCGGGGTCTGATATGAAATTCTCAATGACAAATGATGGAGTAGGGAATAAGTCAATATGAGCCCCGCTTATTACCGATGACTTATTGATGGTTGACTTTATATATATGTTTAATATTTGAAGCATACGCTCGTCATTGAAGGCGATTTTAAGTGATATATATGGAATTGAGAATAGAACTGATAAGCAGATGATGCTGGTTATAACGATGATTGCAATTTTTATAGATTGTCTCATTTATTATTTATTCTTCAATCTGTCAATATGCTCTCTTAGGAGTTTCTGGACGACCTTCGGGTCAGCACTGCCCTTGCTCTTCTTCATGACCTCACCTGTGAGTTTTCCCATCGCTTGCTCCTTGCCTTTAAGTATTGTGGCAATAACATCAGGATTCTTTTTGATGACTTCCTCTACAATCTTTCCAATAACTTCTTCGTCGCTTACACGCGCAATGCCCATCTCTTCTATAATCTTCTCTGGACTGTCTTCACTTTCCCACATTCGCAATAATACATCCTTGCCCGCACTGGCGCTTATCTTACCCTCATCTACCGCTTTCACAAGTCCTGCGAAGTCCTCTGGCTTTACAAGAATATCGCTATAGTCCACACTCTTCTTCTGTGCTATTGAATTCAGTTCGCCTATAATCCAGTTCACAACTGTCTTTATATTGCCGTAGTGTTTTCTCACATAATCGAAGTATGCATATAACCATGGTCTCTCTACGAGCGTCGTTGCCTCCTGATTACCGATACCTGCCTCTTTCAGTATATTCATTCTCTCAATCGGAACTGATGGCAGCTTTGCTTTTATCTCATCAAGCAATGCCTTATCTATTACAATTGGGGGAATGTCGGGCTCGGGAAAGTAGCGGTAGTCGGCGGTCTCCTCCTTACCACGCATTGATATAGTCACCTCTTTTTGCTCATCCCACAGGCGTGTCTCCTGCGCCACCTTCTTACCACTCATAAGCAGTTTACTCTGCCTTTTTGCCTCATATTCAAGCGATAGGCGGACTGCCCTCAGTGAGTTCAGGTTCTTAATCTCAACCTTTGTGCCAATATCTTCACCCATCTTGCTTACAGATATGTTCGTATCGCACCTCAAACTGCCCTCCTCCATATTGCAGGTTGAGACGCCGAGCGTTAGCATCATAGTCCTCAGAGCGCGGATGTAGAAATATGCTTCCATTGGCTCTACCTGCATTGGCTCTGTCACTATCTCCATAAGGGGGACACCCGCTCTATTGAAATCAAGCAACGATGATGTCTCTGTGTGAATTATCTTGGCAGTATCCTCCTCAAGGTGGACCCTGCGGATGAGCCAGCGGGCGGGTCTTGTCCAGTCGTCACCGATATAGAAGTCAAGGAAGCCATCTTCACTGAGGGGGATGTTATATTGTGATATCTGGAAGTTCTTTGGAAGGTCGGGATAGAAGTAGTTCTTCCTGTCGTATCTTGTGTTCATATTGATTTTGCAGTTGAGGGCAAGCGATGCCATCATGGCATATTTAATCACCTTTCTGTTTGGCATGGGAAGAGAGCCGGGGTGACCGAGGCAGATGGGGCAGGTGAGCGTGTTCGGCTCTGCACCAAAGATATTAGGGCATGAGCAGAACGCCTTTGTCTTTGTTGATAGTTGGAGGTGGACCTCAATTCCAATTGTTGTAGCAAAGTCATCCATATTATATTACTGAGAATTATTATATTATAATGAGGTATTGTCAAGGTTGGCGAGAGAAGATGTAATCAAAGAGCATCCAGAGTTCGCGCACACGAGGATTGTCCCCGACCATCTTCACATGAGGTGCAAAAAGCCATAGGTAAGCAATAGTTTTTGAAATTTATGAGAAGATTTATATTTGGAATTTTATTGATTATCCTTCTATTTCAGTTCTCCCATGCTGGTTTTCTTCATTCCTGGGGTGTTAAGTTTGGTCTTAATATAGGTTATAGAAAGTTTGATGATTGGGGTTCTTTACTTACCGACAAGGATAAGAATATTGGATTTAACGCGGTTTTCTTTTTAGAATTAATAGATATTGATAATTTAAATTTGTTAACAGAGGTTCAATATAAGATGCTTAGAATGAATGAAAGGTATTTTGGAAATTCTGACAGTCCTGATGTTGAAGTATGGAATTTAAATGGTCTCGACTATCTATCATTTCCTATATTGTTGAAAATAGGGTATCCTATTAAAAATATAATACCTTTTCTGTGTAGTGGTCCAAGGTTAGATATGCTTCTTAAAGTCCATTATGATAAATTGGAGCATTTTAATAGAGATTTGGCTGATGAATTCAAAAGGGTTGTATTTGGATTTGATATTGGTGGTGGAATTAAAATCAAAATTGGTGAAAATTTGTGTATAACTCCTGAATTTAGATTTTGTATTGATATAACAAAGTCCAAAGGTATATATCATGACTCTGCTTCTAATAGGGCGTATTTATTCATGTTGGGATTTAACCTGTAATATAGAGAATATATGATGAAGATTAAATTTTTAGTGGTTATTATCTTATCAATCTTTGTTTCAGCTCAAGCAAAATTTATAAATTCTTATGGTTTCAAATCGGGAGTAAACCTTGGTTATAGAGATTTTGAATCAGTAGGATTCTTGCAAGATGAGAGTAAAAGATTGGGTTTTAATATTTGTTTTTATATAGAGATGATTAACAATAGATATTTTAATATTTTGACTGAAGTTCATTATAAACTGATAAAACCTTATGAATATAATAGTTATAAGAAACAGAGAGAAAAGGAAATGGTGGTTATTTGGGAACTTGAGAGATTGGATTATTTATCGTTTCCATTGTTGATTAAAATTGGATATCCATTAAAACATATGAGGTTATATTACATATTTGGTCCAAGATTAGATGTCTTTGTAGATGCAAGGTGTTTAAATTCAGAAGGAAAAATTTCAAATCCAGAGAATGAATTTGGGAGGTTTACCTTTGGGTTTGATTTTGGTGGGGGTATTAATGTGTTTTTCTATAAGATTATCTTAATCTCACCTGAAATAAGGTTTAGTTTTGATTTTACACATTCAAAGGGTTATTATTATCCTCCTGGAAGAAACAGGGCTTATTTATTTATGATAGGTCTTGGATTTTAGTCACAAATTTTATAAATATTGATTATAATATTTATATGGATGAGAATTTAGAGACTCAGAATATAGAATACAAATCCAGTTGGAGAGATGAATATTTAGATATAATCTCTTCATTTGCTAATACTAATGGTGGAGAACTTATAATTGGGGCTGATGATAATGGTAAAGTTTTAGGAATTAGAAATGCAAAAAAGTTGTTGGTTGATATTCCTAATAAAATAATAAATAAATTAAGTATTACACCATCGGTTGATATTAGAAATATTAATAATAAGGAAATTATCATTATTAAGATTAATAAATCTATTATTCCAATATCATTTGAAGGGAAATATTTTGTAAGAAGTGGTAGTAGAAAGAAAGAATTGACAAATATTGAATTAGCAAATTTTTTACTTAGAAAATTAGGAAAAACTTGGGATGAATATATTGAAGAAAGAGTAGGATTAGATGATATTAAAACCACTACAGTTGATAAATTTAAAGAATATTCTTATGAAAGAATACCATCTATTATAAAAGATAGAGATATAAACAATATATTTGAAAGATTAAATCTTTTAGATAATGGCAGATTAAAAAGAGCTGCCATTTTATTATTTGCTAAGAATCCACAGAAATTTTATATTAATTCAAGTATAAGAATTGGTAAGTTTAAAACTGAGACAGAAATTTTAACGAATGATATTGTTGAAGGTAATCTTTTTGAACAATTAGAAAATTGTCTTGAGATTCTTAGAACAAAATATTTAACAAGTGAAATTAAGTTTGAGGGAATTCATAGAAAAGAATTTCTTGAATATCCATTTGAAGCTTTAAGGGAAGCAATTATTAATGCGTTAGTTCATAGAGATTATCTTGGAACATCAAGCATACAAGTTAGGATTTATCCAGATAAACTTGTAATAATGAATGATGGTGTGTTGCCACCTGAAGTGCCTATTAATAAGTTAAGAACAGAACATGTATCAAAACCTGGGAATGTTTTGTTAGCAAATGTTTTTAATATTGCAGGTTTTATAGAAAAGTGGGGTATGGGAACCTTAAAAATGATTGAAAGTTGTAAATTGCAAGGTCTTCCAGAGCCAGATTTTATTGAGGAGTCAGGAGTATTTAAAGTTATACTTTATAAAGATATATATACAATAAAGAGTTTGCAAAAATTAGGATTAAGTGAAAGACAGATCGAAGCTGTAATGTATACAAAGGATAGAGGAAAGATAACAAATAAAGAATATCGCAAATTGAACAATCTTTCAGATGAAGGTGCAAGAATTGACTTAAAAATACTTGTTGATAAAGGTATTTTTTCTCAAAAAGGAAGTGGTAGAAACATACATTATATTCTCAAAAAACTTGGCGATTGATTGGTATTTACTTGGCGATGTTGGTGATTATTTGGTGATTAATATATAAAAACCTTTTGTATCTTATTATGATTGGGATTTTGATTATATGATAGGATTTATGTCAGCATCCCAAGTATTTTCACTATCGTTGCTTTTAGTTCCTTTCTGTGGCAGATAATGTCAACAAAGCCCTTATCCATCAGAAACTCCGCGGTCTGAAAGCCCTCGGGCAGTTCCTGCCTTATCGTCTCCTTTATCACCCGCGGTCCCGCAAAGCCCATAAGAGCCCCCGGCTCCGCAATCACAATGTCCCCCTGCGATGCAAATGACGCATAGACCCCGGCGGTTGTCGGATTCGCCGCAACCGATATGAACAGTAGCCCCTTCTCGTTGTGCTGTGCGATTGTTGCGTTCACCTTCGCCATCTGCATTAAAGACAGTATGCCCTCCTGCATCCTCGCTCCACCCGTTGTTGAGATCGTGATAACCGGCAGGTCTTCGTCACAGGCGAGTTCAAATGTCCTCGCTAACTTCTCGCCCATCACAGTCCCGAGCGACCCGCCAATGAAGCCAAACTCAAGCGCTCCTATCGCCACCTTCCTTCCATCCATCTCGCCTGTGCCTGTCATAACCGCCTCAGTTATGCCCGTCTTTTGCTGGGACTCCCTTATTCTGTCAGTATATGGCTTGCTGTCAATGAAGTTGAGGGGGTCAACGGGGGCAATATTTGCAAATGTCTCAACAAATGTGTCATCATCAATCAAACTTGCTATGCGCACCTTGGCGCTCATCTTGAAGTGAAAGTCGCAGTTCGGGCAGACCATAAGGTTCCGCTCAAGTTCGCGCTTCAGTATCGGCTCATTGCACTCATCGCACTTCACCCACACGCCCTTTGGTGCAATGATGCGCTTCTCCTCTGCTTTTGCCTTTTCTTTCTCTGCCATCTCACCTACCATATATAACTCAAAGACCACATATTGTTCATTCCCAGTTTGCTTCCGAGTCCAAGTGTATATCCAATGCCTATGTGCGAGACCCTCACCTCAGAACCGAATGTGAACTCACCTGAATCTGTTGTGTATCCGCCTATTATATCAATATTTGCCAATGGCTTGAATACAGCACCTGTATGCAGGGTGTAGTCGCCAGATAAGGTCATATTTACAGCCCCAAGCAGGTCTATATATCTTATTGTCATATCTGCACCGAGCCATAGGTTTGTTTCGTCCTCCTGTGCTATATTAATAAGTTTTATCTGGGCACCCTTTATATTCTCAATCTTCATACCAATACGAAGATGACTGTTTGGTATCAGGAGAGCGCCCATGTCAAAGCCAAAGCCAGTGTCAGAAAGATAGCCAATGCTCATTCGCCGGACCTTCATGGCAAGACCGAATGAGAACTTCCTTGAGAGGTCCTTTGCGTATGAAATAATTGTCAGAAAGTCAGTATAGTTAGTCCTGGTTGGTTCAACAGATGGTGCTATCTCGGCAGAGCGAGCAAGTGCAAAGCCAATTGTCAGCGTTCCCATGCTCTTCTCACTATCGGGTATATCTGGATTTGAGAACCTCATCGGTTTTGTGATGACTATGTTCTGATACGATGTGCCATAGAGGTTTCCGAAGGGGCGGATGTAAGTTGCCAGGACTTCAGTTTTCTTGAGCAGGGCACAGCCGGCGGGGTTCCATATTATTGCGCTCGGGTCGTCAGCGAGGGCGACGAATGCCCTCCCGCAAGCGAGAGCCCTTATGCCCATTCCCCAGAAGTGAAATGGCTCCTGTGTTCCGCCATAATATGATAGAGCCATTACGACTGCCGGTATGATTGAGATAATGAGTAGCTTTCTCATAACTATAATAATGGTGGTGAATAATTGGGCAGGATGTATTTAATGCAGGCAAATATAATAAATGCAACTACAACTGTGTATATGAAACTAACGATAATGTCTTGAAGATATACATCCTTATGATGCCCCTCTTCTGTCTTCATCCTCTGCCATAGGTAAATGCGAATAATCAGTGGTGTTATCATTACAATGAGATATAGTGGATGGATGTATATACCTGCCATTAATGATACATAGACAATGCCCCTGTCAAGTGCTCCCGAGACCTTTTCATAGGTCAGTATTGGTCTATTCTTATAATCAGACCGCCAGGTTAGCTTTGTGAAATAGATGAAGATTGTGCCTGCGAAAGTCGCAGTGAAGAAACCAATAAGGAACATGAGTATATAATTATTCAAAAAGAACCTTGTTAAGATATCGGGCAGATACATCGGTGTAGAGCCTCTCAGGGCAAGAGCGCATGCAATAATTACGCCAAGGTGCATTATCTGGTCTAAGAAGAAGAGCCAGATAATGGGCTTTTTCATATGGTCAATTATGTAATGTGTGACTGTAATGATGAGTATTACAAGCCATGACTGGTAGTGATGGAGATATGGCGTTAGAAATATTGTAGTGGTTATTGTATGAATGAAGACATGAATCCACTTGCCCCATTTGTATTTCAACCTTATCTGGAATACCCAGTTTGTCTGAAAGGGATAATCAGCTATTAAGAATGAAAGAAGTAATAATAGGAATATATTCATACGAAAAATTAAATGCCCAGTTCTTCCTTTATCTCAAGGTAGGTCATAAACTTCTGCAAACTATCCAGGTCCTTGATGATAAGTTTATCGCCTTCCTTCCATATAACCTTTGCCTTGCCCATAAGTTTCAGAACCTCCTGGATTCTTTCCCACGGCAGGTTCACCATATTTGTGAGTTCTTTTACCGCGGTGTCTCCGGGTATTTCTACTGACCCGTTTTCTCTTGCCTTTCCATAACGGTTAGATATTAAGAGAAGCGTCCCTGCCACTTTGCTTGAATTGCTCTTCATAAGGAGTGTCTGTATTTGATGGTCAGCATTTCTGAGGCGCTGGCTCATCTTTCTAAGTATTTGCATTATTATCTTGGGGTTATTTTTTATCTGTTCCTCAAATATCTTATTGTCAAGTTCTATGAGTTTTATCTCACCCTGAGCCACAGCGCTCGCAGACCTTGGCTCATTGTCTATTATCGCCATCTCACCGAAAAATTCGCCTTCTTTAAGCACTGCAAGGGTTGTCTCCTTGTTTGCTACACTCTTTACTATCCTCACCTGACCCTCGTGAATGATATACATGCTATCGCCAGGGTCGCCTTCTTTGAAGATGACATCACCATCTTTGTATTCCTTACCATACTTATCAAATACTTCCTGGTCAAACTCCATACATCATCCTTCCTTCAGATGTTATGTAAATCTTAATATTGTGTCAGGTAAATGTCAATAATACTTGTATTAAATATAAATAAATCAAATATATTGAATTTTGTCTATATAAAATGTTGACGTTATAGCAAATATTTAGTATTTTTAGAGTAGAATAGGAGGTCATAATGAGAAGGTTTATAATTTTTTCGTTATTGATTATATCGTCTGTTTTTCTTCTGGTTGGATGTAAGGAAAATTATCTATGGATTGAAATAGACAAATCATTCAGCACAGATGAATCCCCGAGTTTTAACCTTTACAGTGAAAAAGAACCCACTGGGATTAATGTAGAACTGTATAAAATTCAAGACAAAGACATCCTGAGTGTTATAGATGTATATGTTGGTCAGGTCTCAATCTATGATGTCAAACTTACAGGTCTTGAGAAGGTGAATGTTGAGTTCACATATAATAAACAAAAAGAATTTTACTGGTATTATGGCAATTATGTAAACATCAGATTAAAACCTCTGAAGGCAGGTCTGTATTTTGTAAGAACAACTGCTTCTGGTAAAGTTGCCTATGGACTCATAAAGGTGACTGACACAAAGTTAGTCGTAAGCCAACTTGGCGACGATATGATTATCACAGCCACCGATAGAATAAAGGGGACTGCCCTTTCAGGCATTGACATATATGGCTATGACCCATTTGTCAAGAAGAAATCGGTATTGCTTGGTAAAACAGATGAACTCGGCAATCTGAAGATAAAGTATGACTGGAAGATGGAAAAAGAGGGCTATAACTACGTCTTTGTATATACAGAGACAGATAAAGGACCGGCGTTCTGCGAACTATATCAATACTATTCACCAAAGGAAGTGGTAAGTCAATACATAACAGGGCATATATATACAGACAGACCGATATATAGACCGGGTCAGGAAGTGAATTTCAAGATATATGCAAGAAAACTTGTGGATGGTAAGCCCCAGAATATACCGGGTGAGAATGCATCGGTTGTTATAAAGAATCCTGAGGGTGATGAATTATTCAAACAGGATATGAAACTGAGTGATTTTGGAACTGCATTCGGTGGAATAAAACTTGATGATGAAGCGAAACTTGGCACATACTATGTATATGCAACTATTGGAGAGAATTACATTGAATCTAATTTTGAGGTGCAGGAATACAGAAAGCCCGAGTTTATAGTGAATGCAACACCTGATAGGGATTACTACCTGACGGGGGACACTGTGACAATAAAGGTTGATACAGATTATTACTTTGGTGGACCTGTTAAGGGTGCTCAGGTAGAATGGACAGCAACAGAATATTACGGTGGAACAACCCTTTCAAAAGGAAGTGGTGTCACATCTGATGATGGAAGTTTGGAGATAAGTTTTAAGGCACCTGAGAAATGGAATGAAAATTACTATATGAATTACTACATCTATGTAGATATTGGCGTTACAGACCAATCAAGAAGACAGGTCAGTTCAACAGTAGGAATTTATGTCTATTACTACGATGTTAATTTATATGTTAGCACAGATAGATACCTTGTCAAGGTTGGTGATAATGTAAGTATCTCATTGGATGTGTCTGACCTTTCAGGAAATCCCATATCAAAAGATGTCCTGCTTGGTATAGAGCAGGAGGTTTATAATGAGAAGAAGAAGGAGTGGGAGTATAAAAGAGTTCATGAGGATGAGATATCAATTGGTAAGGCAGGCAAGGTAATATATGACTATAAGCCGACAGAACCGGGCTACTACCGCATAAATGCTGAGGTGATAGATAGCAGGGGACATAAACTTACCTCCTACGGCTATTTCTGGGCTACTGGTGGTGAATATACATATTACTGGTGGTGGTGGGATATGTCCGGTGGTAAATCTATAATTGTAGATAAGAATGAATATACAGTCGGTGATACAGCGCTCGTTCAGTTGAATGTTCAGCCCGATTTTGCAGTTGTTGATATAATAGCAAGTGGGACTAAAATTTACGATGTCTGGCACATTCCTATTGAAAACCATACTACAAGTATAGAGATACCGATTAAAAGTGATTATTTTCCATATCTGACACTGTCAGTTCTTTATGCCCAGAAAGATGGATATTATTACGATAGTCAATATTTAACTATAAAAGATCCTTCGAAGTCATTAAAGATGAGTTTGAAGATGGACAAGAAAGAATACAGACCGGGTGATAATGTAAAGTGGACAGTAAATGTTACCGATTATAGTGGTAAACCACAGATAGCGGATGTCTGCCTTGGAATGGTTGATGAGGCATTATATGCGATAAGGGAAGAAGATAAGACAACCCTTGAGAGCATTTTCTATCCATACATATACAGTTATCTCAATGTTAGGACATCTGATGAGTTCTACTTTGGGACCTATGCTGTTGAAAAGAAGACAGAGACAGAATCAATTTCAGGTCTTGGAATGGGCAGTGGTGAGGGTGGTGCAATGGATAAGATGAAATCAATGGAAGAAAGGGAAGTTCCAGCAGCGACGAAGGAGAGTTATGCAGAAGCGCGCGTCCGCAGGGAGTTCAAGGACACTGGGTTCTGGCTCCCATCAGTTATTTCTGATTCAAACGGCATAGCAAATGTTACCTTCAAGATGCCAGACAATCTTACCACATGGAGAACGACAGTCCGTGGTATTACAAAAGATACCCTTACAGGTGAGACAAGAGAAAAAACATTAACAACAAAGAAACTCATCGTGCGTCTCATCACTCCAAGGACATTCACGCAGAAAGACAGGGTTACTATCTCTGCAGTTGTCACCAATTACCTTCCCACACCAAAGAAAGTCAAGGTCTATATTGAAGGTGACAGGATTGACCTGTTAAGTGATAAAACGCAGTATATAACTGTTGGTGCCGGTGATACTGCAAGGGTTGACTGGAAGGTTGATGTTCTTGGAACCGGTGAATCTACACTAACAGCCTATGCACTCACAGATATAGAATCAGATGCAATGGAGGTGAAGGTCCCGATTATTCCTCATGGTCTTAAGACAGTTGTATATGACACAGCAGTTGCAGTTGATGGAAACACACAACTTTCATTCAAGATACCTGAGGATGTTCGTCTTGACTCTACAGGTGTGAAAATTAACCTGTCGCCATCTATTGCATCAACAGCATTTACCTCACTTGAGTATCTTGCTGGCTATCCATATGGTTGTGTTGAACAGACGATGAGCAGGTTCTTGCCTGATGTGTATCTTGTTAATATCCTGCAGAAGACAGGTCTCACAGTTCAGAGCAAACTTATAGAGGAACTTCCGAAGATGATTGATGATGGTTTGACAAGACTATATGAGTTCCAGCATGATGACGGTGGCTGGGGCTGGTGGAAGGATGACCAGACCAATCCATTTATGACTGCCTATGTTATTTATGGTCTCTCCATGGCAAGGGATGCTGATGTTGCTGTTAGAGATGATGTCTTTGCAAGGGGTGTAGAATCACTGAAGACACAGATTGGGAAGATGAAGGATAAGGATGTAAACACAATTTGCTATATGCTATATGCTCTTTCATATGCTCCAGGCATAGAGACATCTTTTATTTATAATACAGTCAATGAGAAAAACATATTAAAGAAACTGGATGATTTGAATCCTTATGCTCTTGCTGTTCTTGGAACTGCATTCGTAAGAAGCAAACTTAATGATAGTGCCCTTCTGGTAGCAAATGAGTTAAAGAAGAGGGCTATTGATTCTGGTGGTCTTATTCACTGGGATAGTAGTGATGTCAGGGGTGGCTGGTATGACACTTCAACAGAGACGACATCGTATGTCCTGAGATTTTTCATTGAGCAGGGTGAAGAGGATAATTATTTACAGAAAGTTGTGTCATGGCTTGTCAAGAACAGATGTGGTTATTACTGGTATTCAACAAAGGACACCGCTGCCTGTGTTATGGCTCTTTCCGACTATGTTGAATATACTGGTGAGTTTGAAGCAAACTATATAGCAACTCTCAGCATCAATGGTAAACAGTTAGATAGTTTTACAATTACTAAAGCAGACCTTTTAACAGGTCGTAAAGAGATAAAACTTAAGGGTGACGAATTGAAGAAGGGAGATAATATCTTAAATATTAACCTCAAAGGTGAGGGCAGGTTGTATGCCTCCTATGAACTGACATACTATACGCCAGGTGAAAATATAGCCAGCATAAATAAGGGCATAACAATTGTAAGGTCTTTTGATGAGAAGAGGAAGACAGGAATGAGTTTTGAGAAAACAGAAGGCGGAAAATTGACTGAATATATCACAATAAATGTGAAAGAGCCCGTTGATTATATGATACTGGAGGATTTTAAGCCCGCTGGTTGCGAGTATGAAGAAGATTATGAGTTCCAGAAAAGTTACATCTATGGCTGGGATTGGTATTACTGGTGGTATCTGCCATATACAATTGAGGTGAAGGACGAAAAGATATGTTTCTTCTTTGACCACCTTGAACCGGGTGAATACAGGTTTGCATACAAGATGAGGTGTGAGACGCCGGGTGTATTTCACACTATGCCTGCTGTCGCTTATGCGATGTATTCACCTCAATTTGGTGGCTCATCAGATGAGATAATTCTAACAGTGAAAGCGAAGACAGTGGAATAAGATATAAGTCATAAACACATTACAATTTGCGTCGCCCCCCATTAGATAAGGGGGTGAGGTAAAGGTTTATGAGTAATAAATATTTTATTAATATTGGATTATCTTACTCCTTCTATGAAATTATCTAACGGGGTAATGGCGACGCTTTTTTAATAATAATTCATAACCATTCCAATTATAATTAAAAGTATATAAATTTAAGATATTATATTAATTGTCAGATTATACTTGACATGATATGAAATAGTCTTATTATAAAAACAAATAAGAGATTTTAAGGAGGTTAAGATTATGAAAAAGATTTATCTGTTAGCATCCATTATACTTGTTGCAACCCCGTTATTAATCTTTGGCACGGAAGTCTCATTAGCCCCTGTGGCGGACTCACCGCTTTTTCAGAACCAACCAAATACAAATTATGGTTCTCAAACTTATGGATATTGGGGTTTCTGGAGTAATGGTGGTCAGAGGACTCTTGTTAAGTGGGACTTATCAAGCGTAACGGGAACGGTAGTGTCTGCTAAACTCAGCTGGCAGTGTCAGCAAAACAACTCCGGGACTGGAAAGATGTGGGCGTGTAAGGTTACTGCAGCTTGGGTTGAAAGCACAGTTACCTGGGCAACACAACCTGCACATGATGATACAGCAGCATCAAGAATACTTGATATTGATTGGGACCCAGGCACAGGACCTGTAACACATGATTGCACAGCAGCGGCAAAAGCAATAATTCAGAACTGGGTAAATAACCCATCTCAGAACTTTGGAGTAATTCTGAAGAAAGACCCGGAGACAGGAGATACTCCACGATGCTATCCTTATATGAAGGAAGCATCAGGATACCAACCTGTTAAACTCATAGTTACATACTACCCGACTGTTATTATGCCATCATCTGTAGGCGAGTTGAAGGCAACATTTAAGTAGAATAGACAACTGTATTACAGCAAAAATTGTAGCGTCGCCTTTTTTATGGCGACGCTTTTTATTAGTTGTAGCGGTTTGATTTAGGAGGTGAGATAAAAGTATCTAACCCCCCTTATCAAACAAATGTCCAGGACACATATTAATAAAATAAATGCATATTTTACACTTGTGTGATAAGAGGGGTGAGATAATCCTAATATATATATATATGCCAGAACTGACTTAATATCTCACCCCCTTAAATCGCACCGCTACAATAAAAACAAGACAAGGGGCTTAAGCCCCTTGTCTCAAAGTGAAGGAAAATTTCTAATCTTCTACTTCGCAACTACGAAGTTCTTTGATGCGCTGAAGCCATCTGTTGTCATCTTCACAATATATACACCATTTGTGAGACCTGATACATCAGATGTCAGTGTGTATTCACCCGGACTATATAACCCGCTCGCTACTATGCTTACCTTCCTTCCCGAAATGTCATATATTGATATGTCAATGTTAGTGCTAATTGGCACTGCAATTGTCATATTGACATTCGTATTCGCAGGATTCGGGTATACACTTGTCAGCGCAAATGACGATGGCGACTGATTGCCCTCTGTCTTCGTCTCACCAAGAACCTCTACCTTATCATAGGTTATCGCCTCAAGTTTATATACATAGTTCGCACTCTTATCTGTTGTTCTGTCTGTATATGAGTATGGGTTGTTGCCAGTGATGAGGGATGTGTTTATCTTTGTCCAGACATAGTCCTCCCCAGATTGTAATGGAGATTGCGCATTCCCCCCGGGCATGCCCTTTGGGGCAAGCTCCCTTACGGTAGTGGGGGTGACAACCCTGCGGTAGAGGTTGAAGCCAGATATAGCTACATCTGTTGTGACAGACCAGTTCAGGGTGATGGCGTTATTATTTGGTTTTGCTGTGAATGATGTGAGTGTGATGCCTATATTGGGTCCATACCAGGCGTATTTCAGGTCACCATTTGTATAATCATAATAAGATATATGAGGACTGCCTTTTGAATCAAGCACTATAGAACTACTATTGCCAACATCACCATTTGAATCAACAATTGTAAGATTCCACTTATTTCCATCAAAATAACCATACTTGAGTGAACTGCCTGATTTATAAGAAATATGAAGTTTACCAGAATTATCAATAACAATATGCCTGCTCTGGTCATTCAAATACCCGCTTGCGTCAACAACACTTTTATCCCAATTACTACCATTAAAATGGGCACATTTTAATCCCTTTTGTGAATCATATAAAATATATGGATAATCATTTGAATCAAGTGCTATTGAACAACCCTTAAATGCTGAATAAGGATTATCCACAATCTCTATATGCCAGGAACTTCCATCCCAATAAGCATATTTTAGATATGATATTGCATCATCAATGTAACTTATATGTGGATATCCTTTTGAATCAAATACCATTGATGCACCTGAATCTGCTGAGTGAGTATCCATATCAACAAACTCTATATGCCAACTACTGCCTGTCCAATATGCATATTTAAGATAACCGCTACCGCTATAAGTTGTATACGAAATATGTGGATAATTATCTTTATCTAATATTACAGTTGGATAACCACCAAGGTTTCCACCACCTACTTGCTCTATATTCCATTTATAACCATCCCAGTGTGCAAGCTTTAGGACACAGTATTCATAGTCATGATATGCAATATACGGGTAATCATTAGAATTAATGCAAATTGATGTATCAATTGCCTGATAGGCATTATCAGTATTTTCAACAACATCTTTATTCCATGAACTCCCATTCCAGTATGCATGTTTAATACAATAACATTGATAAGTATTTTCACCTGAGTATGATATATGCGGGTAATCCTTGCTATCAAGTGCAATAGATGTCCCAATACCAACTTTTCCATCACTATCTACAACTTCTATGTGCCAGCTATCAGAGTGAACATAGCCTATAATTATTAATAATATCACAATAATACTTAAATTTTTCATAATTAAACTCCTTTCTATATATACTTACATAATAAGTATATAAAATATATTCTATTTACATATAAGAATATTCTTATAAACCTCCTTATCAATTGAAATTATATATATTCCATCACTAAGGTCTTTAAGGTCTAATTGTATATCCTTTTCAGAAGTATTATCATTGATGTTAGCAGAATTTATACTTCTAATCTGGCAATCAATCTTTTTAACTAATCTTCCTGAGATGTCATATATATTTACTTCGTTAGGTTTTGAAACATCACCTTTGTATTTCAATGTAAATTCCCCAGACGAAGGATTTGGATATACTGTTACTTCTGGTGGACTTTCTTTTATAAGATTATCATACTTAACAATGCTTTTACTTTGTGTCTCTGTCCAATGATTTCTAATATCCATTGATGGCTCACCAAGAAGTATATAAATATATAATTTACTTAAAATATTAGGAATATACCAATGTTGGTCATTTAAAATTGTAAAAGACCTGGTTATACCACCATAAATAACACCACCCAATTTATTAAAAGGTTTAATATATGTTATATCATCGCCTGGAATACCATACATTGTTTGAAATATTTCACTATCATATAAAAAGTTTATATCACCGTAACTATTTCTTGTTGCTCCTATAGTTGCTACAGCGCCATGATATGGTGGAAATTGGCTTAAAGGCAATCTCATCCAGTAATCACATAGAGTATCACCTGTTGGTTCATAACCGTGATGCCAGTCAATCGCTGCTGTAGCACAAGCCATATTTAAAGAAACTACATAATGTTCATTTTGTAAATTTATTATATGTGGGTTCCCAAAAAATGATTTAAGTCCCCAATTATCTGGATGAACTGCCCATTCTAACCATTTACTTGGATAACCATGACCATGATAATTTACAATATTACATCCCTGATTTATAACTGACATAACCGCATCATTGTCATTATTATCATCGTCTATCCTACCATATATAAATTTTACATTATCTTTAAATGAAATATCATAATTATCATTCATGACTTGTTCTTTCTCTATTCTAAATTCATCGTCATCTTGTAGACCGTTATGTGCAACAAAAAGCATAGTATCATACCAGGGATTTGGACTTGAATTATTAACATTATCAAGATGTCTTTCATAGGTATTAATCTTACTTACCTGAACATTTACCTGCTGTAGATTATCTGCTGTCAATCTTCCTACATATATGTCAGGATACCAATCAGAACTTAGCCACCAATCATACCATTCCTGTGTTGGTAAATTAGAATTTGGTGGGTCTTCATTATCAAGGCATGAATAAAACATATCAGAGGGTGAAAAATATGGTTTCCCTTGCCCAGCATCACTATCATTACAATATATCCAGTATGGAGTTGGAACCATAGTATTCGGGTCAAATGTTTCACTACCCCAGTTATCCGGAACATCACCAACTAATAATACATAAGCAATATCACTTGTATCATGTCTTAAATTTATATAATGATATACCGATACAGCTAAATCTCTTCCTGGTATCATTGGTATCTCGCTCATATTTACCCTATCAACTGAATAACCTCTTTCTTCAAGTAATTGAACAAGTGGTGACAATGCCATATAATACGAATCACCAGTGATTATCAGATAGTCAATTCCTATCTTATGTGGTATTGCATTAACCTGCTGTGAGTTCCATATTGTTGCATCATACAACGGCAGAAAGTCAGGATGCGATTCTATTCCACTAATTCCCTTATCATTAAAATACTTATTATTCCCCTTTCCTGAAAGTTCATAATCAATCCTAATTTCCATCTCACTTGCCACTCTTAAATGTCTATACAATGGATTATACTGGAATGATTGAACATGATTGTTTACTACAACTACATCCCTTAATTTGCCCTCATCTGCTAAGCAAACATCGTCACCAGGATACCAGACATCCTGACTATAAAACTCATCATCCCACTCAAATGGTGGCTGTGGTCCCTCAAGTGGTCTTGATGGTTGATGTGGATATATTAAATAATTTTCAAAGTCAACCCATTCTGAATTTATTATCTGAGCACTTGATGAATCCTTCATAGGTGGATAGCCCATAAGACCCCTAACAACTGGCAGTTCTGGCTTGCCTATTTCCATCTTCGTGCCATAATCAGGAACCCATATCCTCTGGAATGTCTGTCCACCTTCAGATAAATCCTCACAGTAAAACCCAGGTATCTCAACTGTATAAATAGTATAGTCATCTGTATAACTTTCTATGTGTATCACTGGGGGACTACCTTCAGGATAAGATTGGTCAATTGTAACCCAAGTAGGGAATGAAAATGATATTGTTGGTAGAATTAAACAAACAAATAAACAAACAAATAAACAAACAAAAGTGAAATCTTTTCCCTTTAACTTTTTCATCTCTTTACCCTCTTTAAAATTCAAACTTAACTATAAATAAAATTAGCACCCTTTAATTTTCAGGTGCTTCTTCAGGTAAACTTTCCCATAAACATTACCTTACCTTATAAGTATTTTATAAATAAAATATATAATGTCAAGAGTTATTTTCAAAATATTTTACTAATAAAAAATAAGAGGGGACGATTGATTGTCGTCCCCATAATATTGTCAATATAATATTCTACTTCGCAACTACAAAATTCTTTGATGCACCGAAGCCATCTGTTGTCATCTTCACAATATATACACCATTTGTGAGACCTGATACATCAGATGTCAGTGTGTATTCACCCGGTGAGTATAACCCGCTCGCTACTATGCTTACCTTCCTTCCCGAAATGTCATATATCGCTATGTCAACACTCGCATTCACTGGAATAGCAATTGTCATATTGACATTCGTATTCGCAGGATTGGGATACACACTTGTCAGCGCAAATGACGATGGCGACTGATTGCCCTCTGTCTTCGTCTCACCAAGAACCTCTACCTTATCATAGGTTATCGCCTCAAGTTTATATACATAGTTCGCACTCTTATCTGTTGTTCTGTCTGTATATGAGTATGGGTTGTTGCCCGTGATGAGGTCTTTATTCACCTTCGTCCAGATGGCATCCGGTGATGATGTGAGTTCAGAAGCGGTTATGTCTTTTTCCTGCGCTGTTGTTCTATAGAGGTTAAAGCCCCTGATTGGTTCATTCGCATCTACCGACCAGTTGAGTTTTACATAAGCATCTGTCTTCTTTGATGTAAAAGATATCAGTTTGACATCACCCAGAGGTCCATACCAGGCATATTTAAGGTCTGCATTTGTTGAATCAAAATAAGATATATGAGGATTACCGGAGGAGTCCAATTTAATAGATGTATACAAGCCGACATCGTCTTTTGTATCAACAGGAACTATATTCCAGGAACCACCATCATAGTAAGCATACTTGAGGTTATAACCAAATCTATCATAGTATGAGATGTGTGGGTAACCGATGGGGTCAAGTGCAAGTGATGTATACAGACCCTGGTCTCCTGCAGAGTCAACAGTTATCTTGCTCCAGGATGAACCATTAAAAACCGCGTATTTAAGGTCAGAGTTGGTATTGTCATAATATGATATATGGGCATAACCATTTTTATCTAATGCGATAGATGTATACATTCCTACATCGCCTGTGTTGTCAACGGTTGTTAAGTTCCATTTTGTGCCATCATAGTAAGCATATTTCAGGTCTCCATTATTCTTATCATAGTATGATATATGTGGATGGTCAGATGAATCAACAGCAATAGAACTATACATACCAACCACACCGCTGGTAGCATCTACCTGAGTTATTTTCCAGGTTGTGCCATCATTGTAAGCATAAGATAGATAGCCCGACATCTGTGCACCTTTATAATAAGAGATATGAGGATTATTCATGGAATCAAGAGCCAGGGAAGTGGACAAACCGATAAATTTAGAACTATCCGCTACCTTCACATACCAGGATAGACCCTGTTTGTAAGAATATTTAAGGTTACCATTGTTCAAATCGTAATAAGATATATGTGGGTAACCACTCTTGTCAATGGCAATAGATGTGTATTCGCCTACAACGCCATCATTGTCTATAATCTCAATATACCAATCGTAACCATCATAGTAAGCATGTTTTAGGGTATTATTGCCAAAGTATGATATATGAGGATTGCCATTAGTATCAAGAGCAAGCGATGTATCAAGACCAACAAAACCAGTTGTATCAACTTGTGTATTCTGCCAGTTGTCAGTGAATGCTTGATTTAAGCAGACCGAGAGTAATAGAAACATCCCAAAATAAACCATTTTATATTTCATTTTAACCACTCCTTTCAAACTTCTGGAAGTTTTTTATAAAAATTAATCAAATAATCATCTCAAATATATTTCACCCCTCTTTTAGATAGGTTTTATACAAAACCATCTTATTTATTATATCATTATTATGCTATAAATTACATACATTAAGATAAATTATCGGAAGAATTACCATATATCATTTTTTAAAAAACAATGTAATTTTGGAGTAATCATCATTCTTAACAAATTATTCTGTCATCCATAGAAAAGCGAATAATCTCTGTCGCAAATAAGACAAGGGGCTTAAGCCCCTTGCCAATAAATAATGTAATCTATGATGAGAAGATTCTTCACTTCTCAATGTTTATTTTAGAGTGACACAAAGGTTGTCTGTTATGTTCGGAATAATGTTTTTAGAAAATAGTTTAGTCATTTTCTCATTGAAGTAAGTCATTATATTGTTTATGTAGATTTGTATTTTATGTTAATATATAACAATCTTCTAGATTTTTATTAAAGATAGTCAGGAATATATTTGGATTAACTGAAATTATTTTCTATACTTTTAAGTATTAAAATGTTATTTTGTCCATCAAGGTTCCTCATCACTAAACTTATTATCAAAAGGGGTATTGACATTATTATAATATATAAGTGCTGCCTCCCTGTTCTTTATTAGTTTTGCTTTTACCATAATATCAACGATGTTGTCATATGTCAGTTTCTTTTTGAACTCTATATCAACTATCTCCTTTAATGAAGAGAGAGCGAATTCACTGGTTATTTTATTCGCCTTTACCATCATATCAAAAATGATGACCGCTAAGGAGACATAAGATGTTATGTTCTTCCATGGTTTCCTTATCATATCGTATGCCTCGGTGGCGCTGATACGACCTGTCTTCACAAAGTAGTCCATAATTGTGGTAACAGCACTTTCCGGGTCGGGAGTAGAAAATTGTCTGGTTTCTATATTAAATAAGTCCGATGCAGGTAAATGAGAATTCCCATTATTATTATGATTCCCATTATTGCTTATAATCTCAATGAATTTTGCAAATAATTCAATTATATCCCTCTTATTTTCCATTATAACCTCCAAAATTTGTTTACAATAAGTAATCTAATTTAATAAATCCATATATAATATACCACATATTATATATATTAGATGGTGTTTTTAATGATTTTTATACTAATTGAAGAGTGACTTAATAGCACCGATGCTTGTGCTTTCAATTGAAACAGATGGAACCTTGCACCAGTTAAGTATATTTCCCATAACCTTCTTTTTGTCATCTGCTCCGCCGACTGATTCAAATGGACATGACATAAGGGCGATGCGAAATTTCCCCCCTCCCATCTTATCACCCTCGTTGTGAATACAGGCATAGTGGTGGTAGTCATTGGTATCAAACCACTTTGCGTCACCACCATTCATACTGCTCTCAAGCATATCCGGGTTGTTTAACTTTGACTTCCACTCAATCCCATATGTTGCCCCTTTGAATATCGGTGAGTTAGACGTTTCTTTCAAATCCCAATCATCGGTCACTTTTATCCAGTTTGTGAAGTTGTCCCCGGAGTAGTCAAGACCAAGGAGACCTGTGAACAGGAGGCTGTATTCCTGGGTGTTATTGCTTGAATTAGCAACACAGTTCCACGCAATCCACATTCCCGAGAGTATGAGCGCTCTGTCTCCATCAAGTGTCATCAGATAATCATTCAGGGTCTTTTCCTCATCTTTTGTCAAAGTCAGGTGACCATAGTTGGGTGTGTCTGATGAGTATTGACCGGAATTTGCTGTAAACCAGATGATGAGTTTATAGGGTTCAAGGTCGCTAAGCTTCGGTGAGCCGTGAAGGTCGTGGTCCCAGAATGAATATGCTATATTGTGAGATGTCAGTGCCTGAATATAATAAGCATCAAAGTATTGAGGGCTGTCAACACCATCTGTCTCATCGCTTACAAGAAGAACTGATATTCCAGTAGTATTTACTGGATTATTTCTTGATGATGATAGATTAGAATAATAAGTATTATTGCCCTTATTCTCTGCTAAACACTCATTTGTATATGATAGAGCAATGAATGTCAATGTAATGATATAAAATAATGGTATATATCTTTTCATGGCTATCTGAAAAGCGACCTTATTACGCCTATTGAATCTGTCTCTATTGCAAGTCCAGGTTGCAGATAGATTAAATACTTGCTCATTAGAGTTATCTTTGTATTCGGTTCATCACCATCTTTGAGTTCACCGAATATAAATGTTGAGTAGACAATTTTATATGGAGTTCTATTGAATGCCACCCTTCCGTTTGACTTTTCACCTGCTGCTCTTGAAATCATCGCAATCTTTCCACCTTTTGCTGATATCTCATCAATATAATTGTCAGGAAGATATCTCTGATAGGCATAGTATTCCATAGAGATACCTTCAACTAGAGTTCCTACAACGCCATCAGCAAAGTTCACATTGCCATCTGTGTAATTTCTACCATCTTTTTCAAAATTGGCTCCTGTATACGAGAATAGTTCGGATGAGCGATACGAGAATCCAAAGTCGCCACCTTCAATATAGAGAGTTCCCCCGCCTTCTAAATAAGTGATTAATTTACTTTCATCACTACCGTTCATTCTCCCGCAAAATGGGTAGAACCCGAACAGGCAGAATACCATTTTATAACCAGAAAGGTCAGCAGGTAGTGTTGTTTGCGTATCTACAGTCCAACCATTTGCAGTGAGCGCCTCCCTTATTGCATATTCAGTGCCTACTGTTCCGTGTCCCTCCGGGTCAGGAAAAACCCCACCAGTGTCATTATCCCATATAAGTATATCCGCCGGGAATGATGATGATACCAGAGATATTAAACAACCTAATACTAATATACACAGAATGCTATTTTTGTTTTTTAACATTTCTATAGTTTTTTTAAATTACCTCTATTCTGGTTTCTTTTCTTCTGTATTTGCCATCGCCTTTTCGTTGTCTTCAACTGCTTTGTTCAGGTCTTTCAGGAGCGCTTCAACATCAATTCCGTGTGCGAGTGCACCCTCTTCAAGGTTTTCAAACTGGGCGACCATACAGCCAATACACATAAGCCCGTGCTTAAAAAATACCTCAACCGTGTATGGGTATTTATTTACTATATCCTGTATCTTCATGTCTTTTGTTATAGCCATAGTTAACCATCCTTTAATGCAAATATTCTAACATAATATTCTGCCAGATTGGCGCCAGCAAGTATTTTAATATAATATCTATTATAATTAAAGATAAACCTGTATATAAATAAATAGAATATTCTCTGAACTGCCATCTCTTTTTTCTAATTTTATCAATCAGTGGTGTTGATAGAAATAAAGAGATGATGATATAACCAATAACTCTTATAACAGCCCATATTGACCAGCCATAAAGTATGACTCCTGCGTTCTGAGATGTATGCCAGAGACACCCAACATAGTAGTTCATATAGTTTAATAAGATACTGCCCATCACAAAACCCCCCAAACCACCTGTTATAAGACATAGAGAAGAAAAGATGCCAAAATATATGAGATGCTGGGGTAGGAACCTTGTTATATCACTTTCAATGCCCTTTCCCGTCTCAAGCCATTCAAACATCTCATTTTTGTATCTCTCACCCATAACTATCATCTTTTCCACTCTCATCTGGTCCTGGTAGGTAAATAAAATGATAATTATTGATAGCATTATAGACCAGATGACAACCATTACAATTGCTGTCTTAAATCTGCCTCTGAGTATGCAGGCAAGATATACTGGATATATCAGAATGGCGTTGATGAAAGACATAAGGAAGTTCACGCCAATCTTGAGTCCCAGTGCATATCCCAGAGGTGTTGATGCGATTATGTATATGATTAATGATGATGTTGGAACACCAGTAAGAAAGCCAAAGAACTTTTTAATATAACCCTTTTTTTCTTCTATACTCTGCTCTTTTTCTTCATCTGGCATATTAATTTCTATGAAAATCTTTTACGAGGGAGAAATTCTATCTTCCCTGGAATGCAAGTTTTGTGTAGAAGTATGTTCTGTATAAGCCCTTCATTACATTCATCAGCGCAAGTTTTCCAAGCCACTTTTTTCTGTCCTCAAGGAAGTATATGCCCTCAAATGGCAGTATTACTAAACTGACCCTTATCTTCGGTGCTATGCCTATTGGTATATTATTCTCAAGGCAAACTTCATACATTCTCCTGAAGACAGGTATCATATCATTGACATTCGGTGGTGGATAGTTCTCAAGTGCTGTGCCAACGGTTGGTCTGAAGATGCAGACGGTTGCGAAGGCGCCCACCTTTCCAAAATGCTCAATCGCTTTTATTGAGTCCTCTGGTGGCTCAAGCCCCGCTATTATCTCGCCTGAGACCTTGCCCTTTCCAAAAAGTCGTGATGTATATTCTATTGTCTCAAGATATTTTTGCTGGCTTAAGTGTTCGCTCTTGCCGGGGCATACCTCTTTGAAACGCTCGGGGTTATACAGTTCAATACAGAATGATAGATGGTCAACCCCTATTTTCTTCAGATGGTCGTATATTTTGAGGTCGGGTGCGGGTGGCGTCTGAACGCCTATAAGAAGCCCCGTCTTCTGTTTTACCGCAACTATATATGGTTCAAGTTCTGCTATCTCACGCCCTTCCATATAGCCGGTGTTGAAGTGGACGAATGTGATGCCGAGTTCCTTCCTTGCCGCCTTTACTGTCTCAGCAACATCGCTCACACTTTTCTCCACTTCCTCAGTGTCACCAAGGTTTAAGCCAACGGAGCAAAATTTACAGTTTTTGTCTATCTTCCAGAAGTGGCAGACCTCCGTAGGATAGATGCCAAGGTATGTTCCCTGCATAACGCCAATTCTCTCCATCAGTTTACCCGAACTCGTCTGCTTCTTGTAGAACTTCGGTTCCTTGAGAAGTGTGATTGGGGCGATGATATTACCATTTTCGCAGATATGATAACCGCCATCTATCTTCTTCAGGATGTAAGGCGAATCTTGAGCGAATTTCTCAACGACGGGGACATTGGTGAACAGGCGGTGGGGGAGTATGAGTTCAAGACCGCTACCGAGACCACCCCGAATTCTGAGTATTGGCGCTGCGTCATTTGTCAGGTCGCAGGATGGGTCAAGGCGCATGCCCTTGCAATACAGTTCAAGTTTGAGTAGCCCCGGGTTCTTTCTAACATCGGTTTCCATAAATAAGTATAGTAAAGATAAATTTATCTAAGAATTTTATCAATATATGGGTGGGTAAGTCAAATGATGTTTGTGATTGTTCATGGTGATTGTTTCTTAAGTATAATTGATAGTTTGATTAGTTGGTAATTGCTTTATATAATATTTCTAATAATGGTAGAAGACAATAATACAGAAGAGATGGAAAAAGAGAGCAAACATTCAGCACCACCGAGACCGAGGTGGCTCTTCTACCTTCTTTCTCTCGTCTTTCCAATACTGGGTATAGTCATTGGCATAGTATATTTGATAAAGAAAGGGAAGGAGAACAGGAAATTTGGTATCAGGTGTTTAATATGGTCTTGTGTTAACATTCTTGTAATAATCTTCTGGAAGGTTGTATTTTTATCTTTTATATTCCATTATTTTATTTGGTCTATTACTTTACAGGAACACTGAACACATTATAAGAGTTTAATATATTATATTAAGAATAATCTATACTGTAGAGGTTTGATAGGATAATAGAATATCGTGATTAATGTATGGCAGTTGGTTTTGTTAGGGCTTTTAACTCTCTTTCCACCAATGCTCATGATGGCAGTGCCTTACATCAGCAGACAGTGGGAAGAAAAGTTATTGCATCCAATGCTTGGAGTATCAGCAGGAATTCTATTCGGGTTGGTTTTCTTTGATATTCTGCCAGAGGGCTATAAACTAACAGGTGATTTAAGAATCAGTCCGGTTTATATTTCAGTTGCTGTCCTGACTGGTTTTTTCGTTTTAACTATGGTTGAGATGATAATACTCAAAAAGGGGGGAGGGGAGATTCACGGACATGATGCTGATGGCGTGAAGATAAAACCTTTTGGGAGTTTGGGCTTAGTAGCATTGTCTATCCATGGATTAATGGATGGTTTTGTAATTCCAATCAGTTTTTCAGCGGGTAGTAAGGTGGGACTTGTTGTAGCCATTGCAATAACCATCCACCAGATTCCGGATAGTTTCGCTGCCTTATCTATGGCCCTCACAGCAGGTTTAAGTAAAAAGAAAACTGCAATATACGTTCTCATCACCTCAGTTGATACACCTGTTGGTATCCTGATTGGTGTATTTGTTCTTCTTGGAGCAAATGCAGTCGGACTCGCAAGTTTATTGGTTCTTTTAGGTCTTGGATTTTCAGCAGGGACTTTTATCTTTGTCTCTGCGGCTGACCTGATTCCTGAATTACAACATTCTTCCAAAAGCATGAGTGTAATACTGTTCATACTGCTTGGGTTTGCTATCATATTCGGTCTTACAAAACTACTCCCCGCATAAACGGTAGAATAATGGGGAATTAGTTGTATATGATGAAAGAAGATAGTTCAATGATTCCGAAGTTAGGGGGGATGTTTTATATTTGTGATAGAAATGATGTTTTATTAAATAAATAATAAAATATGTTTATTTTTCATCAGGTGGTTTTATAAGAGAAAACAATTTCTTTTCATATTCTTTCTTTAATCTCTCATATTTACTCATGCTCAATGTGTCGCTCTTCTCAAGTGCTTCTAAATAACCTGCTAATGCCATTGCTCTTGCTTGTCTGTATATATCTATAAGTGTTCTAATGTCATTATCTTTCAATGCCTGTGCTTCTAATTCTGGAACTTTTCTTAGGTATTCATCATAATCACCTTTAAATACTGTTTCGAAATTAGATTTTGGTATTGTTTCCTCCATCTTTTCAGGCCAACGTGGTAATTTAGTTAATTGGTCAATGTCTTTATCCATCTGATGTCTATAATCATTTGCAATTTCATAATATTTTTTGTTGTTTTCTTTTAATGCTATTTCAGTATATATTTCAACAAGATGCATACAAGCCGTTATTCGAGTACATAAAATTGCAATTATTGTGGCATCATCTTTAAGATATTTTGCATAACCTTCTATATCATTTGCTTCGTCAACAAACTCTTCATATTTACCGTTTAAATATAACTCATTATATGCTTTATCAAACAATACATTTGGTGTTTCTCTTATTTTATATTGTCCTATTGATATATCTACCTTTGTCTTTGTTTTTACATTCTCACCTTCCTTGGGGTTCTGTGAAAGAACCTTGTCCACCTCCTCTAACTTGTTGGTGTCCTGATATAATATACTAACATCAAGTCCCAAGTCCTTGAGTTTTGTTTCCGCCTGTCCAATATCCATTCCTACAACATTTGGAAGTTTAATCTTTGGTTCAATATACCTGCCAACAACAATTTCAACTACTCCACCTTTTTCCATATCTTTTCCCGAAGGGGGATTCTGAGAGAGAACTCGCCCATTTACAGAATTATCCTCAGTATCAATATAATCTACTTTATAATGGTAGCCAACTTTGGAGAGAATATCCTCTGCCTCACTTAGATTCAATCCAATTAATCTTGGCACCGTGTATATATTTGTTTTAGAAGTTTTGGTAGTTTCAGTTGTAGGTGCGGACAATTTTCTACTATAAAATTCTTTGAGGTCAAACTGTGCAAGGTCGCCAGGAATGACCTGGACATTCTTATTTTCTTTGAAACTAACCTTGCACCATTCATCACCGACATCTATAACATCCCCCGTTGTTATGTCCTCTGGTATTGACACACCACCTACAATCTTACTTCTGTATAACTTTACTTTCATTCCCGGGAGGACTCCATCATATCTTCCCGCCTTGATGGAAATATATTCCTTTCCTACCTCAAGCACCTCTCTATCTTTTACTTCCATATCAGATAAAAGGTCATAGATAGCGATGGGTGCGTTATCACGAAGAGTATATATTTGACTTGAACTTGTCTCACCGTGGGCTAATGTATATCCCTTTTCAACATCTACCATATTAAGTTGCATTATAAACTTCTCATTCATTTTACTTATTGAACCAATAATAATATATTCTGCGCCCACCAATTTTCCTACCTTTACAGCATATTCAACATCATTGTATTCTGTAATTTGCATATTCTGCTCTTTAATAATATCTTCTAGAAATTTTCTATCTATAAGTTGATAAACCTTCATATTAGTAAGATAGGCAACTACTGAAGAATGGACAGTGTCTGCATCAGCAGAGGAAATATCTGTAACCTTGAAATCTAAGACAGCAATTCTTAAGGATAAGCAAGAAGAAACAAATAAGAGTAATATTATTATTACTTTCATTATACAAATATTATAGATTTTTAAAAAGAGGGTTTCAAGATATAATATAGTAAATTGCTCATAGAATTTGATTGAATGATGGCAATTGTGTAAAAAAATGATTAATTCCTATATACTAATCTTTCTTCTCCTTCGGTGGCTTCTTTATCTGGAGTGGCAGGAATGTGAATGCCCTGTCTTCTGCACCTTCACCCCAGAAAGCCAGTACACCAACAACCGCCCTGTATCTGTCTCCAATAATAATGAATGGCAGTGTTATTTCCTTCAACTCCCCAGGTGCCAGTTTTATCTCCTCTTTCTTCGTTAGTGGATTTATTGAAGGTGTATAGAGAAGCCCCACCTCTATTTTGTCAATGGTTTTATTTGAAATATTCTTTATACTAACATTCAACCCCATTCCACCTGTCGTTTTAAAACCCATTGCCTTAACTTCAATTTGTATAAGACCATACTGCGCCTTTATCTTGCTGAAAGCGGTTCCCGCAACAATTATGAACTCCATCGGCGCATAGTCACCACCCCTTCCTGATAGCATCCTGTCGAGGTCATGAATGAAGATGCCTTCAAGCGGTTTTTCGTCGTATATTTTGTTAAGCGCCTCTTTTGTCCTCAAATACCACTCCTCAGGTCTCGTCTCATAAGGTCTATATTTGTTGTCAAGCAGATGCTCATCCACGGGATTACCTATAACAATATTGGCATCGCCCTTGTCAAAATACTCTGGTAAACTTACCATCAGACCATCATAGACATCCTTCGTTGCTTCATATAACATAAGCATCATAAAATCAACACCAGCATCGTTTAGCATAAGTATATCCTGCCCGTGCCCATGTCCACACTCCCACCCAAGCGTGAAAACGAACATCGGTTTATTTGTGCCTGATGTTTCTTTTATCTCCTTGAAAAGTAGCGCTACCTTCCTCGCCCTCCACCACTGCCATAGATATTGGAGGTTCTCCCTTGTCCCAATCTGTCCTGTAAGCCACCAGATTCTGCTCTCCTTGCCCACCGCCCAGAAGTTAGGTGGTGTATCTAAGTATAGGTCCCGGACGAACTCATCAACAAGTTCATAACCGCCACCGCCCGTCCTCATATAGTCAAGACCTATGTAGTCAACCTCAGGACGACCGTCAAGAAACTTCACAAGGTTTACGATATCATTGAAACGCTTTTTGTCGGAAAGTGAGAAGTTCAGTGTGTAGAACATCTTGCCATCAACAAGATTTCTTGCGAAATTATAACCAATCTGGGGCTGGGTCTTACCGTAAGGAAGATATGCCCCAATCCACGCTCCAAACTTCAGACCTTCCCTGTGTGCCTCCTCACCGAGTTTGATAGCAAAATCAATGTTATACTGCTTGAACGGATGCTCGGATGTTGGATTATACATCGCCTTCGTCATGCCTGTGAGATACATCAGGGTATTCGCACCTGAGAACTTCGCCCATTCTACAACGCCCTTCCAACCACCGAGTTTATAATCAGGATGTATGAATGTTATATTACTGTATTCAGTGTCTGTCTCAAGCGTTAGAACGCACAATGGCGGCTTTATTGTATCGGGTGGTATTTTAGCACCCACCTTGAAAACCCCTGTTAGCGTGTATTTTTTACCTGAGTCATCTATATTTATATTAACTTTATATTCACCAAGTTCGGGTTTCCAGGGAAGTGACCATCTTCCAATAAAGCATGCTTCTGATGGTGAGAACCTGAAATTAATGTCATCGCTGACAAGTGTATTGTAAACCGGCTTTTCATCCTTTGTTACCCTGCCTGAAATTTTTATATTCTCACTTCTGCTGATGAGTGATGCTGGAAGATAGACCTTCACCTCAGCGATATCGTATCTCAGGAACTCGGGTTTTGATGGTTCAACCCTTATCTCTTTCAGTTTGAAGAAGTCAGGATAGAGTAATAGTGGGTTGTAAGATGGTCCTTTTGACACGCAGTTCAGAAGAATAATCAAACTGAGAACAGTCGTATATATGATTGCCCTTCTCGTCATAAAATGCTCAATGACTTTGACAGTTTTCAATATAGGTGATATTATAAATATGATGAGAGGGTTTGTAAATAAGATAAGGTCTATATATTTATTTGCACAGGCAGGTCTGGTTGTTGGATATATAAGCACCATTCTTTTATTTGCTATCTTTTTGACATGTCTTTTTTCCTTAATCTTATACATTCTGCCCAGTAATCTTTATATTTCAGTTATATCTGTCTTTCTTGGTATTCTATTGATATCTGGAATTTTTGTTTATGAAATAATTTTATATGTTAAATCATTTCGGCAGGGTGAAGCGTGGTCTCTTATTGAGAGGGCATCTAATGTATCTGCAGGAAGAATCAGGGGTGCGTATGAGGTCTGCCTTCAAGCACTTACTGGATTCAGTTTCTCTCAATCGTTTGCTCTGAGGGCTCAGGAAAGGGCAAGTTCATCACTTAGAGTAGTATTTCCAGTAAAAGAGCCATTCAGAAAATACCACCTCATTCTTTCATTATTTGTGATTGCATTCGTTATATTCTCAATAATATATCCATCTGTTTTATTGAGTGCTTACAATAAAGTTGTCCTTGTCTACGAGAATATATTCTTATCACAGACAGCAGTTTTCACAATTGAACCAGGAGGCGTTCTTATTCACAGGGGTGATGATGTCAATGTTGTCCTTACTTTGAAGAAGAAGACAGAGTATCATCCATTGGTTGAGGTTAAGAAAGGTCTTGGAAATGTTGAGATGACTAAGATGGAAAGGGTAGATGATAAGAGATACACAGCAGAATTGAAGGAGATAACAGAGGGTATTTTATATAGAGGCAATGTTGGCAGGGTGGCAAGCGACTGGTATGAAGTAAAGATACTCAAGGAACCAGCCCTTGTCGGTCTTGAATGCAGGATTAAACCACCGGATTATGCGGGAGAGAGTTCAACCATAAGAAAGAGCATTGAGGGTGAGATATTCTGCCTTCCAGGTAGCCAGTTATCAATGGAAGCAAATATTACCGGTGATGTTGAAGGGGCGAGTGTTTTAGTGGGTAAGAAAGCATCTGGACTTAAAAGAGGCGAGGATGGTATCTTCAGAGGCGATATAACATTAGACAGTTCTGGTCCGATATCACTTATATCAAGGGATAAACTTGGAAGCGAAGCGACACTTGAGAAAGGTATAATAACTATTACACCGGACAGGGCTCCCTATATAAAATTAATATCTCCTACTGGTAAAGCAACCGTCTCCACAGACCTTCTTCTTAAACTTACTTATGAGGCAGGTGATGACTTTGGTATATCATCTGTAGGTGTTGAATATAAAAATGAGACAGCGGGAGCAGGGGGAAAGTTCTCAATTATCAGTGGTGAAGGTAGAAAGCAATTGTCGGGTGATGTTACCTTCGACCTTTACAGGGCAGACCCTCTTCCCGGGGATACAGTTATTGTCAGATTATATGTATATGACAATGATGTCATTAGTGGTCCAAAGATTGCATATTCTGAGCAGGTGAAAGTGAAGGTTCCGGATATTGTTCAGTTCTTCAAGAGCGCAGAAAAAGAGGGGGAATATGTTGATATAGAAGATGTATTGAAGGAGGGTGAGAAGATTTCTGATTCACTTGAGGAAATTGCGAAGAACTTTAAAGAGAGAGGAGAGATTGAATACAAGTCATACAAGCAGATGGAGGATGTGATAGAGAAAGAGAAACTTTTGAAGGGCAGAGCAGAGGATATAGTTGAGAAGATTGGTGAGATGAAGAAGATGGGGGAGGAGGGTTTCCTGTCAGAGGAGACGCTGTATAAGTTATCCAAGGCACAGGAGATGCTTCAAAATCTTCTTGATGAGCAGACAAAGACGCTTCTTGAGAAGATGCAAGAGGTATTAAAGGACCTTCCGAAAGAAGATGTTGAGAAGGCGATGAAGGAGATAATGGAAAGTCAGGAGGAACTTAACAGGCGTCTTGATACACTGATGGAGTTCTTGAAGAATGCGAAGATTGAGACAATGCTTGACTCTCTTAAGGAAAAACTTGAGAGGATGATTGAAGAACAGAATGATATTACTAAAAATACTGAGAAGGCAAAAGAGAACGATGTAGAGCCGTTGCTTGAGAAACAGAAGGGAAACAAAGAATCATATGGCGAATTTACCAAAGATTTAGAAGAACTTATGAAAGAGGCAGAGAGTAAGGGTGAGCTTTCTAGCGAACTGAAAGATTTGAAGGAGAAAGGGTTTGTGGGTGCTCCACTTAAAAGTATGGATGAGATGATGAAAGCATTAAGTGAGAAGAATGTATCAAAAGCGACTTCATCATCTGCCTCCTCTGCCAATTCAATGAAGGATTTATATAAGATGCTGGAAGGTTTGAGCAGTAGTTATCTCGAGGCACAGAGACAGAATATAATTGAAGCACTTATGGGCATTGAAAAAGATTTATCTCAAACATATAACTCTGCAGATGTGCTTGAGAGTTATGCGAAGTCGGGCGACCTTGAGAAGACAGGGGAGATAGCAAAGGAGCTTTCCAGTGCATTGAACCCGATAAAAGAGAAGATGGAAGATGTGATGACCCAGACGCTATTTTTAGGAAGTGATGCTCTGAAGAATATTGAGAACGCACAGGAGACGCTTAAAGGATTATTATTGGAGAATATCAGGAATAAAACAATTGAGGGTCTTTCAAAAGCGAAGTCATCTTTGCTGACAACAAGGATGTTTATAGCATCAGCGCTTGAAGGTGTCAGGAACGCATCAACACCATCAGGGCTTTCTGACTTTCTGTCGTCGCTTGGTCAGATAATCTCAAACCAGGGTCAATTTGGAAAGTCACTTATGGATTATCTTCAGGGGAAAGGCGGCTTTGATTACAGTTCACTTCTTCAACTGGCGGGGATGCAGAAAGCGATAAGGGAGTCACTTGAAAAACTCCTTGAAAGGTATCAATCGCTTGGTGAGTCGCTTGAAGGTCTTAATGGTGCTTCTGAGGCAATGAAGAAGATAGAAGGAATGCTCAGCGAGGGGGCTAACGCTGATAGAATAAAGGAGGAGCAGGAGCATCTTATGGAGAACCTTTTAAGGTCTGAGAAGGCAATAAAGAGTAAAGGAATATCAAGAGAGAGGAAGTCAACACCGGGGAAGGAATATATAGACACTTCGGTTCCTCAGTTGCTTCCATCTGGAGTAGAAGAGAAAGCGACAGTAAAGACGCCACCGCTGGATGTTCCAGCACAACCAACCGGTCTGGGTGAGAGGGGTCTGATTGAAGATTATTTCAGGTCTTTAGTAGAATGATGACTTCAAAACCTGTTCTTTCAATTTTTCTGATTATTGTCTTATCTTTCACTGTTGTGATTGCAGGTGGCGCTTCCGATTACAATAAGGCGCTTGATTTGATTAAGGAAGGTGAGATTGATAAGGCAGGGGCGCTTCTTCTTCCTATAGCGGAAAATGAGAGTGGAGATATTGGAAGTGCGGCTCTTGACCTTGCAGGAGCAATTGGTATTGGAGGCAATGATGCTGATGGGCTTTATATATATGGCTTATCTCTATTAAAGATGGCAGATGGCGACTATACCAATGCTATTGATATATTAAAGAAGGCAGATTTTAAGGGTGGGCTGAAGGAATATGGTCTTGAGGCGCTTGGGCGTTGTTATCAGAAGAAACTGATGTGGGAAGAGGCACTTAATATATACAGAACGCTTTACAAGAGCGCTTCAATGGATAGAAAGCTGTGGTATCTGTTTTATCAGTGGCAGATATTGACAATGAAAGGTGATGATAAGAAGGCGAAAGAGATATTAAATATATTGAAAGAAAGTTATCCTGAGTTTACAGGTTCTGATATTAATAAATGATTAATATGAATTTAATATCCCCTGAGTAATTCTAGGCGCTTTTTTGCATAAGCAGACCATACAGGGTCTTTCTCTGTTTGATATAGTGTCTTGTATATCTTTATTGCAGAGGCGATGTCTCCTAATTTTTCGTAGCATAGTCCAAGGCATCTCATTGTTTGAAAACTCTTTTCGTTTATTTTTATAGCAAATAAGAACTCATCTTTTGCTCTTTTATACTCTCCCTTGCTGTAAAGTATTAGACCGATGTTGTGATGGACGCGCCAGTCATCCTCTATATTCAACGCCTTTTTATATTCTCTCATGGCTGAATCGGGATATCCCATTTCTTGATAGATAATACCCAGATTGAGGTAAGCGGGAAAAAAATTCTTATTAAGTTCTATACACTTTGAATAATATGATATCGCTTTGTTCAGGTCTCCTGAGTATCTTCCTTTCTCACCAAACTCAGATACAACGCCAAGATTGTAGTATATTATCTCCTTATCTGGATATTTTTCAGAAAGGACGGTGAGCTTCTTCTCCGCCTCCGAGTAGTTTAATCCGTCAGCGAGTTTTATTGCCTCTGAAAGTTCAGTATTCAGGTCTTTTTCTGTCTCTTTTGTCGTCGTTAAAAGACCGGATGCTTCTGTCTGGTTTTCAAGTCCTTTTTCTGTATTCTCAGAATAAAGTGGAGAATAGAATAAGAATATAATTGTAAAGATAAGATTAAGATTCAGGAGATATGCCAACCATCTCATCTATCTTCCTTGATATTAGATATAGGTCATCTGCAACCTTTGTCTTATCAAAGATAATCTCTCCAGATGGAAGTTTAACCTTGACGAGGTGAATTGTATATGCCTTGCCCTCTTTCTTTACTTCACCAAAGTATATTACATCTGCTTCAAGTTTCTTACCGATATCAATCGCCTGTTCAAGCGCTACTTTATCACCCTTCTTGAGACCTTTCCAGTCCATTGCTTTCAGGATATATGGTGAATCATAAAGAACATTACCTGTAAAAAGCAGAGCATTTCTCAGATAGGATGTTATCACATCGCTGGTATAGGTATCAGTTCCTTCCGGATGAAATGGAATAACCACGATATCACCAAGCCCGCTGACCACAAGTTCCTCACTCAATACTGGAAGTGAAAGAGATAATAACAGGGATAAAATAAGAAAATACCTCATAACCTACCTCCGGTAATATAATAATAAAATAAGTTCAGCCAATTTAACCCTCATCAGGAAAGTGTTTTCTGTAAACATCAATTCTATCTTTCATATTAAGAAGGTCTTTAAAAATAAGGTTGTGTTCCTGTTTTCTTGTTTTCTGTATATAATCCTTAATATTGTTTGCAAGTTTTTTTGATGACTCTGAGAACTCTAATAGTGTGAGTTCATGGCGAGCAATTCTGCGAGTGCTTCTTGAGTATGAATACATCGTCTCAATGAGGTCAACGAATGCCCTCTCGCTTAAACTTATGGTCTCCGGTGGATTCAGATTATTCCCACCTATAGAAAGCCGTGCAAAATACCTGGCATCTTCTAATATTGTCACCAACCTGTCTAATCCAGAGTAAAGTTCACGAATATCATTATTGAGATTTTTTTCAATTTTCCTTATCAGTCCATCTATTGATTCCATTGCGGTTTTAAATATACGGTCTCTATTTCTTACATATAGGTCGCGATTATTAAATATAACTTTTTCACCAGGTTTTAGATTATTTTGCATTGTGATATTTGTTTCCTGAATGTTCATATCAAGTTTCATCATTTAGAATGGTTTTCCTTCAAGGGGTGTCTCTATAATCTCTGTTCCTCCAATGGAATCTCCAATTCTTCTTCCACTTCCTGAGAAAAGGACGATAAGGAGGTCAATGAGATTAAGGGGTGGAATTAACCATGTGATATTTCTAAGCAGTGAGCGAAATACTCCACATGGTCGCCGCTTCTTTTTCTGGATTAATATTATACCTGAAATTCTCTTACCAATGGAACCATTTGAAGTAAAACCGTCTCTGAATAAAAGATAGAATAGGAAGAAGGCACCATAGACCGATGCAAGAGTTATCTGGTCTTCATACTGGTGGGGGTTTGAAGGGAAGAATGGGTCAATATTCATCGCTGTTAGAATCAGTGTTATAATAAAGAATCCAAGAATAACTATCATAGCATCTATAAAACCAGCAAATATTCTCTTCCCTATAGTAAATCTATCGTATTCGCTTAACCTCATATCTATGCTGTTCTCGTTTATCATTGAAGTGGGAATTGCATATGCTTCATCTAATTTCATATCGTTCACATCTACTTTATAAGTTTCATAGTCCTTTAGCCATTCGGGGATATTTTTCTTACCCTCCTGAACTGTTTCTTCTTCAACACCAACACCCGTCTCTCCTTCGTGAGTTATCACTTCTTTTTCAACACCCTTTGAGGTTTCAGCAGATGTTTGCTCCGCTTCTTCGAGTTCTATTTTTGGCATGGGTCTTTTTTCAACTGGCTTATCTAATACTAACTCATCTTCCAGTTTGAATTCACTTTCACCAAGTAACTCCTCTTCTTCAGATATAGTCATACCTTCTAATGGTGGAATAACGGATTTAGTATCTGGAGGTGGCGGTTCAAGAATGTCTTCATGTGGCTCTGGTATCGTCTCCAGTGCAGGCGGCTTGAGATATGCAAAATCAGTGCAGTCCTTCAATTTCTGCCAGGTGTTGCCACCGAATATATAACTTTCTATAGTAATCTCACCTGATTTAAGCATCCCCTCTATCTCTTCTTTTGTATATGGTCCTATTGGCTTACCACCAATACTTATATGATATGTTGTCTTCTTAATCTTAACGAATAATGGAGAGACCTCTGGCACTTTATCTGCCTTTATCCATACTCCGCGGTGTATATCCCATATAGAATCATCGGGGCTTATCTCCCCTGCGGTTATCATTGCCTTGAGTTCTTCAAAATGAAGCGGTCCCTTGACTTCATCCTTTATGTTTACGAAATACTCACCCCTGTCCTTAATCGCAGGTGTGAAGATTGCCCTGAATGGGGGAAAGTCGTATGCCTTTACCCATTGTTTTTTTTCTGGCACCCATACGGAATCGTTTTCTGTAAAGCGACCCTTCTCAATTAACATCTTTATGGTCTTTAGATCGTATGGTCCAGAGCGTTTATTTTCTATTGCTATAAAATACTTCTGCTCTTCCATCTTAAATCACAATACATAGTTTAGTATATCATATAGAATAATCAAATAGAATATTTATAATATTATCAAACACTGCTTAATAAATCTATAAATATTATGATTTGTTAAAGTGAATTTATAATCATATATTGAAGGGTTTTATCATTATTGAAAAGGGAGGAAAGCCCTCCCTTATAATCTTGATAATATACTGAATTACTATTGGGTTATTATATGCTGAATTGCAATATGGGAGCCAAAACCTGATTTCTCTGGAGGTCCCGTTACTACGGTCACATTAGCGTTCTGTCCTTTGTTGAACATTATCATATGCCCGCCACTTGCGTCCATCTGCTCTATAGTTATGTTCCAGCCCTGTGCTACCATATTCGTCTTGTAGTAATTTATCACTGTGTTCTGGTCGCTCGTTGAATTACCGCCAACAAGATAATATCCACTGAGATTGACAGAGGCATCTACGACCATACCTGGATATATAAACTCCTTTGGGAAATTGGCGGGTAATTTTGATATATCAATACCACCACTTCCCCCTAATGTAACCCCGGGAATCTGCTGTTGCTCCCCGCCTTTCTGCTGTGGACCCTTCTTGAACATCTTTATTATATTTCCACAGCCAATAAGGGTGAAGAAAAACATTATTATAATTATAAGAGTCAGGACCCTTGCGTTTTTCATATAAATCCTCCTTATAAGATTGAGGCTATGTTAACACTGGTTATAAATTAGGTCAAACACATTATTTAATAGAGTTGATAATGAAATAGGGGAGGCACTGCATTTCCATTGAACGTAGCGCCCTCACTCTTGTGAGGACGAGTTAATTTATTTTATATTCTTGCGTCGTTATAGGAATGGCGACGCTACTTAAACAATGCCTTTACAATGCCAAGAGATGCTGGTGTGATAATATCTGGAGCATAACGAAAGTAGTGAATACAGTAATTAAACCAATCTGATAGATATAATTTTCCATTTGGACTAATGGCAATATCATAGGGTTGGTCAAGGTCAAGTGAGAACCATTTACCTAAGAATTTTCCATCCAATGTGAAATATTGAAATCTGTGGTTATCACAATCTGCTACATACACAATATTGTCTTTAATAAAGATGTTTCTGGGATTATTGAATTGACCATCACCTGAACCAAGTGAGCCCCACTTACCAAGGAATGTGCCATTTGGTGAAAAATAACAAACTCGGTCATTACCAGAATCAGATACATAGACATTACCATTAGGTGCGACTTCCACTCCATGCGGAATATATAGTTGACCATCTCCTGAACCACGAGAACCCCATTTACCAAGGAATGTTCCCGTTGATGTGAAGTATTGAATTCGATTATTATCTTGATCTGCCACATATACAGTTCCATTATCTGCAACATCTATTGCATAAGGTTGCCAGAATTGTCCATCACCTGAACCAGAAGAACCCCATTTACCAAGGAATTGTCCATCTGGTGTGAAATATTGAACTCTGTGATTTACAGTATCAGGAACGTATATATTATTGTTGGGTGCAACACCAATACCCATAGGATGGTAAAATTGACCATCTCCATTTCCATACGAACCCCACTTTCCAATGAAAGTCCCTGTCAGTGAGAAATATTGAATACGATTATTTAATTCATCTGCAACATAAATATAACCATTGTTAGCAATTACTATACCAGTAGGATAACGAAACTGACCATCACCTGTGCCATAGGAGCCCCACTTGCCTTCATAGACCCAGTTTCCACTGATGGCAATGTTGGTGGCTACTAATAAAAATAAAGTTAGAGTGAAGAAAATATTCTTCATATTTCCTCCTCCTTTTACACTTGCATTAATTATGTTTTAAAATATAAAAACTAAATAGTCAACTGTTTTCTTACAGATAAAAGGGGAGGCACTGCCTCCCCAGAAAATAAATTGAAAGGGCTTGATAGGAGGAGTGAGATAATAATATATACTTTAGAAAAGGTTTTATATCTCACCTCCTTAAATCAAACCCCTACTTAAACAGTGCCTTTACAATGCCAAGCGAAGATGGAATAATATTTGTCTGTATATATTTGAAATAATATACACAATGATAATATTCATCAGTTACATATGCCCTATTATTATTTCCTAATACTATATCCCATGGCAAGAAAAATTGTCCATCAAGTAAACCCCATTTACCAAGAAAAGTTCCTGTTGATGTGAAATACTGAATGCGGTGATTGCCATTATCTACAACATATACATTAGCATTAGGAGCAATAGCTATTCCAACAGGATAATCAAATAGACCATCACCTGAACCTTGTGAACCCCATTTATTAATAAATGTTCCTGTAGATGTGAAATATTGAATGCGATGGTTTTGATAATCTGTCACATATACATTACCATTTGATGCAATAGTTATTCCAAGAGGATGATTGAACTGCTCATCACCAGAGCCACCTGAACCCCATTTACCAAGGAATGTTCCCGTAGATGTGAAATACTGAATACGATGATTACTAGTATCTGCTACATATACATTACCATTAGGAGAGATAGCTATTCCATATGGATAGTTGAATTGCCCATCACCTGAACCCTGAGAGCCCCACTTGCCAAGGAATGTTCCAGTAGATGTGAAATATTGAATGCGATTATTATTAGAATCAGCAACATATACAAAGCCAGTTGATGAAACTGCAATTCCATAAGGAAAGTTAAATTGTCCATCACCAGAACCCTGTGAGCCCCACTTGCCAAGGAATGCTCCTGTAGATGTGAAATATTGAATTCTATGATTATCTGAATCAGCAACATAGACATTACTATCATTAGAAAAATCTATTCCAGATGGACGTGCGAATTGACCATAACCTGAACCATCAGAGCCCCACTTACCTTCATAGACCCAGCCACTGATGGCAATGTTAGTGGCTATTAGCAAAATTAAAGGCAATATTAAAAATATTTTTCTCACTATATTCACCTCCTTTCAATTCTTCGTTAAAGATATAATAAAATATAAAAATTAAATTTTCAACTATTTAATCATTGATAAAAAGGGAGGCACTGCCTCCCCATTAGTAACTCAAAGGTCCTACTACTTAAACAATGCCTTTACAATGCCAAGAGATGCGATGTTAATAACACCGGGACTATACTGGAAATACTGAACACGATTGTTGTCCCAATCTGCTACGTATGCTTTTCCATTAGGACCAATGGCTATATTACATGGATGATTAAATTGACCATTACCCGTGCCCTCTGAGCCAAACTTACCAATAAATGTGCCATTTAATGTGAAATATTGAATTCTGTGATTATATGTATCAGCAACATACACATAACCATTGCTTGCAACAGTTATTCCAGTGGGATTATAAAATTGTCCATTTCCAGAACCCTGCCCGCCCCACTTGCCAAGATATGTTCCAGTTAATGTGAAATACTGAATTCTGTGATTATAACTATCAGCAACATAGAGATAACCATTTGGAGCAATAGTTATTCCCGAAGGCACATCAAAGTTTCCATTGCCTGTTCCTTTAGTTCCCCATTGTCCAAGGTATGTTCCAGTTGATGTGAAATATTGAATACGGTGATTACCAGTGTCAGCGACATAGACATTGCCATTCGTATCAATAGTTATTCCTGATGGCTTGTAAAATTGTCCGTCTGCTGAACCCTGCGCGCCCCACTTACCAATGTATGTGCCAGTAGATGTGAAATACTGGATGCGGTGATTATCAGAGTCAACAATATAGACATTACCATTTGGAGCGATAGCTATTCCAGTAGGATTAATAAATTGTTTATTCCCGGTGCCTCTTGAACCCCACCTTCCCATGAATGTTCCTGTTAATGTGAAGAATTGAATGCGGTGATTACTGGTATCAATGATGTAAATATAACCATTTGTGCCAAAGGCAATTCC
>Ga0315280_10000044_pt1 | contig 216328 bp, 179 predicted proteins | sample YL17G06_40_MG_FD_203697 | JGI IMG/M metagenome (GOLD analysis project Ga0315280, IMG submission 203697) | Sediment microbial communities from Yellowstone Lake, YNP, Wyoming, USA - YL17G06_40 | ecosystem: Environmental > Aquatic > Freshwater > Lake > Sediment | place: USA: Wyoming | collected... | reverse complement strand
GCAAGCTCTCCTGGCTCACGCTGGCCTTCGAGTGGCTCAACGCCCTCCTGCTTCAATCGCTCTTCGATGCCTTCCCCGACCTACCCATCCCCCTCCAGGAGGTCAGGGAAAGTGGGTAACCGTGAGCTTGCCCGCTCTGGCGGGCTCAGCGGAACGGCTCCGGCGTTGGCCTCGGCTCCGCCTCGTGCTACGCAGCGAAGCTGCTTCGCAGAGTAGCATCGGGATGGGCCTACGGAGGCGCCGGGTAGGAGCCGCCGGGCAGCAGCTCGTTGAGGAACCTGCGGAAGACGGGGCAGTCGCGATAGGCCCCGCCAGGAGAGAGGCACCGATCGCGCGAGGGCAGCTCGTCGGCGGGAGGCAAGGTCGGCTCCTCGGCGTCCTGGAGGGGCTCCTGCGCGAGCAAGCAGTCGTTCTCCTCGCGCGAGTAGTGCGGGCAGGACATGGCCGATGCTTCCCCTGGACTCAGGAGGACTTGGTGGAGGAGCCTGAGTCGCTGTGGTCTACGTCCTCACTGATCTCCTTCACCGACTTCCGGAACTCCCTGATCCCCTGACCCAGAGAGCGGGCCAGCTCCGGAAGGCGCCGTGCGCCGAAGAGCAGGAGGACGATCACCAGGATGATCGCGATCTCGGAGGGACCGAGACTGCCGAATATCGCCAACATCATCGGGCTCCTTGAGGCTGGCACGCCGGCGAGAACTACGGGACTCGCCTCGACGCGCTCCAGCCATCGCGATTATACGCTGGGCGCGAGGGGCTGGCAAGGGCTGGCGCGGCCGGGGGACGAACAACGACACCGCGCCGGGTCCGGCACTATCCATGCCGCCGGACCTTCCTCAACCCGCGGCCCACGGTGCGGGTCCAGCGCTCGAGTTCTGACTTCAGCAGGGCGTCGAGCCCGCGGGTCTTCGGGGCGCCGGATGAGATCAGCTCGTCGCACCGGTCGGGTGGCACTCCGAGGGTGGCGAGACAGCGCCGGAGCACTTCGGCCGCCTCGGCTTGCGCGACCGGCCGGCAGGGCCAGAACTGGCGCAGGCCCCCCGGAGCGCCGGGCGCTCCCGTCATCACGCCAGCAGACTGGAGCCCGACCACGCCCGCCCAGGCCCGCCCGGCCTCCTCACGCGTCAGGTCTGCATACCCGGGTGCGTCGCCATCACGAGGGAGCAGAGCGCCCAGGCCGCGCCACACGATCCGCGCCAGGTCGAGCCGGGTCGCAACGCCATCCTCCCGGCCGCCCCGCACGGGGCGGAACCCGAGTTCTCCATGGGCGACCACGTTATCCATGGCGTTCCCGCAGTAGTCGCAGGCGCACGAGGCAGGCATCAGCCCGGTGGCGGGCATCGCCCGGCACTCGCGCCGGAAGCGCCGGTAGAGCCGCGAGCCCCAGACCTCCGCGAAGGAGGTCTCGGCCAGACTCCCGAGGCGGTTCTCGCAGGAGCAGCAGCCATGGACATTGCCATTCGCCTCTATCCGCAAGAAGAGGTAGCCAACGAAGCAGCCCAGCGTCCAGTGCGACGGCCCGGCGTGTGTCCCCTCGCCCTTCGCCGGGATGCCGCTCATTCGGAGCTCGACCCCGGCCTCCCGCGCCATGGCAGTTGCCGGCGCCAAGTCGCGTCGCACCTGATCCCAGTCCTCCTCATCGAGCGCCAATGTGGGGAAGGCCCCGGGATGACGCACGCCCAGCAGGTCGAGGGCATCGGCGCCGGCGCTGATGCCGTCTTTGACGAAATCCAGCAGCTCGGCGAGATTGGGCTTGAGTATCACCATGCTGGCGAAGAGCGCAGGCGGGCGCGGTCGCGCAGACACCCTTCTCATGACGGAAAGGATGCGAGTCCGCTCCTCCGACGGCACGCCATGGACACGGGCGTAGGTGTTGGGAGACCCGGAGTTGATGGAAACGCTGAGCTGGCTCAGACCGGCATCACAGAGCTGATCGGCAAGCCCTTCGCTGAGCCGGCCCCCATTGGTGGTGATCATGCTGTGCATTCCCAGCGACGCGGCCAGCGCGACCATCTCGGTGATCCTGGGATGAAGCAGGGGCTCACCCCTCCCGGCCAGCCATATCTCCTCCGCGCCCATCGCCGCCGCGTCTCGTAGCAAGCGCTCGATCTGCTCCCACGGCATCACCTGCGCTGCAACGTGAGAGTCCAACAGGGGGCTGTGGTCGGTGCACATCAGGCAATGGTAGTTGCAGCTCGTGGTCGGTTCCAGCAACAGGCGTTTGGGTCCCTGCCGCGGGTCCCGCCGGTAGCGGGCGTGAGCGCGGGCAAGGTCTATCCTCTGGAGGAGCCCGGGAGAGGCCGCGCCGAGAGCACGCCGGACCAGTCGCTTCGCGGCCGTGCTGAGGTTAGACCCGGATCTAACGCCCACCGGGGTCTCCTGCATTCGCGAACCTGGGGGTGCAAAGCGGCTGCGGTCCCATCGTTTCTTGTTTCGACAGAAAGCCCACCGCCCCTGCGCCGGCTCGACGTGGCCGCGGACTGGGCCGACGGGGCAGGGCGCCGCCTTGACTCGCCGCCGGGCATGCCATAGAATAACGGCCGTTGGCGTTGACCCGCAGAGCACGAGTGCCGAGGTGGCGGAACTGGTAGACGCGCTAGGTTCAGGGCTTAGTGGGCTTACGCCCATCGGGGTTCGACTCCCCGCCTCGGCACCAGGTTGTTGGCAGCCGCGCCCCTGGGCTCTGCGTCCGTCCGGTCGCCCCGACGACCCTTCGGCTGGGCTCAGGGCAAGCAGGGCGAGCGGGGCTCCCGCGGCGGGGGGGATCGGCCTCCCTGCCCCACACACGGCCGAGCAGTGACACCGAAGCGCCCACACCTGGACGTGATCGTGATCGGGGCAGGACCCTCAGGCTCTGAGTGCGCCTGGCGCCTGGCGCGCGCCGGCTTCGAGGTGCTGGTGGCGGAGGAGCACCTGCGAGCGGGCGAGCCGGTGCACTGCACCGGCGTGATCAGCGCCCAGGCCTATGGTGCCTTCGATCTCCCCAGATCTGCCATCCAGGGCGAGCTCATCGCGGCCGAACTGACCTCGCCGGGTGGGATCGCGCTGCACGTGCCGCTCAATGGCAGTCGCGCCTATACCGTTGACCGGCGGGAGGTGGACCTGGCGCTTGCTCAGCGGGCGAACGAGGCCGGCGCGCGCTTCTGCTACGACACGAGAGCGCGCGGGCTGGCAGTGGACAGGGCCGGGGTGACCGTGACCGGGGTGCGCTCGGGCCAGCCGTGGCGAGAGCGGGCGCGGGCGGTGGTGTTGGCCACCGGAGCGAGGAGCGGCTTGCCCCGCCAGGTTGGGCTGGCCTCGGCGCGCGAGCACGCCCACGGCGCGCAGGCCGAGGTGCCGGTCGCCAGCCCGGCGACCATGCGAGTGTGGCTGGGGCACCGGCTGGCGCCGGGCGGATTCGGCTGGGTGGTCCCGGGCAAGCCGGGTTGGAGCCGAGTGGGCGTACTCACCGCAGAGCGCCCGCGCGCGGCGCTCCGCAAGGTAGCTCGACGGGCGTTCCACCGAACCGGCGACCGCCTATCAGAGGCGGACGGAAGCAAGCTCCTGTCCGACGGGTCAGGTTTCTGCCCCACGGATGGGGAGATAACGGTTCACCCGATTCCGTCCACCCCCCGGCATCCCACTTGCGGGGAGAGAGTGCTCTCTGTCGGCGACGCCGCCGGGCAGGTGAAGATGACCACCGGCGGCGGGGTGTACTACGGGTTGCTGGCGGCTCAACTGGCGTCCGAGGTGCTGGCAGAGGGGCTCGCCCGCGGGCGACTGGGGACGAGCCATCTGGCTCGCTATGAACGGCTGTGGCAGGAGGTGCTGGGCCCCGAGCAGCGGGCCGGGCAACTGCTGCGAAGGCTCGTGTCGGCCGCCTCGGACGAGACCCTGGATGAGATCTTCCGCGGGGCCGAGAGGCGAGGGGTGTCGCGCTACCTGCTCGAACTGGTAGACTTCGACTGGCACGCGCGGCCGGCAGTGGGCCTGATGTTGGCCATGCTGGGGGCGGCGCCAGGGGGTCGTGGGCTGAAGTGGCTCGGGAAGCTACTACGCTGATCGGCCGAGTCTGCGTGCGGTAGGGGCCAGGAAAGGGGAGCAGCACATGAGCGCACACGGGCCGGGATTCGAGTGGCAGGACAGGCTCCCGCTGCCGGGGGTCCGGTGTGTCACGCCGGGTGGCCGCGCGCTCGTCGCCGGAGTGAAGATCCGCCGCCTGCCGGCCCTGCCTGACGAGCGCGGGGCGCTGACGGAGATCCTGCGCTCCGACGATCCGGAACTGGTGGGATTCGGCCAGGTCTACATGACGACGACCTACCCGGAGGTGGTGAAGGGGTGGCACTACCACCTGCGTCAGACCGACATGATCTGCTGCGTGTCGGGCGAGATCAAGCTGGCGCTCTACGACGATCGGGAGGGGTCCGCGACCCGCGGGGTCGTGAACGAGGTGTTCCTGGGTGACAGCAACCGCTTGATCGTAAAGGTGCCAAGCGGCGTCTACCATGGATGGAAGTGCGTGGGGGAGCGGACGGCACTGATCATCAACATCCCCGACCAGCTCTACGACTACCGCTCGCCTGACGAACACCGGGTAGACCCCCACGAGAACGATATCCCCTACTCCTGGGCGCGGCGGGACGGGTAGGCGTTCTCGCCAGCACCCTCTGGATTGGGCCTGACGGATGACAAAGGGCGACCGCGCGCGCCTCAGCCCTGCGCCAAGCGCACAGGAGGCGCCTTTCACGAAGGAGAATCGGGGGTATCGAGGGCGGCCATGAGCAGCGGACACGATCTTGGCGAAGCGCTGGCAAGGGCGCGGGAGGCGGTGGCGATCGAGGCCTGCGCGGTGGAGGCCTTGCAGGAGCGCGTTGACGACAGCTTCGCCCGTGCAGTCTCTCTGGTCCTCGACTGCGCGGGCCGGGTGGTGGTCACTGGGATGGGCAAGTCGGGCGCGGTGGGGCGAAAGCTGGCCGCCACGCTGGCCAGCACTGGGACGCCCGCGCTCTTCCTGCATCCGGCGGAGGGGCTGCACGGCGACCTGGGGATGGTGGCGCCGGGGGATGTGCTGATCGTCCTATCCCAGAGCGGCTCGACCGACGAGGTAGCGGCGATCCTGCCGGCGATGGAGAGGATCGCGGTCCCGGTCATCGCCTTTACGGGCCGGCTCCACAGCCCTCTGGCCGATCGGGCGGCAGTGACGGTAGATGTGTCGGTGGAGCGAGAGGCCTGCCCGCTGGGCCTGGCGCCCACAGCCTCGACCATCGCCCAGATGGCGATGGGAGACGCGCTGGCGGTAGCAGTGATGACCGCGCGGCGCTTCAGCCGGGAGGACTTCGCCGCCCTGCACCCCGGAGGCCTGCTCGGGCGCAAGGCAGGGAACCGCGTGGCCGAGCTGATGCGGAGAGACGCTGAGGTGGCGGCGGTAAGGCAGGAGACGCCGCTTCGCGACGTGCTCTTCGCCATCACGGCGGCGCGCGCTGGCGCGGCGATGGTGGTGGACGACCAGAATCGGCTGCTGGGGATCATCACCGATGGCGACATCCGCCGCGCGCTGCTGGCCGATGAGGAGGCCTTGGCCAGGCGCGCCGGGGAAATAATGACGACGAGGCCGAAGATCGCGCGGCCCGATCAGCCAGCCGTCGAAGCCCTGGCGCTGATGCGGGAATACAGGATCGGTGATATGCCGGTGCTGGATGGGGAGCGGTGCCTGCTCGGGGTGCTGAGCCTGAAGGACGTGCTCGACCTGGGGATGGGGTGATTGATGAAGCCTGTCCATTTCGGCACAGAGGGATGGCGGGGCGTGATCGCCGATGACTACACATTCGCGCATGTGAGGGCGGTGGCGCGGGCCGCCGGCCAGTGGTTCCAGCGACAGCCGGCGCCGGGTCCGGTGGCCATCGGCTACGACACGCGCTTCATGGGATCGGCCTTCGCCGCGGCGGTGGCCGACGAGATCGCCGAGTTGGGAGTGCGGGTGCGGCTTTCGGCCGGGCCTCTGCCCACGCCCGCGGTCGGGGTCTATGTGGCACAGAACCATCTCGCTGGCTCGGTAGTGCTCACGGCGAGCCACAATCCTGGGCAGTACAACGGTGTCAAGGTCAAGGGCCCCGCGGCGGCCTCGGTGGCGGAGCAGGAGGCGAAGTGGATCGAGGCCGAGGCGAACCGGATGCTGCGGGAGGAGCCCGACCGGGAGGCCCCCGCGCGGGAGCACGAGCGCTTCGACGTGAGAGAAGCCTATCTCAGCTATCTGGTGTCGAAGGTTGACCGCGAACTGATCGCGCGGGCGAAGCTCACCGTGGTAGGTGATATGATGCACGGCGCCGGGGGCGGGTTCTTCGATGAGGCGCTCCGCCGCGCGGGCTGCGCCCAGGTGCGCCCGGTCCGGGCCAGCCCTGACCCCACCTTCGAGGGGCGGAGGCCGGAGCCCATCGGTGAGAACCTGGAGATCAGCGCCGCGATGACCGCGGACCCGGAGGTGGCGGTCGGCCTGGCGACCGACGGGGACGCCGATCGCTTCGGCCTGATGGCCCACGGGGAGTACGTGGACGTGATGCAGGCGATCGTACTGATCCTCTACCATCTCCTCAAAAACCGGGGGTACAGAGGATCGGTAGTGCACTCGCTCAACGTGACCTCCATGGTCTCCCGCCTGTGCGAGCAGTACGGCTGCAAGGTGATAGAGACGCCGGTCGGTTTCAAGAACATCGCGCCCAAGCTGATGGGGGATTCGGACTACGTCTTCGCGGCCGAGGAGAGTGGAGGCTTTGCCATACGGGGACACATTCCTGACCGGGATGGCACCGCGGCGGCGCTGACGGTCTGCGAGGCGATCGCGGCCGAGGGCAAGCCGGTCAGCGAGATACTGGCGGACATCTTCAGGCTGGTGGGCGGCCGGCGCTATTACGACCGGCTCGATATGAGGCTGACAGAGGGGCAGCACGACCGGCTGGCGAGGATCATGCCATCGCTTGAAGTGGAGGCGATCGCGGGCCAGCCGGTGGCCGGAGTCCAGCGGATGGACGGGGCGAAGTTCCTGCGGCAGGATGGCGCCTGGATGCTGTTGCGCCTCTCCGGCACCGAGCCGCTGGTGCGCATCTACGGGGAAGGAATGAGCGAGCAGCAGGTCCGCGAGCTGGTAGCGGCAGGCAAGGACCTGGTGAGTCGCGCCGCCACCGGCGAACAGCGCGCGGCTTGATCGCTCCCAGGAGGCTAAGCTTTGGTCACGGACGGCCGCATGCACGTGGTGATTCTTTCCGGCGGCGCAGGCACGCGGCTTTGGCCCATCTCGCGGAGGAGTAGGCCGAAGCCGTTCCAGGCGCTGCTGTCCACGCGCACCATGCTCCAGGACACGTACCTGCGGGTTCTGCCGCTCAGCTCTCCCGAGCGCATCTGGGTGGTGACGGGCGCGGAGTTCGCGAGCCTCGCCCATTCGCAGTTGCCGCAGGTGCCGCGGGGGAATATCCTCGGAGAGCCGGTGAGCCGGAGCAGCGCGCCCGCCGCGGCGCTGGCCGTAGCCTGCATCGCCCGGCGGGAGCCGGAGGCGATCGTGCTGGTCACTCCGGCCGACAGCTATATCCGGGACGCCGCCGCCTACCACGAGTATGTGGGCCTGGCGGCGGAGGTGGCCGCGCACGGCTCAATCGTTACGCTGGGCATCGTGCCCTCCGGGCCCGAAACCGGCTATGGGTACATCCAGCGGGGCGCGCGCATGCAGAGCCCTGTTTCGTGGGCCTATCAGGTGGCGCGGTTCACGGAGAAGCCGGACGCAGAGACGGCCGCGCGCTACGCGGCCGACGGCGGCTACTACTGGAACATGGGCCACTTCATCTTCCGCGCGGGCATCTTCATGGAGCGCTGCGCCAGGCATCTGCCCGAAGTGGCGGATGGGATGCGGAAGCTGGCCGCATCGGGGAAGCTGGACGGAGAGCTGATCACGAGCATCTACCGTGGCCTGCCCACCGTCTCGCTCGACTACGGCATCGCGGAGAAGGAGAAGGACCTGGTGGTGATCCCCACCGCGCTGGAGTGGAGCGATGTGGGGACCTGGGGCGCGGTGAAGCAGATCGCGCAGCGGCACGGCACCGCCGGCATGAGGGCCCAGAACCACATCGGGGTTGACAGCGAGGACTGCTTCGTGCTGGCGGACTCGGGCCGGCTGGTGGTCACCGTGGCGGTGGAGGGCTACGTGATCGTTGACACCCCGGACGCGCTGCTGGTCGTGCGGGAGGACAGAGCGCAAGAGGTGAGACAGGCGCTGGAGGAGATCCAGCGGCGCGGCAAGGACGGGTACCTGTGATCGGCCCACGATGACGGAGGGTGCGTCGTCGGCCTGGGGACAGCTGGTGGCGCGCTTCCCGCACGCTGCCCGCGCGGGTGCGTTGGTCGCGCTGGCCCTGGTGGTCGGCGCGAGTTACAACGCGGCCAACCGGCTGGGCCTTCGCTGGACTCCCTCCCCGGACGGTCGCATCGGAATCCCGCGGATCTACGAGCACCGCCTACCGGAGATCTCGGCGGCGGAGGCGCTGCAGATGCTGAAGGCTCGCAGCGCGGTCTTCGTGGACGCGCGCGACGAGAAGGAGTACCGGGCCGACCATATCCCCGGCGCCATCAACATCCCGATGAGAGCGTGGCAGGCAGTCTGGCCGAAGACGCAATTCCAACTGCCGCGGGAGGCGAGCATCGTCCTCTACTGCTACGGGGGCGCCTGCGGGCTGAGCACTCGCATGGCCAAGCGACTGCTAGAGCTGGGCTATGAGAGGCCGATCGTGCTCCGGCGCGGCTGGGCGGAATGGACCGAAGGGCACTATCCCACCGTGCGCAGACCCGCGGGCAAGGCCAGGTGAGATGTGGGCTCTCGGCCGCGCCATCTGGCGAATCCTGACGCACCGCGTCACCCTCCGGCTCGTCGGCCTGGGACTGGGAGCGACGTTCGTCTACGCCAGCCTGGACAAGGTCGCGCACCCCGACCGCTTCGCCGATGTGGTTCACGACTACGAGCTGCTGCCGATGTTTCTGATCAACGCCTTCGCCCTCGGGATGCCGTGGGTGGAGATGACCGCAGGCGCGGCCCTGATCCTTGGGGTGTGGCGGCGCGGCGCCGGCCTGCTTCTCGCCGCGCTCTCGCTCGCCTTCATGGTGGCGATCGCTTCGGCCGAGCTGCGCGGCCTCGAGGTGGAGTGCGGATGCTTTGGTGTGAGTGGACTGAGCTCAACCGAGGCTAGCTGGGGGCTGTTCGCAAGAGACGTGGGCCTGGTGCTGGCTTCGGCGCTGGTGTGGCGGAAGGGATAGTACAGCTTCGCGCTATCGCACATGGCCATCTATGGTGGAACTGCAATGGATCAAGCGTTAGCCGACCTGATAACGATCTCTCGCACGGTGGGCAGGGACCGCTCGCTCGTCCAGGGCGGGGGTGGAAACACCTCGGTCAAGTCCCCGGACGCGCGGTACATGTACATCAAGGCCAGCGGCACGCCGATCAAGGACATCAGCGAGCACCGGGGTTGGCGGCGGCTGCGAGTGGAAATGGTCTGCGCGATCATGCACGATGAATCGCTGGCCGCGCTGAGCGAGACCCACAGAGAGAGCGAGGTCGCCGGCCGGCTCCGGCTCTGCTGCGACGATGAGATCGCGAGAGAGGCGCGGCCATCTGTCGAGGCGCACCTCCACGCGCTGCTGGGCCGCTGCGTGATCCACCTGCACCCCGTGGTGGTCGGCGCCTATGTCTGCGCGAGAGGCGGAAAAACAGAGGTCGAGCGGCTGTTCGCAGACGAGAAGCTCCCGCCCCTGTGGGTGCCGGCGGTCAACCCCGGCTATATGCTCGCTCGCACGGTGGGGCGACTGGTCGAGGGCTATCGGCGCAAGCATGGGCGCGGGCCGAGGGTGCTCTTCCTGGAGAAGCACGGGCTCTTCGTCACCGAGGAGACGGCGGCGGCGGCGCTTCGCCAGGTGCGCCGGGTGATCGGCATCTGCCGCCGGAATCTGCCGACTGCTGGCAAGGTGAGCATCAGGCGACCGAGCGCGGATGATGTCGTGTCGTGCGCGCTCGCCATCCGCCGCGGAGTATGGGAAGCTACCGGCAAGCACACCTGCGTCCGGCACGTCTTGGACGAAAGTGTGGCCGGGTTCATGGCGCGGAGAGACGCGCGGCGGCTCGTTGCTCTTCCCGCGCTCATGCCCGATGAGCTGGTCTACGCGAGCGGGCCGCCGCGGTGGCTGGAAGGTCCCGATGCGAAGGCGGTGCAGCAGGCCCTCGCTCGCCAGGCCGCGAGAGGAGAGAAGCCCGCGGCCACTTTCCTGGTGAAGGACGTCGGGCTGTTCGCGGCCGGCAGCCCACGATCAGTCGGCAGCACCCTGGAGGTGGCGCGGGCCGCCCTGCTCACCAGAGGGTATGCCGCGAGCTTCGGCGGCGTGAGCCCGCTGAGCAAGCGGCAGCGCGACTTCATCCTCGACTGGGAAGCCGAGAGCTTCCGCAAGCAGGTCGCCGGTCTGACCCAGGAGAGCGAGCTGGCGGGCCGGATCGCGGTGGTGACCGGCGCGGGCAGCGGCCTGGGGCGGAGCATCGCCATCGGCCTGGCGCGGGCCGGGGCCGCGGTCGCCCTCGCCGACATTGACCTGCATGCGGCAGAAGAGACGGCGGGCCTAATCGCGAAGCAGGAGCCGGCGGCCGCGACCGCGGCGAGGCGCTGCGATGTCACCAGTGAGACCCAGGTGAACGGGCTAGTCGCCGCCATCCTCCGCGAGTGGGGCGGGCTGGACATACTGGTTAGTGCGGCGGGGATTGCGCCGCCATACGAGCTGGTAGACCTGCCGGTCGAGAAGTGGCGGGCGGCGCTGGAGGTGAACCTGACCGGCTACTTCCTGATGGCGAAGGCGGCCGCGAAGGCGATGATCAAGCAGGGGATGGGCGGGAGCATCATCGCCCTCAGCTCGAAGTCGGGGCTGGAGGCGAGCAAGAGCAACACCGCCTACAACGCTACCAAGGCCGGCGAGATCCATATGGCGCGGGGCTGGGCGCTGGAACTCGGGCCGCATGGGATCAGGGTCAACGCGGTGGCCCCGGGCAATGTGTTCCAGGGCTCGAAGATCTGGAACCCCGAGTACATCCGCACCTGCGCGCGCAAGCATGGCATCGAGCCCGAAGAGGTGATCCCCTACTACGTCAACATGACGGCCCTGCGCAGGGAGATCACCGGCGAGGACGTGGCCAACACAGTAGTCTTCCTCTGCTCTGACAAGGCCCGCACGATCACGGGCCAGACAGTGGTCTGCGACGCCGGGCAGGTGATGGTGAGGTGAGGGCCCGAGGGTAGGAGCAAGCTCCTGCCGAACGGATATGTCGTCGGCAGCAGAAGCTGGTGCCGGGGCCCAGAATCGAACTGGGTGTGGTGGTCAACCGCCGGTGGAGCCGGCCTGAGAGCACCCCCGACTCCGGCTACCCCCTCGGCCGGAGTCACCAGAATGACGGCCACACGTGGCTCGACAACACGCGTCAAGACGTGCCGCTTGCCTGTGGTTCGGTGGCGTGACAGAAAGTTGTGCCGCATCACGACCTTCGCCCGGCCCTCCCACGAATCTTGTCCATAGCCCGCCAGTAGGCGGCGAGGGCGCTTCGGCCCGTTGGCGTCAGCGCATAGGTGGTGTTCGGGATTTTGCCATGGAAGCTCTTGACGATCTCGACGTAGCCGGCCTGCTCGAGGCGGCTCACGTGTGAAGAGAGATTCCCTTTGGTAAGCCCGAGTGTGTTCAGGAGGAAGCTGAAGTCGGCACGGTCAACGCCCGAGAGGAGCATGAGGATGCGCAGACGTGCGGGCTGATGGATATCGGAGTCGAGTTCAGCCATCGCCTTGGGCCCCTGCCGCCTCCTCGGCCGCCTCCGAGCCGGCCGCCAGGTTCCGCAGCCGCCGCAGGGCGAACCAGCTGTAGACGTGTCCCGCGAGTGCCGCCAGGAACCCGTAGCCGACGGTGGGGACGAACATGTCGAGCATGGGACCCATCCCGATCGGTACGCCAGTCACCAGCAGGACCGCGTGGACTGCGTAGAGCCCTGGCCAGAGGAACATGAAGGGGCTGCCGACACGGCGCAGCTTCAGTCCGAGATAGCAGAGAAACGGCACAAGATACAGCGCCGAGATGGGCTGCATGAGTCTGATCGGGTAGAGCCCCAGGAGACCCAGCCCTACACTGGCGAGGACGCAGAACGCGAACACGAAGGCAACCGGCAGGAGGCTCTTGGACTCTCCGATTCCAGCACACGCTCCGACCGAGACGCTTCCCTCGCCCTGGTACAGCCGCTCGCTGAGGCCGCGCATGATGCGGGTCGCGCCGATGAAGCTGAACCACAGCCACCATACCGCGAACCCGCATAGGACCAGCATGGATGCAGCTGACAGCACCCGCCTGTCCGCGACATAGGCCCACGCGGAGAGCAACGACAGGCCCCCGAACAGGCAGGACGCCACTGCGAATACCACGAGAAACGCCACCACAGGAAGCGTCCGGTTCTGGGCGTACCGCCGCGCCCACTTGGGGATCTCCCGGATCCGATCATCGGCGTTACCGACCGGCGCTTTGGCGTCAGGGCTCATCGCGTCTTCCTTTCCCCGGGTGAGCCGCGCAGCTCACGCGTCTGCTGTCCATACTAGTTTGTATCACAAACCACGGACAGTGTCAAGGGTGTGTGCGGCAACCGCCTGTGGGACGAGCCTGAGTGGGCTTGCGATTGCGCCTGCGGGCCGTGGCTTTGAACCGCCCATAGAGCCGGCCTGAGAGGACCCTCGACTCCGGCTACCCCCTCGGCGTGGAGTCAGTGACCGGATTCAGTCGCGGATAGTGGTCAGAACCGCGGGTCATCCTGCACTGGCCCGGCTGTTACGCCACACCACACTCGCAGCAGGCGAGCGACCTCCATCGCCGAATAGGGCAGGAGAACAAGGAACGCCCCTCCCGCGTGGCGAGGCGCCGAGCGGGATGTGCGCGCTCCCGTGATGCCGCCTATCTCGTTTGCGCCTTGCATGGCTGCATTGGTATCGCGATGACCTGCGCTGCCAGCGTGCCGGCGGTGTGACAACTCAACTTCCTGCACCATCAGGGGAGAGAAGATGCGAGCAAGGCTAGTGCTGGGTGCAGTCCTGGTGCTGTCGGCCTGCCTGAGTCAGGGCGCGGCTCGGGCCGAGAAGGTGGTCGGCTGGGGTAGCGACATCCTGGGCCAGTGCGACGTGCCGGCGCCCAACAGCGGCTTCGTGGAGGTGGCCGCAGGTGGGGACCACAGCCTGGGGCTGAAGGGCAACGGCTCCATCGTCGCCTGGGGTGACAACTACTACGGCCAGTGCGGCGTGCCGGCGCCCAACGGCGGCTTCGTCGGCGTGGCAGCAGGTCAGGACCACAGCCTCGGGCTGAAGGCCAACGGCTCGATCGTGGCCTGGGGTGACAACTACTACGGCCAGTGCGACGTGCCGGCGCCCAACAGCGGCTTCGTCGCCGTAGCCGCAGGACACTATCACAGCCTGGGGGTGAAAGGCGACGGCTCCATTGTGGCCTGGGGTTACAACGATCACGGCGAGTGCAACGTGCCGGTGCCCAACAGCGACTTCGTCGCGGTGGCTGCAGGTCTTTACCACAGCCTGGGGGTGAAAGGCGACGGCGTCATCGTGGCCTGGGGCTGGAACGCCTACGGCCAGTGCAACCTGCCGCAGCCCAACAGCGGCTTCGTAGGGGTGGCCGCAGGATGGTACCACAGCCTGGGGCTGAAGGGCGATGGCTCCATCGCGGCCTGGGGTGGCGACCTCTGGGGCCAGTGCGACGTGCCGGCGCCCAATAGCGGCTTCATCGGCGTGGCCGCAGGCGACATACACAGCGTAGGGCTGAAGGCCGACGGCGCGATTGTGGGCTGGGGGTATGGCGACTTCGGCCAGTGCAATGTGCCACCACCCAACAGCGGCTTCGCCGACGTGGCCGCAGGCGACTTACACAGCCTGGGGTTGCGGGCCGGCATATCCAGCGCCGGGCTCTACAGTCCGTCCGCGGGCAACTTCTACCTGCGGAATGGCAATAGCGCGGGCCCGGCTGACGTCGCTTTCCGCTTCGGCCCGGCTCCCAGCACCTGGACTCCTATCTCGGGCGACTGGGATGGGGATGCCGATGACAGCATCGGCCTCTACAGCCCGGCCACGGGTACCTTCTATGTCAGGAACACGAACTCAGCCGGGTCAGCCGACCTCACCTTCCGGTTCGGCCCCGCGCCCAGCACCTGGCTTCCGATCGCAGGCGACTGGGATGGAAACGGGACAGAGACCATCGGCCTCTACAGCGCGGCCACCGGCACTTTCTACCTCCGCAACAGCAACAGCGCCGGGGTGGCCGATCTAACCTTCCGGTTCGGGCCTACGGGAAGCGGGTGGCTGCCCGTCGTGGGGGACTGGGATGGAAACGGGACAGATACGATCGGCCTCTACAACCCGGCCAGCGGAACCTTCTACCTGCGGAACAGCAATGATGCCGGCCCCGCCAACCTGACCTTCCGCTTCGGCCCCACGTCCAGCACCTGGAAGCCGATCGCGGGCGACTGGGACCAGGACGGCACTGACACGGTCGGGCTCTACAACCCGGCGACCGGGACGTTCTATCTCCGTAACGACAACGCGCCCGGCCCCGCGGACCTCACCTTCCGCTACGGCCCCGCGCCCAGCACCTGGCTGCCGATCGCGGGCGACTGGGACGGGCTCTAGCCGACAGACGCGACGCGTCTGACACAGCCATCCCATGGGGCACAGGCCCAGGTCCGGCGTCGTGCGCTAGGGTGGGGCCACGGATCCGTGCGCCACTCGCCTCCCTCCGCGTGGGCGCACTGGCTCCATAGCTGTGCCGTATGGGGCCAGCCGGCGGCTGCACGGGTCGCACCGCGTGCGGGGGAACGAGACCCGGCCTGGCACGTTGGGCACCGACGTCGGCGCGCCGTGTGTGCATGCTGACCACCTCACGGTGGCGATTCGACGATAGCTTTCCCGCAGTCAGCGCCAATAGAGGCGTGTCTGCATAGACCAACCATAGGATCCAGCCGTCGCCGACGCTTACAGGGGTATTGACCGCCCGTCTTATGGAGACAGCGCGGGCTGCGCGTCACCGCTCCGCCGCCACCTCGTTCGATGGCGGGGATTCGAGGCCGTCCAGCGTCACCTGGGTGACCTTGTAGTAGTTGCGCCCCGCGGGCGCCCGCCAGTCCACATGCTCGGGCGCATCGGGGGAGGCGATGATGGTGCTGCGGTCGCAGGCGAAACCGGGGTGGTTCGAGCTATAGAGGTTGTAGTGGCCCCAACGCGGGGACCTGCGATCGGACCAGATCAGACGCGGCCGGCCGTTCTCCGCGTCGGCGTGGAGGGTCGGGGGCGAGGGCACAGCAGCACTTACGCGTCCCGTGGGATCGAAGTCGCGGTCCGTCGAGAGACAGATGCAGTCGAGGCATGAGCCGTATGCGCTGGACGCGATGGTCAGGTCCTGAGGCCCGGCGCTGAGGTGGATGGGTCGAGCCGACCTCGCCCAGGCCCACGCAGCCGAGGCCGGCAGCGAGAGCGTCTGCGATCCGACCTCGAACCGGGCGCCCTGCTTGCCTCTCATTCTCGCGAAGACGAAGTAGTCGCTGGCGCGGGGGACCGAGATCGGCAGAGCGGCCGTGCCGGGTCTGTCGGAGCGGCGCTGCCAGACGTAGTAGAGGTTCGACGCCGTGCCGTCGAAGTTCAGCCAGAGGGAATCGGGCGAGGGCGCGTCGAGACCGGCAGGGATCGCGTCTTCGGCCTCGAGGAAGAGGCGCAGCGGCGCACCGCCGACCAGCCCGCGATCGGAGGCGGCCGCAGCCTCGGCCGAGAGGGGGCTCTCCAGCCGCGAATGCTCGACCGACCGAACAGCGTAGTGGTAGACGCGGCCGGGCTTCGCCGAACGGTCGGTGAACTCGGTCTGGGCCATCGGGCTTTCGAACAGCGGCTCGAAGCCGCGGCCGGATTCGGTGCTGCGGTACTCGAGATAGCCGGCGCTCTCGCGCCGGTATCGGGGTGGCTGCCAGGTGACCGCAACTCCGCTTCCCACCCACTCGGCCTTCACGTTCACCGGCGGAAGCGGATTCCGCAGCACGGCCAGATACACTTCGGAACTGCCGAAGACGTTCGAGTTGAACAGGAGCTTCGTGCCGTCGGGGCTGATGTTGGGACGGTCGAGAACCACGCTCTTCGCGCCCGTCCGGTCGGTGTTGCGATAGAGATTGGTGCAGCAGATGCGGAAGCGGTTGCCGCGACCGGAGGCGAGTGGCTTGGCGAACCAGGCGCTGATCTCCGAGAGATAGGGGCGGTCGGTAATGAGCGTGCCGTAGGCCCAGAGCTGATCATCCGGCCAGTACTGGCAGTAGCCATTGTAATCGTAGGGGATGTTGTAGAATGGCGGCGCATCGGCGCCGGTCTGCTCCGGCCACCAGGCGTTGCCGTCGAGATGCCACCTCTCGCCATCGAAGCTGTAGACGTTCCCGATCTCGTGCACGCCGACCCGGCGTCCCATGTCGCCGTGGTTCCAGTCATACTTGAAGTCGAAAACGCGCTCCTCGCCGGTCTTGAAGTTCATCATGTGGAACCAGTGGTCGCTGCCGTCCGCCTCGTACCAGTACATGATCCAGTCCGTGTTGCCGGGGACGAACCGGTAGGAGTCGTGAATGCGCCCGGTGAGTTTCATCACCCACTTCTCCCCGGTTTCGAGCGAGACGACGGTGATGGGCCCGCGGCTGTAGTCATCATTGCAGGCGTACTTGCCATCCGGGCTGATCTTCAGGCACCAGGCAGGCATGCCGGTGGCGACGACGCGGCGGACGGTCCCCGCGCGGAGATCAAGCTCGAGGAGCTGATCCTCGTTCATGACATAGCCGAGGTCGGGATTCAGCGGGTGGCAGACCACGGGCGGGCGGATGCGCTCCGGCCATCCCTGGACAACGCGCAGGTGCGTGCCGTCACTATCCATCACGACTGGGCCGTGCGTCTCCGTGGTGGTCTCTCCGGAGGAACCCCAGATGTTGGGCTTCCTCGTCCGCTGCCAGGTCATGAGCGAGCCGTCGGCGTTGAAGCAGGATTTGCCGAAGTAGTTCAACTCGTCGCCCGCGCCATAGGGCTCATCGCTGAGCTTCATGAGCGTCGCGCCGGTGGTGAGATCGGCGAAGATGACGCGCTCGGACTGGAAGAACCCGCCTCTGCGGAGGTCGGCGTACGGCTTCTCGGCCGCCTCCTGGCGCGATCTGATGGCACTGAGGCCCCAGCAGCCGGAGACGCCGTCGTCGTCAATCTGAGTGTAGCGCCCATTCTCCGGATCGAAGAGATCCTGGAGCGGACGGGATGCGATCCGGGCGATGTCGGCGCTGGACAGCCGCGCGGCGGGGCCGGACACAAAGCCGGTGTCCACCTTGGCCGAAGCGGGGTACGAGCCGAACGCTGGCCCTTCGACGGCAACCAAGAGGGCGATGGCGGCAATGAGTACAGGCAAGCATGGGGTCGGCATGAGCGCGGACCTCATTGTGGGTCTCTCACGTTCAGGTTCGGCGGCACAGGCCGATCGGCCTTCCGGGATGAGGCCCTCTCTCCTTGTCAACCGCCCGTGACCGCCGGCCCCGGGCACCCCCAACTCCGGCTACCCCCTCGGCATGGAGTCGCTGTCCGGGGCTCTATCGCGTATGGGGCGGGCAGGACAGGGCCGGAGGCGATGGAGGCCCTACTCAGTCTACGGACGTTCGCGCAATACCGCGCATTTGCCCCAGCCCAAATGCGCCCTCAAAGTGACATTGCGCGAACGTCTTTCTTGAGGCATTTGCTGGTGCTCTGACGAGTTTCGCCCTTACTTCTCTGGGCGAAACTCGTTAGTCCTGGATCGACCGCCTCGCCCATCCTCGGCGCCGCGCAGCACGGGAATGTCCCCGATGGACGAGAATGCCGCGATCAGGGCTGGAGGAGCGCCCTGGGAGCCAGATGGGTTTCTGCACACTACGGGGGATTCGAGGTGGAAGTGAGCAGCCGCGGAGGCACGGCACAGGCATGCCTACATGGCAGGAGACTGATACTGCTTGATCATCTCGAGGAACTTCGGGTACTCCCCGTCGAGCATGTGATAGCAGTGCTCGTCGGCAGGGAACTTGCCGGTCCGGACCTCGTCGCAGTAGTCCTTCATGGCCTTGGTGACGATTTCGGCGACGTTGCAGTAACGCTTCACGAACTTGGGCGTGAAGGCCTGGAACTGGCCGATGAGGTCGCTCACAATCAGCAATTGGCCGTCGCAGTACCTCCCCGCGCCGATGGAGAGCACGGGGATAGTGAGCCGCTCGGCAATGAATCTGCCGACCTCCGGCGGGATCGCCTCCAGCAAGAGCATCTGCGCGCCTGTATCCTGCAGCGCCATGGCGTCTTCGATCAGAGCCTGCGCGGATGTGACGGTGCGGCCCTGCGCCTTGTGCCCGCCGAGCTGGCCCGAGCTCTGCGGCGTGAGCCCGATGTGTCCGCAGGCGACGATGCCGGCGTCGAGGATCCCGCGCACCATGGGGATGACGCGCCGGCCGCCCTCCAGCTTGACCGCATCAACCCCGGCCTCCTTGAGGAAACGACCCGCGTTCTCGATCGCCTTTTCCACTGACGACTGGTAGCTCATGAAGGGCATGTCGCCGATCACGAAAGTGTTGGGTGCGCCCCGCCTCACCGCCTCGCAGTGCACGATGCACTGATCCATGGTCACCGGAATCGTGTTCGGGTATCCGTAGACGCACATGCCCAGGGAATCGCCGACCAGGATCATGTCCATCTCCGCCGCCTCGGCGAACTGCGCGGTGGGGTAATCGTAGGCGGTGATCCAGGTGATCTTCTCACCCCCGCGCTTCATGGCGTGGAAGTCGTGGATCATCTTCTTTGGCATCAGGTGCACCTCCGCGTCGAGACAGCCGAGCTTGGAATGACTTCTCTTTGTGGGTCACGAGGCAGATTACCTTCCCGGAGTGCGCCGTGGAGATGCTACCGAGGCGTTCTGGGCGTTGCGAGGGCATTCTGTTGGGCCACTGGTGGGTGTCGAGCGCCGTGAAGATGGCCTGCAAGCACCCCCGACCCCGGCTGGCGCGGGCAGCAGGTCGGGGCTCGATGCCTAGAGAAGGTCTGGCGCGGGAGGCCGGCGGCGCGGGAGCCGCCCGCCGGCACTGCCGGGAACGGCCCTGCGTCCGACTCCCTCGCCTATTCGCGCAAGGAGAACCCGCCATGGCGCATTGCCAGAACGATCGGTTTGCGGGACTCGATACGGAGATCAGGCGCTGCCTCCGGGAATGGGGTGTGCCGGGAGCGGCCGTGGGCGTGGTTGAGAAGAACAAGGTCATCTTCGCACGGGGCTACGGGGTGCGCGAGGTGGGTGGTCGAGAGCCGGTGAGGGAGCGCACCCGGTTCTTCATCGGCTCCTGCACGAAGGCTTTCACCGCGACCGCACTCGGGATGCTGGTAGAGGAGGGAAAGCTGGAGTGGGATAGGCCCCTGCGTGAGTGCCTGCCCTGGTTCCGGCTGCAGGACCCGGTGGCGACGGAGGGGACAACGGTGCGGGACGCCTTGAGCCACCGGACAGGGCTGCCCCAGCATGACTGGATCTGGATCAACTCTGATGCGGGCCGAAAGGAGCTTTGCACACGGCTGCGCTACCTCGAGCCCAACCGCGACTTGCGCGCGGCCTACCAGTACAACAACCTGATGTACATGCTGGCCGGCCAGATAGTCGAGGAGCTCTCCGGGCAGACCTGGGAGCGGTTTGTGACGGAGCGCATCCTGGAGCCGCTGAAGATGGGCCGCACCTGCGTGTGCACGGCGCTTCCGGACGACGAGTCTGGGCTCGCCATCGGCCATGTGAAGTGCCGAGAAGCGGTGGTGCCCTGGTCGCGGCTGGCGCGGCAGGATCGGCGCAACGTGATCGGCCCCCTGGCGCCCGCTGGGGGTCTCGTCTCCGATGTGCTCGACATGTGTCAGTGGCTCCGGCTCCAGATGAACGGGGGCGAAGTGGCGGGCCGCCGCCTCCTCAGTGAGGCGACCCTGCGGGAGATTCATTCGCCGCAGATGGTGATCCCTGAAGTGCCGGGGGACAAAGAGCTGCTGGACGCTGCCTACGCCCTCGGGTGGAGGGTGCAGCCGTACCGGGGGTACCGCTGGATCTCGCACGGCGGCCGCCTGGCCGGCTACCATACACAAATGTCGTTCCTGGATGGCGAGGCCGTCGGCGTGGTCTTCCTCACCAACATGGAGAGCCCTATGGCGAGGGTGAGCATCCCACTGCTGGTGCCCCTGCTGATCTATGACCGGTTGCTCGGCCTGCCGCGGATAGACTGGAACAGGCGACGACGACAGGAGTTGGGGGAGCAGGAGATACGGGCGCAGACGCAGCGCCGACCGGATCGGCGGACGCGCAACGCCCGGCCCTCGCACCCCCTGGAAGACTACGCGGGCGAGTACGCCCATCCGGGATACGGGCGGGCGGTCATCTCCGCGGCCGGCGGCCAGCTCCGACTCCGCTACAACCGACTTAGCTTCCGGCTGCGGCACTACCACTACGACGAGTTCCGGATGCGGGAATCTCTGCTGGCAGGGGAATCGCTGTCTGGAGGACACGACTTCCGAGTCTCCTTCCGCCTGAACGCGGCCGGCGCGGTCGGTGCGGTCGCGATCGCCTTCGAGCCGGCAGTGGCCGACATCGTCTTCACGCGCGTGGGCTAACGGGCAAGCTCACGGAGTGGCGCGCCGCCCCGCTCACCCATCGCTCCTCTGCCGTCTGCATTATGTGCCATCGTGCCACCGCCACTGCTTCTCGTCTCCGATTCCTCACCTTCGTTTTTCTCAAGTCAGGTCCTACAGATTCTCTTGTATTACGGTGACAACCGTAATGCAAGAGAATCTCCTGTAGAAGCGTCACGCTCTGCGCTGAGGAGTTTCTTGCATTATGGCTCGTATCACTGTAATGCAAGAAACTCCATAGGCTGTAGCATTTTGGAGTTACAGGAACGGCCTGTCTTGAGAGTTACGCCACAGTTGGGAAGTAGGGGTCTGCGTCTTCGTGGTGAATGACCGGAATGGACAAAGTCCAGCTCAGAAGGCTACCGTCTTGCGGAAGGCCGCGTGCCGCGCCTGCGCCGTGCTGTTCGCACCCGGCGGGAGAGCGCACCTCTGCCGAGTAAGCCTTCTTTGCGGCATCGCCAGAGAGCGGGGGAAGGCCGACAATGGGAAAGAAGATAGCGGTCATCGGCGGGGGAAGCATCTACGCCGCAGGGATCGTCCGGACGCTGGTGGATCGGGCGGACGAGCTTGCCGGCGCCAGCCTGGTACTGGAGGACCTCCGACCAGAGCGCCAGGAGACCATCCTGGCGCTGGGGAGGAACCTGATCCGCGCGCGGGGAGCAGACCTCAGGATCGGGGCCACGCTCAGCCTGGAGGAAGCTCTGGACGGCGCCGACTTCGTGATCACCTGCTTCCGGGTTGGCGGCCGCCAGGCGCTGCAGCTCGACGTGTCCATTCCGGCAAAGTACGAGGTATACGGGGACGAAACGGCGGGGCCGGGGGGAATCTTCTTCGCACTGCGGACGGTGCCGGTGGTGGTGGACATCGCGAAGCGCATGGAGAGGTCGTGCCCCCAGGCGTACATGATCAACTGCGCCAACCCCACGGCGTTCGTGGCAGACGCGGTGCGGCGGACGAGCCGGATCGAGGAGCTGTCGCTGTGCAGCGGAGGCATGGGGATGCCCCAGATGGTGGCAGAGTATCTGGGTCATCGCGCGGAGGACGTGGTCCACTTCCAGGCCGGGGTGAACCACTTCACCTGGCTCCTCAAGGCCTACGTCCGCGGCAAAGACGTGGCGCCCGATCTGGTGCGGAAGCTGGCGGAGCTGGACACGAGCGACGCGGATTGGGGATGGCAGCGCGTCGTGGAGATCATCCGAGCCTACCAGCGCGTGCCGATACCGGGAAGCCACATGGTAGATTACCTGTTCCGGAGCGACACGGTGGCTCGGCAGAAGGTGGTCAAGCACTGGGGGCTGGCCGACCCGGAGACCGCTGGCGCGCAGGTGTGGGCACACTACGAGGAGCTGGCGAAGGCGGAAGACCCGAAGTTCGACACCTCCATTCCGGGGATCGAGCACTATGTCGGTACGGTGAGTGACCTGGCAGTTTCGGTGATCGCGGCCATTGTCGGCGACAGGCGTGAACTGTTCACTGTGAATCTGCCCAACACCGGGCAGATAGCCAACCTGCCGCGGGGAGAGATTGTGGAGGGCCCGGCGGTGGTGGGGGCGTTCGGTGCGCAGCCGATTGCCGTGGGCGATCTTCCGGAGACGGTGCTGCCGATGACGGAGATCCTGGCGCGGACACGGAAGTTGGCGGTGGACGCGGCGTTGAGCGGGGACAGGGATAGGTTGCTCGCGGCGCTGATGAGCGACCCGCTGGTGGACTCCATCACGAAGGCGAAGCCGATGATGGCGGAGATGCTGGCGGCGCAGGCGCAGTGGCTGCCGCAGTTCGCCCACTGAGGGCCAGCTCGAGGTGGGCATGTTGTGGACGTCCACGATCGGTGAGTAGCTGACGCCCCCGGACACCCTCCGACTCCGGCTGCCCCCTCGGCTTGAGTTGTGCGAGGTTCCGTCGCGGATGGGACAGCGACCGCGCCACGGTGGCGACCACCGGTAGTCCCGCCCAGCCTCGCCGCCCTCCCAGCACAGGAGTCTCACCGATCGCCGAGAACACGACGAGAGGGGCTCCACGAGTGTCCTGGGTACCGGATGAGTCTCCGGCCAGCGTGGGGCGTTGGCGGCGATCATCCCTACCTTAGAGGGGTAGCTTGCCCATGCTACCAACCGACGATCTCCGCGACCGGGGGCACCCGCCCCTCTCTGTCCGCCCTGGTCTGCTCATCGAGTCCAGACACTCGCGGAGCCCAGAGATGGCGAAGGCGACGGCATCTCTGCCGTCGCCTCATCGCATGGTGCCGGGGCCCAGAATCGAACTGGGGACACCCGGATTTTCAGTCCAGTGCTCTACCAGCTGAGCTACCCCGGCACGCGTTCAGTTCTGGCGGAGCCGACGGGATTTGAACCCGCGACCTCCGGCTTGACAGGCCGGTGTGCTAAACCACTGCACTACGGCTCCGCGGTTGCTCTGTTCGGGGGCAGAAGAGACGCTCCTGCCCTACGACGACTCCGGCTGGTGGGCGAAACAGGGCTCGAACCTGTGACCACTTGCGTGTAAAGCAAGCGCTCTACCAACTGAGCTATTCGCCCTCCGGCGGGCTCTGATGATATGGCTGATAGATCATGGTGGGCGCAGCTGGATTTGAACCAGCGACCTCCTGCGTGTGAAGCAGGCGCTCTCCCGCTGAGCCATGCGCCCAAGGCCCGCGCCGACAGCGGCATAGCTACAGCGCATTTCACAGCCATCCCGCTACGGGTCCGACCACGCGGGCATGAAATGCGCCCGCGAATGCCAGGCCTGATCGCCGCGCTGTTTCATAGCCCATGAGCTGACGGGCTATGAAACAGCTCCTGGTAGCCCCAGGGGAATTCGAATCCCCGTTTCCGGCTTGAAGGGCCGGCGTCCTAGGCCTCTGGACGATGGGGCCCCACGAGTCGTAAGCGGGATGCTCCCGCGGAGCGACCTCGCACGTCTCAGCCCGGCTGAAGCGGATTCTAGCACGGGCTTCGCGGCCGTGTCAAGGTTGGTAGGGACCGGCTTGGCGAGGGCGAAGAGAAGGCCCGCGTGATCGTCAACAGCCCTCACAGGAGACCTGAGTCATGGAGATCGGTGAGCTGGCCAGCCTTCCCATCGTTGACTGCCACACCCACTTTGGCGGCGCGGACCTCGACGCGATAGACCCCATGCGCGAGGCGCTGGGCAAGGGCGGGGTGAGCGAGTTCAGCATCGTGGTGACGAGCTTCCCGGGCCGGGTGAGCGCGGATCCCGTCGCCCTCTACGCCAAGGCGCGGTACCCGCGCAAGATCTACCACTTCGCGGGGCTCGACCAGTCGTTCCTGGCAAAGGACCTCGACCATCGCTGGACCCACTCCCTGGCGACGCAGGTCGAGCTCTATGCGGCGCTGGGAGCCGATGGCATCAAGATGATCAACGGGAAACCGAACACGCGCAAGGCCTCCGGGATCGCCCTTGACTCGGTGATCTACGACGACTACTTCGCCCGCCTGGAGGAGACCGGGTTCCCGGTGCTCTGGCACGTGAACGACCCGGAGGAGTTCTGGGAGCCGGAGAAGGCGCCGGAATGGGCAAGGGGGCCGGGGTGGCTCTACGACGGGACCTTCCCCACCAATGAGTCACTCTACCAGGAGTGCGAGCGCGCCCTCGAGAAGCATCCGAAGCTGAAGGTGATCTTCGCTCACTTTTACTTCCTCTCCGACTTCCTGCCGCGGGCGGCCGCGCTTCTGGACAAGTACCCCAACGTGTACTATGACCTCGCCCCGGGCATCGAGATGCTGCACAACTTCAGCAAACGGCCCGAGGAGGCGCGCGAGTTCTTCCTGAAGTACCAGCACCGGATCATCTTCGGGACGGACTTCTCACAGTCGCGCCTGATGCTATCGCGGATCTGGGTGGTGCGGAGGTTCCTGGAGACCGACGAGACCTTCCACGTGCCAACGGACGATGACCTGTTCTGGCCCGACCATCGCACCATGATTCGCGGCATTGCGCTGCCGGAGGGGGCGCTCAGGAAAATCTACGCGGACAACTTCCGCGGCCTTGTCTCCCCACAGCCCAGGCCGCTGAACCGGGGGCTGGTGATGGCCGAGCTGGACCGGCTGGCAGTGGTGGCGGACGCGCTGGGAGCCTCGCCCAACATGGCGCGGCGGGTGGCGGAGCGGCTGGCGGCCGAAGGCTAGCAGGTCACGGAAGCAGCCGGGGGACAACGCGGCTGCGCCCGCCGGTCGGCGGGCGCAGCCAACACCGTTCGCTCCCTGATGCGGGCTAGTCAACGATCAGCACGACCAGGATCACCAGGAGAAGCACGGTGACGGTATCCCACTTCTCCCCGGCGGTCACGCCCGCCGTCCGCAGCGAATCCAGATCGGCCGCGATGGCATGGACCTCCTCGTCGGCGAGCAGGGCGACGCGGCTGGCCGCCTCCTTCTCGGAGAGACCAAAGTCCATCAGCTTGCCCTTGATGAGGTCGCGCTCGGCCGTCACGGCGCCAGGCTGGCCCGTCGCGGATGCGGCGCAGGTGGTCTGAGACGGCACCGGCGCCGACCAGGCGACGGACGCGATCAGCGCCAGCGCCAGGGCCAGCACTACGGCAACCGCGACCGACCGCCTACTGACTGTTACTGCCATGGACTCACCTCCTTTCGCTCGGACCGTGATGTGGTGATGACTCTTCCGCCCGCCCGTCTTAGACACGCAAAGCTGCGATACCTCTTGCCCTCACCCGGGTTTGTCTGGAACCGCCGGCGCCGGCTGGCCGGCTGGCTGTGGGCTGGGCGCCGAGGTGGAATGCTGCTTCAGGGCCTGAGCCTTCGCTCGGTGAGCGGCCGCGTCGCGGTCCCGGCCGAGCGCGCTGCAGACGCCTGCGAGGTGTTCGTGGATCGCCACGAGGAGAGCGGCCTGCTCCGGGCTGGCCTCGCGCAGGGCCGACTCCAACACCGCCGCTGCCTTGGCATCATCGCCTCGCACGTGATACAGCCACCCGAGCGTGTCCAGGCCATAGGCGCGGTGTGGACCCGGCTGCGCGGTCAGTGGTGCGAGGTGCGCGATCGCCTCCTCGACATGGACCCGCTGCTCCGCGCAGAGATCGCCGAAGTTATTGGCGGCCTCGAAGCTCCGTGGGTCAGCATTGAGCGCCTGCCGGTAGCGAAACAGCGCCTCCTCGTTTGTCCCCTGCTTGCGCAGCACGTTGCCGAGGTTCACATACGCCGGGGCGAACCTCGGGTCACGCCAGATCGCGTGTTGGTAGGCCCATTCGGCCTTGTCCAGGCGGCCTTCTCTCTCGTACAGGACGCCCATGTCGTTGAGTTGCTCCGGGCTCAGCGCGGCGACGATGCGCTCGGTCTGGGCGCGGGTGGGCTTCCGGTCGAGGTGTTCCCGGTAGGCTCGGAGGGCCGCGGTGGCGTTCACCCCAAGCCCGCGTTCGTCTGTCTGACACCCGGTCACCAGGAGGAGCGTCAGCGCCAGCAGCAGTCGCTTGCTAGCCGCCCTCACGCTTACCCTCGGGGCGAGCAGGCGTCTTCTTCCCCTCGACCACCATCATCCATCGGCCGCACTCTCGCCAGTCCTTCCCGAAGTCGGCCATGCGGGCGGGCTCCTCTCTGCCGTTGCCTTCGTCAAGGAGCCAGACCTGCTTCTCCTCGTCATAGCCGCGCACGATCACGAAGTGGTTGCGGTCGGCGAGCCGACCGCGGCGTCGCACCATGCAGATCACCGGGCGATCGCGGACCACCGCGCCCTTGATCCGGTCGGCCTCTCCCGTTGCCGCCCACACCTGCATTCCTCGCTTGCGCGCCCAGAGCAGGAGGTCCAGGTTGAGGCTGCCGTGATAGTTGGGAAGGTAGATGTCTTTTGCGATCTGGGCGGCGGCGGCCTTCTCGCCGTGAAACTGAAGCACGGCGGCGAGGGCGGAAGGGCCGCACCAGTTCCTCTCCCGCGCGGCGAAGGGCACGCCACTGATGTGGTGGGCCGCGGGCAGGGGCCGCGGCCCGGTCTCAGGGGCCGAGGCCAGGGGACCCGCTACCAGGGCTGTCAAGGCAACGAGGACCCCCGTGATCTGGCGCGGGCAGCTCCGGCGACTGATTCGGTCCACGATCAGAAGGCCTCTCAGGTTCTTCCCAGGCGGCGGCTCAGCTCGGCGCGGCTGAAGCCGCGCAGTTGCACGGCGAGTATGACCGCCCCCGCAGCGCCCAGCACGCAGGCGAGCGCCCACCTCGCGGGATCGGAGAGCGCGGGCGGCCTGGCCGGGCTGATGATGTCTGCATTTCGCCCGGGAAGGAGGCTGGGATCGGCCGCCAACCGCGCCACCAGTTGGCCTCGCTGTCCCCAGCTCCCGGCGAGCAGAAGATGGCGACGGCTGGCGACGGCTGACGGAGCGCGCAATGTCGATCGCCACGCGGACGAGTCCTCGGCGAGCAGGTAGCCGTCGAAGAGCGGCCCCAGGGGATGCAGGATGGCGGCGACCTCCACCTGAATGCTGCCGAACGCGGCCGGCCCTAGCCTCAGGCCGGTGGCCGCCCCGGCCGCCACCTTCGGCCTTTCCCGGGCAGCGGCCTTGGCGGTCTCGCCCGGGGGCAGCTTGCCCAGCTCCGCGTCGGCGGAAGACAGCAACCCGCTCAGGTGGGGAACCAGGAGCAACCGTGCGGGCCCGGCCGCATGGGTAGCGGGCTCGACTACGGTTACGCTCAAAGCGCCCATCGCCCTGAGCCCGTCAGGCATGGCGCTGGACGATAGCGGCCGGGGGTCCGCGATCTCGATGGCATAGGAGAGACGGCCCGCGTCCTTGGGCAGCACTAGGTACCCCAGCAGCATGACGGCCGCCCCGGCGACCATCAGAAGGATGCCGAAGGTGCGGTTCATAGGGCCTATTCCGCCGCCAGCCGCGTCACCACGACTCCGTCTGCAAGGGAGGGGCTTCCGACCCCTGCTGAGGACTGGCCAGAGCCGGCGGGATGGCAACGCCCGCGGCGGCGGCTTCGGCCACCGCCTGCTGGATGGCAACCTCCGTGGAGGCGTAGCGAGTGTCCCGGACATCCCAATGGCGAAAGGCCTCCGCGAGGGCCTGGAGGGTGGTTGCGGCCGTCTCGGTATTCCCCAGTCGCACACTGACCCGCACCAGAGCCACCAGGGCCGCGGTGTTGGAGGGTTGGTCCGTGAGCGCGCGCACCAGAAGTCGCTCCGCCTCCTGGACGGGCCACCCCTGGCTGATGACGAGAGCAGCGAAACGGGCGGCAGCCGTCGCATAGTCCGGGGCGTTGCGAAGCGCCTGCCGGAAAGCATCGGCGGCGCCCCGATGGTCTCCCTCCCCCTCCATCACCCCTGCCAGGTACGACCAAGCATCCGCATCGGAGGGGTCCAGCGCGAGCGCGCGCTGGAAGGCGGTGCGCGCCTCCGAGGGGCGAGCCTGCATCATGTAGGACTGGCCGAGGTAGACCCAGTCGCGGTTTGCTCCGCGCGTCCTGCCCACGCCGTAGAGGTCCGCGTTGAGCAGCGCAGCCAGGCCGGCAAGTGCCACCAGGGCGAGCGCTAGCCCCCGCCAACTCCGCCAACGGGCCAGTCGCGCCAGTTCGGCAAGGCCGGCTACGGACAGGATGCAGATAGCCGGCAGCGCGGGCATGCGATAGCGGCCGCAGACGAAGAAGAGGATGACGGCCAGCATCTGCACGGCAATGAAGAGGATGATCGTGAGTCGCTCCCGACTCCGCCAGCCTCCCAGCGCGATGCCGAGCAGGCCGAGAGGGCCGATAATCGCGAAGCTGAGCGGTATTGCCCGGAGCAGGGAGGCGTGGGCTATCCCCCAGTCGTAGCTGAGGTTGTTGGGAATCTCGTACGCGCCCCAGTAGAGGTAGACCTTCTTGAGCAGGAGGGCGAGCGCCTGCGCGGGCTGGGTGAGCCAGAAGCGGAGGCCTTTGCGCGTCCAGTAGTTCTCCTGCTGCCTCAGCGTGTAGGCTCCCGCGCGCGTCTGCTCGTACCAGGTGCGCTCCCAGGCGACCCCCGAAGGGATCGGAGAGAACCCGTCGGCCTGAGGGTTGTTGCCGGTGTAGAAGTTGATCCCGCCGTTGTTGGAGATCGGTATGAGGTTGTCCATGAGGAGGTAGTTCCGGGCCGTGATCGGGACAATCGGCAGCACCACACCGAGGAGGAAGAGCAACGCCGTCCGACGCAAGTCTTCTCGGCCCAGGGCCTTCCTGAGCCACGCGATCAGCACGACGACCGCGGGAACCGCGAGCAGCAGGAGGTTGCCGCGCGTCAGGCCCAACAGGCCGAGCAGCAGTCCGACCCCAAACCATCTCGCGGCGGTGGGACGGTCGAGGGCTGCCAGCCAGGCAAAGAGGAACAGCGTGGCGAGGAAGGTCGCCAGTGCGGTGTCCAGAAGCTCGCCATCATCGAAGATACCAGGCCCGTAGAGGGCCAGCAGCAACCCGGCAAGGAGTCCGACTGCGGGGCCGAAGACACGCCGACCGATCAGGTAAGTGACTCCGCAGGTCACGGCCGCCAGCACCATCTGCATGAGCCGCGTGGCAAGAAGGCTGGGGTCGCCCGTGCCCACCAGCGCCTTCATCAGGGCGAGGAAGTAGGTGTAGAGAGGAGGCTTGGCGAGCACCTCGTTGTTGCCGATGCCCAGAGTCTGGACGATGATGGTGGCCCAGCTATTCTGCGTGCGCGAGTCCAGGATCGGGTAGTAGAAGAAAGGCCAGCGGTGAATCTGGGCGAGGTAGATCAGGCGCGGCACGAGAGCGGCCGCCGTGATCGCCCAGAAGTGCAGGCGCCAGTCCGCCAGCAGGCCTGGCCTCTGGCCGGCCGGTGGCGCAGGTTCAGTTGCTGCCGTCAGCCCCACCGTCACTCCTCCCGACTCCGCATGGGCCTGCCCTGACAGGGCTGACCACGTGATGAGATTCACTCCTGAGCGGGGCGATTCCTGCGGGCGTGGCAGGAGCTTGGGCTCCTGCCCAACGAAGGGAAGCGCGGAGGCGGCGCCGTAAGGCCGGATGGGCTCTGAGACGACCGAGATGATACTGGTGACCGGAGGAACAGGTTTCGTCGGAAGCCACCTGGTGGCTCGCCTGGTGCAAGCGGGCGAGCAGGTGCGGGCGCTGGCCCGCACGCGGGTGGAGATCTCCGGGGTCGAGGTGGTGGTGGGCGATGTGCGAGACCTGTCGGCCGTGACTGCGGCGGCTCGCGACTGCCAGGCGGTGATCCACCTGGTTGGGATCGTCCGGGAGATAGGTGAGGCGACCTTTCAACGCGTGCATGTAGATGGCACGCGCACGGTGGTGCAGGCCTGTGTCGAGGCGGGAGTAGGCCGGCTGCTTCACATGAGTGCGCTGGGGGCCCGCCCGGGAGCGCGCAGCACCTATCACCGCACCAAGTGGGAGGCAGAGGAACTGGTGCGGAGGTCGGGCCTGCAAGCGACGATCTTCCGTCCCTCGGTGATCTTCGGCGCGGGCAGGCTCCGTCGCCCCTTCGAAGCGGGGCTATGGAGCCCCGCGGAGGAGGGCGGCTTCCTGGCCGAGCTCCGTCGGCTGGTGCACAGGGGGCCGGTGATACCGATCGCGGGCAATGGCATGGCCCTGCTCCAGCCGATATGGGTGGAGGACGTCATCTCGTGCTTCGTGGGCGCACTCGCGAAGCCGGAGACCGCCGGCCAGGCCTACCATCTCGGCGGGCCTGAGGTGTTCGGGTTCGAGGAGATGGTTGACCTGGTGGCCGCGGCCGAAGGCATCAGGAAGCCCAGGCTGCATCTCCCGGTGCTCTGGCTGCGGCCGCTCGCGGCGGTGCTCGGCCGGCTCACGCCAAGGTTCCCCCTCACCTCCGATCAGCTCACCATGCTGCTGGAGGACGGCGTCTGCGACACCACGGAGATGAGAGAGGTGCTCGCGGTCAACCCGGCATCGCTGCGGGAGCACCTGATGGAGTGAGGCGCAGACGCTCCGGGAAGTCTGGGGAGAGGCCACACCCATGAAGCTGGTGGTGTTCGGCGCCGGGAATATCGGGCGGTCGTTCGTCGGGCAGCTCTTCGCCAGGGCCGGGTATCAAGTCGTCTTCGTGGAGGTCAACCGGCCGCTGGTGGAGGCGCTGAACCGCGCCGGCCGCTACCGGATCGAGGTGAAAGACCGGAAGCCGGAGGTGATCTGGGTGGAGGGCATCTCCGCGATTGACGGCGCGAACAGGGACGAGGCGGCGCGAGCGGTGGCCGGCGCGGACATCCTGGCCACGGCCGTCGGGCCGGCCGCGCTGCGGCACATCTACCCGACCATCGCCGCGGGGCTGGTGATAAGGAAGCAGGCGGGAGGTGGGCCACTCGACATCATCATCTGCGAGAACCTCCGCAACGCGGCACACGCCTTCGAGGAGGGACTGAGAGAGCATCTGCCCCCTGGATTCCCACTGCGCGATTACGTCGGGCTGGTCGAGACCAGCATCGGCAAGATGGTGCCGATCATGCCGGAGGCGGCCCTGCGGGAGGATCCGCTGGTGCTCTACGCGGAGGCCTACAACACGCTGATCCTGGATGCGAAGGCCTTCCGAAACCCAATCCCGAACGTGCCCGGCCTGGACCCGAAGGGGAACATGGCGGCCTATGTTGATCGCAAGGCCTTCATCCACAACCTGGGGCACGCGGCCTGCGCCTATCTGGGATACCTGACGAATCCCCGTTGGCGCTACATCTGGGAAGCGGTGGGCGATCCGCAGGTGAGGCGGGCGGCGAAGGCGGCGATGTGGGAGTCGGGGCGGGCGCTCATGCGTCGCTATCCTGGGAGCCCGCACGGCCGAAGCGCCGTTGCTTCGGACCGGCAGTCGGCGGGCGACCCTCCTGAGTTCACCACCGCGGACCAGGAAGAGCACATCGAGGACCTGCTGGCCCGGTTCGGCAACCAGGCCCTGGGTGACACGGTCTTCCGGGTCGGGCGTGACTTGCCGAGGAAGCTGTCGCGGGAGGACCGGCTGGTGGGGGCCTTGCTGATGGACGCGGCGGAGGGCGTGTCGGCTTCGGTGACGACGCTGGCGCTGGCCGCGGGGTTCTTCTTTGGGGCGACGGACGAGCGCGGCCAGGCGTTCCCGGCAGACGCGGAGTTCCAGCAGCACCTTACGGAACGCGGGGTTGACTGGGCGATCAGGGAGGTCTGCGGCCTCGACGAGGAAGTGGCGGTTGAGGCGCAGATCGCGGGAGGCGTCAGGAGGGCCTACCGCGATCTCCAGGACAGGAAGGAGGGGTGGTTGGGGAGGTGGGCGGAGCGAGGATAGGAGGGGAAGAAGCTCTAAGGCAGGAGCAAGCTCCTGCCGAACTTGAGGGTGGGAGGCGGTTTGCCTGGCGCAGTCGGAAGGGGAGGGAGGACCCTCCCCTTCCGGTTCCTTCCCCTCCCCCCGAGCTAGGCCGGCGGTCAGCAGGAGGCTTCTTTGGCGATGGTGTCGAGGGCGGCTGCGCCTTCGTAGATCTCGATCTCGAAGCCGGCGGTGATCTGAGCGCCCACCTCGAGCTCGACCAGCCGGCCGGCGGCGCGCTCGGCGGCGCGGCCCATGGGGAGGCAGTTGCCCGGCTCGAGGCCGAGCACGTACTCGCGGTCGCCCAGCATCTTCCACTCGGTGAAGCACGGCAGCTCGGCCGCGCGGTAGCGCAGGCGGAGGCCAAGCCCGTCCCCGAGGCGGCGGTTGATAAGGGCGACGGTGACGCAGCCTTCTTTGCAGACCTTCATGGTGTGGAAGTAGACCTTCTCCGCGTACCCGGCGACCGGCGCGTGCATCTTCGCGTAGTCGGCCTTGCCATCTTCGGCCGCGGCATCGCGCGGCTCCACGCCCGTGGTGGGAAGAACGAGCTCGGTCCCGTCGTCCAGCAGTGGGAAGCCGGTGTTGATGTGGTAGAGCAGCATGCACGGGGTGCGGCGGGCGCCGGTATTGGTGATGGTGTCGCGCAGGACGAATCCCGCGCCATCGCCATAGGCGCTGATGGTGCGGCGCATCTCCAGGCAGGGGCCGAACAGGCGGGCCTCACGCATCAGCCCGCTGACCTCCAACACAGGCCGGTCCCCCATCCAGGTCTCCGACAGGCTGACCTGCTCGGCGGGCGCGGTCGAAATGCGGCCGTGCAGCCCCAGGTCTTCGCCGCCATCGGTGCAGGGCGCGCCGGCCTGGCTGAGGCCACAGGTGGTGAGCAGGCCACCAAAGAAGGTCCAGAGCCACTCGAGGCCCCGCGGGTCGTAGTAGGGCGAGGCCACGTCTCCGGCCGGCGAACGCCAGCAGACGCTCAGCCCCTGGTATCGCGCCTCGCTGATGTCCATCGCGCGGTCGAGCAGCACCGTGAACTCGAGGCCGCGGGTGGTGCGGAAGTCCACCCCGCGGATGCCGTTGGCCCGGCCCTCGGTCAGGGTGTAGGGCCTGAGGCCGCCGAGCTGGGAGGGGTGGCCGGTGCGCTTGACAGCCGATTCACGGCTATGTCCGAAGATGGGCATTGGCAGCTCCTCAGTGGGGCAGGTTTGAGACCTGCCCTACCGCAGCCGTATGTTTTGGCTGAGGGACCCAGAAGTCCTTGCGCGATCATGCGGCGAGACGTTCAGCGAGTACCGCAACGGCCGGCGGGCAGGAGGGAGCGTGTGGCCAACGAAGTACGCACTGCCTCAGGTATTGCGCCACAGTGGGGCAGGTTTGGAACCTGCCCTACCGCAGACGCGTGAGTCGGAGAGTGCGGTGGAAGCTGAGATAGCTCGACTGAAAAGACAGGCGGCGGAGAGGGCCGTCGAGTTCGTGGAATCGGGAATGGTGGTGGGGCTGGGGCATGGGACGACGGCCCTGTTCGCGATCCGCCGCATCGGCGAACTGCTGCGCAAGGGCCAGCTTCGCGATATTCTCGGGGTGCCGTGCGCGATCCCCGTGACCGCCGAGGCACAGAGGGTGGGAATCCCGTTGACCACGCTCGAGGAGCGCCCGGCGGTTGACCTGACGATTGACGGGGCCGATGAGGTGACGGCCGCGCTGGAGGCGATCAAGGGCGGGGGTGGCGCGCTGCTGCACGAGAAGATCGTGGCGCAGGCGACCCGGCGCGAGATCATCGTGGTGGACGACCGCAAGCTGACTCCGGTGCTCGGGACGCGGGCGACCGTGCCGGTAGAGGTGCTGTCGTTCGGCTGGCGCTCGCAACTGGCCTACCTGGAGTCGCTGGGGGCCCGGGTGACAGTGCGCGGCAGCGGCGACGGCCGACCGTTTCGCACGGAGGAGGGGAACCTGGTGCTCGACTGTCAGTTCGGGCCGATCGCGGAGCCGACGAAGCTGGCTGCCCAACTAGAGGCGCGGGCGGGTGTGGTGGGACACGGCATGTTCCTGGGGTTGATCACCGACGCGATCGTGGCGGGGGCGGGTGGACTGCGACACCTGAAGCGGGGGGATCCTCAGGCCTGATGGGGAACAGGCCTCGCATCGTCGGCGTCGGCGTGGCCTGCCTGGATTACCTCTTCGTCGCCCCCCGCGCGGCCGCGGGCGGGTACGCGCCGCTGGCGGCGCACCTGATCCAGGGTGGTGGACTGGTGGGCACGGCTCTGGTGGCCGCGGCGCGATTGGGCGCCGCCACCGAGATCTGGGGTTGGGTCGGGGACGACGCAGAGGGGCAGGAGGTGCTGCGGGGGCTACGGGCGGAGGGCGTAGGGGTCAGCAGGGCGGAGGTGGTCCCGGGAGCCCGCACTCCGGTCAGCTTCATCCACGTGGACGCGCAGACCGGCGAGCGAACGATCTACCACGGCCGGAGACTTGGTGTTCCCGGCGACGCGGCAAGGCGCGTGGGCGAACGGCCCCTGTCGTGCGACGTGCTCCTGGTGGACGCGATCTGGCCGGAGGCCAGCCGCGCGGCGGCGGCACGCGCACAGAGGGAGGGCATTCCGGTGGTGGGAGACTTCTGCCCCCAGCCGGATCTGGCCGACCTGACACGGATGGTGAGCGCGCTGATCGTGCCTCGCGGGTGCGCGGAGAGCCTGGCGCCCGGGGCCTCACGGGAAGAGCAGTTGCGAGCGCTGGCCAGCATGGGGCCGCAGTTCGTCGCGATCACCACGGGCGCGGAGGGGTGCTACTACCTGACAGGAGGCGAGGTCGGGCATCGGCCGGCCTTCTCCGTGCCCGTGGTTGACACGACGGGCGCGGGTGACGTGTTCCACGGGGCCTTCGCCTACGCGCTGGCGAGGCGATGGGCGGCTCCTCGCGCGGCGGAGTTTGCGGCCGCGGCGGCAGCCCTAAGCTGCCGCGCGCTGGGCGGGCGAACGGCCGCCCCGAACCGGGAGGAGGTCGGAGCGCTGCTGAGGGCGCAGGGATCTCACGGGTGGCAGGAGCTCAGCGACTGAGCTCGATCAGCACTCCCTCTTTGAGATCGGCGAAGGCCTGCGCGCTGGCCTCAGGGAACACAAGGCCCGCTGCCTCCTCGGGGAACCGCTGCGTAAACTCGGCACCCAGGGGCAGTTTCTGTGAGATCAGAGCGGCGATCTGGTCTGAGTTGTAGCCCCGCTTCCGGGCGAGCAGTCTCAGCAGCTCTACGTCCTGCGCGCCGCGGCGGAGGGCGAACACCCGGAGGCTGGCGATCGGGCCATCATAGCCCCCAAGGTTGCCGGGGACGATGAGCGCGGTCGCCTCCGGCTTGCGCAGCGAATCCGCATCCCCCAAGGACTGCCAGGGTAGCACTCCGTTGAGGCCGAGCGCGTAGGCCTTCAGGCACCAGAGCGCGGACTGATGATTGGAGGCGGCGACGTCGTTGGCAACGCCGTAGACATGCGGATCCGGGATGCGGCGACTGAAGACGCGGGCGAACTCAGGAAGGTCGAAGACCTCGTTGTTGTAGTAGATCGCACCCATCAGCCCGCCGAGCTGATCGTATTGCCACCAGGGCCGCGAGACGTCGCCGCGGAAGACGAAGTGAGCACGGGGGTGCCCCTGGGCGCCGCGCTTGAACAGCTCGGCCCAGTAGCGCAGGGCCTGCCAGTCATCCCGGCCGACGGGCTCGTCGAGCGTCCAGTAGCAGCCGCCCCAGGAGTACTTGTCATTCAGGTACATCTGGAAGTCGGTGGCGCGCCAGCCTCTCTCCTCGCAGTGTGACGCGAACTCGCGCACCACGCGCTCGAAGCCAGTCCGGTAAGCAGGAGGGAAGGCCTTTGTGATCGGCGGCGCCTCGAGCATGTGGCGCACCATCACCGACTCCTCCTTGGGCGAGCCGTGGAACGGATAGTAGTCCCACAGGGACAGAGGCCAGTGCTCACTGAACGGGAGGTAGAACGTCTTCACCGGGACACCGGCGCGAGGATTCGCGGCAAAGGCAGAGCCATCGAGCAGGGGTCCCATCACCCGGTCGAAGTCCTGCCAGTCGGCGATCTGAAGCTGCGCGCCCTCTCCAGTGAGCTTGGGCGCATACCCGGCGGCGAGGCCGCCGGTCTGGCCGTAGGGCACGGTGTTGATGGTGCAGCGGTGGTAGTGGGCGAGCCGGTGCGCGGCATAGAAGTAGGGTGTGCCGGCTTCGCCGCCGGGCGGCTCGTAGCAGTTGAGCTCCGGGCTGAAGCTGATCTGGTCCGGGACAGTGACGGGGTAGACCAGCAGCTCCACGTCCAGCGAGAGGGGCGAACGGTCCGGGGCGGTGACGGTGATCGTGCCGCGATAGGTGCCGGGGGCCGCGGCCGGCGGGACCGCGATGTCAACATACACGGCCTGCACGTGCTGGCCCGGGACGGCGTTCCGAGGGTCAGGGAGATCGAACGGCCCCGCGAGAGGGATGGCGTACTCCTCCTGCCAGTGGGCGCCGGCCTCAACATACCAGAGGCGGAAGAGCCGAACTCGGTCCCGGGGAATCACGCCCTGGGGGCCGCGCAGATCACCTACCGTGACGCGCAGTACCCGCACGGGCGGCGTCTCCGCCTCGACCGCAAGCTGGAAGGCGACGATCTCGCCGCGGGCGGCCGCGAGCCGGACGAGCGAGTGGGCGCCATCCCACACCGCGCTGGCCGGACGGAGGTCGGCGCTTGGCTCGAACAATGCCTCGCCGGTGATCGGGTCCACCTTCGTGACCTCGGGATAGGCCCAGAGCGTCAAACCGCTTTCGGCCACGGGGGCCGAGGTGCTGGCGCGAAACGGGCCTGCGGACAGCGGCGGCGAAACCGCCAGGGCCGCCGCGGCGCGGCCGGTGGCGGCCGCGGGCGATGAGACCAGGCCGGACATACTGACCGCACGGACTTCGACGTTCAACTCTTCGCCGGCGGGCAGGTCTTCGAGCACAAAGCTCTGCTTCGCACTCGCCGGGCCGGCGTAAGGAACGCGCCAGGCGGGCACTGGTTCTCCATTGAGAGTGACCAGATAGCCGAATGCACGAGGTGGAGTAATGAGCGTGACCCGCGCCGCGCCGTGAGTGAGCGTGGCGAAGTCCGGCGCCGACTCGATGGCCAGGTGCGACGGAGAATCAGGGGCCGGCTGATCGTCATCTGTGGCCGTGACGATCAGATAGGGAGCGTACTCGCCTGATTCGCGCGAGTGGACGTAGTTGTTGGCCTGGGCGGCGCCGTCTCCGGACTCCTCCTCGAGCAGTAGTCCGTGGCTGAGCCCCCCGACCAGGGCCGCGATCAGGCGGGGGTCAACGCTGACGCTCCACCAGCCGCCTGGCTGAGGCTGCCTCTCCCCGTGGCACTGCATCGAGTGGCCATTGCCCATGACGACGGCCCAGAGCTTGGAGCCAGGGTAAGCCCACGCCCGGCGCTGATAGTCTGCCTCGTTGTAGGTCGCGCCGTGTCCGACCGGGTCGGGCTGATAGGTCCCCGCTTGTGAGCCCTCTTCCCACGGGCTGCCGACGGTGGAGAGGCCGATCTTGCGGAGGCAGTCCGGCCGGCCGGCGTCCACGCCCAGGCGCGCCTTCTCCTCGGCCGTGGACTCTGCGACGTTGTGGACCCAGAGGTCGGCCACCGTGACACGCCTGCCGCGCAGGCGGGAGACGTCGAAGTCAAGCAGCGCGACCTCGGTGTTGGCCTTCAGCTTGAGCCGGTCCGTCTTGCCCATGCTGGTGTCCACTTCGTCGGGATGGGCGGACACCCAGACATCGCGGGTCGCGACGAGCTTCATCTCGGCCGCCTTTCCGAGGGAGCACCAGCAAGATATGGTCAGACAGGCGCACAAGAGCAAAGCGAGGAGGCGGGCTGGCGGGGTGGTCTCGGTGGTCGTTCCAGGTAATCGGGTCACCTCAAGACACTCCTGTTCGGAGATTGGATGCTGGGCTTTACGGCAAGAATCCTGCTACACCTCTGTGTGTCGCCCTGCAAGGGATCGGCAGGCAGTGCAAACGAAGGCGTGGAAGACAAAGGACTGTGGGTGAGGCGTACCCCGTTTGGCAGGAGCTTGCTCCTGCCCTTGGTGCGGGGACAGCAGCAAGGTGCTGTCGAACGATATCCAGCTGGGAGGCACAACCAAGGTGACCGAGACCGGACCGGCTGATCCGACCACGTTCGGGCAGGAGTTGCAGGGAAGCGAACTCGATCAGCTCGCCGTGAATACCATCCGTGGGCTGGCGATGGACGCGACCCAGAAGGCCAAGTCCGGCCACCCCGGGATGCCGATGGGGATGGCCGACGCGGCCTTCGTGCTGTGGACGAAGTTCCTGCGGCAGTCGCCATCGGACCCGCACTGGCACGACCGGGATCGGTTCGTGCTCTCGGCCGGGCATGGGTCACTGCTGCTCTACTCGTTCCTGCACCTGATGGGGTTCGGGATCAGCCTGGAGGACCTGAAGCAGTTCCGGCAGTGGGGGAGCATCACGCCCGGGCATCCGGAGTACCATCCCGAAGTGGGCATCGAGACTACCACCGGGCCGCTGGGGCAAGGGTTCGCCAATGGGGTGGGGATGGCCCTGGCCGAGCGGATGCTGGCCGATGCGTTCAACCGGCCCGGCGAGGTCGTAGTGGATCATCACACCTACGGCATCGTGAGTGATGGCGACATGATGGAGGGGATCGCGTCGGAGGCGGCGTCGCTGGCCGCGCACCTGGGCCTCGGCCGGTTGATCTACCTCTATGACGACAACCACATTACCATCGAGGGGGAGACCGATCTCGCCTTCAGCGAGGATGTGGGAAAGCGCTTCTCGGCCTATGGCTGGCACGTCCAGCGGGTTGATGGCCACGACCGGGGCGCGGTGGAGAAGGCCTTGCGCTCGGCGCGACGAGAGAAGGCGCGGCCGAGCCTGATCATCTGCCGCACCCACATCGGGATGGGCGCACCCACCAAGCAGGACACCGCGGCCGCGCATGGCGAGCCGCTGGGCGAGGAGGAGGTGCTAGGCGCCAAGAAAGCGTTAGGCCTTCCGATTGAGCCGACCTTCTTCATCCCTGACGCCGTTCGCGGGATCTTCCGCCGGCGGCGCGAGCAGACCGACCGGATGGCGGCTGCCTGGCGGAGGCGCTTCGCGAAGTGGCAGCGGGCCCACCCGGACCTGGCCGCGCGGTGGGAAGCGCAGATGGGACGGCTGATACCCGAGGGTCTGGCCGACCGTCTGCCGCGCTTCGAGGCGGGCAAGGAGATCGCGACCCGGAGCGCCTCCGGAGAGGTGATGCAGGTGCTCAGCGCCGAGCTGCCGGGCCTGGTCGGAGGCGCGGCCGACCTCGCGCCGTCTACCAGGACTTTGATCAAGAAGGAGACGGACCTGGCGCGGGACGCCTATGGTGGCCGCAACTTCCACTTCGGCGTGCGCGAGCACGCCATGGGCGGGATGCTGAACGGCATCAGCCTGCACGGCGGGTTCATCCCCTATGGCGCCACCTTCCTGGTGTTCTCCGACTACATGCGGCCCTCGATCCGGCTGGCGGCCATCATGCGCCAGCCTGTGATCTATGTGTTCACCCACGACAGCGTGTTCCTGGGCGAGGACGGGCCCACCCACGAGCCGATCGAACACTTCGCGGCCCTCCGCGCCATCCCCCATCTGACCGTCATCCGCCCCGCGGACGCCAACGAGACCGCGGTCGCGTGGCTGGCGGCACTGACCCGCAAGGCGGGACCGACGGCCCTGCTCCTGACGCGACAGAATATACCTGTCCCGGACCGGACGGATCTGGGGCCGGCCGAAGGGCTGCTCCGCGGTGGGTACGTGCTGTGGGAGACGGCCGATCCGGAGCTGATCCTGATCGCGTCTGGCTCGGAGGTGCACGTGGCGCTGGAGGCCGGCCGGATGCTGGCGCGAGAGGGACGGCGGGCCCGCGTGGTCAGCCTGCCCAGTTGGGAGATGTTCGACGAGCAGCCGGAGGAGTACCGGAACGCGGTGCTGCCGTCATCCGTGCCCCGCCGGCTGGCGATCGAGGCCGGAGTCAGCCTGGGTTGGAAGCGCTATGTTGGAGACCAAGGCGAGGTGCACGGCATCGAGGAGTTCGGCCACTCGGCCCCGTGGAAGGTGATCGCCGAGAAGCTGGGCTTCACGGCGGAGGCGGTGGCGGCGCACGCGCGGGCGCTGCTGGGTCGAGGCTGACGGTCCGCCTAGGGCGGACCCGGGCCGACGGGCGGACGGTGAAGACTGATGGTCGTGCCGCTCTTGTGGGGACTGCTGGCGGTGTTGGGGCTGGCGCTGTCCTGGGCGACGGGCGCGGGCGCCTTCGCGTGGGTGGGAGGCCTGATGCTGGCCGTGCTGGTGGCGGGCATCCTGGCGGCGCGGCTGGCCCAGCGCGGTCTGCGGGCGACCCGATGGATCTCGGCCGACCGGATCGCTCTCGGCGCCGCGGTGGAGGTCGAGGTAGAAGTGGCGAACCGCAGCCGCCTCCCCGCGGTCTGGGTGCTCGCCGCCGAGACGCTGCCTGCGGGCCTGCCCATGACGGGGGTGAGGGGACGAGTCGGGTGGCTGGCCGGCAGGGCGAGTTTCCACTTCCGCTACTCCCTGATCGGGGCGCGCCGCGGCTACTACCACGTCGGGCCCACCATCCTGCGCACGGGGGATCTGTTCGGCCTCTCACTGCGGGAGCGTGCGGCTGAGGGGCCGGCCGGGCTGATCGTGTTCCCCAGGGTAGTTGCGATCCGCCACGCCCGGCTCCCCTCTCTGCGCGCAGGCAGCGATGTGCGGGCGCGACACCGGGTACTGGAGGACCCGATCCAGGTCATCGGGATCCGCCCCTATCAGCGCGGAGATGGCTTGCGCCGGGTGCACTGGCGGGCGAGCGCGCACACGGGCGAATGGCAGTCCAAGCTGATCCAGCCTGCGGCCCAGATCGAGACCGCGGTCGCGCTCAACCTGCGTCGCGCTGACTACCCGGCTGCTCCCGGGGAGGCGGCGGATCTGGCCGAGCTAGCGATCGTAGCGGCCGCTTCGGTTTCACACCACGTCCTCGAGCGGAGGCAGCGCACCGGTCTCCTGGTGGTCGGCCGCGATATGGCGGCCCAGCAGGCGGGCGGTGTCGTGCGGCTGACGCCGGCACGGGGCCGAGACCAGCTCACGGCAGTGCTCTCCACGCTCGGCCGGATGGCGCTCGGCGCGGCGGAGCCCCTCGCGCGCGTGCTCCCCCGCGAACGCGAGGGCTTGACCTGGGGCTCTCTCGTGGTGGTCATCACCCCCACGGTCGCGGACGAGCTGGTTCGCGCCCTGATCGGCCTGCGGACCGCAGGATTCGATGTCTACGTGATACTGGTCAAGCGGGGCCCCCGGCCGGGCCGGGAGGCCCCAGGGTTGGAGACGATGGGGATCAGCACGAGCTGGGTGAGGTCGGAGGCCGACATCCGTGGCCTTGGGCTCTGACGGCAACCGCGCGCGGGCGCGGGTGAAGATCGAGCTGTGGTCGTGGACGACCTGGGTGGTGCTCTGCATCATCTCCTACCCGGCTGTCGCCATCGCCCTGGCGGCGCGCTGGGCCGGCCTGGTGGCGGGCCTCGCGGTTGGTTCATTTCTCGTGGCGAACGCGGGGTTGGGCTATGCGGGCCGGCGCACCCTGGACCCGTGGCCCCGGGCCACGGTGAGCGCGCTAGCCGCCGCGGCGCTGGTAGCACTGGCCGCGGTGGGCGCGGACCGCGTTAGCCCGACCACGGGGATCTGCGTGGCGGCGGCGGCGGCCGCGGAGATGCTCTTCGTGTGGTACGCGCTGCCCCGCATCGTGCGGGAGGCGGAGGCGAGTGAAGGAAGAGCCAGGTCCGTTCTTGAGGTGCTGACGGACACGCCCCGGGCTGCTCCCGCGCCTTCCACGCAGCCGACGCTCAGTGCGGCGCTACTGCTGGGCTTCGTCATGCTTGGGGCCGGAGCTCTCTGGCACCGGGGGATGAGTTGGGCGCCGAATCCGATTGGGTGGTGCGTGGCGCTGGTGCTACTCGCTCTCGGCTTGATGTTCGTGGCGCGGATGAGCTTCTCTGAGAGGTCGGCGCGGGAGGGCAACCTTCATGCGCCGCCCGGCTGCTACCGGCGGTGGCTGGCGGCGGCGCTGGCCACGCTCGCGCTGGCGGCGCTGGTCGCGTTGGCCATCCCCTGGAGGGCTGCATCCAGCTTGAACCGGGGCGGATGGACGGGAACCGCGGCGGCGAACCAGCCTCCAGGGCGTCCCTCCGCCGGGGAGAGCGCCGGCCAAGCCGCGGCCGAGGGGGCCGCCGCCTTGCGCGAGCTGCTGCTCGGGGCCGCAGGGGCGCGGCGCGAGCTGTCGCTGTTTCTGCTCCTGCTGATCCTGTTCGCCGCGCTGGTTCTCGCCTGGGTCGTCCATCGCACGCGGTTGATCTCGCGGCTCCGAGCCGCGCTCTCAAGGCTGGCGGCGTGGTGGAGGCGACTGCTCGCCGCCGTGCAGCGCTGGTTGTTCCGACCAGCCAGGCGGAAACCAGTAGAGCAGGCTCCAAACCTGCCCCACCTGAGTGATCCCTTGCTGGACATCTTCGATGACCCGCAGCTCCTCAGTCGCCTCTCGCCGCGGGAGGTGCTGATCCGGACCTACCATCTTCTGCTCAACCACGGGGAGATGATGGGGCATGGGCGAGGAGTTGGCGAGACACCGTTCGAGTATGCCGAGAGTCTCGACCGCGCGGTCCCACAAGCCAGTGAAGATGTCCGGACGCTCACCTGGGGCTATGCGGCCGCGATGTACGCGGGCGGCGCCGTGGCGCTGCCAGGCGCGGAGGCGGTGAAGCTGGCCTGGCGCCGGGTGGCAGACGCGCTGAAGGGGGGGCTGAGCCCGGAGGACTTCGACCTTCGCCGCCGCGCATACCTGGCGGCGCGGCAACTGGATAGAGCCAAAGTGTAGGGCGGGCGTGTCCCGGCCCTATACGTTACTCCAGGTTGGCGGACACGGGGACGAATGTGTAGCCGAGGGCCTTGATGCCCTGGACCACTTCCTTCAGGTAGCCGAGGCGGTAAAACGGGTGGAAATAGGTGCTGGCCCAGGCATCACGGACCACCAGATTCTTGCTGGCGGCGCGGATAATGTCCTCTGGCAGGCGCGCCGGGTAGCCCTCCCAGGGCTGAGGTTCCACGTTGCCCAGGTTCTCCGGTATCACCTTCTGCCCGTAGACGTCTCGCTGGATCACGTAAGGGAAGAACTGGCCTGAGAAGTAGAGCTGGCCGGCCCCGAGCAGAGGCGCCACGACAGAGGGCACGCCATAGCCGAGGGAGCGCCTGAGGCGCCCTTCAGGACCGCGAAGCAGTCTCTGGACGTCCATGGGCGCGGCGCGGAGTCCGAGCCCAGCCTGCTCGGTGAAATAGAGCACGCGCTGGATGGTGGCCGGAAAGAGAGAGGCGAAGACGCGGTAGTCAGTGGCGGAAGCTGCGTAGTGCGGGGTCTCCCAGGCCACCTCCGTAAGGCGGCAGGCGCGGAGGTCGCGACGCCCCGCAGTGCAGCGGGCCTTCGCCCAGGCCGCAGAGTCCTCGGGCACAGGTCCGCTGTAGAGCAGCCCCGCCCCGCTGGGATCTCTGATCACACGGTAGAACTCGAAGTCGTCCCCGGTGGCGCCGTTATAGGGGTTGGCAGTGGAGTCGTACTGATGGGTGTAGCCATGCAGCACTATCTTCCCGCCCCTGCTCACCATGTACTTGAGGGTACTGACGAATTCCGGGGACTGGGTCATGTAGACTGTCCGAGGCGTCCCATGACTGTAGTAGCCCAGGGGATCGGCAAAAACCGGTACGACGGACACGGCGAAGGGCACGCCCTGAGAGTAGAGGTAGTCGGCGACCGCGCGTAGGTCGTGAGTGGAGATGGTGGGGTCCACGTCTTCGATGCGCATGATGGCGCGGCGGCTGACCGGGTGGTCAATGCCCAGGATGTCGTGGAGCAGATCGCAGAAGATGATGTAGCGGTCCTCTTCGCTGATGTAGCTGAACGGCACGTCGCCCACATACCAGAGGTTGGCCCCGCGCACGATATAGGGGGTCGAACCCGCGGCCGGATCGCTGACCGAGACCCAGGCGGTGGCCATCTCGGTGCACAGGTCGGGGTCGGTGATGGTGACGATCCCCAGCTCGTTGTCCGCCTGGTCCTTGCTGAAGACCTCTCCCCGGTAGGTGATGTCAGGATAGCCGGTCGTGTCGTCCAGATAGTCGAACGAGAAGCCAAACCTGGCCGAGAACCCCGGGTCCTGCCAGGCGATCTGGTGCAGGTTGTACTTGAACCAGCAGATGGTCTTGGTGGAGGACATCACGTCCGCGATGAAGTCCGGGGGCAGCGGGTTGTCATATTCCGTCCCCAGGTAGAAGGTGGCATAGCAGCGGGCGATGTCCCCGGCCGCGTAGCTCTCGATGGGCTCCATGAGGTAGGGCAACCGGAAGTGGCCCAGCAGGTTCGCAAGCTGTAGCGCGTGCACCTCGCCCAACCAGGCCCATTCGCCCGTGTGGTCGTAGAGGATCAGCACCGGCGGGGTGGCCGCAAGGGACTCTGTGCCAGCAACGGCGACGAGCACGGCGAGAGCCACCAACGCGACCAGCGCCCAACTTCGGAACCGCATCTGCGCCTCCGGAATCCTACGCTCCCCCCTATATCCCATTGTACCTGCCCCTGGCCGCTGGGTTGCGCCGGAGCCCCCCCTCACTGGCCAACGAATCCGACAGGGCGGATGGACGCGGGAACTGGAGCCACGTGCTCGTGCGCTGGCATCAAGAGAGGATTCCTCAGTGCGAAACGCGTTCCCTGGCGAGCAAGCGATGGGGCACGCCCAGGCCGGGGCAGGAACTCACTTCCTGCCCCGGAAAAGACGCGTCAGGGGGGAATGCCATGCTGCCATCACAACCTCCGGAGCAGATATGTGTGGCTTGCGGGAAGCCCATCCCCGGCGACCTGGACAAATGCCCGGAGTGCGGCCGCGTGAGAATTCGGCCCAGGCCGGGCCCGCCGGGAGGCGCTGGAGAGCGCCGCGCTGCCCCTCTGCCCCCTACCACGGGCCGGCGGCGGAGTGAGCGCCACAGAATGGAGCCGGTCCAGCCGGCCCCCGGCCAGGAGGAACCCGGGAGCTGGGCCTACATCAAAGGCATCATGCGCGCCGACAAGGTCTTCGGGGCGCTGCTGGTACTGATGGCGCTCGAGACCCTGGGCGAGCTGGCGAGGGGGAGGTGGTTTGGCGCCCTAGTATCGGCTATCATCCTCTGGGGAGTGCTCACCTTGCGGTGGTGGGGCTACCTGGTCGCCATGGCGCTCAGTGCGATGAGCCTGGCGATTATGGTCATGTTGCTGGTCGCGCTCTCGATCCGCGATCCGGGCCACGCGGCGGCGGGGTCACTGGTCCTGCTCCTGCCAATGGCGATCGCCGGGTTCGTGCTGTTTGTGCTCTTCACGCGGAGGGAACACTTCGCGTAGCGCAACGTAGGGCAGGAGCTTGCCTCCTGCCCACCTCTGCCTGGATGGTCCCTAGGGCAGGAGGCGACCTCTGGCTACTTGCTGATGCGGACGCGGCGCTTCGGCTCCACCCCCGTGCTCTCGGAGCGAACGTCGTACTGGCCGGCGAGCTGGTGCTGGAGGCGGCGAAGGTGGGAGGGTTGGGGCGCCAGGTCCACCGGCTCGGAGGTCTGGATCACGTGCTCGACCGCGGCCTGCGCCTCCTGGATGGATCGCTCCTCGGCGCTCACCCGACTGAGGTGGAAGATCTCACGCAGCGCGCCCAGGACCTGATGATAGGTATTGGAACGGACCACGTGGACCGCGACGCGGGTGCCGGAGACGTTCTCGAACCTCTCGGGGTCGCGGCGCGCGTGAGCCTTGAGGGTCATCACGGCATCTGACTGATCGGCGTGCTTGACGATCTCGGCGCGCAGGCCCAGGTCGGCGAGAGCCTTCTCGAGCTTGTTGCGACTGATGCCATAGGGGAAGATCCGGAGGCGCCGCCGGCCGTAGCCCAGCGCGCCAGGCTCGGCGACCTCGAATGGGGTGGCGGCGTACTCCTCGAAGGTCTCCACCTGCTGGGGCGGGATGACCTCCACCTCGCCGTCGGGCTTGCGGACGCGAATCTCGGGGGTGGTCACCAGCCCGCGCAGGGACCGATCCACGACTTCCGCGACGTCGTGGTGAATGGCGAGCTTGTTGATCTCGGCGATCTCGACCAGGATGTCGAAGGTGGGAGGCGCCTTGCGCTCGAGCACGGTCTTCTGGGTGCCCCGGTGCCTGGCCTCCTCGTCGCTGAGAGTCACGGCATGGATCCCGCCGATGAGGTTGTCCAGGGTCGGATTCTGCATCAGGTTCTCGAGGTTCGTCCCGTGGGCGGTGCCGACCAGCTGGACGCCCCGCTCGGCGATGGTCCGGGCGGCCATCGCCTCGGCCTCGGTACCGATCTCATCTATGATGATGACCTCGGGCATGTGATTCTCGACGGCTTCGATCATCACCGCATGCTGCAGCTCGGGCCTCCGGACCTGCATACGCCGCGCCCGGCCAATGCCGGGATGAGGGATATCGCCATCACCCGCGATCTCGTTGCTGGTGTCCACCACCACCACGCGCTTGTCGAACTCGTCGGCCAGCACGCGGGCGACCTCCCGCAGCTTGGTGGTCTTGCCGATCCCCGGTCGCCCCAGAAAGAGGATGCTCTTACCGGTCTCGACGATGTCGCGGATGATGTCCACGGTGCCGTAGACCGAGCGGCCGATGCGGCAGGTGAGCCCGACGATGCGACCTTGCCGATTGCGGATGGCGGAGATGCGATGGAGGGTGCGTTCGATACCCGCGCGGTTGTCCTCGCTGAAGGCGCCGATGCGGGAGACGATGTGCTCGATGTCCTCCCGGGTGACAGGATCGGGGGAGAGAGTCTTCACCTCCCCCGGGAAGCGGGCCTCTGGCTCCCGGCCGAGGTCGAGCACCGCCTCCAGCAGGTCGTCGCGCCGGTTGTACTCCCGGAGGGGCCGCTCAATCCGCGGGGGGAGAACCTGGTAGAGCTGTTCAAGATCGTCGGTGATCCGCAGTTCGGGCATAGCAGTGCATGGGGCAGGAGGCAAGTCCGTCTCCGGCGGGCAAGCTCCTGGTCCAGGCCCTAATGTACCCCAGAAGCCCAGTCTGCATCAAGGGCTCGGGCCAAGCAGCTCCGAGAAGGCGCTGAGGGCCTGTTCGATCTGGTCCGAGTTGACGTCGCGGTGGGTGACGAAGCGGATGCGGTACTCGTCGAGCGCCAGGCAGAGCACGCCTTTGGCTTCCAGCTTGGAGGCGATCTCGGCGGCAGGGCGGCCCAAGGGCCCGGTATCCAGCGAGACGATGTTGGTCTGCGTGGTCTCTAGGTTCACGAGGCCCGGGCGGAGCCGGTCAACCCCCTCGGCGAGGCGGCGCGCATTGGCGTGGTCCTCGGCGAGACGTTCCACCATGGTCTCGAGCGCAATGATGCCAGCGGCGGCCATGTGGCCGATCTGGCGCAAATTGCCACCCACCCGCTGGCGCATGGCGCGGGCGCGGGCGATGAACTCGGCGCTGCCGCACAGCAGCGAGCCATAGGGAGCGCAGAGCCCTTTGCTCAGGCCGAACATCACGGACTGACAGCCCTCGGTGAGGACGCGGGCCGGCACCCCGAGGGCAATGGCCGCGTTGAAGATGCGCTCGCCGTCGAGGTGAACCGCGACCCCGCGGCCGACCGCGAGCTGCCAGAGGCGTCGCATGTAATCGCGGGTGAGGCAGGCGCCGCCGGCCATGTTGTGCGTGTTCTCCACGCAGATCAGAGCCGTGCGCGGCCGGAGGCGGCTGCCCGCCTGGATCTCCTCCGCCACCTGGCCCAGGTCCATCGCACCCGCGCGCCCTGGGAGAGTGCGAGCGACCCCGCCGGCGATCACGGAGTAGCCGCCGGCCTCGAACCGCAGGAAATGCGATTCGCGCTCCGCGATCAGCTCCTCGCCTGGGCGAAGATGGGTCATGAGCGCGACCAGGTTCGCCATGGTGCCTGAGGTGCAGAACAGGCCGGCCTCCTGGCCGGTCAGCTCAGCGGCCATCCGCTCCAGGCGCTGAGCGGTGGGATCGCCCTCGCGGCCGTCATCTCCGACCAGGGCTTCGGCCATGGCGCGGCGCATCTCAGGGCTGGGCTTGGTTACACTGTCGCTGCGAAGATCAACGATGGCGTTGTCAGGCAAGGTAGCCTCCCGCAAAACAAGACGCGCTGGGTGCGATGATGTGCTATGTGGGCCGGGCGTTCGACTGCCCGCCAGAGTAGATGATTAGGGGCGAGGACAGACTTCCCCTGCCGCGGCGCTGCCCGAATCGTTGGCCGGCGCGGCTGTGGTGGCCGCGGCCCCCACCGACTGCCCCCGAAAACAACTGCCTTTTCGGGCGGCGGGGGCGCTGGGTTGTGCGCGCCTGGCCAGGCGAGTATAATGCGGAACCTGGAAGCCGTTTTGGAGGAGCGACCGGTGCAAGTCATCATGAAGGGCTACGGGGAAGTGAAGCTGGCCGGCAGCGGGGAGCTCGTGCCAGGAGAGATCACCCTGCACGCGGAAGGATGGGTGGCAGTGGTGCCCATTCCGCCGTCGGACGAGGGGGAGCTGCGCTGGTTCCCGAGCCAGCAGGTAGCGGAGGTGATCTGGCGGAAGAACCTGGCTGTCAGGTCGCCAAGGCCGCCGCGCACCGCGTGAATCGGGCTGTCCGAACTGAGTCTGGGCGGAACGCTGCGGCCTGAGAGCAGCCTGCCGCTTTTCGAAGCTCTTCGAACCTGGAACTGAGAGGGAGACAGTGAGGAGTAGATGCTGAGAGTCAAAGTCCTAGCACGCGGCCGGCTGGCGAAGCATTCGCGCATTCAGGAGGAGGGAACAGAGGTGACACTGCCCGAGGGGGGACGGGTCCGGGATGTGCTGGTTGAGGTGGGCGTGTTCGACGAGGAAGTGCGACAGGTCGTGATCAACGGCCGGCGGGGCCGTCTCGACCAAACCCTCCGGCGAGACGATACCATCGAACTGCTTGCCTAGGCATTGGGGGGAACTGAGCACGACCATCCGGCTCGCCCGACACTTGTGTCGGGCGAGCCGGTCTTTGGCCCGGCCGGGTGATGTGGCGTTCCGCTACTAGAGAGCGAGGCCTGTCCGGCCATCTTGCCAGCGCGTCCGCCCGAGCGGCAAGGGCGGGGAGAGGGAGCGAAGAAGTCGGTGGGGCAGGTTCCAAACCTGCCCCACTACAGCGGTGCGGTGAGCATGGGGAGTCGGCCGGGCCGCGAGGGTCGCCCGCCTACGGCCGGCCAAACCCGCCTCGGGCGGATTTGCCCGTGCGGGCTCCTGGCAAGGGGATGACTGGGATGAGGCTGACCGGCCTATTGGCAGTGCTGGCACTGGTGTCGTGGTCGCAGGGCCCGCTCGCCAGCGCGGAGACGCCGGCGACGGCGGACAAGGGCGGCCCGCCCTCGCTCGCCTCCTTGGTGGAGGAGGCAGTAGCGCAGAGCGCGGAGCTGGCCGGCCTCCAGGCCCGGATCGAAGCGGCGGAGGCGATGGTGGGGCCGGCGCGGGCCAGACCTGATCCGATGGCCTCGGTGGGCCTGGTGAACATCCCGGTGAACGCGGGGATCCGCCTGGACCAGGACGCGATGAGCGGGCTGGAGCTGATGTACTCCCAGGAGCTGACCAGGGGCCAGAAGCGGCGCCTGCGGGGTGAGACACAGCAGCGAGAGGCGGAGGCGCTGCGGGCCCGGTACGAGATCACCAGCAACAGCATCGTGAGGCAGGTGAAGCAGGCCTACTATGACCTTCAATACCTGAACGAGGCGCTGGCGATCACGGAGCAGAACAAGCAACTGGCCTCGGACATTCTGAAGACGGCGGAGTCGCGCTACGCGACGGGCAAGGTGATGCAGCAGGATGTATTCCAGAGCCAGGTGCAGTTGTCGCGGATGATGGACTCACTGCTCTCCTTGCAGAGACAGAGAGAAACCGCGGCGACGCAACTGAACAGGCTGCTCTACCGACCCGCGGCGCAGCCGGTGCCCGCGTTCGCACCACTGGAAAGAAGCGAACTCTCAGATGAGACCAAGGCCGGCCTCGAGGCCCTGAAGGAGCGCAATGCGCGCCTGCGCGAGCTGGCCGTGCGCTACCAACAGGCGGAGACCCAGGTCCGGTTGGCGCAGGCCGAACGCCGGCCAGATTACACAGTGAGCGCGGGCTACATGGTGCGGCAGGAGGTCGGGATGGACCCGATGACCGGGATGGATATGTGGTCGGCGCGCCTCGGGATCGGCTTGCCGTGGCTGAACCGCAACAAGTACGACCAGCAGGTGAAGGCCGCGGAGGCCCTGCAGAAGGCGGCAGAGGCCGACCTGCGGGCCGATACGAACAGCATCTCGGCACGTATTCAGCAGCTCCTGGCCGAGACCAGGGTGGAGGAAGATAGGATCGCGCTGGTCGAGACCGGTCTCCTTCCCCAGGCCGAGGGCGCGGTGGCCGCCTCGCGATCGGCCTATGCTACTGGGAAGCTCCAGATCCTGGCCGTCCTCGACAACCAGATGAACTTCTACAGCTTGCAGTTGGAGCGCGTCGGCCTGGTGAGGGACCGAGAGCAGAGAATGGCCGAGCTGGAATACGAAGTGAAGGGTTCTCTCCCCACCGGCTTCGGGATGGGCGGCACGGAGGGGACAGCGATGGAGCGGATCGGTGGGGCCATGTCAGCGGGCGCGGCCGAGCCTAACGCCGGACCGATGTAAGGTCGGAGGTAAGGAGTGGCGGAGATCAGGGAGAGAAAGAGGGGCAGGGGGCGAGCGCTGGCGCTCATCGTTGTTCTGGTCGCACTGGCCGCCGTGGCCTTCGCCGCCTACCGAGTGGCCCATCGCTCTCACGCTGCGCACGGGTCGGCGCATTCGCCTTCGGGCGGAACGAGCCACGCGGCCAGCGCGAGCGCGAAGCCGGAGAGCAAGGCGGAGGCGGGGGTTCCGGGCCGAGCGGAGGTGAAGATCACCCCCGAACGACAGCAGTTGATCGGGGTGGTGACCGCGCGAGTGGCGCCCCGCCGGATGGAACAGGCGGTCCGGACGGTGGGCGTGGTGCAGGTGGACGAGGAGCTTCAGTCCGAGGTCTACTCGAAGGTGGAGGGATGGATCGAGAAGCTGTACGCGAATCAGACCGGGAAGATGGTGCGCAAGGGGGAGCCGCTGCTCACCATCTACAGCCCGGACCTGGTGAGCGCGCAGGAGGAGTACCTGGTAGCGCTACGCTCGCGGGACCGGCTGGCGAAGAGCCCGTTCCCGGAGGTGCAAGAGAGCGGCGAGTCTCTGGTGGCGGCGGCGCGGGAGCGACTCCGGCTGTGGGATGTCGGCGATCAGGATGTCCGCCGGCTGGAGGAGACCGGGCAGGTGCGAAAGACCCTGACCCTTTACTCGCCGAACACCGGCTATATCCTCGAGAAGCAGGTGGTGGCGGGGTCGCAGGTGGGGATGGGGATGCCGCTCTACAAGCTCGCCGGGCTCTCCCGGGTCTGGGTAGACGCCGACATCTATGAGTACGAGGCGCCGCGAGTGAAGGTGGGGCAGGAGGCGCGGCTGACGATGGACGCGCATCCAGGCCGAGCTCTCTCAGGGCGGGTGAAGTACATCTACCCTACGGTCGAGACTGAGACTCGCACGTTGAAGGCGCGGTTCGAGTTCAGCAACCCCGGGTTGGCGCTGAAGCCGGGGATGTTCGCCAATGTCGAGATCCTGTCCCCGCAAGGCGAGCAGTTGGCGATCCCGGAGATGGCGGTGATTGACACGGGGACGAGGAAAGTCGTGTTCGTGAAAGTGGATGAGGGAACACTCGTCCCCCGTAAGGTGACGCTGGGAAACCGGTCGGCCGGCTACTACCCTGTGATCGCCGGCCTGAAGGGAGGCGAGGAGGTAGTGAGCAGCGCCAACTTCCTGGTTGACTCCGAGAGCCAGTTCCGGGCGGCCGTGGAGGCGATGAAGGCCGGTCACGCGATGGCCGGGATGTAGTCGGGCGAGGAGCCGCGGGTGATCGAGAGGATAATCGGGTACTGCGCCCGGAACCCCTTCATCGTCGTGCTGCTCGTGCTAACCGCGGTCGCATGGGGGGTGTGGTCGCTGCTGAGCGTGCCCCTGGACGCGATTCCCGATCTCTCCGATGTGCAGGTGATCATCTACACGGAGTGGCCGGGACGCGGCCCGAACCTGGTAGAGGACCAGATCACCTACCCGATCGTGACCAGGCTGCTGGGCGCGCCGCGGGTGGAGGTGGTGAGGGGGCAGTCGAACTTCGGCGTCTCCTTCGTCTACGTCATCTTCCAGGACGGAACCGACATCTACTGGGCGCGCAGCCGGGTGCTGGAATACCTGAGCGGCGTGGCGGGGCAGTTGCCCGAAGGCGTGACCCCCCGCCTGGGCCCGGACGCGACCGGGGTGGGATGGGTGTACGAATACGCCCTGGCGGAGAAGCCGCTCGATCCGGTGACAGGCAAGGTCACGACCCGCCGGTCAGGATTCGAGGAGGAGTACAACGGAAGGCGATACTACTTCGCCTCCGCCGAGTCCAGAGACACGTTTCGCGCCCACCCCGCGCAGTACGCGAACCGGCCCTACCGGGTTGCCTCGAAGTACGACCTTGGGCAACTCAGGAGCTTCCAGGACTGGCACCTGAAGTACTGGCTGCAGAGCGTGCCCGGCGTGGCGGAGGTGGCCAGCGTGGGCGGATACCAGCGGCAGTACCAGGTTACGGTGGACCCGAATGTGCTCGCGGCCCATGGGCTTTCGCTGGACCAGGTGATCGCGGCGATCCGCGCGGGCAACAACGACGTGGGCGGGGGCACGATCGAGTTCTCGGGCCGGGAGTACATGGTGCGCGGCCGCGGCTACGTGCACTCCGTCGCTGACATCGAGTCCATGCCGCTGACCACCACCCCGCGCGGAACACCAGTCCTCGTGCGCGATGTGGGACACGTCGAGATCGGCGGGGAGATGAGGCGGGGCATCAGCGAGCTCGATGGAGAGGGAGAGGCCGTCGGCGGCATCGTGGTGATGCGATTCGGGGAGAACGCGCTCAACGTGATTGACCGGGTGAAGGCGAAGCTCGCGGAGGTCCAGCCCGCGCTCCCCGAGGGAATCGAGATCGTCCCGACCTATGACCGGTCGGAGCTGATCCGGCGGTCAATCGCCACGCTCCGCGAGACGCTGATCGAAGAGAGCATCATCGTGAGCGCGGTGATCGTGATCTTCCTGCTGCACTTCCCCAGCGCGCTGGTGGCGATCCTCGTGCTGCCGATTGCGGTGCTGATGGCGTTCATCCCGATGGCGCACATGGGCCTGACGTCTAACATCATGTCGCTCGGCGGGATCGCGATTGCGATCGGGGCGATGGTGGACGCGGCGGTGGTGCTGATCGAGAACGCCCACAAGCGCCTCGAGCAGGCGCAGCCCGGCGACAGCCGGCTGGAGGTGATCATCGGGGCCGCCAAGGAGGTGGGCAAGCCGCTTTTCTTCTCGCTCCTGATCATCACCGTCTCCTTCATGCCGATCTTCACCCTCCAGGCGCAGGAAGGAAGGCTGTTCAAGCCGCTGGCCTACACCAAGACGTTCTCGATGCTGTTCGCGTCGCTGCTCTCCATCACCCTCTCGCCCCTGCTGATGGTGGCTCTGATCAGAGGACGAATCCGGCACGAGCGGGATCACCCCATCAGCAGACGGCTGCAGCGGTACTACCACCCCTGGGTGAGCGCGTTGGTGCGGCGGAGGGCGATCAGCATCACGATTGCGGCGCTGGCCGTCGGCTCGTGTTTCCTGATCGTGCACCGCATCGGGTCGGAGTTCATGCCCGAGCTGAATGAGGGCGATTTCCTCTACATGCCGGTGACGGTGCCCGGACTATCCTCCGGGGAGGCGCGGCAGCTACTTCAGGTGCAGGATCGGATCATCCGAACCTTTCCCGAGGTGGACCGCGTCTTCGGGAAGATCGGCCGGGCCGAGACCTCCACCGACCCAGCACCGCTCAGCATGGTGGAGACGACTATCCTGATCAAGCCGCAGACCGAGTGGCGGCGCGGCATGACCTGGGATAAGCTGCGCAGTGAGATCGAGCGGGCGGTCGCGCTACCCGGCACGCGGGGGGCGCTGCTCTGGCCCATCAAGACCAGAATAGATATGCTCACCACCGGGATCCGGGCCCCCCTGGGGATCAAGGTCTTCGGGCCCGACCTCGGCAGGGCGGAGGAGATCGGGGAGCACATCGCTGGCGTGTTGCGGGACGTTCCAGGCACGGGGAACGCCTATGTCGAGCGCGTAACAGGCGCCTCCTACATTGACATCCTGCCGCGGCGGGCGGATGCCGCCCGCTATGGGCTCGGAGTAGAGGACGTGCTGATGATGGTGGAGACCGCCATCGGGGGCATGGACGTTGACACCACCGTGGAGGGGCGGGAGCGCTACGGGATCAGCGTCCGCTATCCCCGCGAGCTGCGAGACGAGGTGGACAAGATAGACCGGGTGCTGGTGATGACCCCAGGCGGAGCGCAGGTGCCGCTCGCCGAGCTGGCGGACATCCGCATCTCGATCGGACCCGATATGATCCGCGATGAGAACGGAGCCCTTACCGGCTGGGTGCTGGTCTACCCGCAGCGGGACATCGGCAGCTACGTCGCGGACGCGCGGAAAGCGGTCGCCCAGCGGGTCAAGCTGCCGCCCAACTACTACCTCACCTGGACCGGGCAGTACGAGTACATGCAGCGGATGCGCCAGAGGCTAATCCTCGTGGTGCCGCTGACCCTGTTCCTGATCGTGATCATGCTCTATCTCAACTTCCGTTCTGCGGCCGAGACCGCGATCGTGCTGCTGTCCCTTCCGTTCGCCATCACCGGCAGCCTCTGGACCTTGTACCTGCTCCATTACCACTTCTCCGCCGCGGTCTGGGTCGGGATCATCGCGCTGGCCGGGCTGGCGGCCGAGACGGGCGTGGTGATGATCGTGTACCTGGACGAGGCGTTCCACCGTTACCAGCGCGCGGGGCGGATGAACCACCTCGAAGACCTGTTCGAGGCGATCACCGACGGCGCGGTGCAACGGGTGCGGCCAAAGGTGATGACCGTGATGTGCATCCTGATGGGCTTGCTGCCACTGATGTGGGCGCAGGGCTCGGGCGCGGATGTGATGCGGCGGATCGCGGCCCCCATGATCGGGGGCGTCATCACCTCCACCATCCTCACGCTGGAGATCGTCCCCGCGATCTACTCCTTCTGGCGGCAGAGGCAGATACCGAGATAGGTTGTGCCCGTGCTGCACGGCCTCGCTTCCTCTCCTCACCTCCTCCCGTGAACCTCCTCACCGATCCGACCTTGGGACGTTCGTCGCGTGAGTGTCTCGGCAAGGACTCGGAGGCTCCAGAGAGGAACGTGTAGGGCGGGCGTTCACCCCAGAGCCGGGCGACCTCGCGCCCGCCTGACCCCTGCACTCTGTGGAGGCGCTGATGGCAGGACTCACTGACCGCGACCGCGAGATGTTCAAGCGACAGATCCAGATGCCGGGCTTCGGCGAGGAGGCGCAGGCCAAGCTCAAGGCCTCTTCCGCCCTCGTCAGCCGGGTCGGCGGGCTGGGCGGCCCGGCGGCCCTCTATCTGGCGATGGCCGGGATCGGCAAGATCATCATCGCACACTCCGGTGATCTGACCTGGTCGAACCTGAACCGGCAGATCCTGATGCGATACGACTACGTGGGCAAGCCTCGCATCGAATGCGCACCCGAGCTATTCGCCCGCCTGAACCCGAATGTGGAGCTGGTGGCGATCGGAGAGAACGCGGACGACGGGAGAGCGCGCGAGTGGGTCTCGCAGGTGGATGTGGTCTGCGACTGCCCGCCCAGCTTCGAGGAACGGTACGCCCTGAACAAGGCCTGTGTCGAGCTGCGCAAGCCGATGGTGGAGGCGGCGATGTACGGCATGGAGGGAACTCTCACCACCATCGTGCCGGGAGAGACGCCCTGCCTGGCCTGCCTGGTCCCGGAGATTCCGTCCTGGTGGAAGCCACTGGGATTCCCGGTGCTGGGAGCGGTCTCGGCCGCCCTCGGGTGCTTCGCCGCGGTGGAAGCCATCAAAGTGCTCACCGGGTTCGGCAAGCCGCTCAAAGGACAGATGCTCACCTATGACGCGGATGAGATGGAGTTCCTGAAGTTCCCGGTGAAGCGCCGCCCCGGCTGCCCCGTCTGCGGGCACCTGTAGGTGGCCCTGGAGACGGCCCACCGAGGAGACCCACGTGGCCAAGAGCAAGAAACCGGCCGCCAGGCCCTCTGCGCGCAGCGCGAAGCCCTCGCCGGCCCACGCGAAGGCAACGCGGCCTCCGCCGGGACCGGTGCTTCGCCCCGTTCCCCTCTACGAGTTCACGGCCGGCGGGCTTGCCGGCCAGGTGCGGCTGGCCGATCCGGGCCGGGGGCTCGACCTCATCCAGGGAGTGGAAGGCAAGGTCCTGCCCGCCGTTTCCCAGGAGGTGCTCTCGCTGCGGCACTACCTGTCGCGCGGTGACAGCGGCCTGCTGGCGCCGAGGGAGGAGGCGGCGTGCGAGGGGAAGGTGGAGAAGCACGGGGTCGTCTTCTCCTACGACAGCCCGCGGAACTGGCCGGTGGACGCGGTGGCGCGCTATGAGTTGCGCGCGGAGGGGGGAGCGGATGCCACCTTCACCTTCCGGTTCGCGAAAGCGCTAAAGGGGTTTGAGGCCGGAGTTGAGACCCTGATGCCCAGGTCGCGGCCGGGGATCTACGTGCACTCCGGGGGACAGTGGACTCACGCGTCGGCCGGGCCTCAGTCGCAGCGCTTCTACCCGCGTAACCTGGGGGCGGCGGAGCTGATCGTGGACGGCCGCTGGGACGGGCTGCGCCTGGGCGGAGCGGCGCTGACCGTGGAGCCGCGAGGATACGACTACCCGATGCTGGTGGTGCGGGACGAGCGCAGCGGGTGGGCACTGGTCTACATGGCGCTCACCGAGGAGTGCAGTTCGGTATGGGTGAACAGCGCCCAGCGGAGCATCGGGTTCGGCCTGGTGGGTGGAGACGTCAAGGCGCAATCGTCCGCCGTCTGTCGCCTGCGGGTGGCGCTCTGCCAGGCCAACCGCCTGGCTGATGTCCTTCCGCACTACCGGGCCTTCGTACAGGAGGCGCGGGCGGCGCGGCGGTAAGGCCATCGGCGGCGGGGCCCGACAGATCGTCCCGAGACGGGTTCCCACCTCGTGGTAGGGCAGGTCTCCAGCCTGCCCTACTTGCGCGTCGAGGCGGTCCAGAACGACCGGGGGACACGGCGGAGCGGGCTGGTCACCAGGTGGCGGAGGAGGTCGCGGGTGCGGCGCGGGTTCGCCTCGGGCAAATGCGGGATGACCAGGAGAACGTGCAGGATGCGGGCGACGATGGAGATGAGCATCAGGAAATGGAGGTTCCCGAAAGTGAGGCCTGCGAGGTGAAGGTGCACCGGCCTCAACGCCTGCGCGAGCGCGCCGCTGAGAGTCGGGGCGAGGCACCAGCCGAGGCTGGAGGCGAAGGCGAGCATGGCGATGTAGGCAGAGCGGTTCTCTCGCGGGGTGAGCGAGAAGAGCATGTTCATGTCGCCGATCTGGATCGCCCCGCCAAACAGCCCGCCGATCACGGCCGCCGTGGCGAGCAGCACGTGGTGTTGCCCCGGGGTGGCCAGCGCCCAGCAGACCGGGTAGACGATGCTCATCAGAGTGCCAAGGGTCACCAACGGCTTCGAGCCAAACCGATCACACAGCCCACCCCAGGCCGGGAGAGCTAACGCCGTGAAGATCATGGGCACCATGGCCACGTAGACGTTCGACCAGAAGTTCCCGATCTTCAGGAACTCCAGGCTCATCAGCCAGAAGAACGGGCCGGCGATGCCGAACATGAACGCCTCACTGAGGGCATAGAGCAGGTAACCACGGAAGGGCCGTGAGCCAAGCGGGCCGAGCATCACATCGCGGAGCCGCCACGGCGGTCCCTCGCGGGGAGGCATGGGCGGCTCGCGCACGGTCCAGAACAGCTCGACATCGGCGAGGCCGAAGAGGGCAGCGACGCCGAAGATGATGGTGAACGCGGCGAAGCTGCTATTGTGATCCACAATCCAGGCGACGGTGGTGGAAACGATCACCGCGGTGGTCGTGGCGAGGGCGGCCCGGTTCCCGAGGTAACGGGCGCGGATTCTCTCGGGTACCATGTCGGCGAACCAGGAGAACCAGGCCGGCGTGCCGGCATGGCCGAACGTGGACCCCAGCACCACGAGGGCGAGCAGCGCTCCCACGCGGAGGCCGCCCAAGCGCGCGGGGACGACCCAGGGCAGCGCAGCCACCGCGAACCAGATCAGGCGGCTGCAACTCCCGGTCAGGACGAACAGGCGGCGGCGCATACGGTGCCGCTCCACCCAGTAGGAGCCGGGTAGCTGGGCCAGCACCGCCGCGAACGGAAGCGCGGAGAGCAGCCCGAACATGAAGGTGGAAGCGCCCAGCTTGTTGCGGGCGAAAGTGACGAAGGGAGCCCCCGAGACCATCGCCGCCCAGGTCGAGCCGAAGATGCCCCAGGCGATGAGAGCGGTCAACAGCGCGTGCCGCGTCTCCGCGGGGCTGAAAGGCTGGTCTCTGTCAGGGTCGGCGGGAGCGCGGCCGCGCAGCATGGTTATCTTCTACCGCATCCCCGGGGAATAGTCCTGGGATTCCGCCCTCGCCCGATGGCCGCGGGGATGGCCCCCGTCACGCCCACCGCACGTGCAGTTCGCTGGAGACCGCGGCGGGGACCGGCGTCCCCGCCCTCCACTGCTGGCGAAGCGGGACGAGCAGGCCGGTCGCGCTGGCGGCGGTGGGAGGGTGCATCTGCCCGACTGGGACAAGCCGAAGGTGAGCTTTCACGCCGCGATAGGAGGTCTCAAAGCCGCCATCGGGCAGGGCACGCAGGTTGCGGAACAGGAAGTTGGCGGACACGAGTTGGGCGAACGCGCCCCGTCGCCGAAGCGCGATCTCGTCTCGGCACAGAAACCCACCCGGGTCGAACGTGAAGCTGCGATCGTGGCGAACCAGGGGAGAGTCGCCGGCCAGCCCCGATTCAGTGAGCCGATAGCGGAGCCGCTCCCGGAAGACATAAGGCCGGCCGTTGGTGAGCACCCCGTAGGGCAGTGGCAGGGCCTCGGGGGTTACCTCGCCCTCCGCGCCGTAGCAGGGGAACAAGGACACCCCGTCAACGCACACATAGGGGAACGCGAGATCGTTAGTGGACGCTCCCCCAGGCAGTGCAAGGACAGCGGTGTAACGAGAGTGCTTCCACACACGGAAGGCCGGGTGGCTGGCCACAGAGACGGACTCGCGCAAGCTGCCAGGCCGCGCCGCGGACCAGGCTCCCACAGACTGCGCCTGAGCGGCCTGGACTAGACAGCAGCCCAGGAACGGAAGGTAGTCGGCATAGCGGTTGTAGCCATACCAGCCCGGGCGGGGCTCGGGCGACCACGGTTCGGCCGGCTCATCTTCGCGAAGCACGAGGGGAAAGGAGCCATCTGGGCGCTGATAGCTCAGGAGATAGCTCAGGACTCCCTCGGCCTTAGCCTGGAACTCGTCGCGACCGGTGACGCAGGCGGCGGCCTCGAGCAGGTAGATGAGAGCGCCATACCCGAAGATCTGCTGCTGGCCCCGGCCGACATAGAGGGTGTCGCCATTGGGAAGGACGAACGGCAGGAGGAACTGCGCGGCCTGGGCCGCGGCGCGTCCCGCCCATCGGCTTCGCAGATGGGCCCAGAGGTCGAAGAGTAAGGCCCCGCAGAAGGCATGGTAGGCGAACGACCTGATCCCTGGCCGGTCCGAGATGAACCCGCGGCGGGCATAGCGCAAGAGCACGGCGCGCGCCTCGAACTTGCCCCTTGCGACCGCGAGCGGCGCGCCAGTCTGGGCCCGGCAGACGCTTCTCAGCAGCACCCAATTCGCGGAGTGCCGCCGTCCGAACCTGAGTCCTCGCAAGAGCGGCGCGATCCGGCCCCGGCCGACCAGGTCGCGGCACTTGAGCAGGGCGTAGGCGTTGAACTCCCCGTGGCTCGGCGGCGGACTCTCATAGAGGCGCTGGAGGGCCCGCTCGCGTTGGGGCTCGAATCCCCTGCCCAAGCGCGACCAGAGCCAGAGAGAGAAAGCGACGCCGTAGTGGTCCGGGCCGGGAAAGCTGCCATCCGGCCGCTGACGCATGGCCAGGTAGCGGGCGATCCCTCGCGCAGCTTGCTCGTAGCGCTCTCGACGGTTCATGGGTCCTGTGGGAGGCGAGGCTGCGGGTCGCCCCAAGGACGGATCCCCCGGCGTCGGCTCCGCATGGCTGGGACTTCCCCTCGGGCGGAAGCCGCACCTGTTATCCGGCGGCTCCGCCCGCCTGTGGCGGCTGCGGCAGCAACGGCGCGGCCGAGGGAAAAGCCGGAGCCGTGAGAGCTGGCACCGTCCCGTCGGACTGGTTAGGTCAGATGTGGAACCACTTGAGGGGTGCGACAGCCCTAGCCGTGGGAGAGGAGGCGCCCATGTCGGCCGACCGCTATCTGGAGCTGCTGGGAACACGACTGGAGGAGGTGAGAACAGCCGAGCGCGCGGCACTCGCGCAGGCGGCGGAAGCCATGGCCTCCACACTCGAGCGAGAAGGCATGATCTACGTGTTCGGCTGCGGCCACAGCGCGGCCCTCAGCATGGATATCTTCTACCGCGCCGGAGGGTTGATGCTGGTGCAGCCGATCTTCGCCGAGGAGACTCTGCTCCATCGTTGGCCAGTGACTGAGACGACGGACTGGGAGCGGAAGGAGGGATGGGCGCCCAAGCTCTTCCCTCAGTCCGGGGCGCGGGCGGGCGACGTGATGATCGTGCTCTCCACGAGCGGGCGCAACGGCGCGCCGGTGGACATGGCGCTGACCGCGAAGGCGGCCGGCCTGACGGTGATCGGGGTCACCTCACGGGAATACGCCGGCTCTCTGCCATCGCGGCATTCCAGCGGCAAGCGGCTGCATGAAGTGGCGGATATCGTGGTAGATAACCATTCCTCTGCCGGCGACGCGGAGGTCGCTCTCCCGGGCCTGGAGCAGAAGGTCGGGCCCATGTCAACTGCGGTGGGGGCGGCCTTGCTTCAGGCGCTGGTGGTGCAGACCGTGGCGAACCTGCTGGCGCGGGGGCAGACGCCGCCCGTCTTCGTGAGCGCAAACCTGCCTGGCGGCGACGAGCACAACCAGGCCGTGCTGGCGCGCTATCGCGGCCGGATCAGGTATCTCTGAGCCGCAGGCCTCTGGGGGCAAGCTCGGTATGGCAGCTACTCGCAGAACCGTCCATGTGGTTCCGCACTTCCGCTTCCGCGCGCTAGGGTGCGAAGACCAGCGCACTTGTGTCCGCCGGGCCTTCGAGCTGGTTCGCCAGTTCCTCGCGGCCTGCCGGCAGGATGAGGCCTATCACCTGGTTCTGTCTGAGCTGGACTACCTCCAGCCGTTCCTCGCAGTGCACGGCGAGGAGAGGGAGTTCGTGCGTCAGCTAGTGGCGGCCGGGCGGCTCCAGTTGGGAGGCAGCTACAGCCAGCCGGACGAGATGGTCCTGCAAGGCGAGGCGATCATCCGCAATCTCATCTACGGACGGCTCTACCATGAGGGGTTGCTGAAGGGCAGGCCAGACGTCTACCTGGCGCTCGTCTCCTCCGGCCAGTGTGTCCAGCTTCCGCAGCTCCTTGCCCGCGCCGGGTTCGAAGCGATGGTCCGGTCAGACGAGTCCACACGCAGGCCGAGGCTGTGCATCGCACTCGCGCCAGACGGCAGCGAGGTGCTCGAGAACTGGCAGCCACAAGCGGCCCTGCCCGCAAGCAGGGAGGAGGTGGCGGCCGCCGCGGAGGCGGGCTTCCAGGCAGAAGCAGCACTTGGCATCAGCCATCACCTGCGCCTGCTGGGCGGGGATATGGCCCCGCCGGTGGATTGGCTGGCGCAATCTGCTGAGCCTATTGACTCGATCCTGAGCGGTCTCGCCCAGCAGGCGGCCGAGCGAGGCCCGGCCATTGTGATCAGCACGCCTCACCACTACCTGATGGAGGTGAAGGCCGAGGCCGATCGCGCGGCGATCCCGCTGGCCTCCCCCTGCGGCGGGTCCTCGCACCATGTGGGCGCAGTCGGGTCGCGGTCCGACCTGAACACCGCCAATCGCCTGGCCGAGAACTGCGTGCTCGACGCGGAGACATGGGCGACCCTGGCTTCCCTCGTCGGCGCGCGCTTCCCCCACCTCGCGCTCGACAAGGCCTGGCGACAGATCCTGTTCGGGCAACAGCCAGGCGCCGTTTCCGGGGGCTGCAGCGAAGTCTCGTTCCTCGATCTCCTGGCCTGCTACCAAGAGGCCCTGGAGCTAGCCGGCGAGGTCGAGGAAAGATCGCTCGCGTACCTCGCGGGAAGCATCGAGGCGACGGATGACCGACGGCTGCGGGGGACCGTGCCCCTCGTCGTCTTCAACTCGATGGGATGGGAAAGGACCGATGTCTGCCAAGCCCGGGTGGAGCTGACCGGCCCCCTGGCGCAGGGGTTCAGATTGCTGGATGATCGGGGGAGAGAGGCGCCGGCCCAGCTCGTTCGGCGCTCGCAGGGAGATGAGAAGCCCTGCGCGGAGATCGCGTTCGTTGCGAGCAGCGTCCCATCTGTGGGATACCGCACCTACTACCTGGCGCCCGCTGGCGAGCTGCCGCTGGCTGCCACGATGACCTCAGGAGAGGCGACCATCGAGAACGAGCACCTCGCCCTGCGCGCCGACGCGCGCAGCGGACTCATCAGCATCTATGGCAAGCGCGAGCGGCGGGAGTACCTCAACCCGGCCCTCGGGCCAGCCAATGTAGTGATCGCGCGGGCCGATCATCAGGCCTATGGCGACGCGGTGAGGTCGAGCGAACGGACCGCACGAGTCTCTGCGCTCAAGGGGCAGGTCTTCAGCCAGCTCAAGATCCTCGGCGAACTGCCCGGCAAGTGCGAGCTGCACCAGGAGATCACGCTCTACCGTGGGCTGCCGCGCATTGACCTCCGCACCATTCTGGCGGGCTACCCCGGAGAGCGCGAACTGCTGGCGCTGGCCTTCCCGCTATCTGTGGGTGGCGGAGCGACCTTCGAAGACCGATTCGCATCGGTGGTGCGGAGCGCGAGCTGCGGCCTGCTCGATTCCCACGGGCCAGAAGAGAGCGACCGCTCGGCGTGCGCGTTCGGTGTGGCGCAGAACTGGGTTGATGTCGGCCCGGTTCCCTCGGTGATGATAGGCGATGGGCCGGGGCCCACGGGGGCGGTGCCGTTGGGGCCCTGCGCGATCGTCGGCTCTGCGAACCCGGAGTACCGCGCGCCCGTCCGGGCGCTGATGCAGGCGCTCCTGCGCCGAGGGATCACGTCTTTCGTCTGGCCGGACACAGAGGCCGCAACATGCTCGCCCTACGGCTTCGCGATCAGCCTGGGCCGACGCAACGCCTACTCCCAGAATGTGCTGGCGCGCGTTCCGGGCGCCGACCAGCGGCTGGAAGAGGCGATGCGCGGGCGCGAGTGGGGCGCGGTGCTGCTGAGCGGAGCCGATCCGGCCGGCGAAGGGCCGGCTATCCCCGTGCTGGTGGCGGACACGGCCAGGCCGGAAGGAATCTCGCGGCTGGCGGCTGCGCTCGCCGCGGCAGTCGAGGGTGATCGGCTCCAGATACCCTCTGCGTGCGACCTGTCGGGCCTGGCGCGGCCCCGAGATGACTGCGGGGTCGCGCTCCTGAACCGCGGCGCCCTGGGCGCTGGCCTGCAGCCCGATGGCACTCTGGTCAGTCTGCTGGCGCAGACCGCGTCTCAGGCGGCGCAGCCTTCGGGTGAAGGGAAAGCGCCGCCCTCTCTGGTTCCGGCGCGCCAGTCTCACGTCTTCGAGCACGCGCTCCTGCCCCACCGAGGCGATTGGCGAGAGGCGGGAGTGGTGCGAGCGGGCTATGAGTTCAACCGCCCACTGCGAGCCGTGGTCAAGCAGGCCGAGGTCACCGCGGACGCGTCCCCCGGCCTGCCGGCGCAATTCAGCTTCGTCTCGATGGACGCGCCGAACGTCATCGTGGCAGCGGTCAAGCCACTAGGCAATCCCATCGCCGACCGCCGAGCGGCCGAGTCGTCCGCTCCGGAGAGGGAAGTCGTAGTCCGGCTCTACGAGGCCACCGGGAGCGCGGCGGAGGTGCAGGTCTCTTTCGGAGCCGGGCCGGCGGAGGCCTGGTTGGCCGACTTGATGGAGCACACGGTCAGCGAGGTCCGAGTGGGCCGCGCGGGCCGGGCGTTCCTGAGACCCCGCCGGGGCGGGCCGGGGCTGGAGCCAGCGTCGGCCGCGCTGAGCGTCTCGGCCTCTGAGGTAGTCACACTGGCGGCGCGCTGGCGCGGCTGCATCTTGCCGGCTCGTCGCGGATCGGAGGGCGAGGACCTGGGGCCGACAGCAGAGCCCGTCAGCCCGACCTTCTGCCGGTACTGGGAGCAGAACCCGGGTGCGGCGCCGATGGGTAACCAACCGGTCACCGTATGGCTGAGCGGGCCGGTGCCCATCGGTCAAAACACGCGGTTCGCGCTGGGGCTGAGCAATGACTACCGGGACCGCGAGATCAGTGGGCGAGTGCACCTGCTGGCGCCTCCGGAGTGTCAGCTCCTCCCGCGGGAGGTGCCGTACCGGGTTCCCGCCGGATCTCAGGCGGTTTACGAGGCGATGGTGATCGTGCCGCCAGAGACGCCGCCGTGCTTCCTTCGCGCAGTGGTGGAGGATGACGGGCGGACCGTTCAGGATGTGATCGAGGTTGGGAGGATCGCCCCGCTCGAGGTGTCGCTGAGGCGCGCGTCGGGCCAGTTCGCGCTTGAGGTCAGGAACCCAAACCCGGACCTGGTCGAGGGGCAGGTCGCGCTCGTCACGCCGTTGGAGTGGTGGGGCCGCGCCGCGGGCAGCCTGGCGCTGGGCGCGGTCGAGCCGAGGCAGCACGCGCTCCGCCTCGCGGCCGGCGAGGGCAAGCGCTTCCTGTTTCGCGTCACGGGGAACGAAGAGGGCCTTTGGGCGGCGGCTAAGTTGATGTGGTACGGACGCGTGCAGTACGTGCCGGAGACGAGGGCCGGATGAGTCTCGCCCTCACTTCTTCGGGCGAGACTCGTCAGACTTGGGGAGCTTGGCCTCGAGCTCCGAGAGGCGGCGAGTCAGGTCCCGCACGGTCTTCACCAGTTCCGGCAGCCTGGAGGTGGCGGCGTCAATGCGGAGTTGCTCGCCGCGGGGACGCGCCGGACAGCCCCACAGCACCGCGCCCGGCGGCACGTCTCCGATGATGGCCGCCCTGGCCGCGGCGCGGGCCCCGTCCCCCACCACCGCGTGATCGGTCACCCCGGCCTGACCGGCCAGGACGACGCGATCGCCGATAGTGACGCTCCCCGAGATGCCGACCTGACCCGCAAGCAGGCAATGCCGTCCGACCTTCACATTGTGGGCGATGTGGACCAGGTTATCAATCTTGGTCCCTGCGCCGATGAACGTGGCTCCGGTGGTGGCCCGGTCAATGGTCACGTTGGCGCCGATCTCAACATCGTCCTCGATGGTGACTACGCCCACGTGCGGAACGCGGACATGGCGAGGTCCGTCCTGCACGTACCCAAAGCCCTCGCTGCCGATGACGGTGCCTGCGTGCACGACCACGCGTGCGCCCAGGGAAACGCGGTCATAGATGGTGACGTGTGGGTGGATCTCGCATTCCGCTCCGAGACGGATGCCATCACCGATGGCGACAAGAGCATGGATCTGAGTATGCGCGCCGATCTGGCAGTGATCGCCAATCACGGTGTAGGGGCCGACCGCCACCTGGGCCTCAGCAGCACTCTCCGCCGGGAAGCCAGCCGCGGCGTCGCCGAATGCCACCCCGCGGCCGATCTGGGCCGTGGGATGGATGCCGACGGGCAGTCGGCGGGGAGGCGTGAGCAGGCGCAGCGCGCGAGAGAAGGCGAGGCGGGGGTCGGCCACCCGCAGGAGTGGCTTCTCACTGAGCGCCAGGTCCAGGGGCGCGATCAGGGCCAGGGCGGGGCTTGCCTCTCCCTCGGCCAGGCGGCGACCGCTCTCCACGTAGGTCACGTAGCCGGGGGCGGCGTTGTCGAGTCCAGCGACACCGGCTACCGTCGCCTGCGGGTCGCCGCCCACGAGTTCCGCGCCAAGCGCCTCTGCCAGCTCGCCCAGCGTCATGGTCATCGTGCCTTGGGCCGTCCTGCCGCGCGCCCGTCTGCCGCGAGCGCCTACTTCGGCTTCTCCGCAGGCTTCTCTGCGGGCTTCTCGGCCGGTTTGGCCGCTGGTTGCGCCGGAGCCGTTCCGGCCTGCGGCACCGGCTCCTGGTTCAACTTGGTGATGACGTCCTGGGTGATGTCCAGCGCGGGAACGTTGTAGAGCACTGTCTCCTTGCGGAGGACCAGGGCCAGCTTCTTCTGCTCGGCCACTGCCTTGACCGCGCCGTTGAGACTGTCGGTGATGATCTTGTTGAGTTCCTCGAACTTGGCCTTCACTGCCTTATCGGCGTCGGCCTCGAGCGCGCTGATCTCCCCCGAGCGCTGGGTGTAAACGCGGTTGAGGTTCTGGTACTCCTGTTCTTCGTCAGGAGTGCGGGCCTGGTTCTTGCTGAGATCGAGGAGCCTGCGGCTGCGGTCGTCGGAGAGCTTCTCCAGGTCGGCCACGCGCTTATCCCTCTCCGCGGTCGGTGCGGCGGTCGGGGCCGAGAGGTCGAGATACTGCCGCTGCTCATCGTCGAAGAGCAGCCGGTTCTTGCGGTGCCGATCCAGTTGGGCAACCTGCTCCTTCTGGAAGTCCTGGAACTGCTGGTTGAGCACCTGCATGGCCTGGTATTCGCCGGCCACTCGCTCCATGTCCACCATTCCCAAGGTGAGCGGCGGCTGCGCGGCGGCTACCGACTGGGCTGAAGCCACGGCCGCGAGGCACGCGCTCAGCAGCAATGCAAAGACAACCTGCCTCATGAAATCGCTCCTCCTCTCCAGTCGTACGCGGGCCGGTGGAAGTCCCCGTGCCTCGGCGGCGATCACACCTGTGCGCTGCGCACCGGTGCGAGGTAAGCCAGGGGGAACTGCTGCGCCCCCGTACCGGATCAGAACATATGCGAGAACCCGAAGTGGGTCTCGGCGCCTTCTTTGCTGAAGCCCAGGTCCAGGCGCAGCGGGCCCAGGGCGGTCAGCACGCGCACTCCCACGCCATAGCCCACGTGAGACGTGAATGACTTGTCACCCCGGAAGAAGGGGTCACTGGCGATGACGCCGCCCCAGGCGTCACCCATATCCACGAAAGTGACACCGGTAAGGTTGCCACTGAGAGGGAAGCGGAACTCGGTGTTGAGGATCGCCATGTGGGAGCCGGCGAAGCGGTCCACCCGGTAGCCGCGGAGGCTGTCGCTGCCGCCGATCAGGAACTGCTCGAGGTAAGGGGCCTCGCCGGTGGTAACGCCGGTCAGCAGGCGGAGCGCCAGCACGTTGCGTCCGCCCATCCGAAGATAGCGGCGCATGTCGGTGGCGTACTTGTTGAAGTGCGCGCCGCCAAACACACCGGCGAACTCGGTCGAGAGCTGGTAGTAGGCGCCGCCGCGAGGGTTGTAGAGATTGTCCCTGGTGTCGGTGACACTGGTCAGCGTCAGGCTGCGCACTTTCCTCGGCAGGAAGGCAGCGCCCGCCAGCAGGAACTGCTCCGATTCGCTCAGGCCGCTGATGGAGACGTCGTCACTGCGCACGCCGACATAGACGGTAGTGTGATCCGAGACCGGCCGGCCCACCACCAGGTTCCCGCCGGTGCGGCGCTCGTCATACAGCACCGTGGTCTGCGTGCCGTCAGGCGCGCTCACAAAGGCCTCGCGCACGATCAGGCGGTTGTAGAGACCGAGGCTGAGGCTGGTTTCCGGAGTCATGATCCACGGGTTCCGGTAACCCAACTCGTAGCTCCTCCGGCCGCCGAACTCCGTGCGCAGCGAGATCATCTGGCCCGTGCCGCGGAGGTTGCTCTTGGTGAGGTCAATATAGCCGAAGAGGCCCTGGACCGAGGCGTAAGCGCCACCGACGTTGATCATGCCGGTGCGCTCCTTCTCCACCACGGTGATCACCAGTATCACCTTGCCCGGCTCCGTCCCCACTTCCGCGTCCCGGCGCACTGTGGCGAAGTAGGCGGTATTGTTGAGGCGCACTACGTCCTCGGTGACCTTCTTCTCGTTGAAGACATCGCCCGGCTTGGTGCGGATGTAGCGGCGTATGACATAGGTCTTGGTGTAAGAGTTGCCCGTGATCTTCACGTCCTCGATCACGCCTTCGGCGATCACGAGAGTCAGGACGCCTTCCTGCGTGATGCGCTCGGTCCCGATCACCTGGGCGAGGCTGTAGCCCTTGGTGCGGTAGAGCTCCATGATCGCGTCCGCATCCTGGGCCAGCCGATACATGTTGTAGACACTTCCGGGCTTGGTCTGCATCACTGCGAGCAGCTGCTCCCGCGTCAGCTCCTTGATGCCCCGGAACTGGATTTCCCGAACCACCGAGTTCTCGGTGACGTGGAAGACCAGGCGAACACCGTTGGGGACGGTCTCCCGGTCCATTGCCACTGTCAGGAACCAGCCCAGGTTGATGATCGCCTGCCGGTCCCGGGCCGCCTGCTCCTCGACGTAGGGGCCTCCCACTTTGCTGGTGACGGCGGCCAAGATATCCTGGGCCGCGATCTGCTGGTTGCCGACAACATCAATGCCGACCAGGGGCGGCGGCACGGGAGCGGGCGCAGCGGGTCCCGTCGGAGCGGCGGCCGGCGCGAGGGTGGGCTGGGCGGGAAGAGGCGAAGGCTCCGCTGCCGCCGCAGGTGGAGGTGCGGCCTGCGCCTCAGGGGGAGGCAAGTTGGGACCAGCTTCCTCTGCCCCGAACGCGCCGAGGGAGATGAGGCCTAGAGCCAGGATGCAGAGCAGAAGCCTCGGCAGGGATTGCCGCATTATGTTCTCCCGAGCGTGATCTTTGCCAAAGGGTGACCGTCCTGCCCTGGCCCCGGTGCGCCACGGATAGCCTGCAGGCAGGGGGAGTCGGAACCTGTCCGACTGCAACCATTTGCCAGCGACGACTCGCCTCCTCTCAGCGCCGCCGTTGGGGCCTGCTCTGGCCGGCTGGAGAGCGCCCTAAGCGGCTCTGACCGCGCAGCAGAATCCGGTTCGCCCGGCGCGCTCAGGAGGATAGATACGGCGCGAGCGCGTCCCGGAGCTGGCTCCGGGCGCGGAAGAGTCGAGACTTGACGGCTTTCTCGGAGCACCCAAGCGCGCGCCCGATCTCCTGGTAAGACAGCCCTTGCAGGTCCCTGAGCACGATCAAAGCGCGCAGCTCGGGCCGCAGGGCCAGCAGGCATTTCTGCACTTCGCGCTCGAGCTCCTTCGCTTCCGTCCGCTGGTGGGGCTCCTGCCTGGTGTCCTCGATGTCCCGGGCGAGGGTCTCGCCCGCGTGGTCGGCGGGGGCGTCCAGGGAGAAGGCGTGCGCTCGGGCGCGATGTTGCTGTTGCCGGAAGTAGTTCTTGCATAGGTTGAGTGCGATGCGATAGAGCCAGGTGTAAGGCTGGGCCTCTCCCCGGAAACGGTCATAGGCGCGCAGCGCGCGCACGAAGGTGTCTGCGGTCAGGTCGGTGGCATCCTCGTAGTCGCCGACCAGTCGGTAGACGAGGTTGAAGATCCTCTGCTCGTAGGCCTGGAAGAAATCGTCGAAGGCCTCCGTCGCGGAGTGGCCATCACGCTCGCTCTCCCGGGCTGGACGCTCGTCCACTGAGGGCCACCTGTCAGGCGCATTCAAAACCGCGGGCGCCGTTACGCCGCAGCCCGCGCCTTGGTCTCCTGCCCCGCGAGCGTTGATGGCCGCCATGCCCTCGGATTCGACACGTGAGCAGGTCCGAAGTTCCCGGCTGAGTCTATCACATTTGCCGGGAGCCAGCAACGGAGCCGGAGGCGCCGCGGGGCGAGAGCCGGAAAGCAGCCTACCTTGGCCCCAGGCCCAGGCTGCGGCCCCGCCGGTAGAGAGGACGCGAGACCTGGACCTCCCATACGGCCTGGTCAAGCTCATCAACTCCCCAGGCCAGCGACCAGCGAGGTGTGACCTCATAGATCACCCGGAAGTTCCGGCTTTGAGTGGGCCCGCCGAGAGGACTCACATACGAGACCAGCACGCGGCGGAAGAGCCGCTCGCCGATGCGCAGCCGGGTGGGGCCGTGAAGCGCCAGGTCGAGTGATAGCTCGTCCAGCCCGAACGAACTTCCGAGAGGAGGAAAGGCGAGGCCCGTGATCTCACCACTGGCAGCCGAAGGCGCGCCCGGCCGAGCCAGCAGGTCAGCCAGACTCCCACTGCCGGTCCGCACTGGCGCCAGCACAGGCCCAACTAGCAGCGCCTTGATCTCTTCCTCGCTCAGCGCAGGGATAGAGTTCGCGTTCCATTGGAATGGGCTGGCGACGAGCTCGCCCGCGCCCGCGTCGCCTCCTCCTTCGCTGCTACCGTTCTCGGCCGGCGGGTAGATCTGCCCGCTGGGGCTGAGAGAGATGTAGTAGTCGCCGATGCGCCCGTCCACGTCCACGTCGCTGATCCAGATGTGAGGCCTGGGCTGCCCCGGCTCCCGCGTCACTTCGGCCGTTCCTCGCCGCAAGGTCAGAGAGCCATTCGGGAAGGCCAGCCTCCCTTCTCGGCTCCAGACTCTGCCCCTCACGTCAATCCCAGCAGCCGTCAGCGGCCCTTCAACGGCCAGATAGCCGCCGGGCTCCAAGCGGATATCCGTGGGGCGAGAGCCTCCGCCATACCGGAACCGCACGTCCTCTCCGACTGTCACCCTGGCGCGCAGGCCGGCGGCAAAGGGCAGCAGCCCCAGCGGCGCGAGTGTGAGCCGGCCGCGGGGCATCCCCAGCTCGGCGTGCGACAGCACCATCGGTGCATTCTCGTCGGTCTCGAGCATCGGTCCGGGGTCGTTGGTAAGTCGCAGCACCCCGTCGAGCTTCCCATTAACCAGCCCCGGGATGACGAGACCGGCCTGGTTCAGCTCCGCTCTCACGTCGAACCTGCTCTCGGCCAGATTCGCCAGCGAGAGCGACCGGATCTCGATCTGGCCTTTGACCGAGAATCCTTTCGTCTGCGCCTCCCCAGGGGGCTGACCCGCCGCTGGCGCGATGCTCACGGAGAGTGTATCGGCCAGCATCTGGAGGTCTGCGTCGAAAACGATAGGCGTCATCTCCCTGACAGGCGCGAACGTGCCGTTTCTGACGTGCAGCTCACCATAGGGAAGGGCTGACCGGTTCAAGAGCGGCACGTTCACAAAGCCTTCCGCCTCCATGGGGTGATTACCGAAGCGAATGCCAGCGATGCTCAGGACCCCGTTAGTCAAGGTGATCGGGTTGGCGTCGGCGGTCTCGAAGGGGGGGCGGTTCCCCAGGTGCAGGTCATCTATGTGCACGTCGCCTCGCAGCCTCGGCTGGCGCGTGGGCCCCTGGATGTCGAAGTTGATGTCGGCTCTCCCCCCCCAACGCAGGCCCTGAGCACCCGGCGACGGGCGAGCCCGAAGGAGCTGGCGAAGGTCCTCGTGACTGAGAGGCCCAAGACCCGTGGGCCCATTGCCCGCGACCGGGGAACCTTGGGCCAAGTCCGAGACGCTGGAGGTGGCCGAGAACCACGGCGTCAGGAGAGAGAGGTCGAGGTTGCGCGTTTCCATGGACAGGAACATGTCGCCGTCGGGCTCGACCCAGCCGGGCTTCCTGTCCTCTTGCCCCGGGCCGACCTCTGTCGCCGGCCCGCCGTCCAGGTAGACACTGGCCGTCTCGTGGTTGGCTTGCAGCCTGATCTCCATCCTCCGGAGGACAACTGCGCGGTGGTCCGTCGCCCGCAGCCACCAGGCAAGATCGCCCTTGATGCGCTGAATTCTGCGATCCCCGAAGCTCAAGTCATCAAGCAACAGACCCACGGTCGCTTGTGGCTCCTGGAGCGTGCCGGACACCCGGATGTTGGCTCCCAGGCGACCGCCCACGGGAACGGCCGCATAGGCAGCGGCGCGGCGGAGAGTGAGGCCGCTCTCGGAGAGGCGCCAGAGAGCCTGGTAGGTGAGCGCCTGGACGGTGGGGAGGTCAAGATCGGTCAGATCCACGGCCAGGTTGATCCGACCCGGCCCAGGGACCTGAAGTTCCGCTGTGCCGGAGGCCGAGATGACGCTCTGGGCCTGCTTGAGGGTGGCTGTGTCCAGTCGCAGGACGCCCTCCGCGTACCGGCCCGCGAGCGCGGCTTCGAAAGGCAGGCCGTTGACCGTGGCCGAAGCGGTGCTGAGGTCGAAGGCCACCGCCGGACGGATCCACGGCCCGGTGATGGTGGCCCGCACCGCGGCTCGCCCGGTAACGTCCAGACCCAGACGGCGCCGGACCTGCTCGGCCAAAGGGGCCAGGTCTACCTCATCGCCTGCCAGCGCTAGCGAAAGCCCGGTGGGCAGAGCTTTGCCGGTGAGCCGAAGCTGCGTAGTGCTCTCGGTGAGATCGAGGCTGTCCACCGAAAGGGAGCCACCCTGGTACCTCACTTGGGCCTGGCCTGTGATGGCGAGCTGCGGGTAACCCGACTCTGTCCCCGTTTCGCCTGCCGGCGGAGAGCCTCCGTTGGCTTGCGGGAGCGCGTTGGCGCCGCTTGGTCTCGACGCAGTCGTGGTGATCTGGTCGAGCGTCACATCCAGCTTGACCTGGGGGTCGGCGATCGTCCCGGCGATGCGGCCGGAGCCGTCAACCATCCCCGACGCGATCAGACCAGCATACCGCGGGGGGAGCCAGTCCCTGGGATCGGCCTCGCGGAACGTGACCAGGCCGGAGATGGGGGCTTGGCCCTTTCGCCGCTGCCAGCCGGCGACTGTCAACTCGCCGCGGTAGGCTCCGTGGGGGAGCAGCAAGGCCACCCGCGAGAAGCGCGCGGCTGCCGGCGAGATGTCGAAGTCGGAGGCCAGCAACTCAAGGGCCCGGCCTGCCAGTTGACCGGGCCCGATCTTGATCCAGCCCGCGGTGCGCTGCCCGCGGAGGCTGCCGGAGGCGCGCGCCGACACCGGAAACCGGCCGGAGAGAGCAGGTTGCCTCAGCGCCAGGCCGAGCATAGACAGGTCAAGGTTGCAGAGCGCGACCTCTAGGTGATACTGGTCGGGAAGCGTGAACTTGCCTGAGAACTCTCCGGCTCCGAGGGCACCGGCTACGCGGCCCCGCCGGATCACCACGCTCTCACCCGAGTAGGTCAACTCACCGGACATGTTGCCGAGCGGAATCCCGCGCATCACCGCGCTTCTGATGGTGAATCGCCCGGTGACCGAGTAGCCGCCCTCCAGGCTGGCCGAGCCGGTGACCGAGGCGATGCCTTGCAGATCCACCGCACCCAGGCCCAGCATCTCGGCGAAGTCGCTCACCGGAACCTCGGCCAGGCTGAAGGTGGCAGTGGCCTGGGTCTGCTTCCCCTTGCCCCATCCCACATCCATATCCGCCTCGATGCGCCGGGGGCTGCCGTGAGCGCGCAGGCCGCGAATCTGAAGATGCCCTTGCTGGTAACGGAACGTGAAGGCCAGGTCGTGCCATGGCAGGAGGTGGAACTTGATCACCCGCACCTCGGCGCGACCCTCCACGGAGACCGCGGAAGCGGGGCCCTCGACCCGCATGGTGAGGCGAAGCGGAGCAGGGAGCACCAGCGTCATGGGCAGGTAGATCTTCGGGATGAGCTGCTTGAGCTGCTGGAAACGGAGCCCGGTGACAGAGACGTCAATCCCCAGGTTCGGATCCTTCAGGCCTGAGACCACGCCGTTCGCCGTGATGGGGGCTCCAGCAACGGTCCCGGCGAGCCCGTCCAGGTGCAGATCGCCCTCCAGGAAGCGGAGCGTCCCCTTCACCGATGTCACTGGCCGTCTCAGCCAGGGGAACGCGACCTCCCCATCTGTGACCTCGGCTTCCACTGTGAACCCGCTGCCCGAGGTGCGAGGGGTCTGTGAGGTGCGCAGGACTCGTCCTTTGATGTTGCCGCGGCCGGCGGAGATGCGCAGCGCGCGAATCTCGGGGGCCCGCGTGAAGGCGTAGGCGAGATCGAGATTCGAGACCGATCCCTCAGCCTCTATGCCTCCGTGTTCAGGGCCTGAGCTGCCGCTCAGCGCCAGCGAGTCAAACGCGCCGTCGGCCCCCGCGGCCCGCACGGAGAACGACACTTTGCCATCCGCCGCCTGGCGCAGACTCAGATCGAGACGGTCCAGGGCAGTGGTGATCCCACCGCGCGCTTGGTCCACCACCGTGAGACGGCCTTGATCCACAAAGACGTCGCCCGCGAAGCGCGGCGCGCCCTTGGGCTTCCGCTTCACCAGGTCCTCGATGCTCCACCGCAGCGAGGTGTCGCGGACGATCCTGATCTCGGGCCGGCGGAGCGTGACCGCCTTGAGCGCGGTGACGGCGGAGGCGACGGAGAACAGCCGGGCCGGCCGGCCGAGCCGCACCACGGCCTCCGGCGCGCGGAGCAAGGGAGAGCCGTCGCGGTTCTTGATCACCAGATCGTGAAGAACGGCCTCACCGGTCAGGCTGAAGGTGAGGTCACTGATCGCGACCTGACGGTTGGTCTGGCGGGAGAGCTGCTGGGCGATGGCGCTGCGAAGCTGCTGGCGGAACGGCCCGGAGCGCCAGAAGAATGCGATGGCGGCCAATGCCACCAGGAGCAGTACGAGGTACAGAATTCGCCTGGCGAGTCTGCGCATCAGTCTGCTGCCCTACCACACAAGCCCGTTGGGCAGGAGCTTGCTCCTGCCACGTGGACTGTAGGGCTGGCACTCCCATGCCAGCCGCTCAAACCCGGTCCCCGGGGCGAACCACGGGCATATGCCTCATTCTTCCCCGCGGGCCTCAGAAGGCAATCCCGCAGGTCGTCTCAGGCCGGCTTCGGCGGCATGGTAGGAGCTGCGCACGAGCGGCCCGCTGAGAACGTGCGCGAAACCGAGGGCCAGGGCGGCCTGCTCATAGCGTTGGAAGGCCTGGGGTGTGACGTAGTCCACGGCCGGAAGGTGAGCACGCGTGGGCTGAAGGTACTGCCCGATGGTCACTGCGCTGGCCCCCGCCCGCCGCAGGTCCCGCAGCAGTTCCAGCACCTCCTCCTCCGTCTCCCCCAGGCCGACCATCAGCCCACTCTTCGTCGGGACTTCGGGGGCGATCGTGCGCGCCCGCTGGAGCAGGTCGAGAGATCGCGAGTAGCTCGCCTGCGGCCGGGCCATCGGGTAGAGACGCGGGACTGTCTCGACATTGTGGCCGAAGACGTTCGGCCCTGCTGCAAGCATGGTGGACAGGGCCTCGGCGCTCCCCTGGAAGTCGGACGTCAGCACCTCGACCTGAGCGTCCGGGAGGGTGTTTCTCACAGACGCCACCGTGGCGGCGAAATGGGCCGCCCCCCCATCGGGGAGATCATCCCGGGTGACCGAGGTGATGACCACGTAGCTCAGCCCGAGGAAGCGGGCCGCCTCCGCGATGCGCTGCGGCTCGGCGGGATCCAGAGGGAGCGGGCGCGCGTGCTCCACGGCGCAGAAGCGGCAATCGCGAGTGCAGAGGTTCCCCATGATCAGAAAAGTGGCGTTCCCGCGCCCAAAGCATTCGCCAATGTTCGGGCAGCGCGCGGTCTGGCAGACGGTATAGACACCCGAGTCGGCCAATCGTCGCCCCATGGTTGCCAACTGCCTGGCCTTGGGCGCGACCGGTCTCAGCCACTCGGGAAGAGGCGATCTCACGGTTCCGCTCCTCCCGCCAGCGCGCGCGCGGCAAGCACGCACCGGGCCAGGGAGCCCCACACCAGCGGGTGGAGAGGAGACAGAGAGAGCGCCGCCCGGAGCTCCCGGACGGCTTCCGCCGGCTCGCCACGGCGGAGCAGAACCCGGCCCAGCCGGTAGTGAGCCCAGGAGAGCCGGCGCCGCGCGGCCGCTTGCAGCGCTCCCCGGCCGGGGCCGCGGGCCAGCGCGCGGCGCATGACCTCGGCCTCGCAGAGGCGCATCGCGGCTCCATCCTGGCTGCGCTGGCCCGGATGGATTCGGTAGATGGTGAGGGGCGCGGGGAGCGAGGCCACCTGCCAGCGCTCGGCGATGCGGAGCCACAAGTCCCAGTCCTGAGCGAGGGGCAGGGCTTCGTCGAATCCTCCGCTTTGCTCGAGGCAACACCTTCGCACCAGCACGCTGGACATTGGGAGCCGGTTGGCGCGAAGGAGTGCCCAGCGAGAGACCGGGCGAGGTGGCGCAGGCGCCTGCGGGAGGTCGGCTCCACGGCCGACCGCGCCCATGTCTGCCCCGGCTGCGGCGGGCGATGGGGGCAGCCGCAGTGCCTGGGTGCCGAGCAGTCCGAGGCCGGGACGGAGCGAGAACCATGAGGCCTGCCAGGCCAGCTTCCGGGGATGCCAGAGGTCGTCGTCGTCGAGGAAGGCGATGAGCTGCCCGCGCGCGGACTGCCATCCGACGTTCCGCGCCGCCGCGGGGCCCTGGCGGGGCCCGGCGATGACCCGGGTTAGCAGGCCAGCGCCATGCATGATTGGCTGCAACGTTTCCTCTGCGGTCTGCCCTGCGCCGTCATCCACCACTAGCACTTCCTCTGGGACGAGCTGCTGAGCCATCACGCTCCGCACCGCAGCGGCGAGGAATCCGGGTCGGTCACAGGTCGGCAGGATGACAGTGATCGCGGAACGGTCCACCGAGAACGACTCCACCTGTAGGGCGGGCATCTCGCCCGCCTGCGGCGGGATGCCCGCCGCCGTTTCGGGCGGTGCCCAAGAGGTAGTTTCGAGTGTGGCTGGTGCTAACCCTGCCCGAGCCACCGGCAAAACGCCGTTGTACTGCCGGGTCTCAGGGCGAGGGCTTCTCGGGCGTTGTCTGCAGCGGCACTCGACACACGGCCGTATTGACTTCGCTCAGGCCAGCGGCTACCGTTATCCACATGAGGCGATGGTTTCAGATCGCACTGCTCCTCCCCGCGGTGGGCATGATCGCGGGCTGTGCGCGCGGGCCGGCCAATCCTGAGAGAGCCAAGGCGCTGGCGAGCTGGGTGGGATCGCAGTGCTACTCGACCTGGTACATGTTCCGGCACCGGGATAAGACCCCGCATGTGCCCCCGAGCCCCGACGGCCTTACCCTGGGAAGCCCGAACGTCTTTGCCGCGATCGGCTGCAACCCGAAGGATCTGACTTCTCTCGATGTGTTCTGGGGCGACCGGCGGACGGTGCGGCCCTTGGCCAAGCCGATGGCAGTTTCGGTGAGGGAGGAGGGCCGGGAGCATGCGCTCGCCGATTCGGCCGAACAGACGCTGCGGAGAGTGCGGCACACCTCCATCTCTGTGTCCCAGGCAGAGGACCCCGATCTGCGGGTGACCTGCGTGGACTTCGCTCCGATGGGGACGGAGGAGAACTTCCTGGCGCGCTGGTTCCTGGTGGAGAACACGGCGGGATCGGCGCGGCGTATCGCCATCAGGCTGAAGGTAGGGGCGGCCGGAGAGTGGGCCAGGACGGCCGGACGGATCGCGCAGAGGGAGGGCCTGACCTTCATCTCTGATGGCCTGCTCACGGGCTCAGGTGATTTCCTCGACGCGGACCTCGGCCGCCTGCGGCCGGGCGAGCGGGCCGCGGTCGCCGTTCTCATGATCGCGACCAAGGACCAGCAGCGAATGGACAAGCAGATCGGCGAAGCCAAGGCGGCCCTCGACCGACTGCCTGCGCTGCTGAAAGAGACGAAGAAGAACTGGGAGGAGTGGTGCGGCCGGACTCCGCTCAGCACAGGTGACGAGCGGACCGATGACCTGCTGGACTCCCTGCTCTGCCTGGTGCGGAGCCACATCGGCGCGGAGGCGATCCACACCGGGTCGCTTCGCTACCCGCACAACCGGGCCTGGGTGCGTGACGGCTACTGGGTGCAGCGAGCGCTGCTGGAGCTGGGCCGGAGGGAAGAGGCGCGGCTCGGCCTGGATTTCTTTCACCGGGCCTGGCGGACTGCGGGCGTCGCTTCTTACTACGAGATACCGAGCGGGCGCTCGACCGCTTACGGCTACGGTAGAGTCGAACTGCCACACTACCTGGTGCTGATGGTGCGCGACGCGGAGCAACTCGGCGGCGTGCGCGCGCTGGACTACTGGGACATGGTGAAGGGCTGCCTGGACAAGGCGGCCGTGCCGGAGAGCGGGCTCCAGCCCATGAACGGTGACGAGACCTGCCTGCTGGCCGCGCCGGTGAGGGAGCTGGACGATCTGCTCGACAACTCCTGGCTGCTGATCGCGTCGGCCGAGTACGGCGCGAAGCTGGCCGAGCAGGCCGGAGATCAGGGGCGCGCGGCCCGCTACGGGGCAATGGCCTATCGCGCCCGCATGGCGCTGACGAAGTTCCAGCCCGGCACCGGCGATCCGCCCTGGTACGCCATTGGCCGGGGTGCAGACGGTTCTCTCGACTTCTCGCTCTGCCCTGAGGTGTTCGCGCGCGGGGTCATCCTCGGTGTGCTGCCCGCCAAGGATCGCTATCTCATGTCTGGGCTGGTCGAGAGCTGGGATCGGATGAACTTCGACGGCGGCGTCCGCGCCCATGCGCGCAGCGCGACCATCAGCGGCGGCACGCCTGGTTACGTGCTGTACGCGGCGGCGGAGGGCGAGTACACGGACTGGCACTTCGGCCGAGAGCTGGCTAGCCGGATGCTCAGGTTCGCGTCGGCGACCGGCTGTGTGTGGGAGTTCCACGACCTGTACGACCCGGCCTGGGGCGGGGAGAAGCAGAGGCTGTGGGATTCGGCGGTGCTGCTGATGGGAATGGTGCACGCCCTGTTCGATGTGGGTCAGGGGCCAGGTGGGGCGGGGTTCATCCGCAAGCCAACGCCGGCGGTTGACGAAGAGGCGCAGCCTCCTCCTCTCTTCGGCGCACAGCAGGCGCGAGATCTGCTGGCGCGGGCCGGACCGGCTCTCATCCTTCACGACCAGTCGCCGGAGCACGCGGCGCGCCTGGCGCGGGAGCTGCTGCGCCAGAGGAATCAGGGGTATGCGATCGGGATCTATCCGGGAGTGCCCCCCGAGGATCGCTCGGCCATCATCATCTCCCCCAGCCTTCCGCCGGAGGGGTGGATCGCGCAGCCCGGATACTGGCTGCGAAAGTGGGAAGGTCCCACACAGCTCTGGGTGCGCAACGGCGGAGATGTGTACCTGGATACTGACCCGCTGCTGTGGGAGCTGCTGCCTGACCTGATGCCGGACCGCGCCCAGCCCCTCCCCTACCCCGATGCGAACCTGGACCTGGTCCGCCGGTATGGCGAGAGGCCCTCCGGGCAGGCGGAGGTGACGGCCGTCTCGGGTTCGGGAAAGGCCTCGGGGTTGCTCAACCTGGCCAGGGGCAAGCTGGCGCTAAAGGCGGGGAAGCTGGAGCTCAAGGCGGAAGCGTCGGCGGCCGAAGAGGGCACTGTCAAGCTCACGGTGGCGGCGGCCGCGGACCGCGCCGAGCACTGCGATGTGGCAGTCACCATGCCGCCGGGGTGGTGGCTGGTGGTGGCGCGGGACATGACGGGCAAATGGGACCGAGTGGAGGACCCGGTGGGCGAGATTCGCCTGTCCGACGGCGGGCTCCGGCTGGTCTACTCATTCGATGCCGGCGGGGAACCGATCAGCCTCACGTTCGACCTCGCGCGGCTCAAGGTCAGGTCGCCGTAGGGCAGGGGCCCGCCTGAGGCGGGTGAGCCTGCCTCCTGCCCCGCGTAGACCCACCTCTACTAACGGTACACCCCATACTCCCGCACCAGCTCCACCACCCGGGCGTACCGCTGGAAGCTCACCTGGGTGGGGATGGAGTGGTCGGAGTGAAAGAGGTAGCCGCCCGGGGAGGACATGCCGATGGCGAGCTTGGTGCGGATCTCGTTCTCCATGGCGGCCTCGTCTGCCCCGTCGAAGAAAGTGCGGACATCCACGCCGCCCATCAGCGCGATGTCACGGCCGAATTCCTTCACCAGGTGCGCGAGGTCCATGCCGGCCTTCACCTCCAGAGGCTGAAGGCAGTCGAATCCGGCCTCGATCAGCATGGGGGTCAGCTCGAGTACGTGCCCGCAGGAATGCAGCACCACAGGGCAGCCGTGGGCATGGAGAAAGTTGCACATCTGCTTGTGGTATGGGAAGAGCTGCTCCCGGTAGGCGCGCGGTGAGAAGAGCGACGCATTCCGATAGCCGAGGTCATCGTAGAGCCAGGCGCCGTCGAAATCCAGGCCGCGGTCGAAGTAGAGCTGGGCCATTCCGATGATCATGTTGGTGTCGTACTCGTACATCTCGCGCACCCAGTCGGGGTCATCGGCGATCGCCATCAAGATCGCTTCCGGTCCGATCTTCCGCCAGGCCGCCTCATAGCCCGGGATGACCGAGAGGCAGAGGCACTTGTCCTGCGCGCGCAGGCGGGCGTGCTCTGCGGTGACCCCGGGCCAGTCCACCCGTGCCGGATCGGGGGTGAGGCGGCCCTTCAACTGGTCCCACTCCGCCCGCGACTTGATCGGGAACTCGAGCAGCTCCGGGGTCGAGCGGTGGTCCACCCAGTCTCTCTTGAGCACGCCCCACTCGTCCCGCGCGATCACCCATTCGTCCGTGCGCTCGACCACCTCGTAGGGAAACCCGAAGGAGTTGTTGACGCCGATGGAGCGGAACTCGGTCTCGAAGTAGTCATCGGCAGAGACGTCGGCCGGAAGCCCCTCCTGCCGCCAACGATTGATGGTGGCCTCCCAGAAGGATTCGTGCAGCGGCACCCGGTCGGGCTGCTGATGGTGTAAGGCTTTGCTGACGCGCTCACGCGAGGTCATGCTGGTCTCCGATTCGGCGTTCGGGTCTGCTTCTGCTGCCAGCCGCTACTTGATCCCGAGCCAGCGCAGAGTGTTCGTGCTGAGCACGCGCTCGATGGTCTCCTCCGAGGCGCCGGCCTCGCGGAGCATGCTGCGCTCCTCGCTAAGGCTGTGGCGCAGGTCCTCGGGATTCTCGCCGGAGACGCAGTCGCTGCCATAGACGAGCTGGCGATCCCCCAGGTAGGCCAACGCCTTGCGGAACGCGTCCACCTTCCAGACGCGGGGGGCGCCGCTGGTCGTATCGGCGAAGCTGCGCCAGTTCTCCGGCTTGTAGCCGCCGGCCGCCCGGAACTTGCCGCACACCGCGAAGCACTCATCGGTCCAGGGCCAGCTCATGTGGCCCATGGCGAAGCGGATGTTCGGGTAATGCAGCATGATCTCGAAGAAGGCCGGCCGGCAGTGCTGCGAGGTGTCGCTGGTCCCCCACAGAATGCCGGTGTGGAAGAGCATGGGTTTGCCATACTCGTTGATCTTCTGGTAGCAGGCCTGGGCCCGCTCGTCCGCCGGGAACCAGTGGTTCGGGATCATCTTCACCCCGCGCAGGCCCTTCTCGCCGAGAGCGTAATCTACCGCCTCCACCGCGTCGGGGAGCGTGGGCTCGATCCAGGCGAACCCGATCAGCCGGTCGGGGTCCGGCTTGACCAGCTTCGCGATCTGGTCGAGCACCCGCTTGTGGGGGACGGCCTTCCTGTCCTTGCCCGCGCGGTGGGGCGGCACGGCGAAGAGCACGATTCGCTCCAGGCCCGCCTTGTCCAGCGCCTTCAGGATCTTGCTGCTGCTCTCGGTGCCCCGTGTGTGCACGTGAACGTCAATCGCCATGTGACTGCCTCCTGGTCAATGGGGCAGGCTGGGGACCTGCCCTGCCGCGTTGGGTTAGACAGGTTTCTCCAGTTCGCAGAGCAGCCCTTCTACCAGCACGAACCGACCCAGCGGAAGGACTTCGACCCCTACCGGGAAGCTGCGCTGGAAGAGCCGGTTCTCGCACATGCCCCCCGACAGGTAGAAGCGCTTCGGCTCACCCGCAAACCGGTAGGCGTTCAACGCGATGCCGCGGGCGAAGCGCGCCACCGCCTCGGCCTCGGAGACCCCCTGCGACACCAGCTCGAAGAGCTGCTCCATGCCCAGCACACCGCAGGTCACGGGGACGGAGTGGTCGGAGGGCTCGAGCGTGCGGTAGTCAAGCTCGTAGTAGTTGCCCAGCAGCTCCAGCGTGAAGCCGGTGAGCGCGCCACAGGTGCTGGTCCAGTCCATCCCCACCAGCTCGCCCCGACGGAGATGGACGTACTTCATATCGCGCGACCCCACGTCGAGCAAGATGAACTCCGGCTCGCCGATCAGATGCAGGCCGCCCTGCGCGAGGGCGATCAGCTCATTGATGTGGCGAGGAGCGCGGCGCCGGGCGTTGTGGCCGGTGGCGACGTCGGCGGTCAGGCCCCGCGCGTCCCTGCTGCGCAACACCCGCCTCTCGCCCGTGGCGGTGTCGAGCAGCTTGGTCCAGGTAGTACCGAAATCGGCGAGGACGGCCATCTCAGTCCACCACGCCACGGAAGCGGAGGAAGGCTTCGATCTTGGCGCGGACCGGTTGAGAGAGCGCGCCGTCCGCGTCCACATAGAGGCCGTTGTACTTCGCGGCGAGATGCCGCGCCGTGATGTTCTTCGGGCAGAAGGTCTGCGCGAAGAACACGGTCGGGCAGTCGCCTGGCACGCACAGCTCGAGAGCCCAGTCGGCAGGAGTCCGGTTCTCCAGACAGCGCGTCCACCCCAGGACTCGGGAGCCATCGGGGAACAGGTCATAGATCGAGAAGTCGGCTGCCGGCACTCCCCAGATCGCCGCGCGCGAGTGGGGCTCGGGCCGTAGATCCAGGGGCCGCGGCCCGACCAGCCCGTCAAGGATGAGTTGCATCTTGCGTCGGAGCGGAAGGCTGGAATCGCAGATCGGCGTACCCGCGCCTTGCCGGTTCTCGTTCCGCGTGCGGAGCACCGGAATCCTGAGCCGGTCCGCCAGCAGGTCGGCCAGGCCGCGAGCGGAGTCGCACTTCCCATAGCCTTCGTCTATCACGATCTCATCCAGGTGGAGAGAGAGGGCATTGTCGAGCACCCGGCGGATGATGCGACAGGTGGTGCGCGGCAGAAGCGATTCGCTGTGCGAGGTCGCCCCCTCGATCAGGTTGTCGAGATCAATGAGGACGTGCTGCCGACGGGGAGCCAGCACCTCCTCCGGCGGACAACCCACGAAGCCTATCCTGCGTCTGCCTTCAGCCATGCTCTCGGCCACCCAGGTGGGAAGGTCCTCCGCTCCGCCCGTACCCTCCCTTCAGCAACGCTGCCCGAGCTCACGAGTTCGCCGCCGGACACGGCGTACCCTGTGGCTGCGAACAGCCGGCGATGCTGTCGGCAGGAGTCGCTCGCGCAGTCGCCGAAGAGCCTACCGCCCCCGGATCCAGGGCCAAGCGCGGAGCTTGAGGGCCAAACCCGACAGGCCGAGGTGGGTGGCAAGTGAGCATTATTGACCCGAAAGAGCTGTGCGACCTCGACGCGGTTGCCGTGACGGTGTGGTGGCTGGGGAATGCTGGCTTCGCCATCAACGCGGCCGGGCGCCTGATCCTCATTGACCCCGTGATCGAGCTGGCCGATGACGCCGACCCGGTAACCTCGGAGATCGGCCTGCCGCTGCTGGCGCCGCTGCCGATCAGGGCGCGTAACATTGACCGCGCCGACCTGGTGCTGCTGACCCACGATGATGGCGATCACACCGCGCCCCGAACGGTCCAGGAGCTGATCTCGCGGACGCATGCGCTCTTCGTGGGGACAGAGCGGACGGCCCGCCGGCTGCGCGAGTTTGGTCTGCCCGAGGAGCGCATCCGCATCGCGCACTATGACCGGAGGCTGCGCGTCGCCGACATGACCATCACCCCCACTCCGGCCCGACACCAGGAGGACGAGGGGCACACCGTGCGAGGGGACTGCTGCGGCTTCATCCTCCGCGCGGCCGGGGTCACTTTCTGGCACCCCAACGATACCGACCTGCTGGACGAACATCTGAAGGTCACCGGGATCGAGGTGCTGCTGCTGCCCATCGCGCCTCACGTGCTCGGCACGGAGGGAGGCATCAAGCTCGCGAACACCATCAAGGCCAGGCACATCATCCCCTGTCACTATGGCACCTACGATTCGGACGTGTTCTGGTGCCGGGGGGATCCGGCGGCCGTAGGAGCCGGTGTCGAGGACGCGAAGCGCCGCTACCACCTGCTGGAGATCGGCGATAAGCTGGTGCTGCCAGCGCGCTGAGAAAGGTGACCCACTCGATGGTCGAGCAGATGGTGACCGAAGAGTACCTGAGGGAGGAACTGCGCGCCCTCGACGAGGAGGGCTTCGATGTCTCCCGCCCCACAGCGGAGCTGGCCGCCATTGCCGGCCTCCGTCAGGACGAGGCCGACCGGCGGCGCCGGCAGCTGGCCGCCGCTCTCGAAGGGCTGCCAGGACGGCCGGACTTCGGCTACGACGAGCCGTCGGATCTCGAGCCGATTCGCCGGGCGCGGCCGGAGGGTCCGCGCAGGCTTCGGGCCAGGATCGGCAAGCGCGCTCTGGCGGACAAGACGTTGGGGGCCTGGCTGGGCCGCGCCGCCGGCTGCCTCCTGGGGAAGCCCTGTGAAGGCTGGCATCGCAAGGCGATCGAGCAAGCCCTCCGGGCCTTCGGCGAGTGGCCGCTGGCCGACTACTGGCCGGTGGTGGCGGCCGTGCCCGAGGGCATCAGGTATCGGGCCTCCGATGACCCATCGCTCCGTCAGAACATCACCCGGATGACGCGCGACGATGACATGGACTACCCGATCCTCGGGCTGCACATCCTGGAGCGGCACGGCCCGGGCTTCACCACCTCACAGGTGGGGCAGGAGTGGCTCAACTGCCTCCCTTACGCCTGCACCTACACGGCCGAGCGCGTGGCCTACCGCAACCTGGTGAACGGGATCGAGCCGCCCGCGTCGGCGTCGTACCGGAACCCCTACCGCGAGTGGATCGGCGCGCAGATCAGGGCCGACGTCTTGGGGTGGGCGGCTCCCGGCAGGCCAGAGCTGGCGGCCGAGTTCGCCTGGCGAGACGCCGCCCTCTCCCACACCAAGAACGGAATCTACGGCGAGATGTTCTTCGCCGCGCTGCTGGCCGCCGCGTTCGGCGAGCCGGACCTGCACCGCCTAATGGAGATCGGCCTCTCCGAGATCCCACGCAACTGCCGGCTGCGCGAGGCTGTGCTGGACACCGTGCAGTGGTGCAATCGCGATTCGGACTGGGAGGCGACCTGGGAGCGGATCGCGGCCAAGTACGGCCACTATCATGGCGTGCACACCATCAACAATGCGGCCGTGGTGGTGATGGGGCTGCTGCACGGGCGGGGGGACTTCGGCCGCGCCATCGCGATTGCGGTGATGGGCGGCTGGGACACGGACTGCAACGGCGCCACCGCCGGCTCCGTGATGGGGACCATCCTCGGCGCGAAGTGCCTGCCCGGCCAATGGATTGACCCCCTGCACGATCGCATCTCCAGCATCGTCACCGGGTTCAGCGACACCAGGATCTCGGCGCTGGCGCGGCGGACTGGCGCGGTGCAGCAGCAGGTGCTCTCAGGTCTACTTTAGATCCTGAGGCCTCACATACCGGCCGGTCTTGGCCGACTTGTACACTGCCAGCGCGACCGCCAGGTTGGTGCGCGACTCGCGTGCCGGGCTGGGCTTCGCCGCTCCCGACTTCACCAGCTTGATCAGCGTGCCCATCATGCCACCCCGGCGCCGGCCGGGAACCTTCAGCGGCCGCACCCCCTGGGGGCCGGCGACCATGACCTGCTCCTTGAACGCGACCGGGTCCATGTGCACGGCGCCCTTGGTCCCGACGATCTTGGTCCAGTGAGGCCAGTAGCCCTCGGCCGTCCATGAGTTCTCGAGCACCGCCACCATCCCGTTGGTGAACCGCAGCGTGGCCGTCCCCCAGTCCTCGACCTTCAGCCTGGGGTGGACGCGGTTGGCGATCTCGCCGTGGACTGTCTCCACCTCCGCGTCGAACAGGCAGCGGAGCGTGTCAATGGTGTAGATCGCGTGATCCGCCCAGGCTCCGACCGGGACCAGTTTGTCGTCAATCCACCAGCCGGGATCGGTGCTGTCTGGCCACGCTTTCGGCAGGCCGGACTGCGCGACCAGGTAGTAGGTGAGAGGCCGCCCGATGCCTCCGCGCTTGAGCAGGGCCTTCAACTGCGGGCTCGCACCGGCCCGCCCGAGCTGATCGAACGACCAGAGCACGCGCTTCTTCTGCTCCGCCAGCTCGATCAGGGCGTCTGCCTGGCGCAGCGTCATCGCCATTGGCTTCACGCAGGCCACGTGCTTGCCGGCCATCAGCGCCCGCCGGGTCACGCCTACGCTGTCCCGGGTGTTGAGCAGCGAGCAGATCAGGTCAACGTTGGGGTCCGCGATCACCTTGCTGAAGTTGGTGGTTACGTAGTCCGCGCGGTGCTTCTCCCCCACCTCCGAGAGCCGCGGCCGTGACTTGTCCGCGATCGCCACCAGCCTGGTGGCCGGGTTCCGGTTGGCCTCGCCTAGCACCCCAAAGGCGGTGTACCAGTGATCCAGCCCGACCACGCCGATACCGATCTTCTTGGGCATCGTTCAGCCTCCTATCATCTGAGCCGTCTCGGCCCGCCTTTCATTCCGTCCGATGGCAGGCGTTCCTTCCGAGAGTAGACAGGAGCCGTGGACCTCGCGCAGAAGGGGCAGCTCATGAGCGGCGCGCCTGGCAGCGAGATTCCGGATCTTAGAGACCACCTGCTCACCCGCGTCCTGCCGTTCTGGGAGCAGCACGGTGTGGACCGTGACTACGGCGGTTTCATCACCCACCTGGCCCGCGACGGCGGGGTCACCGATCACTCCGAGAAGTTCCTGGTGATGCAGACCCGGATGATCTACAGCTTCGCGGCCGGCTTCTCCCTGGGCGGCCCGCCCGAGTGGCTGAATGCCGCGCGCCAGGGCCTGGGATTCCTGCTCAAGCGGTTCCGTGATGTGGAGCAGGACGGCTGGTTCTGGTCGGTCACGCGTCAGGGCGAGCCGCGTGATACCCGGAAGCGCATGTACGGCCACGCTTTCGCCATCTACGCGCTCGCCGAGTACGGTCGGATTGCGAAGGATGGCAGCGCGATCGCCGCCGCCGACCACACCTGGAGCCTGGTCACGGACCACTTCCGGGACCAGGCGCACGGGGGCGTGATCGAGGGCTGTGACCGCGCCTGGACCGTCACCAGCCCGAACCACACCATGGGCACTCATCTGCATACGGTGGAGGCCCTGCTCGCCCTCCGGGAGGCCACGGGGCGTGAGTACTACTGGCAGCGCGCCCGCGCGATCTGCGACCTCATCGTCAAGCACATGACGGAAGCTACACACCGCTGCGCCCTCGAGAAGTTCCGGCCGGATTGGACGCATGATGAGGAGGCAAGCCGGGGCCTAGTGGACCTCGGCCACAACCTGGAGGCCGCCTGGCTGCTGCTCCGGGCGGACGAGATCGAGCCCACGCCTGCCTACCGCGACGCCGCCCGCGGTTTCCTGGATTACGTGGTGCGATTCGGGCTGGACACCACCTACGGCGGAGTCTTCTCCCACGGGCCTCTCGGCGAGCCGGCCACCGTGCGGCAGAAGATCTGGTGGGTGCAGACCGAGGCCCTGGTCGCCTTCCTGCTGGGCTACTTGGCCTTCGATGACCGGCGCTACTGGGGTGGATTCACGAACGTGGTGGGCTTCTGCCTCGGGCGCCTGCACGATCCGGAATATGGGGAGTGGTACCACTCCACCGAGGAGGACGGTGCCCCGCGGAACACCGATAAGGGGTCGGCCTGGAAGGCCGCCTACCACATCACCCAGGCCTGCGCCTACGCCCACGAGTACCTCGCCCGGATCGGCGGCGGCTAGGCCCGGCTGGGCACCCCACCATGCTGCTGGACCCGAGCGGGGCAGGAGACTCGCTCCTGCCCTACGGACTCCGATCATCCCCGGGGACGGGGCTCCCACAGAGAGCTTGCGTGTACCCGTGGGAGCCCGGCCTGCCCTGAGCGGAGCCGAAGGGGCCTCCGGGCGACGCCCCCGCGGCCGTTTGCCCGTGCGGGGCTGAGGTCGCCCGCCTACTGCCGGGCAAAACCCCAACTGCTGGCCGCGTTGCTCCGCAGCCGCGGCCGGGCCGTTTTGCCCGTGCGGGGCTGAGGTCGCCCGCCTACTGCCGGGCAAAACCCCAACTGCTGGCCGCGTTGCTCCGCAGCCGCGGCCGGGCCGTTTTGCCCGTGCGGGCCTGAGGTCGCCCGCTTATTGCCGGGCAAAACCCCAACTGCTGGCCGCGTTGCTCCGCAGCCGCGGCCGGGCCGTTTTGCCCGTGCGGGCCTGAGGTCGCCCGCTTATTGCCGGGCAAAACCTCGCGGCCGTTTTGCCCGTGCGGGCTCACGGCTTGACACCCCGGTTGTAGGCTTGCTAGAATCCGGTTGGTAGGAAGCAGCGAGGTAGAGAGGATCAATGCCGAAGGTTCACCTGGAGCAGTTGCGGAGCGTCTCTTCGAGCCTGACCCGGTTTCTTGAGTTCGAGGCTGAGGTCGAGCAGAGCATCCGGCAGGAAGAGTCGTTCCGCAAGGAAGAGTACGAGGAGCAGAAGCGGGCGCGCGAGAAGAAAGCGCGCAAGAAGCGGCTGAAGAAGCTCCGGCAGTTGCAGCAGCAGTAACAGGCTGTATCAAGACCTCCTGTCACCGCCGGCGTCGTCAGCGTGGTGTTTGATACAGCCAGCGCACGGGGCATCGCTAGAGGCTCTAAGCACGCGCCGGCGGCCGCGCCAGCCGCACGTCGCCCGCCGGTCAGTGCGTCGGCGCGGTTCCGCGAGCCATCGGGCACGGTCGCAGACGCTCCATCGCCGTGGCGACGGAGGGCCAGGGACGAGCCCCACGTAGAGGCCGACCGCCTCCGGCGGTCGGCCCCGGGAGCAGGTGGGGTTTTTCGCGTATCGCGAAAGGCTGCGGCGTTGCTCCGCAGCCGCCGCGACATGCGAGGAACGTCCCGGAGTCACGCTGTTCCTGAGGCGCGCATTCGCGGCGGCGAATGCGCGGGTGTGGATCATGCCATGAACCAGGAAGCGTACAGACGGCTCCTAGCCATCCTCCGCCTCTTCCAGGAACACGACCTGCGCGAGCTCGCGGTGGAGGAAGACTCCTTCAAGCTCCGCCTCCGAGGTGGGCCTGACGAGCTAGCGACCGCCCCTGCTCCGGCAGTCCGGCCTGTGGCTCGGCGTCCCGCGCCGGCACCCGCGCGCCGCGCTCGCACGGTCGCGGTTCGCTCTCCCCTGATCGGCATCTTCTACCGGTCGCCCGCCCCGGATGTTCCTCCTCTGGTAGAGATCGGCGAGCAGATCGAGGAGGGGCAGACGGTCTGCATCGTGGAGGCGATGAAGGTGTTCAACGAGATCAAAGCGGAGTGGAGCGGGCGGGTCATCGCCATCCCGGCTGAGAACGGCAAGCTGGTGCAGGCCGGGGAGCCGCTGATCGTGCTGGAGTTCCCGCGGGAAGAGGGCGCGGGAGGAGAGGGGGCCTGATGACGGAGCAGCCCATCTACGTCGGCATCATCGGCTTCGGGAATGTCGGGTCCGGCACGTACAAGACGCTCCTGGACAACCAGGCGAGCATTGACCGCAAGGTGGGTCGCCCGGTCCGCGTGAAGCGGATCGCGGATGTGGACTGGTCGCGGCCGCGGCCGGTGAAGGTGGACGTCCCGACCGAGATCCGGACGACTGACGCCCGCACCCTGATAGCAGACCCGGAGATCGCCATCATCGTCGAGTCCATCGGAGGGGTCAAGCCTTCGCTGGATCTGGTGCTGGGCGCGCTGCGGGCCGGCAAGAACGTGGTGACGTCGAACAAGGAGCTGGTGGCGCGCCACGGCAAGGAGCTGTTCGACGCGGCGGCCGAGCGCAGTCTGGACCTCGCCTTCGAGGGAAGCGTGGGAGGCGGAATCCCGATCATCCGCCCCCTGAAGAGCTGCCTGGCCGGCAACCGGGTCAGCCGGATCGTGGGGATTGTCAACGGCACCACCAACTTCATTCTCACGCGGATGAGCGAGCAGAAGACCGAGTTCTCGGAGGCCCTGGCCGAGGCGCAGCGGCTGGGCTACGCGGAGCCCGACCCCACCAGCGATGTCGAGGGGTTCGATGCCGGATTCAAGCTCGCGATCCTCGCCTCCATCGCCTTCGAGACGCGGGTGGGAGTGGAGGACATCTACCGCGAGGGGATCAGCAAGCTGGCGGCCCGCGACATGGAGTACGCGCGGCAGTTCGGATATGTGGTCAAGCTGCTGGCGATAGGCGCCGACACCGGGGACGGGCTGGAGCTGCGGGTGCACCCCACGCTGCTTCCGACGAGCCATCCCCTGGCCGCGGTGAGCGGGCCCTTCAACGCCATCTTCGTGCGGGGAAGCTCGGTGGGTGAGGTGATGTTCTACGGCCAGGGCGCGGGCCCGCTGCCGACGGGGTCGGCGATGGTCGGCGACATCATTGACGTCGCCCGGAACATCCGCTCCGGGGCAACCGGGCGGGTGGCCTGCACGTGCTTCGAGGAGAAGGCCGTGCATCCCATCGAGGAGCTGCGCACCCGCTACTACCTGAGGACCGAGGTGGCCGACCGGCCCGGCGTGCTGGCCGCCATTGCCACCGTCTTCGGCGAGGAAGGGGTGAGCCTGGCCTCAGTGCTTCAGATGGCGGCCTCGAGAGAGACCGCAGAGATCGTGTGGCTGACCCACGAGACGTGGGAGCGGCAGATGAGGCGCTCGCTCGACCGCATCGCGCTACTTCCCGAGGTGGCGCGGATCAACAGCATGATCCGCGCCGAGGCGCAGGAGTGAAGTGATGCAGCCGAGAGCCTTCTGGCCCGGTGTGATCGAAGCCTACCGGGAGTTCCTGCCGGTATCGCAGTCCACGCCTGTAGTCACCCTGCTGGAGGGGAACACACCCCTGCTGCCCACGCCCAGCTTACGGGAGCGGATCGGGCTGCCGATTCCCCTATTCCTGAAGTACGAGGGCGCCAACCCCACCGGGTCGTTCAAGGATCGGGGCATGACCGTGGCCGTCACCAAGGCGGTGGAGGAGGGACAGCGGGCGGTGATGTGCGCCTCGACCGGGAATACCGCGGCCTCGGCCGCGGCCTACGCGGCGAAGGCCGGTCTGGAGTGCATCGTCGTCCTGCCCCTCCGGTACATCGCCATGGGGAAGCTCGCGCAGTCGCTAGTGCACGGGGCGAAGGTGGTAGCGATTGACGGGGTGTTCGATGATGCGTTCCGCATCGTGGTGGAGATCACCCGCCACTACCCCGTGCAGCTCGTGAACTCCATCAACCCCTATCGCATCGAGGGGCAGAAGACCGGGGCCTTCGAGATCTGCGACACTCTGGGCGATGCGCCTACCTACCACGCCATTCCCGTGGGCAACGCGGGCAATATCACGGCCTACTGGAAGGGCTACCAGGAGTATCAGCAGGCGGGGCGCAGCCGCCGGTTGCCGAAGATGCTGGGCTTCCAGGCCGAGGGCGCGGCCCCCATCGTGCGGGGCGAGCCCATCGCCGACCCTCAGACCATCGCCACCGCCATCAAGATCGGCAACCCCGCGAGTTGGAAGGGAGCCGTCGCCGCGCGGGATGAGTCGGGCGGCCTGATCGAGACGGTCAGCGATGACGAGATCGTCGAGGCCTACAAGCTGCTGGCCGGGACCGAGGGCGTCTTCTGCGAGCCGGCGTCGGCGGCCTGCGTGGCCGGCGTTGCCAAGCTCGCCCGGCAGGGGTACTTCGCACGGGAGATCGCAGCAGGCCTCCCCGAGGACGCCTGTGTGGTTTGCATCCTCACCGGCCACGGCCTGAAGGACCCCGACCGCGCCATCGCCTCGGCCCCGGAGCCGGTCAAGGTCGAGGCGAACGTGGAGTCGGTGGTGGAGTTACTCGGGCTGCGGGAGGCGGCGCTGGTGTAGAGCGCGAGGGATCGGGCAGGGCCCTGCCTGCTCCCTCCTTCCCTCCGTGGTATAATGGGCGCGGCCCAGTGCCACTGGCTGCCCTTGGAGACAACGATGGTACTCAAGGTGGTGCTCGAACCGAGCGAAGAGGGGGGGTACACCGCGGTTGTTCCAGCTCTTCCCGGCTGCATCAGCGAGGGCGAGACAGTCGAGGAAGCCATGAGGAACATCCGCGAGGCGATAGAACTCTACCTCGAGCCGATAGATGACACTGACCTCGAAAAGGAAGGCGCTTTGGTGAAGGAACTTGCCCTGTGAGCAAGGTTCCGAGCCTTCCGTACAGTGACGTCGTTCGCGCTCTGCAGCGGGCCGGCTGGATCGGTGTCCGTCAACGTGGGAGTCACATCCGGCTGCACAGGATCATCGGCAGTGAAGTGCTCAAGGTGACCGTTCCCGCCCACAGGCCTATCAAGCGCTCGACGCTCTCGCACATCCTCAAGCAAGCCCGAATGGACCTGGACGAGTTCCTGGCGTTGCTATGACCATGCGCTGAGCGAATGACAAACGTCCTTCTCCAGACCAACCTGCCCTCCATCCCCCTCCTCGCCCGCGGCAAGGTGCGTGACATCTACGACCTCGGCGAGCGACTGCTGATCGTCGCCACCGACCGGATATCGGCGTTCGACGTGGTGATGCCGAACGGGATACCGGACAAGGGGCGGGTGCTCACGGCGATGTCGCTGTTCTGGTTCGATCTCACGAAGGACCTCATCGAGAACCATCTGATCACGGCCGACGCGAGCCGGTATCCGGCAGCGCTCCTCCCCTACTCCGACCAGCTTGCCGGCCGCAGCATGCTGGTGAAGCGAGCCAAGGTTGCGCCGATCGAATGCGTGGTGCGGGGCCATCTCGCCGGCTCAGGCTGGAAGGAGTACCGGGAATCGGGCACGGTCTGCGGGATCGCGCTGCCCGCCGGACTGCGCGAGAGCGACAAACTCCCGAGCCCGATCTTCACTCCGGCCACCAAGGCCGAGTCGGGCCACGACATCAACATCTCTCCCAAGAAAGCGATGCAGATGGTCGGCGAGGACGCTTACCGTCAGCTCGAGAGGATCAGCCTCGCGGTCTACCAGCGCGCGGCCGACTACGCCTGGGGGCGAGGCATCATCATCGCCGACACGAAGTTCGAGCTGGGCTGGCACGAGGGCCGGCTGATCCTGGTGGACGAGGTGCTGACCCCTGACTCCTCGCGCTTCTGGCCGCTCGACGACTACCAGCCCGGCCGCTCGCAAAAGAGCTTTGACAAGCAGCCGGTGCGGGACTACCTCGATGGCCTGGACTGGGATAAGCAGCCCCCCGCTCCGCAACTGCCACCCGAAGTGGTCGAGGGGACGCGGCAAAGGTATCTGGAGGCGCTGAAGAGGGTGGCGGGCAGAGGGCTGGAATGAGGGTGGGCAGTCCGCCTGAGGCGGACTGCCCGACAGATCCTACCGCACTGAGTAGTGAGACACTCCAAGGAGGTGCGCGTGGCAGACAAGGTCCGCGTCGTAGTCTGGAACGAGTTCCGGCATGAGAAGACGAGTAAGGAGATCGGCGAGATCTACCCGAAGGGGATGCATGCCGTCATCGCCGATCACCTCAACCAGCAGGCCGGCGTCACCGCGAGCCTGGCCTGCCTGGACGACCCCGAACACGGGCTGACCGAGAAGAGGCTGGCGGAGACGGAGGTGCTGATCTGGTGGGGGCACATGGCCCACCACGAGGTGAAGAACGAGATCGTGGACCGCGTCCAGAACCGCGTGCTCGGGGGCATGGGGCTGATCGTGCTGCACTCCGGGCACTTCTCGAAGATCTTCCAGCGCCTGATGGGCACGGAGTGCAACCTGTGGTGGCGGGAGATCAACGAGAAGGCGCGCTACTGGGTGGTGGCGCCCAACCATCCCATCGCCGCCGGCCTGGGTCCGTACTTCGAGCTGGCGCACGAGGAGATGTACGGAGAGTTCTTCGACATCCCGCCGCCGGACGAGCTGGTGCTGATCGCCTGGTTTGCGGGAGGCGAGGTGTTCCGCGCGGGATGCTGCTACCAGCGCGGCCACGGCCGGGTGTTCTACTTCCAGCCCGGCCACGAGACCTTTCCGAACTACCAGGACCAAAACGTCCTGCGGGTGATCACCAACGCGGTGCGCTGGGCGGCGCCCACCGCGGGGGCCGGGGCCAGGCAGTTCGGCCACCGTCCGAAGCCGCTGGAGAAGCTCGGCTAGGCCGCGGGGGCAGGAGGCAAGCTCCTGCCCTACGGCTCGAAAGAATCCTGTAGGGGAGCCCCTCGGCGGGCTCCCTTGCCTTCGGGCCGCGGCAGAGCGCCCTCCCCCATCGGCCTGTCGGGCCGATCCGGCTGTGACACAGCGGCCGGCCCCGTGATATACTCCTAGCACTATGGGAGTGGCCTCCTCCGATCGCCGGCCGAAGCGTGCGATCATCATCATGGATGGGGCGGCGGATGAGCCGCAGGCCGAGCTGGGCGGCCTCACGCCCCTGCAATCCGCGCACAAGCCCCACTCGGACCAGGTGGCCCGCGAGGGCATCTGCGGCCTGGCCCAGACCATCCCCGATGAGATGGAGCCGGGCAGCGACATTGCCGTGCTCTCGATCCTGGGCTATGACCCGCGCCTCTACCACACCGGGCGCGCACCCCTGGAGGCGGCCAGCCTGAACGTGCCCCTGGAGCCGAAGGATGTCGCCTTCCGCTGCAACCTCGTGACCTGTGATGGCACGACCCTGGTTGACTATTCGGGGGGAGAGATTCCGACCGCGGACGCGCGCATCCTGATCGGCCTGGCGAACGAGAAGCTGTCCACCCCGCGAGTGCGGTTCTACCCCGGCGTGAGCTACCGGCACGTGATGGTGTGGCGGGAGGGCTCCTCCGAGGTGAAGACGACGCCTCCGCACGACATCATCGGGAAGCCGATCGAGCCCTATCTTCCGGAAGGAGATGGGGAGGGGATGCTGAGGCAGTTGATGTTCGACTCTCTGGAGATCCTCGACGGGCACGATATCAACCGGCGGCGGCGCGATGAAGGCAAGCCGCCGGCGAACATGATCTGGCTGTGGGGCCAGGGACGGCCCTGCCTTCTGCCCTCCTTCTCGATGCAGCGGGGGGCTGCGGGGATGGCGATCGCGGCAGTGGACCTGATTCGCGGTGTAGGCAAGTGCGCTGGCCTCTCGGTCACCGAGGTGCCGGGGGCAACCGGCAACCTGGAGACGGACTTCGGGGCCAAGGGGCGAGCGGCGGTGGAGGCGCTGTCGCACTTCGACTTCGTGCTGGTGCACATCGAGGCGCCCGATGAGGCGGCGCATCAGGGCAGCCCGGAGCGCAAGGTGTGGGCAATCGAGCAGATTGACCGACACGTGGTCGGGCCCGTGCTGGAGCGGCTGCGGACGCTGCCTCGCAGTCGGATGATGGTGCTCGCCGATCACTACACCAAGCTCTCCACCAGGACCCACGCGCGCGAGCCAGTCCCGTTCGCGATGTGGGGCGGACGGCGGGATGAGTCAGAGGCTTTCGACGAAGAGAACGCGGCCGCCACCGGGCGCTTCCTGGAGGAGGGCTGGCGCCTCCCCGATCTCCTCTTCGAGCGCTAATGTGCCTGCTTTCCTGGAACGCGTGGCCGAAACGGTCGCCGCCCACCAGATGATCTCCCCTGGTCAGACCGTGCTGGTGGCGCTCTCGGGGGGAGCCGATTCCACTGCCTTGCTCCATGCTCTCAGTCAACTCACCGCTAGGCTGGCCTGCCGGGTCTGCGCGTGCCATGTCCATCACGGGCTGCGGGGCGAGGAGGCGGACGAGGACGCCCAGCACGCGGCTGACCTCGCCCGGTCGCTCGGCGCGCCGTTCGTCACCAAGCGCGCCGACGTCCGCGCGTTGGCGGCGAAGGGAAGGCTCTCCCTGGAGGCGGCGGCGCGTGCGGCGCGCTACCGGCTCCTGGAGGAGGCCGCGACGGAGATGCGCGCCGACCGCATCGCCACCGGCCACACGGCGGACGACCAGGCGGAGACAGTGTTGCTGAACCTGCTCCGCGGCGCGGGGCTGGCAGGGCTGGCGGGAATCCCGCCGGTGCGCGGCCGGATCATCCGCCCCCTCCTGGAGGTGAGCCGGGCCCAGGTCGCGGCCTACTGTCGTTCGCACGAACTGAGCTACCGGATGGACCAATCGAACCTGGACCGGCGGTTCACGCGCAACCGCGTGCGCCACGAGATCCTGCCCGCGCTGAGACAGCTCCAGCCCCGCGTCGACTCCGTCCTCTGCCGGCTGTCCCGCATCGCGCGGGAGGAGGAGACGTTCATGGCCGAGGAAGCGTCTCGTCGCCTCGACGAGATCGCCTTCGAAGGCCTGGAGGGTCTGGTCGTTCCCCTGGAGCCATTCGCTGCGCTGCCCCCCGCGCTGCGCCGGCGCGTGGCGCGCGCCGCCATCGCCCGGGTGAAGGGGGACGAGCTGGACATCGAGCTGGAGCGAGTGGACGCGCTCGTCAAGCTGGCCGCCTCGGGGCAGACAGGAACGCACATCGAACTATCCGGCAGGCTGCACGCGCTGCGCACGTATGGAGAGGTGATCATCCACCGGGTCGAGGAGACCGTCACGCCGCCGACAAAGTCATGGGTCCTTCCCCTCCCCGGCCGGCTCGTGATACCGGAGCTGGCTACCGAGATGGCGGTCACTCTCTCTACCGCCAAGCGTCCGCCGGGAGCCTCTGTCGCGCTGCTCGACCGGGCGAAGGTGACGGAGGAGCTGCGAGTGCGCACCTGGCGGCCGGGCGACCGGTTCGTCCCCTATGGCATGAAAGGGTCGGTGAAGCTCCAGGACTTCTTCGTGAACCAGAAGGTCCCGCGCAGACTGCGCGGATGGGTTCCGCTGGTGTTGTGCGGGGAACGGATCGCCTGGGTGGTCTGCTACCGCGTGAGCGACGAGTTCAAGGTGACCCCAGAGACCCGGAGAACCGTTCGGATCGAGGCGAGATCGCGAGTGGAGATCGAGGGGTAAGGAGGGCGGGATGGCAGAGAAGGCCGAGATAGCCGAGAAGCAGCGGCGGGTGAACGAGTTCCTGGACGCGGGGGGCTTCGATGGTCTGCTGCTGGGGCGCGTCGAGAACTTCGCCTGGTTCACGTGTGGCGGCGACAGCCACGTGAGCCTGGCGGCCGAGGCCGGCGTGGGGGCGCTCCTGATCCAGCGCGACCGCAAGACTCTGATCACCAACAACGTCGAGCGGCCGCGCCTGACGCAGGAAGAGGTGGCAGAGCAGGGGTTCGAGGAGGAGGTCAGCTCGTGGTGGGATGATGCGCTCCCGCCGGTGATCGCGCGGCTCACCTCCGGTCGGAAGATCGCGTCGGACACCGCCCTCCCGGGGGTGCTCGCCTGCCCGGCGGACATCGCCCGCCTCCGCTGGTCTCTGACCCCGCAGGAGGTGACGCGTTACCGTGAGTTGGGTCGGGAGGTGGGCGAGGCGATCGGCGAGGCCTGCATGAGCGTGGAGCCGGGCATGACCGAGCACGAGGCGGCCGCGGCCCTGGCGGGAGAGCATTTGCGCCACGGCATCGCGCCCATCGTCGTGCTCGTCGCGGCCGATGACCGGCTTCTCCGGTACCGCCACCCGATACCAACCCAGAACCAAGTCAAGCGCGCCGTGATGCTGGTGGTGTGTGGGAGGAAGCACGGCCTGATCGTGTCCGCCACGCGCATCGTGCATTTCGGCCCCGTGCCGACGGAGCTGGCCGCCAAGCACAAGGCCGTGGTGGCAATAGACACGGCGTTCATCGCAAACAGCAGGCCGGGCGCCCGTATCGGAGACGTGTTCAGGAAGGGGCTCGAAGCGTACGCGGCCGAAGGGCATGCAGAGGAGTGGAAGCTGCATCACCAGGGAGGTCCCACCGGGTACGCGACCAGGGATTACCGGGCGACCGCGGAAGTTGATGACCTCGTTCAGCCCTACCAAGCCTTCGCCTGGAATCCCTCTATCGCCGGTACCAAGTCCGAGGACACCATCATCGCCACCCCCGATGGCGCCGAGATCCTCTCTCTATCTCCGGGCTTCCCGGCCGTCGAGGTGCCGGCAGACGGCGCCACTGTGCTCCGCCCTGACATTCTTGTGCGCTAGCTGCGCCAACTCCAGTGCGATGGGGGGTCTCTGCGGCTGCCTCCAGGCTGCGCCCTGGGCAGGAGACGGTTTCCGTCCCAGCCGCCGGGCTGATGTGCGAGAAACCAGACATACAGCGTGGTCTGGCCGGTGGTACATTGTGGGGGCGGCATTTGGCCGCGAAAGGGGGTGAGAAGATGTCGAGACGTACCCTGGTCGTGCTGATTGCAGTGATGCTCTTGCTCGCCTTCACGGTGATGGTGCTGGCCGCTTCTGCCACCGCCGCGAAGAAGCCGGCACCGGCGAAGGCGAAGGCCGTTGAGAAGCCGGCAGCGCCGGCCAAAGCCGTGGCGGGCGAGAAAGCGAAGGCGCCTGTCAAGTCCAAGGGCCAGCGCGCGGCGGTGGTTTCCAAGGGCAAGATGGGTGCCATGGCGTCTACCGGCAAGAAGCACCACGGCGCCATGAAGGGACACGTGAAGTCTGTGCAGCACAAGATGACGAAGAAGGGGACCGCCGCTAAGCACAGCAAGGCGGCCGCCGAGAAGATGAAGGCGAAGGAGGCTGCCAAGTAGGCCTCCGAAGGGGTGGCCGTGCTGCGTGCCTGGGAGACTGATCCCTGGGCACGGCGGGAGTGGGAGTTCGCTGGCGGGCGGCTTTGGCCGCCCGCCAGCACATTTCCGGGGGACGGCCTACCGCACCATCGCCCCCGAACGCGCACAGCTGACCCTGACGGCGACTGCGCGCTGACGCCCGCGGCCCGCGCCAGGAGATCTGTGGCTGCCGTCGCCAGTTTGCGAAGTGAAGGAAATGGTGCAGGAGTGACAAGCTAGGTAGCGAACCTTTCCCGCGCGCCAACGGTCTAAGCAGAAGACCGGGCGAGTTCGCTCGAGCGAAAGGGGGTGAGAAAGCATGTCTCGACGACTGGTAGTGGCGATCGCAGTGCTGTTGATGCTGGCTATGGTCGCGTCGGTTATGGCCCAAGGGATGCCGACCAAGGCTGCTGCCAAGACCAAGGGAAAGGCGGCGGCCGCTAAGGCTCCGGCAGCCAGAGCGAAGGCTCCGGCCGCCAAGGCGAAGGCGGAGGCGGCCAAGGCGAAGGCCCCGGCCGGCAAGGCCAAGGCAGCAGCCAAGACCAAGGCCAAGAGCAAGGTCAAGGCAAAGGCCAAGCCCAGGATGAAGGCCAAGGCAAAGCCCAAGATGAAGGGCAAGGCCAAGGCGAAGGCTGTCGGCAAAAAACAAGAGGCTGGCGAGAAGATGGGCAAGTAGGTCGCCCAAGACCAGCTCTGGGCGCGGGACAACCACCCGCGCGGATGGCTAGAGACGAGGCCCGATCGCTTGCGGGGCTCGTCTCTGGTTTTCCTTGGGCCCTCGTCGGCGCGGCGACCCTACCTGGACTTAGGGCCGGACGTACCTCCGGCCGTGGCCCTCAGGATGCGGTCGCCCACTGCGATCTTGTCCACGGTTCCCATGCCGGCCACCACGCGGCCGAAGGTGGTGAACCCCATCCGGTCCAGGTGTGGCGTGTCCGCGAGGGTGATGTAGAACTGGGTGGTGGCCGAGTTCGGGACCATCTGGTCTCCCCGGTAGAGCCGCGCCATGGCAATCGTGCCGCGAAGATGCTTGATGGGCGAGCGCTCGTCGGCGATGGTATACCCCACCGGCGGGCGACCCGCCTTCGCCGGGTCCCCGGCCTGGATGACGAAGCCCGGTTCGACCCGGTGGAACGGCATCCCGTTGTAGAAGCCGGCCTTGACCAGGTTGAGGAAGTTCGCAACCGCGATCGGTGCGGCCGCGCCATTCAGCTCGAGCTGAATCACTCCCTTGCTCGTGTCGAGCTTCACGAGGACTTTGCCCTGCTTCTTCGCCGCTGCGACCTGCGCCTTGGTCGGCGCGGCGAGGGGCGGCGGAGCAGACGCCCCCTTCGCACCATGGGCCGCCGGCAGGCGCACCGCGGCACACCAGGCGATGGTCGCCCAAAGCAGCACCAGGCTGAGGGGGCGGCAGGAGCAGGCTCCTGCCCAACGAGTCAGCGTCTCAACGCGCATGTCAGTGGACCTCCCTTCATACGCATCTGCTGACGTTCGCGCAATGCCGCGCATTTGCCCCGGCGCAAATGCGCCCTCGAAGTGGCATTGCGCGAACGTCTTTCTTCAGCCTTCTGCTGGTGTTCTGACGAGTTACGCCCCTACTTCTTTGGGCGAAACTCGCTAGAACTGCCAAGAGACAGCCCCGCGAACCGGACTCCCACATTCGTCAGAGAGTCTGCGTCACCTTGCTGAGGTGCCGCGGCGCGTCCGGGTTCAGCCCACGCTCCATCGCCAGATGGCAGGCGAAGAGCTGACCCAGACTGGCGAACGGGATGGGCGTGAGCGCTTCTCGCGTCTTGACCGGGCAGTGGACGGTGAGAGCGGCGAGCCGGCCCATTGCGAGCCGGTTGGTGAAAGCAAGCACATCCACTCCCTGGCCCTTTAGCCTGCGGGTCAGGTCGGCCATGAACCCGTAGGTCGGGCCGCTTGCGGCGAAGCAGAGCACCGGGGTGGAGGCGTCCACGAAGGCGATGGGGCCATGCCGGAAATCGGCGGCTGACATCCCGGTGGCCCCGAGATAGCAGGTCTCCATCAGCTTCAGCGCGGTCTCTCGCGCGGTGGCGTAGTTGAACCCCCGCGCCAGACAGACGCAGCGCGGCGCATAGCGATAGCGTGGCACGACCTCGGCAATCGCGCCTTCACAGGTGAGCGCAATGCGGATGCTCTCCGGAAGCGCGCGGAGGTCGCCGTCCGGCAGCTTGCCGCCCAGCGCCCGGCAGACCATGGTCATCGCCACCAGCTCCGCGGTGTAGGTCTTGGTGGCGGCGACCGCGCGCTCCCTGAGGGCATGAAGATGGAGCGTGTGGTGAGACAGCTCGGACAGCGACGACCTCCTCTCGTTGGTGACCGCGAGGATGAAGGCTCCCAGCCGGCGCGCGGTGCGCATCGCCCTCACCACGTCGGCGCTTTCACCGGACTGTGAAATCCCGATCGCCAGGGCTCCGGTGAGGTGCAGCGGGGCCGGGTAGAGCGTGAAGAGGGAAAGGGCGGCGCCAGAGACGGGAATGCCCAGGAAGTGCTCGAACAGGTACCGCCCATAGGTGGCCGCGTTGTCAGAGGTGCCCCGGCCGGCGATGAAGATCAGCGGCGGCGAGGCCTGACGCAGATGTCCCAGCGCCGCCGCCAGTGGCCTGGTCTCCTCGCGGAGCAGCGTCTCGATCCGCTCCGGGGCGGCGTGAATCTCCTCCAGCATGACCGGGCGCCGCCGAGTGCGACGCGTGAGCAGACGCCCTTGGCCCGCACTAACGTCGCGCCGCACGCTCACCACCTCCTATCACGTGCACCTCGATCGGCCGACCGGCTCGCAGGCCCATCAGCGGGATCCGGTACGCTCCGTTCACAGGCGCCAGCGGCTTGCCATGCACCGTGACGGACTCCACCTGGCTGCGGCCGCCGACGCGATCGAAGTCGAATCGGAAGTCGAGGCCACGGAAGCGCTTGCGAGCGCGGTACTGCTGCCAGGCCGCGGGCGCCGCCGGCCGGATGCGGAGGCCGTCGAACTCCGCCCGCACTCCGATCATGCGCTCGATCATCCTCAGGTACCAGTTGGCCGAGCCGGTGGAGTTGCTGTAGAGGTTCATCCCGAAATCGGGGTGCGAGGGGCCGACGGCGAAGTTCGACTGCTGATGAGGTGGGCCTGTGGCGATGTCCGGGAAGGTATTGTCAGGCAGTGACAGCTTGAGCTCCGAGTACGCCTCGTCGGCGCGGCCCAGCGCGGCGAGCGCATAGAGGTAGAAAGCGTGGCCGTGGGTGTAGACCGCCCCATTCTCGAACTGGCCCGGCATGATGTCGGCAATGCGCCCGGCGAGGTCACGGCTCTTCTGCGTGTACGGGCGATCTACTGTAGTGACCCCGAGCGGCGTCCACAGGCGCTTCATCGCCCTCAGTACCTGTTCCTCGCGACCGGCCGCGGCTGCGACCCCGGTGAAGAGCGTCCAGGCGTTGGTCACGGCGTGAATGCGACCCTCCTCGCAGGCGTCCGAGCCGATCGCCACGCCGTCGTCGTTGAACCCGAAGACGTAGTGCCCTCCGTCCCAGGCGCTCGCGTTGACGACACCAGTCATGGTCCGGATGATCTCGGTGAGGAGCCGAGCAGTGGCACGGTCGTTCAGGTGCTGCGCCAGCCGCAGCATCCTCTGAGAGGCGAAGATCAGCGCCACCGACAGCCAGGTGCTGACGCCCTTGCCGCGCTTGGACAGGCCGTCCAGAGCATCGTTCCAGTCCCCGTGGCCGATGAGGCAGAGCCCGCGCTGGCCGCGATTGCGGAACAGCCCTTCGAGCGCCATCAGCGCGTGCTCGTAGACTGACTTCTTGGTCCGGTTATCCTGGCGATGAGTGGCCAGGTCGTACCAGCCGACTTGCTCCTGCAAGAGATCGAAGTCACCTGTCTCTTCGAGGTAAGTGACGAGGGTGTCCGCGATCCAGACCGGGCTATCCGCGTACATCCGCTCGTCATTGGGCGCGTTGGTGTTGGGATGGCGGAAGAACTGCCGGATGGCGCGCCCGTCGGCGAGCTGGTGATTGAGCACGGTCGGCAGGTGCTCGCGCACGTACTCCGGGTTGAAGCTGGAGATACCCAGCAGATCTTGCAGGACGTCGCGGTACCCGATCTGGTCAAGCGCGCGGGTGAAGCGCGCCGTGTTGTGCTGCTGGTACTTCAGCCAGACGTTGTAGCAGCGGTCCACCTCAGCATCCGGGGTGCTGAGGGAGGCGCGGCTGAGCATCTTGCGCCAGGACTGCTGGACCCGGACGAACTCCCGCTCCACTCCCCGAGAGGCAAAGAGCTTCCGCCTGAGGGCACGGAGATGGCGCCGACGGTCGGCCTCTGCGCTCTCCGTGCGTCCCACCACGATGTGCAGCGTGCGGGAGCCCCGAGGCGGCAGCACCAGGTCGAACTGGAGGGCGCCCACCAGTCCGAGGTAGGGCTGCCGGCCCGGCGAGTTGCGGCACCTTCCCTCCTCTACGGCACGGGGGAAAGCTCGGAAGTGTCCGCCTCCGGTGAAATCCTCCCCGGAGAGGTCATAGCCCTGGAAGGCCACGCTCGACATCATGAAGCCGGTGCGGGGAAGGGCGTTGGCCTTGTGCCGGTTCAGAGCGACGATGGCGCGGAGGTCCTTCAGGTGCTGTCCGAGAGAGGTCACCCGCGGATCGAAGTAGTAGGCGGGATGGCTCTCCAATCCCCAGTTCACCCGCACGAAGAGCTGGATCTTACGACGCGAGGATGAGGCATTGGTGAGCGAGACGGTCCAGACTTCGCACGGATCGTCTACCGGCACGAACGCGCGCAGCCGCGACCGGATGCCATTGCGCGCGCTCTCGATCGTCACCCACCCGAGGCCGTAACGGCAGGAGTATCCGGAGTACTTGCCTGCGTCTCGGCCGACCTGCGGCAGCATGTGCCAGATGCGGGCTCGTCCCCCCTCACGCGCCTCCCGTAGGAAGAACTCGCGCACATCGGTGCTCCGCGGCGCGGTGGGAACGTAGCTGGTGTCCTTGTGCGAAGTGACGGGGCCGGCCAGCACGGTGTCGTAGCACAGGAAGCCGAGGCCGGCCGCCTCCCAGAAGGACCCGACGATCCCGGTCTCACGGTCGTGGTTGCTGCACATCAGGTGCAGCCAGGGCCTCGGGGTACCGGGCCGGTGAAGGACCAGCGCGCTCTCCGTCAGGAAGCCGTCGTCGTCGCGGGTGTCCTCAAAACGCGAATAGCGGGTGGCAAGCCGCTCCGCTTCCAGAGTGCTGAACCCATAGCGCGGCGACCGCCCGCGGGCCAAGTTGCGCCTCGCCTTGCGCACCAGGCGGTCGAGATCAAGATCTGTGATGCGGGCGGATCCAGTCGGCAGTTTGGATGGCATTGCGCACCCCGGCCCAGGATATCGCTCCGGAATCTTAGCCGCCGGCCAGCTCTTGCCCGAGCTGGCGGGCCCGGGCCAGCAGGTCCGGCCTGGCGGCCGCGTCGCCCGGGTTGCCCAGGCTGCCCTCGGCAAGCTGGCCGATCACCTGCACCTTCAGGTCGCGCAAGACACTGGCCACGTACCCGGCGGTCCGCTCCGGCACCTCACGATCCGCGTCGGCCTGGACCACGATCACAGCTCCGCGGCGCTTCCCCTCCAGGCCGACTCGCCAGCCGCCCTCCTCCGTATAGAACGCGTAGAGGCGGTCCACCACGCGCTTCAGCGGCGCGGTCACATTCCAGAAGTAGATCGGGGTGGCGAAGATCCACGCCTCGGCCCGGCGCAGGGCAGCATAGATCTGCTGCATATCATCCTGCAGGATGCACCTGGCCTCTGCGCTCTCCAGGCACATGCGGTCCGCGTCACAGTCCAGGATGCGCATCCTGGCGGGATCGAACCGCGTAGTGGCTGCGCCGCGCTCTCGCGCACCGGCGAGTGCCGCCTCCACGAGGGTGGCGGTGTTGCCGCTCTGGCGAGGGCTGCCACAGATCGCTACGATCTCCATGATCTGCCTCCCGATCCCTCAGAATCGTACGCCGAAATCCACGAACTCGCCTCGGGGCGCCTCCCAGCTCACACTGACCTCGCGCACGTAGGCCCCGCGCGGCCCGCGTCTGAGGTCACCGAGGAGGTCCTCGAGCAGACTCCGGTCGCCTTCGGCGACCACTTCCACTTCTCCGCTGGGCAGGTTCCGCACATAGCCGGTCACGCCGTGGCGGTCCGCCCGCGCTTCGGCGAAGGCGCGGAACCCAACCATCTGCACCCGGCCCGAGATCAGGGCCCGGAACCGAGCAGGCCCCGAGAGTGGCTTTGCCGTCGCGCGCCCCAATCTGCCTCCCGCCTTCGGCGGGCGGCGGGCATCCGCCTGCGGCGAGATGCCCGCCCTACAGCCCTACAGGCGCCGGCGAAGACTGGGGTCCTTGTGGACGGCCAGGATCTCGCCGAAGTAGAAGCGGTGGTAGTCGCCCCTGGGGTAGCAGGACCGGGCCAGCTCCTTCACCAGCGCCTTGGGCACCAGGTCGTTGCAGTGCACCACCTTGCACTCGTAGTTGAGCACGCACTCGGCGATGATGGGCGACTTGACGTGCTGGCCGGCGACCGGCGTGAGGCGCGCTTCGGCGAGCTTGTCGTGGTCCCGGCCCGACACGGTGCCGCAGAAGGCGGCGAGGTCGGCCAGCTTCCGCGGCAGCACGTTCACCGTGAAGTCACCAGTCTTCTCGATGCACTGGTAGGTGTAGCGAGAACCGCGCACCGGCACGATGAAGATCGGCTTCCCCCAGAAGATGCCGATCGAGCCCCAGCCGATGGTCATGGCGTTGGGCCGCCGCCGCCCGTCCAGCGAGACCAACAGCAGCCCCGGGTGTGCCAGCGATTGCAGCGTCTCCGGCACGTGCTCCGCCGGCCCAACCTGGATCTTTGCCACAGCTGTATCCTCCCCGGCGGGCGAGAGCAGCCCGCCACGGCATTTGGCATTTGGGTTCAGCGCCTCTGGTGAGTCAGCTCATCCACGAGCACCAGCAGGTTCTCCGGCGGGATGTCGCTGCCGAGGCTGTGGGTGGGAGCGATGATGAAGCCACCGCCGGCTCCGATCTCGCGGATCAGCCGGCGAAGCTCGGCGCGCAACTCCTCCGGGGTGCTGTCCGGCAGCAAGTGCTGCACGCTCACACCCCCATGGAATGCCATATCCCGGCCGTACTCCCGCTTGAGCTGGTAGATGTCCATCACGTCCGGCTGCACGGGGTTCAGGATGGTAAGCCCGATCGCGATGAGATCGGGGATGATCGCGCTGACATCGCCGTCGGAGTGTAGGAAGGTGGTCTTGCCATACGAGAGCGCTCGTTCCACCATGCGGGCGAAGCGGGGCCGGATGAACCGGCGCCAGAGCTGCGGGCCCATGATCAGGCCGCGCTGAGAGCCCCAGTCATCGCCGAAGCGGACGCAGTCGAAGGGGAACCGGCAGGCCTGGTCTATCAGCGCCAGGTTGAACTCGCAGATGCGGTCGAGCAGCTCATCGGCGAACGCGGAACGCTCGATCATGTCGAGCAGGAAGCTCTCGATCCCGCGGAGAGTCCAGGCGCGCTCGTAGAGACTGAAGCCGATGCCCCAGCTCACGTACAGGTCGGGATGCTGTGCGACCTGCTCGCCCAGACTGTCGAACAGCCCCGGCACCCGGGCCGATGGGAACTGGTATCCGCGCAGGGTGGGTTCCTTCAGGATGGGATCGCGGACCATGCCGATTTCGCCCGGGAACGAGTCCTCCCAGACCACGCCGAAGGCGTCGGTGTAGTGGTGGTCGTCCAGCCGCTCGCCGGTCTCCGGGTAAGCGACCCCGACCGAGGCCATGTGATGGACGAGGCCGCGATCGAAGTCCGGGTCGCCCGCCAGCCCGGCGATGCGCGCTCGCATCTCCGTCGGGAGCCACAGCTCATAGGGGCGGAAATCGGTCTCCTGGTGTGCGAGCGCGCGCTGAACGCGCTCCCTGGGAGTCATCGCGTCTCCTCCGGAGACCCGCTCTTCGCCTCTCGGCCGGCCCGACCCTTCCCGGCAGTCCCGCCGCATGGAGAGCGGAGGCCCCAGCAGGGCCCGGAAGGTTGTGCCGCGGCGCTACAGAACTAGGGAGTTTCCTGCATTACTGCTGCGCGGTTGCTGCGCAGCCCGCGCGGTATAGTGATACGAGCTATAATGCAGGAAACTCCTCAGCGCAGAGCGTGACGCTTCTACAGGAGATTCTCTTGCGTTATGGTTGTCACCATAACGCAAGAGAATCTGTGATGACCCGGCCGACGGGCAGGAGGGTGCAGATGAAACTCAGGTTCATGCCCAAAGAGGAACGCTTCTTCGAGCTCTTCACCGCAGCAGCAGGGAACGTGGTGAAGGGCGGCGAGTTGCTGCTGGAGCTGGTTCGGCAGCCCCAGCGGGCGGAGGAGCTTCGCCGCCAGATCGAGGAGGTCGAACACGAGGGCGATATCATCACCCACGAGATCGCCGACCGGCTCAACCGCACCTTCGTCACGCCCTTCGATCACGAGGACATCCACGAGCTGTCCGGCCGGCTGGATGATGTGCTCGACGACATCGAGGCCACTGCCGACCGCATGTTCCTCTACGAGGCCGGGCCGCCGGGGCCGGAGATGGTGGACCTGGTCAGAGTGCTCGCCGAGGCGACGACGGTCTTGCATAAGGCGGTGGCGCACCTGAATGACATGAAGAACGCGCGGCGGATCCTGGACTACTGCATCGAGATCCACCGCCTGGAGAATGTTGGGGATGAGGACAGCCGCCTCGCCCTGGCCAAGCTCTTCAAGACTTCGGACGCCATCTACGCCCTCAAATGGAAAGAGATCTACGATCACGTGGAGGACGCGCTCGACAAGTGCGAGGATGTGGCCTCGATCCTGGAGGGTATCGTGGTGAAGCACACATGAGCTGGCGTGCTGGACTCAGGCTGACGAGCTGCCTGCTGCTGGCGCGTGTGCGGCAAGGCTGAGTCTCGGCGACATGCCGCCCACCTTTGCCTACGTAGCCTCGATCTGCGCGGTGGCGTTCGCCTTCGACTTCCTGAATGGCTTCCATGATGCGGCCAACTCCATTGCCACCGTGGTCTCCACCCGCGTGCTGCGGCCGATCTATGCGGTCGGGTGGGCCGCTTTCTTCAACTTTGTGGCCGTGTTCGCGTTCGGGGTACACGTCGCGACCACGGTGGGGAAGGGGATAGTTCACACCGACGCCGTCAGCAATGAGGTGATCCTGGCCGCGCTGGTGGGGGCCATCGTCTGGGATGTCCTCACCTGGTGGCTGGGGCTCCCCACGAGTTCCTCCCACGCCCTGATCGGGGGAATGGCGGGCGCCGCAGTGGTTCAGTCCGGCGTGGGCTCGCTCGTGGTGGCCGGGCTGGCCAAGATCACTGCTTTCATCGTGCTGTCGCCGCTCATCGGGCTGGTGCTCGGCTACGGAACGCGCACCCTGGTGAGCAGGATCTTCTGGCATACCTCACCGACGTCAACCGCCCGCCACTTCCGCCGCCTCCAGCTCGTATCGGCCGCTCTTTACAGCCTGGGACACGGCACCAATGATGCCCAGAAGACCATGGGGGTGATAGCCATACTGCTGTACAAGAACGGCTACCTCGACCATTTCCATGTGCCGGTCTGGGTCATCCTGGCGGCCGGCGCGGCGATCGCCCTGGGCACGACCGCCGGCGGGTGGCGCATCGTCAAGACCATGGGAATGCGCATCACCAAGCTCCAGCCGGTGGACGGGTTCTGCGCCGAGACCTCCGCGGCGATCTCGCTCTTCGGCGCCTCGCTGACCGGCATCCCGGTCAGCACCACCCATACCATCACCGGGGCGATCGTGGGGGTGGGGTCTACCCGCCGGCTTTCCGCAGTGAGATGGGGGGTCACGATCGGCGTGGTCTGGGCCTGGGTCCTGACGATCCCCGGCGCCGCGCTGATCGCGGGCCTGACCAGAGGCCTGCTGGTGCTGCTGCACTAGGCTGTCCGCCGGCCGGTCCACGAACAGCGCGGCCCGGCATTGGGCGAAACCCGGCAAAGCATGGAACATAGCATTGCGCGAGAGGCTTGGGGCGGCGAGGAGCCGACCGGGCCCTGCGCAACGGCGCCTCGAGTGCCTTTCGATACCGGCCTACGCAACGGCTGCGGCCGCAGCGCCGCAGCCGAGGGGACATCGTCATGACTGAGGAGCACGCGTTCGGCCTCCTGGGGCAGCTACTGCTGGCCAGTGGAGCCATCACGAAGGACGACCTCGAAGAGGCCCTGTACCGACAGCGGCTGACCGGCGGGCAGTTGGGCCAGGTGCTGCTGGACATGGGCGCGCTCGCGCCGCGCCAGTTGGAACGGGCCCTACAGGCACAGGGGCGGCTCCGCGGGAAGTCCACGGGAGACCGCCAGTTCGTGCTGGTGATAGACGATGACCCGGAGGTAGGCGCTCTGCTCGGGGATATCATGGAGGGTGCCGGCTATCGAGTCGGGGTGGCGGCGGACGAGGGCGAAGGCATCGCCGCCATTATGGCCCCGGACGGCTGCCGGCCCTCCCTGGTGGTGCTTGACCTGGGTCTACCCTACTACGGCGGCGTTGAGTTCCTCACTATCCTGCGCAAGAATGGCGCCACCAGCCACATACCGGTGATCATCCTCACCGGACGCCCGGACCTGGAACCCGAGGTCCGAGCCCGAGGTCTGGAGATCAGCGCGTTCCTGGGGAAGCCAGTCTCGGCCCGAACGCTGCTGGAGACGGTGGCAACCGCGCTGGGGTCCGCAACGGCGCCCGCGCCTGCCGCGGCCCAGTAGCCCGCCCTGTCGGGCCGGTTCCCGATCTCCAGGTCTCGGCAGCGCGGGCCGTTCATTCTGCGCGTCGGCAGGCCGCATTCACGTCGGCCCTGCCGAGGGGGAGCCGGCTGTGCCGTCAGAGGGATTTGGACGAGGGACAGACGCCAGGACGGAGGGGGCAGGTACCGCTGCCCGGCCCGTTCGCGTTCTGGTCGTAGAAGACGACCTGGAAGTGATGAAGGTGCTCACCGAGACGCTGGTGCAGCGCAGCTATGAGGTCGTCCCCGCCCAGAACGGCGTCGCCGCGATGGTGGCTCTCACCGCGCCCGACCCCGACTGCCCCGAGGTCGTGTTGCTCGACCTGGGTCTTCCCCTGGAGAGCGGCGTCTCGGTGCTGTCCTTCCTCAGGAACGTGATGCGCAGTGGACTGCCGGTGGTGGTGCTCACGGGCCGGAATGAGCCGGAGGAGGAGGCCGCGGTGCGGGCGCTCGGCGTCAGCGATTATCTTCGGAAACCGGCCCCACCTTCGGCCATCCTGGCCGCCATCGCCAAGGCCTTGACCTGACCGTTGTGGGGCAGGTTCCCAGCCTGCCCCGCCGTCTCTTCCCAACCCCTGCTGCCTTGGCCGCCGACCGCGGGCGGCCTCCGAACGGCCCCCTGCCCGCATTTCCATTCTCCGAGAGGTGATCGCTCCCCGGCTGCGAAGTGTGAGCGGACACCCACACAACCACGGAGGTGGCCAGTGAGACTGAGCTGCGCGGGCTACACGTTCAACACTTACTTCAACGAGAGGGGCCTTACGCTCGAGCGATATGTTGACATCTGCGCGGACATGGGGCTGGATGGAGTCGAGCTCACCCAGTACTACTTTCCCGAGACCGGCCGCGCCTATCTGAACCAGCTCAAGCGCCAGCTGCTCCGGCGCGGGCTGTCGCTCGCGGGCGCCGCGATCGGTGGGTCGTTCTGTCTGGCCAAGCCCGAGGAGCGCAAGCAGCACATCGAGTTGACCAAGGAATGGCTCGATATCTCGATGCAGCTGGGCGCGCCTTGCCTTCGTGTCTTCGCCGGCCCAGCGCCCAAAGGACATACCGAAAAGGAGGCCTTCGACTGGACGGTGGCGGGGCTGAAGGAGTGCGCGGCGAAGGCCGAGCAGGTAGGCGTGATGATCGGCCTGGAGAACCACGGCGGCCTCACGGGGACGGCCGACGGACTGATCAAGATCCTGAACGCGGTCAAGTCGGACTGGGTCGGCGCGCTGCTCGATTTCGGCAACTACTCTCGCGACCCATACGCGGAGTTCGAGCAGACCGCGCCGTATACCATCATGACGCACGCCAAGCCGACCTCCCGCTTCGGTGAGAAGCACGACCACGTGGACTACCAGCGCGTACGCGACATCATGGCGAAGGCCGGCTACCGGGGTTTCCTCTCGATCGAGTATGAGGAGCCGGGCGAGGATGCCATGATCGAGGTGCCGAGATTCGCGGCCTACCTGCGAGGGGCCGCGGGGTAGCAGGCCCATTTCTGGGGTGGGGCAGGTTTCCGACCTGCCCCACCTGCCCTGGGAGGGAGCGAGAGGTGACTGACCAACCACTGGGGATAGGACTGATCGGATGCGGCGACATTGCGCCGGCTCACGCCAAGGCGCTGGCCGCGGCTACGGGGGCGAAGCTGGTGGTATGCATGGATGTGGCTGAGGCCTCGGCCAGCAGCCTCGCGGCCGAGTTCGGTATACCCTATACCACGAAGCTCGACGAGCTGCTCGCCCGGCCCGAGGTGGAGGCCGTGATCGTCGCCACCCCCGCGTTCACGCACGCCGAGATCGTGGAACGGGCGGCCCGGGCTGGGAAGGCGGTGATCTGTGAGAAGCCGATCGCGCCCGACCTGGCCCAGGCGGACCGGCTCATCGGCGCTTGCGCGCGGGCGCGGGTCCCGCTGGCAACCTGCTTCCCTCTGCGCTACCTGGCCGGGGCCAAGTGGACGCGAGAGCTGATCGCAGCCGGGGCGCTGGGCGAGATCATCGCGGTTCGACTGTCCGGCCTGAGCGAGAAGCAGGAGTCCTATTGGACGGGCGGCTACTCCGGCCGGAGTCCCACCGAATGGCGGAAGTCAAAGACCAGCAGCGGCGGCGGGGTGATGATCACCAATCTGATTCACAACATTGATCTCGCCCGCGCCCTCACCGGCCTGGAGGTGACGCGCGCCTTCGGCGAGGCCGGCACCTTCTGTACCAACGTGGAGGTGGAGGATCTCGCCTTCGCCACTCTTCGCTATCAGAACGGCGCCATCGGTCTGGTCCAGGCCTCGTCGTGCTTCTTCGGGCGGTATGACGACTGGGACGTCGTCATCGTGGGCAGGATGGGCCAGGCCCGTTTCGATTTCTGGGGCAACCGGGCCGAGGCTTTCCTCACCGAGCCAGCGGCGGGCCTGCCGGCGCGGGAGTGGGTGAAGCGGGAGCGCGAGAGCTCCTCCCTGGTGGAGTTCCACAACGATTACGCCGCCGCCGTGCGGTCCGGGAAGACGCCGCCCGTTACCGGAGAGGACGGTCGGAAGGCGCTCGAGGTGGTGGTCGCCATCTACCGCTCGGCGGAGACGAATCGCCCGGTGAAGCTGGGGTCCCGAACGTAACGCGGTGCAACGGGCGGCGCGGCCGGCGAGCCCTCAGGCCGGCGGCGCGAAGAAGATCGGGTTCGACCACGCCCATCGGCCTTCGATGTCGCGGCACTCCACCCGCAGATACTGCTCGTGGCCCCGTAGCTGGTAGCTTCCCTCGCTGATCGTGGGCGTTTCCTGGGCGAATATGCTGCCTCCGGCCCACCGCTGAGCGATGAAGTTGATCTCCTTCACCGGCGAGGTGTGGGCGGTGACCACCCCGTCGGTTACTGCAACCTCGTGGATGGTCGGACCCCAGGAGGAGTAGAACAGGCCCTCGCGCAGGGAGTGCAGCAGCGCCTCCCGGCTCAGCTCGGCCGCTTTCACCATAACCCAGGCGCGGGCGGTGTCGAGGGGGCGATGCGGGTGCGGGCGGTGGTGGGAGTCGTCCACCGCGAAGCCCCACATGCGGCGATTGCGGCCGAGCACATCGTCCCAGTGCGCAGTCGAGTAGCCCTTCCCCAGGTCGAAGTGGCAGCCCGTGTTGAACACCTCCACCCCCAGGTGGCCCTCCCAGCGGAGCAGATCCGATACCACCAGCCCCGACCAGGCGGGATGCGCGACCAGCGATTCGCCGCCCCGCTCCTTCACCCAGGCGATCGCCTCCGGGACCTTCGGCTGCTGCGGGACCGCGCCGGCCTCGGCCAAGCCGAAACCCAGCACGTGCACCGACTCGCCGATGTCGCTCCGGTCTCCGTCCATCTCCGTGCCCAGCAAGAGCAGGAAGCCCTCTCCGCTCGGCTCCTCCACTTCGGTGACGGTGCGATGGTCGCTGAGCACCAGGAAGTCGTAGTCCGCGTGCCGATAGCGCTCGATCGCCTCGGCCGGGGTGAACAGGCCGTCAGAGACGCTGGTGTGCGTGTGCAGGTTGCCCTTGTACCATTCCCCGGGCGCGGCGAAAGGATTAGCGAAGTCCATGGTGTCTCCTCAGACCTCAGACGCCCCGTGTGGACGCCGCCACTTTCCGGATCGCGGTCGCCATGTCGTCCACATCCCTCTCCGTGTAGAACTCGTGCACCGTCAGCACTACCAGCTCGCGGCAGGCCTGCTCTGCGTTCGGGCAGAGCCCGGGGCCGTACTCGATCCGCCGCGACGCATAGGGCGAGTCGAACGGATGGTGAGAGCGACCGAACGTGAGCTGGAGCCGGAGCGCGTCGAACATATACAGGGGCTGGCCGGACAGCCATACCCAGCCGCTCACTCCCTCGGCCCCCAGCGCCGCGAGGAAGCGCTCGCGCGACATGCCGAACTCCGACTCCCGGATGCGCAGCGGGTAGTACCAGTACGTGTTGCCGGACTTCGCGCTCTCTGTCGGCGGATAGAGGCCCGGGATGCCGCTGATCTGGCGCGTCAGCGCGTCCCCGAGGGCGCGTCGGCGAGAAACGAACTCCGGCAGCTTCCCCAGCTGGGCCAGCACCACGGCCGATTGGAGCTCGGTGATGCGGTAGTTCATCCCCAGGAACGCATGGCCCCGATCCTCACTCGTGCGATCCCAGCCCTTGTCGGTGAAGAGCCGCGCCCGCCAGGCGAGATCGTCCTGGTTCGTCACCACCAGGCCGCCGTCGCCACAGGTGATGTGCTTCGACTGCTGGAGGCTGAAGCAGCCCATCGCCCCCATGGTGCCGGCCAGCCTGCCCTTGTACTCCGTGAGGTAGGCCTGCGCGCAGTCCTCGATGATCGGGATGCCGTGCTGCTGGCCGATGGCCAGAAACGCGTCCATGTCCGCGGCCGTGCCCCAGAGATGCACCGGGATAATCGCCCGCGTGCGCGGGCTGATGGCTCTGCGCACCGACTCCGGGTCCAGCAGATACCCGTCCGGCCCGACATCCGCGAAGACCGGGATGGCATTCTGAAAGATGATGCCGATCACCGTCCCCATGTCTGTCATGGGGGTGGTGATGATCTCGTCTCCCGGGTCAGGGTTGATGCTGGCCACGGCAGTGTGGACCGCGGCCGTGCCGGAGGTCACGGCAAGGGCATGCTTCATCCCCAGGAGGGCGGCGAATCGTTCCTCCACCTCCTTCGTCTTCTTCCCGCCGACGCGAAACAGGTGCCCGGAGTGCACCACGTCGGCGAGCTGCGCCAACTCCTCCTCGCCGAGCCCTTGCCCGCGGGAAGGAAACGGCTTGGCCCGCACCGGAGTGCCACCGTCAATCGCCAGCCGCTCGCCCATCAGCTCCTCCCTCCGGCGGTCAGGTCCTTCTTCAGGACCGCGTACCGCCTCTCGATCTGCCAGCCAGCCGCAATGTAGAAGCCTGTGTTAGCCCAGCCCGCGTGCATGCGCTCGGCCCCCGCGTCCCTCGCCCGCACCATGCACTCCAAGAGAAGGCGCAGCCCGTACCCGCGTCCGCGCTCCCGCTCCAACACCAGGATGGGCCCGAAGCCCGCCACCGGCTGCGAGGGCCAGTAGCGCGCCCAACCCACAATCTCGTCGCCCCGGCGGAGTATGAAGGCGTGGTCGCTGGGCTCCGCGTAGCGCGCTTCCCAGCCCACCGGGAACCACTCCGCCATCTTCCCCTCTGCGACGAACTTGCGGAACGCCGGCAGCAGGCTCGGCTCCCAGCTCAGCAGCTCAGTCTCCGGGTCAACCTTGCCCCGCACCGCGGCCAGCCGGGCCTCATGCCCCAGGTCGCGGAGATCCACTCCCACATCCTCAATCGTCTCGATGTCCCGGTAGCCGTGCTCCCTCAGCAGCCCGCGCAAGCGCTCATATCGCACATCCAGACCCGGGAAGAGATAGCGGCCCGTGTAGACCGTCAGGGTCAGTTCTCTCTTCCCCGCGCTCACGCAGTAGGCCTCCGCCGCCTCCAGCAGCGCGCCGGCGGCTACTTCGCCCTGGCTTCCCTCGACCACAAAGAACCCCTTCAGGTGCCCCCGGCGAGACTCCCAGCCATAGCCCCGGCCATCCTTGCCCTGCGCGCCGCGCCGGACCACACACGCGCTGAGGCCGAGCACCTCGCCATTCTCCTCCGCCATCATCACCCCATCCCGCTCGTAGTTCGCGTCCTCCAGCATCACTCCCCGGAAGCGCTCCTCGCTTAGCTGATCGTGGACGAGGACGCTGTTCCAGGCCGCCACCACGCGCGGCACATCCGCCACTTCCATCGCTCTGATCTGCATCTCGTACCTGCTGCTCCCATCGCGACAGTCTGTCGGGCATTTCGCCAGGACCTGGGCGCGCCCCTGTTCGGCATCAAGCAGGACTCGGCGAGGAGATCAGCGAACCTGCGCCGGAAGGCACCGCGTCCCCAAGGCGCGAGTGCGAAACCACACTGGGAGGCCACGGATGGCCAACAGACCGAAGATCGCCATGATCGGCGCAGGGAGCGTCGTGTTCGCGCAGAGCCTACTCGGCGACATCCTCTCCTGGCCGGAGCTGAAGGAGCCGCATCTGGCCCTGATGGACATTGACCCGGACCGGCTGGCCGTGGCCGGGTTGATGGCCAAGAAGGTGGCGGCCGCGGTGGAGGCGCGGCCCGAGATCACAGTGCACAAGACGCGTCCACCGGCCCTGGATGGCGCCGACTACGTGATCACCACCATGCAGGTGGGCGGGTTCCCGGCCACCAAGATTGACTTCGACGTCCCCAAGAAGTACGGCTTCCGGCAGACCATCGCCGACACCAACAGCATCGGGGGCATCTTCCGGGCGCTCCGCACCATGCCGGTGATGGTGGCCCTCGCCCGGGAGATGGAGAAGCTTTGCCCGCAGGCGATCCTGATCAACTACGCGAACCCGATGGCGATGGTGTGCTGGGCGGTGCAGCGGGCCACCCGCATTCAGAGCGTCGGGCTTTGCCACAGCGTCCAGGGAACGGCCTGGCAACTATCCCGGTACATGGGCATACCGTTCTCCGATCTCGTCTACCGGGCGGCCGGCATCAACCACATGGACTTCTACCTGAAGCTGGAGCACCGGGGCAAGGATGCCTATCCCCGCCTCCGACGCGCCATGCAGAAGCCGGAGGTCTGGCGGCGGGACCCGGTCCGGTTCGAGGCCTTCAAGCGGCTGGGATACTTCATGAGTGAATCGAGCGTGCACTTCTCCGAGTACGTGCCCTGGTTCATCCGGCGCGACCGGCCCGACCTGGTCAAGCGGTACGGCATCTCGCTCGACGAGTACATCCGCCGCTGCATCGAGTCCGACAAGCACTGGCGGCGAACGAGAGTTGAGATGAGGGGCAAGCAGCCGCTCGAGGTGCATCGCAGCCACGAGTACTGCGGCTACATCATCCACGCCAAGGAGACCGGGGAGTCCTGCGTCATCTATGGCAATATCCGGAACGACGGCATCATCACCAACCTGCCGCAAGGTTGCTGTGTCGAGGTGCCCTGCCTGGTGGATCGGAACGGCATTCAGCCGTGCTACGTGGGAGATCTGCCCCCGCAACTGGCGGGCCTAATCCGGAACACGGTCAACGTGCACGAGCTGACCCTCGAGGGGTTCTTCACCGGCCGGAAAGACCATATCTACCAGGCTGCGCTGCTCGACCCTCGCTGCTCGGCCGAGCTGACTATTGACGAGATCTACTCGCTGGTGGACGATCTCTTTGCGGCCCACGGCAAGATGGTGCCGAAGCTGAAGTAAGCACACGAAAGGGAGGCGCTGGTCATGAAGTTCGTCATGTTTTCGAAGATGCTGAAGGGCTTGAGCGTAACACAGCTCGCGGATACCATCCAGGACCTGGGCTTCGAGGGCTTCGACCTGGCGGTGCGGCCGGGGTATCCGGTCAACCCGGAGAACGTCTCGACCGCCCTGCCCGCGGCGGCGAAGGAGTGGTCGGCGCGCGGGCTGACCATCGGCCTGGTGACCACCAACTTCGACTTCATTGACCCCACCAAGCCGGAGGTGGAGCCGCTGCTGGCGGCCTGTGGTGAGGTAGGCTGCCGCCGGATCAAGCTCGGCTACTGGGTCTGGAAAGGCGAGCCTTACTGGGAGGGCGTAGACAAGATTCGCAAGGCCCTCGACGGGTTCCAGAAGCTGTGCGCGAAGCACAATGTCTGCGTCGCCTCCCACACTCACTCCGGCCCATACTATGGCTCCAACTGTGCCGGCGGCATGCATCTGGTCAAGGGGTTCGATCCGCGTTACGTCGGGATGTTCATTGACCCGGGCCATCTCGCGATTGACGGAGAGGACCTGCCGATGGCGATCAGCATGGTCAAGGACCACCTCCGCATGGTGGCGGTCAAGAGCCCGGCCTGGTTCAAGGGCGAGAAGGACGGCGAGGTGAAGTGGCACCACGACCTCGTGCCACTGCGCGAGGGCATAGTGGACTGGAAGCAGGTGCTCGGGCTCCTCAAGTCCATCAACTTCGACGGGCCGATCAGCCTGCACAGTGAGTACGAGAACATCCCACTGGAGGAGACCATCCGCCTCACCCGGGACGATCTGGCTTACATGAAGTCGCTCGCGGCCCGGATCTAGCGCGGGCTAGCCGGCCGATCAGGTGAGACGGCGACCGGGAGCCCGGTCGCCGTCGCCGCGTTGACCCCCTACCTCCGTGCGCCTATAATCACGCCGACGGGAGGCGCTATGCTTGACCTTCGACTCATCCGCACTGACCCGGAGTTGGTGCGCCGCGGCATGACACGCCGGGGCTACGACGACTCGCCCCTGGACGCCCTGCTGAAGGTGGATGAGCAGCGGCACGCGCTGCTCACGGAGGTCGAGGGCCTGCGGGCTGAGCGCAACCGGGTGAGCGAGGAGATCGCCAAGATCAAGCAGGCGAAGGGTGACGCCTCCGGGCGGATCGCCGAGATGCGCAAGGTAGGAGATTCCATCAAGCTGCTGGAGGAGCAGTTGCGCGCGATCGAGGCCGAGCTGGACCGCCTGGCGCTCGAGATTCCCAACCTCCCCGATGCCGCCACGCCGGAAGGGACCACGGAAGACGAGAACGTGATCGTGCGGGAGTGGGGGAAGCCGCGGGAGTTCGACTTCGAGCCGAAGCCTCACTGGGAGATCGGGCCGAGCCTTGGCATCATTGACTTCGAGCGCGCCGCCAAGATCGCGGGCGCCAACTTCGAGGTCTTCACAGGGGCCGGCGCGCGCCTGCGGCGAGCCCTGATCGCTTTCATGCTGGATGTGCACACCAAAGAGCACGGCTATACCGAGGTGGCCCCTCCTGTGCTCGCCCGCCGTGATTCGCTGATCGCCTCCGGCCATCTGCCGAAGTTCGAGGAAGACCAGTTCCACGTGCGCGAGCACGACCTGTTCCTGATCCCGACCGCGGAGTCGGCCCTGGCGAACCTCCACCGGGACGAGATCCTGGAGGCGGAGGCGCTGCCGCGCTGCTATGTCGCCCACACTCCCTGCTTCCGCTATGAGAAGTTCAGCGCGGGCCGGGAATCGCGAGGCCTTATCCGCCAGTACCAGTTCGACAAGGTGGAGATGTTCAAGTTCGTCTTGCCCGAGACTTCCTTCGACGAGCTGGAGGTGATGGTGCGGAACGCGGAGGTGATCTACCAGCGCCTCGGCCTGCCCTACCGCCTGGCCCTGCTCTGCGCCGGGGAGATGGCGACGGCGGCGGCCAAGGCCTACGATCCGATGGCCTGGTTCCCGGGGACGGGGAAGTGGCTGGAGCTGAGCTCGTGCTCGAACTGCACGGACTGGCAGGCGCGACGTGCGAACGTGCGATTCCGACGTGAAAAGGGCGCGAGGCCCGAGTTCGTGCACACCCTCAACGGCTCCGGCCTCGCCGTGGGCCGTACCCTCGCCTGTGTGCTGGAGAACTACCAGCAGGAGGATGGTTCGGTGGTCGTGCCGGAGGCGCTGGTGGCGTATATGGACGGGATGAGGGTAATCGCGAAGGAACTGTAGGGCGGGAATCTCGCCACAGGCGTATGCCCGCCGCTCTACAGGTCGTCTCTCTTGACCGCAAACCTCTCCCCAGGTGCCAGGACGCGGAACCTGCGCTCGGCGTCTCGCACCCTCGCCGCCACCTCCGCCGGGTCGCCATTGTAGGGGTTGTAGGGGGTGGGATCGGTGTGGTCGTAGCTGCCGAAGTGGTGCGGGATGATGAGCGCCTGGTCGAGCGCGCTGGCGAGGCGGGCGGCGTTCTCGACTCCCAGGTGGTACTCGTTCCGCGATACGTCCAGCAGAAGCACGTCCACGCCGTGGAGTCCCAGATGCTCCTCCATCAGCCTGGTATCGCCGGGATGCCAGACCGCGCCATCAGGGGTCTCGACCAGGTAGCCGCAGCAGTCCTCGGGCTTCCAGGGCGGGCCGAACCTGGCGGGATCGCGAGCCTGCCAGGGATGATCCGCCGGGGTGACGGTAATGCTGACTCGGCCCACCTCCAGCGTCTCACCCGCGCGAGCAGCGCGAGCCCGCTCGGCGCCCAGCTTCCGCAGCTCTTCGGCCACGGGCGGCGGGCCCAAGAAGAGCGCGCCGGTGCGCACCAGCTCCCGCGCGGTGGCCGGCGCGAAGTGGTCGTAGTCTGCGTGCGTGTACAGCACCGCGTCGAGCCGCGGCACCTGCCACGCCTCGATAGGGAGCGACACCAGCAGCCGGTGGCCGGTCTCGCTGAGCCTCGAGCCGTCGGGCGCGAGGCTGATCGCGGGATCGAGCATCACCAGCGTGCCGCGCGCGTTGATGAGAAAACCCGCGTTGGTGAGCCACCATAGGGCCGTCTCCGGCGAAGCCGCGAAGGCCTCCGGACCCATCGGCAGGGAAGGTGGTGCGCTGACCTGACCGCCATGTGCATCCATGTTCGATTCCCCTGTGATGATGGCCCGGCCATTCCCCAGGCAGGCAATGCTCACCTTGGCAGGAGGGGCCAGAGGGGAACCGGAAGGGAGCGGAGAAGGCCGGAATAGCGGGGGGTTCCCAGGAGGCCGGACCAGGAGGCGAGGCAGTGGCCAAGGCGAGGGTGATCATCACGCTGAAGAAGACCATCATGGACGCCCAGGGGCAGACGGTGGAGAACGCGCTCCATAACCTGGGCTACGCGGGGGTCAGGAACCTGCGCATCGGCAAGATCGTGGAGCTCGAACTGAACGGCGCGCCGCGGGAGCAGCTTCAGGCGCAGCTTGACGACATGTGCCGCAAGCTGCTCGCCAACCCCATCATCGAAGACTTCCGCTTCGAGATCCAGGGCTCCGGCGTTCCTGCGGAGCCGCCGGGTGAGTGAGTGATGATCGCGGCGACGAAGATGCGCTTCGGCGTGGTCATCTTCCCAGGGTCCAACTGTGACACCGACGCCTGGCACGCGCTGCACGATCAGATGGGCGCGCCGGTGGACTACATCTGGCACCAGGAGACCGACCTGGGCGGCTTCGACTGCATCATCCTTCCTGGGGGCTTCAGCTACGGCGACTACCTGCGGACCGGGGCGGTGGCGCGCTTCTCGCCGGTGATGAGCGCGGTGGCCGAGTTCGCGGCCAAGGGCGGCCTGGTGCTGGGGATCTGCAACGGCTTCCAGATTCTCTGCGAGGCAGGCCTGGTGCCCGGCGCGATGATGCGGAACGCGGGCCAGAAGTTCGTCTGCCAGTACGTCCACCTGCGGGTCGAGACCACGGACACCCCGTATACGCGTGCGATGCAGAAAGGCGCGGTGCTGCGGATTCCCATCGCCCACGGTGAGGGCAACTACTACACGGACGAAGCGGGCCTGGCGGAGCTGAAGCGGAGCGACCAGATCGTCTTCCGCTACTGCACGCCGGAGGGCGAGATCACCCCGGAGGCGAACCCCAACGGCGCGCTGGACAGCATCGCGGGCATCTGCAACCGGGAGCGGAATGTGCTGGGCATGATGCCCCATCCGGAGCGGTGCACCGACCGGCTGCTGGGGTCGGCCGATGGGCGGCTGGTGTGGGACAGCTTGCTGGGGGGCAGAGGGTAATGGCGATCGAAGCGCGGATGTGGCGTGAGCTAGGTCTGAGCGATGCCGAGTTCGAGCGCATCGTCGCCGCCATCGGCCGCGAGCCCACCCCGACCGAGCTGGCCATGTTCTCGGTGGAATGGTCCGAGCACTGCGGCTACCCCCGCAGCCGGCCTCTGCTGAGCCTGCTGCCGAGAGAGGGGAAGTACGCCACCCGCGCCCGGGGCGAGGATGCGGGCGGAATCGAGGTGGCGCCGAACCTGACCGTGCTCTTCAAGATGGAGAGCCATAACCACCCCAGCCAGGTGGAGCCTTTCCAGGGGGCGGCGACCGGAGTGGGCGGCATCATCCGCGACATCTTCACCATGGGCGCGCGGCCCATCGCCCTGCTGGACCCGCTCCGGTTCGGGGAGTTGGACGAGCCCCGCGCCAGGTATCTGCTGAAGGGGGTGGTGAACGGCATTTCCTTCTATGGGAACTGCCTCGGCGTGCCGACAGTGGGCGGGGAGCTGCGGTTCGAGGAGCCCTATCGGGGCAACTGTCTGGTCAACGTGATGGCCGTCGGAGTTGTCGAGACAGACAAGATCGCGACCAGTCGTGCCACCGGAGTCGGCAACCCGGTGATCGTCGTCGGGAACTCTACCGGTCGGGACGGAATCGGGGGCGCCAGCATCCTCGCCAGCCACGAGTTCGGGGCGGATGAGGAGAAGCGGCCGACGGTGCAGATCGGCGACCCGTTCACCGAGAAGTGCCTGATCGAGGCCTGCCTGGAGGCGCTGGGCACGGGCGCCATCGTCGGGATCAAGGACATGGGGGCGGCCGGGATCACCTGCACCACCTGCGAGATGTCCGCCGCGGGCGGCCACGGGATGGAGGTGGAGCTACAGAAGGTGCTGCGGCGGGAGCCGGGCATGGAACCCTGGGAGATGATGATGTCCGAGTCCCAGGAGAGAATGCTGGTCGTCGCCCAGCAGGGGCGCGAGGACGAGGTGCTCGGCGTCTTCCGCAAGTGGGGCCTGAACGCAGTGATCGTAGGGCAAGTGACCGGAGACGGCATTCTCCGCATTCTGGACAATGGTCAGACGGTGGCCGAGCTGCCGGCGCAGACCCTGGCCAGCCCCCCGGTGTACGAGCTTCCCTGGGAGGAGCCGCCCTACTATCAGCAGGTTCGCTCGGCCGACCTCTCCCGGTTGCCCTTGCCCAAAGACATGAACGAGGTGCTCCGAAACCTGCTGGCCAGCCCCAACATCGCCAGCGCGGACTGGGTATATCAACAGTATGACCACATGGTGCAGACCAATACCGTCGTCGCCCCCGGAGCCGACGCGGCGGTGCTGCAACTGAAGGGATACCGACAGGGAATCGCCATCACGACGGACGGCAATGGCCGCTACTGCTACCTCGATCCCTACCTGGGCGCCCAGCTGGTGGTGGCAGAGGCGGCGAGGAACCTGGTATGCGTGGGAGCCGAGCCGGCCGGGGTCACGGACTGCCTCAACTTCGGCAACCCGGAGAAGCCGGACCGGTTCTGGCAGTTCCGCCGGTGTGTGGAGGGCCTGGCTGATGCCTGCCGGGCCTTCGCGCTCCCGGTGGTCAGTGGCAATGTCAGCTTCTACAACGAGACACCCGAGACCGCGGTCTACCCGACCCCGGTGCTGGGCGTGGTGGGCGTGCTGGCGGATGTGCGCAAGCACTGCACCATCGGGTTCAAGCGTTCGGGCGATGTGATCCTGCTGCTCGGCGAGACGCGGGAGGATCTGGGGGGCACGGAGTATCTGAAGCGCTGGCACGAGCAGGTCACGGGGAGGCCGCCGGCACTGGACCTGGAGCTGGAGCAGAAGGTGCAGGCGACCTGCCTGGAGGCGGTGCGAGAAGGACTGGCGGCCTCGGCGCATGACTGTTCGGACGGCGGGCTGGCGGTGGCGCTGGCGGAGTGCTGCATCTGGGGCAACCTGGGAGCGGCCGTCAAGCTGACCGACGAGGAGTCAGCAGTACGGCTGGACGCCTGCCTTTTCGGGGAGTCGGCCTCGCGCATCGTGATCTCGGCGACGCGCAAGAACGCGGAGCGGATCATGGAGATCGCCTCGCGCCACGGCGCCCCGGTGCAGGAGCTGGGGCGCGTCAAGGGCGACCAGCTCGTGATCTCGGCAGCGCGTAAGACAGGTCAGCGACCTGCCCGAGTCATCGCCCTGCCCGTCTCGGAGATGGCGAACACCTGGCGGACGACGATCAGGTCTCTGGTGGAGCAGTAGGGCAGGTTGCCAACCTGCCGCCGCCGGCGGTGTGTCCTGCGCCAGGAATCGGGCCGAGGCGAGCGAAGGTGGAGAATGTGCGGGGAGTTCGGGCGTGGTAGCGGCCTGGGAGGGGTCGGAGGGCAGGTCACGCAGCTGCTCGGCAGTTGAGCACATCGTGGGAACGGGGACGAGAAGGATCAATGCCAGAACATAGCGCACTCAGCGCGCCACCCAGGGCGCGGCAGGTTAGAAACCTGCCCTGCTACACCCAACGGGAGGCGCGCGAGGCGTGTGGCGTATTCGGGATATTCGCACCCGGCGAGGACGTCTCGCGGCTTACCTACTTCGGTCTGTTCGCGCTCCAGCACCGGGGCCAGGAGAGCGCGGGCATCGCGGTGTCGGACGGCCGCCGTCTCACCGCCTACCGCCAGATGGGACTGGTCTCGCAGATCTTCGACGAGGAGACCTTCCGCGAGCTCCAGGGCGATCTGGCCATCGGGCACGTCCGTTACTCCACCACCGGCTCGAGCACTCTCGCCAACGCGCAGCCCATGGTCGCCGACTGGCGGGGAGGGAAGGTGGCCCTCGCCCACAACGGCAATCTGGTGAACGCGCTGGAGCTGCGCCAGGATCTGGAGGCGCAGGGCGAGAGCTTCGAGGCGACCAGCGACAGCGAGATCATGCTGAAGATGGTGGTGCAGGAGGCGGACCGCGCCGGGAGCGTGGAGGCGGCGGTGGCCGCCTGCATGCCGAAGTGGCATGGCGCCTACTCTCTCACCATTCTCACCGAGCAGGCGGTGATGGCGGTGAGAGATGCTTACGGTGTGCGGCCCCTCTGCATCGGCCGGCTGAACGGCGAGGCCACCGTCTTCGCCTCAGAGACCTGCGCGCTCAGCGTGATCGGCGCGGAACTGATACGCGAGGTGAGGCCGGGAGAGCTGGTGATCGCCGACCAGCAGGGGTTGAGATCGCACCAGGCGATGGTGAGCCCGCGGCAGGCGCTGTGCGTCTTCGAGTACATCTACATGGCGCGCCCTGACAGCCAGCTTGACGGCCAACTGGTGCATGAGGCGAGGCGGCGCCTGGGCTGGCAGCTTGCCGAGGATCAGCCCGTCGAGGCGGACGTGGTGATCCCCGTGCCGGACACCGGCTGGCCGGCGGCGATCGGGTTCGCCGAGCGCTGCGGGCTGCCCTTCGGAGAGGGCCTGATCAGGAACCGCTACATCCCGCGGACCTTCATTCAGCCGGATCAGCGGCTGAGAGACCTGGGCGTGAAGGTGAAGCTCAACCCCCTCCGCGAGGCGCTGGAGGGCAAGAGGGTGGCGGTGGTGGATGACTCGATCGTCCGCGGGACCACCAAGCGCCAGATCATCGGGATCATCCGCGAGGCCGGGGCGGCGGAGGTGCACGTGCGCATCAGTGCGCCGCCGTACCGCTGGCCCTGCTACTACGGAATCGACACCAGCAACCGCTCGGAGCTGATCGCGGCGCGGGCGAACTCGATCGAGGAGATTCGCCGGACGATCGGCGCGGACTCCCTGGGCTATCAGTCCGTGGAGGGCCTGCTGAAGGGGTTGCGGGTGGCGCGCCGGAAGCTCTGCCTGGCCTGCTTCACCGGGCGCTATCCGATCCCGATGCCGACGGATGTGAAGCTGAGCAAACTCGACCTGGAGGAACGCGCGTGGCGAAAGCGCGAGGACGCGGCGGGAACAAGAGCGCCGAGCCCATCACCTACCGAGACGCGGGAGTAGACATCGCGCGGGCCACGGCCGCGCTGGAGGAAGCGAAGCCCGTCATCCGCTCCACCTTCACCCCGCAAGTGGCCAGTGACGTGGGTACCTTCGGGGCGATGTTCTCGCTCGCGGAATACGCGAACCGGGATGCGCTCCTGGTCACCAGTGTGGACAGCGTGGGGACCAAGGTGATGGTCGCCAATATGATGAAGCGCCACAACACCGTCGGCCAGGACCTGGTAGCCCACTGCGTGAACGACATTCTGGCCCAGGGCGCCCGTCCACTCTTCTTCATGGACTATATCGCCGCCGGGAGGTTGACGAAGCACCTGGTGGCGGAGCTGATAGAGGGGCTGGCCGCGGGCTGCCGCGAGGTGGGCTGCGCGCTGATCGGCGGCGAGACGGCCGAGCTGCCGGGAGTCTACCAGGAGGAGGAGTACGACCTGGTGGGCTTCATCGCGGGCGCGGTGGAACGCGAGAAGGCCATCCGGGGCGATTGTATCGCGCCCGGTGACGCCGTGATCGGCCTGGCCTCGAACGGGATGCACACGAACGGCTACTCGCTCGCCCGCAAGCTGTTCTTCGAGATCGCTGGCTTGCCGGTTGACCAGTATGTGCCCGCGCTCGACCGCACCATCGGTGAGGAGCTGATGCGGGTGCACCGTTGCTACGCGCCCGCGGTGCTTCCTCTGCTGGAGGAGGTGAAGGTGAAGGGCATCGCCCACATCACCGGCGGTGGCCTCCCGGACAACCTGGTACGCTGCCTCCCGGAGGGATGCACGGCGGCGCTCGAGCGCAAGAGCTGGCACGTCCCCGCGATCTTCGGGCTGATCCAGGACCTGGGCCGCGTCTCCGATGTCGAGATGTACCACACCTTCAACATGGGCGTCGGCCTGGTGCTGATCGTGGCAGAGGAGGCGGCGGAGAGCGCGGCCTCGCGCCTTTCGGCCAGGGGCGAGACGGCCTACCGGATCGGGCGCATCGAGGCAGGGGAGCGCACTGTGGTGGTCGTCTGATCCGCGCCCGGCTCACCTCCCGCGCAGAGGAGGCTGAGCGAAGGCAGCGAAGTCGTACCAAGGGTCCCAGCGGGGGAAGTCTGAACAGGGGGTACAGGAACATCAACCGGACAATCATCCGCTGCGGCTGCGGTCACCGTGTGGTTCGCCGCGATGTGATCCAGACGGGCCTCTATCTGGGCGTGCTCGGCGCCAACTATGTGTATGTGCGCTTCCGCTGCGGCCGGTGCCGGCGGATCGGCGAGCAGTTGGTGCAAGAGCAGGACTGGGACCCGTCCGTGCTGCATGAGTCTGGTGTCCAAAACAGTCAGCAGGATCTGCGACGCTTCGACCAGCTCGGCGCGATCACGGCCGAGGAAGTGGTCGAGTTCCACTATGCGCTGGAACGGTTGAGCGAAGAGCCGGAGCTGGAGTGACCGGTCCGGCCGGCGCGATTACGTAGGGCCTGGAGGACCGCGGGACGTGTTGTGGCAGCGCGTGCTGACGGCTGTCGTGGGAATCCCGCTGCTGCTCGCCTTCATCTACTTGGGGGGCTGGTGTCTGGTCGCCGGCCTCCTCCTCCTCTCCCTCGTTGGTCTTCAGGAGTTCTTCAGCCTGGCCGAGGCGGCCGGGCTTCACCCCAACCGGGCCATCGGCTACGGGTCCGCCACTCTGATCATGGCAGCACTCGTCGTCGGGCGCGACGCAGGCGAGCCGAGCCGGATGCCGGTGCCGACATTCTATGAGCTGCTCCCGCTTCTCCTGACGCTCACCGTGATTGCTGCTCTGGTCCAGCAGATGCTGCGGCCGGCCGAACCCGGAGCCATTGCCAACGCCGGGACCGTGGTCCTGGGAGTCATGTACCTGCCATTCCTCTTCAGCTACCTGGTCAGGCTCAGGTCCTGGTTCACGCACTATGTGCTGGTGCCGGGGACCCATCTCTCGCTGCCTTCTGGTGTCTTCTGGCTGACCGCCGTGGTCGCCGCGGCCTGGGCGGGAGATACCACTGCCTATGCCGTGGGAAAGGCTATCGGTCGGCACAAGCTCTGCCCCAAGATCAGCCCCGGCAAGACGGTGGAGGGCGCGGTCGCGGGGCTGCTGGCGACGACCCTGGTGGCGGCTGCGATGGGGCGTTGGCTGGGGCTTCCGGTGACCTATGGGGTCGTGCTGGGAGTGACGCTCGCGATCGCAGGCCAGCTCGGCGACCTGTCCAAGTCGGTGATGAAGCGGCAGGCTGGTGTCAAGGACTCGGGCACCATCATCCCGGGGCACGGTGGAGTGCTGGACCGGTTCGACAGCCTGCTGTTCAGCGCGCCGGTGGCGTTCTACTACCTGGCCACGCTCGAGGGGTATTTCCCGATCTGAGCACGAAGCTCAGCGGCCCCGCTCGAGGCGCTCGATGAGATACTCGGGCAGGCCCGCGTCGCGCATCTTCTGCTGCACGGCATTGATGTCGTAGCCCACGCGCCTGACCTCGACGGTCTCCTTCTCAGTGTCGTAGATCCCGAAGCTGGCCTGCGGGTTGCCGTCGCGGGGCTGGCCGATGGACCCCGGGTTCACGATGTAGCGAAGCTCGGCCTCCAGCGCGATTTCGCCGCCGGCCCAGAGCGGAACCTGTTCGCAGAACCGGCTCCCGGCCTTCTCCCGGTAATACTCGGCGACGTGGGTGTGGCCGACGAAGCAGAGCGAGCCGGACATGGCCCCGAATGTGACCGCGGCTTCCTCGACGTTCGTGATGTAGTCCATGGGCTGAGGCAAGGCGCCGTGCACCAGGAGGGCGTCGCCGACCTGGGCGGTGAGCGAGAGGGAGGAGAGGTAAGCCTTCTCATCGGCTGAGAGCTGGTCGTCGGTCCAGACGATGGCCTGGCGCGCGTAGGGGTTGAACCAGTCCAGCTCGTAGTGGCCGACCGCGGCCAGATCGTGATTCCCCGCGATGCAGGTGAGAGGCGAGAGGCCGAGCAGGCGCGCGATGCAGGCGGCCGGGTCGGGGCCGTAGCCCACAATGTCACCCAGGCAGAGGAATGCGTCTACCCCGGCCAGCTCGGCAAGAACGGCGTCGAAGGCCTCCAGGCTGGCGTGGATGTCGGAGATGAGCCCATAAACCATGGTCAGGCTCGAAGGACGGCGGCGCCATTCTAGGAGGAGGGGTGGGGGTTGTCAAGCAAGTGAGGAGAGCGGCGCGGCGCGCCTAGCTGAGCCGCTGCCGGGCCGCCTCCAGCAGTTCCGATGCAGTCCGGCCATCTTGGGGATAGGAGGCGACGGAGCAGAAGAGCTGGGTCAAGGGGGCCCCGTTCTGAACGCGCTGGCAGACCATAGCGGCTTCCCGCGGCGGCAGGCTGAAGACCATCGCCAGCTCCTCCGGGCCAGCGCGGAAGACGTGGTCGAGCACGCGGACCCGCTGGTAGATGCGCTTCGCGATCCCGCCCAAGGCGGCCGGAGTGGTCGGCGACGTGCCGCCATCAGGTCGCACCAGCGCAAGGCTGAGTGGGGCACGCAGGGACTCGGCGCGCCTGATCTCGCGCTGCAGGCTTCGCCTGAGATGCTCGGGGCCGAAGAGGCCGGTCTCGGCATCAACGACGGCGGGTGCGGCGATGAGTGACAGCCGCCCCACCGGCGAATGCAGGCGGTCGTCTTCCTGCTGGATCTCCACCAGCAGCAGTCGGATCCGCTCCAGGGCACGCCGGAGGATGCGGGAGATGCGGCTGGTGCTGCGCGCCACGATGTGGGCCACTTCCCGCTGCGTCAGATCGTCGTAGAAGAAGTGCTGGACGATGCGCTGCTCGAGTGAGGGAAGACGCCCCAGCAGGCTCTTGGCCAACATGCTCTCGACCACCTGGTCGCTGAAGTCCTGCTGCACCTCGCCGGCCAGGGCCTCCAGGGAATCGGGGGAGACCAACTCCTCCCCCTCGGGGAAGGAATAGTCAGCTCGCTCGAACCCGCCCTCAGCCGCGCGCTCCCAGCGGGACTGGCCGAGCAGCCGCCGCCGCTCCCGCAGGTAGTTCTTGATGGTGCCGGAGATGACCGGGTAGGCGTAGGTCGAGAACTGGACGCCGTAGTCCGGGCGAAACCGCTCGATGGCGCGGATGAGTCCGAGACAACCTTCCTGGATGAGATCGTCGTGGGAGTCGCGAGCCAGCGCGGCATACCGGTTCGCGATCTGGTAGACCAGCCCCATGTGCCGGAGCACCAGCCGGTTGCGTATCCCCACGTCGCGGGTGCGGCGATACTCCTGCCACATCGCAACGCTCTGGTCTTCGAGGGCTAGTTCCGCCGCCATGACCCCTGAGGACGTGACCGCGCGGCGCGGTGAAACCAGCGCAAGGCGCGGCCGCCTGTGCGTCCTCAGGGTTATTCCATAGAAGCTGTTTCATGGCCCGGCCCAGGCCGAGCAAGCGGTGCGGACGTGGGGACTGGCAGGCTCGTGAGCGCACCGCGAGAGGTCAGGCGCGGCGCTCCTCCCGCCAGGGGTCGGCGGAGTCGCTGTACCCGCGGGCCTCCCAGTAACCGAGTTCCTGCTCTTGCGTGAACCGGATCCAGCGCACCCACTTCGCGCTCTTGTAGGCGTACTTCTGAGGAACGACGAGGCGAAGGGGGAAGCCGTGCTCTGGAGCGAGGTCCCGGCCATCCAGTCCCCATGCCAGGAGCACATCAGGGGAGAGCAGGTCCTCCAGCGGAAGGCTCGTGGTGTACTCCCCCTCACAGCCGATGGTAGCGAAGTGGGCGTGCTCGGTGGGAGCGACCAGGTCACAGATCTCGGAGAACCGAACCCCTTCCCAGGCGCAGACCAGCCGACTCCACCCCTCCACGCAGTGGAAGTCCGAGGTGTCAATCACTGCGGGCAGCCCGCGCAGCTCACGATACGAGAGACGACGTGGGCTGCGCACTTCCCCCTCGATCCGAAGATCCCAGGCGGCCGGACTGAAAGAGGGCACCGGCCCGACGTGGAGCACGGGCAGATGCTCGATTGACTGCTGGCCTGGGGGCAACCTGGTTTCATCCTCAGCTCTCACGGCACTCCTCCCCTGGCGGTATTGCTGCTCAGGGACAGGAGCAAGCTCCTGTCCAACGAGGCCGACCGGGCCCAAGTCGTCAGGCACCGGAGATCGGATACGTCCCCGCCTCCCGCGCCGCCTCGAACATGGCCAGCACATTCTCGACCGGTGTCGTGGCCTGGATGTTGTGGATGGCGTTGAACACGTAACCGCCGCCGGGCGCGAAGGTGCGAATGCGCTCCTTGACCTCGCGCCGGACCTCGTCCGGAGTGCCGAACGGAAGCGTTTTCTGCGTGTCCACCCCTCCGCCCCAGAAGACCAAGCGGTCTCCGAACTCGCGCTTGAGCCGCGCCGGGGCCATGTTGGCGGCCGAGCACTGAACCGGATTCAGGATGTCAACGCCGGCCTCGATGAAGCTGGGGAGGAGGTGGTAGACGGAGCCACAGCAGTGGTAGAAGGTCTTCCACGTGGTGTGCTCGTGCACCCAGTCGTTCATCCTCCTATGGAAGGGCTGGTAGAGCTCGCGGTAGAGATCGGGTGAGATGAACTCCTGGCGCTGGGTGCCGAAGTCGGTCCCGGAGATGAAGATGGCGACGATGCGGCTGCCCACCGCCTGCCGGTAGAGCTCCAGGTTCTCGATCGCCTGCTCCGTCTGGCGAGCGAAGATCTCCTTGAGGTAGTGCGGGTGGGTCAGGTGGGCGACCATCCAGTCGTCGAAGTTGCGGATGCCCCTGGGAGCATCCATCTCCGGCGCGAGCACTTTCGGCAGATCACCCAGGCCACCCCCACCGGATCCGCCCAGAATGGCGAAGCTGGTGTTGTCGTGGAGGCTGGTGGCGGTGGTGCGCAGGTGCTCCAGCTCCGCGTCGCTCAGCCGCGTGAACTGCTCGGCAAACTCTGCCGGGTCCAGGCGATCCCAGTCCAGGGGCGGCTGGCGCACGATGATGTCGAAGTAGTGCCCGTTCTTCGGCATGCGCCCGCTGGGCGGCTTGGTCGTGTCGCCGCCAGGGGAGAGCAGCAGATCGCCGTTGGCGTCCACCCGGTAGTTGAACTGGCCTGGCACCAGCACCTCGGTTCCATCGAAGGTGCGCCAGGGCTTCCAGTCCTGATTGGCGATGCCGAAGGAGCGCACCAGCGGGATCAGCCCTACGACGTCACAACCCAGCCGCTCGAGTACGGGGACTTCCACCTCGGCCAGCATCTGGAGCAGGTCGCTTACTCTGGGCGGTCCCCCGTTGACGCCCAGCCTGCGCCTGAGCTCGGCATAGGTGGTGGCCATGATGCCGGTGGTGACGCTGCTGCCGAGATCGAGCGGCACGCGGTCGGGCTCGCGATGGTCCAGCGTCCGTATCACGCGCTCCCTCGAGGTCATGGTCTGTCCCTCTTCACGATCACGGCTCCGGCGCTGCTGCGGAGCCCCCGGATATCTGGGTGGGGCAGGTTGGAAACCTACCCTACTGCTTGGAGCCGCCCCAGGCCTGACGGGCCCAGGCCTCCATGGCGCCGTACTTGTCCTGCCAGGTCGTGTACATGGCGCCGACGATGCCCGGCAGCCCCTGCACGCCGTGGAACCACGGTACCACGTCCTCCCCCTGCTCGTTGCCGTCGTAGTAGCCGGCGAAGATCTGCTTCATCCCCCGATCCGCGAAGAACTTCGCGTTCTTGCCTTTGAGCTCGCCATACCAGTTCACGATTCCGATGCGGCGGTCGAGCCCTTCCCATGACCCGGCCCAACTGCCGTTGACGATGTAGTAGTCGCCGACCGCGTTGTGCATGGGGTCGAACATGTCGGACCAGACCCAGATCTCCGCGTCGGGCCGGAGGTCCCGGATGATCTTCGCGCAGCGCCGCACGTTGTCCGCCAGCATCTGGCCCGGCGTCAGGCCCCGGCTCTGGCAGGCCTGGTCCCAGTTGGCGATGCGGATCTCGTCGTGCTGCATGAAGAAGACCTTGGGATGCAGCAGCTCGTTCACGCGTTTCACCTGGTCTTGCAGGATATCGTACACCTTGGGATCGCTGAGGCAGCACATCACCTGGTCGCCGATGGTGGTTGTGGGATGATAGTAGCTGACGCGCAGGCGCGCCCCATCGGGTATGCGTGACCCCTGGGCCAGATGGATGGTCAGCGGCTGATGATAGGTGGGATAGGCGGCGAGCTGCGGGTCGCGGATCGCCTCGAAGTCACGACCCTCCTGGTAGACGGCGCCGTCCTCGCCCCGCACCGAGAGCGGGCAGCCATCGCGCCGCAGCGGGTTCAGGAGGCCGATCTCCTCCAGCGTCACATCATCCCACCAGATGCGGCCGCTCTTGCCTCCCCAGCATCCGAGATAGACGCGCACCTGGCCGAAGTCCAGGCTGTTGAACAGCAAATCGTAGCGAGTCCAATCCTGAGTGCGCGCCACGTGCAGTGGCAGATCGCCGATCCCCCGCTCCTTCTCGGTGGGGGCGAGCACCAGCAGCCGCGCGGTCTCGGGTGCCTCAAAGTCCTGGGTCTTCACCCAGGCGCTCAGGTGGTACTGGCCGAACGGATGCACCTTCACTACCTGCTCGAGCCGGGAATGTCCCCACTTCGGCTCGGCCTCGGAGATGCGCTCCATCCGCAGCGACATCTGGCCGCCGTGGACGACCTCGCGATCGGCGAAGGTGCTCGTGCCCACGTTGTCCTGCATCTCCCACCCGGCGAACCGATTGCCGTCGGCCTGTTCGAAGTCACCGCCGGCCAGCGATGCCGGCGGATCGGCCACCAGTGCGGCCTCGCGGCCGCGGACGACGAAGAGCTCGTCCTTGACGGGAATACCCTCCGCCAGATTGGGGTCATAGCCAAGAATCTGGCCGGAGTAGCCGATGGGCATGACGCTCGGGACCAGATCGAGGCCGTTGTCCTTGGCGGCGCGCTGGAGGCGCCTCAGGTTGTCGAGGTAGGACGGCTGGGCGTTACGGAGATCGAGCAGATTCCAGTCCGAGAGCACAACTGCGTTATAGCCGGCCGCAGCCGCGCGGGGGAAGAGCGCGATGGTGCGCTCCACGTTCGCCGAGTCACGCATGGTGCGCATGACGAAGAGCCAGCGGCGAGAGAGCCCGCCGGAGGCGGGCTGCACCGCGCCGCAGCTAAGGGTGGAGGTGAGGGCAAGGATGATCCCGACCCAGATAACCCGCGGTAGATACGACATCGTTCGCCTCCTGTTCGCTAGGGCAGGTTGGAGACCTGGCCTACTGCTTGGCGCCGCCCCAGGCCTTGTCGGCCCAGGCCCCCATCGCGTCGTACTTGTTCTCCCAGGTGGTATACATGGCGCCGACAACACCTGGAATGCCCTCTGTGTTCTTGAGCCAGGTAGCGATCCCGGAGCCATCCTCGTCACCGTCATAGTAGCCGGCGAGCACTTGCTTCTCGCCACGGTCGGCGAAGAACTTGCAGTTCCTCCCCTCAAGCCCACCATGCCAGTTAACGATACCTATACCCGGGTCGAGCCCTTCCCATGAGCCTTTCAGACTGCCGTTGGACAGGTAGTAATGATCGACCGCGTTGTGCATCGGATCGAACATGTCGTTCCAGACCCAGATCTCGGCATCGGGCCGGAGGTCGCGGATGATCTGCGCGGCGCGGTGCACGTTGTCGGCCAGGAGCAGGCCCGGGGTCAGGTGCCGGCTCTGGCAGGCCTGGCACCAGTTGACCACGCGCAGCTCGTCGTGCGACATGAAGAAGGCCGGCGGGTGGAGCGTGTCGTTCGCCTGCTTGATCTCCTCCCGCCACTCCTCGAAGATCTTCGGCTCGCTCAGGCAACTCGTGAGGCGGTCCTCGTAGACGATGACGGGATGGTAGTAGCTGACCCGCAAGCGTTCGCCCTCCTTGATCCGGCTATCGGCAGTAAGGCGAATCGCCGGCGGCTCGTGGTAGGCCCGCCAGATGTGCAGGTTCGGATCGCGGATGGGCTCGAAATCGCGGCCCTCTTCGTAGGTCTGACCGCTCTCACCGCGGACCGCGACCGGGCAACCCGGGCGGCGCAGAACGTTCACCAGTCCGATCTCCTCGACTGACAGGTCGTCCCACCAGAGCCGCCCGCCCCGGCCGCCCCAGATGCCCACATAGAGCATCGCCTCGTCGTGGGTCAGGCTGTTGAAGACGAGATCCTGCCGCGTCCAGTCCTCGGTGCGCGCCACGCGGAAGGTCTGGAAGCTGATCTCGTGCCCCGAGTCAGGGGTGAGCACTTTAACCTCTGCGTTGGCGGGCCTCAGGTTCTCGGTCTTGGTCCAGACGCTGATGTGATACTGGCGGAAGGGCTGCAGCTTGATCCTCTGGGCGAGGCGGCAGTTGCCGGCCTCATTGCCCGCGGGCATGTTCTCCATGCGGACCGAGGTCTTCCCGTCGTGGACGACCTCATGGTCGGCGAAGCTGCTGACCCCGGGACCGTCCTGGAAGTCCCAGCCGTCGAAGCGGTCGCCCGCCGCGGCCTCGAAGGCGCCGTTAGCCGGGTTGGTGGGGTTGTCAGGCTGGAAGGTCGCCTGCTTGCCGCGGGCGATGAAGAGAGCGTCCTTGGCGGGCACGCCCTCCGTGTAGTTCTGATCGTGCGAGTTGCCCATGACGACCGGGATCAGGTCGAGGCCATAGCGCCTGGCGGCCTGCTTCAGCTCCTCGACCTTGCCGGGCGCGATGTCGTACGGCAAGACACAGGCGTTGTACCCTGCGGCCTGCGCGCGGGGGAAGAGAGCGATGGCTTGGTCTACCTCCTTCGGGTCGCTCATCTCGCGCCACACAAAGAGCCATCGCTTCGCCAGCTTCTGGCTCTGCGGCGCGGCCGAGGCGCAGCCCAGAACGAGTACGGCGGCCAGCAGGGCGAACAGGGGACACGACCTCAAGCGACTACCGGCTCTCATCTGCACACTCCTCACAGGGGAATCTTGACTGGCCGGCGGGTCTCGGCGGCCTCTCTCGCCCGCAGCACCACCTCTGATATACGCAGGCAGTCTGCGCGGGGGATGAAGGGCTCCCGGCCGCGGGCGAGCGCGTCCAGGTAGTCGCCCAGGAAATCCACCGGGGGCGGCAGCGGCAGTTCCCGCGGGCCTTCGTTGGCCGTGACCAGCGTGACGCGCTCGTCCTTCGCCTCGACCACGCCAGAGCGGCCGGCGATCCGAAGGCGATCGTCGCCGTGGGTGGGAGCGGCCGCGGGCCGGCAGTAATCAAGTCGGATCGCGGCGGAGGCGCCGTTGGACAAGCGCGCGATCACGCAGGCGCTGTCCTCCAGGTCGCCCATCTCAGGGTGAGCGACGTTCGCGGCATACGCCATCACCTCGACGAACTCAAGGCCGCTGGTCCAGCGGATGAGGTCCATGGCGTGGATGCCAATGTAGGGGATGATCCCGCTGAAGGTCTCGCGGCTCTGCTGCCAGGCCGGCCGCTCACCCAGGCGGTATGACTTCTGCGCGCCCGCCTGGGCGATGGTCCCTATGGCCCCGCTCGCCACCGCCTGGCGAAGAGCGAGATAGGGCGGATCGCAGCGCATCGTGAGCAGCATGGTGAGCGTGACCCCCGACTTCTCCAGAGCCTTGCGCACCCGCTCCAGCCCGGCCAGGTCCTTGGCCAGCGGCTTCTCGCAGATGAGGTTGATCCCCCTCTCCGCGCAGGCGGTGAGGATGTCGGCGCGGTCGCGGTCGTTGCCGGCTTCGAGCACTACGTCGGGCCGGCAGTCAGCCAGCAGCTCGCGATAATCCGAGTAGGCGCGCGCGCCGGGGGGGCCGGCAACGGCCGCGACCGCCTCCGGGTGATCGTCGGCAACGGCCATGAGCTGGACCTCCGGATGGGCCTGAAGGGCGTCGAGCACCACGTACTGGTGGCCCTTGAGCCCGATCAGCGCGAGGGAGACGGCCACATCTTACCTCCGTTGCGCCACGAGGCGTCTCGCCGGCGGCTCTACCTTCACGTGAGTGCGCCGAGGTCGAGCCGGCATGGGTCCAACGATGTCCGCCAGAGCGGACTCGATCCGTTCCATCGTCTCGGGTCTCGGGATGCACTGGAGCACGATCCGCAGGCCTTCCTCGTCGCGGTGCGAGTCGAAGTGCACTCCGAAGACGATCCGCTGCTCCTCCAGCACGCGGCTCATCTTCTCTCGGATCTCCCGGGCGTGGTGCGCGGCGAGGTAGACGCAGTCGGTAAGGAAATGGGTGTGAATCCACACCACCTCGCGCCGCACGATCTTCACCTCAGCCTCCGGTGACAGGGGATTTCTTCCTGCCGGCCGATCAACCTTCCGTGGCAGGCGCGCTGCAAGCGCGAGGAGAAGACTGATGGCCCAAGCAGCGCTATGAGCAGCATGGAGGGAAGGGCTGTCTGAGTCCGGGACGACAGAGCAAGGCGTGGCCGGCGCGGGTGGAGCCCCGCTGGCGGCTGCGTTAGGACCCGCTGCACAGCACCCGCCCGATGCGCGCCGAGACGGGCGGGTGGTGATCGCGGCCGCCGTGGTATTCGTGGTGGTGACTGTGGTCGTGGCCCTGAAGCTGCACAGCGGCGACTACAAGGACGCCGAAGTGTGGTACCAGGTCGGCCGCCGCGTGCTGCTGGGGCAGGCAGTGATAGGACTCCGGTCCTTCCGGTACCCTCCGGCCTTCGCCGTGATGATCGCGCCGCTCTGCGCCCTGCCGTTCGCCGCCTTCTTCCTCGTGTGGTACCTGCTCAACGCTGGGCTGTTCGTACTATCGGTCCGGCTGGCGGCGAAGCTGGTCTCCCCCGCGGCGGCCTGGCGCGATCTTCCTCGGTACTGGGCTCCGACGGGGCTAGTCTGCCTGTTCGCCATTGACAACCTCTTCCTGGGCCAGACCAACATCCTGGTGATGGCCCTGGTGTACTGGGCGTTCCTGGAGGTCGCCCGCAACCGGGAGTGGAGAGCAGGACTCCCCCTGGCCGCGGCGGTCGCGGTGAAGGTGTTCCCTCTGCCGCTGCTCGCCTACTTCGCCTACCGCTGGCGCGTGCGGGCGGTGATCTCGTCCCTGCTCTGGTGTCTTCTGCTCCTGGTTGTGCTGCCTGCGCCAGTGCGGGGCTTTCGGCGGAACCTGAACGAGCTCGCGGCCTGGGGCGAGCGTGTGGTCATGCCCTACGTCTCGCAGGGCAAAGCGGGCGACTGGGGCCAGCACGCGCTGGACTTCGGCAACCAGTCGCTCCAGGCGGTCCTCAACCGCTACCTGAGTCGCGTCAACGTCTACGTGGTCGCCCGCGACCCGCGCCGGGCCATGTACGTGAACGTGGCCGACCTGTCGCAGCAGCAGATCAACTGGGTGATCGTGGCGGCATTCGCTGTGCTCGCCGTGAGCTTCGCCGCTGCGTGTGGGTGGAGGCGCCCGCGGGACACGCTCCAGGCAGCGACCGAGTACTCGCTCGCCATCATGCTCGTGCTGCTGGTGTCGGCGCTCTCGTGGACGTACTTCTTCGTCATGCTGTTGCTGCCAGTGATGACGGCTATGGCCCTGCTCGGCAGCCGCCACCGGCTCGGGCCAGCACCGGTCTGGGGTCTGAGGGTCAGCCTGTGGGCGCTGGGCGCGGCCATCGTGCTGGAGGTCAGCGCGTACGCGCGCGCCCTGGGCAATATGTGCTGGACAACGCTGATCCTGTACGCCGCGCTCGCGCTGGCCTGCCGCGACCTGCGCCGGCGCCCGGCGAGGAAGTACTCCTTCCAGGCCGCCCGGGACGGCGAAGGCTGACGCGGCGTTCGCCGGCAGGCTTGCCCTGAGCGCAGCCGAAGGGGCGGAGTCCTACTCCGTCAGCCCCAGCAGCTTGGCCATCGTCCCCCCGAACACCTGGGCTTGCAGGTCCGGCCTGAGCGCGATGGCATCCATGGTTCGCTGGAAGTCGTTCATCACGTCCTCGATCAGCTCGATCCCGACATCCGAGCCGAACACGATCTTCGCCCAGGCGTGACGTCCCTCCGGGTCGCGGTACTGGCTGGTCTCGGTCCACCAGAGCAGTTGACCGAAGAACTGAGGGGGCTTGGCCTTCAGGCTCGAACCGCTGAGGTCGAAGTAGAGGTTGGGGTTCCAGCGGCAGGCCATGGCGGCTTCCTCATACCACGGGTTGCCCAGGTGCGCGCCGACGATCCGCAGACCGGGGAAAGCGCGGGCGATGGTGTCGAGGTAGATCGGCCGATGCCGGTCATTGTTCACATCGTACTGCTTGTCCAGCGCGGTGCGGGCCACGATTCCCAGATGGAACAGGCAGATCAGCCCCAGCTCCTCCGCCATCTCATACACGGGGTAGAACGACTTGTCATCGTAGCGGGCCGGCGGCCGGATCATCTTCAGCCCCTTGAAGCCCTGGCCGTGAAGCGCCCGCACTTCGTCCGGCCCGGCCTCTCCCAGGGGCAAGAAGCCGAAGCCAATGATCACCTCGGGGTACTTCGCCATCGCCTGGGCCACGAGCTTGTTGCCGTCCTTGAAGTCGAGCCAGAGCGCGCCATTCAGGCAGACCTTGTCGAAGCCAAGTCTCCTCTCCTCCGCCACCAGCTTGTCCACGTAGCCCTCGTCGGTGCTATGGTGGACGTGCGCGTCTATCCTCATCGCTCTGCCTCCGGGTCTATGTGGGAGCCCTCTCCTCAGGGTTCGGCAGCATCACCTGGCCCCCCTGCCCCGGGAGCCCGCACGGGCAAACCGGACGGGGCGCATTTCCCCTGAGGGGAAATGCGCGGGCCTGGGTTTGCCCGGCAGCAAGCGGGCGACCCCGAGCCCTCACGGTGGCGCCGGATATGTGGAATAGGGCCAGAGAGGGGCCAGGCAACTGCGTCTGCATCGGAGGGCCTGATATGCGCCTGCACAGGCACGGGCTGGGGGGTTGCTCTGCAGCCCTCGCTGATCAGGTGAGCAGGACCAGTGATGGCTCGCGTGGCCGCTCGGAGATGCAAAGCGGCTGGCACTCGGTTCGCGTGCGCCATGCGCAGGTATGGGACTGGTGCGCTCACCAGGAAGAGGTGGAGCGCCACCTGCAGCAGAGACGCCGCCTCGCGGCCCTGCTCCACGCCCGGAGACACTGGAAGCTGGAAGCCGCGCACTGAGTTGGCACTGTGAAGCGGGCGTGCTTGGCCTGAGCGAAGTCGAAGGGCCCATGCCCGCCAGAGGGCAAGCATGATCGGCTGGTTGTGCGCAACCTACTCGTTCCTCGGCGGCGCGGCGCTGCTCGCGCTGATCGGCGCGCTCCAGGCCGGGAGCCGGCACGGGCGAACCGATGCTGGTTCGCCCGGCGGTAAGCCGGCGACCCCAAGCGCCAGCAGGACGCGCGGATCCGGTTCGCCAGTAGCGGGCCGTCGCGCCGACCAAGTGACGGGCTAGCTCTGCGCGTACCCCCGCGGTCGCTGCACCCCAGCCACTACGCTACGACACTGCTGTGCCGAACCTACGCAGTGCGGAGCAGAGAGCACGAGCGGACGACCCCCAATCCGTCCGAGTGTCGCCGGGGGCGCAGAGAGGCAGAGAATCCAGTGTTTGTGCTGGTTTCCGCCTTCGCGGAGTCCATAGCTTCAGCGGAGGACTCTTGAGGCCCGATTTCCTCGGGGTTCGATTCGGACACGCTAGAGGAGAACGGCCTGGCATCGGAACTGCGGGAGCGCGGACGAGGTCGCGGATTCCCATGCGACGGCACTTTCCCGTCGAAACGAGATACGCTTGGTGGCGAACTGGCGGGGCAAGTGGGACAGGTTTCTCTCAGAGAACGCGGTGCAGGTCGTACGACCGAGCGTACAGCTCTTCGTCAACTTCCCCGCGTCGCAGGGCTGTAGCCAGTTGCATCTTCTGCTGCTGCTCGACGGGGTCGCCACGTGGGTTGTCTGCTAGGATGTTATTGAGAGTGCCTTCCGAGAACGCTGCGTCTCCGTGCTTCGCGAACACGAGAAACCTGCGACCTTCCCAGAAGAGGCGAGGCGGGATGCACGCATCATACCAATCCCAGGGGAACAAGCCTCCACTGGCACGGTAGACTTCCACCTGCTGCCATCCGTTCTGCCTTGCCCAATCGAGTGTCGAGGCGACAAGCGTCTTGCCGATTCCCTTGCCGCGAAACTCGTGGCCACTCAGCGAACAGAAGGCGAGGTTGATGATGACCAGCGTGCTGTCGTCCTCAGTAGCCGGGCCGAAGCGTTCCCAGCCGGCTGCCTTCCACCTTCGAGCCACGGCCCGGGGCAGGAACACAAGGTGCCCCAGAACCCGCTCGCCTTCCCAGGCGATGACGGCGCAATTCCCATAGGTGTTACGCGTCTCTCTCATGAAATCAGGGAACTCGTCTCCAGGGACGGGCAGACGGGCGCAGTGCTCCGAATGGCTCCAGACAACCCCCGCTTGTGGCACGATGGGATGCGCCCCCACGCACTGGTTGAGGATCCAGGAGTCGTCCATCAGCTTGACGACGACGTCCTGTCCGTCCGCGTCGACATGCCTCCGCTCAACCACTTCGCTCCTCCTCGGCTCGCACAGCTGAAGGTAAGCTTCACAAGCAGCTGCCGGTTTCCTTCTGGTAGGCCGGTCGGACACACCTATAGGCTGAACCGAAGGAACTGTGGACGAAATGAGAGCATTTCGGCGCCAGAGCGTCTTCGTGCTGGTGCACCACCCGACGCTTCGAACCGCGCCATAGGCGGGCAAGCCTCCGTCCGTAAGTATCCACTGGGCGAGAGCGGCTTGAGGAGGTGGCCTCCCTGCTGGCCAGGGGCGTCCTTCGCCGCCGACTGAGGCCGCCGCAGACGAGGTGGCCCCATCGCAGTCGCCGAACTGACCGGTAGCCGAAGTGTCGGGCTCGCCTCGCTCGCACCGTGGCGACAGCTTGGCCTCATGTGGGGAACTATGCCGCGGCTCCCATCACCCCAGACCACAGACCGATGGAAGCATGTGCGTTCCCTCCTGGTCGGCGTAGAGGGACACCTGGCCGGTCGAGAGGCGGAGTGGCTCTACTACGCCGCAGCTACCTGCCGCGCCGAAGGCGAGGTAGTCGAGGTAGGAAGCTTCAAGGGCAAGTCGGCCATCTGCCTGGCCAAGGGGATCGAGATCAGTGGAGCGGACGGGCGGCTGATCGCGATAGACCCTCACTGCGCGCCCGCGCCGACAGACCCGGAGCTGCGAGGTGCACACTCGTCCGAACCCGAGATGAAGGCCAATCTCGCCCGCGCCGGCGTAGCCGACCTGGTGGACGTTCGCGTGCAGTACTCAGGAGAGGTGGCCCGGACCTGGCAGTCCCCCATCCGCCTGCTCTGGCTGGATGGCGACCATACCCTTGAGGGCGTGCAGGCCGACTTCGACTGCTGGACCCCGCATCTGAGCGAAGGGGGCTTGCTGGCCATGCATGATGTCCTGCACCGGTTCGAGGGCCCCGCATCCGTCTTCCTGCAGCATGTTCTCCGATCACCCGGCTGGGCCGGGATCGGATTCGTGAAGAGCATCGGGTTCGCGCGGAAGGCGGCCGCCGCCGACCTCACCGGGAGCAGGCGCACGAGGCTCCAGGCCGCCTTGCTCGCACGGATGGCGACCCTCTCGCGAAGACCGGGAAGGCGCGGCGCCGTTGGGTACAAACTCCTGCGCGCGATCGTTCTCCGCGTCTGATTATGGTCGCGCAAGGAAGTAGCGGCGGCCAGTCGCATCCCAGGCTCCGTGCCCGGTCGAACTGCTAGGTCGGCGAGGCGGTTGCGGTGACGGCCAGAACCCTGTACTATACACCGAGCCCGCTTGGAGAGGTGGCCGAGTGGTCGAAGGCAACCGCCTGCTAAGCGGTTACGGGGTCAAAAGCTCCGTCCCGGGTTCAAATCCCGGCCTCTCCGCGGCCTGTTCTGCGGGCCGACGCTGGATCGCGCCGCGCGACTGCCGGTCTGTGGCAAGATCGGCCGGCGCGCGGGTGATACTGATAGATGCGCGGCCTCGTTGATCTCAGTCGGCGCTCAGCCGCCTAGCTCGCCTCCGTGATTCGCCCCACTTGGGGGCAGTGTCCGTCTTGCGCACGGCTACCGCGTTGCTCCGCAGCCGCCGCGATGTTGTAGACCTGCGCTGTCGGTGCGCCACCGCACGGGATCGCCCGCGGCGCGGTTGTCACCGGCAATGGTTTGTGGTAACATACCCCTGGAGCGCTCGGCGCGACTGGTCGCGTGCTGCTATCAGAGCCGGGCAAGGCGCTCCCCCGGAAGAGCCGTGAGTTCTGGTAGCAGCCTAGATAGAGGAAGGCACCGTCGCCGGCAGTGACAGGGTGCGTGTACATTGACGGGGGCTTTGTCCCGCGGTCAGAGGCCAAGGTGTCGGTCTTCGACCGAGGATTCCTTTATGGTGACGGCGTGTTCGAGGGCATTCGCGCCTACCGGGGTCGGGTCTTCCGCCTAGATCAGCATGTGGATCGTCTATTCCGTGGCGCGAAGGCGATCCTGCTCGAGCCGCCAGTAGCCGCGGAGGAGTTGAAAGACATCATCCGGGAAGGGGTGCGCCGGGGTGGGTCCGGGGACTGCTACATCCGGGTGGTGGTGAGCCGGGGCCAGGGCGACCTCGGGCTAGATCCTCGCAATTGCCATACCCCGTCAACGCTGGTGGTGATTGTAGACACGATCGCACTCTACCCCAAGGAAGCTTACGAGGAAGGGCTCGATATCATCTCCTGCGTGACCCGGCGGAACATGCCGACCGCGCTCAACCCCAACATCAAGTCGCTGAACTACCTCAACAACATCCTGGCGAAGATCGAGGTGGGCCAGGCCGGCGCCCATGAGGGGTTGATGCTGAATCACATGGGCTATGTGGCCGAGGCCACTGGCGACAACGTCTTCATCTGCCGGGATGGCGAGATCATGACGCCGCCGGCGCACACCGGCATCCTGGAAGGAGTGACGCGGCAGGTGGTGATGGAGCTGGCGGCCGAGATGGGCCTGCCGCTGCGGCAGGAGATGCTCACCCTGTATGACATCTACTGCGCGGACGAGTGCTTCCTGACGGGGACGGCGGCGGAGATCGTGCCGGTTGCGAGGGTGGACGGGCGAGAGATCGGGGGCGGACGTCCCGGCCCGGTCACCAAGCGGCTGATGGCGCGCTTCAGGGAGGTGACCGTCACCTAGAGCGTGCCAGTGGGCTAGCCCGCCCGAGGCGGGCTGGAGCGGTCGTGCCGAGGCGTGAGGCGGGCATGTGTCCGGGCGCCCGCCGGTTGCTGGCAGTCGGATCCGAGCGTGGTCGCGTGGGTGGGGCCTGTTGACGTGACGGGGCCGGATGTGAGCCTAGCGACGAGGCCGCACTCGCCACAAGGAGGTTGAGATGGCGGACGGAGAGATACTGCAGCGATTCACACCGCCTGCCATCCGCGTGGTGCAGTACGCGAAGGAGGAGGCGCGTCGCTTCCGGGGCAACACCGTCGGCACGGAGCACGTGCTGCTGGGGCTGATCCGAGAGCAGGATGGCGTGGCGGCGCGCGTGCTGGAACATCTTGGGGTGGGTCTGGGCCGCGCCCAGAATGAGATCCGCCGGCAGATGGAAGCGATGGACACGCGCGCGCCGGCGCAGGCGTCCCGAAGCTGGAGTGCGGGCGCCCGCCGGGTCCTGGAGCTGGCGCTCGACGAAGCGCGCGAGTTGAACCCGAAGCTGGGCCTCCCCAATTTCGTTGACACCGAACACCTCCTCCTGGGCCTGGTCCGCGAGACCGACAGCACGGCCGCGCGGGTGCTGCGTGCCCTGGGGGTTGACCTCGAGCAGGTCCGCCGCGAAGTCATCAAGCAACTCGGCGGCGCCGCCGCGGCCGCGCCTGGCGGCCGTTCCCGCTCGAACACGCCGGTGCTGGACGCGTTCGGCCGCGATCTCACCAAGATGGCCGTCGAGGATAAGCTGGACCCGGTGATCGGACGCCACCAGGAGATCCAGCGGGTGGTCCAGATCCTCAGCCGCCGCACGAAGAACAACCCCTGCCTGATCGGTGAGCCCGGGGTCGGGAAGACTGCCATCGCCGAGGGCCTCGCCCAGCGGATCATCAAGAAAGATGTCCCTGACGTCCTGCACGAGAAGCGCGTGATCGCGCTCGACCTGCCGGGGCTGGTGGCCGGCACGAAGTACCGGGGCGAGTTCGAGGAGCGGATGAAGCGGGTGACGGACGAGATCCGGAAGGCCGGCGGCGAGATCATCCTCTTCATAGACGAGCTGCACACGCTGATCGGCGCGGGAGCCGCGGAGGGCGCGATTGACGCCTCCAATATCCTGAAGCCGGCGCTGGCGCGGGGCGAGCTCCAGTGCATCGGCGCGACTACCCTCGCCGAGTTCAGGAAGCACGTGGAGAAGGACGCCGCGCTCGAGCGCCGCTTCCAGCCCGTGATGGTGGGGGAGCCCACCGTGGACGAGACGGTCGAGATCCTCCGGGGGCTGCGTGCCCGCTACGAAGCGCACCACCGGGTGCGGATCGAGGACGCGGCGCTGATCGCCTCGGCGCGGCTCTCCTCGCGCTACATCTCGGACCGTTTCCTGCCGGACAAGGCGATTGATGTGATGGACGAGGCGGCCTCCCGCGTGCGGCTCCAGATCACCGAGCCGCCAGAGGAGATCAAGCGCCTGCGGGCGTCCTTTGAGTCCGTCTCCCGCGAACTCCAGAAGCTGGTGAGCGTGGGCCCGCTGGACCGGGATGAGGCCGACTATCAGCGCGGCATGCAGCTCCGGGAGGAGCGACACAGACTGCGCGACGAGCTGGACGCGCTGGAGGAGCGCTGGCGGCGCAAGCGGGCCGAGGCGCGCAATACCGTGTGCGAGGACGATATCGCCTACGTGGTCTCGGTCTGGACCGGCGTTCCCGTGTCCCGGCTTGCGGAGGGGGAAACCGATAAGCTGCTCCACATGGAGGAGCGGCTGCACGCCAGGATCGTGGGGCAAGACGAGGCGGTGTGCGCGGTCTCGCGTGCGGTCCGCCGTGGTCGGGCCGGGCTCAAGGACCCGCGCCGCCCGGTGGGCTCGTTCCTCTTCCTCGGCCCCACGGGCGTCGGCAAGACAGAGCTGGCGAAGGCGCTGGCCGAGTTCCTCTTCGACGACGAAGATGCGATGGTTCGCATTGACATGTCCGAGTACCGGGAGCGGCACACCGTCTCCCGCCTGATCGGGGCCCCGCCCGGCTATGTCGGTTACGAGGAGGGCGGACAGCTCACCGAGGCGATCCGGCGCCGGCCCTACTCTGTGGTCTTGCTGGACGAGGTGGAGAAGGCCCATCCCGAGGTGTTCAACATCCTCTTACAGGTGATGGAGGACGGCCGGCTGACGGATTCCCAGGCCCACGTGGTTGACTTCCGCAACGCCGTGCTCATCATGACCAGCAATGTGGGGACGAGCCTGGTGGAGGCGGCGGGGGAGATGGGCCTGAAGGCGCTCACCGCGGCCGCCGACGACGCGCACCGGTCGGACTACGAGCGGATGAAGTCGGGAGTGCTGGAGAAGCTGAAGCAGACCTTCCGGCCTGAGTTCCTGAACCGGGTGGACGAAGTGATCGTGTTCCAGGCGCTGACCCAGGAGGAGGTCACGCAGATCGTGGACCTCCTGCTGGGCCGGGTGGCGCGGCAACTGCGCGATCAAGGCTTGTCCCTGGTGGTGGAGGCCGGGGCGAAGGAGTTCCTGGCCCGCGAGGGATTCGACCGGAACCTGGGGGCGCGGCCGCTGCGGCGGGCAATCCAGCGCTACATCGAGGACCCGCTCTCCGATGCTCTGCTGCACAGCAGATTCCGGGAGGGCGAGACCATCGAGGCCCGCCTCGAAGGACAGGAGATCGTCTTCGCAGCCGCCCGCGAGCCGGCCGCCGCGGCGCTCTGACGATGCGCACGCAAAGCAGCAACGGCAGCAGGGCCATGCGCCCGTCTGCGGCGTGGTCTGTCCGCATTTCGCCGTCCCTTCTCCTGGCGAAATGTGGTAGCCGTGTGGTGCCCCGCTCGCCCTGAGCGCAGCCGAGGGGTCCTCGGGGCGATGGGGTGTCCCGTTGGGCGGGGGCTTACCCCTGCCCAGACTCCATGCAGGGACAGGAGCAAGCTCCCTTCGGCGAACTCAGGGCAGGCCTGTCGAACGGGACGAGGAGGCGAGGGGTTGCGTACGGGCGCCAGCAGTTTCATCTGCGAGCGCTGTGGTGCTGAGTCGCCGCAGTGGCACGGCAAGTGCCCTGCCTGCGGCGAGTGGAACACCCTGGTCGAGTTCAGAGCGCCCAGTAGGAATCCGGCGGCGCGCCTGGCGCGGACGGACCGCTCAGCCGTCACCAGCAACTTGCCCCTCCCGGCAGGTGAGGTGGCATCGCGAGAGCAGCCCCGCTGGCCCACCGGGCTAGCGGAGTTGGACCGCGTGGTGGGCGGCGGGGTGGTGCCGGGAGCGGTCGTACTGCTGGCCGGCGACCCGGGGATCGGGAAGTCCACGCTCCTGCTCCAGTCCGCGAACTGCTTCGCCCACACTCACGGCATCTGCCTCTATGCTTCCGGCGAGGAGTCTCTCGACCAAGTGGCACTGCGGGGACGGCGACTAGAGCCGCTCTCACCTCGACTGCTGCTGCTCGCCGAGACACAGGTGGAGGCGATCCAGGAGCAGGTGCAGCGGGCAGCGCCCGAGCTCCTGATCGTGGACTCGATCCAGTCTCTCTACTCCGCGGACACCGACTCCCTGCCGGGCACCCCGAGCCAGGTGCGCGACTGCGCCGCCCGGCTGCTTCGCCTGGCCAAGGACCTGGGGGTCGCGACCTTCCTGGTGGGTCACGTGACCAAGGACGGGGCGATCGCGGGCCCCCGGCTGCTCGAGCACATGGTTGACACAGTGCTCTCGATGGAAGGAGACCGGCACGCCGGCTACCGCATCCTCCGGTCAACCAAGAACCGCTTCGGCTCGACCGACGAGCTAGGCCTCTTCCAGATGACCGAGAGGGGACTGGAGGGGGTCCCGGATGCAAGCGCGGCCCTACTGGCGGAGCGGCGGGCGGGAGTGCCGGGGTCAAGCGTGGTAGCGGCGATGGAGGGGAGCCGGCCTCTGCTGGTCGAGATCCAGGCCCTGGTCAGCCCGGCCTCCCCGTATGGGAGCCCGCGCCGAAGCGCGACCGGGGTGGACTACAACCGCACCTGCCTGATGCTGGCCGTCCTCGAGAAGCGCGCCGGGCTGTCGCTGGCCAGCGCCGACGTGTTCGTGAATGTGCCCGGCGGCGTCCGCGTGACCGAGCCGGCCGCGGACCTCGGGTTGGCACTGGCGATCGCGGGCAGTCTGAGGGAGGAGGCGATCGCGCCCGATACCGCGTGCGTGGGAGAGATCGGCCTGACCGGCGAGATTCGCGGGGTGCCGCGGCTCGGCCCCCGGCTGGCGGAGTTGGCGCGGCGGGGATTCCGGCGGTGCCTGGTGCCCGGAGCGGGCGGAGGGGACGGCGTGACGGGCATCAGCGTGGCTGCCCCGCAGCCTGGCATAGCGGTGGCTCCGGTGGGGGATCTCCAGCAGGCCTTCCGGGAGGCGTTCGGGAGGTAGGCGCAATAACACGGGGCGAAAGGGACGGGCCAGGGGGCCGCCGAACGGAGACACTATGGTAACGAGGGTCGTAGGGTTGATCTTCTCGCTGGCGGTGGCGGCGCTCTCGGGCTGGGTGCTGGGGGTGGCCTCGTCGGTCTATATCGAGAGCGTGACCGGCTTCGAGAAGTGGGTGCCCTTCCGCTACTTCGACACGACCTACAAGGTGCTCTTCCCCGTGTTCGGGGTGGTGGTGGGGTTCACCGCGGCCAGCTACATCTACCGCCAGGGGGTGGCTCTGGCGCGGGAGGTGCTGTCGAACCTGCGCCGGATGCCGGGGCGGGACAAAGCGGCGGTGGTGCTGGGCATCTTCATCGGGCTGGGGATGACGGCTCTGCTGGGGGTGCTGCTGATGCGCATCCCGCAGTTCGGCGCGCAGCTCACCGTGCTGGTGGGGATGGTGTGCGTGTACCTGGGGGTGTTCATCACGCTGAGCATGAAGGAGGAGCTGTACTTCTTCTTCCCCAATCTCGCGACGCGGCCCGAGGCCGGGTCCGCCGAAGCGAGCCCGGGCGGACAGCCCAAGCTGCTCGACACCAACGTGATCATTGACGGTCGCATCGCGGATGTGGCGCGGGCCGGGTTCGTCGAGGGCAGGATCTGTGTCCCCGGGTTCGTGCTGGAAGAGCTCCACCTGATCGCGGATTCGCCGGACACACTGAAGCGGAATCGGGGCCGGCGCGGGCTGGACATCCTGAATCAGATGCAGCAGGAGGCGGGGATCCGGGTGGAGGTGGTGGACCACTACGAGTCCGAGATCAAGAACAGCGACCCGGTGGACGCCAAGCTGGTCCAGCTGGCGAAGGAACTGGGCGGAGCCCTCGTCACGAATGACTTCAACCTCAACAAGGTGGCCCAACTCCAGGGCATCCGCGTGCTGAATGTGAACGAGCTGGCGAACGCGGTGAAGCCGGTCGTGCTGCCTGGCGAAGAGCTGACGGTGACGATCGTCCGCGAGGGCAAGGAGCCCGAGCAAGGGGTCGCCTACCTGGACGATGGGACGATGGTAGTGGTCGAACGGGGCAAGGACCGGATCGGGGAGACAGTGCGGCTGGTGGTGACGAGCGTGCTCCAGACCGTGGCCGGCAAGATGATCTTCGGGAACCTGGCCCTCGCCGGGATGCCCTCGCGGGCTGAGGCGGGCCTGGCGCGCCAGGGCGGACGGGGGCATCCGCCTCGGGCGGGCTCTTCGGGCCGCGGGTCGGGGCAGTAGCAGGGGTTGGCGTGCTGCGCGAGGACGGACGCCCTAGGTCCTCCGGCACGGTGAGGGGCCCCTCCAGGACCCCGGAGGGGCGCTGGACCGCGGCACTGGTCGCGGCGGCCGGGCGCGGGGAAAGGGCCGGCGCGGCGGACCATAAGGCGTTTCTCCCGCTCGGGGGGAAACCGCTGGCTGCCTGGTCGCTGGAGGCGCTGCGCCAATGCCCGGAGATCAGCGAGATCGTGCTGGTGGTCGCGCCCGAGGACGTGGAGCGGGCGCGGCGCGGCCTGATCCGCGTGGGCGGAGCGCAGAGCGAGCGTGTGGTGGCCGGCGGGGAAGCACGGCAGGCCTCGGTGCGCGCAGGCCTGGCGGAGGTGAGCCCGGACTGCGATCTGGTGCTGGTGCATGATGCCGCGCGCCCCTTCCTCCGGCCCGACCTGGTCCGCCGTTGTATGGAGGCGGCTGCGACCCATGAGGCGGTGGTGGCGGCGCTCCCCGCCACCGACACGGTGAAGGAGGTGGGGCCCGACGGATCGGTGAGCGCCACGCTGGACCGATCACGGCTCTGGCTGGTCCAGACACCTCAGGTTTTCCGCTACCGATTGCTGTTGAACGCGCACGAGTCGGGCGCGAGGGGTTCCGCTGGCACCGACGATGCTGCGCTGGTGGAGCGATTGGGACACCAGGTGCACGTGGTGCCCGGCGACCCGGAGAACACCAAGATCACCTGGCCGGAGGACATGCACCGGGCAGAGCGTCGCCTGGTCGGATCCGCGGCCGGTTTGTCTCAAGGCGTGGACAAGCGTGGGGGTGCTGCCACGCGATCCCGCATCCCGGTGGAGAGGGAGAGGCAGGTGAGGGGGGGAATCGGCTACGATGCGCATCGCTTTGCGGAGGGAAGACCGTTGGTGTTGGCCGGGGTGCGGTTTCCGGGGGAGCGCGGGCTGGGCGGCCATTCCGACGCTGACGTAGTCTGCCACGCCATCTGTGACGCGCTGCTGGGCGCCATGGGGGCAGGTGACATCGGCCGACACTTCGCCGACTCCGATCCGCAGTATGCCGGCATCAGCAGTCTCTCTATGCTGGTGCGCGCGGCGGAGATGATGCGCGCGGGCGGCTTCGAGATCGAGAATGTGGACACGGTCGTGATCGCGGAGGCGCCCCGCATCGCGGGGAGGGCGGAGGAGATGCGGCGCGCCGTCGCCGAAGCGCTGGGGGCGGAGGTGGCGCGGGTCAACGTGAAGGGCAAGACCACCGAAGGGATGGGCTTTACCGGGCGCGGCGAGGGGATCGCAAGTCAGGCGATCGTCCTGCTCCGAGCGCGACACCAGGCCGAGAGCCGCTGAGGATACGAGGAAAGGACATGCGGATCAACATCACTGCCAAGGGCGTAACCGTACCGGCCAACCTGAAGGAGATCGCGGAACACAAGCTGGGCAAGTTGGAGCGGCTGCTGCGCCGGATAGACACGGTGGATATCACCTGCTCTCACGAGCGGCAGTGGCAGGTGGTGGAGGTGATGATCAACGCCAACGGACTGCTGGTGCGGGGCGAGGATCGGTCGGCCGACTTACGGTCGGCCATCGAGAACCTGGTGGACAAGCTCGAGAGGCGCATCAAGAAGTCACGCAGCAAGCTGATCCAGCGCTACCGCGAGGCCCCCGACACGCGGCAGGCGTGGGAGACGCTGCCAGCAGAGGCGCTGGAGGCGGAGCCCGCAGAAGTCAACCTGCGCGAGGTCGTACGGAGCAAGCGCTTCCCGCTCAAGCCGATGACCCCGGAAGAGGCGGTCGAGGAGATGGAACTGCTCGGGCATGACTTCCATGTCTTCACCAACTCGGAGACCGACCAGGTGAACGTGCTTTACCGGCGAAAGGCCGGTAACTACGGGCTGATCGAGCCGGAGTTCTGACCTACAGATGCTCCTGCATGGCGGTGATAACACCGCGGCCGCTGCGCGGCAACCGCGCAGCAGTAATGCAAGAAACTCCATAGCACGAGCAGGCCGTCGTCTTCAGGCGGGGCCGCGAGCACGGTGGGAGAAGTAGCTTGACCCTCACGGAGTTCCGGGATCTGGTGCGCCAGGAGTTCGGGCCGCGGCTGGAGCGCGCGACGCCGGCCAGCGTCCGCGAGTTCCTGGATCGCATGCAGCTGCGGTTGCACCAGGAGTCGGGCGAGGGGCCGCTCTATACCATCGAAGCGGAGCCGGCGCGCAGCTACGAGGAGATCGTGAGCGACTTCTTCTCCCGCGCTCTTGACTACCCGCCCGACCAGGCCTTCATCATGCTGTGGCTGCTGGCCTTCGAGCAGCATTTCGCGATGCTGCAGGAGGACTACGCCCGGCGCTTCGTAGCCATCTTCGGAGAGGGCGAGCCGGACTAGCGCGCGGCCGAACGCGGGAGGCGAACCTGCCGCGGCCGGCAGGACGGGCATCCTCGCGCGCAGAACCCGCGGGCTGCATGAACGTTGCCGACCTCGACTACCATCTTCCTCCCGAGCTCATCGCCCAGGAGCCGGTCCGCCCCCGTGACTCATCTCGCATGCTGGTCCTGCACCGCGCCAGCGGCGAGATCGAGCACTGCACCTTCCGCGATCTGCCTTCCTACCTCGGGCCCGGGGATATCGTCGCGCTGAACGACACTCGCGTGATGCGGGCGCGATTGCGGGGGCGGCGACAGCCCGGTGGCGGGGCCGCCGAGGTGCTGCTGCTGGCCGAGCGCGGCGATTCGGTGTGGGAGGCCCTGGTGACCCCCGGCCGGCGGTTGCCGGTGGGGCGGCGGATCGTCTTCGGCCAGGGCGAGCTCTGGGCCGACATCGTCGCCCGAACGGCGGCCGGCGGCCGGTTGCTGTGCTTCGGGGGCTGCGGCGAGGTAGGGGCCGACCTGGAGCGACTTGGCGAGGCGCCCCTCCCCCCCTACATCCACTCGACTCCGGCCGACGAAGCCGATTACCAGACCGTGTATGCCCAGGCCCCGGGGGCGAGCGCCGCGCCCACCGCCGGCCTCCACTTCACGCCGGAGCTGCTGGAAGCGGTGCGTGCGCGAGTGGACGCGGTCGTCCCTCTCACGCTCCATATCGGGATCGGGACTTTCCGCCCCATCCGCGCCGAGCGCATTGCCGACCACGAGATGCACGCAGAGCGCTATGTCATTCCGGAGGCAACGGCTCGCCTGATCTCGGAGGGGGTACCGGTCGGGCGCCGGGTAGTGGCCATCGGTACCAGCACCGCCAGGGCCCTGGAGACGGCAGCGACAGAGGAGGGTCGGGTCCGCGCCGGGGCCGGCGAAACCACCCTCTTCGTCACTCCCGGCTACCGCTTCCGCGTGCTCGGCGCCCTCCTGACCAACTTCCACCTTCCCCGGTCCACGGTGCTGGTGCTGGTCTGCGCCTTCGCCGGTCCGGAGGCGACGCTGCACGCTTACCGGGAAGCGGTAGCGCGAAGATACCGGTTTCTCAGCTTCGGTGATGCCATGCTGATAGTATAGAGCGCTTGGTGGAGAGGGCCCGTGAGAGCCGCCGAGCTTGAGAAGATGTACCGACTGGAGGATACCTACTGGTGGTTTGTGGCCAGGCGGGCGCTCTTGCGCGACCTCCTCGCCCGTCGTCTGAGGCGCGCATTCCCCCGTGGGAATGCGCGGGTGTGGGAGCCCCGTCTTGGGGGCGACCGGGGCCCTCTCTGCATCCTCGATGTCGGCTGCGGGACCGGCGCCACGCTCGCGGTGCTGACCGAGTTCGGCCAGGTGGTGGGCATTGACAGCTCGCCGGAAGCGCTGCGGTGGTGCCGCCGCCGCGCCCCCTACCACCTCGTGCTGGCCCGCGGCGAAGCGCTTCCGGTGAAGAGCGAGGCGGCGGATGTCATCACTGCCCTCGACCTGCTCGAACACATCCCGGACGACGGGGCGGCGGTGGCGGAGTTCGCTCGCGTGCTCAGGCCCGGCGGCCTGCTGGTGGCGACGGTCCCCGCGCTTCCCTGGCTGTGGAGCGGACACGACGAGGCCCTCGACCACCTCCGCCGCTACCCGGCCTCGCGCCTGCGCCAGTGCCTGGAGCAGGCCGGTCTCGAGGTCGTTCGGCTCACCCCCCTCATCGCCTCGCTTCTGCCGCCCGTAGCTGCGCTCAGGCTGCTCCAGCGTGTTCTCTCGCGGAAAAACGCGCACCCCCAGACCGCCTTCATCGTCCCACCGCGGCCGGTCAACTGGCTGCTGACCGCGCTGCTCTGGCTGGAGAACCGCTGGGCGCTGCGCTGGAATCTCCCCCTGGGCGTCTCTTTGATGGCGGTGGCGAGGAAGCCGGAGTAAGGCAGGCGCCTCATTCCGTTCACTGTCTCTTCATGAGGCGTTGCTTGCTGCCCCACGTCGCGCAGGTGTATAATCGAACTGGCCGGGGACGACGACACGAGTGTCGAGCAGCAGGGCAGGTGTCGAACCTGCGCCACCAATGGGAACATGGGCGTCGAGATCAGGATCATCGGGAAAGGCTGCTATTTCTGCCAGCAGCTTCGCAAGATCGTAGACGAACTGGTGGTCGAGATGAACCTGCCCGAGGCGAAGGTCGAGCAGGTGGACCGGATGGAGGACCTGCTCGCCTACGGGGTGGTGAACCCGCCGGCCCTGGTGGTGAACGGGAAGCTCAAGATGATGGGCCGGGTGCTGGTCCGCAGCCGCATCCGGCAGGCGGTCGAGGAAGAGCTGGGTCGCCCCGTGGACGGGGCTCCCACGCACCCCGCGGAATAGGGTCTGCGAATGAGCGCAAAGCCGGGTGTTGGGCTGGGTCGGAAGGCCACGGCGGCTGCGGAGGGGCGCCGCGGGGTGGTGTTAGTGGTGGATGACGAGGAGTCGGTCAGGGAGCTGATCGAGCTCTATCTCACCAAGGAAGCGTTCGAGGTGGTCCACGCGAAGGATGGCAAAGAGGCCCTCCGCGTCAACGGGGAGCAGCATCCCGACCTGATCATCCTCGACCTGATGCTGCCGGGCCTGGATGGCCGCGAGGTCTGTCGGCAGATCCGCAGCACCTCCCGCGTTCCCATCATCATGCTGACGGCACGCGCCGAAGAGGTGGATAGGATCGTGGGCCTGGAACTGGGCGCGGACGATTATGTGGTGAAACCGTTCAGCCCGCGGGAGCTGGTGGCCAGGGTGAAGGCGGTACTGCGGCGAGGCACGGCCGCGGCCGAAGAGGCCGAGACGCTGACCTTCCCCGGGCTGCGGGTTGACCGCACCCAACACCGACTGGAAGTGGATGGTGAGGAGGTGCATCTCACTCCCACAGAGTTCAGGCTGCTCTGGTGCCTGGCCAGCCAACCGGGCCGGGTGTTCAGCCGGGCCGAACTACTGGACAAGATCTGGGGCTATGATTCGGAGTCGGATGCGCGGACCGTGGACGTACACATCAAGCGTCTGCGCCAGAAGACCAGGGCGGCTGAGAAGCGTTCCTTTGCCATAGCCACGGTGTGGGGTCTGGGCTACAAGTTCGAGACCCGGCCCCCAGCGTAGCGCGGCCCCCGGCCCGGACCGGTCAATGCGCAGTCTCTTCTCGAAGGTGTTCCTGGCTCACCTGCTGACGCTGCTGATCGCGCTGGCAACCGTAAACCTGCTGCTCTCCACGTCGTTCGACCGTCTTTACATGAGCATGGCCTCCCGCGATCTCGCGACCCGCGCCATTGCCATGGCGAGCCAGCTGGCCCCCTTTGCCGGCAACCCATCGCGGCAGAAGGAGCTGGAGGACCTGACCAAGCTGCTGGCCGCCAGCAGCAGCACCGAGATCACCCTGGAGGACTCGCGGCTCGGAGTCATCCTGAGGGCCACACCGCGACTCTCTGGTGGCGGCACCGAGATCACTCTGGAGCGCCTGAAGCTAGGCGAACAGCCAGCGGCAGCGATGCCCTCCGAGCAGGTGCAGGCGGGAACCACCGCGGTCTGCCGGGTGACGCCCTGCGGCCGAGGGATGCTGCTGGCGAAGGCCGCCCTCCCGGGGGGCGATGGCTGGCTGTACGTGCGGGCCAGCCTGGCCGCCGCAGTGGACGCCACAGTGAGGCAACTCCGGCGGCAGGTGCTCTATGCCGGCCTGGTGGCGGTGGCGCTCTCACTGCTGGTGGCGCTCGGCCTCTCGGAGCGGATCTCAGGCCCGCTCCGCCGGATGAGGCGCCTGGCGGGACAGATGGCGGAAGGCGACTTCAGCCAGCGGCTCGGCCTGAAGCCTGCCGATGAGGTCGGCGCGCTGGCCACCTCGTTCGATTCGCTGGCCGATAGCCTGCGCAGCACACTGGGGGAGCTGAGGGAGGAGCAGGCGCGCCTGCGCGGGATCCTGGCCTCCGTGGCAGAGGGGATCATCGCCGTGGACGCCGACGGCAGGGTGACCCTGATTAACCCCCAGGCCGCATCTCTGCTGAGCGTCGAGGCAGGGAGGGCGGTGGGATCGAGCATGGAGGGCTTCCCGCTCCCGGCGAATGTGATCGCGCAGTTCACCCAGTGCCTGCAGACCAACGCGCCGTGCCGCGCGGATTTCTCCCTGGACGCGCCGCCGCGCCACCTGGTGCTGCAGGTTGCACCGGTGCCGGCGGGGGAGACGCAACGCTGGGGCGCGGTGGCCGTGCTCCGGGATGTGACCGAGGCCAGACAGGTGGACGAGATGCGACGGCGCTTCATCAGCGACGCTTCGCACGAGATCCGGACTCCTCTCACCGCGATCGGCGGGTTCGCGGCCGCCATCGCGGACGGGACGGCTGAGACCGAGGAGGAGCGGACGCGCAGCGCAGCTCGCATCGTCCGGGAAGTGGGGCGCTTGAGCCGCCTCGTGGATGACCTGCTCGATCTCTCACGGATCGAGTCCGGCGCAGTCAAGCTCGATCTCGAGTCGGTTGACCTGCCCGAGCTGATCCGGGGAGCGGTCGAAGGGCTGGAGGGCGAGACCCGGGAGCGCGGCATATCCGTAGAGCTGGAACTGCCGGACCGGCTGCCCAAGGTACGAGTTGACCCGGATCGCATCTACCAGGTGCTCGTCAACCTGGTCTCGAACGCGCTGCGCTTCAACCGGGAAGGAGGCAGGATAGGGATCGCCGCCTACCCCATAGACGGGTTTGTGCGCGTTGACGTGCAGGACACGGGAACCGGCATCGCGGCCGACCAGATTCCTCACATCTGGGAGCGCTTCCACCGGGCCGATCAGTCGCGCGACCGCCAGGCCGGCGGCACCGGGCTGGGTCTGGCGATCGTGCGCTCGATTGTGGAGGCCCATGGCGGCCGGGTCTCCGCGCAGAGCGTGCTGGGGAGAGGGTCCATCTTCAGCTTCACCGTGCCGCTGCTATGAGCGATCCCAGCCGGCCTCGCGGCGCGTCAACCACCGGTTCGCCGGGGCCGCGTTCACCCTCCTGGGTCGAGGTGGATCTCGGCGCGCTCCGGCACAACGTAAGGGCCCTGCGCGAGCTGCTGGAGCCGGGCTGCGGTGTGTGGGCGGTGGTCAAGGCCAATGCCTACGGCCACGGCGCGGTGCCAGCAGCGCGAGCCGCGCTGCTGGGCGGCGCGATGGGGCTGGCGGTGGCCTCGCTCTCGGAGGCACTCGATCTTCGCCGAGCAGGGGTGGGCGCGCCGATCCTCCTGCTCTCCGCCGGCGACCCAGGATCAGCCGACCAGTTAGTGCGCGAGGAGATCATCCAGGCCGCTTGCCGCGGCGACGTGATGACGGCCCTCTCGCGGGCTGCGGTGCGCATCGGGAAACCGGCGAAGGTACACCTGAAGCTGGACACCGGCCTGGGCCGGCTGGGAGTCCAGCCCGAGCGGGCGGTTGAGTTCGCGCAGCTCATGCAGGGGCTCCCCGGACTGACTCTCGACGGCGTCTTCTCCCACCTGGCCACGGCCGAGGCGACGGATACGACCTATGCCGACCAGCAGTTCGCACGTTTCCGCAGCGCAGTCCTGGCTCTCCGCGCGGCCGGCGCCAACCCGGGGGTCCGCCACCTGGCCAACAGCGCGGCGACGCTGCGCTTCCCCGAGATGCGCCTGGATGGCGTGCGCGCGGGGCTGCTGATCTACGGCCTGCGCCCCGACGCGCCGGGGCTGACGCCATTGTCCCTGCGGCCCGCGCTGACCTGGAAGACGCGGCTGGCCTTCACCCAGCGCGTGCCGGGGGGCAGCGCGATCTCCTACGGCGGCACACACGTGACGCGAGACGAATGCCTGCTGGGCGTGCTGCCGTTGGGGTACGCTGACGGCTATCCGCGGCGCGCCTCGAACCGCGCGCACGTGCTGCTGCGAGGCCAGCCCTGCCCAGTTGCCGGAACGGTCTGCATGGACCACGTGATCGTCAACGCCTCGGCAGCCGGAGATGTCCAGCCGGGCGAGGAGGTCGTTCTGATCGGCCGACAGGGGGAGCATCAGGTTACGGCGAACGACTTGGCGCGGTGGGCCGAGACTTGCCTGCACGAGGTCACGACAGTGATCGGCTCGCGCGTAGCCAGGGTGTACGCCGACGCGAGGGCTGCGGAGCAACCCCGCGGCCATAGCGATGAGGCGGTTGGGCCAGAGCCAAGTGACGGCGGAGGATGACACAATGCCCATGAGAGCATTACACGGGCTGCCGGGCTGGTGCGCAGCGCCCGCCGGACCGGCGCGCCGGAAAGCCGCGTCAAGCATCGGCAGGGCATGGCTGACCATCGCGCTGCTGACGCTCGCCGCACCTCTCGCCTGGGCTCAGACCTACCCCGACGCGTCGGCGCCACCGGCCGCCACGCAAGAGGAGACGACGGAGACCGGTCAGGCCGAGGAGGCACAGGCACCCGAGGCGGAGACCGCGGGCGCGGCCGGCACCGCGGTCTCGGGCGAATCGGCGGTGGAGCTGGCCGAGTTCGTCTCGGCCTATCTGGCGAGCAGTGGCCAGGTCCCTGGACTCGCCCAGGTCAAGACCACCGACGGAGGTATGCGGACCCTCTCCGCGGCAGAGGCATTCATCCTGCTGGCCCGTACCGTCTATCTGTGGCGGGCGAGCGATGAGCTTCCGGCGACCGTGCCCATCTCGCCCGCGAACGTGCTCGCGCCCGACATTGACCCGGAGGATGTCCCGAGCGGCGAGGTAGACCAGACCGTGGGTCGGGAGATCCCCACGGAGTCGTTCCTGGATTTCGTCCAGGCGACTGTGCGATGGGTAGATCAACTGCACAAGGTGCCCACCGCTGTCATCATCCAGGGCGAAAGGCTCTCCGCGGCCGAGTACATGGGCGGGCTGGCGATCTGCATCGAGTACGCGTACAACCAGGGCGGGCTGCTCGACACCATTTCCCTGCCCGCCTACGCCCCGCCGCAGACCTGGATCGGGGCCTCGGCCCAGGTTGCCGCGGTCAACGCAGAAGAGGAAGCCGGGACCGAGGCCGCAGTGGGCGAGGAGAGTGTCCTGCCGGTGACGCCCCCGCCCGCGTCGGCGCGTCGTGCCAGCCCGGTGCAGGCGAGGCCGCAGCTGTCGCTCTTCCCCGCGCCCGGCTCGACCCTGAGCGGCCAGGTCGAACTGGTTGCCAGCTACACGGGGCCGGCCGCAACCTTCGTCACCTTTGACATTGACGGCGCCACCCGCGCCATCATGAACGTCCCGCCCTATAGCTGCCGTTGGGACACCTCGACCTTGCCCCCGGGGAACCACACGGTCAGGGTGAAGGTATACGACAGTGAGGGCGCGGAGCTGATGGACCAGGTGAGCGCCTACCAGGTCGTTCGACCGAAGCCCAAGAGCGCCGCCGAGCAGCCGGCCGAGAACCTGTAGCCACGATAGGTGACGCCGCCGGCGGCGGATTCGACCCCGGGATTGGAGGCCCCATCAGCACGGCCGTGCTCCAGCCCAATAGCATCCTGCTGGCCTGGCTGTTGGTCTTGCCGTTCTTCGCGGCCGGCTGCGCGCTGCTCTTCCCACGGCTCGCGCTGCCGGTGCATTCCGAGAGGGAGAAGGCGGCGATGGCCTGGGCTCCCTTCTCGCTTGGGGCTCTCGCCTCTCTCATGGCGGTGGGGCTGGCGGCTTCCCTGTGGCCCGCCGTGGCGGCGGGCGGGCGCGTGGTGGCGGACTACTGGTGGACCCGGGATCTCTACCATCTGCGCTTTCAGGCCGACGGGCTGTCACTCGCCGCCGCGCTGGCCATCTGCGCGATCGGGGGGCTCATCCACTTGCACCTGGTGGGCCTACGCGCCAGCGGGCAATCACACTACCGCGCGGCCCTGCTGCTCGCGGCCCAGGGCAGCGGGGTCGCCACGGTCCTCAGCGCCGATCTGATCGCGCTGCTCTTCTTCCTCGGGCTGATGCTGGTCTGCCTCTGGCTGCTCGCCTCCCTGGGTCGCGTTCGCGAGGACACGGCGCAACCGGATCGAGGATGGCGTGCCGGCGGGCTGCTCGTGGCCGGGTACGTCGGGGGGCTGTTCCTTGCGGGGGCCGCGCTCCTGATGTGGCAACGGGCCGGTGACAGCTCGGTCGACGCGCTGCCGCTCCTGCTGCTGTCGGCCGACCCTTTCGCCCTGCGCGGTATAGCCCTCCTAACGCTGATTGGTCTCCTCCCCTACCTCTGCGCTGTTCCCGCACATGGCTGGCTGCCTGCCCTACTGCCGGCTGGGCGGAGCGCTGCAATCGCGCCGGCCACGCTCCTCGTGATCGTGGGGACGGCCTTGGCGCTGCGCCTGCTGGCGGGCACCCTCGTGCTGGGCACCATCCCGGGCTTCTACGGGATATGCGTGGGATTGGGGCTGCTGACGCTCTGCTGGGGTGCGCTCCGGGCCTGGCTCGTGAGGGATCTGGCAGGCCTGGCGGTATGGCTGACGGTGGCCCAGTCTGGGCACCTGCTGGTTGCGGTGGGTGGGTCGGCCAGTCCGACCGCCCCCGCTGGGCTGCCGCAGGCCGGCGCCCTCCATCTGGCGCTCAGCCCGCTGGCCGTGCTGACGATCTGGTGTGTCAGCAGCGCAGTCGTCGCACGCGTGGGCACGGACGGCCTGCCAGGGCTGAGCGGCCTCTTCCGGCGGATGCCCGTGGCCGGGCTGGCGCTGCTGGCGGGGGGGCTCTCGCTCGCCGGACTGCCGCCGCTGGCCGGATTCCAGGTCCAGCGGCTGCTGATCTCGGGCCTGCTGGCTGACCAGAGGCCGGCGCTGGCGGCTGTCATTCTGCTGGCAAATCTGCTGATCGCCGCCGCGGTGCTGCGCGCTTTCCGCAGAGCCTTCCTCCGCCGTGAGCCGCCTCCCCCGGTGGCAGGGGGTTCCGGATGGCTTTCGGCACAGCTTGCCCTCCTGGTGGTGGCGTTGCTCGTCCTGGGCCTATGGACCACCCCACTGCTCGGGTGGAGTGAAACCATCTTCCGCACCGCGCTCTCGGTGTCGCCATGAACGCCCTACCACCGATCCCGGCGGCCGTGATCCTGGCTTTGCTCCTGGGGAGCGGCCTGCTGGTCCTCGCCACCGCGCTCGCAGTCCACCGCCGCGGAACGGCCGGCAGTCTCGCCTGGATGGTGGTGGCCGGGCTGTCGTCTTGTCTGCTGCTGCTCGCCGCCGCGCTCCAGTTCCGCGAGGGTGACGCGCTCCGGGTGGCGGTCGTGCAGCTCCTGATGGTCACGCTGGCCGCGCTGCTCGGCGCCCTGTGTGGCCGCGCGCCCGAGACTCCCCCCGCCTCCGCGGCCGGGCTGCCTGCCGCGGGCCGTGGCCTCTCGTGGCTGACACTGCTCGGGCTACCTCCGACGGTGGGGTTCCACGCCAAGCTGATGCTCTACCACACGCTGCTCGCCACCGGCTGGGGCGGGCTGGTGGTGCTGACCATGGCGGCCAGCGCGGCCGGGCTGGCCCCTGCCGTCTGGGCGCTGCGGTCGCCGCCGCCGGCGGCCGTGCGCGGCCTGTCCGCTGCCCTTGCGGTCGCCCTGATGGCGCTGGCCTTGGTCCTGGGGCTGTACCCTCAGCCCGTGCTAGGCCTGGCCGGGCTGCTGGAAAAGGCCGTTACGGCTTCCCGGTAGGGGTTGCGCCGCCGCCCGGTTTGTGCTAGTCTCTAGCACCTTGCCGCCCCTCGGCTCCGCTCGGGGTGTCCCCTGCGACGGCGATGGGGGCGACCCTGAGCTTGCCGAAGGGCCGCCGGGGCGACTTATTGCACTTATGTGCAGAAGCCAGTGCTCCTGGGTCCGAGGGACCGGGCTCTGGCGTGTGGGCGGCTGGACCAGGGACATACTAGCACGGAGAGGATCCCCTCGCGCCGGGCCGGGCGAGGCTGGGACTACCATTATGCGGACCTGCGGCATGACGTGGGCGGACGTCGGCGTGGCCGCGCTCGTCCTTCTCCTTCCCATCGCGTCGCTTGGCAGCCCAAAGGCCGCTGCCAGCCGCGCCGCGGCGCCCGCGGCTACCACCCAGAAGGCAGGGGCGACTGCCGAGGCTCCAGCATCGCCCCCCGGGGATTGCGAGCCAGGCTTGGCCGCCGAAGGCTCCAGCAGGCAGTGCCCTCCTAAGCCTGCAAAGGCGTCATCGCCAGCGCGGACCTATACCGTCCGCCGGGGCGACAGGCTCTCGAAGATCGCCAAGCGGTTCCAGGTGGGCGAGCGCGCACTGGCGGAGGCCAATGGCATCCGAGACCGGGACCGGATTCGCGCAGGCGCACGGCTGCGGATTCCGGGCGCTGCCGGTGCGACAAAGCAATCCGCCAAGCTGTCCGTTGGCCGATCCGCCGGGAAGGGCGTGGTGGCGAGCCAGGCGGCCCAGAGGGCGAAGACGGCCCTGGAGTACCGCGGAGTGCCGTACCGGTACGCGGGGATGAGTTCCCGCGGCATGGACTGCTCGGGGCTGGTGGCCAGGGTGCTGCGCGGCCAGGGCCTGGACGCGCCGCATAGCTCTCAGCAGCTCTACAAGCTGGGCCACCCTATCTCCAGGCAGGAGTTGCGGTCGGGGGATCTGGTCTTTTTCCACACGCGAGGGCGCGGGATCTCCCACGTGGGGATCTACATCGGGAACGGCGACTTCGTCCACGCGTCGAGCGGAGGAGGCCGGGTGAAGGTTGACACCCTCGACTCAGGATATTACGCGCAGCGCCTAGTCGGCGCTCGCCGTGTTCCCTGAGCCACCACCCTCGGAGGTCCCGTCTCGGGCGCGTCGTTCCTCCTGGCGGCTCTGGCGGCGAACATAGCCGCGCTTCCCCCGTTTGGTCGAGTGGAACCGCGCGGGCGGAACCACCGCCCGGGCGAAAACTCGCAGCCTCCGCTTCTGGCCTTCCCTCAACGCGCTCCTCCCCTGCTCCGCGGGTAGGTATTCGCTCCCGGAGCACAGAACCCATGCCGCAATCGAAGTGCGGCAGGTCCCAAACCTGCCCTACTGGTGGGTGCGAACTTGGCCGAGGTGGTCCTGCGGATAGAGCGGATCGAGGGCGCCGGCGACTTGCCACTGCCCGCATACTCGACCGAGCACGCAGCCGGCCTGGATCTTCGTGCAGCAGTGGAGGCCCCGGTGAGCCTGTCGCCAGGAGCGCGTGCCAGCATCCCCACCGGTATCCGGGTCGCGGTGCCGCCGGGCTACGAGGCGCAGGTCCGGCCCCGCAGCGGGCTGGCGGCGAGGCACGGCGTCACTGTGCTCAACGCCCCCGGGACGGTGGACGCAGACTACCGGGGCGAGGTCCGCGTGGTGCTGGTCAACCACGGAGCCGATACCTTCGTGGTGGGCCGAGGCGATCGCATCGCCCAACTGGTGGTAGCGCCGATCGCCCGCGTGCGGGTGCAGGTTGCGGAGGGGCTCGACGATACCGCGCGGGGGGCCGGCGGGTTCGGCCACACGGGCCGGTGAGGGCGGCGGCCGTTGTCATCGGCATCGGCGGAGGCAGCGCCTCCGGCAAGTCCACCATCGCCCGGAAGCTCGAGCAGATGCTGGCTCCGCTACGGGTAGAGGTGATCAACCAGGACCGGTACTTCTGGAGTGGCGAGCGACTGCCGCGGCACTCGAGCCGGTTGGGGAGCCGTACCTGGCCGGATCACAATCATCCCGACTCTTTCGACTTCGCGGGTCTCCGCGCGGCGCTGTGTGAGGCACGCAAGGGCGGCGCCGATGTGGTGATCATTGAGGGGATACTGGTCCTGCACGATGCCGAGCTAAGGGAGCTGATGGACCTGAAGCTCTTCGTCGAGACCGACGCCGATGAGCGGATCGTGCGCCGCATCCGGCGCAACGTGGCGCGCGGCGCCGGGCTGGATGGGATCTGTGACTTCTATCTCGATTCGGTCCGGTATCGCCACCGCGAGTTCTGTCAGCCGACGCGGGATCATGCCGATCTGGTCATCCCCGGCGGGCAGGACGAGGCGGAGCAGGCCGAGCGAGTGCTGGAAGAGGTCTGTCGCCGGGTGCGCGCGGCGGCGGCGAGGGGCGATCGGCCGCCAGTGGCCGGGAGAGGCTGAGACCAGGCGCAATGCGGAAGGTCTACGCGGACCTGCATATCCACATCGGGAGGACCAACAACGGCCGCCCGGTCAAGATCACGGCGGCCCGAGACCTCACCTTCGAGAACATCGCCCGGGAGTGCCTTACCCGCAAGGGGATCGAGGTGGCGGGCGTCGTGGACTGCGGTTCCCCCGCGGTGATGGACGACATTGACGCGCTCGTGGCAGCGGGCGAGATGGTCGAGCTGGCAGGCGGAGGCCTCCAGTACCGGGGTCAGACGACCGTCCTCCTGGGCTGCGAGCTGGAGACGGTGGAGGAGGATGGCGGCGTCTCTCACCACGTGTCCTTCTTCCCGGCGCGAGAGCAACTCAAGGTCTTCGTCGGGCTGCTGCGCCGACTGGTGACGAACCTCGATCTCAGTTCCCAGCGCTGCCGGGCCCCGGCCCGCCAACTGCTCCGAATCGCGCAGGAGTCGGGCGGCGTGTTCATGCCGGCGCATGCGTTCACCCCGCACAAGAGCGTCTACGGAAGCTGCGCCCGCCGGTTCAACGAGATGTTCGGCGAAGGCGCGCTGGGCGATCTGATGGCGGTGGAGCTGGGCTTGAGCGCAGACAGCTACCTGGCAGACCGGATCGCCGAGCTGGCCCCGGTCACGCTGACCTCGAACTCCGACGCCCACTCGCTGCCGCGGATCGCACGGGAGTACAATGTGCTCTGGGTGGAGGGTCCCACCTTCACCGAGGTGGTGGCGGCGCTGCGCCGCGAGCGCGGACGCAAGGTGCTGGCCAACTACGGTTTGGACCCCAGGCTGGGCAAGTATCACCGGACCTTCTGCCTCGCCTGCAAGGTGATCGCGTCGGCCGATCCTCCAGTGCTGGTGTGCCCTCTGTGCGGCAGCGGCAAAGTGGTGAAAGGGGTGCTCGACCGCATCACCGAAATCGCCGACTACCCGGAGCCGCAGCCGCCGGAACACCGCCCGCCATACCACTACCAGGTGCCGCTGCAGTTCCTGCCAGGGGTGGGCCCAGTGATGCTGGGCAAGCTGCTCAACCGCTTCGGCACGGAGATGCGGGTCTTACACGAGGCGGGTGAGGAGGAACTGGTGCAGGTGGTCGGCCAGAAGGCCGCGGCTACGATCGTCCAGGCGCGCGAGGGTCGCCTCCCTCTTCTTCCCGGCGGCGGCGGCCACTATGGCAAGGCCGTGGCCCACGCCTCCGAGACTCAGCTTTCGATGGGATGGTGACCAGAGCTGCTTCATACCCCGTCCACCCGCGGGGTATGAAGCAGCACGCGGGCGCGGCCTCGCCTTCGCGGGCGCATTTCATGCCCGCGCGTAGCGCCGCCGACCGGGCCGGAGGTTATCAGATGCGCGGCATGCGCGGACTGTTCATCACACTGGAGGGCATAGACGGCTCGGGGAAGAGCACCCAGGCCTGTCTGCTGGCCGGCTGGCTCCGCCAGGCAGGTCACTGCGTCCGGCTGACCCGGGAGCCCGGTGGCACGGAGACCGGTGAGGCCATCCGGGAGATGGTGCTCTCTGCCGACCGCAGCATCTCTCCCGAGGCGGAGCTCTTTCTCTACCTGGCGGACCGCGCGGTGCACGTGGCTGAGGTGGTGAGCCCCGCGCTGGACCAGGGCTCTACCGTCCTCTGCGAGCGCTACACGGATTCCACGCTGGCCTACCAGGGGTACGGGAGAGGCCTGGATATTGACCTGCTGCGGCGGCTCAACGCGATGGCCACCGGGGGCCTGGCGCCGGACCTGACACTGGTGTTGGATCTGCCACCCGAACAGGCCCGTCTGGACGCAGACCGGTTGGATAGGTTAGAATCAGAGGGCCGGAGCTTCACCCAGCGAGTTGCCGAGGGCTTCCGCGCCCTGGCGCGGTCGGAGCCAGCGCGGATCAAGCTGGTGGACGCCGGACCGGGGGTGGAGGTGGTGCACGCAGCAATGGTGGAGCTTGTGCAGGAGTTCATGGGCACGGGCCGCGCCCACCCGGCGCGCGGCTGAGGGAGGCAGAATGAAGCTCGTCATCGCGGTCGTGCAGGACAAAGACCATCGTAAGGTGATGGACGCGCTGCTCGAGCGCGGTTACCAGTTCACCATCGTGGCAAGCACGGGCGGACTGCTGCGAGAGGGCAACGTTACCTTCCTGATCGGTGTGGAGCCGGAGCAGGTTGACGGCACGATCGAGGTCATCGGGGCTCACTCGAAGACCCGCGAGCAGCTCGTCAATGTCTTCCCTCCCACCATCGAGCCCATCGGAACCTGCATCCCGAGCCCGGTCAAGGTTCAGGTGGGCGGGGCCACTGTCTTCGTGCTCGACGTCGAGCGTTTCGAGAAGCTCTAGCCCCCTCGCTGCGCCCTGTTCTTCTGTGGTCATGGTTGGGATCAGGGGCCGGGCGCACGACCCGGCGCAGGCCGGGGCCGGCATTGGTCTGCCCCCTGGCCCGCAGATCAGGAGTTTCGTCGTCCCATGCGCTGGGATGAGCTGATCGGACAATCGAGAGCTACCGCCGTCTTGCAGAACGCGATCCGGCGGGGCCGGATCGCGCACGCCTATCTTTTCTCCGGGCCGGAGGGGGTGGGCAAGTCAACCGCTGCCCTCCTGTTCGCGCAATCCCTCAACTGCCTGGACGAGTCCACAGCCGCGATGGGCGGCAGTTGCGGCCGCTGCCGATCCTGTGAGTCCATCCGCAAGGGGAGCCACCCGGACGTCCGCCTGCTCACGACGAAGGATGGTGACGAGGCCTCCGTGATCCCGATCGAGGCGATCCGCGATGACCTGGTTCACGACATTCACCTCAAGCCGGTGAGCGGCCGCTACAAAGTCTACATCGTGGACCCGGCCGATCGCACGGCCCCGCTTGCGATTCACACCGTCCTGCGGGTGCTGGAGGAGCCGCCCCCGCGGGTGGTGATCGTTCTGGTCACGGCCCGCCCCGCGCTGCTGCCCCCAACCGTGCTCTCCCGGTGCCAGCACGTGACGTTCCAGTTGGCGGGGACGGGGGCCGTTGAGGATCTGTTGGTTCGTTCGGGCGTAGCGCGGGAGACCGCGGCCGCGCTGTCCAAGCTCTCCGGGGGGCGCGTGGGCTGGGCAGCTCAGGCTGCCAGCCGTCCCGAGGTGATCACTACCCGCCGCGCCCTGCTCGACCTGTGCGCCGACCTCGGCCGACAGCCGCTGTCGGCCAGCTTGCGCATCGCAGAGGAGATCAGGCTCCTGGCGAGAGAGCTGGCTGAGGCGAGCGGACGCGAGGAAGCCGACGGAACCGACGCCGACGAGGAGGAAGGAGAGTCCGCTACGCCAGCAGCCCGGCGATCGGTAGGCGACAGGGCCTTGCGCTCCGAACTCCCCTGGTGCCTGGATGTCATGGCCTCTTGGTACCGGGACTGCCTGGCCGCGTGCGCGGGAGCCCCGCTGGTGAACCCGGACTACGAGCAGGCGATCATGGGAGCGGGCAGGTCGCTCTCATGCGGCCGGGCGGAGTCAGCAGTGGAGGCCGTGCTGGAGGCGAAACAGCAGATTGGCAGGAACGGGAACATTGACCTGACCTTGGAGTGTCTAAGTGTACAGCTCCTGAGTGGCAGCGCATGACAGGCCGGAAGTCGGGGTATGATGATGTGGACTGAGCAAGGCGATCTTGTCCGTCTGCGCCGACAGGAGGGTCCCCCCGGTTGCGGAACAGGCAGGCTTGTATGGGCCGGCCCAGATGGCGAACGGGCCGCGCCCCGGGCGCGGGGAACGCGCACCGGTGTCCTCACAGGCGCGACAGCGCAGACAAGAGGGATAAGGGAGGATCGAGATGATAGCTGAGTCGAGCTCGCGAAAGCGGCGCATCCTGCGAGCGGTATGGGTGGTGGTTGTGATCGCTCTCATTTCTGCAGCAGTGGCGGCCACCTGGGTCGTCAAACCCACGCGCGGTGCGGCCGAGGGAGTGGCCCCGCCGGAAGTCGCTGGCCTGGAAGAGATGCAGCGGGGCCTGGTCTGGGTGGCCCAGACGATCGAGCCCTCCGTCGTCTTCATCGAGGCCGAACAGAAGGTGACGCAGGGGGGTCAGGAGCAGTCGAGTGACCAGGGCGACGGGAGCCAAGTGCCCGAGCCCTGGCGGCGGTTCTTCGGTCCGGGCTCGCCCTTCCCGTTCTCTCCTCCGGATCAGCCGTCGCAGCCGAATCTGCCCGCGGTCGGGCAGGGCTCCGGGGTGATCATTGATCCGGCCGGCTATATCCTCACCAACAATCACGTTGCTGGGGATGCGGCCAAGATCACGGTGCACCTCCAGGATGGGGAGTCCTACCCCGCCCAACTGGTGGCGGCTGACCGGCTGACCGACCTCGCTGTGATCAAGATCGAGCCGAAGCGTGCGCTCACCGCTGCCAAGCTCGGCGATGCCGATGCGGTGAAGCCCGGGATGTGGGCGATCGCCATCGGCTACCCCTTCGGGGGTCAGGGCTCTACTGGATACGGCGGAGGCGGAGGCAGATTCGATGAGCCTGAGCGCTACGAACCCACTCTGACGGTGGGAGTGATCAGCGCCACCAACCGCCAGATCCAATCCGACATCCCCGGCCGGCCGTTCCGCGACCTGGTCCAGACAGACGCACCGATCAACCCGGGCAACAGCGGCGGCCCACTGGTGAATATCCGCGCCGAGGTCATAGGCATCAACCAGGCAATCTACACCGCCGCACCGTTCGGCGGCAACATCGGCGTGGGCTTCGCCATCCCTGTTGATGCCCGCACGAAGGACATCATCGCCAGGCTCAAGGGTGGCGAGACCATCGTCCGGGGTCAGTTGGGTGTGCTGGTGAAGCCCCTCACGCCCGCAGTCAAGGGCGTCTACGAGGCCAAGAGCGGTGTCTTCGTGGACAGTGTGCAGCCGGACAGCCCGGCGGCGCGGGCACAGGTCAAGGCCGAGGATATCATCACCAGCTACAACGGCAAGAAGGTCAGCTCGCCAGACCAGTTCGTCTCTCTGGTACAGGCCACCAAGCCGGGAACCAAGGTGAAGGTAGAGGTGCTGCGCGGGGGAAAGACGGTGTCTCTCGAGGTGACCGTCGGAGCTTACACACCGGAGGTTGCCGAGAAGAAGCCGACCCCGTCTGAGCCGGCAAAGCTGGGCCTGACCGTGGAAGCGCTGCCAGAAGGCGCGACCCGTGACCTCGGCATCACCGGCGGAGTGAGGGTGCGCGCAGTCAACCCACTGAGTGACGGGGCCCGCGCGGGCCTCCAGCCTGGGGACGTGATCGTCGGGATCAACCGCGAGGCGGTAAACGATCTCGCCGACTACCGACGCGTCGTGGGCGAACTCAAGAAGGGCGACCCGGTGGTGATCCGGGCCTGGACGCGGAGGAACGGCAGCGTCACCACCTTCGAGATTGACCGGCTGTCGGAGTGAGCTGGCGGGCGCAGCGGGCTCGACTGGTCTCCACCGGCCATTCCGCGTGGAGGCCGCAGGAGCCGTTTACAGGTTGGCGGTTCTGTGCTAGACTGCGGGAAGCATCGCGGGGTAGAGCAGCCAGGTAGCTCGTCGGGCTCATAACCCGGAGGTCGCAGGTTCGAATCCTGCCCCCGCTACCAACCCGATTCGAACACCCGTCTCTTCGGAGGCGGGTGTTTTCTTGTGGTCATCTCGTGACACCGGTACGGGCGGGCGGCTGAACAGGTGCATCAGGACGTCGCCGGTGTCCGGGTCCACCTCGATCTTCTGCACAAACAGGCGGGCGAAGTCGCGCCTCTCCTCGTTCGTGCCCTGGGCGAAGACCTCTGCGAAGCGCCTCCGGCATTCCTCCACCTGGGTGAGGTCGAACCGGGGGACTTCCGGTTCCGGCCCAAGCATCCCCTGGCGGGCGAGCAGTTCCTCCCGCCGCGCCTTCAAGCGGACCAGCTCGGCGTTCGCCCACTCCAGGTCGTTGAGGCCACCCTTGATCGCCTGTCGGAGGTGGCCCAGCTCCTCGTCCACCTTCACCAGCTCGCGTGAGATCTCGACCGATCCGGAGGCGTGTTGCTGGCGGAGTGCCAGCAGCTCTTCGTTGGCCATCTCCATCAGGTTCTTCGTGTCAGTCCAGGAGGTGAAGAGCAGGCCGACCTCCTCCACGATGGCGGCTTCGATGGCCTCCTTGCGGATCTGCATGGCCGGTCCACACCCCAGCCCCTTGCGGTAGACCTTCGCCCCGCATACGTAATAGAGCCGGCCCTGGTTCCGGTACCCCACCAGGTTCGCCTCGCACCGCTGGCACACCAGCAGCCCTCCGGTGAGGAGGTACTGGCTCCCTTGAGCGCGAACGTTGGCCATCCGGCCCTTCGAGCGGTCCGCGCCCAGCCGCCGCTGGCGCCCGTTGACCTCCAGGATGGCCTCCGCCTCCTCGAGGCTGAGGAGAGATGGGTGGGCGCGCTCTACGATCTGCCATTCGGCGGCGGGCCGGTGCCGGCCCCGCTTGGCGTGGACATTCCACACCCCGTAACCAGCGTACTGGAGCAGGGCGGGAGGCTGCAGCAACTCGTGCCAGCTGCTGGTCGCCCAGTAGCGCTTCCGTGGGGAGGGCACGCCGCGGTCGTTCAGGAAGTCACGGATCTGGTCCAGGGAGGCCTTCTGCTTGAGGCGCAGCTCGACCAGGGCATGGCGGGTCCATTCCCAAACCGGCCTGCCTGCGACCACGGTCTCATCCGGCTTCCACAGCGTCTTCATGATCGGTGCGCCCCGACGGTCCGTGCCTCGCTGCACCTTGTAGGCCGCGAAACCCCAGATCGGCGCGCCGCCATTCTTGTAGCAGTAGCCGATCTCGGGATCGCGCCGGGCGACGTTCTCCTTCATGCCCTTGCGAGTGTGGAAGGCCACGTCAATGGAGTAGGAGGCGTTCTTGAACTCGGTCATCTTCTCGATGGCGAGCCCCGCGATGGTGCGCGGGTCGTACTCAGGCTCGGTTGCCGAGTAGACGCGGACGCCGTGGGCGAGGAGTTCCCCCTTCACCTGGGGGCCGGCGTAGGGGTCCCGGTAGAAGCGAGAGTGGTCATGCACGAGGATGCCGGTGATCTGTGGGTCGCCCTTCGCCCGCTCCACCATCCGCCAGAACTCAGGGCGGCGGCTCTCGTCGGAGAAGGCGCTTTCCGCCTCCTGGTAGGTGCCTACCAGGACGATGCCTTTGGCTTGCGCGTATTGCTGCATCTCTCGGAGCTGGGCCGGGATCGAAAGGCCGGCACGCTCCTGCTCGTCCGTGGAGACGCGAGCGTAGGCCAGGAAGTGGCGAACCCCCTGGTCTTGGGCCGAGAGCTCGACCGCCTCGCCTTTCACGATGTCAGCGAGTCGCATCGGCTCCTACCTGTAGCCCTCGACTACCCGCACAGCCAGTGGCACGAACGTCCTCTCCTCCTCCCGAGTTCGGGGGGCATTCATCGCTTCAATGCCGCCAACAAGTCAAGTGGAATGTGTGCGCTCCGTGCGGCCTGTACGGCCCACGTGGCGAGCAGGCGCAGTCCCGTCCGCATCCTCTCTCCCCGGGCCTGATGCCCGGCCTGGCGCCGGACCGAACGCCTCGGGGTTCCTGGCGAAGGCGCGGGCCACCCAGCGGCCAAACAGCCTTGTGGCCACCTCCAGATCGGCCGCGCCGATGCTCTCCTCCGCGGCCACCACGTGGAAGCGGGGTCTGCCGGAAGCTGGGGCGCGAGCCGTTCGGCGTGTGCCACGCAGCCCGACAGCCTCGGCAGTCTTGATCGCCTTGGTCGTCGCCGGCTCCGCCTCCCCGTGCCTGGCCCTATGTGCACGAAACTCGCCCCGAACTGCCCCCTTCATCGCCGTGAATCCTGGAACTGTGAGAGCTGTCCGATGACTCGGAGGTGGCTCCTCAGGGACTCGCTCACCACGCGTGCCTTGGGCTGTCCACCCGGCTGCCAGGGCCGCCAGGGGTAGAGAGCGCAATCAGCCGCCTCGCAGTCGTCGCGATCCTCCGGCTGGCAGTGCCGGCAGTACCTGACGACCAGACTCTTGCTCGACCTGCGCCTCCCGACGTGCCGGAAGGGCGAGGCCTCGTAGAGAGGGCAGATCCGAGACTCGCAGTCGAAAGCTCCCCTCCCGCTGCTCAAGCCCTGGCAGTCCAGGCAGAAGCGCCGAACACAGGCCGCGACCGTGGGCGCTGAAGACTTGCTCTGTGCTGGCTTTCGCCCCTGCCCTGTGCTATCGGTAACCGGGAGATGGGAGGACCAGATTGTGCCCTGTGGCCCACGCGCGGCTGTCTCATACGGACGGGCCATGTCACTCGTCCTCCCAAGAGCCGTTATCATCACTTAGGGAGGATGACGCCTCCTGCAACTGGCGGGCGGGAGGCGTGCCCTGCGGAACGGTGGCGCCGAGAAGAGCTGAATCCTCCTCCGTGACGCCCGCGCGTGGGGGGGTTCGTATCCCCTCACCCGACCGTGCAACACTGCACACCCCTTTGTCTTGCGCGTCCTGGCTCAACGTCGCCGGTTCGGCGTTGCATTCCGGGGTTTGCACAGCCATGCGACGCTGCAACGCCTCAGGGGCTGGAAGAAGCTCGAAGTCGTCGGGCAGGGGATCGCCGATAACCAGCCGAGCGGCATGCCCCCTTCGCGTATCAAGGTTCCTGAGGTATCCCTTGCCGATCGCCACCTTCACTCGCCGGGAGGCGGCCGACCGGTCGATTCTGAGCTTCTTCGTGACGTCGGCCAGGCTCACGCCCGGCTGCTCGCCCTCGACCGGCAGCTGCGTGTCGAATGAGGCCATCGCCTCGACGGTCTCCCGCACGGTGGCAGAAACAGTGGCGTCAACTCCCTCGCTCATCACATCGCAGACGAGTTCCCGCACGGCGGCATAGTCGGAGAGGTCGGCCACGATTCTGCCCTGTGCGTCGCGCTGGCGGGTCGCCTGGTGCAGGATCGCCCGCGCCTGAATCAGCGAGAGCAGGGCCCTGAAGTCACGCCGCAGCCTGACGGCGACAGGTCGGATCATGGTCGCCAAGGCCTCGGCATAGGGAATCACAACTCGGTGCTCCGCCCCCTCGAGCCACGTCTGCAGCGCGTGCCATCGCTCGACGTGGACTTCCTTGCTGCCACGCGCGATCTGCAGCATCACCGCGCTGGTCTGTTCCCCGGTATCCGTGATGGTCACGGTGAGCATGCGAGTTGCGTTTTCGGGGTGCAGCGCCGCTCTGGTCGTGGTGAGAATGAGGCCGGTAGGGCCCTCCCGTTCAATCAGGCGGGCTCTCAAGACGCCATCCGGCCCCTTCTCAACCGTCTCGTACCTGACACGTTGCTCGCTCAACAGTGATCTGAGCAGGTAGGTGGCAAAGTCCGAGTTCAGGCCGGCCAGCTCGTAGATGACCAGGAAGCGGTGGTCGAGGGGTTCCTCCGAGTACGCCAGAGCGTGCTCGCTCATGGCACTGAGGGCGTAGTACGCCCTGGGAGGCATGAACTCCAGCACGCTGCCCTGCACGTAGTTCTTCCCACCAGCAGACGGCCCCACCACCCCCACCGACAGAGGCTTTTCTGTCAAGCGGGAGGTGAGCGCCAGATAGAGGAGCTGCACCAGCCTCTCCTCCCCTGCCACGCCGGCACGGGCGACTTCCCCCGAGAAGGCGGAAAGGATGTCATCGGTCCGGGCGAGTTCGGTGCATCGCTCCCACGCCTGTTGGGCTCTCTCAGACGCCTCGCGACAAGAGATCTGCTCCAGGGGGACAGCCTTTGCCAAGAACGAGTTCATCGCCGTGGCGAAATCATCCGCAGTGGCGCTTCCCAGGTAGAGTTCACTCACATCCTTAGCCATTGAGGTTCACCACTAGCATCCGGGGCCGCAGCGATGACGCTGCCAGTCGCTGTCTGAGTTTCCCCCCTCCCTGGTCCGGCTCGATGACGCAGTAGATGCGCTCGATGCCGGCCAGCTCTTCGGCCCACGGCTCCTTCCAGGTGTCCACGCCTGGAATCCCCACGGCGGGGAACCCGTGCGCCCACAGGGTATGACAGTCCGACTCCCCCTCAACGAGGATGACGAAGCCCCGTTCTCGCGCCTGGGACAGGCGCCACAGTCCGTAGAGCATGGTCTTGCTGCCCGACCGCCACTTGAACTTGACCTCGCCGTCCAGCGATAGCCGGAAGCGGACGGCAACTGTAGTGCCGGTGGCATCTTGGTAGGGGATCGCCACCACTCGCTTCCCGTTCAGCGTGAATTCATACAGGCCCAACTCGCCGAGCAGGCTCAGGGACAGCTTCTTCGCCTCGGCGTACTGCTTGATCGTAAGGCCCGAGGCCGTGCGTTCTTGCCCGGGCGTGCATGGTGGCGTCTGCAACGGTTCTGCCGTCACGTTGCCCTCAGAGGCGTTCGGCGGGGGGGTGTGCAGTGTTGCAGCGGATCGCCGGGGGGTAGAAGCCCCCCCACGCGCCCGCTGGCCCATGAGCTGTGGCGGCTTCAGGCTGAGGGCCGCGACGATCTGATCAAAGGTGCAGCCGCCGAAGCAGTTGAGCAGGATCACCCCGTCGCCGTTGACCTTCACGGACAAGGACGCGGTTCTGTCTCCATGCTCCGGCACGGGGCACAGAGCAGTCGCGGTGCCGGGCTGCACGCCACGCTTGACGCCCGAGAGCTTGCCTAGCATCTCCTCGAAGGTGAGGGGCTTCATCGCACCTCCTCCTCTGCCGTCGCCGGCAGCCGAGTCACTGCGCTTCGCCCCGCCGGCGCGGCCACGGGATCGGAACAGGCTACCGGCCGCCACACCGGCGAGGCTTGGGCAGATGGTCGCGCCTCGTCTTCCAGCGACCTCCACAGTGTGCTACACTCCTGGCGGCGGGATAGCAGTTCTGCGTCCCGTCTGCCCTGCGCCTCCGGCCGCCGCTCGCCAGGGCTCTGCGGCCGGAGGCGCTCATGTGCTCGTGTCATCTGGCCGCCCTCCGATACGTGGTCTGCTTGGTCCGCTTGACCCTCTCGCGCAGAAGCCGGCTGACTTCCTCAACCGGGATTGCGCGCTCGCGTCCGATGCGCTCGTACCGCACGCGACCGGATGCCGCCCAGCGCCTGATGGTCGCTGGGTGGACGCCTAGCCGCTGGGCGGCCTGCTTAGTGGCTAACAGCACTTCGTCTCCTTTCCGGGCGCTTGCGCGGAAGCGAGTGCCCGCTGTAACATGGGCTCGTCTGGAGTCTGCGCCAACGGCAGAATGGGCTCCCCATCGAGCTTGCGCGCATCCTCGCATTCTCGCGAGGTCGGTGGCAAAGCCAATGAGAAAAAGAATCGATCCCGCGGTCGAATTGGCGGCAGAGGCGATCCAATCCCAGCCCTGGGACCTTTCGCATTGGTGGAAGGTGCTGACCTTCAGTGCTCTAGCAGTGAAGAAGGAATGCTGCTTCCGCCAGTGGAGCGACCCGTATCCCGGGCAAGTCGGGGATCGAAAGAGCTTCATCTGTGGGGAATGCAGGCTGCGCGGCCCTGTCGAGCGGGTTCCCAACCTCTACACTGGGGCGGAGGAGACTCGAGAGCCTTATGACCTGGGATTCTGCCCGCTCGACCCGTCCTGCAACGGGGACCGACTGAAGCCGGTATCCTGCGCCTCCATCTTCGCGGACCAGGTGAACGAGTTCTGCGATTGGCTCGACAGGACACTCGCACCAGACAGCAATGGCAGCATCTCGTTGGACAAAGCCCAGGAAGCCTACTGGGCTTTCAGTCACTTCAGGAAACACCTCCCGGACTGGGACCCGACCGGCTCCTACGACGGCGCGTTCGAGAGATGGGAAGAAGAGTGCGCCAGAGAGAATCTCCCAGCGTGGGGGCCGGAGGGCCCACCCAGCCTCGTGCCGTTGATCGAAAGAATCCGGAAGGAGCGGAAAGAGGCACTAACCGGAGCCCAGCGCGCCTACGACGAGATCATGGTTCCGGCCGAACGCGCTTTCGCACAGGCCATTGCCGAAGCCAGGCGTGTCCAGGGCGAGGCGAAAGCGGCGCTCCGTCGCAACCAGGACGAAGAGATCCACCGGTGGCTCTCGAGGCCGCACGAAGTAGACCAGGGATTGATGGCCGAGACGGCTAGGACGCGGGCAGCCCAGCGGGCGGCTCAAGAGAAGTCGAACAGAGAGTATCGGGAGCAGCACCCCGGTATCTCCTCCTCACGCCTCCGTCCCGCCCCCGATCCGGAATCCCAGTCTGCGCCCGAGGGGCCGCCGATCGATATGGCCGGTCTCTCAGAGGAGCGGGTAGCTCTGATCCATTTGGAGGCGGCGATTCGACTTCCATACGAGCAGGCCGAGGCCGAGGCCCATCGGACCTATGACAAGGCGGCTGCCCGCGCTGAGCGCGCCTACCAGAAGGCGATGGCCGCACCGGAACTGACGCGCACCCAGCGCACACGTGAGAAGAAGGATTGGGACACACTCATCCAGCTTGCTGAACGCCTGACTGGACTTGACAGACGCGTTGAGCAGGCCATAGGGCGCTTCCTCGCTATGGACGTAACGCACAATCGAGACGCTGTCATTCGCGAGAAGGAGCGCGTCAAAGAGGAGCTTGGTCTGCCAAAGGCCCCGCAGCCGCCGGTTCCGAAGAGCGGCCCGCGGCTGTCGCAACTGGCCGCGTGCGTAAGGGACCTTTCTGCGCACGGTCGGTCCGCGAAGGCTATCTACGCGATAGTGAAAGCTAAGGCTCCCAAGAGGGGAATCAAGGCTCCCCACATCTCCACAATCTACCGCTGGATAGGGCCGCGTAAGCGATGAGAACGAGCAGCCTCCGGTAGATAGGATGGTGCATGCTGGACGACGGGAGGGGGCACGGGACGCACCGGATGTGTGGTGATTGGAGCGCCGCCGCCCCAAGTTCGACGACGCCGTCACAGTCACTCAGAACGGTGGCAAACTCTTGTCTGACATCCACATCTGTGGTATACTCTGATCGTAGGGACAGACAATCAGGCCCCTGGCCCGTAGTGGTGGGGTGAAGAGCTGGCGCAGCTGAGCCGGCGTCTGAGTCGAGATAGAGGGTCGCTCCCTCGAATCTGGACCCAGGGGCCGGCTTGTCTGTGGCCGAGGTGAAGGGCGTGGACCAGGCATCAGGACGCGTCGTTGTTGGCATCAGAGCCGAGCCGCGTGAGATCGCGGCGCTTCATCCCCATCCGCTCAACTACCGCCGCCACCCCGAGCATCAACTGGCCATCCTGCGCGAGAGCCTGCGGGTGCACGGCCAGCAGAAGCCGGTGGTCATCACCCCCGACGGCACCATCCTCGCTGGCCACGGGCTGGTGGAGGCGGCGAAGTTGGAGGGCTGGGAGACCATCGCCTGCCACGTCTACGACGGCCCCTACCCGGAGGCGTTTCTCGCACAGGATGATCTGAACGAACTGCTGCTGCGCCTCGACGCGGAGGAGAAACGGGAACAAGAGGAGACCTTCGACGCCGAGCAGGCGATGGCGGAGGCCGAGTCCGCCTCAGGCGGACCCACTCGCGTGCAGGCGGGCGAAATCTGGCAGCTGGGCCGGCACCGGCTGCTCTGCGGCGATGCGACCGACCCGGCGAACTGGGAGCATCTCATGCAGGGACAGGTGGCGCAGGCCGCCATCACCGACCCTCCCTACGCCATCAACTACCTCGGCGGCCGCGCCGAGCAGGAAGAACGCATTGGGGCGAAGCGCCCCGCTGGCACGGCCCCACCAACGAGCGCACGGTGTGGGAGCACGACAAGCCAGTGGTCAATGACCTGCATCCCACCATGAAGCCGCTGGCGCTGATCGAGCGCAGCATCCAGAATGCCACCGAACTCGGTGACCTGGTGGTCGATCCCTTCCTCGGCTCGGGCACCGCCATCATCGCGGCCGAGCGCACCGGCCGGCGCTGCTATGGCTTCGACCTGGATGCGCGTTACTGCGATGTCATCCTGCAGCGGTGGGAGAGCTTCAGTGGACAGCAGGCGCAGCGAATGGACTGACAGGAGGGAGGGGCGCGATGGCCAGACCCCAGAAGCCGATCGACCTGAAGCTGCTGGAGGACCTGGCTCGCATCCAGTGCACGGATGAGGAGATGGCCTCCATCCTGGGCTTCACCCGGGAAGGCTTCCGGAAGCGCAAGCAGCGCCAACCGGAGTTAGTTGGCATCATAGAAAAGGGGAAGGAAGCCGGCCGCTGCTCTGCCCACTCGCCTAATCAGGCCAGAAACGGCGCCCCACGTGGGCTCTCGTGCTACGTAGCGAAGAGGCCTCGCTACTTCGCAGAGTAGCATCAGGGCCGCGCTCGGCAGCGGGGTGGTGGTGGTAGGGCCGCGCTCGTCTCGCCCAGACGCGACAGACCCCCGGACGAGGGACCAGGGCTGAGGGGGTGGCCCTAGTCCCGGGGGTGCCCAGGGGCCGTCGTCCCAGGACTTCGGCGGAGTCGGCGCTGCTCCTCCTTGACCGGCGCGGATGAGAGGAACTCCGCGCCTTGCCGCCGAACCAAGCCGCCAAGCGTTCTGTGGGTTCCCTGCTCCTACCGACTCGCACCGGCCGCTAGGTCTGGAGGGGGCCGGCAAGTCTGCTGTCCGGAGGCGAGGAAGATGAGGCGAGGGAGCTGCTTCCTTCTGGGGCGGCGTTCGTGCACTGCGACCGCTGTGCGCCAGATGGGCCAGGCATCATCAGGAGGGACAAGATGCGAGCAAGGCTGGTGCTGGGTGCAGTCCTGCTGTCGTCGGCGTACCTCAGCCTGGGCACGGCTCGGGCGGAGAAGGCGGCTGTCTGGGGTTTCCCGCCCTACTGCGAGGTGGCGGCGCCCAACAGCGGCTTCGTGGCCGTCGACGCAGGCATTCACCACAGCTTGGGCCTGAAGGGAGACGGCTCAATCGTCGCCTGGGGCTCTGACTACTACGGCGAGTGCGGCTCACCGGTGCCCAACAGCGGCTTCGTGGCCGTCGCCGCAGGTCAGGACCACAGCCTGGGCCTCCAGAGCGACGGCTCCGTGGTGGTTTGGGGAGACGATACCTATGGCCAATGCCAGGTGCCGGCGCCCAACAGCGGCTTCCGCGCGGTGGCCGCAGGCAAGTATCACAGCCTTGGGCTGAAGGCTGACGGGTCGGTCGTCGCCTGGGGTGACAACGTGTACGGCCAGTGCGACGTACCGGCCCCCAACTCTGGCTTCGTGGCCGTGGCGGCAGGCGATCTGCACAGCCTCGGGTTGAAGGCGGACGGCTCCATCGTGGGCTGGGGGTGGAACGCCGACGGCCAGTGCGACGCCCCGGCCCCCAACAGCGGTTTCGCCGCCGTTTCCGGAGGCTGGGGACACAGCTTGGGACTGAAGGCAGACGGCTCGCTCGTGGCCTGGGGGAACAACACGTGGGGACAGTGCAACGTGCCACTGCCCAACAGCGGATTCGTGGCGGTGGCCGCGGGTTCCATACATAGCCTGGCCCTTAGGGGTGACGGCGTGATCGTGAGCTGGGGAGACAGCAGCATGGGGCAGGGCAACGTACCTGCGCCCAACAGCGGCTTTCTGACGATGGCGGCAGGAGAGGTGCACAGCCTCGGGCTTCGAGCCGGCCTGCGGAGCCTCGGGCTATACAGTCCCTCCGTAGGCAGCTTCTATCTGCGCAATGCAAACTCGGCGGGCGCGGCCGACCTGACCTTCCGCTTCGGCCCGGCCCCGAGCACCTGGACTCCTATCTCTGGCGACTGGGATGGGGACAGCGATGACAGCATCGGCCTCTACAGCGCGGGGACGGGGACCTTCTACCTGAAGAACGCGAACTCAGGGGGTGCGGCCGACTTGACCTTCCGCTTTGGCCCCACCTCCAGCACGTGGCTTCCTATCGTGGGTGACTGGAACGGAGACGGACCGGAGAGCATCGGCCTCTACAGCCAGGCCAGCGGGACCTTCTATCTCCGCAATGCCAACAGTGCCGGGTCGGCCAACGTTACCTTCCGGTTCGGCCCGACCGGCGCGAACTGGCTCCCCATCGTCGGCGACTGGGATGGGGACGGCGTCGAGACCATCGGCCTCTACAGCCCGGGGACTGGAACCTTCTACCTCCGCAACAGCAGCTCTGCTGGTCCCGCCAGCTGCACCTTCCGCTTCGGCCCCACGTCCAGCGCCTGGAAGCCGATTGCGGGTGACTGGAACCAGGACGGCGTTGACACGGTCGGGCTCTACAACCCGACGACCGGGACGTTCTACCTGCGGAACACCAACAACGCCGGCGCGGCCAACGCGACCTTCCGATACGGCCCCGCGCCCAGCGCCTGGCTGCCGATCGCCGGTGACTGGGACGGGATGTAGCGGGCAGAGGGGATGCGTCTGACCTAGCCGAGCCTGGGGGCACACGTCCAGGGCGGCTCCGCAGATCCGGGCGTCGCCGCCTCGGCCGCCCCGGCCGCGTTGGGCCGATAACTGGCATTATGGGCTCAGTATTCCCTGGACTTCTGGGCCGACCTGAGCGACCTATTGCGCCAGGAGGCCCGGCATGGCAACACGCACACGTCTCGGCTTCGAGGAGGCGGCCTCTGCCTTCCTCGACTACCTCAGCTCCTACCGCGGCTACTCGATCCACACGGTGAAGGCCTACGCACGGGATCTGCGGGAGCTGCGCGGATTCCTGGCGCGGCGGCATCGGTCAATCAAGCGGCCCGATCAGGTGCGGCGAGAGATGGTGGTGCAGTTCGCCATCAGCCTCAAGGGCCAGGCCCCGCTCACGGTCAGGCGCAAGGTCGCCGCAGTGGCGTCGTTCTACGGCTTCCTGCAAGACACCGGGCAGGTGGACATCAATCCAGCGCGCGGCCTGCCTCTGCCGAAGGTGGCGAAGGCCCTTCCCGCGGCCCTGGGCGAGGAGCAGGCGCGGGCGCTGTTGGAGGCGGCCCACACTCCCTGGCATCGGGCGATGCTGGCGCTACTGCTCTTCGCCGGGCTGCGGCGGGGCGAGGTGACCGCGATCACCCTCGATGACCTCGACCTGCTGAACGCGCAGCTACTAGTCCGTGGCAAGGGGGCGAAGCAGCGCGTGGTGCCACTGACGCCAGTGGTGATCGAAGCGATCCGGGAGTACCTCCCGTGCCGGCCGCAGACCGAGAGCAACCACCTCTTCGTCAGCCGCGTCGGCGGCCTGCCGATCCACGGCCGAGTCGCGGGCCGCATGCTGGACCACGTCCTGGAAAGAGCCGGCCTCGATCACGAAGGCATCACCCCCCACCGGCTCCGCCACACCTTCGCCACCCACCTCATCCGTGCCGGCGTGGACATCCGCACCGTGCAGGAACTCCTCGGCCACGCCGACCTCCAAACCACCGCCCGCTACCTGCACTCGGACACGAGGACCAAGCAGGCGGCGGTGGGGAGGCTGTCGGAGGCGTTCGGCGGCGCGCATACCCGATCACCAGTGCCTGCCTCGTAGCGTGGCGTTCTCCGTCGGAAATGCCCTGCTAGCGGCGCCTCTTCGGGCAAGTCGAGGCCGAGACGGGCCAGACCACCACCCGCGTTCCAACCTGCGGGCAATGGGCCTTCTGGCTGGCGGTGTCACGCTCTGCCAGCGGCCCAGAGCAGGACCTAACGCCCCACTGCCCGCTACATCCCGTCCCAGTCGCCCGCGATCGGCAGCCAGGTGCTGGGCGCGGGGCCGTAGCGGAAGGTCACGTTAGCGGGGCCAGGCGCGTTGTCGTTCCGCAGATAGAACGTGCCGCTCACCGGGTTATAGAGCCCGACCGTGTCAATGCCATCCTGGTTCCAGTCCCCCGCGATCGGCTTCCACGTGCTGGCCGCGGGGCCGAAGCGGAACGTCAGGTCGGCGACGCCGGCGCTGTTGCTGTTCCGCAGGTAGAAGGTTCCGCTGGCCGGGTTGTACAGGCCAACGGTTTCTGTTCCGTTCCCATCCCAGTCCCCTACGATGGGCAGCCACGCGCTCCCCGTTGGCCCAAACCGGAAGGTCAGGTCGGCCGGGCCGGGTGTGTTGCTGTTCCGCAGGAAGAGGGTGCCGGTAGCCGCGTTGTAGAGGCCGAAGGTGCTGTGACCATCCCCGTCCCAGTCACCCGCGATCGGCATCCAGTTGTTCGGGGCTGGCCCGAACCGGAAGGTGATGTCGGCCGCGCCCGCGGAGTGAGCGTTCCGCAGGAAGAAGGTGGCGGCGGTGGGGTTGTAGAGGCCCACGGTGCCATCGCCATCGGCATCCCAATCGCCCACGAGCGGAGTCCAGTTCGCCCCCGAGGGCCCGAAGCGGTAGACCCAGTTCGCCGCCCCCGGGCTGTCATAGTTGCGGAGGTAGAAGGTAGAGGAAGAGGCGGCGTAGAGGCCGATGCTCGTCGTGGTGGGCGTCCACTCGTCCGCTCCGATATCCACGCTCGGGCCAAAGACGCGTGACTGCCCGTCCATGTCAAGCCATCCCGCCCCAACCACCGCGTCGTCGCCCGCGTCGCGGCAGGGGGAGACCGGACGAAGATGGTAGTCGTCGCCGGAGGGGTCAGTCAGACAGGGGTCCTGTGAGATGTTCCCCTCGCTTCCGGTGGGATCCGTCATGGCAGGATCGTAGTTCCAGCCAGTGTTCCCCCACGCGCAGTTGTGCCCGATGACATGTGGCTCGCCTGAGGAAACGCCCGTCGAGTTGAGGCAGATCACGTTGTTTACGAGCTCCAGGGATCCACTCCCCCCGAGGCCCTGGTGCCAGACCGCGCCGGCGTTGCCGGTGGCGGACGCATTGCCCACGATGGTGTTGCCGACCACAGAAACGGAGGACCACTGTCCCAGGGCGTACACGCCGCCTCCTGTTGCGTAGCAGTTGTTGTCGGCGATCACGTTGCCGACGATGCTGACGGAGACTCCTGTGTTCCCGGCGACATGCACTGCCCCCCCATTGTGGCTCGCCGCATTTCCAGTGATGGTGTTGTTGGCCAGTGTGAGCTCAGAGAAACCCCGGCAGGCTATCCCCCCTCCCTCCAAGGCAGCGTTCCCCACCACGCGATTCCGCGTGATGATTGGCGAGGAGGAGACGACCGCCACCCCGCCGCCGGAGTAGTCGGCGGCATTGGACGTGATCGTGTTGTTGATGATCGTGGGATACGATCCCACGCAGTAGATCCCGCCGCCGTCATCGGAGCTGCGGCCGTTGCGGATGGTGAAGCCGTCAATCCGCGCCAGCTCGCTCGGGCAGTACCACACGGTGACCACAGGGCCCTGCTGGTCAGCGTCGAGCACCGTGACATGCGCCCTCCAGTCCCGCTGCTCCAGTTGCGTCTCGGTCCCGGCAAACCCACCGTAGAGCGCAACTCCCTTCTCCAGCGTAACCGGCCCCACGTAGGTTCCGGCGGCCACCCACACCGAGTCTCCGGTTCGGGCCTCATTCACCGCCGCCTGGACGCTCGCCTTGGCTAGCTCCCACGAGGAGCCATCGTTCGCGTCGCTGCCTCCAGGGGCCACGTAGAAGACGCCTGCGGGATTCGGAGTTGCCGCCGGATAGAGCGCCACCTCAGGGCAGCCATAGAGGTTGAAGGTGATGCAGTTCTTCCATTCGTCGTAGTGCGCCATGGGGCCGCGGGTCCTGAGATCACTCAGGCTGTCGCCAGCCGGCATTCGCTCCCGGATGAGTCGCTCCGCGTACTCCAGCCCGATGCCTTGGTCCATGAGAGAGTTGGCCACGTATTCGTAGGAAGATGCCGCGTTCATGTATGACGTCCGAGTAGCGGCCACCGTGGCAATGGCGCCGTGTCTGAGAAGGGAGTAGGCCAGGTTGTCGCTGTTCTCCGGTCGGCCCGTATAGCAGCTGCCCTGGTAGGTGAACGAGGGGTGGCTGTCATCCAGACTTCCCAGCCGGTAGTTGGGTATTACGTTTACGGCATACCAGTACTCCCCATGGGAGAACCAGAATACTGCTCCTGCGGGGGCCTCCGTCCAGGCCGCGATCACCGTGTCGTAGTTGCACGGCACGCTCTCCGGCGGCGGAACCAGGCCGTAGTCCTCCCAGTATACGCGGTGGTAGGCCCAGCCTTCCGGCACCAGCACCAGGTCCTTGATCGCCTCGCCGAAGATGTAGGCGGTGGGGAAATCGAGCACGCTCACGGGCAGGACGGCTCTCTTACGCCACTCTGTGTCCTCCGCCGGGGCGCTCTCGTAGGTGAGGACCTTCGCGAGAATACTATCTAGGTCTGACAGCACACCGTAGTACGGGATACGGCCTACCGCCACCTCGGCATATCGCTCCGCGCCGCCGGGGCCGTAGTCGTCGGCGAACTCGCCATACAGCCCGTCGTTGTCCAGGTCCCAGTCGCCGGTGAGTTCAGCATAGTAGTGGTCTGTGGGACACACGTCTTGCTCATAGGCAAGATCGGGTGCGGCCACCTTCATGGGAACATCGCCGCTGACCGGGTCCGGGTTTCCGATCAGCAACACATACTGGACGTTCGCTGCCAGGTAGTTCGCCCTGAGCCAGGCGCGGATGTTCTCAGCCGCGGTGTCCCCGCTGCCTCCGCCCCAGTCAGACTCCGTGGCCACCGTGACCTGGAAGCCCTGGGCCTCCTTCGCCGCGACGAAGCCCGGCAGCTGGGTCGAGTTCGTCGCGATATACGATGTCGTCAGAATCACATATCCGGGAGCGCTACCAAGTGGGCCGGCGTCACCGGAACTGCCGTAGGCCGGGGCCATCGCCTCGAAGTTGATGGCCTGTTGAGCCAGCAGCGCGCGGGCACGCTCCGCCGGTCGCCCTCGCGACCTGGCGGCCGTGAGCGATCCCGCTTCCGCAGAGTAGGTTACGACAAGCTCCGCCTGCACGAGGCGCTGCAGTTCTCCCGTCACCGGGTTGTACCGGTAGGGGAACAACGTGACTTCGGCCAGTCGGTACTCACGCAACTGAGCAGAGGTCGCAAGGCTCACCACGCTCGCCGGCTGAAAGGCGTTGCGTGAGTAGATCGCGACGTCGCGACCTCGACTGATCACGCGCCCGGCCGGATACAGCGGCTTCCCGGGTTCGTCGGCTACGAACTCAGGTGGAGCTGGCTCGACGTCCCAGGTGCCGGGAACCGCTGCCAGGACCTCACCGGTGATGCCCACTCGCACGGAGCGCGGATCGGCCTCAGGCGGGAGCAGCACGACCACGGTGTGACACGGCAGCGCCGGTTCGCCGGGGACCGGCCACAGCGGCGCGCCACTAAAGACTGCCCCCCCGGCACTGCTCTTCGACAGCGTCACCTCGCCCAGAGCGGAGGGCACGAGGGGCAGCACAAGCTGTCCTTGTTGCCTAGAGCGGCTAGCCAACCACGATCTCTCCGGGACCGCCAGTCCGTGGCCCGATGCCAACACCAGCACGAGCAAGGACAGCCCGCCTACCAGGAGACCTGGATCGCGACTACGCACACCATACATGGCCCTTCCTCTCGATGCACCGTCGTAGTGCCCGGTCGCGCAGAGGCGAGACCGACCTGCCGTTTCCCCCATGGCTCACTTCGCGGGGGTCGCTTGCAACAGTCCCGCCGCGCTGTGGCGGCAAGCCTGCCCGGGTCCTGCCATGCCATCAATCTCTGGCGTCAGCGCTAGCGGGACAGAGGGGGTGTCGCGCCAGCTACGTCTCCGGTGTTCCCGCTCTTGTATCTTTGCGCTGTCCCCTCGGCCGTCGGTAGCGCTGCTGGCGCGCCACCAGGGTGCGGATCTGCAGCGCCTTTCGCCGGGCCCGGGCCTCCCCCTCTAGACCAGACATCGTCCGGGGTGACGTTGTGCAGCGCATGGTGATAGCGCTCCCGGTTGTAGTACTTCACGAACCGGGGGATGGCCGCCGCTAGCTCGCCCGGGCTCATCCGCACCGCCGAGGCGCCGTCGTCCTTGAGGGTGGGGTGCCTGCGCTCAACCCCTGGCCGGGCAGGCTTGCTCGTGGTCTGGGGGTGACGGGAGCGGGCCCTCACACGGCGCAGCCCCAGCGTCGCCAGGTACTACTGCATGCACGTCTTCGCGGCTCAGAGCGCGCAGCCCCCCGCCCGCAGGCGAGTGTTGCACGCCGCCTTCAGGGCGGCGTGGCCACGACGGCTGGTAGGCGCGGCGGCATCAGCCAGGGAGACCGGATGCTGCGCCTCCTCGACGGTGAGGCGCTTGGGGGCCAGCGGCGGACCCAGGCGGATGGAGCGGAGCGCCTGCGCGGGGTTGCTCTCTAACCGGCCCTCCTCCCAGAGGAAGCGGCAGAAGGAGCGGGTGGCGGCGATGGCACGGTTGATGCTGGAAGGAGATCGGCCGGCCTGCTGCTGATGCCGGAAGCACTGTCGTAGGTCGGCTGGCCGTACCTCGTGCAGGGGCCCGGGCAGCTCCGCCAGCACCGTTTCCAGATCCGTCCGGTACGCCTGCACCGGCTGCGGCGACCGGCCCTCTAGCGCTAGCGCCGCCAGGAACTCCTCTAGCTCCCGCTGGTTCGACTGCCGATCGTGGCGCTGCCTCCTCGCCATGCTCGCCTCCCTTCTGGACTTGGGCCAAGCTCCGATAGGTCATTGGGGCGGATGTTGGCCAGGACGTCAAGGCGTCACGAGGGCCGCCAGACGCGGCGACAAGGCCGCCAACCGCCGCCAGGCGAGGGACGATCCCAACCGGCGGCCGAAAGCCGCACACAGGGCAACGTGGCCGGCCGTTCGCGGCAACGTGTGTGCCCCGATGCCCCTGCCAACCGCCCGTGAAGCCGGCCTGAGGGTACCCCCGGCTCCGGCTACCCCCTCGGCCGGGAGTCACTGTCTGGGGTCCAGTCGCGCAACGGATGCTATCGTGCGGCACCAGCTGAGGAGCGAAGCTTGCTCGCACATGGCAGGGAGCTCTCCTCGGACCTCGAAGTCTGTCACCCGACTCTGTGCGGAGGCATTGCGATGAACTACGAGCGGATCCTCGTCTTCGGCGCTCACCCAGACGATGAGGTCAAGATGGCGGGCACGATGGCCAAGCTCGCCGCCTCCGGCGTGCAGGTCTTCGTCGCCATCATGACGGACGGCTCCGAGGGCTTCCCCGATCCCGCCTGGAGAGACCGCATCGTGGCCATGCGCGCCGCCGAGATGGCGGAGTGCGACCGGGTCCTGGGCGTCACCAAGCGCTTCCGCATCAACTGCCCCGACATGGGCCTCGTCCACGGCAAGCAGGTCTTCAAGGACTGCATCTGCGCCGTGCGGGAGGCGAAGCCGGACGCCGTCTTCACCCACGGCCCCGCCGGCATCAACCCCGACCACGTCGCCACCTACCAGATCACCGTCCCCGCCGTCTGGCAGGCGGGGCAGCCTGTCGCCGCTGATCTGGGCAAGCCCTGGCAGGTCCGCCACCTCTACTACTACAAGGAAGTCGAGACCTCAGTTCGCGCCGTCGGCCCCACCGTCACCTTCGATGTGACCGGGTACGACCACTATCCCCTGCTCGCCAACGCCACGCAGGTCTCCCAGCACACGCTCTTCGGCAGGACTCGGGCGGAGTTCGAGGCGGAGGCCGAGCGAGTCAGGCAGGCCAAGCGTCCCGCCGCCGAGACCTTCTGGATGTCGGAGCGCTTCCGGCTGGTGGACTTCCCGCCGCGCGAGACTTGACTGAGGCGGGTGCCGTCGGCGTGAAGCATTCCCCAGATACTGTGTAGTGTTCCAGAACTGGTCCGAGGCCATTATCGGCAGGTGCAGAGGCAGAGCGAACGCGGCCAGCCCCTCGGGCTGCTGCCGCTGAAGCATACCGCGCGACGGCCCCCTCCACCTCCCGACTCCGGCTACCCCCTCGGCTGGGAGTCACGGCGCGGGGTTCGGTCGCGCACCGTTGAGCTGCGGCTCCTCTCGGACGCACGGCGCACCGCCTTCCGGTTGGTGGCGTGATGTTAGGCCGGCTCCATGGGCGCCTGACGAGGACCTCCGGGATCAGGTTCGCTGCTACGGGACAGGACCCGGGAGGATGCTCCCCCGCTCTGTCGAACTACTCCCTTGGGTGGGGCACCGGATCTGGAGCCGCCTCGGCAAGGCGGGGCCGTGTGTTGGGGATAGTGAGCGATGCAGTTCGCATGGGCCACTTCGCGGGCGTAGACATTGGCGCTCTCACCTGTGATGTTGTGATCCTGGACGAGACGCGCCGCGTCGCCGCCAGCGAGATCGTGCTGACCGGCGCGCGGGCCCGGACCGCGACGCAACTAGCGCTGAACTCGGCGCTGGCGAAAGCTGGCGTGAGCGGCGAGCAGCTGGGCGCGCTGGTGGCGACCGGGTACGGCCGAGAGGGTGTCGCGGGGCGCACACGCAGCGTGACCGAGATCACCTGCCACGCCCGAGGGGCCTTCCACCTATTCCCGCACACCCGGCTGGTGCTCGACGTCGGCGGGCAGGACTGCAAGGCGATCGCCCTGGACGGCGGAGGTCGCGTGATAGACTTCGCCATGAATGACAAGTGTGCCGCCGGGACCGGCCGGTTCTTCGAGATGATGGCGCACGCGCTGGAGGTGGACCTGGACGACTTCGGGGCGCTCGCCCTGCAGGCTTCTAAGCGGGTGCGGATCAGCAGCGTGTGCACGGTGTTCGCGGAGAGCGAAGTTGTCTCGCTGGTGGCCGAAGGCGAACCGGTCGAGAACATCTTGGCCGGTCTCTGTCGGGCAGCGGCCGAGCGGGTGAGCAAGCTGGCCCAACAGGTCGGCCCCGCAGCGCAGGCTGCGGGGTTGCTTCCCTCGACTGCGCTCGGGACAGGCCGCAGCCCCCGCTGGCATGTGGCCCTGACGGGCGGGGTGGCAAAGAACGTGGGGTTTCGCAGCGCGTTGGAGGAACTCCTTGGGGTGAAGGTGGAGGTTCCGGAGGAGCCCCAACTCGTGGGCGCGCTGGGCGCGGCCCTGCTGGCCGCGAGCGGAGACGGGGTGTAGGCGCAATCCGGCTGCGGGGTTGCTCCGCAGCCCCCGCTGGCATGTTGGCAGGAGGATCGAGAATGGCTTTCTGTCGGACCGGACGAGCCGCCGTGGTCGTACCGGCGGCGGTCGCGCTGTCATTGGCGACTACCTGGGCCTTCGGGCACTTGTGCAACAACATCTACCGCACGCCGGACCGGGTGGTCGTCAAGCCCGAGAAGCCGAGTGCGACCGTCGTGGGGAGTGAGGAGTTCCGCGTCTTCGTTCAGAACAACTACCCGACCTATCTGGACAACCTGCGGCTGGCGGCGAAGCTGAACTCGGAAGATACCGCGGTGACTGTCACCCCGGACTCGGTGAAGCGGCTGAAGGCCGGCGAGCGCACCGCCTTCCGGGTGAAGCTGACTTCCAGACCTGGGGCGAAGTCCACCCGCACCACCCTCGCCTTCAGTATCTCGGCGGACAACATCGACTGGAAGCCCGTGACGGAAACCAGCACGGACGACCTCCGCGAAGCGCTAAAGCGCGGCGACAACCTGTCCGCGGACATCCAGACCGCGGAGTCCCTTGTCGCGCGGCGCCACCCGGAGGGGACGAAGTACCTGGTCAAGATCGCCGGCGATCGCAGCGCCGATCGAGACTACCGGGCTCGCGCCACCCGCGCCCTGGGGAAGGGAGGCGACAAGCGCAACATCTCCTTCCTCCGCTCCCTCCTCTCCGACCCGGATGGCTGGGTGCGCGGCAACGCGCTGCTCTCTCTTGGGCTGCTCGGCGATCAGGCGAGCACGTTCGCCCCGCTTTACTCCGAGCGGGATGAGTTCGTACGGGCCTCGGCGATGGCCGGACGCGTGCTGGCGGGGGGAAAAGAACCGAGCTTGTTGGCGAACGTCACCCAGGGCCTTCAGTCCCCCAACGCCTACGTTCGCATCGCCTGCGGGTGGGGCCTCGCCGCGCGGCGGGACAAGGCCGCCATCGCCGTGCTCGACAGGGACTTCACCACCGACGACGCCATGCAGCGGACCACCGCGGGTGACGCGCTGGTCAATGTGGCGAACAGGCGCTGACGCGGAGTGAAGACGCTCTACCGCCCGTTCAGGACCCCGAGGGGCCCTTCAGGGTCCCAGAGGGGCACCCGACCGGTCGCTCCTGCGAAGGCCGTCCTCGGCCTGTGCGCGCTGGCGCTGTTGACCTGCCCGGCCTCGTGCTTCGGCCAGGAGGCCAGGTACAGCCCAGCGGGGGCTGCGGAGCAACCCCGCAGCCTGACTTGGGACAAGTTCTTCTACAAGGTCCAGCTTCCGGTCAAGGCCGCCGCGCCGGCCAGCGCGGTGAAGCTGTTCGTCTACCATTCTTACGCCGGGCCTCTGCACGACGTCTGTGCGACCGGCAAGAGCGCTTCGCTGGTGGTCACGCGCCAGCCCGCGGCATTGAGGGAACTTGACCCCACCGAGATCGCGAGCTTCAACTTCGCAGTGCAACGGACCGGCGCCCGTTCAGGACCCCGAGGGGCCCTTCAGGGTCCCAGAGGGGCGGCCGACCGGAAGCAGGCCTCCTTGACCATTGCGCTGCGGGCCAGAGAGTTGCCGGGGGAGAAGCCGATCGAGGTGACGGTCCCGCTGACGGCCAAGGCCGAGCAGGAACTGCTGCAGCAACTGTCGGTCCCGGTGGGCACGATGGAGGTCCGCATCGGGGGATGGGGCAACCAGATGTACTTCCTCTACCTGCTGCCCATGCTGGGCCTGCTGGGCTGGATGCTGTGGCGGCGCAGACGGCTGGCGAGGCTGTGAGGCAGAGCTAGTGGGCGACGCGCTCGCGAAGGGGCTGCTCCTGGGGCTCTCGACCGGCGGGTTCTGCCTCGGGGCCTGTGCGCCCGCGATCCTCCCGTACCTGGTGTCCCGCCACTGGGAGGGCTCGCGCACAGCCGCCCGTCACGCCGCCGAATTCCTGGCCGGGCGACTGCTCGCCTATCTGGCACTCGCCGCCCTGGTGCTCTGGCTTGGCGCCCGAGTGCAGGCCTCGCCCGTGGCCACCCGCGCGGCGGCCGTGGTGATGGTGCTGCTGTCCGTGCTGCTGATTCTGCACGGCCTCTCGTCGAGCTTCCCGGAGTGGAAGGCCTGCCGCGCCTTGGAACGGTCGGGGGCGCTGCGGCGGTTCCCTTTCGTTGCCGGGATGGCCCTGGGGATGGCCATTTGTCCCCCGCTCATGCTGGCCTTCGCCTATCTCCTCACGGTTGGCCGCTGGGGGGCAGGGATCGGCTTTGCCGTCGCCTTCTTCGCAGGGACCAGCGTGTACCTGGTGCCGCTCTTCCTCTCGGGCTACCTGAGCCGGTTGCCCTCGCTGCGCGGGGCGGCGGAGGTAGCGGCGGTCTTCAGTGGCGTCTGGTTTCTCGCGCAGGCGGCCGCGCTGTGGATGCGCGGCTAGGCGGAAGGAAAGGTAGGATGCGCACAACGCTGGCACTACTGGCGCTCGTGGTCCTGGTCAGTGTAGGCGGCGCAGACCCGGCAGACATGCTGCGGGCGTTCCCAGAGACGATAGCGGGCGGCAGCCTCACCAGACAAGCCCAGGACTACGACCCGAGGACCGTCTATGACTACATGGACGGCGCCGCCGACGCCTACCTCCGGTTCGACTTCCAGCGTGTCTACACGGCCGACTACCACATGGCGGACAGGCTGGTGGTGGCCGAAGTATACGATATGGGCAGTTCCGCGGAGGCCTATGGGATCTTCTCCACCCACCAGCGGGGGGAGGCCGTGGAGGTGGGCCAGGGAGCGCGCTTCGAGGGGCCCATGCTGCGCGCGTGGCAGGACAGGTTCTTCATCAAGATCGCGGGTGATGAGGACTCGAAGGAGTTTCGGGACTTCGCCATCCAGGCGGCGCGGCACTTCGTCGAGGCCATAGGATCGCGAGGACCGCTGCCCGAGCTGCTTTCTTCCCTCCAGAAGAAGGTGCTGCACGCGAGCCAGATCCGTTACCTCCATACGGACGCTGACCTGAACACCGCCCACTATGTTTCCACTGACAACGTGCTCCAACTCGCCAAGGGCAGGACGGACGTCGTGTTCGCGAACGGCAGCCTAGGGGGCAAGCCGCTCAAGGTCGCAGTGGTGCGGTACCGGGCCTCGGCTGACCGCGCCAAGGCCCTGGCGGCCTTCTCCAAGACGATTCTCTCTCGCCGCGCGAAGTCTGGGAAAGACGGGATGCGCTTCGAAGAGATGCACAAGAACCAGTTCACGGGCGTGCGCCCCTTCGCGGGCCCGCAGGGAGAGCCGATGCTGGCCCTGTGCTTCGAGGCGAAGACCGCGGCCCTGTGTCGAGAGGCGCTCGCCGCGGTGGTCAACAGCCAGTCCGGTTCCGGCTCGAGCTGATGATGGTCGCATGAAGAGGCGACGGCGGCAGAGCCCCGCGCCTACAGATTCTCTTGCATTACGGTGACAACCGCAATGCAAGAGAATCTCCTGTAGAAGCGTCACGCTCTGCGCTGAGGAGTTTCTTGCATCATAGCTCGTATCACTATAATGCAAGAAACTCCATAGCTACGCCGTGGTCTGTCCGCATTTCGCCGTCACTTCTTTCATCGAGATTCGGTAGGGAGCGTGTTGAAGACGAAGCGGGTAACGCTGGCGCGCCGGGTCGTGCAGCTCGGCATGTTCGCGCTGATCATCTACGGTGCTTTCATCTGGACGCAGCCGGTGAACAGCGCGTTGCTTCCGCGCATTCCTTCGGGGGTTCCGCGGACGACGCAGTACGAGCGCGATCGGATCCTCTGGGTGTCGGGCAAGGAGTCCGTGCTCGACCTCTACCTACCGGTCCTGGCCTGCCGCTTCGTCGCCCGCGGCGGTCTGTTCAAGTCGTGCTCTGTCCATCTGCTGTCCGAGAACATCACCTGGCGGACCTCCTTCCGGATCATCCTGCCCCAGTTGTTTGTGGTCGTCCTGATGTGCGTGGTGGGCGGGAGGTTCTGGTGCGGCTGGACCTGCCCGCTTGGCGCGATCCAGGACGCGATGACCTGGGTGCGGCAGCGCTTCGCGCGGCCGCCGGTCTCCCTGGGCGAGAACGTGAAAGGCTTCTTGTTCAAGACCCGGCACTTCCTGCTCTTCGCGACGCTGGCCATCTCCGCCCTGATCGCGTTCCCCCTCCTGGGGCGCACCGGAGCCAATGATTCGCTCTTCCTGATCTACTGTCAGCTCTGCCCCGGGCGGCTGGTGTACCCGCCGCTGGGAGGTGTGAACCCCTGCTGGTACGACACAACCAACGCGACCACGATCCTCCTCACCGGGGTGGGATGGTTCACCTTCGGCGCCTTCTTCCTGGGCTTTGCCATCCCGCGCTTTTGGTGCCGAGTGTGCGCGGTGGGGGCCTTGGGCTCCTACTTCAGCCGCGGAGCCCTGCTTACCATCGAGAAGAACAGCCGCAAGTGTACCTCCTGCGGGGCCTGCCGCCGGTGCTGTCCGGTGGACATCGAGCGCGTCTTCCGGGAAAAGGAGAAGCTGGTGGTGACTGATCCGGAATGCATCGGGTGCCTGACCTGTGTGGAGGTGTGTCCGGAGAAGGGCTGCCTGAAGGCGCGCCTACTAGGGAAACAGCTGGTAACCTCATGAATCCCGGCGCGGTTGACTACTTCCGAGAGATCGTGACCACGGATCGGCGCCGGGCCGAGCTCGCCGCGTTCACCGGCAAGGTTGTCGGCGTCTACTGCAACTTCGTGCCGGAGGCCCTGATCTACGCCCTGGGGGCGCTCCCCGTGCGGCTGTGCTCGGGCGACAGGGAGGGCGCGCAGCGGGGCGAGGAGATGCTTCCTCGCGACACCTGCTCCCTGGTGAAGTCGTGTGTGGGAAGCGCCATCGCCGGAGACGGCCTCTTCTCGCGGCTCGACCTGCTCGTGATTCCCACCTCCTGTGACGCGAAGACGAAGCTGGGCGCGGTCATGGCCGAGTTCAAGCCGGTGCACGTCCTGCAGGTCCCGCCGACCAAGAACACGCGGGCCGCGGGTCAGTTCTGGATCGGCGAGGTGTGGGAGTTGGTGCGTCGCCTCGAGACGCTGAGCGGGCGCAAGCTGACGAGGGAGTCGCTGGCGCAGGCGATCGGGATGCTGAACCAGAGGCAGCAGGTCTTCCGGCGATTCCTCGAGTTGCGCAAGCGAATCCCGTCGGCCGTCGGCGGGGAAGAGGCACTCCTGGTCACCGGTGCCTCCTTCTCGGACGATGTCGAGCGCTGGACAGCTCAGCTCGAACAGCTCTGCGCAGAGCGGGAGTCCGCGGCCGCCGAGGCGGACCGCGCGCCAGCGCCGCGGAAGCCTCGGCTGCTCCTGACCGGGGCCCCGCTGATCTACCCACACCTCAAGCTGGTCCGCATCATCGAGGAGGCCGGCGCGGAGATCGCTATTGACGAGATGTGCTCAGGGACCCAGCGCCTCTACGACCCCGTGATCTTCCGTGACCCGTCGCTGCGCACGATGGTGGAGAGTGTGGCCGAGAAGCACCTGCTGCCGAGCACCTGTCCTTGCTTCGCCCAGCAGACCGATCGCATGAATCGGGTGCAGGAACTGGCCGATGAGTTCCGAGCCGACGGCGTGCTGTACCACTGCCTGCGAGTATGCCCAACCTTCGACATCGAAGCTGTGGCAATGCAGCGGGAACTCAAACGGCAGGGGATGCCCTGGCTCGCGATCACCACGGACTACAGCCAGGAGGACACCGAGCAGATCCGCAGCCGGGTGCAGGCGTTCCTGGAGATGCTCCGAGCACGGGGCTCCGCGACCTGTTAGCGGCCGAGAGCAAGCTTGAGGCACTCTGCGTGTGACCTTCGGGCTGGGAGAGCCGGCGCAGAACCGGTGCCATGGGCACAGCCAGCAGGGCCGCCGCTCGGCATACCGGAGTTCCGTGCACGATCGCCCCGGCCACCCCCCGACTCCGGCTACCCACTCGGCTGGGAGTCACGTCGATAGGCGCTGCCAGGCCCATTGGCGAATGACAGCCTGGCGCTGCATTGACTTGAGCGACGCAGAGGAGCCTTCCGTGTCCGAACGCACGCTACTTCACCTAACAGAGGAAGACGTCGCATCGCTGGCCGTACCGATGACCGAGGTCATCGGCGCCCTCGAAGTCGCGTTCCGGGAGCATGGAGAGGGCAGGACGGAGATGCCCCCCAAGCCTGGCGTTCACCCTCTGCCGGGAACGTTCATCCACGCCATGCCGGCCCATATCCCGGCGCTGCATGCGGTGGGCATCAAGTGGGTCAGCGGCTACCCGGAGAATGCAGTGCGCGGCCTCCCTCGGATCACGGGTCTGCTGATCCTCAATGATGAGGATACCGGCCTGCCTCTTGCTATCATGGACTGCACCTGGGTCACGGCCAAGCGCACCGGCGCGGCGACCGCCCTGTCGGCGAAGCACCTCGCGCGTCCCGACTCGGAGACGGTCGGCATCCTTGGCTGTGGTGTGCAGGGCCGAAGCAATCTGGAGGCGCTGATGACGCTGTTCCCGATCAGTCGCGTCATCGCCTACGACCCGGTCCTGGACCAGGTTCAGCGCTTCGCCGCCCAAGTCGCTGCGCAGCACGGTGTTGCTGTGGTGGTGGCTGACGAGCCGAGGAACGCTGTGTCCGGGTGTGATCTAGTGGTGACCGCCGGCGACGACCGGCACCGGCACTGCACCATCAAGCCGGGGTGGTTCGAGGAAGGCGGCTTCGCCTCCCTGGTGGACATGGACGTATACTGGGACGACGGCGCGCTGCAGCAGGCGGATAAGCTCACCACCGACGACCTCCCGCAGTTGGAGTCCTACCAGCGCAGAGGCTATCACTTCCAGGGCATCCCTCCCGTCTACGCTACCCTCGGTGAGATGGCCTCCGGCAGGAAGCCGGGCCGCACGGGCGCCCGCGAGCGGACTATGGCCTGCAACATCGGTGCTGCCATCGGTGACATAGCGACGGCGACGCTTGTGTATGAGCAGGCGCTCGCACGTGGGGTGGGGAGGTGGCTTCCCCTGTAGGTCCGGCGGTGGCCGCTAGCGCCGGTCGCGTGTCGGCTATGTTGCCGAGCAGGTCGGCTGGGAGGCTGCATAGCGTGGCTGCAGCCTAAGCCGCACCTGCACCGCCTGCCGCGGGGCTGTGGCTGGTCCACCATCCGTCGAGGGGCAGCGGACAACATCGCGCATGGGACTCTGACGGCCCCGGGCACCCCCGACTCCGGCCACCTGCACAGACGGGGCGCCGAGCCGATCCGCGCAAGGGACCATCCCCAGTCTGGCGAAGGCTCAGTGGTCGCGCGCCCGGGACGCTATCGATGACTGAAGGGCCAGTGCAAAGATACAAGAGCGGGAACACCGGAGGGGTAGCTAACCCAAGACCCCCTTCTGTCCCACTTTCGTTGAGGCTCTACATCTACGCCATTCACGCGGAGTCGGCGGAAGCACCAGGCTGGTCGGCAACATGGACATCGCGGGCGTGCTGTCCTTCGGGACCTCTGCGGCCCTGCGCGAGGACACGCGCGAACGTATTGAACGGCTGGGGGGCGAGGACGGATACGTCGTTCGCTCCAGCCATTCGATCATCGATTCCGTTTCCCCAGAGAACTACCTGGCGATGGCGGAAGCGGCACGCGAGTTCGGATCGCACGCAGGAGCAGGAGCGGGACCGTGTTCGTGAAGCGGTGCAGGCCTAGGACGGCGATGGTCGGCATCTTCGGGGTCGGGCTCAGTATAGTGGCGAGCGCTGCGCTGCCGGCGAGCCGGGCGGCGGAGGAATGGAGCTGGCAGAAGCCGCACGCCAAGGTGCTGGACCAGGGCGACCTGGAGTGGAACCCGGAGCCGTTCGTCTTCGAGAAAGGCGCGTCCGTCCGGTACATCGACCATGAAGGCGGCAGCGACGACAACGAGGGGACCGGCAAGGACAAGCCGTGGAAGCATCACCCCTGGGACCCGCAGGCCACGGGGGAAGCCGCGGCGTGCTCGGGCATCCATACCTATCTGTTCAAGCGCGGCGTCGTCTACCGCGGCAGCCTGCTCGCGAGGGAATCCGGCAAGCCCGGCGACCCGATCCGCCTGACGTCTGACCCGTCGTGGGGACACGGCGAGGCGGCGATCTACGGCTCGGAGAGAGCAGAGAACTGGAAGCAGGGCGCGGACCGCACGGACATCCCCGAGCCCGACAAGGTTTGGTGGACGGACCTGAGCTTTTCGCCGCGGTTAGTCTGGATGATCGAGAAGGACGGGACGATCACCCGGATTCCCCTTGCCAGAACGCCGAACTGGAAGGTCTCCGATCCCGACGACGTCAAGAGCGAGTGGTGGTACTGGGACTGCAATGGCGTGAAGTGGATCGACATGACCACGGATGACAAGCAGTACCACCTGGGCGTCGACAGCGTGCATATCACGCAGCCGGCGGATTACTACCAGGGCGCCACCGTCTGGACGGAACATGGCTGGGTGTCGGGCGCGCCCTTTCCGGTGCGCGTCCAGGCCGTGGACACTGCGAGGGAGGGCTTAGCCTTCGAGGGAAGGTACGGCGGCCTGAGCTACCCCCTCGTCAAGTTCTGCCGCTATCACCTGGAGGACAAGCCCCAGTACCTTGACGATCCCGACGGTGAGTTCTGGTTCGACAGAAAAGGCGACGGTGGGCGCCTGTACCTCCGCCTGCCGGGAGGCGCCGACCCGAATTCCACCCACATCGAGGCGGCGAGATACCCGAACCTGATCGACAGCAAGGGCATGAGCCACGTGTCCATCACGGGACTTACCTTCCAGTTCACGAACGTTCACTGGGATCTCGACGGCGTGCCCTATGCGCAGGGGGAAGATCTGGATACGGCCTGCATCCGCCTGCTGGGCGCCGGACGCGACCTCCGCGTGGCGAACTGCCTTTTCGAGCACGTCAACACGGCCGTCCGCATGAAGGCGCTGGGCAAGGAAGACGCGATCGACCAGGTAGTGCTGTCGGACAACGAAGTGCGCTTCGCGGACCGCGGCGGCTTTCATATCCTGGAGGGTTCGCGGTGGGGGGAGGTGTTCCGGGAGACCGGCCTCCTGTACGATGTCAAGGTCTTGCGTAACAGGCTGTACCTGATCGGGCTCCGGCCGACCCGCTTCAACCTTGGCGATGCGATCGACGTGCTCAACGCGGAAACGGCCGAAGTCGCCGGGAACGTGCTCGACCGGCTCTACAGCATCGGCATCAACGTGGACGGCGCCAAGCGGGGCGGGTCGGCCAGGGACGTCCCCCTGACGCGCATCCTCATCCACCACAACAAGGTCACGAACTCGCTGCTCAGCAACGATGACTACGGCGGCATCGAGACCTGGCAGGGCGGGCCGGCCTACGTATACGACAACATCTCGGGCAACCCGGGCGGCTACCGGAACTTCTGGCTGCTCGAAGCGAAGCCGAAGGATCCGCGCTTCGGCCATGCCTACTACCTCGACGGCGCGTTCAAGAACTACCATTTCAATAACATCGCCTGGGGCAAGTCGAAGGATCCCTTCAACCGGCTCGGCAACGCGGCCGCCTTCCAGGAAATCGTGAGCTACCAGAACACCTTCTTCAACGACACGATCTACAACTTCGTAAAGGGCACGCGGCGGCAGGCGCCGCAGGCCGGGCGCGACAAGTTCCTCGGCAACGTCTGGCAGGGCATCGGCGAGTGGCTCTTCTGGCACTCCCAACCCACCCAGACGCCCGAAGAGGGCAACGCCGCGGATGCGGGCCGACGAAGGTCGCATTTCGCCCTCGAGACCGACGCGTATGCCCGCAACATCTTCTATGACCTTGCCCTGAACCGGTTCGGGGTCCTGGAACCGTCCGGCCGCTGGCTCGAGGACATCGGGGCGTTCCAGAAGGCGCTGGAGAAGGGTAAGGCCATCGCGTCGAGCGTCGGCGAGATCGCCGGCAAGGCGCCGCTGAGAGACCCGGCCCACCTCGATTTTCGCCTCGCCCCCGGCTCCGCGGCCATCGACAAGGGCGTCAAAGTCTTCGTGCCGTGGGGGCTCTACGCGACGGTGGGGGAGTGGAGTTTCTACCCGACGGGCGGCGACCCGGCCTCGATCATCGACGAGCACTGGTACATGACTCCCTACTACCTCGGGCGCGACGACTACTACGAACGGCCTATGTATCCCCTGGAGGCCATGAACGTCAGGGCGGAGGATTACGTGGAAGGGGCGCTCGAAGACTGGACCGCTGGCGCGCTGAGACTCAACGGCAAGGACCAGTACGCCGTCATCCCGAACGCCAAGCTGGCGGCGTCTTTCCCGTACGAGATCGAGTACACTAAGGACGAGAAGCCGGTGACGGAGCGCCGCACGGCCCAAGGCGAGGACCTGAGGAACCCGCAGGTCTACACGTCCAGCTTCGTGATCGAGGCGTACTTCAGGGCCGAGCCCGGCCACACCGGCGGCGTGCTGATGGAGAAGATGGGCGCGGCGGGCTATTCCCTGGCCGTGGACACGACAGGGGGAGTCACGTTTTCCGTGAGGGGCGGAGGCAGCTCCGGCGCCGTCTCCGGCACGGCAAAGGTCAACGACGGCCAATGGCATCATGTCCTCGCCGAGTGCGACCGCAAGGGCAGGACCCTCACGCTCCACGTCGATGGGAAGAGGGACGCGGAAGGCGCGGGGGTGGGACCCGACGTGACGCTCGCCAATGACGGGGACCTGTATGTCGGCGGCACCCCGAAGGGGCGGTGCCTGGCGGGGACCCTCGACTTCCTGCGGATCGCGCTGGGGACGCTGGCCGACGCCAAGACGACGATCGAGGAGCTCCATGCGTGGGAGTTCGACGGACCATTCCTGCGCGACTTCGCGGGACGCGCGCCGATCGGCGCGCGCCGGGACGCGGGGGCCATCGAGAAGGCGGACTGAGGCACGCGATGCAGGGCGACGATGCCGTACGTCCGCGGGAGGCGAGTCATCGCCGCAGGGCGGAGTTCGGAGTCTGGTTGCACGTGCGCCACGCCCCAACCCGTAGTGTACCGAAACTGATCCAGGGCTCTGTGTGGGTGTTGGGTGGGCGTGGGACACCACCTGCGCGGCACAGACTGGCTCCGACTCCCGTGGACGGCGCGACGGTGAGGCGGCAAGCCGCTGGGCAGTGACCCGGAGGTCGGGGAAAACGCGGCGCGCGGGGTAGAGCGCAGAGGTGTCGGCTGACTTCCCAGGCTCAGTTCCGCTGACCTGTGACGAAGGGACGCGTGCACCTCCGACTCCGGCTACCCCTCGGCTGGGAGTCACTGCCCGGGGCTTCGTCGATGGTGCGCGCAGTAGGCGCGCCGCCTCGAGGGCCTCGGGCAGGCCCGCCCAGTCCGGTCCGCGTTCGACGGCCTTCTTCATCCTCGGCGCCTCTCAGCGCAGGGGAACGCACGAGAGGAGAGAACGGCACGAGACGAACGCCACCGGCGGCCTGGGCGCCAGATGAGCTTCTGGACACTACGGGGTGAGGCATGACTTCGAGGAGCCTGGGGTGGGTGATTGTCATAGCGCTAGCGCTCATCGGCGCCACCGGGGCTGCAATAGCGAAGCCGGAAAGCACGGCCGGCAGTAGTCCTGTTGCGGCCTTCTACGACTATGCGGAATACGCGCCCGGCGCCACCCAGTTCTCGGCCTCGCCGTTCCTGGAAGCTCCGCGCTATCGCGTAATCCGGCTCACCTTTCCCAGCCAGATACAGTCCCCAAGCCCCAATAACAACCTGGTGCGGGGGTACTACTATCAGCCGAAGGCAGAGGGCCGGTTCCCTGCGGTAGTGGTGCTGCACGGCTGGGGTGGCATTGTGACGGGAAGTGTATCAGAGGCGCTCTGCAAGTCTTTTGCCGAGCGGCGGATGGCCACGTTCTTGCTGGTACTACCTTACCACCTGGAGCGACATGCCGAGGGCAAGCGCAGCGGCGAAGGGTTCATATCGGCCGACCCACAACGGCTGGTCGAGTCAGGCCGGCAAGCCGTCAGCGACCTACGTTGCGTGCTCGACTGGCTGGTGGCGCGTCCCGAGGTTGACTCGCAACGACTGGGTGTGGTGGGCATAAGTCTGGGCGCGCTAGTGGCCAACCTCGCGATGGGTGTCGATAACCGGCTGGCCGCCGGGGTCGCCATCCTGGGCGGCGGCGACTTCGCCCAGGTCATCTGGCGGAGCCCCCTCACTCTCCCCTGGAAATGGAAGATGCAGCGGGCCGGCATCACCGAGCCGATGCTCCAGGTGTCCTTACACCCCGTAGAGCCACTCATCTTCTCCGATCGCAACCGTCCGCGGCGCGTGCTCATGATAAACGGCTATTACGATGTGGTGATACCCAGATCATCCACGCTCAAGCTGTGGGAAGCCCTGGGTGAGCCGCCTATCATCTGGACTAACTCCGGCCACTTCAGCCTGTTCTTGGTCTGGGAAGACGTCGCCGAGACAGCTTTCGCGTTCCTGCAGGGGCAGTTCGGCGTGGGACCACCGTGGATTCCGAGGGCGATTCAGGTGAGACCCGTCAAGGCCGCCCTGCTCTGGGATCGGCGCCAAGGTCTCCGCCCCGGGCTGTTCAAGGAATTGCTTTGCTCAAGAGGACGCGGCCGATTGTCACTCGACCTCGGGTTGACTACCGAGGGGCTGTTCATCGGCGCCGGCGGCATGGTCACGGATACCGTGGCAATCGGCCTGGGAACTCCTCTTGGCAAGGGTCGGCCAGATCTCGAGCTATACTCGGCGCTGCAACTCGTGTTATGAACGGGTTGCGCTGAGACAGTGTGGCATGCCAAGTGGCCTTGGGAGACCCCCCTGGGCGGCCCAGACTGGCTCGCTGCGGCAACCCAGGAGCCCTGATATAGCGAGTGGTATCATCTATGGGCGAAGGCCAATAGGGCCAGGCCATACCCACTGGTGCGTGATCCATCGCCCGGCCCTGGGGGCCTCCGCCTCAGAGTGAGAACTCGAAGACCTTGACCCCAACTGTCAAGGTGAAGCCGCTCAGGTTGTTGCCCGCGAGGCTGGAGAACCAGTCGTAGCGTGCCTCGACAAGGTATCTCTGCTTCACGACGAGGCCGGCCGACAGGTTCGCGTTGGCGCCGATCTTGGTGTCGTCAGGGCCCTTCAGGTTGTCCTCAACCGAGCCGTAGTAGGGCCCAGCCCGGAGTGCGACGTACGGCTGCAGATCCGGATTCTTGCCCAATCCGCGCTGCACGCCCACGGTCACCGGGATGAGGAGCGCTTCGCTCGCGCCGCTCTTCGACAGCACGGTCAGGTCCCAGTCGAATGCCCACTCGGTCGGCCGTTCGGGGCGAAAGAGCCCGATGCCGAGGCTACCCCATATGGGGCCGAAGTCGCTCCTCGCGTCGGCATCTCCGGGGAGGAAGGGGGAGTACTCTAGCGAGACGCGAATCCTCTTCTTCTCGCGCTTGCCACTCTCTGTGGGGCCCACCTGGCCGCCGGGCTGGACGACCGCGGTCACGGCTGGACTGCCGACCCCCGGGCCCACCGTGTCGGCCTTGGCTCCTACGCCCACTACTCCCAACGCAACAGCGACCACGAGAATGAGACGCAGTGAGTTCATGGCTCCTGCCTCCCTCCGGAGAGCTGCACGCCGCTTGGCTTCATTCGCCGCCCCTGCTTCCCGGTCCTACCAGTTCCAGAGCAGCCCCGTCCGACGCTCTGGCGCACAGACGAGGAGAGGCCGCGAGGGCACAGGACAGCATGTGCTGGGAGTGGAAGAGCCCCATGGTGGTGAGCACTCGAACAGCGAGAGGAGGTAGACTCCGTGAAGAGCACACGACCCTCTCTACATCGCGCGCTGCTATGCGCGGTTATGGTGTTGTCTGCGGGCTATCTGCCGGAAGGCGCGGAGGCGTTCGGCCCGGCTGCCCACTACGTCGTGATGGAGAAGGTGGCGCAAGGGCTGCCCCAGGGCAGCAGGATCCGGCAGGCCATGGAGCAGCATCAGGACATTGCCGGCACCGCCGCCAACGGGCCCGACATTCCCTACTGCCAGCCGCGGGGGGCCTTCGGCTACGCGCCCTGGGCCGATCGCTACCACTACGACCGGGTGGGAACGTTCGCGGAGGTGCAACTGCGGAAGGCACTGGCCTCCGATGACGCCGCGCAGGTCGCGTGGGCGGCGGGCTGGGTGACGCATGTAACCGGTGACATGGCCTGCCACGGCATCTACGTCAATCCGGAGGCTGGCGTCTACCTGGAGAGCCACGAAGGCCGGGGTTTGCACAAGGAGATGGAGTCGGCGGCTGAAGTGGGTGTCTGGGTGGACATTGGTGGCCATCCGCAGGATACCTACGACAGGAGTTCGCTGCCGCAGAAGTTCTGCGGGACCAGCGCGCTGCCGCTGTCCTTGCTGGGCGACACCTCCTCGCAGGTGTTCGGCCGCACCCCGGGCAGTGATTACCGGGCATGGTATCGGTTGTTCACGACGGGGCTGAGTACGGGTGTCGGCTACACCTACCGGAAGTACCCGGATGCGCAGAGCTTCCTGAACGTTTCGGACCGGAGGTCTCGACTCACGCAGGCGGTGGGGGCGGCGGTGAACGACGCGGTTGCGCTTCTACGCGCGGCCGAGAGCGGGAACTTCGCCGACTTCAGCGACGCCTGGAACCTAGACGCCGGCAAGGACGGCCGTCCGTTTGGCACACTGACGGTCGGCGTGCGCACCGGCGATGATAGGGGCGCTGGAACGGATGCCGATATCCACTTCGGCATGACCTTTGCCGACGGAATCACCAAGGAATGGCTGCTCGACAAAGAGGCCTACAACGATTTCGAACGGGGGGACAATGACGACTACTACCTGTTCCTCTCAGACAAGACCTGTGAGCCGGCCAAAGTAAAGAGCGTCTATCTCAAGATGGGAGCCGAGCACGGGCTCGGAGTGGCATGGCAGGCGGCTTCGATCAGGATTCGCATCAACGGCAACCTGGTGTTCGAGCGGAATCTTGATGTCTGGCTCAGGGATCAGGGGAGCGTCTGGCAGAGCGCGGCCTGGAACGCGCAGAGCTGAACCCGAATGGGTGCGTATGCTATGGAGTTTCTTGCATTACAGTGATACGAGCCATAATGCAAGAAACTCCTCAGCGCAGAGCGTGACGCTTCTACAGGAGATTCTCTTGTGTTACGGTTGTCACCGTAATACAAGAGAATCTGTAAGTCGGTTTGGGATAGCAGGTTCCATGTGTCCAGTCCTCATGGGTGCCATGGGCCTTGCCCCCATTCCTGTACCACTCGAAATGAGAGTCTTTCAGGTCAAGACAGCAAGCTCTGTCTTGCCTTCGACGGCCGTGGCCGCCGCGGTCGACGCGCGCACGAAGTCATTCGGTGACACGTTCCCGAGCGCGCTGTGCGGCCGCTCAGCATTGTAGTGTCTTCGCCACCGCGCCACTAGCACCTTCGCTTCCAGCAGTGTGTCGAACACCTCCCGCGCCAGCAGCTCGTCTCTGAGCTTGCCGTCGAACGACTCCAGGTAGCCGGTCTCCCAGGGGCTGGGCGGCGCGACGGTGAGGCGGCAAGCCGCTAGGCAGTGACCCGGAGGCCGGGGGAGAGGCGGCGCTCGGGGTAGAGCACAAAGGTGTCGGCTGACTCCTCAGGCTCAGTTCCACTGACCTGTGACGAAGGGACCCGTTCACCCCCTGACTCCGGATGCCCCCTCGGCTGAGGGTCAGTGGCCGGGGTCCCGTCGCGGATGGGACAGCAGTCGCGCCACGGGTGCGATCACAGGCCGGCGCAACCATTCGAAGCTTCGTCAGGTATTGCCCTGCCGTCCTCGGGGCCCTCCCTGCACAGGAGTCTCAGCGGCCATCGGGAATACCACGATCGGGGGTCCAGGAGCGTCCTGGGAGCCAGATGAGTCTCTGGACAGCACGCGCCATGAAACGGCTCTGGATCGCCTGGGCGGTGGTAGTCGTAGTGGCTCTCGTGACGGCCGTGGTGCCGGGGCTACGCGACCAGGCGCGGCTCGTATGGGCGACGCTTCCGCCCCTCCGGGAGGCCGCGTCCGGACGACCGGCGCAGGGCGCCGACCCTATCCTCGCCTGGTTCAACTCCTTCCGACAGACGCCGATGCAGGCCGCGAGGCGCTGGCATGCGGGCGATCCGGAGTTGCTGGGCGCGGCCGGCACGCTGCTCCTCCCCCAGCAGGCGGCTCTCTCGGCCTTGCAGCAGACGGCGCGGGACACCAACAGCCCACTGCTGTGGAGCGCCTACACAGACATGCTCCTCGACTCGGGGATCCAGTACGAGCGAGTGGGCATGCCCGGGGCTAACCCGGCGCATCCCAGGGCCATCGCGCAAACGGAGCAGGTGCTCGCGCAGCGGCACACCGCAACTGCGCTCACGGCCAAGCAGGCGCAGCCGCTCCTCGAGGCGGTGGAGGCCTGGCGGCGAGCTGACCCGGAGAATGGCCTGCCGTTGGCGGTGGAGGCGTGGTGCCTGTACGGGCTGCACCGCGACGCGGAGGCGCTGGCGCGGTGGGAAGACGCGGCGCGGCAGAAGAAGATGGACAGCTACCATCACCCGCGCGTAGAGGCAATGCGCCGCCTGCTCGTCGAAGTGGGCTATCCGGAGCCGGAAGCGATCGTGATGGGGAATCTCTTCCGCCTCCCCTCCCTCGAACGGCTGCGGTCCATGGCGCGAGCGGCCCTGTACGAGGGGCGGCGCGCGCAGCTGGCCGAGCGCGCGCCGGAGGCGGTGCGCACCTGGCGGGCGACGCAGTTGCTGGGCCGCCGGCTCGAGGATTCGGCGCAGACCTTCGCGGCGTTCGTGGCAGGCGCGGACCTCGAGGCCACTGGGGGGATGCCGGCCTGGGTCTGGGTCGAAAGCTCGAAGACAGGGGAGCAGGGCCCGGGGCCAAACAGCGGCCATCTCTACTACGGGCCGGCGCATGCCTTCTATGCCGCCCAGGTGGGGCCCGCCGCGGACGCCGCGTTGCGGGACGGGCTGCTCAAGGCGAGGATGCGCCTGAACACGCTGCGCCGCTTCTCGGAGATGCGAGACAAGCCCCAGTGGTATCCGCGCGCCGGAGATGTGCTCGCGTTTGCGCAGATGCTGCTGGTTCTCCTGCTGGGGGTGATCTCCGTCGCCGTGCTGGCGGGGCTGGCCGGCCGGGGCGGCGCGCCGGCGCTGCGCTCTCCCTGGCACCTCCTGATAGCGCTTCCGTCGCTGGCGGTGCTGGCGCCGCTGGCGGGGCTCACCACGGGCCTCGCGGTGCGGGCGGCGCTGACGCCTTCCCGGGTTCCCGCGGCCTCCCACTTCTGGGGCAGCGTCGCGGCGGCGCTGCTGGCGGCCGTGCTCTGCCCGCTGCTGGCGGCGCTCTCCGCCCGCCCGCCGCACACGTCGCGGCTGCGCGCGTGGCGGGCGAACCTGCTGACAGGGCTTCCCATCGCCGCCGCCGTGGCCGCAGTCGTGTACCTCGGCTCCAACCTCGCGGCGCTCAAACTGCGCTCCAACTGGGTGAGGCAGTCGGTCCATCCGAAGATGACGGAGATGCAGATGATCAGCCACTCCGGCGGTGACAAGTGGGGGAATCCGCCGACGCCGCCGGAGAGCTGGCGGGCGCAGGAACCGGCGCGGCACTGACATGAAGGTCTGGGGCCTCCCCGCCGCGGAACTAGAGGCGAAGCGGCTGCTCGGGGAGCACGCGGAGCTGCATGCCCTCTACGCGACCCTCCCTATGCCATCAACTACCTCGGTGGAAGGGCCGCGCAGAAGGAGCGCATAGGCGCCAAACGCCGCGGTACCGATGGAGAGGAGGGCGACGCCTACTGGGATGACCTCACCACGGGGGAGTACCGAGTGCTGCTGAATGGCAGTCTCGGCCTCGCCCACCAGCATTCGGACGAGCGGGCCCCGCTCTACCTCCGGTTCGCCCGCACCCGCCTGCGGGAGGTGCTGGACTGCCTGGCTGAGGCCGGCTGGCAGGAGCGCAACCTCCTGGTGTGGGTGAAGAACAACGGCGCGGGCGCGCTCTTCGCCCAGTACAAGCACTGGTACAAGCCGTGGTTCTATGCCTTCAAGAAAGGCCAGGCGCCGCGCTGGCACGGCCCCACCAACGAGCGCACGGTGTGGGAGCACGACAAGCCAGTGGCCAATGACCTCCACCCCACCATGAAGCCACTGGCCCTGATCGAGCGCAGCATCCGAGGCCCTCCTGGTACCGGGGTACGCGAACTGCCCGATGGTGAGAAGGAAGGAGGGGCGGGATGGCCAGACCCCAGAAGCCGATCGACCTGAAGCTGTTGGAGGACCTGGCTCGCATCCAGTGCACGAATGAGGAGATGGCCTCCATCCTGGGCTTCACCCGGGAAGGCTTCCGCAAGCGCAAGCAGCGCCAGCCGGAGTTAGTTGGCGTGACAGAAAAGGGCAAGGAAGCCGGCCGCTGCTCCCTGCGCCGCCTGCAGTGGAAGAGCGCCGCTGGCTGCGGAGGAAGCGCGGTGACCGCGCCCGCCGACACGGCGGCAGAGCTGGCCCTGGACGGCGCCCCAGGAGCCGCGGCTGGCCCACGGCCCCTGAGGACGATCCAGCACTGGGTAGGCCGCTGCTCTGCCCACTCGCCGAATCAGGCCCGGAACGGCCCATGACGTTGGCATCAGGGTCGCGCTCGGCAGCGGGGTGGTGGTAAGACCGCGGCGGTCTCGCCCATGGTCTCGGATCAGCACAAGGCCGACAGGATCGCTGTGGGCGCGGACGAAGCAGGCAGACGCGACGATCCCGGGCAGATCTCCCCGGCTCCGGCTACCCCCTCAGCCAGGAGTCACCTACTCGGGGTCCGTCGCGCATGGGGACCTCCCGCTACGGCCCCACGCCGAGCATCCGGCTGCCCGTGATCGGGGACTGGGACGGAACGTCGCGGTAGTGGAGCAGACGGAGCGCAGGCCGCGCAACTCCTGGGTCGGCTTCGCGGATACTGAGGAAGAGTAAGACTGCGATGAAAGCGACGTTGGGTGCTTCCCTATCTCCTTTGCACCTCGCATGGCTGCATTGATATCGCGATGAGTCTCGCTGCCAGCGTGCCGGCGGTGTGAGAACTCACCCCCCTGCACCATGCAGGAAAGAGAAGATGCGAGCGAGAGTAGTGCTGGGTGCAGTCTTGGCGCTGTCGGCCTGCCTGAGCCTGGGTACGGCTCGGGCCGAGAAGGTGGTCGCCTGGGGTGACAACTCTTTCGGCCAGTGCAGTGTGCCCGCGTCCAACAGCGGCTTCGTCGCCGCGGCCGCAGGTGTCTACCACAGCCTGGGCCTGAAGCGCGACGGCTCCATCGTCGCCTGGGGCTATAACGGCGACGGTGAGTGCAACGTGCCGGCGCCCAACAGCGGCTTCGTCGCCGTGGCTGCAGGTTGCCTCCACAGCCTGGGGCTGAAGGGCGACGGCTCCATCGTCGTCTGGGGTGACAACTTCTACGGCCAGTGCGACGTGCCCTCCCCCAACAGCGGCTGCGTCGCCGTGGCCGCAGGATACTATCACAGCCTGGGACTAACGGGCGACGGCTCCATAGTGGCCTGGGGCCTGGACTACTACGGCCAGTCCGACGTGCCGGCGCCCAACAGCGGCTTCGTCGCCGTGGCCGCAGGTTGGGGCCACAGCCTGGGGCTGAAGGGCGATGGCTCGATCGTCGCCTGGGGTTTCAACGGGTACGGCCAGTGCAACGTGCCGGAGCCCAACAGCGGCTTCGTCGCCGTGGCCGCAGGTGTCTACCACAGCCTGGGGCTGAAAGGCGACGGCTCCATCGTCGCCTGGGGTTACAACTACTACGGTCAGTGCGACGTCCCGGCGCCCAACACCGGCTTCGTCGCCGTGGCCGCAGGTGGTCATCACAGCCTGGGGCTGAAGGACGATAGCTCCATCGTCGCCTGGGGTTACAACTACTACGGTCAGTGCGACGTCCCAGCGCCCAACAGCGGCTTCACTGCGGTGGGAGCAGGACACTATCACAGCCTGGGGCTGCGCACTGGCGTGTGCACCGTCGGGCTCTATAACCCGTCCGCGGGCAACCTGTACCTGCGTAACGCCAACACCGCCGGGCCAGCCGACGCGACCTTCCGCTTCGGCCCGGCCTCCAGCACGTGGCTTCCCCTCGCCGGCGACTGGGATGTGGACGAGGTGGACACGGTCGGTCTCTACCAGCAGACCACCGCGACCTTCTACCTGCGGAACGCGAACACCGGGGGCCCGGCCGACCTCACCTTCCGTTTCGGCCCGGCCCCGAACACCTGGCTTCCGGTGGCGGGTGATTGGGATGGGGACGGCGACAACACTATCGGCCTCTATAGCCAAGCTACTGGCACCTTCCTCCTCCGCAACGGCAACAGCCCTGGCACTGCCGACCTCACCTTCCGGTTCGGGCCTACGGGGAGCGCGTGGCTGCCCATCGTGGGGGACTGGGATGGAAACGGGATAGACACGGTTGGCCTCTACAACCCGGCCAGCGGGACGTTCTATCTGCGCAATGCCAACTCGGCTGGCGCGGCCGATCTCACCTTCCGCTTCGGCCCCACGGCCAGCACCTGGAAGCCAATCGCAGGGGACTGGAACCAGGACGGCATTGACACGGTCGGGCTCTACAACCCGACGACCGGGACGTTCTACCTGCGGAACAGCAACAACGCCGGGGCCGCGGACGTGACTTTCCGCTATGGTCCGGCCCCCAGCACTTGGCTGCCGATCGCGGGTGACTGGGACGGGCTGTAGCCGGCAGAGGCGATCCGTCTGGCCGAGCCGGCCCATTGGGCACAGGTCCAGGCGGGGTGTCGTCAGCTAGGGCGGGGCTACGGATCCCCGCGTCGCGGCTTCGGCCGCCGGGCCATTGGGCCGATGGCTCGGTCGTATGGGCTCAGTGGCTTGCCGGCAGATCGGCCACCTGAGCCTGCAGGTCCTCCACCTCGAGATGGGTGTAGCGCTGGGTCGTGGTCACCCAGGCGTGGCCGCGCAGTTCCTGCACCGCCCGTAGATTGGGCCGGGCACGTAGGGCGTGGGTGGCGAAGGTGTGGCGCAGCAGGTGCGGGCCGGAGCGATCGATGATGCCGGCCGCCCGGAGATACCGGTTTGCCAACTGGGCAACGCCGTTTATGGGAGTTGGTTCCGGGCTTTCAAGATAGGAACGCACCGGCACGGACAGAAGGAAGGGTTGCGATGCCATTTCGCCCGCAGTGGAAAGGGTAACGACGATGACAACGCAGCTTCGCAGTTGTCTTGTCCCTGGGTGCCTGTTGGCAGTTGCCGTCTTGCTCCTGCTAACCGGCGGCGCCAGTGCTGAGATGACAAGGGAGCGTGCACTGATCGGGTTTGTGGACCTGCCAGGACCGGCCGATGCGGCCGCAGTGCGTGCCCAGGGAGGTACGGTGACCGCCTCCTACCGCCATCTCCCCATGCTGGCGGCGGAACTGCCCGCGCCCGCCCTTCAGCGCCTGCAGCACAATCCTCGAGTGCGCTTCGTGGAACCTGACCAAGTCCGATATGCGGTCTCCCAGACACTGCCCTGGGGCGTTGATCGTATCGATGCGGATCTGGTCTGGTCCACCAGTCAGGGCGCGGGGGCGAAGCTCGCGATCCTAGACAGCGGCGGAGATTACGACCACCCAGATCTGAGCTATGCGGGCGGAGTCAACTTCAGCGGCAAACGCAAGGATGGTTCGACTGCGCCCCGGGACTGGGATGACGTCAATGGACACGGCACCTGGGTCAGCGGGATCGCGGGTGCGCTCAACAACACCGTCGGGGTAGTGGGAGTGGCGCCGGGCGTCTCTCTCTATGCGGTGAAGGTCCTGGGCAACTCCGGCTCCGGGTGGGACAGCGATATCGCCCAGGGGATAGATTGGGCCATCGACAACGGGATGGATGTGATCTCCATGAGCCTCGGCGGGCCTGGGTATACGACCGCCCTGGCCGAGGCGTGTCAGCAAGCGTGGGAGGCCGGCATCGTGCTCGTGGCCGCGGCCGGCAACGAGGGAGACGGCAACCCAGCAACACAGGAGCTTTCTTACCCGGCCGCTTTCGCGAGTGTGATCGCGGTGGGGGCGACCACGCAAACCGACGGACTCGCCTCCTTCAGCAACACCGGATCGTACCTTGCGTTGAGTGCTCCCGGGGTCGCAATCTACGCAACCTACAAGAAGGGCAAGTACGTCAGCTTCAGCGGCACCTCTGCCTCCTGTCCCCACGTGTCGGGGGTGGCCGCGCTGGTCATCTCTGCGAATCCCTACCTGAGCAACTCGCAGGTGAGATGGCTGCTGCAGGATACGGCAGAGGATTTGGGACCGACGGGCTGGGATGCTGGCTACGGATACGGGCTGATAGATGCTCAGGCCGCGGTGGCGGCTGCACTCACTGCTCTTCCCTGATGAATGTCGCCCAAAGAAGTAACGGGCGACGCTCGTCAGAAACCCAGGGAACGCCTGAAGAAAGACGTTCGCGCAATGTCACTCCGGGGGCGCATTTGCGCTGGGGCAGATGCGCGGTATTGCGCGAACGTCTGTAGAGCACATCCGTACTCGCCAGGAAGCCCCGCTGACGGGTGGGCTGCCTGCTGCCGGGTTCGGCATCCACCATGACGCGGTCGCCCCAGGCATACCGCACCGACGGCGGCAGCCAGTGTGCCTGTTGAGTAGGCTTGGAACACCGGCGGGACCGCCCAGACCACTGATATGGTCCCTGGGCGGCGGCGCTCACGGTGAGGCGGCAAGCCGCTAGGCAGTGACCCGGAGGTCGGGGGAGAGGCGGCGCTCGGGGCAGAGCACAAAGGTGTCGGCTGACTTCTCAGACTCAGTTCCACTGACCTGTGACGAAGGGACCCGTTCACCCCCTGACTCCGGATGCCCCCTCGGCTGAGGGTCAGTGGCCGGGGTCCCGTCGCGGATGGGACAGCAGTCGCGCCACGGGTGCGATCACAGGCCGCCGCAGCCATTCGAAGCTTCGTCAGGTATTTCCCTGCCATCCTCGGGGCCCTCCCTGCACAGGAGTCTCAGCGGCCATCGGGAATACCACGATCGGGGCTCCAGGAGCGTCCTGGGAGCCAGATGGGTTTGTGGACAGGACGGGTTCCAGAACAGGAGCGCTGACGGGTGCACAGAACACCGTGACACCGGTCCTGACCGGGCTCCGGAGGCCGGACGGGTCTCTGGAGACGAGGGAGGTAGGAGCCTGTAGCACGGGAGGTCGTGGCACATGGCCCCGCTTCTGCTCGCGTACGTCCTGAACATCATCATCCTGATCCCGGTTGGGCTGACGACGCTGCTGGGCGGTCCCGAGGCACAGCGGAGGCTCTTCCAGGGGAAGTACCCGGACAGTGCAGGAATCCGGACCATCCTTGGCTCGCTTTGGACGGCGCTCCTCATCGGCTCAGTCATTGGCCTGTTCCACCCCGTTGCGATGTCGCCGCTGCTCCTGATCCAGGTGATCTACAAGGCGCTGTGGTGGCTCGTCTTCGTGCTTCCACGACTTGCGTCCGGCCGAGCAGGGGAGGTCCACTGGGGGAGCGCCGGGGTGTTTCTCTTCATGGCGCTCGCTTACCCGTGGGTGATTCCATGGGGCGAGATGTTCTCTCGCTGAAGGCCTCTACCGGCACTGCTGCGCGTCGGTCGAGCCGGTTCCGCCGGCAACACGCGGCACTCTCCGCCCGACGGCGGTGATCGCGCCAGTAGGCGCGATGGCGGCGAGGACCGCGTCCGGTGAAGGGCCCGGTGCCCGCGCTACCGGATGCCCCGGAGGGTGTCGCAGCGGCAAGGCTGAAGCGGCCTCACGGCGAAGTGGCGGCTACACTGACCCTTCCGGGAAAGGATCGTGCGCGATGGATAAGGCTTCCCTCGCCGTCTTGCTCGCCTGCTGCGCGTGCGCGCTGCCGGCGGCCGCCCAAGTCGAAGCCGCAGTCCGGCAATGGGAGCCGTTCGAAATAGGGATGACCGCCAGAGCCGACTTCGCCAACGCCTACGTGGAGGCGCTGCCGGATGGCGGGAAGCCCTATGTACTCATCACTCTCACCGGGGTGAGCGGCGATGCGAAGGGAATGCGCTACACCGTGGCCGGCTTCTGGGACGGCGGCCTCACCTGGCGAGCCCGCTTCGCGCCGCCGGCGCCGGGCGAATGGTCCTATTCCAGTTCCTCGACCGATCCGGGACTCCAGGGCGTCAAGGGCATGCTTCAGTGCAGGGCCTGGAGCGATGCCGAGAAGGCCGCGAACCCGACCCGCCGCGGATTCGTCCGCGTTGCCAAGAGCGGTCCCCGCGCGGGCAGGTACTTCGAGTACGCGGACGGCACGCCATACCTGTGGATCGGCGATACCTGGTGGCCCTGGGCGAAGCGGGGCATTCCTTTCGAGCGGGCCAAGCAGGTGATCGACGACCGCTCGGCCCGCGGATTCACTCTCGGTCAGATGATGTTCGGGGCCAATAGCGCGGTGCGCCTCGCGGGCAGGGATTACAGCACGCTCGATCTCCAGGCGATCCATGCCGCCGAGCGCTTCATCACCTACGCGAACAGCAAAGGCGTCACGCTCTGGATCATGCCGTGGTGGAGCGCGGAGAACCTGCCGACCATCGGCGCCGAGAAGATACGGCGCTGGAGCCGCTACGTCGTCCATCGCCTGGCCGCGTACAACGTGATCTGGAACGTCGGTGGCGAGTACAATATGTACGACTACGGCGGCATGGGCTTGCAGTTCTGGAAGGACCTGGGCGCTCTGATGCGCGAGGAGGACCCGTTTCCTCATGCCATCGGCGTCCACAACACGCCTCCGACCTGGCCGGCGGGCAACATGGGCGATTCCGGGCAGTGGTCAACCGGATCGGTGCTGCACCACGAGCCCTGGCTGGATTTCAACGGCAGTCAGACTGGCCACGGCAAGTGGAACAACGAGATGGTTCCGACCATCATGTCCTCGGACTACGCTCGTACCCCGGCCAAGCCGACGCTGATCACTGAGCCATGGTACGAGTTCGTCGAGGGAAGCGCGCCAGCCATGGATGTTCGCTTTGCCGCGTGGTCGGCGATCCTCTCCGGCGCGGCAGGCCACACCTACGGGGGCGGCCATCAGTGGTGGGCCGACATCCCCGATCCTTCGCTGCCGCCCCGCCGCGATTCGTGGCCAAGGCCTCCGCTCACTGTGGACACGCTGGACTTTCCGGGCGCGGTGTCAATGGGCTTCATGGCGGAGTTCCTCAAGAGCATCGCGTGGTGGAAGCTCGAACCACACCCGGAGCTGGTGCTCGATTACCCGCAGCCGCTGGCCTCCGCGGTTCCCGGGCAGGAGTATCTGGTGTACGCGCGCTACGGCGGCAGGCTGCGGCTCGACCTGAGGTCATCCTCGGCTTCCGACCAGTTTCGCTTCACCTGGATAGACCTGGCTGCCTCGAAGGAAGCCGAAAGCGGCACCGTGAGCGGCGGCGCCATCTGCACCTTCCACGCCCCCAAGTCGTACCCGGAACATCGCGAGTACACGGACTGGCTGCTGCACGTCAGAAGAGGCGACTGAAGCGCCTGTGCTGCTGAGATGGAGGTCTGACGAGGTCTCACGCGCACGGGGCGGATGCAGGTGAGCCAGCGGGAGTCCAAGCAGTTGTCGTTGTCAACCGCCCGTGAGACCGGCCCGTGAGCGCCGCCCGACTCCGGCTACCCCCTCGGCTGGAATCACAGCCCCCGGATCTCTCCCATCCTCACCACCCGCCCCTCCGCCGCTGCGCGGTCCGCGGCGAAGATGACCTCGTGCACGCGTGCCGCGTACTCCAGGTCAACCGGGTGACAGCGATCCTCGAGCATGCAGTCAATCAGGTCGGTGATCTCCTCTTCGTATGGGTGGTGCGTAACGTCCCCGCTGTCCAGCATGATGGTTGGGATCTCCGCCATCGCCTTCTGCCCACCCAGCTTGGTCGAGTAGAACCGGTTGTCCCGGATGCAGCCGGTCTCGCCCTGGATCTCGAACGGGAAGTAGTACGGGCCTCGGTAGTCCACGCTGGCCGCGCATTTCCCCAGCACGCCATTGTCGAAGCGCAAGATCGTGGTCGAGTGGGGCGGATACCGGTACTGAAGAGGGTTGTTCGGGCTGTAGCCCGCGAAGGAGGCGACCTCCGTCACCTCACCCCCCGCGAAGTAGAGCACCAGGTCCAGCGCATGGCAGCCCGCGCTGAGCAGCGCGCTCGTCCCTTCCTCCACTGTGACGTTCCACTCCCACTGCCGATACCACGGGCCGATACCGTGGTAGTAGTCGGACTCCACCGAGTAGATGTCGCCGATCAGCCCCAACTCCAGCATGCGCTTGATAGTGACTACCTGCGGGTTGTAGTGGCACTCGAAGCACACCGCGGTCTTCACTCCGGCCTGCTTCACCGCGGCCTGCATCCGGCGCAGATCGGGCAGGTTCAGGGCCGCCGCCTTCTCGATGCACAGATGCTTGCCGGCCTGCGCCGCCGCGACCACTTGGTTGGCGTGCTGGCTGGGCGGCGTGCAGATCGAGACCACCTGAACCTCGGGGTCTGCGAGCATGTGCTCGTAGCTGTCGTACACCTTCACCCCGGAGGTGTCTACCTCCGCGCGCAACGCCGCGAGCTTCGCCCGCGCCCCCTCTGGAGTGCGGCTGCACACCCCCACCATCCGGCTGTTCGGGTTGCGCTGGTAGGCCTTGAAGTGCTCTCCTGCCGCCCAGCCCATCCCCACAATCCCGGCACCCAGTTGCTTTGCCATGCTCGTACCTGACTCCCAATCCGCAGATGTGCGCCGCGCCTCCTCGGCGCCCAGCGCGAGGTGCTGGTTCGGGACTCGCGTACCGGAACCTGTCTCCTTCGAGCTCGCCGTGGCCCAGGCTGCCGCCTCCGTGATCCACTGCCCGGGCGTTCCTGCCAAGGCTTCGCCTCGACCAGGACGTGGTGGCCATCCTCGGCGCCTTGTTACGTCACGGACAAGCGCGCAAGAGGAGGCTGCCTCAGAGCATGGAAGTGTCGGCGCGGCGCTGACTGCGATCCGACTGGGGCGTCGGCGGCGTGGCCCTGAGCGGCGAACCGATGATGCTCGCACATAGGACAAGCTGTTTCATAACCCGCCAGGGGCGGGCTATGAAACAGCCGGCCGCTAGCGTCGGGTCTGCGCGGGCGCATTTCATGCCCGCGCGTGGTGGGGGGAGGAGGTTCAGGGTTATGAAATGCGCTGTAGTGACGGCGGCAGAGCGCTACGCCCGTCAGCGGCGCGGTCTGTCCGCATCCTGCCGTGACTTCTTCCGGCGAGATGCGGCAGACGGAAGAGAAAGGAGTCCCGATGCCTGCATCCAGAGAGCTTCCCGTCCGCGGCTACCTGATCCACATCACCCACTACGATCCAGTGTGGTACGCGAGGAAGGCCCAGGAGAAGCCCTTCGACCTGGAAGTCGGTCTCGAGGTCGTGGACACGCTTGCCGCCGAAGGCTTCAGTATGCTCATCGTTGACTGCTATGACGGCGTCAAGTACAGATCCCACCCGGAGCTGGCCAAGCACTACACGGTTCCCATGAGAACCCTCAAGTCCTTGGTGGCCGCGGCCCGCAAGAAGGGTCTCGAGGTTGTGCCCAAGCTCAACTTTTCTCGCAGCAGACACGAGCATCACCACAACGACTGGATCTTGGGCCCGAACGAGCGGCCAAACGATCACTTCGACGATGATGTCTACTGGAAGAAAGGGTTCGAGGTGATGGACGAGCTGATCGCAGCCATCCAGCCGCCCCGCTTCTTCCACGTCGGCATGGACGAGGATACAGACCGCTCATGCGCCCAGTACATAGCCGCGATCAGGCGGCTTCGCGCGGGGCTGCGAAAGCGCAAGCTCCGCACCATCATCTGGAACGGAGGCTTGACCGACTCGCCGGCCTGGATGGTGATCGCTGAGAAGTCACTGGTGGCCGAGAAGGCGATCCCACACGACATCGTGCAGCTCCATTGGCGGTATGACAGGTGCCCAACGCAGGACCTAAGGCGCATCGCCAAGCAAGGCTTCGAGCTCTGGGGCGCGCCGGGGGGCACTCCGGAGCGAGTGAAGGCGTTTCGCGATGCTGTGGTGCGGCTAGGCGGCAAGGGCCTCGTGATGACTGCCTGGATTCCCTGCACCCAGGAGAACCGCGAGCGCCTGGTGGAGCGGATCAAGATGCTGGGGCCGGCCTACCGCGGGGAGGTCTGAGCCGGCGAGAGTGTACCCGGAGCGGCCGCGCCTCGCAGCGGGCCCTGGCGCGGGCGGGCAAGCTGGGCGAGTCGGTTCGACGGGGCTTGGACAGGGCGGGCCTGCCCGTTATCACCGCCCTGGCACGATCGCTGTCCCCTCCCACCACGCGTCCCCCGTCCCTGGCTCCCAGCCGAGGGCGTAGCCGGTGCCGAGGGGTGCCGGGGGCCGTGATCTGCCTCTTGCGCAGCCGCCGCGGTGCTGTCCCCGTGATGCAAGAGAATCTGTAATGCGCGCCTCCGGCAGAAAAGAGAGAAGCGCCCCGGCACAGGCCGGAGCGCTTCCGTAGTGGCAACAGACTGGACTAGAGTGGTCGGACCTTGACGGCCCTCGGACCTTTGTCGCCCTGGCCGACTTCGAGTTCGACTTCCTGGCCCTCGCGCAGAGAACGGAATCCCTGTCCCTCGATGGCCGAGTGATGCACGAAGACATCACCTGATTCAGTCTCGATGAAGCCGAAGCCCCTCTCGTCCTTGAACCACTTGACGGTGCCCTTGATCATCTGCCGGTCTCCTTTCCGAAAGCGTCGCAACGACGGAGATCGGCATACCCGTGTCCCTCACCCCGAAGATGCAGCCTTCTAGACTCGTGTGCCCGAGAGGGCACTACATCTAGTATACCCTGAATCGGCCGCGGGCACAATGGCAGCGGCCTACTCAGTCAGGGTCATTGCGTTATCTCCTGGGGGGTGGTAACGAGGGCGATGGCACGTTGGGCGTGCCAGGCGTGAGTGCGCAGCGCCGCGGCGATGTTGCGCACGCCCCGGAGCCGCAGCAGCCCGATCACC